>Ga0070734_10000143_pt1 | contig 197302 bp, 177 predicted proteins | sample Coa_R1_8_FD_66444 | JGI IMG/M metagenome (GOLD analysis project Ga0070734, IMG submission 66444) | Surface soil microbial communities from Centralia Pennsylvania, which are recovering from an underground coalmine fire - Coalmine... | ecosystem: Environmental > Terrestrial > Soil >...
GAGATTCTGGAGCTGAAGAACACCATCAACACCATGGTCGATCAGCTCGGCTCGTTCGCCTCCGAGGTGACGCGCGTGGCGCGCGAGGTCGGCACCGAAGGCATCCTCGGCGGCCAGGCTCGCGTGCAAGGCGTCTCCGGCACCTGGAAAGACCTGACCGACAGCGTCAACTTCATGGCCGGAAATCTCACCAGCCAGGTCCGCGGTATCGCCAAGGTTGTTACGGCGGTCGCCAACGGCGATCTCAAGCGCAAGCTGAACCTGGAAGCGATGGGCGAAATTGCCGCGCTCTCGGACACGATCAACAGCATGATCGACACGCTGGCGACGTTCGCCGAACAGGTCACCACTGTCGCGCGCGAAGTCGGCGTTGAGGGCAAGCTCGGCGGCCAGGCGAAAGTGCCGGGCGCGGCGGGTACGTGGAAGGGTCTGACGGAGAACGTCAATCAGCTCGCCGCAAACCTTACCACCCAGGTTCGTGCCATCGCGGAGGTTGCGACCGCCGTTACCCAGGGCGATCTGACACGTTCCATCACGGTGCAGGCCGAGGGCGAGGTGGCGGCGCTCAAGGACACCATCAACGAGATGATCCGCAATCTCAGGGACACCACGCAGAAGAATACCGAGCAGGACTGGCTCAAGACCAACCTCGCCAAATTCAGCCGCATGCTCCAGGGACAGAAGGATCTGAACACGGTCGGACGCCTGATCCTGTCGGAACTGGCACCGGTGGTCAAAGCCCAGTATGCGGTCTTCTACGTGCTCGATTCGATCAAGGACACGCAACGCCTGACGCTGCTCGCGAGCTACGCCGCGGAGGGGCAGAATCGGACGCGCAAGGAGATCGAACTGGGCGAGGGTCTCGTCGGCCAGTGTGCACTGGAGAAGGACAAGATCATGCTCTCCAAGGTTCCGCCGGGTCATCTGAAAATCTCTTCCGGGCTCGGCGAATCATTGCCGGAGAGCATCCTGATCCTGCCCGTCATATTCGAGGACCAGGTCAGGGGAGTGCTGGAACTGGCGTCGCTCGAGGGTTTCAACTCGAGCCATCAGGCGTTTCTGGATCAGCTGACTGAAAGCATCGGCATCGTCATCAACACCATCGAAGCGAATACGCGGACTGAAGACCTGCTCAAGCAGTCGCAGTCACTGGCGCAGGAGCTGCAGAGCCGCCAGCAGGAGTTGCAGCAGACCAATCAGGAGCTCCAGGAGAAAGCGCGCCTGTTGGTTCATCAGAACGAAGAGGTCGAACGTAAAAACCAGGAGGTGGAGCAGGCGCGCCAGGCTCTCGAGGAGAAGGCCGAACAGTTGGCGCTCACCTCCAAGTATAAATCCGAGTTTCTGGCCAACATGTCACACGAGCTGCGCACGCCGCTCAATAGCCTGTTGATACTCTCGGATCAGCTCTGCAAAAACCCGGAGGGCAATCTCAGCGGCAAGCAGATTGGCTTCGCCAAAACCATACATTCTTCCGGCAACGAGCTGCTGATGCTGATCAACGACATTCTCGACCTGTCGAAGATCGAGTCGGGCACCGTGGTGGTCGATCCGAGCGAGGTCGAGTTCCACGAACTGCAGCAGTATGTCGAACGCACCTTCCGCCACGTCGCCGAGGCGAAGAATGTCGACTTCCTGACCCGTCTGGATTCGCGCCTGCCCGATTCGATGCTGACGGATTCGAAGAAGCTGCAGCAGATAATCAAGAATCTGCTGTCGAACGCATTCAAGTTCACCCAAAGCGGGCAGGTAAACCTGTCGATCGAGGTTGCTCAAGCTGGTTGGAATCCCGATAACGAAGAGCTGAACCGCGCCGGAAATGTAATCGCATTTTCGGTGGCCGACACCGGAATCGGCATCGCGCCTGACAAGCAGCAGATCATCTTTGAAGCCTTTCAGCAGGCGGACGGTAGTACCAGCCGCAAGTATGGCGGCACCGGCCTGGGGTTGGCGATAAGCCGTGAACTGTCGCGGCTGTTGGGCGGAGAAATCCGGCTGACCAGCGCGCCCGCTCGAGGGAGCACCTTCACCCTGTATCTGCCGCACGTCTATTCGCCGCAGAGGGCCGTGCGCAAGCCGTTGTCGAGTTCCGCGGAGGGCTATGGCAACGGCCACGATCCCGCCGCGGGACCGTCAGCGGCACGCAAGACAATCTCCAACGGCGGTGCGGCGCTTGGCTACGGCGGCGAGCAGGCCGTGATGGGCGCAGGCTCGATGCCCGCATCCTATGAGACCCCGGCGGTGTCCGCGGCCGCGAACGGCAGCTTCACTCCGATCGACGAGGTCGGCGACGACCGCGCGAGCATTCGACCCAACGATCGGGTGCTGCTGATTGTCGAAAACGATCTCGCGTTCGCGCGCCTGTTGCTGGATGCGGCGCGCGAGAAGGGCTTCAAGGGAATCGTCACCTCGCTCGGCGCGTCGGCGCTGGCTCTGGTAGCGGAACACAAGCCGTCGGCGATCACGTTGGATATCTACCTGCCGGATATCGACGGATGGCGCGTGTTGGATCGGATCAAGAGCGATTTGAACACGCGCCATATTCCGGTATGCGTGATTTCAACCGACGACTCGCGCGAGCGTGCGCTCAGAAGCGGCGCGCTGGCTTTTCTTTCCAAGCCGGTGCACAGCAAGGATATATTGGATGCTTTTCTCGCCCGGTTGAAAGACTACCTGATGCGTCAGTTCAAGAGCGTGCTGCTGGTGGAGCCGAGCGAACCGAGCCTGGAACGTACGGTTCACTATCTTAAAGCGGACGATATGCAGATAACCAGCGTGGCTGACGGAGCGAGCGCGCTGGAGATGCTGCGCGAAAGAGTCGTCGACTGCATCATTGTTAACCCGCGCGCCTCGGGACTGGCGGCGCTGATGCAATCGTCGGAATCGGAGTCGCTGGTCTCGAATCTTCCGATCATTGTCTATAGCGAATCCGACGAACGGGACCATGATCAGCACGACGCGACGCTCCACGTTCCCAACAGCGTCACCACCATCCGGCCCATCCATTCCAGAGAACGTCTGCTGGACCAGATCAGCCTCTTCCTGCACCGCAGCGTCGACAAGCTGCCGGAGAACCAGCACCGAGTGCTGGACTCGCTGTATCATTCTCCGGATATTCTCGCCGGCAGAAACGTGCTGATCGTCGACGACGATATGCGCAATATTTTCGCGCTTTCCTCGGTGCTTGAAGAACAGGGCATGAATGTCATTTCCTGCGACAATGGGCGCGATGCGATCCGGGTGCTGTCCGAGAAACGAGCGGTCGACATCGTGCTCATGGACATAATGATGCCCGAGATGGATGGAATAGACACGATGCTGGAAATACGCAAATTGCCCCATTGCCAGGACCTGCCGATCGTCGCGGTCACGGCCAAGGCGATGAAAGGAGATCGCGAGAAGTGCATGGAGGCCGGGGCGTGGGATTACTTGTCCAAGCCGGTGGATACCGATATTTTGCTCTCCGTTCTGCGCTCGTGGCTGCATAGGTGAGGAAGGCATCCGCAAAGCCTTCTGCAGAGGATCGGCACATGGGAGCGATGAACGGGGGTTATGAGGCCACGGACTCCGGAACCGCCAAAATACTGGTGGTTGACGATCGCCCGGACAAGCTCGTCGCGTTCGAGTCGATTCTGCAGGAGCTGCAGCAGGAGATATTCACCGCGGCCTCCGGTGAAGAGGCGCTCAAACTGCTGCTCGAGCACGAGTTCGCGGTGATTCTCCTGGACGTGAACATGCCGCGGCTCGACGGTCTCGAAACCGCGGCTCTGATACGCAGACGCCGCAAGACCGCGCATACGCCGATCATTTTCGTCACTGCCTATCCCGACGAAATGATGACCATGCAGGGATATTCGCTCGGCGCGGTCGATTACATCATGTCTCCGGTGAGCCCGGAGATTTTACGCAGTAAAGTCAAGGTATTCGTCGATCTGTTCTGTCTGACCGAGCGTGCTCAGCGGCAGGCCAATGAGCGAATAGCTCTGGCCAGGGAGCAGGCGGCGCGCGCCGCCGCGGAAGAGGCAAGCCGGCGCTCGACGCTGCTTGCCGATGCTACTCGACTGCTGTTCGGTTCCCTGGATTTCTGGACCACGGTTCATTCGTTGTTTTCCGTGGTGCTTCCATCGCTTGCGGATTTCTGCTCTTTCACCATGCTGAGAGATACCGAGGGGTTTGCGAGGACCGATCTCGCGTGGGTGGCAGCTACCGGTGAGAACGCCTTGCGTTCGAGCGTTGCGGTTCCTGCGCCGCTGGTGTCGGCGGTCAAGGTGGCACTAGTGAGCCGCAAGCCCCATTTCTTCTCGAATGACTATTCAAACCTGTCCGAGGACGAAGTCGGTCGCACGCAAACGGCTGAACAGTGCGACGGCGGGAGCCTGTGCGATTTCGAGTCGCAGTTGCCCACGCTTTTGACGGGAGCGGCGTTTCCGCTGGTGGCGAGAGGCCGCGTAGTGGGCGTTGCGTGCTTCGCTCAGACTTCTGCGGCGCGGACGTTCAGCGCCTCCGACGCTCTCTTTCTTGAGGATCTCGCGAGCCGTGCCGCGATCGCGCTGGACAACGCGCAGCTTTACCGACGGCTGGAGGATGCTGACCGCAACAAGGACCACTTCCTGGCGATGCTCGGGCATGAGTTGCGCAATCCGCTGACGCCGATCAGAAACGCGGCCGAGCTCTTGCGCCGCGATCGGCTGGAGCCCGAGCGGCTGCAATGGGCGCAAGGGGTTATTCAGAGGCAGATCGAGCATCTCACCCGCTTGGTGGACGATCTGCTGGATGTTTCGCGCATAACCCGGGGCAAAATCGAATTGCATCTTCAGGCGCTTGAAGTCTCCGAGGTCGTGCGTGCGGCAGTGGAAATCAGCCAACCGTTCATCGAAGCACGCAAGCATCGTTTCACGGTTTCGATGCCGTGTCATCCGGTCTGGTTGAACGGGGACTTGAGTCGCATATCCCAGGTCCTTGGTAATTTGCTCGACAATGCTGCGAAGTACACACCCGAGAGCGGCACGATTTCGCTCAAGGCCGGCGTCGAACAGCATCAAGTAGTCTTTCGAGTGGCTGACAACGGTGTCGGAATCCCGAGCAAAATGCTGCCCAACATCTTTGACGCCTTTGCTCAGGGCGAGCGCCCGCCCAGTGCCGTGCACGGCGGACTTGGAATTGGCCTGACGCTTGTTCGCTACCTGGTGGACCTGCATGGCGGAAGCGTGCACGCAATGAGTCGCGGGTCCGGCCAGGGAAGCGAGTTCGTGGTCAAATTGCCGTTGTTGCGCGAGGAGCCACCCGCGGCATCAGTTTCGAACGAGGAGCATGGGCAGCCGAAGGCGCATGGTCTTCGCGTGTTGGTGGTTGACGACAATCAGGATGTGGCGGATTCGCTGGCGTTGTGGCTCGAGTGGTCCGGGTTCAAGGTTCGGATCGCCTATGAAGGCAACGAGGCATTGCGATTAGCGTTGGAATTTGCGCCCGATGCCATAGTTCTCGATATTGGCATGCCCGGAATGGATGGCTACGAGATTGCTCGCCGATTGCGAGAGCAGCCGAACGGTGAACAACTGATTATAGTTGCCGCCTCGGGTTATGGTCGAAAGCAGGATCAGGAGCGCGCGTCGAAGGCGGGTTGCGATTGTCATCTGACCAAGCCCATCGATCCGCCGCGATTGTGCGAAACTCTGATTGGGTTGTGCAGTGCCAGGCGATCGTCCGCTCCGGATATACCAAATTGAGCACGCCTTTACGGAGTTTCATTATTTCATTTGTTGCCCCGACGCTCGGTTGCATCCTCCGGCGCTCGCGCCGGACGACATCCCACCGCCTGCGCCGTAGCCGGTCAAAACCGCCGGCGGGCGCCGGTCGTCGCATGCAGTTAATCACGAACAGGGAACAGTGAAGGCTGAGTAATATATTGACCTTGGCTTCAGCCTGCGCGGTTTAGCGGACGCTGCGTTTGTCAGTCGTACATTCGTAGATTCAAGCGGCAAGCACAGCTCGGTAAAAGGATCAGGCGGATGAATCATCCAGTTCCCTCGCTTCGGCCGGAAGAGGCTGTCGGCCAGGTGTTCGATTCGATGAAAACGGCGCGCGACTCGCTCGCTCGGCTGGCGAAGGTGCTGGAACCACTGGGCCAGCTCGTGCAGCTGGCCGACGTGTTCGAGCCGATTGCAAAATTTCAGCAGGAGTTGGCCGAGTTGGCTGCGGCCTTCGAACCGCTCAAGGGCTTCCACAGCCATCTCGAGCATCTGGCGAGCCGCTTCGAGCCGATGCGCGCCTTTCAGCAAAACCTCGAGAGACTGGCGGCCGGATTTCAGCAGCAACTCGTAAGCTTGGCCGAAGCAATGGAGCCCGCTACTGCATTTCAGAAAGAGCTGCAAAATCTGATCAAGGTATTCGAGCCGGCGCGCTCCCTTCAGCATCGCTTCGTTCAACTCTCGCGGGCTTTCGGCGAGGATCGTGTGCGCGATGCGGAACGCACGGGTCGCGCCGGCGCGGCAAACGGCGCGCGCGATCCTGCACTGGCGGTCACCATGCGCGACGGAAGCACAATTCTGCTCTGAACTTGCATGCCGCCCGGAAGATCGAGCAGGATGAAGCTCGGTCGGCGACGTGGAGCCTTAATCGTGGCGTCGGAACATCACGTAGAGGATGAATTCATAAGAGCCGCAAGATTGGCCGTGAACGCGGGCGGTCAGCCGTCGGCCGATGCAGGCTTCGTGGCAACGCGGCGCAATGCGCGGCCGGGAAATGGCCGAACGCGGCGGCTGCGCACGGCTCTGATCTACGTGGCATTGACCGCGACCGTTGCGATCATGATTGTGGCGGCGCTTCTTCATTGAGAAGGCAAATTGTTGCAATGCGGCCGCCGCGGGTGACGATGATCGCGGGCATTTACAGGCACAGAATAAAGAGGCGCTGAATTTGGAACAGTCATTGCTCAACCTTCGACCCGACGAAGCCGTGGCCAAGGTTTTCGATCCGATGAAGCCTGCCCGCGAAACGCTCGACCGGCTCGCCAAAGTACTTGAACCGATGAGTCAGCTGGCGCAACTTGCCGACGTTTTCGAGCCAATTAGAAAATTCCAGGATGAGCTGGCCGATGTTGCTGCGGCGTTCGAGCCGATCAAGGGATTCCAAGCCCCGCTGCAGAATCTGGCCAACCGGTTCGAGCCGATGCGCGCCTTTCAGAAGCAGCTCGAGCAGGTCGCGGAAGCTTTTCACGAGCAACTTCTGCAGCTGGCGAACGCGATGGAACCGGCCACGAGCTTCCAGGACCAATTGCAGAATCTGGTCAAGACCTTCGAGCCCGCCAAGTCTCTGCAGCGCCGTTTTCGCGAACTATCCCAAGCCTTCGCAGCGGCCGGTCCCGAGAGCGCACAGCGCAGCAGTTGACGGATCCGCGCACTCCCGCTCGACTTGGCCTTGCAGGTTGTGCCGTGCGCGTTTTGATGTCATGCAGGACTTCGCGCGGGCGAGGTACGCCGTCTCCGGCAACGCCAGGCCGGTCGAGATAGGGCATGACTCCAGGCAGCGACATCGAAGATCGGTTCGCCCGCGCGGTAAAAGCCGCAGTTGAAGCCTCGAGCGGCGCGACTGCACCGCCGGCCTCCACGACTGGTGCGGCGGCGCAAGGCGCCGGTCCAAAGCAGCCGCGCAGATGGGCGTTCGTGCTGCTGATCCTGGTCCTGGCAATCGCAGTGTCGGTCGTCGGTGTCGCTCTGCTGCAGGTTCGGCGTAATTACATCGAGCATCGACCGGTCAGGCCCGAACCGTCTCCATCGGTCGCGAACGAAGAGCCGGGGTCTCCATCCCCGATGGAACCGGGCATGGGCGCTTCGGCGGCGCCGGCTGCGCAGACGACCGAGCCGGCTGCCACGCCCGCGTCTTCGTCCGGAGCCGTCGCCAGCGCGTCGCCGGCCGCGGTATCAAACACGCCGGGTGCCCCCGCCGCGCCAACTCCTGCCGCAGCCGCCTCCAGTACTGCTTCAATGGGAGGAGCGAGTGCACGGCCAGAAGTTCCAGGCGATACGAGCGCAACCGGCGCACCATTTCCTTCGGCAGCGCCATCGCCGGCACCTACTCCGCCGTCGTTGACGGAGCAACCTCGCGCGCCCGGAAAAACTGACGCTTTGGTCGGGCTGCGCCGTCGTTTGTCATCCTCGCCCGCGGTCACGCCTCCGCCTCGCATCGCCAGGGTTCCGGTAGGTATGCCGATGCCGCACGCGACCGCCTCAGCGTCACTTACAATCGAGGGATTTGCTGCTTCGCCGCAGGCAACGCCGACGGCCGAGCAACATGCCGCGATAGGTGTTTCCTCCAGCGGTCCGTCCGCCGATACGGCCGAGAATCAATCTTCGGCGGCTGACAGTACTCCCGCGCGGCGTCCCATCATGATTTCGTCGCCGGACCATTCGGTCTATTGGGCTCTGGAACCCGCAGGCACGATCCTGCGATCTGTTGAGGGAAAGGCCTGGCAACCGGAGAAGAGCGGCGTCCAGGTCGATCTGCTGGCGGGTGAGGCGCCGACGAATACCGTTTGCTGGGTCGTTGGCCGCAAGGGCACGATTCTGCTCACCACAGATGGTACACATTGGGACCACATCAAGTCCCCGCTGAACGTAGATATCGTGCGAGTGACCGCGCTCAGTGCCGACGTCGCTGATATCGTGGGCGCGGATGGCTCGCGTTTCAGCACCTTCGACCGCGGCAGCAACTGGATGCCGACCGACTGAGCCGGGCCGCGAGCCGGGTTGCGGTTTCCGCAACTCCTCATCAGTCGCTACAGATCTCGCCTGGCGCTTCCCCTCCATCCCCGCTCCGCTAACCAGTAATTCGCAGGCCCGATTGAGAGAGTACGATTTTGACGGAAATGACGTGCGTCGAAGCTAATATATGGCAGCAGTTAAGTCGCTTTAGTGTACAAGAACGCTATGGGACGCAATGGATTCAACTCTTCCGCTTACTTCTGCGCCATGGCAATTTTCGCCGTGTCATTGTTCGCGCGGACTGCGGGAGCCACGTCGACGCCGGTCAATGTTCTCACCTATCATAACCATGTAAACCGCAACGGCCTGAACTGGAATGAAACGATCCTGACGCCCTCCAACGTCGCTCCCGGAAATTTCGGAAAGCTGTTTTCCGTGCCCGTCGATGGTTACGTGTACGCGGAGCCGCTCTTCGTATCCAATCTGAACATTCCGGGACAAGGTTTCTTTAACACTGTATTTGTCGCGACCGAGCACGATAGCGTGTATGCGATAGCGGGAGGCGGACCGAATCGCGGCAAGATATTGTGGAAGAAGAGCCTCACTAATCCGGCGGGTGGGATCACCACCATCTCATCCACTCAGTTGGGCTGCACGGATTTGGTGCCTGAGGTCGGGATTACGGGAACTCCGGTCATCGATCTGACTACCGGGACGCTCTATGTCGTTGCAGCTACTTTCAATTCCAATTCTTCGACGTTCAATCAGCACTTGCATGCACTGGATATCCGCACCGGTGCCGAGAAATTCGGGGGACCAGTGAAAATAGCCGCCGCTGTGCCAGGCACCGGGTACGGCGATGGCGGCGATACGGATGGCAAGGGTCATGTGATCTTTGACGCCAAAATGGAGAATCAACGAGCCGCGCTCCTGCTGAGCGGCGGATTTCTCTACGTTGCGTTTTCGTCGCATTGCGACATCGACGAATACCACGGATGGGTGCTCGCCTATGACGCCACCACGCTCACACAGGTTGGCGCGTTCAATTCGACTCCGAACGGACAGGAGGGGGGGATCTGGCAAAGCGGGAATGGGCCTGCGGCAACGCCTTCCGGCAGCATTTTCGTCGGCATTGGAAACGGCACTTTTGACGCGAGCAGCAACAACTACGGCGATAGCCTTGTCAAACTGGCGGCGCGCACTCTCAAGGTGCTCGATTACTTTACTCCCACGGATCAGTCGTTTTTGCAGGGCAATGATCTGGATTTCGGGACGGCAGGGCCGCTTATACTCCCGTTTCAATCAGGGCCGGTGCCGTACGAGTTGATAGCTGCTGGAAAGCTCCCCGTCCTGTATGTGCTCAATCGGGCGAACCTCGGGAAATACTGCAATGGATGCAACCCGACCGATCCGCAGGTCGTTCAAACGGTCACTTCGCCGGAGCTCAGCAACATGTTCTCCGCACCGGCATATTGGAACGGTTGGGTCTATCAATCGTCAAGCGGTGGCCCGCTGCTGGCGTTTAGCCTGGTCAACGGCAAGATCTCGACCGCTTCGCCCGCCCAAACATCGGTGATTTTCACCTTTCACGGTTCCACGCCTGTCATCTCATCGAATGGCTCCACAAACGGAATTGCGTGGATATTGCTCACCGACAATGGTGCCGGAGCGCCGGCCGTGCTGTACGCCTTCCGAGCGACGGATCTCAAAGAGCTGTACGATAGCGCCCAGGTCCCGGGCGATGCAGCCGGATCAGCCGTGAAGTTTTCGGTTCCGACCGTTGCTAATGGCCATGTTTACGTCGGCACACAGACGGAACTCGACGTTTACGGCCTTCTGCACTGACGATTTCGACGGCACGAGATCGGTTCCGGATGTTGCAGTCCATCAGGCTCAAGCCTAGCCGCCTCGGCGACTAAGCTGATTTGGAATTCACTGGTTGCTGCTCTCAGTCTGTCAAGATCGAACTGGCCGGATCGGATGCATATGATAAATATCCGATGGCGCTCGCCGTAACGGGGAGGTCAGATCGATCCAAATGGCAAACTCCACACACTTCTCAATAGCGGCGATCGCGGATCGAGTCGAAAGGCCTGACACGTCGGAACAATACCTCCAGGGAACGTTCAGCGACAAGAGCGAACTGATCCCAAGGGTAAATTCTCTCGGGGTCAAACGAGGCGATGTATCTCAGTTGCTCCATACGGCTCCGGCGCTGGTCTTCGAGGGAGACACGCGAATCAACGCGCTGGTCGCATCGACTCTTGAATGGCTCGGACTTGACGAGGGTAGCGCGCGACACGGGACACCTGCTTTCGACAACATTTTCGATCTCGCCCGAAATCACCGCCATGGGAACACGCGGATCGGCGACATGCTCCGATTCGTGCCGAAATTGTTCGGGCATGTTGCGCGGAAGTTTCTCGTATATCCGGGCCCGGGCGGCAATTCACTAAAAGCTTCTCCTGAAGCCTTCTATTCGGGGACCCGATTGGTGCCCGTTCCGCGGCAGATAGCGGAATCAGGCTGGAACCTGATATCAGAGGTTCTCGAGAGCACCCTGCCTGAGGCCGCCAGGGGCCTCGCCTATGCCGTTGAAGTGGATATTCTGGTTTATCCGACGTCCAGCCTGGGCGTGGACGACGTCGATGCTCTTCTAGCAGATGGCGGTTTGCTGGCTGATTCCACGAGCTCGGCCGGGTTTTGGTCACGACTCGGCCATCGCCTCGATGCGCACAAAAATAACGCGGCCGGAATATTCAAGACGAAAGGAATCAAGGACCTTTTCGCGATGGCGTCCTTGATTCCCGGATTGAGCAGGCTTACTGAAGCGCTGAACGATAAAATCTCGGCCGCGCAGGAAGGGGCGATTCCGAAAGATTTCCACGTGATGGCCCCGTCACACGTTGACCGAACCAGGTATGTTACCGGGCTGATGGGGCGCAGAGCCAATCTGGACACCCAGATTCTCTGGAACGATCGTTGGATCTCGCTGCCTGTCACCGATGAATCGCTAGCGATATTTCCCTCCGCCAGAATCAGTTCCGTCAGCGATATCCCTGCAACCCGCCATCGCGTTCTGGTGCACGAACCGCCCGACCGCGTAAACACTGCTTCACGAAACGTGACTGTGAGCTTGGCCGTTGTGGACCTTCCCGTAAATCTGACGCGGCACTGAGCGTTCGCCGGCCGGCAGCGAACGCGATTCGTTTCTCGCAAGGCATCGCTTTCCCATCCGGTACGATTCGCTTCACGTCCGTTTACTCGATTTGACAAACATATCCCGCCAGGGCCGACCGGCGGCACATCCGGCAGCTATCCGGAGCACCCGGCGAGGCGAGAATCTTCTACAGTTACGGCCTCGCCGCTGCCGCTATCGCGCATCCTGGCTCAACGGCCTGAAATGGTCTCGACCGAGCGGCGGTTACGAGGTTGCCCCCCTCGCTGCTTCATCGCAGGAACTTTAATCGCTCCGGCAATCTCCTCCGGGCCGCGAAGAAGCGGAACGCGTTCATCTAATCTAATCTCTTAAAGTTTAGTCCGCTCCGGATGGGTCAGTCTTAAACATGGGCTGGCCGCATCAGCGCTCGTAATTGACCGCTGGGGACATAATCAGGAGCCGCATCATGACCGTCTTGCTGCTTAACTACGTAAAGATCGCCATTGTGCGCTTATGCACGAAAAGCGACTATGGGCGCGCAACTTCGCGTCGCTGAGCGTCACAGATTTACACCAACGACGGCCCTTGCTCATGGGAGGGCGGACGCGTGCCCGATATCTGATCCTCTCGCAGTTCATTTTCGGAATAGAAGTTCCGAAGCGATGGCAGAGTGTTTGCCTCGCCGGTCCTCCTCGGCCGCAAGCGCTGCGCGCGTGACGACCGCGATTCGTACCCATCTGGCATTATTTACTTTCAACACAAATTCTGAGGTGAGCCATGGCTCAGAGCACGACGCTTGATACGTCTGGACTTCATCGGGGTGAAAAGTCAGGCAAAAATGGGACGCTGCCGACGGGCCTGGCTGCGAACGCCACTTCGCGACCGGATGCGGGTTCGCGCCCTCCGGCCTCCGCTGACATTCATCCCGGTGTGGGCTTCCGGATCAAACGGGACTTCCTGAGGCCGAATTACGATGTCGCTCGCATGTTTCAGGATTTTCCCGTCCCGGACATTTCGGATCACCTCAACCGGCTTTATGCCGTCGACAGTTCAATCAAATGTCTGTCCGGCACGAACCGCCGCTTGGTCGGCCCCGCATGTACGGTGAAGGTTTATCCCGGCGACAATCTGATGGTTCACAAGGTCCTCGACATCGCGCAGCCCGGTGACGTTGTCGTTATCGATGCACGCGGATCGACAACCAACGCGGTGCTTGGGGACACGGTCAGCATGAAGGCGATGCATCGCGGAATAGCGGGTTTCATCGTGGACGGCTATGTGCGCGATCTGGCAGCCGTACGAGAGCTTGACTATCCGGTATATGCGCGCGGCGATATGCCCATTGGCCCACTGCATCGCGGGCCCGGGGAGGTCAATTACCCGGTATGTTGCGGCGGCGTCGTGGTGGCCCCGGGAGACGTGTTGATCGCGGATTCCGGCGGCATCGTGGTGTTGCCGCGCACCTGCGTCGAGGATCTTTGCGCTCAGCTCCGACAGTACAAAGCGCGGTTGTCGGGCTATCTGGATAAGGTTCGCAAGGGGGAGTTTTCCAATGCCTGGGTGGATCAGCTGCTGGAAGAAACGCGCTGCGAAATCGCGGACTAAGGTTCGCCGGTCATAAAGTCCTCCAGAGAACAGAGCTGCAGTTCTCCTCTCCGGAAAAGCTAATGAATGTCTTCACCTTCAGTCCGAGAACGTTTGTACAAGAGTTTAAGCGCAAAGGGTATGTTCACGTTAGGGACGGCGTCAGTCAGGACTTCCTGGAGTTTGCCCGAAGGCAGCTGGCCGAAAGCCTGACGCTGGGCCGGAACGAAATATCGAATAGGGCGATCAAGAACAAAAAAAAGCAGTACTTGTTCGAGCTGCCCGCAGGAGCGGACTTCCTTGCTGAATTGATGGACTCCATTTCCGAACTCACCGATTTACCCCGCTCGGAGATGACTTTGTCTGAAAGGCATATGATGGTCTACGAACGGCACGCGCCTGCGGTGCCTCCGCTGCACAAGGATCGTCTCGCTACCCAAATTGCAGTCGGCATACCCTTGGACACCCATGACGAGGCGAGAATCGTCCTGATTCCTGATTGCGCTCGGACCATCAACCCCATGGATCATGCGATTTACTGCCCAAATGAGTTGAACGCGGATTCGCCATCGGTGGCGAAATGGAATTTGACGGGTGCCGATTATCCCGAGCTTGAAACGCAGCGCGTGGCTCCCGTTGCCGTCGAGCTGCCTGCGCAGGCGGGTGATGTTGTCGTTTTTGCCGGGTCGTCGATGTATCACGGACGTTTGAACTCGGCCGATTCTGCGATTCTTTATCTCAAGTTCAATGCGATGCGCCTGGATCCGTTGGCCGAAGACCCTGCGACACCGGCACAAAGGCGCAGGACGCTGGCTATCCTCGAGCGCAAGAGCGATGAAGAGATACTGGCGAGCGTGATTGAGCTTTCCCCGCGTCTGTTGCGCGTGAGCCGTCATTACACAAGATGCAACTGGCAGACCCTCTTAGAGGCATACGTCAGCGGCGAGAAAGAGTTTATTGTCAGCGAGCAGGACTTGCGACTGCTGCTGAGCTTGCGCACACGCTCTACCGTCAAGCAGGCACTTGAGCATCTCGACGTTTCGGAAGGAAAACTGGCCGAGAACGTGGCACAGGTGCGCAGGCTGGCGAAGTTGGGAGCGCTTGAGTTGTTAAGCTGAGTGTGAGCGCGAACCACAGGTCGACCGCCCGAAAGTAAGTTCTGCGTGTTATGGAAGGCAAATGGATACAGTCATTCAAGGCGAGACATCCGAAGTGCGGAGAGCGGACCCGGCCCGTTGGTCGCTTCCTCGGCTGATCGCGCTCTGCATTTACTACGGGGTCTTGCGGCGCGTGCGTGAGCGGATGAGCCCCCGGTTGTGGCGCATGCGCATCTCCCGCAGCGAATTTTATTCAGATATGTGGCGCCGCGCCGTGGAAAATTCCGGCGCGACGCTAACGACTTTGAGCGATGGCGCCACCAGAATCGAGCGCAACGGCACGTGCCTCGACGTCCGCAACAACATCACGTCGTTGGATTCTTCCGCTACGATGTCTCGTGCGGAGGACAAGCCGCTGATCCGCACACTATTGCGTTCGTCTCACATTCCGGTCCCCGAAGGCATTCTAATAGGGTTCGGCGAGTTCGCGAAAGCAGTGGGCATGCTTCGGTCGGCCTCTGGTCCTCTGGTGGTTAAGCCGGCCGAGGCGACCAGCGGCGGGGCCGGCGTAACCATGAACGTGACGGAGGTTCGGCAGCTTGAAGTTGCGTTCGCGTGGGCGCGTAGTTTCGGCCCGCACGTCGCGATTGAACGGCAAATCGAGGGAGACTGCTATCGCGTGCTCGTAATGGATGGCGAGGTGCTCGACACAGTCGTGCGGCATCCGCCCCGGGTCACCGGTGACGGCAAGTCTACAATTCTTCAACTGATACTCCGCGAGAATAAAGTCAGACTCAAGGCAGGTGCAAAGCGCGCACAGGTGCTTATAGGCTTGGATCCGGATCTGCACAACATGCTCGCGACCCGTGGGTTCAAGCTAAATTCGCGTCCCGTGGCCGGAGAGATCATTGCGCTCAAGGGCGTGATCAACGACAACGGCGGAAAGGACAATGTTCCCGCCAACGGAACTCTGTGTCCGGCTATTCTCGAATCAGCCTGTACTGCGGCCAGAATTGTAGGAGCACGCCTCGCGGGGATCGATATTATCTGTAGCGATCCTTCGGTGCCGCTGGAGTCGTCAGGCGGAGCTGTGGTCGATGTGAACGCGGCACCCGGGTTGTACTATCACTGCCACAGAGCGGACTCGAGCGTTCCGATCGCTGATCGCGTCCTGCGCAAGGCATTTAACTTGTCGGCCGCGTTGTGATCTGGATTGCAGCTGAATGGAAATCCCGAAACTTCGCGTACTGATGTATCACGACATCGGGCCGTCGGTCCCGGGCGCGTTTCCGGGCGCGACCGTTCATCAGGCCGAATTCGAAAAACAGATTGCCTGGTTGGACGATCACGGCTATGTGGGCATCCGACCGTCGGATTGGATTGCCGGATGTCGCGGACGTAAACCCCTCCCCGACAAACCCATATTAATCACTTTTGATGACGGCTTTGCGGGAGTCGCCACTTACGCGCTTCCGATTCTGCAGCGGCGTGGCTTCGGCGCGGGAGTCTTCATCGTGACCCAGCGGATCGGAGCTGCGAACACCTGGGACCAGATGCTGGGTTGCAACGGGGCACCGCTCATGTCCGCTGACGATATCATTCGCTGGAGTTCGCGAGGTATCGAATTCGGATGCCATACCCGCACGCATCCTGATTTGGCGAACCTCTCAGGATCGGAGATCCAAAGCGAGGTTGTAGGTAGCCGCGAGGATCTGGCGACACTTCTCGATCGCGTTCCCGCTGCGTTCGCCTATCCTTGGGGGCGTTTCAACCAGGCAGTTCACAACTGCGTCCGCGATGCGTTCGACCTGGCTTTCTCGACGCGGCGCGGAATAAATTCCGGCCGAACGGATCGACATCTGCTCCGGCGCGCGGCGATCCGTCCAAATCGCTCAATGCTCGACTTTGCGTGCCGGGTCAGGTTCGGGATCAACCCTGTCGGCAAACTTGTCTGGATGTTAGCGAAGCACCGCGAGTCGGCCCGCTGAGCGTCGTTCTCCCGGCCGAAATCCAGGCGGAAGTGAACCCGTCTCGGTGCGGGTCCGATTTCCTTTACGAATGCGAAACGCAGTGCGCACGTCGGTCCCGGCAATCGTCCTCGGCGGGGCCGTGAACGCGTTGTCGGTGGCGCGCAATCTCGGACGCCACGGAATAGAGGTGGTGGCGGTCAACTATCCTCACGAGGCCATACGATTTTCGCGTTACGCTCGGCTCGTCTTCCTCAAGAATGGTTATTCCCCGGACGAATGGGAGCGGTTCCTGCTGAGCGGAGATTCGGACCGCCTTCGAGGTGCCGCGCTACTCGCGTGCAGCGATGAGGCGATCTCGATCATTGTCAATAACTACTCAGCGTTGGCGCAAAAATTCCTGCTGGAGGAGGGCGATCCGTTGGTGCGTCGCGACCTCCTGAACAAGTTCACGATCTGCAGGCGCGCCGAAGAGGCAGGCGTACCCACGGTAGGGTACTGGCACGTTGGTTCAAAGGAGGAACTCGAACAGATTATCGATCGACTGCCGTTCCCCCTGATCATGAAACCGCTCTACGGGCCGAATGCGACGCTGATTCGATCCAAGGCGGTGCTGCTGCCCGACCGAGGAGCGTTGCGGGAGCGTTTCGGTGCGGCCATGCAGCTCGGGGTGGGCGTCCTGTTGATGGAATATATACCCGGCGGAGACGACAGACTGTGCAGCTACTATACCTATCTCGACGAGAATGGGAACGCGCTGGTTCATTTAACCAAGCGGCTCAAACGGCGGTACCCGTGCGGCTCCGGTGACGGCACATATCATATAACCGAGTGGATTCCGGACGCGGCCGAGCTCGGCGCGCGGTTCTTCCGCCATGTAAAGCTGAGAGGTTTGGGCAATATAGAGTTCAAGCGCGATGCGCGGGACGATCAACTCAAAATAATTGAAGTGAACGCTCGATTCACAGCTTCGGACTGCCTGATAGCGAAGAGCGGCGTCAACCTCCCATTGATCACATACAATCGACTGACCGGTCGACCGCAGGATTCGGCTTTCGATTACAAGACGCCACTCACGTTGTGCCGGGTTTATCAGGATGCTCGGGCCGCATGGGAGTTGCGAAGACGAGGAGAGCTGCGGCTGACTCAATGGATAGCTGACCTTGGTCGGATAAATCAGTTTCCACTATTTGACTGGAAGGATCCGATGCCCGCTATAGCGTCGTGCTGGCAGTTCGCAGGCAGAGCCGGGAAAAGATTCGTCGCCGGACTGAGATCGTCACGAAATAGCTGGGCGGGTGAGAAGGTTCGAATGGAAAAGGCTGTCGCTCTTGCCGGTCGAGATACCGGAAGGTTGCCGCACGATGCACGCTCTCGGGCGGCAGAATGAACGTATGAGGCGGATTGCGATCTTATACCCCGGCGGCCTGGGATCCGCGCTTGGGCGGGCTTTTGTCGGCGTGGGCCACGGGGTGCTTACCTTTGTAGCCGACCGAAGTGAGGCGACGCGGAGCCGAGCGCTGGCGGCTGGTTTTCAGGTGGCCGCCTCGCTGACTGAGATCGCCCGCGAAAGCGATGTGATCGTTTCTTTGGTCCCGCCAGGCGCTGCGATCGAGACCGCACGCTCTCTCGGCGCGTGTTTGGCCGACAACGGAGTGTCGACTCGGATGGCCCGTCGGCCCGTATTTGTGGAAGGGAACTCCGTCGCGCCCCGGACCAAGCTTCGGATAGCGCGGATTCTGTCTCAGTGCGGCGTGCGCTGCGTGGATGGCGCCTTCTTCGGTCCCGCGAACCGGGTTGGTCGTGAGAACCTGCTGGGTTTGAGTGGTCCGGATTATCTGGAGGTCGCTGACTTGTTTCAGGAAGTAATTGAGGTGCGCGCGATTGGCTCGACAGTGGGTGACGCCGCGGCGCTAAAAATGGCGTCTACCATGCTCACAAAGGGCCTTCCCGCTTTGTTCCTGGAAATCGCCGGCGCTGCGGCGAAGCAAGGTCAGCTCGAGGCAATACTCAGTGTATTGCGGAAATTCTATCCAGGAATAGTCAATTTTCTAGAACGAACCTTACCTACCTACCCGGCGTATGTGTCGCGTCGCAAGTGCGAGTTGCAAGAGGCGGTAAGCTGGCTTGACGACATCGGGCAGTGCGCAAACATGACCAGGAGTGCGGTCACCGTCTTCGACAGCCTCCAACATACTCGCCTGCCAGGGAGAAATGACTGGTCGTTCGAAGACCTCTTAAGCGATTTGGGCTCTTCTGGGTTCCTGTGCGCCAGCAGGCCCGGCTAGCGGGATCGTTTGCGGCCGGTTATCGAAACCATGCTTCCAGCGCAGAGATGGCGAAGCATGGCGTGCGGTTCGCGGCACGCCTTTGAGAGCTTGTCGTCGAGGGCGTGGGCGAATTTACAACGCAGCTTCGGAAATCGACCTGTCGGTCGTCTTCTAGCCCACAGTTCGACATTCTTGAAAGGGTCTCGAGCAAAATGGCCAAATTGAATCGCGTTTCCCGCGTTCTCATCGGAATTTGCATCGTGGGTTCACTGCTGCTGTGCGGGTGCGCTGCCTCAGCCGGTCCAGCCGGCGGAGAGCCGGCGAAGACCGGCGCATCCGCGCCCTCCGAGACGAGCGTGAGTGCGGCTCCGAGCCGGGTGGCGGTCGACCCGGACGAAGACGGCGCCGCCAACGTCAGGGAACTGCAGGAGCTGTGGGAAGAGCGGAACGGTAACAGGCCGGCTGAGGGAGACACGTCCGGTTTCATGCTTGGGCCTGGGGATATACTGCGGATTTCACTTCCGCAAATTGATCACATGAAGGACCGCAGGGTTCGGGTCTCCGAAAACGATACAATTGACCTGCCCATGTTGGGCGTCATCAATGTCGCCGGGATGACGCAAGAGTCGTTACATGCGGAGTTGTCTCGTCGGATCGAAAAGTATGTCTACAAACCGCAGGTTGCGGTCTATCTTGAACATACCGAGAACCGTGTGGTCGCTGTCTTGGGAGCCGTCAAAACGCCCGGCCGTTACATGCTTGCGAGCTCGTCGGATACGATCATGACTATGATCAGTCGCGCCGGCGGCACCACGGAAGACGCCGCCTCGCGCGTCATCTTTATACCGAGTCCGAGCACAATTCCGGGAGCCCACCAGGTGGCCGTGGCGGATAGTCGCCAACCAAGGATCGAGACGGGTGCCAATGCTGCTCCGGGTGTCAGGCTTGCGTCCAGTCAATCTCCGGTCGCGCAGCCGCCTCTTCCTCCCAACCTGGGCGAGCAGGGTCTGATCATAGATTTGTTTCATGCAACCAATGAGCGTTATCTCGAGATGCCCGTGAAAATGGGTGACGTCATCATCATACCGGTCGCCGGGGAAGTTACCGTGCAGGGTTGGGTCGATAAACCGGGGTCCTACAAGATAACGCATGGAATGACCGTGCTCAGCGCGATCGCTGCCGCGGGTGGCGCTCTCTTCAGTTCGCATGCAACATTGCTTCGCGAGCGCGGCAATGACAGCAAAATGGCCATATCACTGGATCTGAACAGCCTCAAGGATGGTACGCAACGCGATATCGCGCTGGAGGGAGGCGATGTAGTTGTGGTGGAGCGTTCCGCCGTCGGTGCGGTTCCCTATACCGCGTATTTCCTTATCAACAAAATGGGTTGGGGCGTGTTTCCCGCCCTCTAGCGTGTGTAGCGGCAGCTTGCTCTCCAGACTCCGGCTTCCGATCGCACGCTGCAGCTACTACTGGCTAGCGACGAATTTCGGATTGTTTATCCGGAGTTCTTCAGTTCGAACCAAGCAGTCATAACCGGCTTAGGCCGAGCCCCCGTAAGAGATTTCAGAAATGTCACTGCCGACTCAATATGTAGCCAGTCACTCAATTCCTGCCTTAGCGGTTGGCGGTTCATTGCAGGCGGTGAATCCGCCCAACAGCAGCGGTCCGACTTTTCGCGAGTATTTGCGAGTCCTTCGCAGACATTGGCGCATAGTCCTGCTACCGCTGCTGATAGCTCTTTTGGCCACTTCGTTGGCGATGCTCCTGATGACGCCGATGTACACCGCACGTTGTACGATCATGATTGAGCGGCAGGCTCCTCAAATCCTTACGATCAAACAGCCGGTGGCGGAAAATGCAGATGCCGCTGAAGAACACGATTTCTACGCCACGCAGTATGAGCTGCTGGCCAGTCGCAGCCTCGCGGCCCAGGTGATTGAGAAACTCAAGCTCGCGAAAGATCCGTATTTTCTCAAGCTTGTGGGCAAACTCCGGAGTATTCATAAGCAAACACTCGAGGCGTCCAGCAAGCCGGCCGATCAATATGAATCCCTTACCTTCACACCATCCCGGCAGACCGCGGTCGGATCTCGATTGATTGACGCGTATCTGGCGCAGCTAATGATTGAGCCCGAGCCGAGGACGCGACTTGTAAGGGTGGCCTTTACGAGTCCGGACCCAGTACTGTCTGCGCGCATAGTCGAGGCGCACGTTCAGGCTTACATTTCTCGTGGAACGCAGTTGCGGGCGCAGGCGAGTCGCAATGCTCAGGAGTTTTTGCGCGTAAAACTGGGCGAACTCGAGAAACGAGTGGAAGAATCAGAAGCCGCTCTCAACAAGTACAGGCAGGACCGGGGCATAGTTGGAAGTCCCAGAGGCGATAAGACCGAAGTGGTCATGGGGCGAATTGTAGATCTGAGCAAAGCTCTGACCGTTGCGGAGACGCAGCGAATCACGCTGGAAGCTCAGGAAAACCTGGTCAAGAACAGCGACTATAAGTCATTGCCGGCCGTCCAGACTTCACAGGTGGTCGAGAATCTGAAAGCCCAATTGAGCGCGGTTGAAAGCGAGTACGAAAGCATGGCGAGCCAGTACAAGCCGGATTATCCGCCATTGGGCGAGCTAGCCGCGAAGAAACGTGCTCTGTCGGCGCGGCTGAACGATGAGATGCGCCGGGTGGCCGCAGGCATCGAATGGAAATTCCGTGCGGCGCAGGAGCGAGAGGACGAATTACGCAAAGAGATCGAAAGCGAGAAGCACGTCGCGGCGGCGCTGAATCAGGCTTCGTTGCAGGACGCGGTCTTGGCGCGCGAGGTCTACAGCAACCAGGAATTGTATCGAAGCGTGCTCGCGCGTATGAACGAGCTGGGGATGGCTGCCGCGATTTCCGCGTCGAACGTGTCCATTGTGGACGAACCGGAAGTGCCGCTTGCGCCGTCCAGTCCGAAGAAGCTGCTCACGCTCAGTCTTGTAGGCCTGTTCGCACTGTTTTGCGGAGTCAGCAGTGCGTTCTTCCTGGATCATTTCGACGACAGCTTTGAGGATCCGGAGGAGATCGAAGATTCGCTCCGCCTGCCAAGTCTGGGAACGGTCCCGGATTTTCAAAAACTAACCCATCTTGAACAAGGTTCGCTGCGCCGGCTTTCCGCCCGCCTCCCGCATGCGGCTCTCAGGGCAGGAAAACCGGTAAATGAGATAGCCGACGGCATGTTCTCGTTCGCCGCGGCCGGCGAAGCATATCGTGCGATCCGCATCGGCATACTCCTTTCACGCGCGGAAGCGCCGCCAAAGACGATCCTGATCACCAGTGGGAGTCCGAAAGAGGGCAAAACGGTTACTTCCATTAATCTGGCCATTGCTTTTGCCAAGATGGGGAGCAGGGTACTTCTGATCGATTGCGATCTGAGACGGCCGCGGTGTCACGACATCCTGGGTCTGGGACACCGTCCCGGACTTACCGAAGTTCTTACCGGCTCGAGTACGCTTGAGGAACTGGTCGCGCCGACGGGCGTTGACAGGCTGTGGTGTCTTACCGCCGGATCCCATCCACCCAATCCTGGAGAGCTGCTGGGTTCCGCGAAAATGGCCTACACCATTCTGAGCCTGCGCAACAACTATGATTTCATCATTATAGACTCGGCGCCGGTTATGACGGTGACGGATACTCTTCCTCTGACAGCCATCGTTGACGGGGTCCTGCTTGTGGTAGGTCCGCGCACTTCGAAGGATTTTGTGCGGAAGGCCTGCGCTCGCCTCTCGCAGATCCGCACGAACATACTGGGCATCGTTCTGAACCAGACGGAAGCCTCGGAGCACGACTACTATTATTCCCGCTCGAGTCTGGAATACGTCGAGTTGTCACAAGGCGACCACCCCGGGCCGTAAATCCATCGGGCCCCGACCGAGTGCATGTCCGGGCTCGCCCGGAACAGACTCGCATTCAAAAGCCGCACTTTCCGCAAGCGCCGACAGTTCGTCGGGAGATCTCCACTGCGACCAGTCGGCGGGCAAATGTTCGAAGAGTAGTTCGCAGATCAACGCGAGGTATATTTTGCTATGACAAAAGTTTTGGTGACTGGAGCTGGCGGTTTTATCGGGCATCACCTTGTGAAACATCTGAAGTCGCTCGGCTACTGGGTACGCGCGTCCGATGTGAAGGAGCCGGAATACGAGCCGACTGTCGCAGATGAGTTCGTACAGTGCGATCTCCGGCGCTGGGAGAATTGCCTGCAGGTAACCAGCGGCATCAATGAAGTGTACGCATTGGCGGCGGACATGGGCGGCATGGGTTTCATATCGAACAGCCATGCCCGCATTTTGTACAACAACGCCCTCATAAATTTTCATACGCTGGATGCGGCTCGCAGCAATGGCGTCGAGCGGTACTTTTACAGCTCTTCGGCCTGCATTTACCCCGAGTACCTGCAAACGCGCGAAGAGGTTGTGCCGCTGAAGGAAGAGCAAGCCTACCCGGCTCAGCCGCAGGACGCTTACGGATGGGAGAAGCTGGTCACCGAAAGGCTGTGTCAGCACTATCGCGATGAGTACGGGATCGAAACCAGGATCGCGCGCTTCCATAACATATTTGGACCTCTCGGCACGTGGGACGGTGGACGTGAAAAGGCTCCCGCAGCCCTGTGCCGCAAGGTAGCGATCGCAAAGCTAACCGGGGCGACCGAGGTCGAGATCTGGGGCGATGGACGACAGACGCGCTCATTCTGCTACGTGGATGATTGTGTGGAGGGGATCTATCGGTTGATGCGGTCAGAATATCGCGAGCCGCTTAACCTGGGTCAGGATCGCCTCGTAACGATCGATCAACTGGCCGACATGGCCGCCGAGGCGGCCGGCATTAGTGTCGAGAAGAAACATATCGCGGGCCCGCAGGGCGTGCGAGGGCGCAATTCGGACAATACGCGTCTCGAGAAGGTTCTGGGCTGGACTCCCCGCGTGACGCTCGAAGAGGGCATGCGCCGCACCTATGTCTGGATCGAGGCCGAAGTAATCGCAGCGTTGAAGGCTGGTCGTGCGGTGACCGGCTCGAAATCGACTTCGAGCGCCGCGGCGCAGGTCGGTGCATGATTCCGCGCGTCGACATCGCCGGCGTTCGCGTCAGCGCGGCAAACATGGATGCCGCGCTGTTAAACATAGAGCAACGCGTTCAGCGGCGACAAGGAGGGTATGTTTGCGTCACCGGCGTTCATGGGATCGTTGAGAGCTATAGGAATGAGGCGCTTCGGCAGATCCATAACGCGGCGACCCTGGTTGTGCCCGATGGAATGCCCCTGGTGTGGCTATGCCGCGCGAGGGGCATTCGCCACGTCGATCGTGTTTACGGTCCCGACCTCATGCTCCGGCTCTGTGAGAGATCTCTGGAGCATGATTACCGGCATTTTCTGTATGGAGCAAAGCCGGAAGTCCTGGAGCAACTAGCAGCTCGGCTGAGGGCGCGCTTTCCAGCGTTGAACATCGTAGGTCTGTACTCCCCGCCCTTTCGCGAGCTTACGGCGCAGGAGGACGCGACCGTCAGCAATGCAATCAACCGGTCTCGTCCTGACATCGTCTGGGTCGGAATAAGCACGCCCAAGCAGGAATTGTGGATGGCGAGACATCACGAGCTGCTGAGACCAGCGGTCCTGCTGGGCGTTGGTGCCGCTTTTGATTTCCATGCCGGTGTCAAAAGGCAGGCGCCAAGATGGATGATGCGTGCAGGGCTGGAATGGTTGTTCCGCATGCTCCAGGAACCCAGAAGGCTGGGTCCGCGCTATCTTAGGAACAATCCGATCTTTGCGGCGCTCATTCTCATGCAGATTTTGGGGCTTCGTACTCAGGCAATCGGCGGTAAATACTAAGATGCGCAGGATATTCTACTGCCGCCGGCGCCGATAGCAAGTAGCTTTTCCTCCACAGTTCAGGTTGTACCAATGGCGCAACGAGAGACCGCTACAGTCGGTTCCCTGTTCGAGCACGCTCATCCCTATCTGCTCGGAGGAATTGAAACCAGCAGATGGCATACCCTTCGCGCGCGAAGCCTGCCACGGCTGATGCGCGTGCTGATCGTGTCATTCGCCGATATGACGGCCGTTGCCATGTCATTCGCGTGCGGCTTTGCGCTATGGGCGCACATCGCGCTGCATCAACCGCTCTCAGTGTATCTGCCGCTATCGCCAATCATTGTTCTCTTTCCAATATCGTACGCCGCAGTGGGACTATGTCCGGGGTTTGCGCTGGGAGTGGTCGAGAGTCTCAGGCGTCTGACCTACGCCACCAGCGCCGCGTTCCTGGTCCTTGCAGCATCGAGCTTCGCCTTTAAGGCGGATTCTCGATATTCGCGGGCTACTTTTGCGATTACGTGGGCGGTTTCGCTCTTGCTCGTCCCGCTGTGCCGCTCGATAGCGTCCTCGATCGCCGGACGGTTTGGCTGGTGGCGAGAGGCCAGCGTGGTGTTCGGAACGCCTTCGCAAATCGAGCTGACGGTCCGCTCGCTCACGGCAGCGCGTTCCGGCGGGTATTCGCTGGTGGGTGCGCTCTGTCCGGAGCCGAGAATGACAGGACGGCAGATAGGCGGCGTGACAATTCTGGGCGGTCTCGAAATAGTGCCCGAGCTGACCAAACGGGGCGTGACGACGATTTTGACGTGGGATGGCCCCTCAGTGTCGGCCGAATTAGCCGACAGCCTGCAGCAGACTTACTACCTCGTTTTTCTCCGCGACGAGCGGCAACTCCCCATCGAACGCGTGCAGACGCGGAATCTCGGAGGAATTCTGGGAATCGAGTTTACAAACGAATTGCTCCGCCGGGGCAACCAGATCGTAAAACGGGCCATCGATGTGTGTCTGGGGACTGTGCTACTGCTGCTGGCCGCGCCTCTCATCGGCCTGTGCGGCGTCATCATCAAAATCGCGAGCCCTGGGCCGGTTTTCTTTCGCCAGCAACGCGAAGGTCTGCACGGTCGTAGATTCGCGGTATGGAAGCTGCGCACCATGCACCCAAACGCGGAAGAGAGCCTCAAGGAGTTGCTCAGGCGCGATCCCGACCTGGCATCGGAATGGAATCAGAACGTGAAGCTGGTTAAAGACCCCAGGCTGATCCCATTCGTTGGCCATTGGCTGAGACGCTTGAGTTTCGACGAGTTGCCGCAATTGTGGAATGTGGTGGTCGGCGACATGAGCCTGGTCGGGCCGCGGCCTTTCCCAGAATATCATCTGCGGCTGCTGTCGCCCGAGATTAAGCGACTGCGCGGCAAAGTGCGGCCGGGGCTCACGGGATTGTGGCAGGTTACCGTGAGAAGCGGAGGAAATATCGCCGACCAGGAACGCTACGATAACTACTACATCCGGAACTGGTCTTTGTGGCTTGATGCGTATGTACTGGCGCGTACGGTGATGGCGGTGGTGACGGCAAAGGGCGCGTGTTGAAGTTTGGCCGGGTGCGACCCATGCAACCAAGGGCGATAAATGCAACGGATACCGTTCGCGCGCCGGCGGCGGAGTTGCGCGCGCCGATGGCGCTGGCAAATCGCCGCCTGTTCAACGAGCTGAGCTTCGAATTATGGCTCATCCTAATATATCTCGTTGTCACGATCATAGGAGATCTCAAAGCCGGCAAGCTGGGCATCCAGCTAAAGCCGGTGCCGCTGTTTCTCACTGATATCACGCTGATACTGGTAATGGTGGCGTCGTTCGTTCGATGGCCAACGCGGCTTCTAGTCTGGTTTTCAGAAGGGGTGGGCGCAGGGCCGGTGGGTCGAGGAGCATGGCTGCTCTGCGTTTTGGGAGCCGTCTATTTCGCGCTGGCGGCAAATCACATCGACGCGGCGCGCGATTTGGCGATCTTCGGTTACAGTCTTTTTTTCCCACTTACATATTTTGCGCTCCGCGATCGTCGCGATGCCGCCACAGTGCTGAGATGCCTCGTTTACTCGGGTGTGATACTCGCGTTGTTGGTGTTGGCTCAATTCGCAATAGGCGGCGTCAGAGGCCACATGGCACTGGTGGAAGGAGTGGATCCAGGTCATAACTTTGGCGGCGCAATCGGCGGACATCCCGGTCTCAACGGAGCGATTCTGGGTCTTACCAATGAAGACGATGCGGCGTTCAGCGTGTTCGCCCTGGCGGCGTTATCCGCCTACATCTTATGTGACACCTCTCGACGCTGGCTGCATGTGCTGTGCGCGACGGTTTGTTTCTTCGCGATGGCGACGGCCACGAGCCGCGCTACGATGGTGGGTTTGGCGCTCGCTTTTATCGCGACCCTTGTCTGTGCGGGGCACGGACGCCGCCGCCGTTTAGTCGGCCTTGCCGCGCTGCTCGCTCTGCCGGTGATACTGCAGCCGGTACTGCCGAGAGGGACGCCGGGACGGGATCTTTTGCGTGGTCTTCGAGTGACCGCGTTCAGCGCGCTGGGCGGCCCGTCGGTCGATTCCAACGAAGAGTTCCGCCTCGTTCGCTGGCGCTATGCAGCCGAAATGTGGTTGGAGCATCCGGTGTTGGGCGCCGGGTTCGGTCTGCCAATAGTGCCAAGCGGCTTGATAGATGAGCGCGAGAGCCGGGGCAGCTATAACGTGGGAATGCCGCACAACACCTTTCTGTATCTGGCTGCACGAGCCGGCGTCCTCGGGCTGGGGATCGTTTTATTCTGCTGGTCGAGCGTCCTGCGATGGTTGTTTTCGGCCTATCGGCGAACCGGCAGATCAGACGATCTGGCCGCCTTGAATATTCTTGTGGCGATGTTCGGCTTCGGAATGTTCGTTCTCTTCTTCGAGCGACCGATTACCAACGCGGCGTTCTGGATCATGATGGCCGTGGGCACGCGGTTGAGCCTCGATAACGAGGGCATCAACGGCGCGCAACGGACCTGAGCGCCCCATCGCGAGGCAGGCACGGTATCCGCTGCCGGCGCCGTACCCTGTCGGGCGTCGAGCACGGTAGCGACCAGAAGGCTCCGTAGGCTACTTGTCCGCCTATGGCGCGATGAAGCACGGACCGGCGCCATCTCAAAATTGTCGTCTATCAAGCCGTCGTCAGAGCAGTGCCGCCGTTCCCGATGAAAATATTGTTGGTCCATAACTCGTATCAAACGGCGGGTGGCGAAGACCAGGTATATGCGACAGAGCGCGCTCTGTTGAGGGCGCATGGCCACGAAGTAGTCGAGTATTCGCGAACGAATAAGGAGATCCAGGAGTATTCGCTCCTCAAGCGACTCTCGCTTGCTCAACAGACTATTTACTCCATGCCGTCACGGCGTGATTTCGCTGAGGTGTTGCGCACGGCGAATCCTGATGTGGTGCATGTACATAACACGTTCATGGTGATCTCGCCGTCGATATACGGCGCCTGCCGGGAACAGGAAGTGCCGGTAGTGCAGACGCTGCACAACTACCGTTTACTGTGCCCGGCGGCGAACTTCATCAGAGACGGCAAGAATTGCCGGGAGTGCGAATCGCATCTTGCACATAGTGTGCTCCACGGTTGCTACCGCGGTTCGCGCGCCAATACCGCCGTGGTGGCGTCGATGCTTGGCTGGCATCGATTCAAGGGTACATATTCGAAATTGATCGATCGGTACATAGTACTGAGCGAGTTTGCGCGCGAGGTGTTCGTCTCCTCGGGTCGTTTTGACCCCGGCAAGGTGACAGTCAAGCCGAATTGCGTTTTTCCGGATCCGGGTGAGCGCCGCGAGGATGGGCGGTACGCGCTCTATTTCGGCCGGATGGATCGGGAGAAGGGAGTGGATATGCTGTTGAAGGCGTGGCGCTCTCTTCCGGAAATTCCGCTGCGGTTGGCGGGCGCCGGTCCGCTGACAAAAGAAATCGAAGCGGTGGCTGCGCAAATGCCAATGGTTAAATACCTGGGCGCCTTGTCGCGAGATCGTCTGTACGAGGTGATCAAAGGTGCTCGTTTCGTAGTAGCGCCAAGCATATGCTACGAGAATTTTCCGATGAGCGTGGCTGAAGCCTACGCCTGCGGTGTGCCGGTACTGGCGTCGGACCTCGGTTCGATGAAGGAGATCGTGAGACACGGTGGAACTGGCCTGCTGTTTCGGCCGGGCGATTGCGAGGATATCCGCATGAAGGCGCTGCTCGCGTGGAACAACAGACAATATGCGGACAAATTGGGGTGTCAGGCGCGCAAGGAGTACGAAGCGAAATATACCGGCGAGCGGAATTACGAAATGCTGATTCGGATCTACGAATCGGCGCTGCCGAAAGACAATACGGACGCGGGGGGCGCGCACAGCGCGCGAATGTAACGGCGTGACCGCCGCGGCGGAACATCAGGACGAAAGCTTCGTAACCGTCAGCATTGATGATGGGCATTTCACCGACCTGCGCACTGCCGATTTGTTGAACAAGTACGGGATTCCGGCAACGTTCTATGTCCCTGCGCGCAACCCCGAGAGGCCTGTCATGTCGACTGGTGAAATGCGCAGGTTGGCGGCCGGTTTCGAACTGGGCGGCCACACCATCAGTCACGTGCCGTTGAACGGGCTGCCGCTCGCACGAGCCTGGAGCGAAATCGCGGATGGCAAGGCGTGGCTCGAGGACGCCATCGGCAAACCCGTCGCCTCCTTCTGTTATCCGCGAGGGAAGCACACCAGCCGAATCGCAGAGCTGGTGAGGAAAGCAGGCTTTCGAGGAGCGCGCACATGCTGTCTGAATCGCCACGATTTTCCGGCAAACCCATACATGTGGGCGGTCAGCACCCAGGGCCACAATCACGGCCGAGCTGTTCAAATCCGGCATGCGCTGCTCGAGCGCAACCTCAGGGGTGCTTTTAACTATCTCAAAATTCACAAGGGGACGATCGATTGGAGGGCTCATTTCGAACAGGCGCTCGACTGGGTCGCGGCCAACGGCGGCATTGCGCACCTATACTTTCACAGTTGGGAAATCGAGGAAGCCGGCGAATGGGCAAAGTTGGAATCGGTGATGCGCGCGATCGGCGAGCGCCCTCACCTCAGACGAGTCACTAACGGCGAGTTGTTCGCCTCATGGGACGCCTGCCGGCATGCGCAGCGGCGCATATGAGGCATTGTGACTGCCGGGTGCGAGGCTTGCGGATATCTGTCGAATGCGATTACTGTCAATCATCGGATCCAATATCTTCAGCGGCCCGCACAACCACGACCTCAGGCTGAATAGAGCGCTCGCGCAAGCCGGCATTGAGACCATAATTCTGTTACCCGATGAGCCCGGCGACGCCTCGGAGCGGCTTCGCGGAAAAGGCATGAAGGTGCTCGAGTATCCCTCCAATCGGACGGGCGGGGTCGCCTCGAGCGCCATGGCGCATGTGAAATATCTCGCGGCGTTGCGCCAAAACATCCGCGTCGTACGGTGCGCGATCAGGGAGTTCGACATAGATCTGGTGCAGTTGGCCGATCCGTTTCATCCGCACGGTGCCTTTGCCGCGAAACTGGAGAAGCGCCCGGTAGTTGCGCATCTGATTGGCATGGGAGGCTCGCTCGGCGCCAGAATCATGGCCAGCCAGCTGACCTGCCGACTGGCGGACGTGCTTCTAACCAACGGAATCAAAACGCGCGACGCATACCCCGGCCTAAAGAAGCATCCACTTCGGATGTTCAGTTATTTTTCGCCCATCGACATGAATGAGTTCCGGAGAGATCAGGCGGTCCGCAGAAAAGCGCGCTCGATTTTGGGAATTCGCGACGATGAAATAGCCATCGGTTATATCGCACGGCTGAACCCGGAGAAGGATCATCACACCTGTATCCGCGCGTCGGCGGCGATACGACGGCGCTTTCCACATGTGCGCTTTATAATGATGGGTGGCGTTCATCCGGGTGCCGATGGGTATCTCGATGACTTGAGGGCCACGGCTTCGTCGCTGGGGCTCGCATTCGGCAAAGACGTGCTTCACGTGGATGCGGGCGCCAACGTCGCGAAACTGGCGCAGGCGTTCGACCTGGCATGGTCGACTGGCGTTCAAGAGGGAGCGACCAGCGCGGTGGGAGAGGCCATGGCGTTGGGAATTCCGGTCATCGGCACCGGAAACAGCGCCGTGCGGGAGATGATCGAGCACGGCGTAAGCGGTTTTCTGGTAGGCGTGCGCCGGCCTGAAGAATTGGTAAACGCGTCGATTCCGCTGGTGGAGAATCAGATTCTGAGGGAAAAGATGGGGCGTGCCGCACGCCAGCGCGCGGAAGATCTCTTCAGCACCGAGTTGTGCGCGGCGACGCATCTGCAGGCGTATGAGACGGCCCTGTCGCGCCGTCACGGCGCGACTGGACGTAATCAGGATCGCGATATGGCGCAGGGATCGGCATTCCTCGATTCTTGAAAAGACGGCGAAGCGCGTACTCGACACATTAAGAGCTGAGGGGATTGACGCTGCGCAGGCCGCCGCGGTTTAGGTGGCCAGACAGGGGGGCATGAGCACGGAGGCGAGCGCGCTCGAAGTGAACGACGGATTGGACGGACGCAATCAAGCCGGAGACGCGAGCGTGCTCGCGCTCGGTGCCAGCGTCGGGCTGACCGGCGCATTGGCTGCGCGCGCGCTCAACCTGGTGAGCCAGGTGCTGATGGCGCGACTGCTCGGTGCGACAAGCTTCGGCTTGTATGCCATCGGTTGGACCCTGGTACGAATCCTGGGCAGCCTGGGGACCCTGGGCCACGAAGCGGGAATCATTTACTTCGGCGCGACCTATCAGCGGCAACCTTCGAAATTCAAAGGCGCGATGGTCCAGTCGCTTGTGATTCCATTCGTCGCCGGGACGGCGATCGCGGTCACGATGTGGATTTGCGCGCCGGTGCTCGCGGATCGAATTTTTCACAAGCCTGACGCATTGCCGGTAATACGACTGTTCGGCCTGGCGCTGCCGTTTTACACCGTCTGCTTCGTCGCGGGTGGAATTACCAAGCTTTCGCACCGCATGCAGTATTTCGTGTATTCCGGTCTGGCGCAGGCGGCGGCCGCGCTCCTGTTGTTCTGTGTTCTGTTCTTTCTGGGATTCGGGCTGCCGGGTGCGATCGTGGCGACGTCCGCAGGCTTCCTGGTCGGCGCGCTCGTATCGGCGCACTATGTGCGTCGCTTGTTTCCCGCGGCAGTGGCCCGGCGCGTGAAATCGCAATGGCCCGGACCCGAGCTATTCACGTACTCGATTTCGATCATGCTGGCGGGCATCGCGTCCAACGGGCAGATGTTCGTCGATCGCCTGTTCGTGGCCGCGTTTCGCAGCGCTGCGGACACGGGCGTATATCAGGCGGCCAGCCAGCTTTCGATCATGTTCGGCATACTGCTTGGAGCCTTCCACGGCATTTTCCGGCCGATGGTCGCGGACATCCACGCTCGCGGCGACCATCGCCGACTCGCCGAGCTGTATCGGGTGTGCTCGAAGTGGACCCTGTATGCCAGCTTACCTCTCTTTCTAATCATATTGAGCGTATCCACGTATCTGGTTCAGTTACTCTATGGCAAGGCCTACGAAGGGGCGGCGACGCCTCTAATAATTCTATCAGCGGCTCAGTTGTTTACCGGATTAACCGCAGGAAGCCATACAATGCTGGTTATGACGGGGCGTCAGAAGACTTTCGTAATCCTGTCATTTGCCAGCCTGCTCATCGATGTGCTGCTTGCTTTGGCGCTTGTGCCGGGTCTCGGCCTGACGGGTGCGGCGATTGCGACTGCGACGTCAGGTTTGTTCTTCAGTTCGGCAACGGTGCTGGCGGTGAAAGAGTATTTCGGGATTTGGCCGGTGGATGCGCGCATGCTTAAGGGTTGCGTGGCAACACTGGCAACTCTGGGGGCGTTGTTCCTGCTGAAGCGGTGCGAATTCGCTACCCCTGCCCTGAGGGTGCTAACAGTCGCATGCGCCAGCGTAACCGTATTCGCGGTCTGCCTGGGGCTGCTGGGCCTCGATTCGGAGGACGCGGACGCCCTGTACTCGCTGCGACGGCGGCTGATGTCGGTGCGCTTCTGATTGCAGCGCATGCGCGCCGGATATCAGTCGCGGTCAGGCACGAATCACGGTCGAGGCGTCGGTAACCATTCGCAACCCGGAGCCCTGGATGGTTTCGATGAGAATCGCGACCCTTCTCGCGCCAGACAGGTAGCCGTCGAAGATTGCGTCGAAATCCCTGAAGGGACCGTCGATCAGGCGCACGCGCTCTCCCGCCCGGAACGGTCGGGGATTGACCTCGACAATCCCGTTCTTGCATCTGGCGCGCACGCTTTCAACGACGAAATCCGAAACGGCAAGCGGTTCGCGGCCGGCGGAAACAAAGCCGACGACGCCCGGCATATAGCAGACATCAAAGTAGTGCAGCCCCAGGTCCATGCGCGCGAAGACGTACTGCGGAAATAGCGGGGTGAGCGCCGGTGAGGTCCTCGCCAGAGGCTGCTTCAGCATCGGCACGAATATCTCCACCGCGCCGAGCGCTCGCGACAGGCGCTCACGGACGGAATGTTCGCGATTGGACTTGGTTCGAATCAGATACCATGCGGCTGAGGAATACATTCCCTATCACCCCGGACGTGAGATCGAGGCCGCCGTCCTACAGGGCCGAGCGACTGGCGACGTTGCGCACTCCGTTTCGCGGAGGCAGCGGACGATGCGCGGCCGTGGCGGTGCCGCTCGCTGCGGCAAGGGTTGCCAGGTGCTTGTTCGCTTCCTGCGCATTCCCATTCGACCCGGCGCGGACGTTCAGTTCGGGCCGAGAAGCCGCGGGCAGCGCGGGTTTCGGGCGGAGGATGAAGCGGCGCTTCTCACTACGCTCGAGCAATCCCTCGGTGCACATATCGGCGATGAGCTTGCTGACCATGGGCCGCGAGCTGCCGATCATCTCTGCGAGATCCTCGTGACTGAGCTCCGGAACCAGGAGAATTCCGCGTTTGTCGGTGGCGCCGAACCGTTCGCCAAGACCATAGAGCACCTGCTCCAGACGTTCGCGGAAGGAAGATCCGATGAACGCCACGTAGCGGACGAACAGTCGAGACCACGCCGTGTTGAAATGTTCGAGCAGCCGGACGACGGTTTCATGGTCGAGTTTGCTGAGCAGTCTTGCCATGTGTTCGCGGCTGAGGAGCCCGATCGAGCACTTTGTGAGAGCCTGAGCTTCCAGCACCTGGTAACGGCCCCTGGAAGCGACTTCGTTGACGAACCCAATCAGATCGCCCGGACGCGCGAGATCGACCAGCGTCCTGCTGCTTTCGCCGGTCGGCAAATACAACTTGACCAGGCCCTTGAGCACCCAGAACACGAGGTCAGCGGACGTCCCGCGCAGGAATACCACCGCTCCCTTTTCAAAGGTCACCGGAATGAGGTGAGCCTCGATTTCGGCCGCGACATCTGCCGAAAGCCCGTATGCAACGAGGGCTTCCGTCACCTGAGCGCAAGATTCTGTGGCCCGGGCTTCCATTTTGCGAATTCTCCCCTCACACTTGCCGATTTCACTGATGAGCACGGCAAAGATCCGTGTCGACAGTTAGAATCGGATGAAACAGATTCGCGGCAACGTAAACCGCCGAAATTGAAATATAAGCAAGAAAGAAACGACGTTGAACGAATTAGATCGTACCAGCATGCGTCGCCTGATTCCAAAGAAATCGCCTCTCCAGGAGACAATCATTGACCCTCTGTTAACCAGTTTATGTCAATGTTTGGCGATGATTCTCTATTCTCGCTTTTCAACATCGATACATCTCTAAATAATCCAAAAAGCCTCGAGCTGCTAAATACCATAGATTGTTGCGCTAAAAATGAATGCGCTGTGCCTATCTTTCGCTCCTAATTATGACTGTTTAGAAGATGTAAAGACACGAATAGCACTTTTAAGAGTTATTTGTCCAGAAAAATCGCCATGAAAATCATTGGAGGGGGAGAATCGATGCCACAAACCATCTTGACCGTTCCTGAGGTTTGTTCCTATCTGCAGGTCAGTCAGGTAACTGTCTATCGCCTACTCAGGCGGCGGGACATCCCGGCCTTTCGCATTGGCAAAAACTGGAGATTTAACCTTCAAGACTTGGAACGATGGATCGAGAAGGAATCGATGCCCGCTGAGTTTAGAAGCCGATCGAAGCCGGACGCTCAATAGCAGAGTAAAGTTTTCGCATCCTTAATATTGCTTTCGCGGTATTGCGCAGATAATTTTGAGCTAAGCTTCTTGCACCAGAGCTTCAAATCTGGTCCACTGTAGCCGGCTTCGATGGCTGATATTCTTGCCAGGGCTCAGAGAGAGCACTTGCGGCTGAGCGTGCTCCTATTCAATGAGGGGTGCGCATGGGTGGTGCACTGTCTGGAGTATGACATTGTTGCCCAAGGCGACACTCCCCGCGCGGCTTTGGAGGCGCTGGGCTGGACCATTGGCGCGCATATCCTGTTGGACAGGCAGAAGCGCCGCAAGCCGTTTTCGGCCCTGATGCCCGCGCCGGAAGCGCTTTGGACCAGGTTCAGGGATGCCATTCCCTTGAGCGATCCCGATCCCTTCACGGTGCCGGTGCTGGCTTTTGAGCTCCCGGCGATAGAGAAAGACGTGCGATTGGCCAGCTAGGGGAGCGCGGCCTGATGACGGATAAGCCATCACCGCCGCCGCTGCCGACGCTCGCCGAGTTCAGAAGCATTCTGGTGCGCGATTTCGGCTGCCACATTCAGGCGCCGATCCGCAACCTGCTCAACAGTCCGAAGCAGATCACGATCGTCACGCGCGCGTTTCGCGAGCAGACGCTTGAATGGCTCGCCTACCTCGACGATCAGGATCGAATCACGGGAGAGATTGCGCTGAACGCGTGCAGGTGTCTCCAGATACCGCCCGACGAGGTCGAGCTGCCCGACTCCGAGTCGGCAATTACGCCGCGCGACGGCTAGAGCGGTCTGCCGTCGCGGTCCAGAAGGATGCCGGTGGCGCCGGGTTTGGTCCACGCCAGCCGCACGACATGTCGATCGCGCAGGCTGTAAGCGAGGATCGCCCATCCCACGGTCAGCCGCCACGGCGAACCGTAGGCCGCGCTATAGATCACCGCGTCATAGCTCGGTGAATAACCCAGGACTTCGTAGGCGGCGATCGGCAGCGCGGTTCTCCCGCCATTGAGACGAGCGAGATAAATTCTGCGGTCGCCGATGTCCTGGCATATCAACTGACGATTTTTCGTTCGCCATGCCATCGGCAGGCAGTTTTCGATTGCCGTGGGCGATAGATTCCAGTCGCTAATCGAGAGTTCCCAAACGCGATCTCCCTGACCGAAGAACAGCACCTGGTCTGGCGCAACCTGGACGACGCGCGAACGCCAGACGCTGTTGAAGTCGGCGACGATTTTCTCGGATGTGTCGGCGTGCAGTGTGCGAGCGCGCAAAACCTGCCTGCCGGATCGATCGGATCCTTCGCGGCTATTCCAGAAGAACAGGAGATCGTGCTCAGGCACATAGGTAGGCCACACTCCGGGCCCCGCCTGTTCGAGTTTGTCGGTCTGCAGATCAAACTTGACCAGGCGCTCCGCATTACTCAAGAGCAGTACTCCCGGCACGACCACGGTCGGATGTCCATAGATTCTGTAGGAATTCGGCATCGGCGCAACCGTGGTTTCTTCGGTCGACGGAAGTTGCACGAGAACGAACCCTCTGGCGTCGGCTACCAGCAGCTGGCCGTAATATGGAGCGGCGCTATACCTGCAGCCTGCGCATAGGCACCACACGATCAGCGCCAATCGCGCAAATAGTTTCGTCGACCAACGGGCACCGGGATGAAGCCGGGAATCGTGCCGGCGTGATGCGCTCACACGATCGACCGGGAATTCCAGTCGATTACCTTGCGCCGGTTTCGCGATATCGCGCCTATGCCCAAGCAAGTGAAGACTCAAATCGGCACCATAGCGGCGAGGGGACTAGAGCGTCAAATCTTGTGGTGCGGGACCGGCAGGATCGATTCATGAGCGTTGGCAAAAGCGCACGGTGCAATATTCTTCGATCGCACAACGCGGCGATCGAGTTCGTACGCATTAACCTTGAGCTTCCCGGGATTCCAGTCTAGCCTTGGGGCGCGACTTGGAGTACGTTCCGGTGAAACTCCGACAGTTTCTCGACGGGGGGAAATTCCATGCATCCCAGGCTCGATGAAATCAGAAAGCGTCTGTTGACTGCGCCCACGCCGTCCAATCCGGCACGTTACAAAGCGCCGCCGCGCCCCTCAACGATTCCGCCGCAGCCTTCGGGGCTGGAGCGCGCGCCCGCTCCTCCGCTCGAAGAGCGCGCCGAACCCAAACTCGGCGCGAGCACGATGTCACTGAAATCGAACCAAACCGGCCCGCTGAGCCATGAGGAAGCGGCCGCTGACGACGCTGCGCTGCGCCCCGACACGCGCATCATCCAGCCGGACGTCTCCAGAACCACCGATGGCCTGGCCGATGCGGTGGCGCAATTATTTGAACCCGCCCGCGAATGCCAGGTGAGACTGGAAGAAATCACCGCGACCGCGGAGGCCATCACCCATCTGACGCGATTGGCGCTCGAGCTGCGAGAGCCACTCAAGAGCTTTCACGATCATATACGCAAGCTCTCGAGTTCGTTCGAATCGATGCGCACCTTTCGCGACGAGCTTGGGGAACTGGCGGAGTCATTCGCCCCGGTCAGGGCGCTCCATCAGCAGGTGATCCAGATGGCGCAGACCGTGCGCGGCCAGTTGGCCGATGTCGCCAAAGGTCTGGAACCGGCCAAGGCCTTGCAGATCCAGATCGCGCAGCTCGCCCTCGCCATAGATTCAGTCAGCGAACTGCAGGACCGGTTTTTCGAGCTGTCGGAGGCCTTCGGCGATGGTGAAGAGCGGTCGACAGTCGACGATGGCATGGAAGCCGAAGATCGGCCGGGTGCAGCGGATGTCATGAAAGGCGACTAACGACACTTTGAGGTCCAAAATCGCGCGTTCCAGGCACGGACGCTCGTTCTCCTGCTGTTGTTCTTTCGCTTCTGCCCTGATGTTACCTGAAGTCTTTGTATTGCAAGTGACGTTCCTACAGGTCGGATCTGTCAGAGATTGACCGCTCTACATCGCCTTGCCGTTAATAAAATTTAACGGAAATGCTCATTGAAATGCTATGTGTCTTCCCAGAGGGAGAGGAAGCATGAAGAAGCTTAACTGGCACAGATCGGCGATGGTGTTGGGCGGAATTGGCGTGTTGCTGGTAGCCGGCCTCCACGGCACAGCGCTCGCGCAGACTGAGCAATTCCATCACGGTACCTGGGGCGGATGGTGCGGCAGTTTCGGGGATGCCCCGGAACTCGACCCGGGAGCTATCCGCAGCGGGCTTGCGCTGCTCGTGGGCACTGGTTTGATGATCGTCGACCGGTTCCGACGCCGCAGCTAGCGCCCAATCACTGAGTACGGCTGAGGTTCGTCTCGTCGGAGTGCTGGGTCACTCCGACAGGCGAACCTCTGTCGTTTCTGGGGTCTCATCTTCAGGTTCGAACGGGAGTTCTGTTCGGATTGACCGTCCGGATCGCGTGCATGGAGTGAGTCGTGGTTCCCTCGATACGTGGCTGGCTGGCGCGCTGGATCGTTTCAGGATTGGTGCTGATCCTCGGGCTGGCCTTTCTGTCGTTCCCGAACCCGGATTTTGGGATCTGGTGGGCGAATGTCGGCGCAGCGCATCGGACGGTGCAACTGCCTGTGCCGACCCGCATTCCGTTGATGGGCATCCCGGTCACGGTGATGACTGCCGCCGGAGTTCTTGCATGGCCGTCACTGAGTGAAGAATCTGCGCTGCTGCTGACGAGCTCCCCGTCGCTGGCGTGGGTGTTGTGGCTGGCCATCTATATTGCATCGATCGCGGGTCTCACGCGCCTCGACAGAATTTCGGCTGGCGCGCAGGTGATAAGTGCGGTGCAGTTGCTGGCGATCGCGGCCCTGGTTGCGCTGGGCGCAACCAGCTGGTGTCTCACCACGATGCCGGCGATCTTCTGGCGGCGCTGGATTGGCCGCAACCGCCGCACCTTCGCGGCGGTGACGATATGCGGAGTGCTGGTTTACACCGCCGCGCATCATTACACCAAGGCGCTGATGGCCGGCGTGCCCGAGCTGGCAATCCTGCTGCAGAGGTCCACGCTATTCATATCTGCGTCGCTGCTCAGAATTTTCAGCGGCGACGCCTTTTACGACCCGAGCACCGGGGTCATCGGCATCGGCGGTTTCTCGGTGCGGGTGACCTTGGCGTGCGCCGGCTGGGAAGGAATGGGCCTGTTTGCCGCTTTCATGGGGATCTATCTGTGGTTGTACCGGCGGTTTTTCCGCTTTCCCAACGCGCTCATCCTGCTGCCGGCCGGGCTGAGCGCGCTCTACTTTCTCAACGCCGTTCGGATCGCGGTGCTGATCTGGATCGGCATATGGAATCCGACCCTGGCGCTCGATGGGTTTCACTCTCTCGCCGGATGGGTGTTCTTCAACTGTGTCACGCTGGCCGCGGTCGCCGCCAGTTGGCGTTTCGGACTGTTCGCCAGCAAAGTTTCAGAGGGTGAGACGTCGGATACCGCCGCGCCGTACCTGATTCCGGCGCTGGCGATCATCGCAACCGCGATGATCACGCAGGCCTTTCCGCATGTTTTCGTCAGTCTCTATCCCCTGCGCGTGCTCGTTGGCGCCGGCGCGCTCTGGTTCTGTTGGAAGAGGATTCCACTGCATACGGATATTTCATGGCTGACAGCAGGGGCGGTCGGTGGTTTCGTTTTCCTGACCTGGATCGTATTGCAGACGAGAACCGACGCGCCTTCCGCGGCCCCGTACGCAGTCGGTTGGGCGAACCTGCCCACGTTCGCGCTGGTTGGCTGGATCCTTTTTCGAGTAATCGGCGCGGTGGTAATCGTTCCCATAGCCGAAGAACTGGCGTTTCGCGGGTACCTGCTGCGCAGGTTCGTGTCGATTGATTTTGAACAGGTAGGCCCGAGCCGTTTTACCTGGCTTGCGATCCTCGGTTCCTCGGCGCTCTTCGGCGCTCTGCATACCCAGTGGCTGGCGGGAACGGTGGCGGGCGTGCTGTTTGCGATGGCGTTCTACCGCCGGGGATATCTGTCCGATGCGATCGTCTCGCACAGCGTTGCCAACGGCATGCTGGCAGCCTACGTGTTGGCCACGGGTCGGTGGTTTCTGTGGAACTGATCCTTCACCTGCGCAGAGGAAACGAAGCAGGCGAAAATCGCGCATCCCGCGTTTCGCCGGCGTCTGTGACGCGGCCATTTGCGCGCCGCTGACCAACTGGCGCTCGCCGGCCGCCGCTACTCCCGCGCGTTCGTTACAATAGCAAACCCGCCGCCGCCGCCTCTCGCTTGCTCACAATCTCGAGCCGCCACGCATTTGCGGGAATGTTTCGCTGATGCACAATGGCCGGGACACCGCACAGAAGGAAAAGGAAAAGCGGGCGCGAGGACCGAAGAAACGCCCGCTCTCTGGGCTGGCCGCCCGACCGCCGCGGGGACCTCGGACCAGCCACCTTTCCTAATCTTGATTTAAGCACCATCCGTTCGGCCGCACGCGACCCGTCGGTCGAAGCCCGCTCATCCGCGACCGGTGGCCTGGAATCTGATAAATCGTATCCAGCAGAGGAGAAGCAATCGCATGAACCGGATCGATCCGCGCACTACCGCGCTGCTCATCATCAACATGACGAACGATCTGATTGGCTGGGACGGAGTGCAGCCCCTGGTGCCGCGATTGGAGCGATTGTTGGAGCGGGCGCGAGAGGCTTCGATGATGGTTGTCTTCTCCTCGCTGGCTTTCTGCGACCGCGGAGCGGATAGCGGGCAGTTGGGAAAGTTCTGGGCGCCAATCGGCAACGGGCAAGTCCTGGTCAAAGGCACGGCGGGAGTCGAGATTTTGCGCGAACTCGCGCCACAACCGGGCGAGCCGGTGCTGCAGCGAAATCGCTACAGCGCCTTTTTCAATAGCGACCTGGATAAAATCCTGCGCGACAAGGGAATCCGCACGCTCATCATCGCCGGGTACTCCACCAACTTCTGCTGCGACTCGACCGCCCGCGACGCGAATTTCCGTGACTACAACGTCATCGTCCTCGAGGACGGAACCGCTCCCATAGCGCTGCAGGATAACGATGGCCAGCCGATCTCTGCCGCGCAGGTTCAGAAAACCGTATTGGCCAATCTGGGTCGAGGCTTCGCGCAGATTGCCACGGTGGACGAGGTCATCTCCGCCCTGGGGCACTGACGGGTAAAGTATCGCGGCCGAACCGCGGCGCCCGCTGGCCCGCCGGCCGCGCCGGTCGAAACCTATGGAGACGGGAGATCGCAACGGCGTCCTGATGCGGGGTGTCGGGCGATGGTTTGTATTCAGTCGATTGCGCGCGTGGTTCGGGATCGCGCTCGAGACCCCGCGTCTGCTGCGTGGAACGGCGATTCCGCGTGGCGCTACCTGCCTGGACCTCGCCGCAGGTCTTGGATGGGCCGGCGCGGGCCTCCTGCGCCGCGAGCCTTTGGCCGAAGTTGTGGCAGTGGATTACGATGAAACCATCCTGCCTCGCACGCGTGATTATCTGAGGTCGCGCACGGCGGGACAGCGGACCGCGATTTGTCGCGCGGACGCGAAGCATCTGCCGTTCCGCACGGGCTCCTTTCACGTCGTGATCTGCCTCTATGGTCTGCACCATTGCCGTGGATATCTCGATGCGCTGCGCGAAATCGCCCGTGTGCTCAAACCCGGCGGAACGCTCGCGCTGGTTGATCCCGTCCGAAAAGCCGGCAAAGCGCCCAAGGGCCATCACGGTACCGAAGTCCCGACGGTCGAGGAGCTGCAGCGGATGCTTGCCGCGGCGGGCTTTGAACCTGGAGCACCCCGCGTTGCGATGGGAACCGCAAGACTGGTCGTCAGCAAAGCGTAGAGATCGTCAGCTACGATACACACTCCGGCGCTTAAGCCCTGAATAGCGGAATTTCGTGTCGCCGCAATGAAGCGGGCAATTCCCGGCTCGCGCCCTGCCGGCGCGTGCGCTCAACTTGCGGTGCGGACCTGCGAGCCGGTTTCAGACCTGCGCGATTCCGTGCTTGAGCTGATAGCGGTAAGCGGCGTCGTCGAAGCGGCCTTGCGATTCGGCGATGAGCCCGTCCGCGCTCATTTTCCAGACTTCGAATCCGCTGATACGAACTCGCTTTCCTGTTCCGCCGGGGCCGGTATTGGTGCCGGACAGGGTCCAGTGATAGACGGCGTGATCGCCTTCGACGAGAGCGTTATCCATCGCCACCGACAAGTCCGGGAACGCAGTCATGAAGCTCTGTGCGACTTCGGCGATCGCGCTACGTCCTGTCGCGGGTGTGCCGCCGTTGACGCTCAGCGAGCCGTTCGGAGAGTAGAAGGCGGCGACCTTGGTCGCGTCCCCACTGCACCACGCCGCGGTATAACGCGCCGCAAAATCACGCAACCACGGCAATCCGAGCTTCATTGATTCCTGCTTATTCATCCGTTGCGTCGGCCGGTTCGCGACTCGCGGTCCCGGCCGCGGCCGCCGCGAATCGTCCGCCGGCTCAGCGTCTACACCGCCGTATAGCCGCCGTCCACCGCGTACTCGGCGCCGGTTACGAACGAGGCCTCGTCGCTGGCGAGGAACAGGACGACGTACCCGACTTCCTCGGGGCGCGCGGCGCGCTTCATCGGCGCCAATGCCGCGATGGCGTCGAGTTCCTTGTCATTGAAAATATCCACCATCGGCGTCTTTATCACGCCGGGATGCACGGAGTTGACGCGAATATTAAACGGCGCGTACTCGACCGCGGCGGTCTTGGTGAGGATGCGGACCGCGCCTTTGCTCGCATGATAGGCGGCCGAGCCTCCCGAACCGATGAGGCCATAGATGGATGAGATGTTGACGATCGATCCACCGCCGCGCTTTTTCATTGCCGGAACCGCGAGCTTGGTACCCAGCCATACGCCCTTCTGATTCACATTGATAACGGCGTCCCACTCTTCCTCGTCGGTATCGCTCACTCCCTTGACATTGAGGATGCCCGCGTTGTTGACCAGGATGTCGAGGCCGCCGAACTCGCGCTCGCATGCCGCGACTGCGGCGCGCCAGTCCTCGCTGCGCGTCACGTCCAGATGAATCGGCACGGCGGCCCGAGTTTTGGCGCGCTGATTGATTTCGCCGGCAAGGCGGCCCGCCTCGGCATCGAGCACGTCGCCGATGACCACGCGCGCGCCTTCGTTGACGAATAAACTCGCTTCGGCCGCGCCCTGCCCGCGCGCGGCGCCGGAAATCAAGGCGACCTTCCCCTTCAGACGATCCACCGATCGATCCTCCGAATCCTGACCCTAGGCTTTTCGGGGCGGAAAATCGACCTCTTCGAAGCGTCGCGTCGCTTGCTCCGGCTGCGATCGGCGCGCCTGCGATAATTTATGCAATGCGGCGCGCGCGGCGCATCTTGAATAAGGCCGGCGGCGCAACGTCGAAACCTATGACTGCTCCCGGGCGTGAGCGCCCGCCCCCACGCGAACGTTTGATGAACCCCGCAGCGACACCGCCGGCGGCGCCACTGGAAGCCTAGGATCGATGGGCTCGTGGGTTACCAGGGGCGCTTCGCGGCTGATTCGGGCCCGCAACTGGTATCTCGCGCTGTGTCTTTTGGTGACCGCCGTGCTGGCGGCAGGCGCGGCGCGCATGCCGATCGGCACACGATTTGCCGACCTCCTGCCTCTGCACAATCCGATCGTGCAAGTCTTCAAGCGCTATGAGCGCTTCGCCGAACCGCTCAACGTTCAGATTCTGATCAAGGCCACCCGCGGCACCATCTACACGCCCTCGGTGCTGGATACGATCTACCGCCTGACGCGTCAGATCGATCTGATTCCCGATGTCGACCACGTAAGCGTGACCTCGATTGCGTCGAGCAAGATCCGGGTGGCGCGCGCGACGCCGAGCGGACTCGAGTCCGTCGCAGTGATGCCGGATCGGCCGCCGCGCACGGCGCGCGAGGCGGCGCAGATTAGAGCGCGCGTGCGTGAGGCGCGCGGGGTGACCGGCATCCTGGTCTCGCGCGACGAGAGCGCGGCGCTGCTCGAGGCGGGCTTTCACGAAGACGGCATCGACTACGCGACGGTCTTCAACGACGTTCACGAAATGCTGCGGCGGGCGAAGACTCCGGAGGTCGAGTTTTATCCGGCGGGGCGCGTGATGCTGATCGGATGGGTGCAGCATTACGGAAATGAGGCGGTCTTCATCTTCGTGATTTCCTTCGCGCTGGTGGCGCTGGCGCTGATTGATTACATGCGCAGCCTGGCCGGCGCGGCGACCCCGCTGATCGTCGCCGCCGTATCCACCATCTGGGGCATTGGCGCAGGCGGTTGGATGGGTCTCGGCCTGGAACCGCTGACGCTGGTGGTTCCGGTGCTGTTGATGGCGCGCGCGCTCAGCCATTCGGTGCAGATAACGCGCCGCTATTACGAGACCCTCGACCGATACGCCAGACGCGACGTTGCCGCGGTCGAGGCCCTGAACTCGATGTTCGCGCCGGCCTGCCTCGGCATCCTGTGCGATGCAGCGGGACTGTTCATGCTGTTTCTCGCGCCGATCCCGATTATCCGGAACCTGGGACAGCTCTGCGGGACGTGGTCGCTGTTGCTGATTCCCTCGGTCGTCCTGCTGACGCCCGCCCTGCTCGCGGTGATGCCGGCCCCGATCGATGTAGGCGTCTTTGTCCGGCACGAGACACCGTCGTTGATCGTCGCGTTGGCGGGGCGGGTCCAGCGCGGCTTGCTGCGGCTGCTCGCGCCAGGGTGGCGCAGGGTTTCCGCCTGCGCGCTGATCGTCCTGGCCCTCCTGGCGCTGACCGGATCGCTCGAGCGCCAGGTGGGCAATGTCAGCGTCGGCAGCCCGCTGCTCTGGCCGAACAACGAATTCAACGTCGCCGAGGCGCACATCGATCGCAACCTGGCGGGCACGGTAACCTTCAACGTGGTCTGGCAGGGGAGAGTTCCGCATGCGCTCGCGTATCCGGCGACCTACGCCTCGATGCGGCGTTTCGAGCGCGCGATGGCGCGGATGCATGGCGCGCAGGCGAGCTTTTCGATCGCGGATCTGCTGCCGCGCACCAATCGCCTGGTGAACGGAGGCGATCCCAAGTGGTTGCCCGTCGACCTGAGCAAGCGCACCGTGGCCAACGACCTTTTCTGGACCCTGGCCGGACACAGCCTCGAGGACGTCGCGCAGCTGGCCACTCCTGACATGCGCAGCGGCGACGTGGTGCTCTGGTACAAGGATCTGCGCGCGAGCAGCGTCAACCGCGCGATGGCCGCGGTAAGGGCAGCGCTGGCGCAGACCGCCGCGCCGAGCGGCTCGCCGGTATGCCGGATCCGTCTCGCCGCCGGCCCGGTGGCGTTGCAATACGCGACCGATCATGTCGTGGCGCGCGCCAACTGGCGCATTATGGGCTATCTGCTGGCCGCGATCTTCGTGATGGTCACGGCCACTTACTATTCGCCGGTCGCCGCCATCCTGCTGCTGGTGCCGCTGGCTTTTGCGCAGTTCGCCAACGACTCAGTCATGTTTCTGCGCGGCATGGGGCTGGATCTCAACACTCTGCCGGTGGTGGCGGTCGGCCTCGGCGTCGGCATCGACTACGGCATTTACCTGCTGAGCCGCATCTGTGAGGAATATCAGGCGGCCGGCGACGGCGATGTTGCGGCGGCGGCCACCCGCGCGATACTCACGACGGGTGAGGCGATTTCGTTCATCGCGCTCACCATGGTGATAAGCGTCCTGCCCTGGTATTTTCTGTCGAATCTGCGCTTTCTCGCCGAGATGGGCCTGCTATTGGCGCTGGTGATGGCGTTTAACTGGCTGCTCGCGCTGACCGTCCTTCCCTTGGAAGTCACGATAATAAAGCCGCGCTTCCTGGGACGTCTGAAGCTCATGCACCATTGAGTGGTGCGTTCGCGCACCTGGCTCAGCCGCCTGTGCCTTGCACCCGGCTTGATCGCCACGGTCGGCGCGCGCTTCATGCCTCATTAGGAGCACTGAGATTAGGAGCACTGTGAATAGCGCGCGCGTTGGCATCGTCGGAGCTAATGAGAAAGGTTCATTCCGTTTTGCAGGAGAGCCAACGTGCACCTTACAAAGTACTCTGACGGCTGGACGCGGCGGCATTTTCTCGAGCAGGCGGCGCGCGGAGTGTTCGCCGCAGGCGTGATCGCTCCGTTGTGGCAGACGATCGCCGGAACCGGTTCTTGCGAGGCCGCCTATCCGCCCGAGCTGCTCTCGTTGGAGCAGTACACCAAGGGCAAGCTCAAAGCCGGCGAGGTCTTGAGCGCCGAGAACGTGGATATGGTCAAGGACCTGCTCGACCCGGCGGCCTACTGGCAGATCAAACACGACGGGCGCCTGGTCGATCTTGCGCCAACCGAAACCGATCTCACCAGGCTGACACCGGTCGCCTATCTGCATGCGACCATCGCCAATCGTGGCAAGCACAAAATTTTCCCCGACGGCAACGTTTACACCCTGGCGCACAAACCGTGGATTGGCGGCAATCCATTTCCTCAACCCCGGACCGCCGAAGAGTGCATGATGGCCAATACGCTCAGCTGGTGTAAGCACGACGCGCAGGCACATGCCGTGATCGATTCAGACACCGACGCGGATGGATATACCGAATACGTATATCATTCGTATTTTGTCGAATGGCAAACCGTTGGACGGCTGGTGCTGGATCCGCATCCGTACATGCCGGGCCACGAAACCCAACTGCGCGCGACCGGCGATCTCCTGACCGCGCCGGAAGATGTCGCGGGATCGTCCTTTCTTCAGGTGTGGGCCTACGATCAGCACAAGCTGCCGCAGTTTTATGCATGGACGCCGTTTACCAAGCGGGTGCGCAGCCTGCCCGTGGATCAACGCTTCGAGCCGCTGTTTCCCGGCAATACCTACTTTGCGACCGAGTACTGGATGGCCGGGGATCCGCTGCTGACCTGGGGGAACTTCAAACTGGTCGGCAAAGGTCCGGTGCTGACCTGTGCCTCTCATTGTTCGGACCTGGAGAATCCGAACTGGCTGCACAAGACCTGCGGCGGCAAAAGCGGAACCAAGTACTTCCGCACCCGCATGGAACTGGTCCCCGAGGCCTACGTGGTGGAATTATCGCCGACCTCATACCCGCGCGCGCCGATGAGCAAAAAACGCATCTGGTACGACGCGCGGACGCTATGCCCGTTGACCATGATCACCTTCGATCGACAGGGCAGGATGTGGCAGCAGTGGGAGGGCGGCTTCGACTTCTATAAGCGCCGGCCCGGGATGAAATGGATCGAGGGCGTGCCGGACAATTTCTGGAGCTGGACTCACGTACACGCTCACGACCTGCAAAGCAACCAGATGTCGCGGCTGCAACTGGCTCAGCAGATCGAGGGCTACGCGACCAAAATCAACGATCCGCACCTGTTCGGCGATTTCTGCACCATGCAGGCGCTCGAGCAGCTCGGGCGCTGATAGCGCGCATTCCGTGCGCGCACTCCGCGGACGAGGGCTCAGGTCGCACGGCGGCGGCGCGTCATAGGGCGCGCCGCCGCGCGGCCATCACCCGGCTGCACGCCGGGCGAGGATCCGCGCATGCCGATGGACCGCGGTCGGAGAGACGGAGCGGCTCGCGCACCGCTCCGCCGCTGGCCGCGACGGCGTGCATCCGCAACCGCGGCTCAGCGCATCGAACTCCTCGAGCCGACGGTGATCGCGTTTTTCACGCTCTGCACTCCTCGGGTTTCCTTTGTAAGGGCCACGGCGCGATCCGCCACGCGAGCGCTTGGCGCCATTCCGCTCAAGGTCACCACGCCGCCATAGGTGTCAACATGTATATCCTGGCCGTGCGTCAGTTTGTCCTCGTGCAGGGCCATTTTTACCCTGGTCGTGATCGCTGTGTCCTCGGCCGCGGTTTTGGCCGCGTGGTAGGTATGAGAGACCGCGCCCTCGGCAGAATGCCCCGCAGATCTCATCGAGCTCGAGGCCGAATGCCCGCTCGCGTTGCCCGAATCAGCGGACTGCGCGAACGCAAACGGTGCAATACTTACAACGAAAGCCATAGCGAGAACCGCAATGCTCATCTTAAACACAGCCATATTGTACCTCCGTATGGATCTTTGGCCGAAGAGACATTAATGACTCAGTGTTCTGCAATTATGGAGCCGTTCTTAACTACCTTGATGCTTTCGTGTTTTCACTGCGAAACGAGGCTGGAGAAGAGCCCGCATGCCCGACAAACCGTGCAGCATCTGCATTTCTTACGCGCCGATGGCTATGCAACTGGGCAGCTTGGGAGAACGGCGCGCGATGCGACAATGGCGTTCCATAGTAAGGCCAAAGCTCGCGCACGTCGGGCTGAGCACAATAAAAAAACAAAATCTCGGTCTAGGTCGGAAAGCGCTCGCGCGTCCATTCGCAAAGCACCTTCATCAGGCGCGGACGCGGATCGCCAAGCTGCGCACGCTTGCCGCCCGCGCGCATGAAGTGGTCCACGCCTTCGATCATTTCCAGCGACTTGTCCGCCGCGCCGGACGCCGCTAACTGCGCCTGGGCATCGGCAATAAAGATGTCCTGATCCGCCATTGCTCCGACTACCAGCGTCGGCACTGTCGCCGCGGGCAGGTTTCGTATGAGATTGGCATGCGAGGACAGTCCCGACCACGTGGATAGCCATGCCGCGGGCGTGACGACACGCGCGAGACCGAATGCATGGTAATTGTAAAGGTCCGGCCGGGGAGAAAAGATCGAACCCGGCTCGCGCTCGGACGGATCGATCGTAAGGTCGAGGTAGGCCGGATTCGCCTGCGTGCGGTAGATGACCATCATCTGCGGGTTCATCGCGTGGCGCCGCGCGGCGGAGCGGGTTGCGGGAGCGGCCGCGGCGAAATCCGCCGACTTCGATGCGGCGCGCGCCCGCTCGGCGTCGGCCAAAGCGGCGCGCGCGATCGCATCGAGGCGCGCGACGCGCGCCCGCTGTGCCGCTCGGTAGCGCTCGAGCCACTGCCGCGTGTAACGGCTAGGTTCGGGCGGCGGACGATAGCCATTACGTTCGTCGTACATGTCAAGTTCGGGATCGCTCGCGAACGGGTCATGCTCGTCGGCCACCGCGGGATCGATCGATCCCATCAGCACCATGCCTTGCCCCGGATGCGCCGCGAGCAGGATGAGGCCGTCCGCCGCCGGCAGATCGGAGCGGTTCAGGTCGGGAGGGCCGCCGCCGGGCGGAGAGCTGACGCGTGCGCCGGAGGGCGCTCGCGCTTGCGCCTCGTAGTAGGCGAACAGCGAGCCGCCGCCCGAGTTCCCCAGCATCACGATGTGCGCGAAACCCTCCTCTTCGCGCAGGAATCGCATCGCCGCGGCGATGTCGAGCAAGAGGTTTTCGTGCAGCATCATGGCGTCGTTGTTGAGATAGCGCGTATTGAGCGCGCAGACCGCGAATCCCGCATCGATCCAATAGGGGATGGTGTAATGCTGCGCGAAATCGGCGCGCGGATGCGCTGCCAAAACTACGGTGCGCGGATTTCCTTGCGCTGGCCGATAGAGGATCGCGCGCGCTTTGGCGCCGTCCGCCGTGTAGAGCTGCACAATCGTCTGCCGAGCCGACGGATCGATATCGGCGAAATCGATCGGAAAACGAGCCTGGTAATCGAGCGGCGCCTTGGGCATGGCCGAGCACTCCGCGCGCGGGTTTTCGACCGCGCCCGCGCTATGCAAGGTTCGCACACCACGGCTTCGAGGAGAATCGGAACCCGGAGCCTATCCGAAGCAGGCCGGGAATCCGAATCAAGCCACGCCGGCGCCTGCCAATTCTATTCGGGCAGGAGCGGCTCGCAGGCTGCGCGCTTCGAACCGCGCGCCCGCGTCAGCCCGGTTGGACCTCGAGGTCGACGACGGTATTGGCGGTCGCGACCGCGACCGATCCGTAAAGCGGTCAACGATGCTTGTAGGTCTCGACCATTTCGCGCGCCTGCTGCTCGCTCAGGCCCGCGATGACGAACTTGAGCCGCGCGCTTTCGAACACTGCCGGTCCCTCGCGCCTGGCCTGCGTGTCGATCACGCCTTCCATGCTGACCTCGACTCGCTTGAGCGGCGCATTGGCGGCGCGCGCCAGCCGCTCGACCATCATCGTCGCGCATCCGGTGATCCCGGCAAGAAACAGTTCGCCCGCGCCGGGTTCATCGCCGGGACCGCCGTGCTCCGCCATGTCATCGATCACGACGTGATTGTGCCGGGCGCTCCAGATGTGGCGGCCGGGAATTCCGGTGGATACGGTGGTGACCCGTGGCCTGAGATAACGCTCTGACATTTGTGCCTCCTGCCGGAATCCGGCGCGCTAGGCCGCTACCCTGGTGGTGCCCTGGAAGGCCGGGCGTTCGGGATCGCAGATGAAGCGGATCTTCGGCAGCGCGATATCCGCGATTGCGTAGCTCATCGAAATCGGATTGCGCAGCTTGAGATGGCCGCCCGTGTCGCCGCACGCGGCGCTGTCGAGCATGCGTATCAGAGGACGTCCGCGCTCCGCGTGCGCGAAAGTGAACTCAGGATCGACCTGCACCAGCACCAGTTGGCCGTCGTCCCGGTTGCGCGCAAGGTGCATGCTCGCGAGGTACTGGATGTCGTTGCCGGAGATCATGTCGCGATCGAGCATCTCCATCTCGAGGACGCTGCGGCCGTCGGCGACGATGGTTCCGATCACGCGATCGTGACGCGCGGTCAATTTCACCTCGCCCGGCGCGGTGGGATAGCCCCAGCGCTGCGCGAGCTCGCGGCGCGCGTCGGCGTTGTCGCAGAAGCTGCGCAACACGAAGTCGCGCGGCCGCACGCCGGCGCGGCCCGCAACCTTGACCTCGCCGAGCGCGAATCCGCCGACCGGGCTCTCCGCGCAGACGACGACGGTGAAGGTCGCGTAGGCCGGGATCGCCGGATGCATCGTGCGCGGCAGCAGGAAGTCGCCGAGGTCGTCGTCGATCTCATGGTTGAGATTCAGGATTTGCGCCTTCTTCAGGGTCCACGGCTCGGTCTTGTAGCCGAGAATTTCGTGGGCGCCGGCCTTGGCGAAGGCTTCGGCGTCGAGCTTTCCCAGTCGCGGCGGCATCAGCGGCCTCCCGCCGCGGCGGCGGCCTGGGTGTCGTCGCGGAAGTGCGGCATCACGTGTTTGGCGAACGTGCGCAGGCTCTCGAGCACGTCGTTTTGCGGAATCGTCTCGAGCGCGTTCAGCAGGAAGTTCACGCGGTCCACGCCGACCGACTCCCAGTTCTTGCACGCGCGCAGCACGCGTTCGGGATCGCCGATCGCGATTCCCTCGGGCACGCCGTGATCGTCACCCGGCCCCGCGGCTTCCTGGCGCAGCGTGGGCAACAATCCAAGCGACGGATATGATTTGGTCGGATAGGCCTCGCGCGCGGCGAGCAATTGCGCAGCAAGGAAGTTGAACGTTCCGAGCAGACGGCGTCCGTGCTTGACGCCCTTGTCGGTCTCCTCGTGGCAGTACAGGAAATTGACCGTGCTGACTTTCTCGTTGACGAATTCGCCGACCGGCTCGCAGTTGCGGATGATGCGGCGGTAGTTCTTCACCTTCTCGGCCTGCTCCTTGAACGAGCCGAAGGTCAGCCCGAGGCTGCCCATCCCGCGCTCCGCCGCATCGATTTCCGTGCCGGGACTGGTGACCGCGACCCACAGCGGCGGATGCGGCTTCTGGTAGGGCTTGGGCAGGATCGTGCGCACCGGCATCGACCACGAGCGGCCCTCGTAGCCGAAGCGCTCCCGGGTCCACATCTTGGGCAGGCAATGGACGATTTCGTCCCAGGTTTTCTTGGTCTCATCGGGATTGACGTTGAAGCCGCCAAGCTCGGTCCAGGTGGCCGAGCGTCCGGTTCCAACCTCGAGCCGGCCGCCCGACACGATGTCCATCGTCGCGGTGCGCTCGGCGATTTTGATCGGATGGTTGAACTGCGGGACGCATACGATGATGCCGTGTCCGATACGGATGTTGCGGGTCTTCATCGCGCACGCGGTAAGGAAAATCTCCGGCGCCGAGCAGTGCGAATACTCTTCGAGAAAATGATGCTCGACTGCCCATACCTGGTCGAAGCCGAGTTCGTCGGCGAGCATCACCTGCTCGAGGCAATTGTCATAGACGCGCTTCTCGGTGTCGCGCTCCCAGGGCCGCGGCACGGAAATCTCGTAGAAGATGCCGAATTTCATGGGGTTCACCTCACCTCGCCGTTGACGCTGCGCGCGCAGGAAGGTCCGCCCCGGGAGGATGACATTTTCCGTCCCGCCGATCTCGCCGCGTCCACCCGCGCTTTGCCTGCGCCCGCCGCGTGCAAGTCGGACCCCTGACGCTCCTCCCCGACGCTTATCACGATTCGGCGCGCGGGCAAAAGACCGGTTGATCGAACCACGCGCGCGCATTGTCGGCGAGACTCATTCGGACGGCTGCGTGCGAGGGAATGTCCCGTATGTGAACCGGCCTGATCCACGGAGAAGAAGCCATCCATCGGCGATTTCCAGTGCTTCGTACGCGATGACCTGCGAACAGCTTGCGGAACTCAAGCGTGCGGGGCGTCCTGTCCATCGCGCGGGCGATGAGTATGCCGGAGATGAGTATCCGGCGAGACATTGACCGCCGGGCATTGATCGAGTGATAGGCGCTGACCTCAATCCGCGGTCCCGCTCCTGATATTGTGGATCGCACGCCGCCGAAGCAGAGAGCGGTGCCTATTGCGATAGCAGAGGCTGCGCGCCAACTGAGCAGCACGATCGATTTCGTTTCACGTGTGTGGAAAATCAATCGTCCGCCGCGGCTGAAATTATTGATCACGGGCAAGTTGAGGGCATAGCGTTTGCTGAAGCCTGCTCTTCGCCCGCAAGGCGGCGGGGCCTGGCTCAGCGCACAGGACATGGCTACGACGATTCTTTCGACTGACGACCGCGGCACATTCGCTGAATTCGCGGATTTGATCGCGCATCACATGCGCTTCAGCGTGGCCAAGCGGCGCGCGCAGTTTTCGCGGCACGACTGGTACCAGGTCATCGCACTCGCCGTGCGAGACATGCTGGTCGATAAGATGGTCGCGACACAGGCACGTTTCGAGCGGCTGGGGGCGAAAAAGCTCTACTATCTTTCGCTTGAATACCTGATCGGGCGCTCGCTCGAAAACAATCTCTTCAATCTGGGGCTCTACGACGCGTGCCGCGAGTACCTGGCGCAAAACGGGATCGAGCTGCGGCAGCTTTTCGAGGAAGAGATGGATGCCGGGCTGGGCAACGGCGGCCTGGGCAGATTGGCGGCTTGCTTCCTGGATTCGCTGGCGACGCTCGGGATGCCGGGTTATGCCTACGGCATCAACTACGAGTTCGGACTGTTCCGCCAGCAGATCGTTGACGGCTACCAGGTCGAGCGGCCCGACAGCTGGCGGCGCGAAACGTCACCGTGGCTGGTCGCGCGGCACGAAGAAGCCTGCGTCATCCCGATCTATGGCCGTATCGAGCCGGGAGTCGATCGCTATGGCGAGTACCGGCCGCGATGGACGGACTACCGCGTCATCGTCGGCATTCCTTCCGACCTGCCGATCACCGGATTCAACAGCCAGACCGTGAACCACGTGCGGCTGTTCGCCGCGGGCGCTTCGGACGAATTCGACATCCATATTTTCAACTCGGGAGATTACGTCAAGGCGGTCGAGCAGAAACTGCTCTCCGAGACCATCTCGAAAGTGCTCTACCCGTCGGATCAGGCGCGCTCGGGCCGCGAGCTGCGGCTGCTGCAGGAGTATTTCTTCGTGGCCTGCGCGATCCGCGATATCAGCAAGCGCTTCTTCTCACGCGGCGAGCATATCCATGATTTCCCGCTCAAGGTCGCGATTCAGCTCAACGACACGCATCCCGCGCTCGCCATCGCCGAGCTGATGCGGATGTTCGTGGATCAGCACGAACTGCCCTGGGACAAGGCGTGGGAAATAACCCGCGCGACGGTGGCGTACACCAACCACACTTTGATGCCCGAAGCGCTCGAGCGCTGGCCGGTCGAGTTGATGCGCCGTCTGGTGCCGCGTCATCTGGAAATCATCTACGAAATCGATCGCCGCTTTCTGGCCGAGGCGGTTTCCATCTCGGGCCACGGCAGCGGCGAAAGCCGCAAGATCGCCATCGTCGAAGAGGGCGCTGAGCCGCAGGTGCGGATGGCGCATCTGGCGATTGTCGGCAGCCATTCGGTGAACGGAGTCTCCAAGCTGCACTCGGAACTGGTCAAGACCGAGCTGGTGCCCGAGTTGTACTCGCTGCGCCCGCAATGCTTCAGCAACAAGACCAACGGCGTCACCCAGCGGCGCTGGCTGCTGATGGCGAATCCGGGGCTGGCGCGACTGCTCGACGACACGATCGGTGATGCGTGGCGGGTGGCTCTCGAACGCACGCGCGAACTCGAGCGGTTCGCCGAGGACGAGGAATTTCAGCGGCGCTTCGCCGCGGTGAAGCGCGCCAACAAGGAGCGGCTCGCGACCATCGTGCACCGCATCGCGGCGATCGATATCGATCCCGCCTCAATTCTCGACGTCCAGGCCAAGCGTATTCACGAGTACAAGCGGCAGCTGCTGATGGTCCTCGGCATCGTGCATCAGTACCTGCACCTGGTAGAGGACGGCGTCGAGCCGCCGGCGCCGCGCACCTATCTTTTCGCCGGCAAGGCGGCTCCCGGTTATCGCGCGGCCAAGGCGATCGTCAAGCTGATCAACAACGTCGGCGCTGTGATCAACAACGACGCGCGCACGCGCGGCCTGCTCAAGGTCGTGTTCGTCCCCGATTATCGGGTTTCGCTGGCGCAGAAGATCATTCCCGCGGCCGACGTTTCCGAGCAGATCTCAACCGCGGGCACCGAGGCGTCGGGGACCGGAAACATGAAATTTGCGATGAATGGCGCGCTGACCATCGGCACGCTGGACGGCGCCAATATCGAAATCGGCGAGGAAGTGGGCGAGGAGAACATATTCATATTCGGCCTGACCGCGCCGGCCATTGCCCGCTTGCGGCGCGAACAGTCCTACAGTCCGCGCGAATGTTATCACGGCCAGCCCCGCCTCAAGCGCGTGCTCGATGCGCTCAGTTCGGATCTTTTCTGCCCGCGCGAACCGGGGCTTTTCAACTGGATAGCGGATACGTTGCTGGAGCAGGACGACTATTTCGTGGTGGCGGACTTCGGGTCTTACGTCGATACACAGCAACGGATAGCGGACGAATTCGTCGACCCTCCGACCTGGATCCGGAAATCCATTCTCAACGTCGCGCGTATCGGCAGGTTTTCGAGCGACCGCACGGTGACCGAATATGCCCGCGACATCTGGCATCTCGAGACGGCGGCCAACGGCGGCCAGTGACCGCAACGCGAGGCGGGCCGCTTAAAGCCGCGGGATTATTTCGGCAGCCATCAACTCCATCTGCTCGATTTCATCGAACACCGGGTTGAGCATGAGATGCTGCGCGCCGGCATTGACCAGCTCGCCCAGTTTGTCGAGACACTCTCCCGCACTACCCCAGATCGAGACCCGCGCCGCCATGTCGACGTTTTTGTAACGCACCCCGAACCATTCGCGAAGACGTTGCTCAGCGCGGCCGCGGTCGCGATCGACCGCCACATAGACGCGCTTCGAAACGGCGAAAGTTGCCGGGTCGCGCCCAGCGTCCTCGAGAAAATGCCTGACCTCGCCCGCCTGCCTGACGAAATCCGCCGACGACGAGGACCCCGCGCCCATCCATCCGTCCCCATGGCGCACGGCGCGCTTCAGAGCGATCGCGTCGCGGGCGCCGAACCACAGCGGCGGATGCGGCTTCTGCACGGGCTTGGGTTCCATCGGAACATTTTCGAATTGCCAGAACTCGCCCGAAAAGGACGCGCGCGGCTGCGTCCACAGCGCCTTCATCACGCCGAGGCCCTCCACGAACCGGCGCGAGCGCCGTTCGCCGGAGACACCGAACACCCTTTCCGGGACGTGCGCGCCGCCGATTCCAACTCCGACTGTCAGTCGTCCCTGGCTGAGCTGGTCGAGAGTAGCGAGGCTCTTGGCGAGCTGAAGCGGATTGCGAATTACGGTCAGCAGGACCGCCGAACCCAGCCGCAGCTTCGAGGTCAGGGCGCAGGCATAGGTCAGCAGCGTGACCGGTTCGAGGATCGGCGAATCGCTCAGGATCTGTTCCTGCACCCAGGCGCTTTCGTAACCGAGGAGTTCCGCGCGGGCGAGAAACTCACGAATGAGCTTGACGTCGACCGGGTTGCTGGTCTGAGGGATCGCGATACCGCAGGGTACGTTGCCGGTCGCCATTCGTTTGTCCTCTGCGACGGTGCGGGCGCCGCCGCTACGAGATTTGCCTGGTGAAGGTGCCGAGGTCGAAGTAGTCGCGCCAGAGCTTGATTCTGCCGGCAGCGTCGAATTCGAACATTCCGGCCACGGGAACCTCGGCGCGTTTGCCGCTTTTCATCGCGATCGTATCGATGCGCGCGTCGAGGACGGTATTCCCGTCGTGCAGGCTCTTGAGGATTCTCACGCTGAAGCCGCTCATGTCCTTCATGAAACCGTCGATCATCTGGCGGATCGCCGGTTTGCCCTTTGCCGTGGGCATCGGGACATTGTCCCAAACCGCGTCTTCCGCGAAGTACGACATGATCCCGTCGGCATCGAGCCGGGTCCACGCGGCGAAAAGATCGTTTACAATTTTCTCACAATCGACGGCCATGGATTTTCTCCTCGAGATGATTTGCCGGAGGGTCCGATCCTGCGTGTAGTACGATGCGGTTCAGGTATCAAGACGCCGAGGGTCAACGATGATCCGCGCGCAGAGCGATGCGCCGGCGTCGTGGCGAGCCGCATATTCCCGCCGCTTGCGCGCCAGGCGCTGCGCCTTCGGCGGGCTCATTCTCCAATAACCTTGATCGGGACGCGTTTGCTGCGCCGCCCGTCGAACTCGCCGTAGAAAATTCGTTCCCACGGTCCGAAGTCGAGCCTGCCCGCGGTGATCGCGACCACCACCTCGCGTCCCATTACCTGGCGCTTATGATGCGCGTCGCCGTTATCCTCACCGGTCCGGTTATGATGATAGCGCTCAGGGTCCGGGTCGTAGGGCGCGAGCCATTCGAGCCATCGCTCGTAGTCCTCGTGCAGCCCAGGTTCGTCGTCGTTGATGAACACGGACGCGGTGATGTGCATCGCGTTGACGAGGCACAGCCCCTCGCGCACACCGCTCTCCTGCACCGCCTCCTGCACTTGCTCGGTGATGTTCACGAAGGCCATCCGTTCGGGGACGTTCAGGCTCAGATAGCTGGTGTGAGAGCGCATGGAGCTGGAAGCCTTCAGACGTTGACCGTGCTCATGTCGTGATAGCGATCGCCGGCGGCAAAGCCGCGCGGCGCGACTTCCTCGATTCGCGCGAGGTCGCTCGCCGACAGCCTGACTTCGGCGGCGGCGACGTTCTCTTCCAGGTACTTGCGGCGCTTGGTGCCCGGTATGGGTACGATATCGTCGCCCTGCGCGAGCACCCAGGCGAGCGCGAGCTGGCTCGCAGTGATTCCTTTCTGCGCGGCGATTTCCTTGAGGCGCGCGACGACGGTGAGATTGCGATCGAGGTTTTCGCCCTCGAAACGCGGCGAGATCGTCTTGCGCATGTCGTCCGCCGCGAGATCCTTCAGCGCCCCGCTCAGCAACCCGCGTCCCAGCGGGCTGAACGGCACGAAACCGATACCCAGTTCGCGCAGGGTCGGAATCACTTCATCCTCGTAGTCGCGCGTCCACAATGAGTATTCCGACTGTAGCGCCGAGATAGGGTGCGTCGCGTGCGCGCGGCGGATGGTTTTCGCGCTCGCCTCGGACAGCCCGAGGTAGCGGACTTTGCCCTCGCGCACCAGTTCGGCCATCGCGCCGACCGTCTCCTCGATCGGGACCTTCTTGTCCACGCGATGCTGATAGTAAAGATCGATATGATCGACGCCCAGACGCTTGAGCGACGCATCGCACGCCGCGCGGACGTATTCCGGCCTGCCGTTAATTGCGCGCTTGCCGTCGGGCAGCGCCTGGTTGCCGAACTTGGTCGCTATGATCACCCGGTTGCGGTGCTTGCACAGGACCTTGCCCACCAGTTCTTCATTGTGCCCGACGCCGTAGATGTCGGCGGTGTCGAAAAAGTCGATGCCCAACTCGATCGCGCGCTCGAGGGTCGCGGTCGATTCGACGTCGTCGCGCGGGCCGTAGAATTGCGACATGCCCATGCATCCGAGGCCCAGTTCCGAGACGACCAGGCCCTGCCGGCCGAGCTTTCTCTTCTTCATCAGCGTGCGCTCCTCGCAAAATTCGTTTTGACGATTTCCCGGGATTGATTGACCGCTGCGCGGCAGCTCCGGCTTCGGCAGGCGCCGCGGCGGCCGCATTTATAGTCTCGCCGCCGCCGCCCGATCGCAACCGGCGGGCGCGAAGTCCGGTCGGCCTTGAACGAAACCAGGGTCGGACGGCAGCCGTTCCCTCGAGGTGACTTAGCGTCCGACCGGGACTATGTCTATGGCTGCGGAGGCGATGCCGACGATGGCCAGCGAGCAGCGAAGGTTGACGGAGCGTCAAGCGTTTTACGCCAGGCTTGCCGAGCGAGGCCTCGCCCCGTTGTGGGAGGTGCTCAAGGGCCTTCAGCCGACCGAGCCCAGGCCGCCGGAGTCGGCGGTGCTCTGGCGATACAGCGAGATCCGGCCGATGCTGATCGAAGCAGGCAGCCTCATTTCCGCCGCCGAGGCGGAGCGCCGCGTATTGATCCTCCAGAATCCTGCATTCACAGCACAACCGCCTCCGCGAGTCACGCATTCGCTCTTTGCCGGCTTTCAAATGATCATGCCCGGCGAGATCGCGCGCAGCCATCGGCACACGCAAAGTGCCTTGCGGTTTATCGTTGAAGGCGAGGGCGCTTACACCGCCGTGGATGGCGCCCGCACCGGGATGCGGCCGGGCGATTTCGTCATCACACCGTCTTGGACATGGCACGACCACGGCAACGAAAGCGGTCACCCGACAATCTGGCTCGACGGGCTCGATATTCCACTGGTTGACCTGCTGAACGCGGTGTTTTTCGAGGACTATCGCGAGGAGCAATTTCCGACGAGGACCGTGGACGATTCTGCGGCGCGGCTCGGCAATGGGCTGGTGCCCATCGAGCGAAGGCATGACGACCTGCGCAGTCCGATCCTCAATTATCCCTATGAACGCACTCGCGACGCGTTGGAAGCGATGCGCCGGCATGGCGACATCGACGGCTGCCACGGTTTCAGGATGCGCTATGTCAATCCGCTGACCGGCGGTTGGGCCATGCCGACGATCGGCGCCGTGATCCAACTTCTGCCGCGCGCTTTCGGCGGCGCGGCATACCGATCCAGCGATAGCGCCGTGTTTGTCGTGGTCGAGGGGGCGGGCCGCACAATCATTGCCGGACAGAAGTTCGAATGGCGCGAACACGACGTCTTCGTGGTGCCGAGCTGGCGGGAGTATCGCCACGAATCCACGGACGAGTCCGTGCTGTTCAGTTTTTCCGATCGGCCGGTGCAGGAGAAGCTCGGATTGTGGCGTGAGCTTCGCGTCGCGGGGCCCGGAGCCTGATGCGGTCGCCAGCGGACAAAACTGCAATCTAAGGCGCAACGCGTGTCGCTAAATGACTGCAGGCCTGCCGCTCGACCTGATTGAGCATATTTCATCGGTTCGCAACGAAGTTCCACATCATGCGGCAATATTTACATCGCGTAGGATCGGGCCCGGGATTGAAATTCGCCGATCGAGCGTATGAGGCACGCAGAAACGAAGATTTTGGGCTGATTCAGCCGATCTGACTGAGCGGCCGTGACCGAGGCTGAATTGGCATAATATCCGCATTGCGGGAATCAGCAGCGCGCATAGTCGGTTGTTGAATCTTCGACCGCTGTCTCCATCGGAAAGGCGAATCATATGAAGGCGCTTGTCACGATTGGCGTTTTGCTGGCTATCCTGGGTGTAGCCAGCCTCGTGTTTCCGGCCTTCTGGACCAGCCATACTCAGCAGGTCGCGAAGATTGGCAGCGTAACTGTTCAGCATCGCGAAAATGTGCTGCACGTGATCCCGACCGCTGCGAGCATCGTCGCGATAGTCGTCGGCGGAGGCCTGGTGGCCGCGGGTGTGGCGTCCGGCAATCGCGGATGAACCGCGCGGTGCACTTCATCTACACGTCCCGGAACCGACGCAATCGCGCGCTTGCGCATCATCGTGCGCAGGTCCGGGCCCGCCCGTGAACACGCGCATCCCTTCGGCCACCTACCGGCTCCAGCTTAACCGCGATTTCACGCTCCATGACGCCGCGGCGATCGTCGGATATCTGGGCCGACTCGGTATCAGCGATTGTTACGTCTCGCCGCTGACGCAGGCGCGCGCGGGCAGCAATCACGGTTACGACGTTACCGACTTCCAGTCGCTCAATCCGGAGATCGGCGGGCGCGAGGGATTTCGCACTTTCGCGCACGCTGCGCGGGAACACGGTCTCGGCACTATCGTCGATATCGTCGTAAACCACATGTGCATCGCCGACCCGTCGAACAAGTGGTGGTTCGACGTGCTCGAAAACGGGCCCAGCTCGCCGTTTGCCGCCTTTTTCGATATCGACTGGAGACCGCCCAAAGCGGACCTCGCAAATAAGGTCCTTCTGCCGGTTCTCGGCGAGCAGTTCGGGCAGGCGCTCGAGAACGGTCGCATCGTGGTCGCTTACCGCGACGGCTCTTTCCAGGTGCGGTATGGCACTCAGATTTTTCCTCTCGCCCCGCGCTCCAGCACCGCGATCCTTGAGCCGGCGTTGACCCGATTGACCGCGCGGCTTGGCGAAACGAGCCGCGAAGCGCTGGAGTTGGCCAGCATCATCACGGCGCTCAATCATCTTCCGCTGCGGACGGAAACGGACGCCGAGAAGGTGCGCGAGCGCCAGCGCGAAAAACTCATCGCGCGCGAGCGGCTGTCGGCGCTGGTCGAATCGAGCGCCGAGGTGCGGAGCGCGGTGGAGACCTCGATCGGCGAACTCAACGGCAGGCGGGGTGAGCCGCGCAGCTTCGATCGCCTCGAGCAGCTGCTGGACGATCAGGCCTATCGGCTGAGCTTCTGGCATGTCGCCGCGGATGAAATCAACTATCGACGTTTCTTTGACGTCAATGACCTTGCCGCGATTCGCGTCGAGCAGCCAGAGGTTTTTCGCGCGGCGCACGAACTCATCCTGGATCTGGTGCGCGAGGGGTTGATCGGCGGACTGCGTATCGACCACGTCGATGGGCTGCGCGATCCGGTCCAATACCTGCGGACCCTGCAACAGGAATGTCTGCTGGCACGTCCCGCGCAGGAAATCGACGACGCGCCGCGCGCCGAAGCGGGCGGGGCGGGCCGCGTTCCTGCCGTGGTCCGGCCTTTTTATATCGTGGTGGAAAAGATTCTCGGCCGCGACGAGCCGTTGCGGACGGATTGGTCGGTGCACGGCACCACCGGATACGAATTTCTCAACGACCTCAACGCGTTGTTCGTGGACCGTGCGGGCGGCGAGGCGCTGATGGAATTTTACCAGCGTTTCGGCCGTCAGCGACGCGACTTTGCCGACGTGGTTTACGATTGCAAGAAGCTGGTGCTGCGCGCGCTGATGTCCGGCGAGCAAAACGTGCTGGCGCGCAGGCTCGACCGCATCTCGGAGCAGCATCGATGGTCGCGCGATTTCACGCTGAACAGCCTTGGCCGCGTGCTCGCCGAGGTCATCGCGTGCTTTCCCGTATATCGATCGTACGTGAGCAGCGATGCCGCGGTCAGCGGCGAGGATCGCCGCTGGGTGCTAGCCGCGATCAACGCCGCCAAACGACGCAACGCCGCGCTCAGCGAGTCGCCGTTCGACTTTCTCGCCTCGGTGCTCCTGCTCGACCATCCCGAGGGGATTGACGATGCCGCGCTCGGCGAGCGGCTCGATTTCAGCCTGCGCTTTCAGCAGCTCACCAGCCCGGTGATGGCGAAGGGCTTCGAGGACACCGCGATCTATCGCGTCCACCCGCTGGCCTCGCTCAACGAAGTTGGCGGCGACCCGATGTCGTTCGGGATCGAGATCGATGCGTTTCATGCGCGCAACACGCGCCGGCTGCGCGACTGGCCGCACGGCTTGTCGGCCACCTCGACCCACGACACCAAGCGCGGAGAGGACGTGCGCGCGCGCATCAACGTTCTGTCCGAGATTCCGCAGAAGTGGGAACGGGCGGTGCGGCGATGGCACAGCCTCAACGCTGCGCTGATCTCGCAATGGAACGGCAGCTGCGCTCCGGACGGCAACGAGGAATACTTCTTCTACCAGACGCTGGTGGGCGCGTGGCCCATGTGCGGCATGAGCAACGGGCAGCATGCCGATTTCGTCGAGCGCGTCCGCGACTACATGTTCAAGGCGGCGAAGGAGGCCAAGCTGCGCACGAGCTGGATCAGCCCCAACGCGGCTCACGACCAGGCGCTCGACAATTTTGTGCGGAACGCGCTGGCGCGCGATGCGCATAATCGCTTTCTGGCCGACTTCGTTGAATTCCGCCGGCCCATCGCGATTGCCGCGATGCTCAATTCGCTGTCGCAGACGCTGATAAAGATCGCTGCGCCGGGCGTCCCCGACTTTTATCAAGGCAGCGAATTATGGGATTACAACCTTGTCGACCCGGATAATCGAAGACCGGTGGATTTCGCGCTGCGTGCGGCGATGCTCGATCGGCTGATCCGGCAGGCGGACGGCGATCGAGCGCGGCTGATTGAAGATCTCCTCGATTGCGCCGAAGACGGACGCATCAAAATGTACGTCACGCATCGCGCGCTGCGATACCGGCGCGCTCATCGCACCCTGTTCGAGGTGGGCGAGTATCTTCCGCTCGACGCGACCGGAGAGCGGGCGCGCAACGTGATTGGTTTTGCCCGACGATCGGAGAACCGGATCGTCATAGTTGCGACTGGCCGGCTTTTCTTCGGCCTGCAAAGCCATCTCGACTCATTTCCGCCGGCGACGGCATGGTCCGGAACGTGGCTCGAACTGCCCGAAGGATCGGATTCCCGCCGCTTCCGCGATCTGTTCAGCGGCCGGACGATCGAAACGCGACGCGAGTGCGATGCAGCGCGGCTTTCGATGAGCGAGGTGTTCGCGCTCATGCCGGTCGCGATGCTCGTGCCCGAGCACGAGTGAAAGGCGGAGAGGACCGGAGACCAATGGGGCAGAGCGCTCCTGGCGATCCTGTACAGCGTCTCGAATTCGGCGCGAGTCTCACCTCGCAGGGCGTGCTCTTCCGGGTATGGGCGCCGCGCGCGAAGGAACTGTCAGTCTGCATTTCCAGTCCCGAAGCGGCGATCCTGCGGATGGAGCGCGGCGCGGATGGGTGCTTCACGGCGTTTGCGCGCGGCCTCGACCCGGGCGCGGAATATATGTACCAATTCGAGGACGGCCGCAGACGGCCCGATCCGGTGTCGCGTTGCCAGCCGCGCGGCGTGCATGAAGCTTCCCAGGTGGTCGATCCGTTGGCTTTCGGCTGGACCGACGGCGATTGGCGCGGCCTGCCGCTGCAGGATCTGATCATTTACGAGATCCACACCGGCACTTTCAGTTCCGAAGGAACGTTCGCAGGAATCGTCGAGCGCATTCCCTATCTTCGCGAACTGGGTATTACCGCGGTCGAGATCATGCCCGTCGCGTCGTTCGCCGGCGGCCGCAACTGGGGCTATGACGGCGTGGCATTGTACGCGCCCCATACATGCTATGGCGGACCCGCGGGCTTCAAACGAATGGTGGATGCGTGCCACCGCGCGGGCCTCGCGGTCATACTTGACGTCGTTTACAACCATCTTGGCCCCGAGGGTAACTACCTCGCGGAATACGGCCCATATTTCACCGATCGCTATCGTGGTGCGTGGGGACAGGCTATCAATTTCGACGGCGCGGGGAGCGACCCGGTCAGACGCTTCTTCATTGAGAATGCGCTGTACTGGCTGACTGAGTATCACGTCGATGCGCTGCGGCTCGATGCGATCCATGAAATATTCGACTTCGGAGCGGTTCATGTGCTGCGCGAGATGGCAGACGCTTTTCACCGGCAGGCGCGTCTGCTCGGACGCGAGGCGTGGTTGATAGCCGAAAGCGATCTCAACGATCCACGCGTCATCAATCCGCCGGCGATTGGCGGACACGGGCTCGACGCGCAATGGCACGACGATTTTCATCATGCGCTGCACACCCTGTTGACCGGCGATCACAATGGCTACTTTATGGATTTCGGTCGGATCGGCGATCTCGCCAAGGCGCTGACCCAAGGCTTCGTCTATGACGGCGGCCGCTCGGAATATCGCGGCCGCCGTCACGGTGCGCCGTCGACGGGCAATTCAGGCCGCCAGTTCGTCGTGTTCAACCAGAATCACGATCAGATTGCCAATGCCGACGCGGGACGGCGCCTGTCGCAACTGGCCTCGCTCGCGCAGCAGAAGCTGGCGGCGGCGATCCTATGGTGCGCGCCCGCCCTGCCGATGCTTTTCATGGGCGAGGAATTCGGCGCCTCGACGCCATTCAATTACTTCACCAGCTTCACCGAGCGGGCGCTGGCAGAGGCAGTTTCGGAGGGACGTCGGCGCGAGTATGAACCATTCTTCACGGACCGTGCTTTTCCAGATCCCCAGGCGGCGCAGACTTTCGTCGGTTCGCGCATCGATTGGGCGGAGCCAGCCCGGACGCCGCATCGCGAGCTGCTGGCGTTCAATCGCAGGCTGATCGAATTACGCAAGTCGACGCCTTGCCTTGCGAACTCCCGCAAAGACCTTACCCAGGTGAGTTTCGGCGAGGAGCCGCGATGGATGATCGTCCGTCGCGGCGATCTTTCGGGTCTGGATGCTCTGTTGCTGTGCAACCTCAGCGAAAAATCGCTGACCTTGACGGTGGGCGAACAGAGCGGACGCCTGGCACTTGCGCTTTACACAGGAGAAGAAACCTTCGGGCCGACGCCCTCGGTTATGCCGCCCGCGACAATCGAGAAGACCGGCGCCTCAGTTGAACTCGCATCCTTCACTGCCGCGCTGTATCTGCCCGCGACCGGCAAAGGAACGGCAGATGACGATAGATAAGCTCGAGGAAGTGCGCGCGCACTTCGAGGCCCGACGCGGCGAGCTGTTCGCTCGCTGGCGCGAGCAGGTGCGAGCCGACAACAGCCTTCCCGAGTCACGTCTGTGGTTCAGCGACGAGGAACTTGAAGATCATCTTCCCGGGCTTTTTCAGGAGATGATCAACGCTTTGGGAGGCATGCGGGTGTCCGAGGAAGAGATCGAGCAGCGAGGCGCCCGGCACGGTCACGCGCGCAGGGTGCGCGGCTACCGTGCGGCCCAGGTTGCGTGGGAGTTTGCAATCTTTCGCCAACTGCTCCGCCAAACGCTCGAAGAGCTGGCCGCGGCTCAGCCGTCCGACACCTTGTATGGCGCTCGCGAATTGCTGATGCATATCGTTGATCGCAGCGAGTTCAGTTCGATCGAGCAATTTGTCCGAGAAGCGAACCTCGAACGCGACGCGGCGCGCGACGAATTGCGCGCAGCCAACGAGCAGAAGGATCGGTTCCTGGCTGTGCTCTCGCACGAGTTGCGCAATCCCCTGGCGGCGATCCGCACCGCCCTGTACATCCTGCATAAGGAAGGCATCGACGAGGTGCAACGCCAGCGGGCCCTCGACGTGGTCGAGCGGCAAACCGCATCGCAAATCCGACTGATTGATGACCTGCTTGACGTCAATCGTATCTCGCGAGGCAAGATTGAACTCGAACGAAAGCCTTTGGACTTGCGCAAGGCTATCCAGAACGCGGTCGAGCCTTACCTGCCGGAATTCGAGGCAAAAGGAATCGGTTTCAAGTACCTGCGCCCCGACTATCCGCTGCGCGTTTCCGGCGACGGCTTCAGGATCGAGCAAATCATTTCCAATCTGCTGGCGAATGCGCTCAAGTTCACTTCGTCCGGCGGCACAATCCAGATCTCGGCCGAGCGCGAAACCGGCCAGTTAGTGGTGCGCGTGCGCGATACGGGCGCAGGTCTGGACCGGGCGATGCTCGACAGGCTGTTCCAGCTGTTTGCCCAGGGCGAGGCGGGCAATCGCACTGGTCTTGGGGTGGGCCTGTGGCTGGCGCGCAAGCTGACTGAATTGCATGGCGGAACCATCGAGGCCGCCAGCGACGGACTGGACAAGGGCACCGAGCTGACACTGCGCCTGCCAAGCCTGGCCGAGGAAGCGGAACCTTCAAAAGATGCAGTCATGCCATGTGTACTGCTTGTCGAAGACAATCCCGATCAGCGCGAAATGATGCTGCTGGCTTTGGCGGACGAGCCGGTCCAGGTCGTCGGCGCCAAAGACGTAGCGGATGCGATCGCCAGGACTTCCGAGAACGCGTTCGATATCTTTATCCTCGATCTCGATTTGCCTGACGGTTCAGGTTTTCAGCTCGCGCGGGAAATCCTGCGAAATCATCGTGGCGAGCGGCCGTTCCTCATCGCCGCAACCGGATTTGGACGTCCTGAAGACGCGGTCAGAGCCAGCGAAGCCGGATTCGACCGACATTTGGTCAAACCGGTGGATATCGAATTGCTCAAACAACTCATTCGCTTGCGGCTCAATCGATGATCGAGTTTTTTACTTTGGCTGCGATTTCAAATCAGCGGCCATAGCCGGAATGTGCGCGTATCTCCGCCGGGGAAGATTCCCCTGCTCTTTCGAAAGCTCCGGCAAAAAAGCTGCCCGCGTTTCGCATCAGACCGCCAAAGACTCCTGGTTGATGAGTCCTGGTCGCGGGCATGGTTGTTGCTCCCCTTTGGTTTGCTCTTGCAATTTAGCGATTAGCAGAGGAAGAAGCGATGAATAAGGATCAGACCAAAGGCAAATGGAATCAATTGAAGGGCGAGATCAAGCGCAGATGGGCGAGGGTGACGGATGACGACCTGCTCGAGGTCGAAGGAGATATGGACAAACTTGCGGGCCGCATCCAGGAACGAACGGGCGATCGCAAGGAGGAAATCCGCAGGTGGCTGGATGAGCAGCACTAGCGATTGAGTTTCCGCTCGCCGTGGCGGCGGCGAATCGATGATATCGGGCGCGCCGCTGCCGCGGCTGCTTCATTATTCTTCGCAGGATGTGGCGGAGCCTTCACGCGCCAATTCCGCGACCCGGATCTTGCGAGGATCTTTGCGAAATGGATAGACCCGGGCTCAGGCGCCGACGTCTCCTTCCATGAGCTTGCTCTCCGCACGCCTAAGCTCTCGACACTCCGATCGGTTCAGCGAACCGGCGCACGTCGTCCAGTTCTACAATGCGAATCGCTTCATCGTTGAGCGAATAGCTCGCCGCACGGAAACTGCGTTAGTCGGCGGAGATTCATGCGTGCTGATCGCGACCGCTCATTGCGAAGGGTAGGTTGTCGTGGTCGAGCGCTTCTGTACCACGCCGCTAGGACTGGTGGTGGTGGTCGTGGTCGTTTCTGAGGAACCAGTATTTGGATAAGCGGCTGGAGGCGGCGTTGTCACCGTCGGAGACTCCGGAGAACTGTATTCAGTAGTCGTGGTCGTAGTTTCTCTGGTGCCGGCTGATTCGCACGCAGAACAAAGTCCTATAGCCAATGCAGCGGCCAGGCAGACAAAAAGGGATCCATGGTAGTTCATTTTCTGCGCATCTCCTGGGCGATCAATCTAACAATTGAGGCAGATGAAAATCCCGTGCCATCCGCGACTGTTAGTTCAGGCGCGCAAATGGCTGTTGGTTTGCGATACGACAAGCTTCGGCGTGTTTCGCGGGATTCGCAGAATTACACTGCGGACGAGCGCTGCAAAAGAGAGCAGGTCGAAGAAGGAGTACGGGCGAGTCGGCCAGCGCGCGGTGTGGCTACTCGCCCTTAAGGTGGTTGTACAGTGTCTTCAGCGAGACGCCGAGGATTTCGGCGGCTTTTGCCTTGTTGCCGCCAGTGAACTTCAGCGTATGCAGAAGAAGCTCGCGCTTGACCTCGTTCAGCGACATTCCGACGTGCACGTTCAGGCCGGCGGTCGAGCCTTCACCGGAGGCAGGCGCCTGAAGCGGGGGCGGTGGCTGAGTTGAAGCTGCCTCCAGCGTGATTTCCTCCGGCAGGTCGGCCTTGGAGATCATCGGTCCGGGCGTGACGATGAGCGCGCGCTCGATGACATTGCGAAGCTGACGCACGTTGCCGGGCCAGCGCTGCGCGCGGAGCAGCTCGAGGCAGTCGGCCTCGATCCCGATAATGGACTTCCCGGTGGCAGGGGCCAGCTGGCGAAGGAAATGTTCGATCAGAATCGGTATGTCGTCGGAGCGTTCGCGCAAAGTGGGTAGCTGGATCGTGAACACGTTCAACCGATAGTAGAGGTCTTCGCGAAACTTTCCTTCGCGCAATTGCATTTCGAGATTGCGGTTGGTCGCGGCCAGCACGCGCACGTCCACCGAGATTTCGGTTGAGCCGCCGAGGCGGCGCACTTTGCGCTCCTCGAGCACGCGCAAGAGCTTTGCCTGCAGCTCCGGCTTCATCTCGCCGATCTCGTCGAGCAGCAGAGTGCCGCCCGCGCCGAGTTCGAAACAGCCTTCGCGGCGCCGATCGGCGCCGGTGAAAGCGCCGCGCTCGTGACCGAACAGCTCGCTTTCCATCAGCGTCTCGGGCAGCGCGGCGCAGTTTATCGCGATGTAGGGTCCCGCAGCGCGCGGCGACAGTTCATGGATGGTGCGCGCGATCAGTTCCTTGCCGGTGCCGCTTTCACCCACGATCACAACCGAGGCGCTGCTCGGCGCGACCTGATCGATGGCGGCCATCACGCGGCGCATCGCCAGCGACTGTCCGATCAATTGCCCCAACTCGCCGGCGTCCATCAGCCGCCGTCGCAGAAGCTGATTTTCCTTGCTGACGCTCAGATGCGTGCGCAGGTTGTTGAGTAGTACCTCAAGGTGATTAGGGTCGACGGGCTTGCGCAGGTAGTCGTAAGCGCCAAGCTTGATTGACTGCACCGCATCTTCGATTTCGCCCTCGCCCGATATGACAATGGTCGGAATCTGCCGTCCATTCGCGCGCATATCGCGCAGCACTGCCAGACCGTCTTTTCTGGGCAGGCGCAGGTCGAGCAGCAGAATCTGCGGGTCGAAGCTTTCCACCAGTTGCAGCGCACGCTCTCCATCGCCCGCGCCCTCGACCCGGTAGCCCCACGACGTGAGCAGAGTGGACCACGCCTCGCGCGCGTCGGCGTTGTCCTCGACGATAAGTACCCTGGTCACAGCCTTCATCGGGTTAGCGTTTGCAAGCGAGCTGCGCGCGCCTGAACCGGGAGCGCAGCCGGCACGTTCGTATTGCTCGCGGGCGCCGCTCGGTGCGCGAGCGGCCGCCGGTCTGAAGTTCGATTCGTCAACGCGGTTATCAAATCGCATCGATGTGCACCTATCGAACGGGCTCATCGGCGAATTCGGCGATTGATTCCGTGCGACTTCTGATTTCATGGCAGAAGCATCAACAGTGCCATGCAGTGAAGCTTCCGTGGATGCGGTGTCTGCAGCCTGCGGCATCGTGCTCTTGTAAAAAATGCTCGCGAGTTTACGACTCCCGCATCATTCGTTCTCCCCTGCGCGCGATCGAAGCCGAAATATACTCGACCAGGCGTCCGACCTCCAAAGGCTTGACCATGCAGGTGTCGAATCCTTCCTGCAGCGCGCGGTTTGAATGTTGCGGATCGCTGAGGCCGGTCAAAGCGATGGTCAGGATCCGGCCGGTTCGCTTCGATGGATGCGCGTGCAGCCATCGTACGAGTGCGAATCCGTCTTCGCCGGGCATGGCGAGGTCGCTGATAACGACGTCGGGACTTTCCCGCTCGGTCATCAGCTGGATCGCCTGGGGCACCGAGTCAGCGGTGAAAGCCACCGCCCCCAGGCCTTTCAGGAGTTCGGCCACGGCGTCGCGCGAGTCGCTGTGGTCTTCGATTATGACGACTCTGACACCCTCCAGCGCGTGCTCTCCCGCCAGCGGCACTTCAGGTTTCTGCTCCGCCTTGCCGGTCAAGGGATCGATCGGCAGCGCTATCGAGAACGTCGCGCCCCGGTCCACCCCCTCGCTCTGCGCATCAATGTGTCCGCCGTGCAATTCAACCAGTTTGCGCGCGATCGAAAGCCCGAGCCCGAGGCCGTAGTCTTCGCGCGTGGTCGTACTGTCGGCCTGGCGGAAGGTTTCGAAGATGAACGGCAGGAATTCGCGGCGGATACCCTTGCCGGTATCCTTGACGGTCAGCACCGCATGCCGATAGCGGCGTTCGAGACCGACGCGGATCAGGCCGCCGGGCGGGGTGAATTTCACCGCGTTCGAGAGCAGGTTCGAGATTACTTGCTGGAGACGCTCAGAATCGCCGTTGATGCGCAGCGGCGGGCCGTCCCAGCGCCATTCAACGCGCAGCTCCTTGGCCTCGGCCGCCGGCCTGACCACGTCCAGCGCGCCGTCGATAAGCGACACCAGATCGACCACGCGATAACTCAACTGGATCTTGCCCCGCGCTATGCGCGAGAGGTCGAGAATTTCATCGATCAGCGAAACCTGGAGATGAACGTTGCGCTCGATAATCTGGAGTGCATGTCGGGACCGCTCGGCATCGAGATTGCCCGTGCGCAACAGATGAACCCACCCGACTATGGCATTCAGCGGATTTCGCAATTCGTGCGAGACCGTCGCGAGGAATTCTTCCTTGACGCGGTTGGCCATCTCGGCCCTGAGCAGCGCCTGGTTCTCGGCTTCGATGTCGGTCGCGGTCAGAATCCACCCGGTCACCGCTCCCTGGTCGTCGCGCTGCGGGATGCCGCGGCCGAGATGCGAGCGGAACAGACCGTCGCGCCCGCGAATGCGGAATTTGAGCTCGAATCGGTGCCGCTCGGCAATCGCTGAATCCCAGCGCCGTATCAGCTCGTCGCGATCCTGGGGATGGACCGCGTTGAGCAGGGCATGTGCGGAATTGGCGTCTTCCGGCACCGCTCCGATGTAGGAAAGGCTGCTCTCGTTCCAATACACGGGGCGACGTTCGCGATCGGTCACGACCACGCACAGGGGCATTGCATCCATCAGTTCGCCGAACCTGAGATTGCTGCTGCGCTCGAGCGCCTGGCGCGCCTGTTCGCGCATCGCCGATGCCTGTTCTCTGAGCTTCTGCTCCTTCAAATGCAGATCGACAAAGAACGCCACCTTGGAACGCAGAACCTCGTCCTCGAACGGACGTACCAGAAAGTCCGCCGCGCCGTGCGCGTATGCGTCGCGAATCGTGTCCTTGTCGGCATCGGCCTCGGTGAGGAAGATCACCGGGATATCCTTTGCATGCAGTGCGCTCTCAACGAACTCGGCGGTCTCGAAGCCATCCAGGCCGGGCATTCGCACGTCCATCAGGACCACAGCCACATCCTGGTGTTTCAGCATCTCGACCGCTTCCATACCGGCAGAGGCCCTTATAAGACGATGGCCGAGCGGCTCGAGTATCGCCTCCAGCGCCGCAAGGTTGGGTGCGTGGCCGTCAACCAGCAGGATGGCGACGGACGCTTGCCGCGATTGGCCGGAGCTATCGGATCTCATTCCGACCATGCCTTCCGGCGGGCTGTCGTCCGAGTTCGGACCGAACCAGGCTCCGATGCTCCTCGAGGTGTTCCGGCGCGTCGTTGTGCCATGAGGAATAAGATGCAAAGCACAGGTTTGGATTAAGCGTCCTTTCGCGAGATTGCTCTCGTACTAAGGCTAAGGCTCGCAGCCTGGGCATAGCCTTCCGGGCGCAACCGTCGCGATCACGAGCAGAAACTGCTCGAACGTCATGCCCAATTCAAGAAAGCCCCCTCGACAAAAAATGAATGCGTAAAAATCCAAGGTCTCGTCCGGCAATGCGGGCGGCAACTGTGGATACTCCTCGACCGTTGGGAATCGTCGCAATCCCGAACCTTGGACCGCACTGAATGAGCGGCGTCGTGTCCGTGGCGAGTTATCGGTCCCGCTGGCTGTCGATCGGATAGCGCTCAGTATGGTCCTGACCTCGATTTCATCCCGCTGATGTGCGTTCCCTGTTTTGTGTCGGACGACGAGGCAAGAAGAAGACCGCCGCGCGGAAGAGGTCCAGGTTGGAAGCGGGATAGAGGTCTCATGTTGGGGGGGGGGATCCGCGCGACGGTCGATTCAAGAATGCTCGCGGGAGGAGCAATAGCCGTGCCCGGAGCTTAGCCCAGTTATTCTTGGCGCAATCGGTGGTCAATACCTCTAAACCGCGCATCTTCGCTTGAAAAAAATTCAATTCATTGACGAATGGTCATTGACAGGTACGTTTTACATGGATCCAGCCGAACATTCGCCTTAGCGTCGGCGGGGAACCGTAGCGGCCATGGCTTCGTTTTCGCGCTTCGATGCCCTGTCACTGCAGTTCTCGTTCTGTAGCGCGGCCAAGCGTCAAAGGGGAGCTTCGTGGCACAGCGTTTGCTCAATGGTGCTCGGTAACTCATTGACTGGAAAAATCCCGGGGGCATATGTACTACCGACACTTCCGCCTCTCGGGTCCGCCATTTGAGGCCGCGGCGGTCCCTGAAGCCCTCTACCTGAGTCGCGCCCATCGCGAGAGTCTTGCCGCGTTGGAGTGGGGATTGCTGCATGAGCCGAGCGGCTTCACCACCCTCACTGGCGAGACCGGTACCGGCAAGACCACCTTGATCTGCTCGATACTCGGCCGCAATTTTTCTCAACTCAGCGCCGCTTATGTAATCAACCCGAAGTTGCCCTTCGAGGATATCCTGCGCGTAATTCTCGGGCAGTTTGGCGTACCCTGTCCAGCCACAACCAAGCTGGATCGCATCGAGGCACTGGTCGGCTTTCTCGGCCGGCGAGGGCTCCAGGAGCGGCTGGCGATCATCGTCGATGAGGCCCAGGATCTGAGCGACGATGTGCTCGAGGAGCTTCGCCTGCTGTCCAACTACGGCCAGCGATTGGGCAGGTATCTGCAGTTGGTATTGGTGGGGCAGCCGGAACTGGCTGTGCGACTGAAACGACCGTCGCTGCGCCAGTTCAACCAACGCGTTGCTGCGCGGTCTGTGCTTGGGCGACTGAGCTTTGCCGAAGCGCATGAATATGTGGGCTATCGCTTGCGGGCGAAAGGCGGCCGCTCGCGCGACATTTTCGAGCCCGATGCGCTCGCCTACCTGCTGCGCCACAGCAATGGAATCCCCCGGCGCATCAACGTCCTGTGCCACAACGCGATGCTGGTGGCGTTTTCGTCCGGGTGCACGCGGGTCGACCTCAAGACCGCACGCGCGGCGGTGAACGAACACAATGAATCGCTGCTGGGCGGAGCCGCGGCCGCGCTGACGGTTGCGCATCATTGGATGAAGCCCGCACCGTTCAGCGTCGCCGCGATCGCCGTCCTGCTTGCGCTGGTCTACGGCTTTCGAGCCGGTTCCAAACCCACGGCTGATGCAAAGACTGCCAGCTTGAGCGCGGAATCCACGGTGAGCACGGTCGCCCGCGACATTCCGACGGCGACAAGGGTGCGGACTGATGAGCCGCCCGTCTCCGCGGTACGGTCCAAGGGGGCTCGCCTTCCTCGAGCTGAACGGAGCCTCGTTGCCACGCAAATTTTCAGTCCGGCGGCGCAGATGCCGACTCATGTTGCGCAAACAGCGCTCCCGGCGGCGGCGTCGCCTTCGCGCAGTCCCGCAGGGCCGCGCGTCGTCGTTGAGCAGGGGAACCAGGATGAGCCCGCACCGGGTGTATCGCACCTCCTCGCGGACACGGGCGCGCAACGGCCTGCTGTAGTTGTGAAGTACGGCGACACGCTTGAGAAACTGGCTATCCGGCATCTGGGCTCGCGCGATGGTCTGAATGTGCTTATCGACGCGAATCCGCAAATAGCTGACATCAACCGGATCTATCCGGGGCAGAAGGTTTACCTCTCGGCAAAGACCGAGGATCAAACCCAAATGGAGCGCGAGTCGGTCAACGGAGCCGAGCGCTCCTCGCCGGAGGAGAGCGCGGACATCTGGCACAGTGTCAATTCGTTGGGGCCGGCGGCCGCAGAGGTCGTACCTTAGGCCCGGTCAGAAGATTGGCGAGCGGGGCGGCCTCGTCAGTCGTTCGGTTCGACCTCGGCGAACGACTGTTCGATCAACCCGACGTGTCGTCCGAGCATGCGCCATCCGGCGCCATGTCTGATCCATGAATTCATATAGCTGCAGTGCAGCACTATTCCGACGGCCGGACCTTCCATCTGCGAACGCTCGTTTCCCGTCGTGATGAGCGAGTCGCCTTGGATCGCGGCCTTCAGTGTTATGCGGCTGTAGCTTCGCAACCGGAGCCGACCCTCGCGGATCATCGCAAGCAGGATCTTTTTGTCCGCGATCAGGTTTGCCGTGCTGTTGACCAGCAGGTCGTCGGCCCACAGCGCGTCGAGGGCGGCAACGTCCGCCCGCAGCATCGCCTCCGCTTCGCGCTGTTCGAGCTCCTTTATCTGGTTCCAGAGTGCGGGATCAGACGCATCGACGCCGGTCATGTACCGCCTCCAAGTTTACTGTTCCGGTCACGCACTGTCCTCGCGAACATTCAGTAAGCGGGCGCCGGATCGTCGCCGCTCGCGCCGCGATCCAGCAGGCGCGACACGATTTTCAGCATCCGCTCCAAATCGATGGGTTTTCTGATGATCGCGTCGGCCTCGATGACCTGCGGATCGCCCAGCGCTGTCATCACGATCACCGGAATGCTCGCCAGGGCCGGTATTTCGCGAATGGTACTGCGCAGTTCCCATCCGTTCATCACCGGCATCATCAAATCTAGAATTATGAGATCGGGCCTCGGATGTTGTTTGAGGTATTCAAGGGCGCGGCGGCCATCGTTGGCAATAACAACCCCGTAGCCTTCGAAATCGAGGATTTGGGCCAGCGCTTGCGCGGCGTCGACATTATCGTCAACCACCAGAACCGTATGTCTGCGGGCGCTCATGTCCATCCGGCGATCCGGGTCGCACAAAGGAAATGCGGCGAGCACCTTTCCGTCCGCAGCATAGCTGCATCTACAATAGCGCGAGCGGTCACAGCCCGCCATCGGGCGGGCGTGAAAAATTACGACCTTCGGCCGGCCTTGCCGCCCGCACCGTGCCCTGGCTATTGTCGGTCCATGCCCCCATCTGAGTGGCGAAGCCCTTTCGGTATGCGCGGGCAAGATCGTCGAACTACTTGCCAATAGACTGCGTGCGAATTCGCCGCTCGGGTTTTTCCCGCAACCTTCTCACTCGGAACGCATCTGGCGTCAATAACGACAGACCGGCTGCCCCGGCTCTATCCATCCGTATGACGTCTCCGGTTGATCCGGCTGAAGGCCCGGAAGAATTGTGAGCTGCGGGTACTCGTCAATCACACACCACAGGCGGCTCGGCCTGCCGAATGAACCGCTCGTCGTCGCGTCGTGGTGGTCTGACGGGAGATCGCAACCGTGGTGTCCGAGCCCAGGAATTTGGTTCCGAAAGTACCGTAGAGAATGGCTGCGGCAGTGCCGCGGTCGCACGGCTGCGCGGGGATCTGCCTGCGGCTCAGCTTCGCGACAGCGGCTCGTAAAAATCCACGATGGCTCTGTCTGACCACGACGAGCGTTAGAAGGGAACTAGTTCGGTGACTCGCGGGACTCTCCCATCCAAACGGGGTTAATCCGTCTTCTTCTACCCACTAAGAATGACTCATTCCAAATCTGAGGTCATTTGTAGTTTCTTCTGCAAAAAAGGCCAAACATCGAAGTCTTCGACTAAATAGCGGCGAGGCCAATCCAGCGGCATGCGACAGCGGTCTGGCATCTCGCTCCTGCTTATTTTGTAGATTTTCCATTCTTACTTTCGATCCGGGTTTCACAAAGCCATGTACTATGGGCCGGATAGCTTCGGCATGACAATTGAAAGCTAGACTCTCACACTGAGCCTCGAACCAAACCGGGAAAAAGGGGAAAAATCCATCGATGAGCAGCTACATTCCGACTTCAATCCTGATCGGCGTTCTCACCCTGATCGCGATGGGAGGATGTAACGGAGAATCCGTCACTACGCACAAATTGGTCGCGACCGGAGGACAGCACCAGGTTGCGCTCTATCCGGATGAACCGACTTACCTCAAAGTGTCGCGGCGGGCGCAGCAGGGTGGCGTAAACGGACTGATCGGCAACGCACAACAGGATCTCTCAGCCAAGCAGATCGACGATCAGACCGCGGTGAAGGTTCTTTCAAGCGATAACAATGGCGCCGAAGTTCAGATCGTGCAGGGGCCGATGAAGGGAACAGTGGGTTTTGTAGCCAGCCAAAACGTTGACTGATGAATCGTTCGCAACCCGCGCAGCTCGGTGCGCCGCTAACTGATGAACTGCGGTATTTGTGAAGGTCGGAATTGGTAGTTGAGTGAGTAACGAATGGAGATTTGTTGTCAATCCGGATCGGCACGGCACAGATGATGCAGTTTCGGTCACACGACCGCTGCCGACAATCATAACTCTAAGGATCGCGCAATGGTAAGAACCGTCCTGATCGTAATTATTATTCTGCTACTTCTCGGTTCGTTGCCTGCCTGGCCTTATAGCGCAGGATGGGGTTACTACCCGGCGGGCGGACTGAGCGGACTGCTGATAATCCTGATCGTTCTCGCGTTGCTCGGAGTCATCTGAGTTGTGCATACACGGTAGTCAAGATCATGTATGCCAGTGCCCCGGATCGTGTGCTCATTGTAAGACATGGAGCCACGCAGTTGGAGGTGCGAGTTTATGAAGCAATACCGACGAACATCGAGCTGGCTGATCGGCGCAGCGGTGACTCTCGCCGTGGGCGCAACAGCACCGGTGCTTTACGCTCAGGGCGGCGGAGCCGGAGGCGGTGGAGCGGGAGGTGCCGGCGCGGGCGCCGGCTCGATGACTGCTCCCGGCGGTGCCGGCGCGGGAACGAGCGGAACGGATTCGGGCACGTCCGGCAGCTCGCCGGGCATGACCGGCGGTTCGGCCGCAAATCCCGGCGTCGCGACCACGCCGCCGGCAAATCCTGCGACAGGTGCGGGCATGCCTGGGGCAGGCGCGGGCGGTTCCGGAATGGGCGGTTCGTCGACGGGCGGCATGAATGGCAACCCAATCAGCCCGTCGGGTCCGACGAATCCCAGTAATCCGGGCGCCGGGGCCTCAGGCGGTTCAACTACGAATGGCCAATAGCGTTCGCGCGGTCGCACAGTAAGTCGCCGGCGGCGTGCGTTTCCTCGCCCATCGTATCCTCACCCCCGGGAGAAAATGGCAGGTTCGCTAATCGCCGCCGGCGTTCAAATCAAGTGACCAGAAAGGTCAAACAGCAATGCGCGATTAAGTAAGATGGCGCGGAGGGTGACACCATGCTCAGGTTAACGGTTCTGCTGCTGGCGCTCCTGGTGTGTCCAGGCTGCTGTGAGCTCTTTGGCGTTTGCACGTCAGCCTCAATCCACACCTCTATTCAGAGCCAGAACGACTACGCACAACAAGCGACACCTGCACAGGAGCTGGCGAACAATCAGCAAGCGCGCGGGCAGAGGCATGAGCGATCGTACTGAGGCGGGTGCGACGCCTGTATGGACCGGCGTCTCGCGACCCGCGCGCACGGCCGGCGCGCTCACATGCCGCGCTTGTGCAAATACCAGGGAACGTTGACGATCACGATGCGATGCTCGCCCTGCATAAGCAGGCGAGCGGCAAGGATTCGCGCGCGCTGGTTGTGCAGGAAATATTGATACCATTGCCGCTCGACGAGCTCAGGCAGCAGCACGGCTATCGTGCGGCCGGGATGCGTGTGCTCGACCTCCAGGATATGATCGAGAATCGGCTGTACCACAAAGCGAAACGGTGATGTCAGGATCGTAAGCCGCGGGACGGAGCGTTGAGCCGCGCGCGCCTCCTGCTCGACCCGCGAAGGCCAAACGCGTTTGAGCGAGTTGGTGCTGTCTTCACTTTCGACATGCAGCACCTCGACTTCGTTCGCTATCGAGAGTGCGATACGTAAGGCGTGCTCGGCGATCGAATTCCATTCGAGTATCGGCACAATCACCAGCGGCTCGTCCAATTGAGCCAGATTCAGTCCGCCAGGTCGGGTTTCTCGCTCGATCCGCCGGTAATGATGCCGCACCGCGAGCATCAGCGTGATGAGTGACGGCACCAGCAGGACCACGATCCAGGCGCCGGCTGCGAACTTCACTATCACCACGATCGTCACGGTGATGGCGGTAGCCGTGGCGCCGAGCGCGTTCACCGCCATGCTGGTGTACCAGCCGCGTCCGCGTTGCCTGATCCAGTGCGCGACCATTCCGCTCTGCGACAAGGTGAAGGCGAGGAAGGCTCCGACCGCGAACAGTGGAATCAGCCGGTCGGTAACACCACCAAAGACGAGCAACAGGATGGCCGAGAGAAAGGCGAGCACCCAGATGCCTTCGGCGTAAACGAGGCGACGGCCGCGGTTCGTGAACGAATAGGGCAGGTAGCCGTCTTCCGCCACGGCACGGCAGAGTCGCGGGAAATCCGCGAAAGAGGTGTTGGCCGAAAGCGACAGCACGATCAGAATGGATGCCATGCTGATCCAGTAGAACCATCCTCGGCCGGCGACCGCGCCGATAAGTTGAGAGAGAACACTCTGGTATTGCGGCGTGCCTGGTTCCGTCGCGCCAATTCCGTACGCGCGCGCGAGAAATGCAATGCCGAGCAGCAACACGATCAGGATGAAAATGATCAAAGTCAGCGAGCGTCGTGCACGCGGCACCATCGGCTCGCGAAACGCCTGCACGCCATTGCTCACGGCTTCAACCCCGGTCATCGCGGTGCAGCCCGCCGCGAAGGCGCGCAGCAGAAGCCATACACTCGCTGTCTCCGTCGCCTTGGCAAGCGGCGAGACGGCGGCGACCGGATGCGGATGGCCGCCGGAGGAGATGGTCGCGAGCGCGCCCCATACAATCATTGCGGCGAGGCACAGCACAAAGACGCAGGTCGGCAGCAGAAACCACGTTCCGGCCTCGCCGGCGCCGCGCAGATTAATCATGGTGAGCAGAGCCAGGATCGCCAGGCACATTGCGAGCGTGTGAGGCTGCAGCGCGGGTGCTGCGGAAATCAGCGCTCCGACGCCAGCCGAGATTCCAACCGCAACGTTGAGCACGTAATCGGTCATCAGCGCGGCCGCGGCCAGCAATCCGGGGAGCGGACCCAGGTTCTCGTGCGCGACCGTGTACGAGCCGCCGCCGCGCGGGTAGGCCGCGATCGTCTGCAGATAACTGAAGTAAACAAGGAGCAGCAGGCCGACGATCGCCGCAGTGAGCGGGACGATATGCGGGAGCCCTGCCGCGCCGAGCGGCAGCAAAACGGTCAAAGCCGCCTCAGGACCATACGCCGCCGAGCTGAGCGCATCCAGGCCGAAGGTCGGAACACCGCGAAGAGTGCCGATTCTTTCTACGTGCGCCTCTCTCGAGGCCAGCGGACGGCCGAAGATGGTGTCCAGGAGTGACATGATGAGGTCGGGGCCGGCGATGACGGTCGGATCAATACTAGCCGATACCAACGAGCCGATCGCACTGGAATCATGCGGGGTGGCAAAAAAATATTGCGCTGACGCGGCGATGCTATGCCTGAGCGACGCCTTTGCGTGCCGCGACCAGCGCGGACAGCATGGTCGCCAGTTCCGCCGGCTCCACGGGCTTCACCGCGTGTCCGTCAAAGCCGGCGGTCAAAATCTCGAGCTTGTCCTCGACTCTGCCGTACGCGGTGAGCGCTATCAGTGGTATGCGTCGGTCCTGAGCGCTCCGCTGCTCCCACTTGCGAACCTCGCGCGCCATGAAGTAGCCGTCGTGCACGGGCATGCCGATGTCGGAGATGATGGCGTCGAACGCCTGGTCCTCCAGCATGCGCAGAGCCGATTGCGCGGATGGTGACACAACCACGTTTGCGCCCACGGCATCGAGTAGATTTTTCAGCGCTGCGCCCGCATCGGGTTCGTCGTCAACCACCAGAATCGACAATCCGTCGAGCCGCGGGAGCTTCACGGAATTTGCTGACTGCGCGACGGTGGGATGGCGGCGCAAGTCCAAGGATGGAACGGTGCTGACCGGCAGCGGCAATCTTACGATGAAGGTGCTGCCTTTGCCCGCGCCCTCGCTGTGGGCGCTGACCGAACCGCCGTGCAGTCCCACGATCTCCTTTACGATCGACAACCCGAGACCGACCCCGTGCCGGCTGTGCGCGCCGTCTTCAGCCTGCCAGAAGCGATCGAACACAGAGTCAAGGACGGCGGGCTCGATTCCCTGCCCGGTGTCGGCGACGACGATCTCGACGTGCGAGTTGATGCGTTCGAGGCGGACCTGAATTTTGCCGCCATTCGAAGTGAACTTGACCGCATTCGAGACCAGGTTCCAGACCACCTGCTGCAGCCGCCCCGGATCGCCGGCGATGGTGTCGACCCGCGGGTCGATGATCTCCTGCAATTCGATCGACTTTGCCTCGGCGCCCAGCCGCATGCTTTCGACGCCGGCCCGCACCACCTCCGCGAGGTTCACTCGCTGCACGTCCAGGCGCATGCGGCCGCTTTCGATGCGCGAGATGTCGAGCAGATCGTCGATAAGCTGCGCCTGCGCCTTGACCGCGCGATCGATGGCAGCGAGGCCCTCCTGGAGGCGATCGTCAATTTTCGGTTTGCGCAGCAGGGCGGCCGACCAGAGCATGATCGAGTTGAGCGGCGTGCGCAATTCGTGCGAGACCGTGCTGATGAAATTATCCTTGGCACGACTCGCTCTCACCGCCAGCTCGCGAGCGGTCTGCGCCTCGTCGCGTGCACGTTCGGCATTGGCCAGCGAGTCGCGGAAGCTTGCCGTGCCGATCTGTATCTGACGCCAACCCCAGTAGCTCAGAAAGATCGTCACCAGCACGGTCAATATTGGAACGAGCACGAAGACGATCTCGTGACTGGCAATCTGACGCTCGGACCTGCGGGCGCGCAGGACATCCTCCGCCGCGACGAACCTGTTGAGCGCGGCGAAAAAGGCATTCGCACGCGCATCCGAGGCCGTCAGCGATTTTTTGCCGTCAATCGCTTCGCCCGCGCCTGCGCCGAGCGGTTCCAGCACTGCGATCCAGCTGTTTTTCAGATCGCTGATGTCCAGCACCTGCCGTTCCTGGACCCGGTTATCGGCGACCATCGCGGCCAGATCGGTCAGGTCGCGGTCCAGCGCCCGGCGCGCCTCCGTGAAGCGGTCCACGAACCGTCGGTCGGAGGTCAGCCAGTACGCGCGCTGGTTTGACTGCATCTGGCGCGCTTCAATCTCGACGTGACTGGCGCGCTGTATGACCCTGTCGCTGTGTTCGACCCAGCTCGCGATCGCGGCCTGGTCCTGAAAACTCCACAATATCAAGCCGGCTAGCGCCGACAGCGCGACGATCAGCCCTGTGAAATAGCCGATCGCGACCTTCCGTCTGAATTCCCGATACGGCAACTAACAATTCCAGTTTTCCGCCGGCCTCGGCGCGGGCCTGTTTGCGCCCGTCGATCAGGCAGCCGATGCGGCGCGTTTCGCCTCGTCCGCCGGGGACGGCTCCGTGACGCGATACAGCTTCTGCGCGTTGGACCACAGGATTTTGCGCTGCACCGCTTCCTCGCAATCCGAGAGGCCGCCTTTGATGCGCGCGTGCACCTCGTCGCCGTAGAGCGAGGTCGGATGGGGAAAATCGGTTTCGAACATGACGTTGTCGACGCCGACCTTGTCGATCAGGCGGCGCGGCGCGGTTTGCTCGAACCAGTAGCAGGCATAGACGTTGCGCGCGAAGTACTCGGACGGGAGCATTTTGAACGCCGGGTTTTCTTCAACAACGCTGTTGCCCTGAAACTGATAGTCCATCGCCTCGAGCACGAACGGAATCCATCCGATGCCACTCTCGACCGACACGAATTTGATCTCCGGGTAGCGCACCAGCACGCCCGACATCAGCAGATCGTTCAGTTGCAGGCCATTGCGCAGAAATATGTCCACGGCCAATTCGGCGAAGGTTGCCATCTTGCCGTAGATCGCCACGCGGCTCTTGATCATGCCTTCGGCCATATCGCCCGAGCCGATGTGGAAGCTGATCGGCAGGTCCAGTTCCACCGCGACCTGCCACAGCGGGTTCCAATGAGGATCACCCAGCAGCGGCTTGCCGTAATACTGCGGCTCCCCCGTGAACAGGATTCCCTTGTGACCCATCGCAGCGCAGCGGCGCACCTCCTTGACCGCCGCGTCCACGTCCCAGAACGGAATGGACGTGATGGGGAGCAGGCGGCGCGAGTCTGCCGAGGCCCATTCGGTCTGCCAGTCGTTGTAGATCTGCACGCAGGTGAGCATCAGCTCGGGGTCATTGAGCTTCAGAAACTGCTGTGCGCCAAAGCCGCCGACGTTCGGATACATGACCATCGCCCAGATTCCCATCTGGTCCATGTATTTGAGGCGCGCGTGCGCATCGTAAGCGCCGGGATGCATCTCTTCGTAGCTCTTCGGTGGATGCTTGAAGCTGCCGACTCCAGCCGTGGCGGTCATCCCGACGTTGGCCAGCGGCCGGCCCGTGCCGACCACCCATCGCTGGGTGCCGTCGGCCGCGGTGATGACGTGCGGCACGCGATCGCGCATGCTCGCGGGCGCGCGGCTGGTCCACAGGTCGGGCGTTTCGGTGACGTGGGTGTCGGCGTCGATGATGCTGTAGCCGCTCATGATGATTCACTCCCGTTCAACCGCCGGCGGTACATTGTCCTGCCGGGGACGTGGCGAGCGCACGGCTTCGCCCGGTTCGGTTAACGCCTGGCGATCACGTATCTGGCGAAATCCGCGATCACCTGCGGTGCGCCGGCGCGCGTGCCGCCATGCACCGCAATCTGTTTCACGCCCATGCGCCGCATCGCCTTTACTCTGGCCGCGAGTTCTTCCGGGGTCCCGGTGAGCGTCGTTTCCTTCAGAATTTTTTCGGTCACCAGCGGCGCATGCTCCTGTTTAAAGTCATGCACATAACCCGAGTATAGATCGAGATGGCGCGTTTCGATCGGAGCGTCCGGCGTGCGATAGGCGTCGCGGAACCGCATCAGGTCCTCGCGGATGTCGGAGGGCAGGTCGCTCGGGTCCTTCACCGAGAGCGCAAAGATGTTGCACTCGGAGGTCACGTAGGAACCCACGGCGCGTTGCATCTGCGCCAGTTTTTCGCCCGGCTTCGCCACGTGAAAGGCGGTGAGCACGCAGATGTACAGGTCTTCGAGCCGCTTGCCCGCACGCTCGGCGCCGCGCCGGACATGGCCCAGCGTGTACTCGAGCAGGCTGTCGCCGACCGCGCCGAACAGGATGACGCCGTCGCCGATCTCGCCGGCGAGTTCCAGCGTCCTGGGACCGCTGGCCGCCACATAAATCGGCACCTTCTTCTTGAGGTTGATCCATCCGCCCGTCGGATTGAGAAAACGAATCATCCGACGCCGGTCGTGTTCCTGGTAAGGCACGGTCTGTCCAGCCAGCAATCCGCGACAGATGGTGACGTGTTCGCGCAGTTCGGAAAGCTTGGCTGCCGGCATGCCCAGCGTGCGCCGTGCGGTGTTGCCGGTACCGATGCCCATGATCGCCCGTCCGGGGGCGAGAAGGTTCAAGGTTGCGAAATTGTTCGCGGTCACGGGCGCGATGCGCGAGAGCGGATTGGTGACGTTGGTTCCCAGCTTGATTTTCTTGGTGTGTACCGCGCAGAGCGCCAGGCACTGAAAAACGTCGGCGCATATCATTTGCGTGTCGTACAGCCAGGCGTGCGTGAAGCCTTTTCGTTCGGCCAGCGCCACGTCCTTGTAAATGTCGGTGGCTGAAAGAAAGGCGAAGCCGTAGTCCATTCTGTGCCCTCCAGCAGGCTCGGTTCTCGCCTGCGTTTATTGCAAAGGTCCTCGTCCGTGGCAAATGCGCCTGAGCGCCACGACCTGCGCGGCGAGAGCGGCGGGTTATCCGCGCAATGGCGGACGTCCCAGCACGATTCCCCCGTCGACCGCGACCACCTGCCCGGTGATGTTGGCGGCGCGCTCCGAGCACAAAAACGAAACCGTTCTGCCGATGTCGTCGGGCGTCTGCTCGCGCCCGAGCGGCGTCAGTAATCGCACCGTCATATCGAAGGTGGCACGCGCCTGCTGGGCGCCACCGCCGAGCGCCGCGCCCAACTCCTCCCAGATCTTCGTATAGATCAGGCCGGGCGCGACCGCGTTCACGCGGATTCCCCTGGCTCCCAGTTGCAGCGCCAGCGTGCGGGTATAGGAAATGACCCCGGCCTTCGCGGCCGCATACGCCGCGAGCACCGGGGTTGCGAGCATGCCGGCGATCGACGAGGTGTTGCAGACCGCGGCGCCCGCGACCATCCGCGGCACGACTTCCTTCGATACGAGGTAGACCGAATTCAGATTCAACTCGACGTAGCGGCGCCAGATGTCGAGGCTGTGCCATTCGGTGTCGCCGCCGCTCTCGAACCATCGCGACTCGCCGCCGCCGGCGTTGTTGCACAGCACGTCGGGGTGCGGTCCGCAGCGGGCGGTGATTTTTTCCACCACCGCGTGCATCGCGGCCTCGTCGGTCACGTCGCCGTCGAAGCCCTCGATGCGATCGGCCAGATCCGCCGGCGCCGGCGCCAGCGCGCGATCGACGACCGCGACCCGATCCACGACGTTTTCCGTGAGCAGCGCGCGCACGATGCCAAGGCCGATGCCGCGAGCGCCGCCCGTCACAATTGCGTATTTCATGACCCGCTTGCCTCCGGACCGCGTTAAATACGACCGCTGATCTAGCAGAAGAGATCCTCAATCCAAATCAGCGGCCGTGGCGTTTGCAACGCGGCCGTCGGAGGTGCGACGCTGAACCGGAACTTGAATGGCCCGGCCATCGGCAGGGCCACCGCGCGCGCATAAGGGGAGAAGAACAAAATGGAATACCGCCCATTCGGCAAAACCGGCATCGAGATCTCGGCAATCGGCTTCGGCTGCTGGGAGATCGGCGGCGGCTACGGCAGCATCGAGGAGACGGAATTCATCAAGGCGGTGAACCGGGCGCTCGATATCGGGCTGAACAGCTTCGACACCGCCGAGGCATACGGAATGGGCGCATCGGAAAAGTCCCTGGCCAAGGCGCTCGGCGCGCGGCGCAAGGATGCCGTAATCACGACCAAGTTCGGCGTCGGCTATCCGGGCAAGCCCAACTACCGTGACAGCTCGCGCGCACGCGTGATGGAATCGATTGAAAAGAGCCTAGCGGCGCTGAACACTGACTACGTTGACGTGTACCTGATCCACTGGCCCGATCGCACGGTTCCGTTCGAGGAGACGATGACCGCGTTGGATGAGATCGTCAGGCAGGGCAAGGCGCGCGCGGTCGGTCTCTCGAACTTCAAGCTGGACGAGATTAAAGCCTGCATGGGGGTGCGGCGTGTGGACGTCGTCCAGTATTGCTGGAACATGTTCGACCGACGCATGCAGACCGAGATTTTTCCGTACTGCCGGGAAAACGGTATCGGGGTGATGGCGTACGGCTCGCTGGCGTACGGGATGCTGACCGGCACGCTCAGCGAGGAGACCGCCTTTGAAAAGGGTGATTGGCGGGCCAAGCGCGGCCAGTTGATGAACCTCAACCTGTTCCAGCATCTGTTCGGCCCCGACCACTTTCTCAAAAACCTGCGCGCGGTCGAGGATCTGAAAGGAGTGGCAGAACGCTACGGCAAGAGCCTGCCGCAACTCGCCCTGCGCTGGACGCTGTCGAATCCGGTGGTCAGCACCGCGCTGGTGGGATGCCGCAATCCGCGCGAGGTCGACGACAACGTTGGCGCGCTTGGATGGTCGATCGCGGATGCCGACATGCGCGAGATCGACGCGATTTTCGCGCGCCACGGGGCGGTCACGAACCCGAATGTGTGGCTGGAGACGATTTAGAGCCGCAGGTAAGCTGGGGTAGTTTCAAACCGAATCAGGGAGGCCGACGATGCCGGTCCAGAAATTCGCTCCGATGTCGAAGAATTTCGCGGTCTTCGATTGCGACGCCCACGTCACCGAACCGCCGTGGCTGTGGCAGCGCGCCAGGGACTGGCTCACCAGCGATGAACTCGAAGCGCTCAAGAACACGATCTGGTTCGACGCGGAAACCGAGCAGCTAATCGTCAACGGCAAAGCCGGCAGCGGAATCGGTTCGCAGCGCATCCACGGCACGCCCGGCATGGTCAACGTGCTCTCGCTGGCGGGCCCCGGCCTCAAGCACGACATCCAGCGCGCGCTCAACGTACGCAACCTCAGGCGCGAGACCGCGCTCACCGTCGAACAGGCGGACTACCTCGATCACAAGGGATCCTACGAACCCCAGCCGCGCCTCAGAGACATGGACATTCAGGGTATCGACCAGGTGATGATCATCCCGACCGATATCGATACCTATCCGTGGCTGCAGAATGCGGTTGGCGCCAAGGCGATGTGCAAGGCGTACAACGACTGGGCGTACGAGTATTGCCAGGAGAATCCGCAGCGCCTGTTCTTCGCGGCGATGCTGCCGATGCAGGATGCGAAATTCGCCGAACAGGAGATCTATCGCGTCGCCGCAAAGGGATGCCGCGTCGGGCTGGTGCGGCCGATCGACGCGAATGGCAACTATCCGATCCAGCCCAAGTACGATCGGGTGTGGCGCGCGATGGAGGACACCGGGCTGGTGTACGGGATGCATCCGTTTCCCGCCTTCGGCTCGCTCAAGCCGCCGGGTTATACCGAGCAGCACTCGGGCGCGGAACTGATTGCCCTTGCCGCTTCAACTTCGGGCCTGCCCCATTCCTTCCTGGTCAACGTGCAGGACTTCCAGGCCGAGGCGTCGCTGTGGGTCGCGATGGTTCTGATGACGGGATTTTTCGAGCGCTACAAAAAGCTCAGGGCGGCGGTATTCGAGGCGTCCTCCACCTGGCTCAGCTTCACCCTGGACGAATGCGACAAGCATTATCGGCTCTATCGCAACGAGCGCCAGTTGCCGCCGCTCAAGCGTCTGCCGAGCGAGACCTTCTTCGAACATTGCGTCACCGGCTTCGAAGGCGACGAAGCGCCGCCTTCGCGGCTGCCCGAATTTTACGAGAACATCCTGGCGTGGTCCTCCGACGTTTATCATCACGACGGCGACGATGCGTGGCGGGCGATCGAGACGATGCGCAAATGCGAGCTGCCTGAGCGCTACCAGGCCAAGTTCCTGGGCGAGAACGCGCGCAAGCTCTATCACATCGATGCGCCGAAGGCTTTCATCCGCGATCGCGTAACCGAGATCGAGCGGCCCGATTGGTGGCCATCCGAGGATGAGGTGAAAAGGTCGCTCGCGCCTGAAGCTTCGCTGCTGCGTCCGCGCTCCGACGGCGCGCGCTAACAACCGAGGAGGCATTGTGCGCCATGGCGAACTGGCGTTTCCCGGTGTTCGACGGCGATTCGCACGTGGTTGAGCCCGCGGAGCTTTGGACCGGGTACCTGGACCCCGAGTACCGGACGTTAGGCAAGCATGCGCTGTGGCGCGAAGAGGGTAAATTCGGTTCGTACCTGAAGGTCAATGGGAAGATCTTTCGCGACCAGATGAATTCAAACATCCCGCGCCACGCGATTTGGCGGCCGGGAATGACCTGGGACCAGGTGGGCGAGCTCGACCCCAGCCGGCGCCATCCGATGTGCGCCGGAGCTTCGGACGCGCAGGCGCGTCTGCGCGACATGGACGCCATGGGGATCGACCAGGCGTTCCTCTATCCGACCTGGTTCGCGGAGGGCTTCCATCTGGTGGACGATCCGGACGTCGCCTATGCGCTGGCGCGCGCGTACAACGATTGGATCGCCGACTTCTGCAAGGCGGCGCCCGGCCGGCTGTTCGCGGCGGCGATGGTGCCGCTGCAGAATATGGATTACACGGTGGCGGAATTGCGCCGCGTGGCGCGGATTCCCTGCCTGCGCGCCGCGTTCATCCGCCCGATGTTCCTCGAAGGTCATTACTTCACGCATCCGTACTATGAGCCGCTGTGGGCCGAGCTCGAGGCTCTCGGGCTTGCCGCCGCGGTGCATGCCGCGAGCGGTCTGTGGAATCCCGAATGGACCTCGCACGCGCCGTTTTTTGAAAAGGTCAAGCGGCGCATCAATCAGCGCTCGGTCATCGCGGAAGCCGGCGGCGGACCGCATGCGGGCGGCGGCGGCCACCATGGATTCACTTTCGTCGCCACACCGCCGCTCGGCCATCCGATCGCGCCGAGTATTTCGTACTGGCTCGACAACCACATGTTCGTCGCGGCCACGTTGATTGGTTTCACCGTGATGCAGCGCTACCCGAAGATGAAAGTGGTGGTCGCCCACGGCAAGGCCTCATGGATGGAGGAAGTGCTGGAGAAGATGGAGGCCTCGACCCGCACGATCCCGCCGCTGCATTACTATCCCGTCCGCACCGACACCGAGGAAATGTGGGAAGAGGGCAACGTGATGCTCGGCTTCGACGCCGAGGAACGGCTGATACAAAAGCTGCCGCACGACTTCGCGCACAAGGTCGTCTGGGGATCGCGCTACCCCAATCACGACACGACCGGCGCGCTCGAAGCCATCGAGACACTCACGCGCGCGCGCATCGACGAGCCGACGCTGGCGCGCATGATGGGCGGTAACGCGGCGGCGCAATTCGGGGTCGAGCTGGTGAAGATCGATACATGAACCGGCTGCGCCCAGGCACAGAGATGCTTCGGGACTGACTCCGATCGGCCGCCACGCACGGATTGGCCGGTCGGCATCGATGAAAAAAGCACTGAAGGTCGCAATCGTCGGAGGAAGCGCCTCGGGCCTGCTGTCTTCGCTGACGCTGGCGCGCGCCGGCCACGAGGTCGTCGTGCTCGAGCAGGATCGGCTCAAACCGGCGGCCGACCGGGAGTCGGCGGCGGCTTGCGCTTTGCGCTCGGCCGCGCCGCAAATCGTGCAACCGCACATCGTGATGGCGCGCTGCCGTCTCCTGCTCATGCAGTATCTGCCGGACGTGTACAGCCGGTTGCTCGCCGCGGGCGTGGCCGAAGCGCCTATTGCGACGCAGATGCCTCCGTCGCTAGCCGATAAGACGCCCCGCGCGGAGGACGATCGGTTCACGCTGCTGATGACCCGGCGCTCGACCATCGACTGGGTTCTGCAGCGAGTCGTGCTGGCGGAGCCTCGGGTTTCGATGCGCTACGGAGTGCGCGTGATCGGTCTGACAGCCGTCGCGGGATATCCGCCGCGCGTCACTGGCGTGCGGACCAGCGAGGGCGAGCTTGCCGCTGACCTGGTGATCGACGCGACGGGCCGTCGCTCGCCGATCGACCGGTGGCTCGATGAAATCGGCGCTCGTTCGACGGCCATGTCGCGAGCCGAGTGCGGCGTTGCCTATTTCAGCCGCCACTACCGCCTGCGTCGATCGAGCGGGCTGCCCGGGCCCGCCACGACAAGGATCGTGATCGGTCTCGACGAGTTCACCGTCGGCATCTGGGGCGCGGACAACGGGACGATGCAACTTGCAGTCGTTCCGCTGGCCGCCGACCACCGGTTCAAGACGCTCAGGCATGCGCGGGTCTTCGAGGCGGTGATGCGAACGATCCCGACCTACGCCGCATGGCTGGACGTGCTTGAGCCGATCACCGAGGTTTTCCCGATGGGCGCGGTGAACAACACCATGCGCCGCCTGGTTGTCGACGGCGAGCCGGCGATAACCGGACTGATCGCAATCGGGGATTCCGTGTGCACGACCAATCCGACGCTCGGCCGCGGACTGACGCTGGCGCTCACCGGCGTGACAGACCTGGTTGACGTGCTGGACCGGCACGGCGAAGAGCCGCGTGCGCAGGCGATCGCCTTCGATGAACTCGTCGGCCGGCACATCCTGCCGTACTATGAAGATCAGGCCGCGACCGATGCCGCCCGCCTGGCGATTCTAAAGCACCGCATATTCGGCGCTCCGCTTCCGCCGGCCCCGCCGGAGGTCGCCGGCCGTGTAACTTTCGAACAATTGCGCACGGCGGCGCTCTTCGATCCGACAATTTTCCGCGCGTTCTGGAAGGTGATGGGGATGATCAGCCCGCCCGACGAAGTTTACGCCGATCCGATGGTGGTGGCGCTCACGCAGGACGTCCTGCGCCATCACGGGAGCCGTCCGCCGATTGCCCAGCCCAGTCGCGCAGAGCTGCTCGCCGCGCTCGCGACGCCGCCCGGCTGACATCGCGGTCGATGCTCCCCGGCTGGACTAATCGAGCCACCGGCCCGTGCGCGAAACCGGAAAAAGCGCGAATCCGTCCGTGCCGAGACGATCTGCGCAGGCGCGCGGCTTGCCGGTAACGTCCACCTCGTGAAACTGGGCGCGTTCGATAAGGATGCGCCAGACGCGGCTCGGGTCGGTGTTGAACAGCAGCTCGGCCTCCGCGGGCGCCGTGTACCACGCGCCCTCCTGCACCTCGCCGTGCAATTGGTCGGTTGACCATTGCGCGCGCCCGAAAAACAGCCGCATGTCCTTTGCATCGGGCGTCCCGGTCTTCAGGAACCTGACTATCGTCTCCGAATCGGCGGTGATGTAAACGTCGTCGAACAGCCGAGTCATCCCGCGCACGGGCGCCGAAGAGCGCATGAAGAGCATCGGTTCCGTGAGCCCCACCGGACCGCCAAAATACGCGCCGGGAGGATTTTTAAGCGTCGCGATACCGGGGAGAAGTTTGGTTGACGGGATCGTGGTGACCTTATTGATGATGACTCCGCCTACGAGAAGGTTGCCCGAGGGCGGCAGCATCAGAACCACGGATTGCTGGAAGACCGGATCGGGTAGACCCGGAATCGCAACCAGGAAATACGGCGCGCTACCGGCGGCGGGTGTCGTCTCGCGCGCCGCGCGCGGTGCGGGAACAATGGCGACCGAAAACGCGAGAACAACGATCGCGCCCGCGAGATAGCGCAGGCTGCGCGAACCTGTGCGAACGCCCGGTGGATTTGTGTGGCTTGCGGCTGACGGCATCTGCATCCCCGGAAAGGCAAATCAAAGCTGGTTTGCGAGACGGCTGGTTCAATCACACTCTAGCGGCGCAAAGCGCGCGAGACCATACGAATGAACGCTTGAAATAGTCCCGGCCCCATGCAAGCGTAGCGCGCATCGACGCAGGATCGCACTGTCCCGGCAACTGCGCGAGAAAGCCGATGCACGCGCCCGCTCGCACGCCGCCCATGTCAGGGCGTCGAACTTCCATGGAGAGGACACGATGAGCACGGAAGCCGCAGTCAAACTCGTACTGCCGGTCGAAACCATCCGCGAGCGTCTCAATCGGGATCCGGAGTTTTTGCTGAGCGCGCGCTTCTGGTATTGCGATATCCGATTTTTCATCGGCGGCGATTCGTATTTCATGCGCATCGAAAACGGCAAAGTCGGGAGCTTCCGGCACGGCACCCAGGGCTTCGATCCCTACAGCATTAACATCGGCGGCCCCGAGGAGGTGTGGATCAGGATGATGCAGCGGCGGCCGCAGCCCTTTTACCATGACTGGTTCGCGGCATCGTTCCATCACGACTTCACTTTCGGCGGCGATCTCGAGTCGGCGTACGCGTATTACTACGCGATTCGCCGCATCAACGCGATTATGCGCGAAAGCGTAATCGAAGCGCGCGGCGCTTGAAGGATTGGGGCTATGGCCAGGTTTTCGGATATCGTCGGCCGCTACCTGTACCTCGAGCTGGAAGGGGTCGAGTACCGCGTCTATATCGAGGAGGCGGGTCGCGGGATCCCGCTGGTGTGTCAGCACACTGCGGGCTCGGACGGACGCCAGTATCGGCACCTCCTCGAGGATCGCGAAATCACTTCCAGCTTCCGCGTGATAGCGGCCGATCTGCCATACCACGGCAAGTCGCTGCCGCCGACCTCTGTTCGACACTGGGAACGCGAGTACAAGCTGACCAGGGACTGGTTCATGCGCTACTGGGTAAAGCTCTGCCACGAGCTGGCGCTCGAGCGGCCCGTGTACATGGGTTGTTCGATGGGCGGTCATCTCGCGTCCGACCTGGCGCTCAACTATCCGGGCGAGTTCCGCGCCTGCATCGGTCTGGAGGCATCGATGTGGAGCGGCAATACCGATCGCCTGGTGAACCAGTGGTTCCACCATCCTCGCCTGTCGAACGAATCGAAGCCGGCGATGATGATGAGCCTGTGCTCGCCGAACGCCCCCGAGGAATACGTGCGCGAAACCGTATGGGAGTACAGCCAGGGCGCGCCGCCGGTGTTCAAGGGCGACTTGTATTACTACTCGTTCGAGCACGATTTGCGTGAGACGGCGAAGAATATCGACACGCGCAAGTGCGCGCTTTACATCCTTAGCGGCGATTACGACTGGTCGGCGTATCCGGCGGCGTGCAAGGCGCTGGCTGACGCGGTCCCGGGCGCCAGCTATACTTTGATGGAGGGCATGGGGCATTTCCCCATGTCCGAAGATCCGCTGCGGTTCAAGAAATATCTGATGCCGGTGCTTGCTGAAATCCAGGCCAGATCGTAGTTGCGCGCGCGCGACGATCGTCAGGGGTACGAGGAATGGGTCCGATCGAGGAGACCGTCCGTGCGGCGGGCGCTGAAATTCGTGTAATTCGCGGCGGCAGGGGCAAGCCGCTGCTCATCCTGCATGACGAACTCGGCTATCCCGGATGGCTTTCGTGGAGCGAGCGGATGGCCGAGCGGCGAGAGTTGATCATGCCGCTCCAGCCGGGCTTCGGGCGCAGCGCCGGAATCGAATGGATCCGCAGCTATCGCGATCTCGCGGGGCTGTACTCGCAGATCATCAGGGAATTGGACGCTGCGCCGATGGATGTCATCGGGTTTTCCGCCGGCGGATTTATCGCGGCCGAGATGGCGGCGGCTGACCCGCGCATTTTTTCGCGCATGGTGCTGGTCGCCCCGATGGGCATAAAGCCTGGCGAAGGCGAGATCGTGGATTTTCTCGCGGTAACCGTGCGCAACCATCTGCTCGCCGTCGTTGCCGATCCGGCCGGCACTCCTGAATTCGCGCGCGTGTACGGCGCACGCATGACGCCCGAGCAGTTCGAAGCCTTCGAGGACGCGCGCGCCGAGACCGCGCGCCTGGGATGGGAGCCGTTCATGCACAATCCCAGCCTGCCGCACCTGCTGCGCGGCATGCGCATTCCCACGCTGCTGGTCTGGGGCACGCGTGACCGCATCGTGCCGCGCGGTTGTATTGACGCCTATCGAGCGGCGATTGAAGGCGCGCAGGTGGCACTGATTGAAGGCGTCGGGCATCGCCCGGAAATGGAGAACCCGGTGGAATTCGTCCGCGTCGTCGAGGAGTTTCTCGCGGCCTGAAGCGCCGTATCGATCAAGGAGTTTGCGCGTGCAGATAGGGTATTTCACCGAGCGGCCGTATCGATGGCTGCCGGAAGATGAGATTTTAAGAAACGGCGGCTTCTTCGCCGTCTCCAACCGGTATTACGACCGCGAGCGGGCGGCGGACGACTATCACTACTACCTCGACGAGAACTGCTACGCGGAAGAAATCGGCTTCGACGTGGTCGCGCTCAACGAGCATCACGGCAATCCGATCTGCATGGGATCGGTGATGAACGTCGAGGCCGCCGTGCTCGCCTATCGCACCAAACGCGCGCGCCTCGTGCTGATCGGCAACCCGCTGCCGGTGATCAAGCATCCGCTGCGCATGGCCGAAGAGCTGGCCGAGATCGATTTGATCTCGCGCGGCCGGCTGGTTACCGGATGGGTGCGCGGCGCAGGCAGCGAGCAGTTCTTCAACAACGCCAACCCGGCCTACAACCGCGAGATGTTCAACGAGGCGCACGACTTCATCGTGCAGGCGTGGACGCGCCCCGGCCCGTGGCGCTACGAGGGCAAGCATTTCCACTATCGCCACGTGAACCCCTGGGCGCTGCCGTATCAGAAGCCCCATCCGCCGATGTGGATTCCGGGCACGCTGAGTCCGGAAACCGTGCAATGGTGCTCCGCGCATCGCTATCCCTACATCGGGCTGGGCACGCCGCTCATCCCGACCTGCGATCTCTGGGATTTCTACGCCGACGAAGCCGCGCGGCACGGCTACCAGGCGGGACCGGAAAATTTCGGCTATATGATCGCGACCGCCGTCGCCGAGACCGAGGAAAAGGCGCAGGAAGCCGCCTCCGGTTTCGTTTACGGCGGCGGCCAGAACGCGTTTTCCGCGCCGCAGTACACGATGCCGCCCGGATACAACTCGAAGGCCGCCATCCGCATCATGGCCAAGCAGCAGAGCAGCGCATGGCTCGGCATCAGCGGCGAGAAGGTCAGGGAGCAGATGCACGGCTCGCAGGCGCAGATGGATTTTGCCGAAGTTCGCCGCAAGCTGCAGGCCGCGCTGGTGCGCGGTCAACGCAATTTGCAGGTGATCGTCGGCACGCCCGCGACCATCCTTCCCAGGATCAAGGGCATCATGAGCGTGCTGCGGATCGGCATCTTCATCATCCTCAGCATCCAGGGACCGATCGGCGACGACGCGCGCCGAACCAGCATGCGGCTGTTCGCCGAAGAAGTGATCCCCGAAATCAAGGCGCATGCCAGACGGATCGGGCTGCTCGATCCGTTCGAGCGTGCGCCCGGCAGCGTAAAGCTGGCCGCGGGCACCCGGCGCGCACCGGTCGTCGATCGCGAGGCGCTCAAGGAATTAGGGTTGCAGTAAACTCCAGGCCGGGCATCGAGCGGTCGCGTTCAGGCCGCGCATATGGCCGCCAGGCTCGAAATCGCCACGCCGCGCCGGCCCTGGCGGATTTCGTTGCGATCGAAGCCGTTGGTGCAGTAGGCGAGCGAAATTCCGCTTGCCGGATCGGCCCATCCGATTTGTCCGCCCGCGCCGCCATGCCCGAAGGCGCGCGGCGAGTTGGTCTTGCCGAAGCCCCGGAAGTTGGCCATGCCGTCGTCGCCCGCGACCACTACGCCGAGGGCGCGGTTCACCTTGTGGCCGAGATAGGGATCGGTGTAGTCACCCGAGCGCGGACGCAGCGCCTCGCTCAGTGTCTCCGGCTTCCACAGCGGCCGTCCGTTGCGGTCGCGGTTGTGCATCACACCCTGGTAGAAGAGCGCCAGCTCGGCCGCGGTCATGATCCCGCCGCCGCCCGGCACGCCCGCCGCGCGCACCGGCGCACGATTGAATCCGAGGATCATTTCCTCGACCACTTCGCTTTCGGGCATCGGGGGAAAGCCCAGCTTGTGCAGTTCTTCGTCGCTGAGCGCCTCGCCGACGTAAACCAGCTCGGCGACGCGATCGTCGAGTTCGAGAGGCAGGCCGAGATGCATCCCGGGCAGGCCGAGCGGCAACGCGATGCGCTCGCGCACGAAGCGGCGAAAGTCCATCCCCGAGCGCCGCTCGACTATTTCCGCGATCACCCAGAAGCTCGAGGTCGGATGGTAATGGAAGCGCTCGCCGGGCGCGAATTCGAGCCGCCAGCGGGCAAAGCGCTCGAGGCGCCTGCTCCGATCGTTCCATTCATTCTGGGCATAGGGCGCATTCGGGAATCCCGCGGTGTGCAACAGCAACTGCTCGACCGTGATGGCGTCTTTGCCGTTGCTGCCGAACTCGGGCACGATTTCCGCCGCTCGTTCGGCGGGGTCGAGCTTGCCCTCGTCGATCAGCAGCCACGCCGCCGCCGACATGATCGCCTTGGTGCACGAGAAGATCGTGTAGAGCGTGTCGTTGGTGGCGGGCCGCTCGACTCCGCCCTGCACCGCGCGCCCGACGGTGCGCATCGCGCCAATCCTGCCGTGGCGCGCGATTGCAATCTGGCACGACGGCAGCAGGCCTTCATTGACCTCGCGCGCGGCGCGTTCGAATAGCGCTTCGACCTTGTGCGGATCGAGTCCGACTTCGCGCGGATTTTCGGCAAACATTTCGTGAGCATCCATCGCGTACATCTCCAGGTCAAGGTCATCGGTGCCTGAGAAGTAACACAGCCCTGGTGAAGCGATCCAACCGGCTCGCGAGCATGTGCCTGGATGAATTGGCAAAGGCAGCGGTCTCGCGCAGCAGAAGCGCAGAAGTTGCATCATGAAACTGACAATGCTATTTGCCTGATAGTTGCGTGATGCAACTAAAGCGCGAAAGCGGCGGCACCGCGGAGGCATCGATGTCCAAACGATTCGAGTTTTTCTTCGATTACGGCAGCCCGTTCAGTTACCTGGCCGACAGCCAGCTCGAGGCGCTCTGCAAGCGCACCGGCGCGCAAGCGATTTACCGGCCGATGCTGCTCGGGGGCGTATTCAAGCAGACAGGTAACTCCTCACCGATTAACGTCGAGGCCAAGCGCAAGCACATGATGGCCGACCTGCAGCGATGGGCTAAGCATTATGGGTTGGCCCCGCTGCACAACGCGCACTTTCCCATCAACACGATTCGCCTCATGCGCGGTGCCACCGCCGCCGAGCGGCTGGGCGTGTTCGCCGCGTATCACCGCGCGATCTACGACGCGTTCTGGCGCGACGGTCTCAACCTTGGCGACCCTGCGGTGGTGGGCGAGGTTCTGCGACGAGCGGGGATGGATGCGGACAGGATCGCGGCCGCGTCGGAGGAGACGGCGGCGAAGGACGCGCTGCGCGCGTCCACCGAATCGGCGGTCGCGCGCGGAGCGTTCGGCGCCCCGACCTTTTTTGTCGGGGACGAAATGTTCTGGGGCAATGACCGGCTGATGTTCGTCGAGCAGGCGCTGCGCGCGCTCGGGTGACCAAGCCCGGGACGAATCAGGCCGGATCGGGTCCCTGCGCTGCGACCCAGCCGGCGCGGCCCGGAAGCGTCGCGCGCACCACCTCGCACGCGGGCAGTTCGGCCGCGCCGAGCCGTGCCGCCAACTGGTCGAGGCGAATAAAGCGCGCGCCGCGCTGCTTGAGCGCGCGGACCAGAGCGGCAAAGTTATCCAGTTCGGCCATGCCCTCGGTTTCGGCATGAACCGTGTGCACGTTAAGTCGCTCGGGCGCAAACTGCGTCAGGTAGAATTCGAGCACGGCACCCGCGTTCGGCAGATCGTCGCGCCCCATCACTTCGTCGAGCGTCGGCAGCGTGGTCGGAATCTCGGGCGTCCTCAGGGTCGCGCCGTTTACCCGGCAGCGGTAGGGCGTGCGGCCGCGCGTGTCGCTGCGATAGCGCAATCCCATCGCGTCGAGTGCCACCAAAGCCGTCGAATTGGTGCGCCAGCCGGGAGCGGCGAAGCTTAGCGGCGGTTCGCGGAAAATTGCGCGATAAGCCTCGAAAGCGTCGCCCAGCTCAGCGCCGATTCCGGCTTCGCCGAGGCGGTCGATTCCGTCCTGCCATCGCACGTGATCCCAGCCGTGCACGCCGACCTCGAAGCCGGCGCGTTTGAGGCCGCGAACGACGGTGGGAAGCGCCAGCGCGATCGGCCGTGCCGGCAGCAATGTGCCCGAGAGCACCGTGCGCAGGCCGTACATCCGGATCGCTCGCGTACGGCGCATCTTGGTCAGGAAGCCGGGATTGCGCAGCACGCGAACGATTGCGCGGCCAGAATTGTCCGGGCCCATCGCGATGAAAAAACTTGCGGTGACTCCCTCCGCGCCGAGCATCCGCGCCAGTCGCGGTACGCCTATGGCGAGACCTTGATGGGTGTCGACGTCAATCTTGAGTGCGACTTCCAAAGCGCCCCTCGAGTGCGTCGATTATGCGCTCCATGCGGATGCCCCGCGAGCCCTTGACCAGGATGACGTCGCCCGCGCGCGCCAGTCCTCGAATCAGCTCCGCCGCGGTCGCGCTATCCGGCACAAGATGCACCGCGGTGCGCCGGCGCGACGCGTGGTCGATCCCCGCGGCCGGCGTCGCGGCGCTCGCGGCGGCGCCCATCGCCGGACCGACCGCGACGAACGCGGCCGGCGCGAGCCGCAGCACCTCGGCGACCGCCTCGCCATGCATCGCGGGCGCGAGCTCGCCCAGCTCGAGCATGTCGCCGAGCGCGACGATCAGGCGCGCGCCGGCGCTCGAAGCGGCGCTTTCGCGCGCCGCCTCGAGCGCCGCGCGCACGGAACGCGGGTTGGCATTATAGGTGTCGTCAATCAGCACCAGGTCCCCGATCGCGCGCACCTGCAGGCGCCCGGCGACCGGCGCGACGCGCTCGAGCGCGCGCGCCATCGCCGCGAGTTCGTGCGCGCTGAGCGGACGGGCGCGCAACGCGGCGGCGGCGGCAACCGCCGCCGCCGCGTTGCGCGCGGCCGCGGCGCCCGCCAGCGCGAGCGCGAGCTCGACGCGCCGCGGGGCATCCGCCGCGACCAGTCGCGCATCGAGCGCGAGCGTCACGCGGGTGCGCGCCGGCGCGCCCGCGCCGGGCGCGCGCCCGGCGACGCAAACGTCGGCATCCGGCGCCGCGCCGAAGGTCACGAGGCTCACGCCGCGCGGCACGCGCTCCATCACCAGCCGCTCGTCGGCGCATGCGACAGCTGTGCGACGCGCGGTGGCGAAAAGCGCCGCCTCCTCGTCGGCGATTTCCTCGAGGCTGCCGAGACCCTCGCTGTGCTCGATATCGACGTTGAGCACCACGGCCACGTCGGGCTCGACGATGCGCGCCAGGCGCGCGATCTCGCCGCGCCGATTGGTGCCGCACTCGAGCACGGCGGCGCGATGGCGCTCGGTGAGCGTGAAGACCGTCATCGGGACGCCGATGAGGTTGTTGAGATTGCCCGGCGTCGCCAGCGTCTCACCGAAGAGCGCGCGAACCGCGGCGGCGGTCAGCTCCTTCGTGCTGGTCTTGCCTACCGCGCCGCCGATCGCGACGCAGCCGAGCGGATTGGCGGCGCGCATGCGCCCGAGATGATGACGCGCGAGGTCGCCGAGCGCCGCCAGCGTGTCGTCGACCTCGACCGCGGGCAGCGCGGGGAGCGTGCGACCCCGCTCCACCAGCAGAGCGCCGGCGCCGCGGCGCGCGGCCTCGTCCAGGAACGAATGACCGTCGCGGTCGCCGCCGCGGAGCGCGACGAACAGCGATCCGGTCTCCAGCGCGCGCGTGTCCATCGTCACTCCGCGCACCGCCGTGCGAGGCTCGCCTGAAATCGTGCCGCCGGTGGCCGAGGCTATTTCGTCGAGCGTGAACGAGCACTGGTTTTGAGGTATCGGCGTCGCCATCGGGCTTCGTCCGCGCCGGCGCCAGCCGCATGTGCGGACCCCAACTGATTACGTGTCCGGTTGCGGCTTGACAACCGTGCATGCACGGGCAAGCCTCGTGGGCCAAAGCCTGAAACGGAGGAGTTGTTGCGATGAGCGAGGCTCAAAGGCCGCTGGTCGGCATAATCATGGGCAGCAAGAGCGATTGGGAGCACATGTCGGCGGCGGCCGAGGTTCTCGATGAATTTAAAGTGTCGCATGAAGTGCGTGTGCTGTCTGCGCATCGCACGCCCGACCTGACGCTCGACTATGCCGAGGCCGCGGTCGAGCGCGGGATGCAGGTGATGATTGCGGGGGCGGGCGGCGCGGCCCATCTGCCTGGCGTTATCGCAGCCAAGACCATCCTGCCCGTGATCGGCGTACCGATGCCGACCACGTCGCTCAATGGGATGGATTCGTTGCTGTCGATAGTGCAGATGCCGCGCGGCGTGCCGGTTGCGACGATGGCGATCGGCAAGGCGGGTGCCGGAAACGCGGGTCTGTTCGCGGTCGCGATACTCGCACTCGGCCGCCCCGAACTCGGCGAGCATCTGGTCAAATGGCGCGCCGCACGCGCGGCGGAAGTGCTGCGCCAGAAACTTCCCTGAGTGGGGCGCGCGGTAGGATAGGAGCGATGGAACCGGGCGGCGTAAGATCCGATGCGCGACTGCGCCGCTGCAGGAGCGTCGCCTTCGCGACGCTCGCGCTGGCGCTGGCGGCGGCATGCGCGGGCCGTGCTGCGCGAGTCGCGCAGGCCGCGGACACGGCGCGCATCGTGATCAAGTCCGACGGCAAGCTGCCGGTTTCGCCGACCATGCCGCTCGGCGTGATCGCGACCGATCCCGTGCTGCAGCAGGTTCTAAGCCAGGATTTTCAGGTCGCGGGAAGGCTGGCCGGCGCCAGCGCCACGTCTGAGGTAACGATTACCGTCACGCTGACGCATCAGGTGCTGGAACCCGGATTGTCGCTCGAACAAATCGCGCGCGGGGATGCTGCGGCACTTGCCCTGCTGAAACAGCTCGGGGTGAAGCCGCCGCCGTTGCCGGAGCAGACCGCGCCAGACGAGGACGACCAGGACGACGATCGGAGCGACACGGATGAAATGAATGCTGCCGAGGGCAACACCAACGCCCGCAACGACGTCAACCGCTACGAGCAGCAGGGACAGATGCCGCGGGGTCCGGTTCCGCTGGGCGGCCCATTGGGCTTCCCGATGTCGCAATGGCCGGTACCTCCGGCGACTGCCCAGGAGCGCTCCGCCTTGCCGTCGTACATGCAACCTTACAATCAGGCGATCGATCCGCGCGAGCAGGCGCGGCGCGAGCGCGCCGAGGGCGCCATCTACAACGCGATCTTTGTCGCGCGTGCGACCGCGGGCAGTGGAGAATTGACCGTAATCGCCGTTGCGCAGCCCGGCTTCGATCCGCACGAGGTGCGCAAACTGATCGCCGAAGAGATCGCCAACGGCGTGCTTCATTAGCCGCCGCGTCAGAGATTACTCGGTATCGGAGGACCCGGCGCCCGCCGGTGCGGCGGGCGGTTTGCCCGGCTGGGCGCTCGTCGGAGCGGGCGGGTTTGCGCTGCCCGCGGCTGGCGCAGGCGCCTGCGGCTTGGGCGCCGCCGCCTGCGGAGCGGTCGCAGCAGCGGGAGGCGACGCCGGCGCGGGCGCCGGCGCTTTTTCGGCGCGAGCGGAAACCCCGTCACCGGATGCGGCGGGCTGCGCGGGCGCCATCGCCGGCGCGGGCGGCACGCGACGGAAGCCGAATTCGCCGCGATGGTGCTCGGACACGATCACGTAGAGCACGACAATGGCCGAGAGCACGACGACCACGGCGGCGATGCGTCCCCATGGCAGACGATGAGAGTCGTGGGTTTCCAACGGCTCGGACATCCGCTGGGTTGCCGCCATGCTCTCGGCGCGTTGGACCTCGCGCACGAAGCGCATCGCGATCTCTTCGCCGTCCAGCTTGAGGAAAGCCGCGTACCGGCGCAGAAACGGCATCAGATAGAGCTGATCCGAAATAAGGCCGTAGTCGCTGCTTTCGATCATGTCGATGTAATGGGCCGGGATGCGGGTCTCCGCAACGGCCTGCGCGCGCGAGACACCACGCCGCTCACGCGCCCCGGTCAGGATTTTGCCCAGGCCGGGCTCGCCGTCGGCCGATCCCTTGTGCGAATCTGCGGGAGGAGCGCCGGAGTTCGAGGAGTTGTCGGGCGTTGCATCCGAGACGGGTTTGTTCTCGGCCGCGGCCCGTGCAGAACCGCTGTAGTCTTGCGCCGCGTCGCTCGCTCCGGATCCGTGGTTCTTACCGTTCACGGTCCTGGCCTCGCCCCCGGTCTCCACGCTTTCTTCGATATCCCGTGCGACAGCCATCCACCGTCCCCTCCGCCGAAAGTGCAGGACGCGCAGGGCCGCGTCGACAGAAGAAACTTACAATTAGCGCGCTGTGAAACCAAGTACCCCTTTCACGGCGCAGACGCCGCGATATGGCAGCCGGGAGCGGGCGCCTGGAGCGCCGATTCTCTACTGTACAAAGCCAGTTTTTTGCCCTCGCATCCGATGATTCGAGGCTCGCTGCCCAGCATCGCGCGGACGTGCTCGAGGTCGCTGCGGTTGACGATCAGCACCGCACATCCGCGCCCGCGCCATAGCTGGACCAGATCGCCGTCGGTCGCGATAAAGCTCGCGCGCGCGTCGGGCGCGCGGCCGAAAGGCGCGAGTTCGCCGCGGTAGTCCACCAGCGCCTCCCGGTGGCCGGTGTAAAAGGGCAGCGCCTGAACGAAATGCCGGTAGGAGGCGAGCTCGCATCCTGATGCGAGATACGGATTGATAGCCCGCGCCAGATCGCGATACGAACCGAGCGGCTGCGCGTCGGCGCGCGCTTTCATCATCAGGCCGAGGGCGGTCAGGACGCCGAGCGCCAGGGCGCCGATCGCGGCTGCAGGCTTCCGTCCAAGCCGCGCAATCGCCAGAGCGGCGAGCGACGTAACGGTGAGCGCAACGGCCGCGACAAGCGCGTCAGCCAGCAGGATCGAGTAGAGCGGCGCCGTGTACAAACGCCAGGCCGCGAAGGTAACCCCGGTTGCCGCGAAATCGGCGAGTGCAATGACGCCGAGCACGTTGCGTGTCGCGACGGCGGTACCGGACAGATTGCACAGCGCGTAACCCGCCAGGATCGCCAGCGGCGGGAGCCCGGGCAGGATGTACGAGCCGAGCTTTGCGCGCGGAATCGAAAAGAACACCAGGATTATTCCGAACCACCAGAGCAGAAAGGTGAGAGAGGCGCGATCGCCCGCGGGCCGTCCCTCCGGGGTATCCCGGCCCTGGCCCTGCCCGCGGATAACCTGCAGCGCACCCATGGGGACGAAACAAATCCACGGCCACATCCCCGCGATCGTCACGAGCACGAAAAAATACGGCCCCCATCCGTGCTCGACGTTTCTCAGGTAGCGCTCGATATGCTCGTGAATGAAAAAGAAATGCAGGAAGCCGGGATTGCGCCACGCCGCGAGCGCGAACCACGGCGCCGCGATCGCAAGGTAGACCGCGATCGCGCTCAACCACGGCATGCGGATGATTGCGCCGGTGCGGCGCTCGCCTGCGAGCCACGCGAGGCCAATCGCTCCAGTCAGAGCCAGCGCCACCGGCCCCTTTGTGAGCGTACCCGCAGCGGTCAGCGCGCTCGCCAGCAGGAACCAGCGCGCGCCCGCCGCGCCGGCGGACCCTGCCGCGTCCTCGCCGCCGGGCGTGCACGCCCACATCCGGAACGAGGCCAGCGCCGCGGTGATGAACAGCGCGAGCGCCGGATCGAGCGTCGCGAATCGCGCGAAGCCGAAGACCAGGGGTGAAAGCCCGAGCACCATCGCCGCCGCAAGTCCCACGCTCGCGCCGAACATCGCCTCACCCAAGGCTGCGGTGACCACCACCTCGGCGACGGTTGCGAGCGCAGCGGGCAATCGCACGGCCAGTTCGTTGACGCCGAACAATCTGATCGAGAGCGTCTCTGCCCAATAGACGAGCGGCGGCTTTTCGAAATAGCGCACCCAGTCGTCGTGCGGCGTCACATAGTCATGGGTGAGCACCATTTCGCGCGCGATTTCCGCATAGCGGCCCTCATCGGGCTCCCACAATGCCGGGCGGCCCAGCGCCGGCAGGTAGAGCGCGGCCGCGACCGCCGCGCATAGCAGCAGGCGCAGCGGCCTGCGCGACGCGGCCATGATCGCGGAGCTGGCAGGCATGATCGCAAGAGTCTGCGGACCAGGGCGGGCGCCGTCAACCCGCGAATCATGGGCCGGCGCTTAACCCGGGAGCTGCCGCCCTCGTCGTTCCGAGCGGTCGACGAAGATGGCGGCTGCGGGAGTGCGGAGTGGCGCCCGCTAGCGTGCGCGCGTGGCGGGATAGGATATCGCAGCCTCGACTGCGCCCGAGCGCGTCGGCGTCATCATCTCCCGTCCGCCGCTCCCGGAAGAGGGCGATTTCGAGGTGTCCTCGCCCTCGGACATTTCGAGCGCATTCTGCGCGATCTCGAGCCGCAGGCTCTCCGAAACCGGTATGCGCAGCACGATCTCGCGGCTGACCTCTTCTTCCGACCGCGCCAGTTGCACGTCGCGCAGTTGCAGCAGCGCTTCGGCGGAATTGATCGCGATGTCCGTTGGATCGAATGCGGGCATGAAATCCACGTCGTAGCGATTGCCGAAATAGCCGACCAGTTGCTCGCCGTTGTGCGTAGAGACAAAGCGTCCGGCGACCGCGACCTGCCATGCCGAAACCAGCCCGAAGTAGTAGGCCTCGTAATTGAGAACTTCCCCGTAGACTACAGCGTCGGCGCCCAGCCATCTGCCGAGCGTGGCCGGGGGCACCTGGTCGAGCTGTTTTTCGTCGGTGATGCCGTGCATGTGTAGGACCGCATCGATGCCGATGGGATTGAGGACGTAAAATTCGCGAGTCGATAGATAGCCGATCATTAATCGCCGCAAGCGCTGCGCATCGGTCCAGGCCCAGCGCAGGCGCTCTTCATGGTTGCGGAACGTCATCGGTATCTTGTCCACCGAGAAGTTTGCGCTGCCGCGATCGGTGAAAGGCAACACCGCGATTCTGAGCGGCGCGTTGCGCTGATAGTCAGGCGCGACCTTGACTTTCATGGATCCGGGGTCGAGTTCGACCACGCGATCGAAGAGGGTCTTGCGGCCGTGCGTTTCGGCCTGGTATTCCGGCTGAAAGAAGGGCCTCCGCTCGGCGGTGCGTTGACTGACCGTCGAGCACCCGGCGATTCCGGTTAGGGCAGTAATCAGCGTGAAACTTAACAGGGACTTGCGCGTCAACACCGCGTCCTCCATCCCCCCATAGCGCCGTTCGTCCGACAACGGACGGACTGGTGAGACTGGTTCAGCAAGAACCATGCTGGAGACGATCGAGGTCGGGCTTCCCACTTTGCCGGTGCCTCTTTCCGCCGCTTCTTCGGCGGGGTATCGTCTTTTACTTCAAGGTCGTCGGTAATAATTGCGAGAGACGCGCCCCGGATTGTGTACGCCGAGCCGGTCTCGCGGAGGGGCGACTTTGCAGCCCTTGGATTAGGAATTTGAGTTCAGCCGAAAAAATAACCCCGCTGCGCGAACCCGAGCCGCGCGGATCGCTGGTCTCGGTTGTGGTTCCGGTCTACAACGAGGCGGCCAATCTGCGTGCGCTGTGGTCGCGCCTGGAGCAGGCGATGCGCGCGAGCGGCCGTCCCTGGGAGGTCCTGTTCGTGGACGACGGCTCCGCCGACGACTCGCTGGCGATCCTGCGGGACATCGCGAGTGCGGCGCACGGCACGGTCCGGATAATCGAGCTTGCGCGCAACTTCGGCCAGCATTCAGCGATTCTGGCCGGCTTCCGCCAGTGCCGCGGCGAGACCGTGGTGACGCTCGACGCCGACCTGCAGAACCCGCCCGAAGAGATTCCGCGTCTGCTCGCCGCGATAGATGAAGGCAACGACGTTGCCGGCGGATGGCGCGAGCAGCGCCAGGACGTGGCCTACCGCCGGCTCGCCTCGAATCTGCAGAACCGGGTGACCTCGATGATTGTCGGCGTGCCGATGCACGACTACGGATGCATGCTGCGCGCGTACCGCCGGCATATCGTCGATACCGTGGTGGCGTGCGACGAGAAGGCGGCCTTCGTGCCGGCGCTGGCCAATTCTTTCGCCAAGCGGGTCGCCGAGATCCCGGTCGGCCACGATGAACGTCGGAGCGGCGACTCCAAGTACAACCTGTTCCGTCTCGTCCATCTCAGCCTCAACCTGCTGACCGGATTCTCGATGATGCCGATTCGCGCGGTCAGCCTGGCCGGAATTATCGTATTCGCACTCGATGCATTGCTCGTGCTGATACTGATCGGCCACCGCATCCTGTACGGGCCGCAGCAGGAGGGCGCGGTCTGGACGTTGTTCGCCTTCAACTTTCTCGTGCTCGGCTTCGTCCTGCTCGCGGTCGGACTGATCGGCGAGTACGTCGGACGCATCTATCTCGAAGTGCGCAAGCGGCCGACTTATATCGTTCGCGCCGTGCACGACGAAACGCCGGCGGCGCCGGAGCATCGCTGAACCGACGTGGCCGTGGAGCGTTCTCGTGCAGAGGCCGCGGAGAAATCCTCCGCGCCGGCGCGCTGCGTGCTGTTCGCCTATCACGCGATGGGCTACGCATGCATGGAGGCGCTGCTCGGGATGGGCGCGCAGGTCGCCGCGCTGTTCACGCACGACGATGACGCGCGCGAAGAAATCTGGTGGCGCTCGTGCGCGGAGCTGGCGCACGGCCGCGCCATACCGGTGTACACGCCCGAGCGGCTCGACCAGCCGTGGATCGAGCGGATCGCGGCGTTACGGCCGGCGATCGTGTACTCGTTCTATTACCGCAACCTGCTGCCGGGGGAGGTCCTGCGCGCGGCGTCGCTCGGCGCCTACAATCTGCACGGCTCACTGCTGCCCGCATATCGCGGCCGCGCGCCCGTGAACTGGATGCTGGTCAACGGCGAGCGGGAGGCGGGCGTGACGCTGCATCACATGGTCGCGCGCGCCGATGCCGGCGACATCGTGGGGCAGCGCTCGGTCGCGATCGACGACAGCGACACCGCGCTCACGCTCTATCGCAAGCTGGTGCCGCTCGGCGTCGCGCTGCTCACCGAGATGCATCCGCTGATCGCGGCCGGATGCGCGCCGCGCCGGCCGCAGGATCTCGCGCGCGGCAGCTATTTCGGCCGGCGGCGCCCGGAAGACGGGCGCATCGACTGGCGCTGGCCCGCGCGGCGCATATTCAACCTGGTTCGCGCCGTGACCCATCCATATCCGGGGGCGTTCTGTTCGCTCGATGAGCGGAAGCTTCTCATCTGGGAATGCCGTATCGCGGGCGAGAGCGGACGGCGTGGTGAGCCGGGAGCGATCGTTGCCGCCAACAACGGCGCGCTCGAAGTCGCGGCGGGCGAGGGCAGCGTCCTGATTACGCGCGTCCAGTTCGAGGGCGGCCCGGAGGGCGCGGCGGCCGAAGTGTTGTCCGAAGTGCTGTCGCGGTCAGGCACGGCGCGCGGCGCGGATACGAGCGCGCGCGCGCGAATGGAATAGGGGAGGGAGCATGCGGGTATTGATCACCGGCGGCGCCGGCTTTCTCGGATCGCACCTGAGCGACGCGTTCATCGCGCGCGGGGACGAAGTTTTCGTACTCGACACCGGCGCAATCGCCAAAGTGCGCCATCTGCTCGACAATCCCCGCTTTCACTACATTCATGACACGGTCTTCAATCTCGAGCTCATCGACAGCCTCGTCGCCAAGGCCGATCTCGTCTATCACCTGGCTGCCGTGGTCGGAGTCGAGCACTATGTCGCCGATCCCTATGAAACATTGAACGTCAATGTGAACGGCACGCAGAACGTGCTCAAGGCCGCATACAAGCATGGCCGCCGGCTGGTTTTCAGCTCGACCTCGGAAGTGTACGGGCGCAATCCGAAAGTTCCCTGGAAAGAGGACGACGACCGCGTGCTCGGCGCCACCACGATCGATCGGTGGTGTTACTCGACTTCAAAGGCGGTGGGCGAACATTTTTGCTTCGCCTACCACAAGCTTGGCCTGCCGGTGAGCGTGGTGCGCTACTTCAATATCTACGGCCCGCGCCTCGATCGGGTTGACGTCGGCCGTCTGTTCACCATTTTCATGGGCCAGTTGCTGCGCGGCGTCGATCTCACGGTGATCGGCGACGGCAAGCAGACGCGATGCTTCACCTACGTGACCGACGCGGTCGCGGCCACGGTCGCCGCCGGCACCAAAGCGGCGGCCGACGGTCACGCGATCAATATCGGCACTGACGTCGAAACCTCGGTTCTCGACTTTGCCAACCTGATGATCGAGCTGTACGGCTCGAACAAGTCGAAGATCAGGTTCGTCAGCCAGGCCGACGTCTACGGTCAAAGCTACGAGGACATCCCGCGCCGGGTGCCGGACAATACCAAGATGCGCACGCTCTTGGGCGTGACGCCGAAGGTCTCGCTTCGCGAGGGAACGGCTTTGGCGATGGAATGGTTCCGGCGCGATCAGGCCGGCTGAATCATTGCGTCCCGCACACGTGTCAGGCGGGTCGTCGGCGATGCGTTGCCGTCTCGGCCATGAGACACGTCTCGCATCCCTGCGAGCATTCCCGCGATTCGATTCGCTGTAGTCATTTTTTGCTCAGCAGCTACTTACGCTGCGAATAACGACCCGTCGCGCGCGTTTTCCTTACCGTTGTAAGAGCCGGTGGCGCACCATCTCGCGATGGTTCCTCTCTTGCGTTCTGTCTAGTCGGCTGGACCAAGGGAGAGCGCTCACGGGAGCGTCGACGATGCGAATTTCAGCAACTAAAAGTTAATAGAGCATAATATTGCTCAATCATGTTTAATAACCGATTGACATCATAAATAACGTAATAAACACTCTAAACTAGGAAATAAAAGTTTTGACTCGATTACAGAACATTTCGATTGCCGTGATCCTCTTGTCGCTCGTCTGCGCGCGCCCACAGGCCGCGAATGCCGCGCTAGGCGGGAGTGCCGGGTCGGTTGCTTCCGACGCGCAGATCCTGGGGGCGGTTGCGATCACCCATTTCTCCGCTGCGGCTTCCAACGCTCCGTCACTCAACGTGTACGCGGTGGAACGCCTGACGATGCCCTCCGGAATCAAAGTGAACGAGTATGTTGGCGCGGACGGGCGCGTTTTTGCGGTCAGCTGGCGAGGAATGCGACCGCCGGACCTGGCCGTGCTGATGGGCGCGTATTTCAGACAGTACCGGGATGCGGCAGAGGCCGGCGGTCTCACCGCCCTCGGCGTCCATCACGCATCTGTGCGCGCAAGCGATGTCGCGGTGGAAACCGCCGGTCACATGCGCGACATGTGGGGCCGTGCGTGGCTGCCTGCGATGCTCCCGCCGGCTGTCGATGAGCAGGAGATTCGCTGATGCGCCGCGACCGATTCGCCATCGCAGGGATCTCCATCCTGCTCTTGTCACTGGCGAACGCTTCGGTGCACGCCGCGTCGGCGAATGCGCAGCGCAGCCAGGCAAGTCCGCCGATGCAGACCCCTCCGGGTCAGTCCAACGTGCTGACGGCCACGGTATGGACCGGTCCCTACGGAAATTACATCAACGGCCCGTTCACACACGTAACCATCTGCCAACCCGGCACCGATTCCTGCCAAACCATCGGCGGTATTCTGATCGACACCGGCTCTTCGGGGCTTCGCATCTTCAATCAGGCCAAGCGCCTGACGCTGCCGAGCGTCACGACCGCCAAGGGCGAGCCGATCGCCGAATGCGTGGCCTTTGGGACGCTCTCGACCTGGGGACGAGTAGCCTTCGCCGACGTGAAGCTCGGCGGGGAACCGACCATCCCAAGCATGCCGATTCAGGTGATCAACGCCGGCTATGGCGTGGTGCCCGCAATATGCAGAAGCGGGCCGCCGCTCGCGTTGAGTCCGGGTCAGATCGGTTACAACGGAATACTGGGCGTTGGTCTGTGGGGAGCCGATTGCGGTGGCGCCTGCGCCACTTTGGGACCGCAGAATCCCTCGATGTACTTCGCCTGCGGGCCGCTGGGCTGCAGGCTGACGCCGATGGCCGAGGCGGCGCAGGTGCAGAATCCGGTCGCGCTGCTGCCCGAGGACAACGACGGCGTGGTGCTGAAACTTCCGTTGATTCCCTTTCTCGGCGCGCCCTCGGTTTCGGGAAAGCTGGTGCTGGGCATCAACACGCGCGGCAACAACAAGCTCGGCGACGCGTCGATTTTTCTGGCTGACGACCTGGGCAACATCGCCACCACGTTCAATAACCGCACGATTGACGGCTTCGTCGACAGTGGCTCGAACGCGCTGTTCTTCAACGCGTCGATTCCGCAATGCGATCCGACGCTCGCCGCCGGCTTCTACTGCCCTTCGGATTTGATGGTCCTGGGCGCGATAAATACCGGCCGCAACGGCAGCGCGACCGGGCCGGTCGCCTTCAGCGTGGCCAACGCCGTTGGACTCGCAGCTACGGGCAACAAGGCGTTCTACGACGTGGCGGGAACGTTCGGCGCGCCGTTCTTCGATTTCGGCCTGCCGTTCTTCTATGGCCGCAACGTGTACACCGGGATCGACGGCGTGACGACACCCGGCGCCGCCGCCGGCCCCTATTTCGCCTACTGACCGGCCTTTTACAGCTTGCGCGCGATCGTCAGACCGTCCGCGACCGGCAGCATCGCCAGCTCCACACGGCGGTCGCGCGCGGCGAAGTCATTGAACGCGCGGATCGCGACCGTGTCCTCGGTCCGATCCGTTTCATCCAGCACTGCGCCGTTCCACAGCACATTGTCCACCAGGATGAGTCCGCCGACTCGCGTACGCGCAAGAATTTCCTCGTAATACTCGCGATAATTGCGCTTGTCGGCGTCGACGAAGGCCAAGTCGAATTCGGCGGTGACGGGCAGCGCGCGCAGCGTTTCGAGCGCGGGCCCGAGCTTGAGCGTTATGCGATCGGCGACACCGGCCCTTTCCCAGTAGCGCCGCGCGATAGCGGTCCATTCCTCGCTCACGTCGCAGCAGAGCAGTGTTCCGCCCGGGGCCAGGCCGCGGGCGATGCAGATCGCGCTGTAGCCGGTGAAGGTGCCGACTTCGATCGCGCGGCGCGTCCCGATCGCGCGCGCGAGCAGCGTCATGAAGGTGCCCTGCTCGGGCGCGATCTGCATGCCCGCGAGCCGGCCCAGCCGGTCCTGCGTCTCGCGCGCCAATTCGCGCAGCACCGGGTCGTCGTTGTGCCCGTGACTGAGCATGTAGTCGTGAAGTTTATCGTCGAGACGGATGAATTTTCCTGAAGGTGCCATGACTTGAAACCTAGCATTCAACGGCGGGCGTCCGGGAGCGGCAAATCCGCAAGGCCGATCGCGTCAAGCTCGCGGCGGATGCGCTCCGGATGAGTGGCGCGCCAATAGACGCGGTTACATCGCGGGCATCGCAGGAATCGCTCCTGGCTTGCATAGACGAAGGGCGGGACGCGGCGCGCCATCGCCTCGCGCGACGCCTCGCACAGCGGCTCGTTGCAACACGAGCAGCGCGTGAAGGCTGCGCGATGCGGGTGAAATGGAAAACGCGCGAGCACCTCGCGCAGCTGATCGCGCAACAGGTTGCCTTCGAGATACAGGGCGTCGGACGCGGTGCGCAGGCGCTTGTCGCGCGTGAGCGCGATGCGCCCCTCGGCGCGCGCCCGCGCAAGCAACCCGCCGCCGCCCAGCGCCGGGTCGAACAGCACGTCGGCGCCGAGCAGCCGGAGCCATCGCGCCAGGCGCCCGAGCATCCGGTCGGCGGCGAAACGCGGCGCCGCGGCGCATCCGGCTTTGAACTCATCGTTCATCGCGCGTGGATATAGTATAGCAGGCCTCTGGCGGTGCGCGCCGAACAGCAGGGTCGGGAGGAATGGCGAATGAAGGAAGAACCGGCGACGTTCAAATCCGGTGAGCTGACGCTGGAAGGAATGATCGCGCGTCCCGCGGCGGGCGGACCGTGGCGTGCGGCGGTCGTGTGCCATCCGCATCCGCTGTACGGCGGCTCGATGCGTAACAACGTGGTGGACGCGGCGATCGATGCGTTCCAGGCGGCGGGCTTCGCCACTTTGCGGTTCAATTTTCGCGGCGTCGGCCGCAGCGAAGGCGAGTTCGACAATGGCCGCGGCGAGGCCGACGATGCGGTCGCGGCGGTGCGCTTTCTCACTGCGCAGACGGGGGTGCTCGCGGATCGAGCGGTGCTGGCCGGCTATTCGTTCGGTGCGATGGCGGCGGCGCGCGCCGCGGCGGACACGGCCGAAGTCGGCGCAATCGTCGCGATTGCGCCGCCCATCGCGGCGATCGATGCCTCGATTCTGGAGGCGACGACCAAGCCAATCGTGCTTCTATCCGGCGACCGCGACTCGTATTGCCCGGCGGCCCAGCTCGGCGCTCTGGCCGCCACGCTGGGCGATCTCGCGCGTTTGCGGATCGTCGCTGGCGCCGATCATTTCTTCGGCGGGCGCGAGCACGAGATCGGCGCCGCGCTCGGCCGCGAGCTGGCCGCCTTGTAGCACCGTTTCTTGGGTCCCGATCGTCAGGGGGGAGCGGCAAATGCCGGAGGAAATAGAAGTCGATAGCGAGAAGCTCCGTGAGGAGATCCACGAAGAGCTGGAGCGCGCGGGCAGCGCACTGCTCAGGAGCGTCGCGCTGACCACGGCCCTGTTCGCCGCGCTGGCCGCGGTGGCGGCGCTGCGCGCCGGCGATTCAGTCAACGAGGCGCTGGTGCTGAAGACGGAGGCGACGCGGCTGCAGGCTGAGGCTTCCGATCAATGGGCGGCCTACCAGGCCAAGGGGATCAAGTCGGCCATTCAGCATGCGTCGGAGACGGCGTGGCTGGCGGCAGGAAAGCCGCCGCCGGCTTCCTTCAACGAAGAGCGCGCGCGCTATGCGCGCGAGCAGGCCGCGCTCGCCGGCGTCGCCCACGAGCGCGAGCGCGATCGCGATCGCAAATCGGCCGAAGCGGATCGGCTCATGCACGACCATCGCCGGTTTGCCGACAGCGTGGCGCTTTTCCAGGTTGCAATCGCGCTCGGCGCGGTCGCGGCGCTGACGCGCGTGCGCATGGTCTGGTACGGCTCGATGGCGGTGGGCATCGCCGGCACCGCGCTGTTCGTCGCGACCATGCTGTGACGCCGCGGCCTCGCACGCGAGCGGTCAGGGCGCCGGCGCGCGGCGCTCGGCGCGATCGAGAAAATCGCGCAGCAGCTTCAGGTAGGCCTGCGGCTCTTCGTACATCGGCATGTGCGAGCTCTTTTGAAAGACCACCATCTCGGAGCCCGGCAGCGCCGCATGACAGAGCGCGGTCGCGCGCGGGCTGGTCTCGCTGTAGCGGCCCGAGATGTAGAGCGCGGGAGTTTTGATCTCCTTCAGGCGCGCGGTCTCGTCCCAGTTCTTGAGGTTGCCGGTGCACGAGAATTCGTTGGGGCCCTGCATCGTGACGTAAACCTCGTCGTTGTGCGCGGCGAACGAGCGCTCGAGCGAGTCGGGCCACACCGGCAGTCTGCAGACGTGCAGCTTGTAGTACTCGAGCACCGCGCCCTGATATTCGGGGCAATCCGTGTAACCGGAAGCCTCGTGCCGATCCAGGGTCGCCCGCGTGGCGGCCGGCAGTTCGCTGCGGTACTTCGCCGCGTCGCGCGACCATTCAGGATAGGAGCAGATCGCATCGGAGAAGACGTAGCTGACCACGCCCGGCGGCTGCGTCAGGGCGTATTCCGTCACGACCAAGGTGCCCCAGGAATGCCCAAGGACGTGGACCCGCTTGTAGCCGAGCGCGGCGCGCAGCGCGGCGAGTTCCTTTACGAATCGATCGACGACCCAGAGCGACTTGTCGTGCGGGCGATCGGACTTGCCTGCGCCGAGTTGATCGTAAAACACCACCGGCCGATCCCGGCATAGCCTGCCGATGGGTTCGAGGTAGTCGTGGGTAAAGCCCGGACCGCCGTGCACGGTGATGAGCGGAATGCCGCTGCCGCCGCCGACCACCTCATACCAGATTTTGCCGCCGATCACCTGGACGTAACCCTCGCGCACCGGGCATCCGAACGGAAACCTGGAGGGGTCTGCATCAGCGGGGTCCCCCGCATGTGCCGGCGCGATTGCCATCAGTATCGTCAGGGCGGCGAGCGCTGCACAACGTTGCCGATTCAACATGTCGATATTTCTCCGCGCGGGCCTCGTTTTGCGCCGGAGTTCTATCAGAACCGCGGGGGCCGTGGGAGCAGCGCGTTGCGCATTGCGCGGCGGTGTTTTCGGTTGATTCGGCGGTTTCGCCGAGGCGGCCGGTCTCGATTACGGCTGGTCGGTCCCGGGCGTCGCGCGTGGAATACCCAGTCGCGCCGCGCGCTCGATCGGCGCGAAGGGATCGTCGCGGTCGGATTCGGCCAGCGCAATAATCGCCTTGATCGTATCGCGCAGCTTGCCCTGATAGATGCGGTCGAGCTTCGCGAAGCTGTCGAGGTCGTGAAAATAGATCAGGTAATTGATCAGGACCGCGTTGTTGAGCGGCTCCTGGTCGAGTTCGAAGCGCTCGAGCCCCGACAGCTGCGGTTTCAGTTTCGCATAATCCGCGTTGATCTCGGCGAAAATCGCGGTTCGGCGCTTCAGTATTTCCTCGTGCCCGATGCCGCTTTTATATAACGCCTCCAGCCGTTCGGCTTCGTCGTGGAGAAAGCGCGCGAACTTCAGGTCGGCGTCGAGCACTCCGCGCGCGGCCTCGGCATCCGCCGACGCCGGCCCTTCGGTGGCGTCGAAGAATTTTATCGCCCCGGCGCTGCCGACAAAGGTGGCCGCCGATTCGTCGAAGGCCACGTTGCTTGCCAGGAAGTAGGTGCGATGGAACAGCTCGTGGATGATCACCCCCGCCAGTTCGACCCGGTCGAGCTGCAGCAGATTCGAGAGCAGGGGATCGTTGAAGAAGCCGAGGCTCGAGAAGGCCACCGCCGGCCTGACCATGGTGTCGTATCCGCGCGACTCCATCGCGGCCGCTTCGGCGATGGCGCGGCGCTTTTCGAAATAGCCGCGATACGGGATGCTGCCGACGATCGGAAACCACCAGGTATAGGGCTCGAGCGAGTCCCGCGGCGCCGCCATCACCACCCAGACGATCGCGCCCTCATCGACCTCGGAGATGGTTTTGTACGAGCTGCCGACATCGAGGCCGAGCCGCTCGCCGGCGAAGTCGCGCACCCTGAGCACGGTCTCGAGCTTGGCGCGCACTTCGGGCGGCACCTGGCTGCGCGCGAGCACGGCGCTTATCGGTTTGCGCCGCCACAGCACCCGGCCTTCTTCGTAGGCCGCGCGTGCGATGTACCCGGCCTCGCATCCGGCAAGCGCGCCGGCGCCGGCGGCCAGCAGCACGATCAACGCGAGCGCTCGCATGAGATGCAACGGCACTGGAATCTTTCAGCCGGCGGCCTGCCCGGCGGCATCGAGCGCGGTCGCATACTGCAGCTCGAACAGTCGGTAATAGAGCCCGCGGCGCGCCAGTAACTCGGCGTGCGTGCCGCTTTCACGGAGCACGCCCTGGCTGAGCACCAGGATGCGGTCGGCGCGCTCGATGGTTGACAGGCGATGCGCGATGACCAGCGCGGTGCGATCCCTCAGCAGCTCGTCGAGCGCGCGCTGCACCAGCGACTCGGTTTCGCTGTCGACGCTGGAGGTTGCCTCGTCCATCACCAGCACGCGCGGGTCATAGGCGAGCGCGCGGGCGAAGGAGAGGAGTTGGCGCTGACCGGTGGAGAGGTTCGCTCCGCGCTCGCGGATCTCTTCGCGCAGACCGTGCGGCAGACGCTGCACGAAATCGAGCGCCTGCGCGCGCGCCAGCGCGGCGCGCACGTCGCCCTCGCTCATCTGCAGCCGGCCCAGGCGCACATTGTCGAACACGTCGCCGGCGAACAGGAATACGTCCTGCTGCACGAGCCCGATCGCGCGGCGCAGCTCGGTGAGGTCCCATTCGCGCACGTCCACGCCGTCAACCAGGATTCGTCCGGCGCCGACGTCGTAAAAGCGCGTCAGGAGCTTGATGATGGTGGATTTGCCGGAGCCGGTCGAGCCGACGATCGCGACCTTGCGTCCCGGTTCGACCTTGAAGCTCAGATCGTGGAGCACCGGTTCACCCGTCCGATAGGCGAAGCGGACGCGGTCGAACACGATTTCGCCGCGCAGCGCGGCGGGGCGGCGCGGCGCGGGCGGGCTGGCGATAGACGCCGGCGTCTCCATCAGCGCCTCGATCCGTTCCATCGCGGCGAGCGCCGACTGCAGCGTGGTGTATTTGCTCGAGATGTCGCGCAGCGGCATGAAAAACATCCGCGCGTAATCCAGAAACGCGACCAGGGTGCCGAGCGTGAGCGTGCGGCGGATGACCCGGGCGCCGCCGGCCCACAGGATCACGCCGACGGTCGCCGAGCTGAGCGACTCGACCGCGGAGAACACGCCGGCTTCGTAAATGTTGGCGATCATCTGCGCGTCGCGGCTCTTGAGGTTGAGCGCGTCGAACTCGGCCCGGCTGCGCCGCTCGCGCGTGAACAGCTGCACCACCGCCATCCCGGCCAGCGCCTCGGCGAGGTAGGCGTTGAGCGCCGCGAGGCGCTCGCGGATTTCGCGGTAGATCGTGCGCGCGCGGCGGCCGAACAGGTTCAGGATCAGCAGCAGCGGCGGCACCGCGCACATCGCCCACAGCGCCAGGCGCGCGTTGAAGGCGAACATGATCGCGACGATCCCGAGCATCGTCAGCACGTCCATGAACATGGTGAGCGAACCGGCGCTGAACATCTCGTTGATCGCGTCGATATCGGTGGTCATGCGGCTGACCAGGCGCCCGGTCGGCGTGCGATCAAAGAACGACATCGGCAGGCGCTCGACGTGCCGGAACAGCCCCATCCGCAGATCGGACAGGCTGTACTGCGCAACCATCATCGTCAGGTACGACTGGCCGTACATGGTCGAGAACTCGCCCGCGACCAGCACCAGGTACACGCAGCCCATCGCCAGCAGCCCGTGCGGGCCGAACGCGGCCAGCACGGGCCGCAGCCACGCCGGCGGTGCGGTGCGGCTGTGGGTGAGGAACAGATCGATGGTGAGTTTCCAGATGTAGGGCTGGGCCAGGGCGAAAGCCGTGTTGAGCGGCATCAGCACCGCGGACAGGAAGAACAAGGCACGATACGGACGAACGAAGCCCCAGACCCAGCCGAGCAGCTTGCGATCGTAAACGCGGCCGAGTTTTTCCTCCTGCGCGACTTCCATCCGCCCGCCCCCGCGCCTCAGTAGCGCGCGAGTTCCTCCTCCACCAGCTGGCGATGGAACAGCTCGGCGTAAATTCCGCGCCGCGCCATCAGCTCCTCGTGCGTGCCGCGCTCGGCGATTGCGCCGCGCTCGAGCACGATTATCTGGTCGGCGTCGCGCACGGTCGAGGCGCGATGGCTGACCACGACCGTCGTGCGGCCACGCACGCTCTCGGCCAGGCTGTCGAGCACCGCGCGCTCGGTCTCGGTATCGACGCTCGCGAGCGCGTCATCGAGCACCACGACCAGCGGATCGTAGACCAGCACGCGGGCGATCGTGACGCGCTGCTTCTGCCCGCCCGAAAGCGACATGCCGCGCTCGCCGACCACGGTGGACAAACCATTGGGCAGCACGGCGATGTCGGATTCGAGTCCGGCGACGCGCGCCGCGCGCGCGATCTCGTCCAGCGGGGCGTCGGCGCGCCCGAACGCGATGTTGCGCGCCATCGTGTCCGAAAAAAGAACCGGCTCCTGCGGCACCATGCCCACGGTTTTGCGCAGCGCCCCGAGCGGCAGTTCGCGCAGGTCGCGTCCGTCCAGCGTCACCCGCCCGGCGCTCGGCTCGACCAGCCGGGTCAGCAGCTTGACCATGGTGGACTTGCCCGCGCCGGTGCGGCCGACGATCGCGAGTTTCTCGCCGGCGGCGACCTTGACCGATACGCCGCGCAGCGCGTAATGGTCGCGGGCGGCGCGGCCGTTGGCGCCCGGGTCCTCGCCGTCGCGCGCGAAATAGCTGAAGGACACGTTTTCCCATTCGATCGCGCCGCCCACCGCAAGTCGCATCTCGCCGCTTCCACCCGAGTCGACCGCGCGTGCGTTGAAGATGTCGTCGAGACGCTTCATCGACGCGCGCCCGCGCTGGTAGATCGAAATCACCCAGCCCATCGCCGTCGTCGGCCACATCAACTGCGCGAGGAAGCCCATGAAGGCGACCAGCGAGCCGATGGTCATCTGGCGGCGGGTCACCAGGTAGCTGCCGTACATCAGCACCGTCATCATCGACCCCGCGTAAGCGCCGCGGATGAGCGGCATGAGCGCGCTGCGCGTGCGCGCGAGCGCCAGTCCGTGCATGTTATAGCTGTCGTTGCGCGCGCGGAATTCGGCCGCCTCGCGCTCGTGCAGCGTGTAGGCCTTGACCACGTGAATGCCGGAAAGACTTTCCTGTACCTTCGCGCCGATCGCGCCCAATTCCTCCTGCACGCGCAGGCTGCGTTCCATCAATGAATGGGTCAGGCGGCGGATCGAGAAAAACAGGATTACGAAAGGCACCAGCGTCGCGAGCGTCAGCCGCCACTGCAGCGCGAGCATCAGACTGAGCGCGTAGACATACGTCACCGGGGTGTTGGCCAGCGTCAGCGCGCCCATCCCGACCATCATCCGCACCGCGGTCAGGTCGTTGACCATGCGCGACATCAGATCGCCGGTCTTGAGCCGCTCATAGAAGCTGCGGTCGAGCCGGGTGAGATGGGCGAACAGGTCGTTGCGCAGGTTGTACTCGATATCGCGGCCGCAGTTGAAGAACATGAACCGCGAGCACCAGCGCACCAGCCCCATGGTCAGCGCCGCGCACACGATTTCAGCCGCCAGCACGGTCAGCCGATGCGAGTCGGACGCCGCGATCGCGTCTACCGCGTGCCCGGTGAGGTACGGCAGCAGCATCCCGAGGGTGACCGTCGCCAGCGTGCACAGCGTGGCCAGCGCATAGCGATGCCAGTACGGTCGAACGTAGCCGAGGAGCCGTTTCATGGCAGGAATTTCAGCGTATCAGGCCTCGCGCGCGCGGGCGGCCGGCATCTTGCCGACGCTGCGCGTTTCAGATGCGCCCTGCGGAACCGGCGATTTGCGCGCGCGCACGATCAGGTTGTCCTCCGTCAGCACCCGCCGATCGAGCATCCAGCGCGCCAGCTCGCGGTTGGCTTCGCGCAACGCCGCTTTGCGCTCGCGCCACACCAGCCGCAGCCGGGTGTCGACGGCGATCGTCGGGTAGAGCAGCGCGTACAGAACATAGCTGAACGGTTTGACCTTGCCGTGGCCGAGGGTCTCGAGCCGCAGGCCGTTGACCCGCATCAGGTAGTACAGCAGGCCGAATGCGATCGGATAATTGTGATAGCGATGGGCTTCGTCGAGCGGTGTGTCGAGCGGAATCGGACGTCGCTTGGCCTTGTGCATCCCGGAAAGCATGAAGCCCAGGCGCGAATCGAGCCGCATGATGTTGGGCGTGGTCAGCACCAGATGGCCGCCCGGACGCAGCACGCGCGCCATTTCGCCGATCGCCGCGCGATGGTTCTCCAGGTGTTCGATCACTTCGGTCAGCACGACCAGGTCGAAGCTCGCGTCGGGATAGGGCAGGCCGCGTGTCAGGTCGACACCCTCGTCGATCGGCAGCCCTTCGATCGGCGGCAGTCCGCGCTCGAAGCGGGTGCCGCGCACCTCGAAGCCGCGCGCCGCGATCGCCCGCATGATCTCGCCGTTGCGGCAACTCACGTCGAGCGCGCGCGTGCCGCGCGCATCGAGATCGGCGATCAGTGCGAGGACGCCATCGATTATCTCGCGGGCAGGCATCGCGCTTCTCCGCCGTGGCGCGGTTTTCTCAGGTGCGTTTGCGGGTGAAGGCTCCATTCACTCATTGTAGTCGCGTTACGTTAGCAGTTACGCCGGACGAAAAAAGAGCCTGCGCGCGCGCGGCGGCCCGGCTCAGAGCCGGCGATGCGTTCGCAGGCGGCGCTCGTACAGCTTGGCGTACTTGAGAAAGACGTAAAACGCCGCGCTCATCGCCGCGTACAGTCCGCGGCCGCCCTCGCGAAAGCCGCCGCGCAGGAAATAGAAGTTGACGAAGCGCCATGCCGGATTCGCGAACATCCGCAGCGCGGTGAGCGAGCCCGGATCGGCGTCCGCGGCCGCCTGCGAGCTCAGCCGGTCGATGGTCGCGACGTGATCGGCGATGTCGCGATAGCTGAAATGCAGGATCGGACAGTTCAGTTTTGCGACCGCACCATCGATTTCGATGCTGGCGTGCGGTTCGTGTCCGCCGAAGCGCGCGGCCTGACGCCGAAAAAGCCTCAGGTGCCAGTCGGGATAGAGTCCGCGCGTATCGTAGCGCCCCAGATGGTACAGCATGCGGCGCACGCGATAACCGCCGGCCGTCGGCGCGGCCGCCAGCGTCCCGCGAATCTCGCGGCCGAGTTCCCAGGTCGCCTGCTCGTCGGCGTCGAGCGAGAAAACCCATTCGCCCCGCGCCTGCTCGAGCGCAAACTGCTTTTGCGCGATAAAGCCGTCGAACGGTCGCTGGAAAACTCGCGCGCCGAGGCCCCGCGCAATCGCAACCGTGCGATCGGTCGAGAATGAATCGACCACGACCGCCTCATCGCAAAACGGCGCCGCGCTCCCGATACACTGGCCGATCAGCTCCTCTTCGTTGCGGGTGATCACGATGAGCGAGACTTTGGGCGCGGCGCTCTCGAACATGACCGTCATGTCGGGCTCTCGCGCCGCCGACCATTTGCCGGCGGCGCATCGCCGGCCGGTGCGGGCTCGCTGCTCGCGCCGGGCGCGCAACTTGCGCCGGGCGCGGGCTTGGGAGTGGCCTCAGGTGCGGGGACGGGATGCGAAACGAGTTCGTCGAGGAAATGAGCGGAAGCTCGGCGTGCGTGCTCGTATGCCGCCTCATCGATTCGCCCGCGCATCAGCTCCACGCGCAAAAACAGAAAATACGTCTGCACGACGTCGTTGCGGCAGTAGCGATGGATTTCATCCAGGCGTCCCTGGTCGTAGAGGTCCTGGACCTGTGCGCCGTCGATCTCCATTTTGCCCGGCAGCCCGATCATCTTGAGCAGCAGGTCCATCCCGCCGCGCATCGGGCCGCTGGCGCCGAAATTGGTCAGGTAATCGAAAAGGTCGAGATGCCGTTCGCCGGCATAGCGGGCGCGCGGCGAATTCGCGCCTTCGGCGAAATGCGCAGGCGCCGCGATGCCGTAGCGCAGCGCCGCGAGCTCGAGCACCGGAAAATCAAAGCGTCTTCCATTGAAGGTGACCAGGCATCCGGGAAAACGCTCGGCGCGCGCCCAGAACTCGCGCGCCAGCGCCTCCTCGGAATAGTCGGCCAGGGCCAGACTTTCGACCGATCGCAGGACGCGGTCCGCGCCGACGTCACCGATCGCGATCGAAATCGGAATATGCAGGCTCAGCGGAAAAAAATCACTGCCGCGTCGCGCGCGCAGCCGTTCACGGAACTGCTGGAAAGCGTCCTCGTCGCTGAGGCCCTCGCCCGCGCACATCGCATGGTTGAGCAGGCGCTTGTCGACGCGCGTCTCGATGTCGAATACGGCGAACATCTAGCCCGGACGCTCGAGCGCCGCGATGACTTCCGCCGCGATCGAGCGGAACACGCCCGAGACCGGATGATCCGGGCGCACCGCAACCAGCGGACGCGCGTAGTCTCCGCCCTCGCGCAACTCGCGCGTCAAGGGCAGCTCGCCCAGAAACGGCACGCCCAGGTCTTGCGCCAGGCGCTCGCCTCCGCCGTGGGCAAAAATCTCATGCCGCGCGCCGCATCCGGCGCACACGTGATAGCTCATGTTCTCGATCACGCCGAGCACGGGCACCTCGGCCTCGTTGAACATCGTGACGCCGCGGCGCACGTCGATCAGGGCGACTTCCTGCGGCGTCGTGACGATGATTCCGCCGCTGAGCGCCACGCGCTGGGTAAGCGTCAATTGCGCATCGCCCGTGCCGGGCGGCAAATCGAGCACCAGGCAGTCAAGCTCGCCCCATTCCACGTTGAACAGGAACTCGGTCTCGAGCTTGGTGACCATCGGCCCGCGCCATATGACCGCGGCCTCGTCATTGACGAACAGCGCCATCGAGATGTAGCGAATGCCGAAGCTCTCGAGCGGGATAATTCGTCGTTCGGGAGTCAGCCCGACGCGCTGGTCGGCTCCGACCATCATCGCCACGCTGGGCCCGTAAACGTCGGCGTCCATCAGGCCGATGCGCCATCTCGCGGCGCGCATCGCCAGCGCCAGGTTGACCGCGACGGTCGATTTGCCCACGCCGCCCTTACCGCTTGCGACTGCGAGCACGTGACGCACGCCGGGGATGAGCCGGCGATGCGATGCGGGGGCCATTTTGGGCGCGTTCGCGGGCTGTTCGACACGCACATCGACCGCCGGCACGCCCGGCATCGCCGCGACCGTCCGGCGCACGCCCTCGGCGATTTCCGCGACCGCCTCGCGGTTTGCGCTGGGCGGGGCGAGCGTCACGGTTACGCCCTTGTGAGCGATCTCGATATCCTTGACCATGCCGAAGGAGACGATGTCGCGGGTGAAGCCGGGATATTTGACTTTTTTGAGTTCGACCAGGATTTCGTTGGGAGTTGGCATCGATCGCGAACGGCGCCTGGGCGCGCGCTGCGCCTCGCCGGTTGTCGCCGTACGATGCTATCACGGCCGACGCAGGCGAAAAACTTGCCTGATGCGCATTCCGGGAACCCGATGCACCGACGAGCGGCCGCGCTGATCGAGTTGCACGTGGTCCACGCGCGCGCCGCCGGCAAGCTCGTGCGCCTGGCGGCGCACGAGCTTGCCGGCGGGCTCTCGGCGATGCTGGGCGAGGGCGTGCGGGTCGCGCCCGTTGACGGCCGCGACCCGCACGCCCTCGCGGTCGGCGCATTCGCGCCGCACCGCGGAGCGAGCGCATCCGCCGGCGGGTCGGCGGATGCGGCCGCTCGGGCCCCGGACGCAGGCGTTGCCGAGGCGGCGGGCGACGACGGCTTCGCCGTTCGGCGCGGGGATGCGCCCGGCGCCGTCGGCGCCGGGCGCATCCCCGCGCTCGTGATCGCCGCCGCCGGCGCGCGCGCGGCGCTCCATGGCGTTTATGACCTGCTCGAGCGCCTGGGTGCGCGCCTCGCACTGGGCCGCGCGCCCGTATTCCCGCGCATCGAGCGCGCGCGACTGGCGGCGCTCGCTCCGTATCGTGTCATGCCCGCATTCAGCCGGCGCGCCTTCGTCTCGGACATCATGACCTGGCACTACCACGACGCCGCGCGCTTGCGGATGCATCTCGCGCACGACCACGAATTCGCGGCGTGGATGGGATGGCGCGGCGCTAATGCTTTCGCCTATATCCGTCATGCGCAGGATGCGCGCCTCAAGATCAACGAGATGATGCCGATGCTTGCCGCGCGGGGCATCGCGCCCGAGTATGGCGGCCATGTGTTGCCGTTATTGCTGCCGCGCGAGCGATTCGACGCCCATCCCGAATATTTTCCCTGCGGCGCGGATGGCAGCCGGGTAGCGAATGGAAACCTGTGTGTATCGAGCGCGGGCGCTTTGAAGCTGGTTCAGTCGGCGGCGATCGGATATGTCCGCGAAAATCCCGAGATGGCGATGCTGCACGTGTGGGGCGCGGACCTCCGAGGCGGCGGATGGTGCCGATGCGCGCAATGCGCGGCGCTGTCGCCGCAGCTTCAGTACATGGCGGTAATCAACGCGATCGCCGACGCGCTTGGGACCGAAGGGCCGTCGCCGGGCCTGCCCGTTAGCTATCTCGCCTATCACGACACGCTGGAGGCGGATCCGGCCCTGCGGCCACGCGAGAATGTATGGTTCGAATGGGCGCCGCGAGAGCGATGCTACGGTCATGCGATCGACGACCCAGCGTGCGCGGTAAATCCGCGCTACCTGGAATCGTTGAAGCGGCACATGGATCTTTTCGACGGCCGCGGCAGCGTCTTCGAATATTACGCCGACGCCATCCTGTTCGGCGGCATGGGCTTCGCCTCGCCTTCCGTGATTGTGAGCGATCTTCGCGCGTATCATCGGATTGGCCTGCGCAGCATTTCGTGCCTCACCTTCGGCGCTTTCAGCGCGCTCGCCTATCCGGTCAACCTCGAGACCTTTGCTCGCGTGGCCCGCGCGCTCGACTATGCGCCAGAGGCGGGCATGGATGAGATCGCAGCCGCGCGCCACTTCGGATGCGGACCGGCGATGGCGCGAGCGTATCGTGAGGTAGCACGCGCTTCGGCGCTCGCGCTGAGGTATGGCGATGTGATGCGTCCGCCGGCGGAGGCTGCCGGCGCGTCGCGCCGGCGAGCCCGCCTGATCGGGGCGGCGGCGGCGATGCGCGAGGGAGTGAAGGCCACCGACACGATCGTCAAGTCAACGCCGGGGGTTGGCGCGGAGCGCGATTTGTGGAAGTACAGCGCTGAGGCGTTGCAGGGTCTCGCGCGATGGCTCGAGGCGCAGGCATTGACGGGCGCGGAGCGGCGCGCAGCGGGCCTGAGCGCTATCGAGGAGATCGATCGCGCGTTTCGTCATGTGCGGCGGATCGATACTGCGCTCAGGGGCACGTGGGGCGCGTTCGATCTCGAGCGCCATCGCGAAGCCTGGCTCGAGCGCTTAAGACGCGGACTCGGCGAGTAAGAACCTTCTCTGTGTTAAGCGTCCGGGAGGCGATGGTCCGATGGAAAACGGCAACAACGGCTTCGTGCTGTCCGAAGAGCTGACCGCGCTGCGCGATCAGGTCCGGCGTATCATCCGCGATGAGATCCTCCCGATCGAAGCGCGCCTCGATCCTGACGCCGCCGAATTGCCCGAAGGCGAGTTCTGGCAGCTTGCGCGGAGAACCAAAGCGGCGGGTCTCTGGTGCATGGGCGTGCCGCAGCAATATGGAGGTGGCGGCCTCGGCACGTTCGAGATTTGCGTGCTGATGGAAGAGATGGCGCAGCATCGAATGGGACTCTATAACCCGGGCGGCGGCGTCTTCGGGCGCACGCCGCCGCCGGTCATTTGGGCGGGCAGCGAGGAGCAGATTCAGAAATACGCGGTGCCCGCAATCAAAAACGCGTCACACACATTTTTCGCGATCACCGAGCCCTCGGGCGGATCCGATCCCGCGGGCGCGATTCAATGTCGCGCGGTCCGCAAGGGCGACGGCTACGTGCTCAACGGCACCAAGATTTTCACCTCGCACGCGCACGAGGCCGAGTGGGGCGTGGTGTTCACGCGCACCGATCCCAACGCAGGACGCGCCGGCATCACCGCGTTCATCGTCGAGAAGAACACGCCAGGGTTCACCGCGCGTCCCTTCAAGACGCTGCGCACGGCGGCGCTGCCCTGCGAAGTCCATTTTGAAGACTGCGCGCTGCCGGCCGCTCAGCGTCTCGGCCCCGAGGGCGGCGGCCTGACGCTGTGCCTCGATCTGCTCACGCGCCTGCGGTTTCCGTACTCCGCATGCAACGTCGGCGTCGGTGTTGCCGCGCTCAGGATGGCGATCGAGCACGCCAAGCAGCGCAAAACCTTCGGCGAAGTGCTGGCGCGCCGCCAGGCGATCCAGTGGATGCTCGCCGATTCCGAAGTCGAGCTGCGCGCAGCGCGCTGGCTCACCTGGGACGGTGCGGCCAAGGCCGACCGCGGCGAGGATGCGCGGATGGAAGCGTCGATCGCGAAGCTGCATTCGAGCGAGGTGCTCGGCCGCGTCATCGATCGGGCGGTGCAGATCCACGGCGGCTACGGCGTGAGCAAGGAGTTCCCGCTCGAACGATGGTACCGCGAGGCGCGCATCCGCCGCATCGGCGAAGGTCCTTCGGAAGTCCATCGGATGGTCATCGCGCGCAACCTGCTGCGCTGAGCAGGGCGCCGCGGGTCTTTGGGCAAAGGCGCAGCCAGGACAAGACGATGAGCCTGCCGCTTGCCGGAGTTCGCGTGTTCGACCTGGGGCAGATCTTCGCGGCGCCCTATTGCACGCTGCAGCTCGCACAGATGGGTGCCGACATCATCAAGATCGAGCCGCCGGGGACCGGCGAGAGTCTGCGCCGCGCCGAGTCGTCGGCCGGCGGCGTGGGTTATTCCTTCCTGATGCTGAACGCCAACAAGCGCTCGGTGACGCTCAATCTGAAGCATGCGCGCGGGCGCGAGATCGTGCTGCGATTGCTGGCCGAGGCCGACGTGCTGGTCGAGAACTACTCCAGCGGCGTCATGGAATCGTTCGGACTCGGCTATGCCGATTTGAATCGGCGATTTCCGCGGCTCATCTACGCCAGCGCCAAGGGATACGCGGCTGACGGTCCGTGGGCGCGCCTGAACGCGATGGATTCGACGGTGCAGGCGAGCTCCGGAATGATCAGCGTCACCGGCTTCGCCGATCGCAGCGGCGTGCGCACGCAAGCCACCCTGATCGACATGGCGACCGGCAGCCACCTGGTGAGCGGGATTCTCGCGGCCCTGCTCGAGCGCGAACGCAGCGGCCGCGGACAGAAGGTCGAGGTCGCGATGCTCGACGTCAGCATCCCGGCCCTGACCGGGCCGATCGCGGACCATCTTCAGGGGCGCAAAATCGCGCGCCTGGGCAACCGTCATCGCAACGCGTGCCCGTGCGACATTTATCCCGCTCGCGACGGCGAAGTTCTGATCTATTGTCTCACCGAGCCGCACTGGCGCGCGCTGGCGCGGCTGATCAGCGGCGAATCACTCACGAGCGATGAGCGGTTTGAAACTCGCGCGGCCCGCCTCGCGAACGTAGACGAGCTGGATAGAATCATCGCCGGATGGACGCGCGCGGCCGCACGCGACGAACTGATGGCGATGTTCATCGTCGCGGGCGTGCCCGCCGCACCGGTGCGCACTATTGCAGAGGTGTCGGCGGATCCCGAGCTTGGGCGCCGCGGCATTCTGGTCGAGAGCGAATTCCCGTCGCATGGCGCGATCAAAGTGACGGGCTCGCCGATCAAGCTCTCGCGCTCGCAGGCGCCGGCGCGCCCGCGCCTGCGTCCTCCAATTCTGGGCGAGCATACCGCCGAAGTGCTCGCGACAATCGGAATCGATGCCGCCGAGCTCGAGCGCTTGCGCGCCGACGGCGTGATTTGACGGCAAAATTTTCTCCCCTTCCTCGGTCGGACGCTGCGGCCACGCGGTCGGTCTGCGGACTTTTACATCGGCGGCGTATTGCAGGCGTTCTGCGTATTTTGCGACGTCGGTTTTGAAATTAATTCCCGCTGCGAGCGATGTAGCCCGTGGTGCTCTCGCTTCTGATGCGACGGCACATTCTTTGCCTTTACTTCATCGGCGAGGATGCCCGGGATGAAGAAGCTGGCCATAGCGGCGCTTATCGCATTGCAATTGGCAACGACCGGATGCGCCGCGTTCATTGCAGGATCGGCCCTCGGCTCGCTGGGCTACGCTGGTTATGAATACGCCAGTTCCCAGCCGTCGCACGCGGCGTCGCCGGAACCCAGTGCGCAACCCACACTGTCGCTGAACGACATCGAATGATCGCTCCGTGCATTCGGACGATCGGCGCGTCTGCGAACGTGAATCCTGGCTGCGACCTCGCCGCTCACTGAGCGAGGGGCCGCTGTCTGTCGTGCTAAAAACCGCTTATGGCGGTCCACGAGCGGGCGGCACGGTCGCCGGCGGCCGGCGAACGCGCGATCGAGCTGGGCCCGCCGGTCGCGAGTCGGGCCACTTTGGATCCCGCGGCGCGGCGGGAATCAATCGAGTTCTATTTTTTAACCCGGGCCGCCGGCCAGGCTTGGGCCGCCATCAACGCACGGCTGAACGCCGGCGGCGGCGCGATCTTCTGGATTTGCGACGCGCCGGGCACCGGCAAGACGCACTTTCTTAATTATGTCCTCGCGATGGAAGAGCGCGCCGCGCACGAGCGGATGCGTCACGCGATGATCCGGCTCGACCTCGGGAGCGCGGCGCAGGCGGACGATCTCGAGCAACGAATGTTCGATCTCCTTTCCCGCGCGATCGGCATCGCCGACACCGGCGTCGCATTGTGGCGCCGTCTGCACGGCGGCGAGGCGCTTGCGCTCGCGCTGGACCAGGCCCGGCGCGTAGGCTTCCGCGCGGTCAGCATCGCGGTTGATTTCGGGACGGTCGATGCTTCTTCATGTCACGATTACCTGGTTGCGCTCGCGCGCGCGGCCGCGCGCAATCGCCAGGTCCTGTTCAACATCTATGTCGCCGCGCGCACGCCTGCGCCGCCGGACGCGGTCGGAGTGCGGGTCGGCGCCGAGGGGGAGACCGAGACGATGATCGCGGCCCTCGCGCGCGCGCGCCGAGTGGTCAACCCGGCGGCAGCCGCGGCGCTCTACGAGGGCGTCGATTTGGGCGCGTTCGACATGCAGGCCATTTTTCCCTTCGCGCCGCTCGCGCTCCCGGTTTTGCGCTCACTTGTAGGACCTTCAGCGAACGTCGCCGCGATTGCCGAGGTCATCATCCCCGTGCTTGCCACATGGCGCGAAACCGCCGACTGCTCCCGGCCGATACTTCCCACCGACCTGTCGCAGACCCCGGCGCTGAGCAGGTTGATTGACGAAAGACTCGGCGCAGGCGGCCGCGCCGCGCGCTGTATCGCTTATCGCGCGGCGCGCGCGATGCAAGAGAGCGCGCGCGCGCGTGAAATCGCGGATACCTTGATGCTCGAGCATTTGAGCGGCGGGCGCGCACTGTCGGCGGCGCAACTGCACGCGCGTCTTGCCGAGCGCCTTCGGCGAACTGCCGGCTTGCGCCCAACCGCCGCAACCATCGCCGGTCTGCTCGAAGCGCTCGATGCGCACAGCGGCGGGGTTATCGCGTACCGCTCGCAGCAGGCATGGTTCAATCCGCGAGCGGCGGGGGCGCCCGAAATCGCCGCGTACAATCTCGCGCTGCCGCTTCTGCGCCGCTTCGATCCGAGGCTCGGCGAGGCCGCCGAGCCGGCCGGCCTGCGCGCGGGTCTCAGGCAAGCGGGCGAGGCGATGGCACGCGCGGTCGAGACCGCGCATCGCGCGGCGGCCGCGCTCGAAGTCGCCGCGCGCGAGACGCGCGGCGAGGTCGGACCCGAGCATCGGCGGGCCTTCGACGAATTCATCGCGCTGGCGGCGGCCGGGACGCAGGCGCTGATCCAGGAGGCGGCGGCGCCGCAAGCGCGCGCGCGCCTGGAGCGCGCGATGGACACATACGAGGCCCTGCGCGCGGCCGCCGAGGCCGCGCCGCGGGTCCGCGCGATGCGCGGATACCTGCGCGCGACCGCGCTCACGGCGGAGCTTGCGCGCGAGCCCGCGGGCGAGAGCGACCTCGCGGACCAGGCGGTAGCGGCGGCGCAGGTCGAATGCCAGCTACTGCTTGGCGCACTCGAGGCGGAACTGGGGCGATGGGAGCTGCGCAGCTTCGATGCGCTGGAAGTCCGGTTCCAGAAATTCAAGTGGAATTACATCCAGCTCTACAAGGCTGCGCACGATCGTTGGCGGCGCGACAGCGAGCGCGTCAGCCTGCAACTCGCCGACGCGCGCGAGCAATGCGCCGCGCTCGGCAGGCTCAATTCCATCGCCGCTCTCGGCGCCCCGGCGGGCGAGAACCTCGCGGCGAAAATCGAGGAGCTGGCGGCACGCGCCGTTGGATGCGACGGCGCTGAGCCGCTGGCACTCGAATTTGTGCCGCGCTGTCCGCGATGCGGCTTCGTGCTCGGCGCCACGGTGCCCGATGACGAGCTGGGCGAACTCCTGGACGAACTGAAGCGCGCGCTCAAAACGAGGCTCGCCGCGCTCTCGCATGGCGCAATCGCGCGCCTGATCAAGCTGCACGACCGCGGGCATCGGCTGGATGGATTTCTCAAGATCACCCAGGCAGCGCAAACCGGCGCACTGGCCCGCGTGCTGGACGACAACTTGACGCGCTACCTCGCGGGCCTGCTCGACGAAATCAGGGGAGAGCGCCTGGAACAAGTCGGCGCGCACCCGACGCGGCCTGAAAAATCCCCTGCGCAGACCGCCGCGTTTCTGCGTCCGGTAGGCACCCGCATGCGTCGCGCCGGGCCGTCCGGCCGCGCAGGCAAGCCGCCGCGCGACGCCTAACTGCCGGGTGGCGGCTGCGGCCGCTTGCGCGGCTCGCCGGGAGGAAACGCGCTCGCGCGCCGGCGGCGCGGCTTGACGTTGAGCCTGTCGAGCGCGTGAAAGAAGAGGTTGCGGAAAATCTCCATTATCCAGAGCAGTGCGAGACCCAGCGTCACGCCGATCCCGTACAGCACCGAGCCGAAGAACCCGCCGAGCGAAAGCTGCTCGGGCACATACGGCTGCTCGCCGGCGCGGGCCTGCTCCTGAACCGAATCATTCATTCGCATTAAACCTAAGGCGCAACGGCGGGCGGCGCAACCGGCGGCAGCGGCGGCGCGCCCGCGACTCGCTTCGCGAATCGGACGGAGACAGTAATGCTAGGATCCGGACGGTGAGAACCTGATGTTGTCAAAGCTCGCGCGCGAATCGTCCTGCGACCACACGCCGACACGTCCCTGCGCAAGACTGCCGTCGTCGGCTGCGAGCAGCTCTTTGCCGTCGAGATAGCCGACGAAGTGTCCGCCCGTCGCTACGACCTTCATCGAATACCATTGGCTCCGCACGAGCTCCGCGGGCACCTGCTTGAGCAATGTCATGTGCCCGCCGCTCATACGATACAGTGCCAGGTAGTCCTTCGGGCAGGCCGCGACCAGTACATAGTAGTTGTTCGGATCTGAGTAACGGAAAACCAGTCCCGCGTAGCTGCCGAAGGCGCCGCCCCAGAGCTTGAAATTCGCCTCGTACGTGAAGTCCGCACCTTGAGGCGCATCCTTCGGGATCGCCAGCTCGTAGTTGGTATTGATAAACGACTCGAACCACAGCCCGAGCTGCTGCACGTGCGGCAGCCCGTAGCCGGGCAGGCCGAGGACATTGGGCTCGCTCGGCGCATCGCGATCGACCAGCACCCGCCATTGACCGCTCACGTCGACCCAATCCTGCGGCGGCTGCTGGGCGCGGTCGTGATCGAAGTCCCACGAGCGTGTCGCGCCGGAGGCGTTAGTATCCGCGACTGGGACGATCGCGCCGGTGGCAGCTGCGACCCCGGCTGGGGGCCGATCTCCGCCGGCCAGCGCCGGACTAATCGCCCAGCCCAATGCGGCACCCATTGTCAGCGCAAAAAGCGCCGACCGCCTCAGATGCTTCTTCTCAATCATCTCCACCACCTTGCTCAGGTCGAAATGTCTCTGCAGACAAAATTGTCAGAGCGATCGCGCACGATTGTTTGGATATAGGGTTGGAATGTCAAGAAGCGTTCAATTTCGCTATTATTTCGCTTTCGAACTCGCTTTGCTCAGTTCAACTCAACTACTCACCGACTTCCGTCACTCGGCGGCACTCAGAACAGCTTGACTATGGTGGGAGCGAGTGGGATGTTGTGGGGGGTCGGGGAGAAATGCGGTGTTCAGCGGCAGGTTTGACCATTCGACGGACGAGAAAGGGCGAGTGAGTATTCCCGCCCGCTTCCGCGAAACCCTGCAGCACGACGGCCATGACACACTGTTCATTACGAACTGGATTTATCAGAAAGAGCGATGCCTCGCGCTCTTTCCCCCGAATCAGTGGATGAAGCTGATTGGCAAAATCAGCCAGGGCGGGTCGCTGAATCCGGCAACCCAGACTTTTCAGATGTTCTGGATCGGGGGCGCACATGAGGTGCAAGTCGATCGCCAGGGCAGAATACTGATTCCGCCGCGTTTGCGCGAGTATGCCCGTCTGGAGCGCGAGGTCACCTTCAACGCGCTGGTCGATCACTTTCAGTTGTGGGACAAGCCGGTGTTGCAGCGTCTGCTGGAAGCTGCTGAGCAGCAGATCATGGACTCGGATTTGATCGGAAAGCTCAACCTCTGATGGAGACGGCGCTGGCGGCGGAGACGAACGTGGGAGCGGAGCGGCTGCATCTGCCGGTCATGCGGGCCGAGGTGCGAGCGCTTCTGTGCGAGCGTGCCGCGCGGCTGATCGTGGATGCCACGGTCGGCACCGGCGGTCATGCCGAGATGCTTCTGCAGGGGAGCGGCGGCGCCGTGCTGCTCGGTCTCGATCGCGATCCGGGCGCGCTGGCCGCGGCCTCCGAGCGCCTTTCCCGCTTCGGCTCGCGATCCATCCTGAGGCACGGCGATTTTGCGGGAATCGAACAAGCGCTGGCCGACGCCGGGCTGGGCGCGCCGGATGCGATTCTGGCCGACCTCGGCATGAGCAGCTTTGCGCTGGACGATCCGGCGCGCGGCTTCAGCTTTCGCAGCGATGGGCCGCTGGATATGCGCATGGATCCGGCGGCGTCGCTGCGCGCCTACGATCTGGTCAACGAAGAGAGCGAGGACGAACTTGCCCGGATAATTCGCGAGTTCGGCGAAGAGCACGCCGCGCGCCGGATCGCGCGGGTCATTGTCCAGGCGCGCCGCAGCGCGCCGATCGCGAGCACCGCGGAACTGCGCGCCCTGGTTGAACGCGCGGCGGGCGGCAGGCGCCCGCGCGCCGGCATCCATCCGGCGACCCGCACGTTTCAGGCGCTGCGCATCGCGGTCAACCGCGAAATCGAGAGCCTCGACGCGTTTCTCGAATGCGCTCCGCGATGCCTCAACGCAGGCGGCCGGCTCGCGATAATCGCCTATCACTCGCTCGAGGATCGCCCGGTCAAGCATCGCTTTCGCACCCTTGCCGCCGAAGGCGAGTTCACCCTGCTGACGCGCAAGGCGCTGCGGCCCTCAGTGGCGGAGTGCGCGCACAATCCGCGCGCGCGCAGCGCCCGGCTGCGCGCGATCGAGCGGGAGACGCGATGAGCCGCGCACGGATTAAACCGGCACGCCCGCCCTCGCGCCTGCTCCAGGCGATGCTGGGGATGAGCGTTATCGCGCTCGGCTTTGCCACCCTGATGGTGCGGCTGGAGGTTACGCAGGAGGGGTACCGGTTGTCGGCGCTGCGCGGCGACAATCTGAAGCTCGAGGAGGACAATCGCAATCTGCGTCTGGGCGTGGCCGAGGTTGCCTCGCGCGAGCGTCTGCGTTCGTTGGCGCCCAGGTTCAATCTCGGTCCGCCGGCGCCCGGCCAGGTGGTGACGCTGCCGTGAACCAGCAGTTCAAGAAGCGCCGCGGCCGGATCGGCGCGCTGACCATCGTGCTCGCCGGGTTTTTCGTCCTGGTCGCGCTCCGGCTTGCCGCGCTGGTGATTTTCGACGGGCCGCGTCTGACCTCGCTCGCCCGCACCGAGCATACGGGCGAGATTGCGCTGGCGGCGCCGCGCGGCCCGCTGGTGGATCGCAACGGCGAGCCGCTCGCGCTTTCGGCCGAGACGCGTTCGGTTTACGCACGCCCTGCGCAACTGCTGGCCTCGGCGACTCGGGCGCAACTCTCGGCGCTGGCGGCGGCGCTCGGGCTCTCGCTTCCCGAGGTCGAGGCCAGGCTGCATCGCGGCGCCCCGTTCGTCTGGCTGCGACGCCATCTGCCGCGCGAACGCGCGCATGCGGTCGAGGCGCTGGGCCTCGAGGGCGTCGGCGCGCTCAGTGAGTACAAAAGGTTTTATCCGGAGAGCACCCTGGCCGCACCGGTGGTGGGGTTGGCGGGGATGGATGGCCAGGGGCTCTCCGGCCTCGAATTGCAGTACGATCGGCTGATCCGCGGCGAGCCCGTGACACTGCGCTTCTATCACGACGCGCTCGGCCATCCGATCTTCGACAGTCCGCTCGCGCTGAAGACCCCTGAGCCGGGCGCTCGGCTCGTGCTTACGCTCGACGCCCGAATCCAGGCACTGGCGGAAAGCCATCTGGCGGACGAGGTGCGCGTCAGCGGCGCGCGCCGGGGCGCCGCGGTGGTGCTCGATCCGTTCAGCGGCCAGGTGCTGGCGCTGGCCAATATCGCGGCCGACGGCGCAAGCATCGGCGAGCGGCTGCACGACACCGCGGTGCAGGATGCCTTCGAGCCGGGCTCGACCATGAAGGGGCTGCTCGCGGCGATCGCGCTCGAGGACGGCGTCATCTCGCCCGGCCAGCGCATCTATTGCGAGAACGGGGCATACACCTTCGCGCGGCGCGTGATTCACGACGACAGTCCGCACGGATGGCTCGACCTGGGCGGAATAATCGAGGTCTCCTCGAATATCGGCGCGTCCAAGATCGCGCTCAAGCTCGGCGCGCAGCGCTTCTACCAGGGCTTGCGCGCTTTCGGGCTGGGCGCTCGCACCGGAATCGATCTGCCGGGCGAATCCGACGGCATCCTGCGCAAGCCCGGCACCTGGCGCGAGATCGATCTAGCCAATCATGGCTTCGGTCAGGGCGTCAGCGTCACCCCGATTCAGCTTGCGGTCGCCTATGCGGCGATCGCGAACGGCGGTTACCTGGTGCGTCCCTACGTGGTGCAGGCGGCCTACGACGCCACCGGCCATGCGCTGCTGACGCACACGCCCGAGGCGCTGCATCGTGTGATTTCGCCCGACGTGGCGCACATGATGAATCGCCTCCTGCAGGGCGTGGTCAACGGACCCGACGGCACCGGACGGCTCGCGCGGGTCGGGGATTTCACCGTCGCCGGCAAGACCGGCACCGCGCAGATGGTGAATCCGGCGACCGGCGCGTACTACCAGAGCCGCCTGGTCGCATCCTTCGTCGGGTTTTTGCCGGCCGACGACCCGCGGCTGGTGATCCTGGTGGTACTGTATGACGTTGCGCACGGCCACTTTGGCGGGCTGACCGCGGCGCCGGTCTTCAGCCAGATCGCGGCCGGCGCGCTCAGCGATCTCAACGTCGCCTCGCATACGCCGCACTATGAGACGGCGAGCCTGCTGCCGTTTATGCAGGCCGCGAGCGGCGGTGCGCGGTCGGGCGTGCGTGGACTGATTTCGGGCGCTTCGCCCGCTGATGTCGCCGCCGCGGAACTAAGCGCGGATGATGCGACCGCCGCGGCGCTGACCGACGACGATCGCATCCCGGACTTTATCGGACTGAGCCTGCGCCGCGCCTTTGCGCTCGCCGGGCGGCGCCATCTTCAGCTCGAGGTCGAGGGCGACGGCTACGTGATCGCCCAGCAGCCGGCGGCGGGAGCGTCGTCCAACGGCGCCGGCGCGGTCCGCCTGCGGCTCGCGCCCGTGATCGCCGAGGCGGATGGAGCGGGAATTTCAACGGCCGACCTGAAGCATGGCCTCCACGCGGCGCCGGCACACCCCCTTGTGCCGGCGTCGCGCCATGCACCTCACGGGCACATACGATGAGGCTCGCCGAACTTATCGCCGGCGAAAGCGGGACGCGGGTTCGCGGAGACACTAACGTCGAAATTGCCGGCCTCAGCTACGATTCGCGGCGCGTGAGGCCGGGAGATCTGTTTTTCTCGCTGGCGCGGGAGCGCGAACAGGCCTGCGCCAACGCCGAAGATGCATTGAACCGCGGGGCGCGCGTGGTGGTGACGAGGGGAGGGGACGGTGCAGCCGCGCGCCCCGCGGCAATTGTGGTGGAGTGCGAGCGGCCCCGCCGCCTGATGGGCACGGTCGCCTCGCGCTTCTTTGACGCGCCGAGCCGCCGCCTCGAGCTGATCGGCGTGACCGGCACCAGCGGCAAGACCACCACCACCTACATGCTCGGCTCGATCTTCGAGGCCGCAGGCGCGCCGGCCGGGATTATCGGCACCATCGGGATCTTCATCGGCGCGCGCAAAATATACAGCGGCCTGACCACGCCCGAATCGCTCGACTTCGAATCCGCGCTCGCCGAGATGGAGCGGGCCGGGGTGCGCCGTGCGGCGGCAGAGGTATCGTCGATCGGGCTCGCCGAGGAGCGCGTTGACGCGCTGAATTTTCGCGCCTGCGTATTCACCAACCTGGGCCGCGATCATCTGGACTATCACGGCACGCAGGAGAACTACTTCGCGGCCAAGCTGCGCCTGTTCACCGAGTTGCTGCCGAGGAGCAGCTGGCGCGAGCCGGTCGCGGTGGTGCGCGGCGACGATCCGTTCGGGCGGCGCGTGCTCGAGGCGGTCGGCGTGCGCAAGGTCAGCTTCGGCCTGGACTCCGGCCTCGATGTGCGTCCGGTCAGCTACAGCGCCGGCACCGAGGGCATTCGCGCCTCGGTCGACGCGCTGGGCAAGCGCATCGAAGTGCGCTCGCCGCTGCTTGGCGAGATCAACCTGCTCAACATTCTTGGCGCCTCCGCTGTGTCGGTGGCCCTGGGCATCGAAACGGATGCGGTCGCGGAAGGGTTGCGGCGATGCCCAGGGGCCCCCGGCAGATTGGAGGCGGTGCCGGGTCCGCCCGGCGTGACCGTGCTGGTGGACTATGCACACAAGCCGGATGCGCTCGAGGCGGTGCTGCGCACGCTGCGTGCGCTCGGCCCGCGGCGGATCCTGTGCGTCTTCGGCTGCGGCGGCGATCGCGACCGCGGCAAGCGCCCGTTGATGGGCGCGATCGCCGGGCGGATGGCCGACGTGGCGATCCTGACCTCGGACAATCCGCGCAGCGAAGATCCGCTCGCGATCATCGCCGAAGTCGAGGCCGGGCTGACGCATGCCGCAGTCGTGCGCATCGCGGCCGCCGACGCGGGCAGTGAACGCGGTTACCTGGTCGAGCCCGATCGACGCTCGGCGATCGCGCGCGGGCTCGAGCTGGCGCGCGCCGGCGACATCGTGCTCATCGCGGGCAAGGGTCATGAGGATTATCAGCTCGTAGCCGGACGACGGCTCGATTTCGACGACCGCGCGGTGGTGCGCGCGCTCGTAGCCGAGCGCGGGCAGGCCGACGGCAGATAGCGCGTGTGGCAGGGCGGGGGTTGCGGATGGCGTCTTGAGGGAGGCCTTCGGTCGGAGGTGGTGGATGGGTGGCCGGGTGGCCGATCGAAGGCTTGCCTCGAGGTTCCAGGCTGCGAAGGATGACGCGAGCGATGCCGCGGCAGGCGATCGGGTGCGCCCGGCCGGGCGGCTCAAAGCCGCCCGGCGCGCGCTTGCGCGCGGTGCGCGCGAGCCGGCCGCGCTCGCTGATGCGCAGGCCGTGACCGGCGCGGTCGAATTCAGGTTCGCCAGATGATTTACGCGCTGCTCTTTCCGCTGCACGCGCATTACGTCGGTTTCAACGTTCTGCGCTATGAGACCTTCCGCTCGGTGCTGGCGGGACTCTCGGCGCTCGCGCTGGCGCTGGCGGCGGGGCCGCAGCTCATCCAGCGCTTTCGTGCCGCGCATATCGGACAGACGATCCGCGTCGAGGTGCCGCAGACCCATCAGAAGAAGGCCGGCACGCCGACCATGGGCGGCATCCTGATCCTCAGCACGGCGGTAATCGCAACCCTGCTCTTCGCGAATCCGGCGAATCCGTACGTATGGCTGGCGATTGTCGTCACCATCGCTTTCGGCGCGATCGGACTCACCGATGACCTGCTCAAGCTGCGCCGCGGCAAGGGGCAAGGCCTGAGCGGCCCGCAGAAGCTGGTGCTGCAGTTCGGCTGCGCGTTCGTGGCCTCGCTGGCGCTGTTCATCCTGCTGCGCTTCGACACCACGCTGACCATTCCCTTCTTCAAGAACGTGCATCCGAACCTGCCGCGATGGCTGTACGTCCTGTTTGCGATGGTGGTGATGGTTGCATGTTCCAATGCGGTCAACGTGACCGACGGGCTCGACGGTCTCGCGATCGGGCCGGTGATGACCGTTGCCTTCTGCTACTGGACCTTTACCTATGTCGCCGGCAACCTGAAATTCTCGTCCTACCTGGACATCCCGCACGTGGTCGGCGCCGGCGAGCTGGCGATTTTCTGCGCCGCGCTGATCGCCGCGTCGCTGGGCTTTCTCTGGTACAACGCCTATCCGGCCTCGATGATGATGGGCGACGTCGGGGCGCTGGGGCTGGGCGGCGCGCTCGGCGTGGTCGCGGTGCTGGCCAAGCAGGAACTGGTGCTGCCGATCGCGGGTGGCATCTTCGTAATCGAGGCCGGTTCGGTTATTCTCCAGCGTTACTACTACAAGGCGACCCACCGGCGGATTTTTCGCATGGCTCCGCTGCATCATCATTTCGAACTCGGCGGATGGCCCGAAACGCAGGTGGTGGTTCGCTTCTGGATAATTTCGATCATCTGCGGGCTGGTTGCGCTCAGCACTCTGAAGTTGCGCTGAACCGAGGCCGCAGGCGATGCGTCGATATCGCGGACGCGCAGCATCCATCGGGTAGCTTTGCGCAAGGTAGCTTTGCGATGCAGCTGGCGGGCAAACGCGTAATGGTGATCGGGCTTGGCGTAAGCGGCTTCGCCGCGGCGCGCCTGCTCGCCAGACATGGCGCGGCCCTGGTGTTGACGGATCAGCGCACCGACTTTCGCGCCGCCGCGCACTCGCATGCGGCCGTGCAGGAAGGGAGCGAAAGCGCGATACCGGCGGGCGAGCTGCACGTGGGCATCGAAGACCCGGCCTGGCTGGACGGAATCGACCTGGTGGTGACGAGCCCGGGCGTGGCGCCATCCTCGCCGCTGCTGCGCGAGGCCGCCCGCCGGCGTATCGCCGTGATCGGCGAGCTCGAACTGGCAAGCCGCTTCATCGCGGCGCCGATCGTGGCCGTGACCGGCACCAATGGAAAGAGCACTGTGACCACGCTCATCGGCGAAATGTTCAAGGCCGCCGGACGGCGCGTCTTCGTCGGCGGGAACCTCGGCACGCCGCTCGCCGATGCGGTCGAGGGCGAATTCGACGACGTGGTGGCCGAGGTCTCGAGCTTCCAGCTCGAGCATACCGAGCGCTTCAAACCCCGCGTCGCGGCGCACCTCAACCTGGCGGAAGACCATCTCGATCGTTACCGCGACCTGGACGAATACGGCGGCGCAAAGGCGCGCATCTTTCGCGCGCAGGATCGCGACGACTGGGCGATTCTCAACCGCGACGATCCGCGCGTGTGGTCTCTGCGCGGAACCATCAACGCCCAGGTGATGAGCTTCGGGCTCGGGCCGGCCGCCGTCATGCCCGCAATCGGATTCGACGGCCGCGATCTGATTTTCGACGCGCGTTCGCGTCATGGCCGCATCGGACTCAAGGGCCTGCGCCTCGCTGGACGTCACAACCTGGCCAATGCGATGGCGGCGGCGGCCGCGGCGGTGGTGAGCGGCCTCGAGCTCGGCGCGATCGAAGTGGCGTTGGCCAACTTCAGCGGCCTGCCTCATCGGATGGAATTCGTCGCCGAGCGCGGCGGCGTCAGCTATATCGACGATTCCAAGGGGACCAACGTGGCCGCCGTGGTTGAGGCGCTGGCGGCGACGCGCGCGCCGGTGATTCTGATCGCGGGGGGCGTGGACAAGGGCGGTGACTACGCCCCTTTGCGCGCGCCCCTGGGCGACAAGGTGCGGCTGATGATTCTGATCGGCTCTGCGCGCGACACGATGCGCGCGGCGCTTGCGGGAGCAACCACGATCGAACTCGTGCAGGGCCTGCCTGAGGCGGTGGCGCGCGCGGCCGCGGCCGCGCGCCCGGGCGACACCGTGCTGCTGTCGCCGGCCTGTTCGAGTTTCGACCAGTTTAAAAACTATGCGGAGCGCGGGCGAATATTTCAGGAGCTGGTTCGGGCGCTTTGAGGCGGTGAGGCGTCCGCAGCTCGACCCGTGGCTGTACGTGCCGGCCGCGGCGTTGGCGGTGCTGGGCCTGCTGATGGTGCTCAATACCACCTATTTCCTGGGGCTCGAGAAGAGCGGCGACGCGTTCCGCTACTTCAAGCTCCAGCTTTGTCATATCGCGGCCGGCGTCGCGGTGCTCGCCCTGCTCTCGCAGCTGTCGCTGCGCGGGTTGCGCCGGCTGGTGATGCCACTGATGCTGGTCGCGCTTTTGATGCTGCTGGCGCTGTGGATTCCGGGGCTGGGGGTGGTGCGCGGCGGAGCGCGTCGATGGCTTCGCGTGGGACCGCTGCTGGCCGAGCCCTCGGAGTTGGCGAAGTTCGCGATGGTGTTCTTCCTCGCGGACTTTCTCAGCCGCCGGCAGGATCGCATGAATGAATTCGCGAGCGGCCCTTTGCCGGCCTTCATCGTGGCCGGTCCGCTGGCGCTGCTCATCCTCAAGCAGCCGGATTTCGGCAACACCGTGATGGTCGTGATGCTGCTGTTCGCGATGCTGTTTGCGGCGGGCGCGCGGCTGAAGCATCTCGGCGCCGCGGGCGGCGGCGCGCTCGCCGTGCTCGCTCTCCAGGCCGTCGCCAAGCCGTACAGAATGCGCCGGCTGAGCGCCTTTCTCGATCCATGGCAGACTGCGCGCGGCGCCGGCTTCCAGCTCATTCAGTCGTTCATCGCGTTGGGCGCGGGCGGCGGATGGGGCGTGGGGCTGGGCGCAGGACAACAGAAGATGTTCTATCTTCCGCAGGCCCACACCGATTTCGTGTTTGCCGTGGTGGGCGAAGAGTTCGGTCTGCTCGGCGCGATCGCGGTGCTGCTGCTGTTCGGCGCGATACTGGTTCGCGGGATGCGCGTCGCGCACGAAGAGCCTGACCCGTTTGCGAGCCTGCTCGCCGTGGGACTCACGGCGCTGCTCACGCTTCAGGCCCTGGTCAACATGGCGGTGGTGATCGGATTGGTGCCGACCAAGGGCCTGCCGCTGCCGTTTCTGAGCTACGGCGGGACCTCGATGGTGATGGCGATGGCGGCATTGGGAACGCTGCTCGCGCTGGCGCGCAGGCCGGCGGTGCGATGAAGGTGATAATCGCGGGCGGCGGGACCGGCGGTCATCTGTTTCCCGCCGTCGCCGTGGGTGAGGCGATGATGCGGGCGCGGCCCGACACCGAGGTGCTTTTCGTCGGCACGACGGCCGGGCTCGAGGCGCGATGGATGCCGCGCAGCGGGCTTCGTTACGAATTGGTCGACGTGCACGGCTTGCGGGGCCACGGTCCGATCGAGCGGTTGCGCGCGATTACCGAGTTCGCTCTGGCGCTGACACGCGCCCGCCGCCTGCTGCGCTCATTCGGCGCCGACCTGGTGGTCGGCGCGGGCGGCTACGCTTCGGCCCCGATTGCGATGTGCGCGATCGCGTCACGCACGCCGCTGGTGCTCATGGAGCAGAACATGCAGGTGGGGCTGTCGAACCGGATGCTGTGGCGGTTTGCGAGAAAGATCTGCGTCGGATTCGAGGAATCGAAGGAGTTGTTTGAGCCTTCCAAGGTGGTTGTGAGCGGCAATCCGGTCCGTTTCAAAATCGAGGCATCGCCGGTGCGGCCCCACCAGCCATTGCAAATCCTTGTTTTAGGCGGATCGTCGGGAGCGCATCGACTCAACGAAGGCGTAATCAAAGCCTTGAGAAATCTGCGAGAAGATGTTATAAAATTAGCTCTGGTCCACCAGACAGGAGAGGCCGATGTGGAGCTGGTGAACGGTGGATACGCCGCGCTGCAGTGCCCGGCGCGGGTTGTCCCATTCATCGATGACATGGCGTCAGCGTTGGCGAGCGCTGACCTCATCGTCGCGCGCTCGGGCGCGATGACCGTCTCGGAGATCGCCCTTGCCGGGCGTCCCGCGGTTTTTGTCCCCTATCCGTTCCATCGCGACCGCCAGCAGGAATTGAACGCGCGCGTGCTCGAGCGGGTCGGTGCCGCGATAATCGTCGCCGACGATGAACGGTTGGGCGAAAACCTCGCGGACGCGCTTCGTGGGTTGACCGCCGATCCGGCCCGGCTGGTTCGGATGGGCGCGGCTGCGCGAACCATCGCGAAACCGGACGCGGCCGACACGGTCGCGCGCATATGTTTTGAGCTCGGTGCCGAGGAGCGCGCTGCCGCATGACCCGGCCATTGACCAGGGGATTGCTCGGTCGCCAGCGCCGGCTGCATTTCATCGGCGTGGGCGGCGCCGGCATGAGCGGCATCGCGGAGCTATCGCTCAGGCTCGGCTTCGCGGTCAGCGGATGCGACAAGCATCTCGGTCCGACCACGCAGCGTTTGGCCGCATTGGGCGTCAAAGTCTTCGACGGCCATCATCCCGATCACGTCGCGGATCATTTCGCGGCGCCCGCCGCTGACGATGCGCATCGGCTCGACGCGGTGGTGATTTCCTCGGCGGTCAAGTTCTCCAATCCTGAGGTCGCTCGCGCGCGAGCGCTGCAGATCCCGGTGATCGCGCGCGCCGAAATGCTCGGCGAGCTGCTGCGAATGGTGCGCCTGGGCGTAGCGGTCGCCGGCACGCACGGCAAGACCACCACGACCTCTCTGGTCGGCCTCATCCTCGAGGAGGCGGGACTCGATCCGACCGTCGCGATCGGCGGGAACCTGCGCGCGCGCGGAACCAACGTGCGCCTGGGTGACGGCAACTACATGGTGGCCGAGGCCGATGAGAGCGATGCGTCCTTCCTGCTGCTGCTGCCGACGATCGCGGTCGTGACCAATATCGATCCAGAGCATCTGGATCATTACGGCACGATGGAACGCGTGCGCGAGGCGTACCTCAACTTCATCAATCGCGTGCCCTTTTACGGTCTCGCCGTGCTCGGGATCGACAGCCTCAACGTGCGCGGATTGCTCGGCAGCGTGCGCAAGCCGGTGCTCACCTACGGCGTCGCCTCCGATGCCGAGCTGCGCGCCGAGAATATCGCGATCGACGGCCTGTCGACGCGCTTCACCGCGGTTCGCGCGGGCCGGCGGCTGGGCACGGTCGAGGTGCCGACGCCCGGGCGCCATGTCGCGCTCAATGCGCTCGCCGCGGTGGGCGTCGCGCTTGCGCTCGGAATCGATTTCGAGGTTGCCGCGCGCGCGCTCGCCAGCTTCTCCGGCATCAGCCGGCGCTTCGAAATCAAGGGCGAGGCGGCGGGGCGGATCGTGCTCGACGACTACGCGCATCATCCGGCCGAGGTTCGCGCGACGCTCGGCGCCGCGCGCGCGGCATTCCGCAGGCGCATCGTGGCCGTATTTCAGCCGCACCGCTACACGCGCTTGCGCGACCTGTTCGATGAGTTCCTGGGCGCCTTCGATGACGCCGACGTGCTCTACCTGTGCGAGGTCTACGCGGCCGGCGAGGACCCCCTGCCGGAGGTTTCGGCGCGCCGCCTCTACGAGGCGCTGCGCGCGCGCGGCCATCTCGACGTGCGCTACCTCGGCGATGAGCCCGACGCGGTCGCGCGGATAGCCGCGGATACGATGCCGGGCGATTTGCTGATGACGCTGGGCGCGGGCGACGTGTATCAACTCGGCGAAGCGGTGCTGCAGAACCTGGGTTATGCAACCAAGACCCATGAACCGGCTTGAGCAGCAATTGCGCCCCCGGTTTGGCGCCCGTCTCCGCCTCGGCGCCCCGCTCGCGGAGCTGACCTCGTTTCGCATCGGCGGGCCCGCGGACGCGCTGCTGGTGGTCGAGACCGAGGACGAGCTGGGTGAGGCGATGGCGGCTGCCTGGCGCGAGCGAGTGCCGGCGTTCTGTCTCGGCGCGGGGACCAATCTGCTGGTCAGCGATCGCGGCGTGCGCGGGCTGGTGATCCATCTGGGCGAAGGCCTCGCTCGTCTCGAGTTCGAAGGCGTGCGGGTGCGCGCCGGCGCGGCCGCGTCATTCGGCGCGCTGGTGGGCGAAGCGGTCGAGCGCGGGCTTGCAGGGCTCGAATTCGGCGAAGGCATTCCCGGCAGCGTCGGCGGCGGGCTGGTGATGAACGCGGGCGCGTTCGGGGGCGAAATCGCGCGCGTGGTGCGGCGGGTCCACGGAGTCAGCGAGCAGGGCGAGGCGCTCGCGCTGACCGGCGCGGAAGTCAATTTTTCCTATCGGCGCACGCAGCTTCCGCCGCGCTTCGTGATTTCGCGCGTGGACTTCGAGCTCGAGCATGGCGATCGCGAGCGGTTGCGCGCGCGCGTCGCGGAGCTCAAGGCCAAGCGGGCGGCGCGCCAGCCGCACGGGCTGCCCAACGCGGGTTCGATTTTCAAAAACCCGCCCGGCAACTTCGCCGGGCGCCTGCTCGAGAGCGCGGGGCTCAAGGGCGAGCGCATGGGCGGCGCGGCATTTTCAAGCGAGCATGCGAACTTCATCGTGAACCTGGGCGGCGCGCGTGCGGATGACGTGCGCAGATTGATCGAGCTGGCGCGCAATCGGGTCAAGGAGAAGAGCGGCGTGGCTCTGGAAGCCGAGGTGCGGTTGGTCGGCGAGTGGTGACGGTGTGGATGGCGGCGAGGACGCGGGGCGGTAGTGGCGAAGCAGACGGCATCCAAGCGCAATAGGGCGGCGTCGCCGGCAACCAGGCAATCCTGGGGATGGTCGGGCAGGGCGCTCGGCCTTGTGCTGTGCGCATTTTTTGCGCTGGGCATGGCGACCGGGCTAAGTCAGGCGGGCCGCGCGCTGGCCGCGCGTGCGCGCGTGACCCTGACCGCCTACTGGAGCGCCGCACTGGCGAGCTTCGCCCAATGGCGCGATCGGAGCACCGAGAGCGCGATGCTCCCGGCTATCGCGCGCCCGCCGGCCGGCGGCCCGGTCGCCCTGGTCGCGCGGCGCGACGGCTTTTACGCGCTGTTTGCTGAAGGCGAACTGCGCGGTCCGGTCCAGCCGGCGCACGCCGGCGACCTGCCGATTTTGAGCGGCGCGGCGGCGCAGACGGCGGACGCCGCCGATTTGGTGCGTTACGCGGCGGCGCTGGTCCGCTCCGAGGCGGCGCTTTCGGGGCTGGTCTCCGAGATGCGCCTCGAGCGCGACGGGACCGTCTCGATGTTCTTCGATCGCTCGCACACCGAACTGCGCGTCGATCTCGACGACGCGCCGGCCGAACTGCGGCGCGCGGCGCAGGTGCTGGGCCAATGGCGCGGTCATGAGCAGATGATCGCAATGCTCGACATGACCACCCCCGGGCAGGCCGTGGTGCGGCTGCGCGGGACGCCGCGGTTTGGCGCGCAGCCCGACGCGGCGGTGCGTCGCGTGGCGCAACGGATTCATGCGGGCGAGGGCGTCCGTGGGAGCGGGGGCGGGCGGAGATGAGAAACGTGCTGACGGCTTTGGACGTTGGGACGAGCAAGGTATGCGCGCTCGTCGCCGAGCCGCTGCCTGAGGGTGGCGGTGCAACCGTGCTCGGCTACGGCGTGGCGCCCTGCACCGGATTGCGCAAGGGCGTGGTGGTGAATATCGAGGCCACGGTCGAAGCGATTCGCGCCGCGGTATCCGAGGCCGAGAGAACCGCGGGCGTGCGCGTGGGTGCCGCCGTGGTGGGCGAGGCCGGCGCACACATCCGCGGGCTCAACAGCCACGGGATTGTCGCCGTGCGCGGCGGCGAGGTGAGCGCGCGCGACGTCGAACGCGTGATCGATGCGGCGCGGGCGGTCGCGATTCCGCTCGATCGCCAGGTCCTGCATATCCTGCCGCAGCAGTTCGCGGTTGACGACCAGGAGGGCGTGCGCGACCCGATCGGAATGGCGGGCGTCCGGCTCGAAGCGCGCATCCACATTGTCACCGCCGCGCAGAGCTACGGCCAGAACCTGACCAAGTGCTGCGAGCGCGCCAATATCACGCCGCTCGAGATTGTCTTCGAGCCGCTCGCCTCGGCCGACGCGGCGCTCTTTCCCGAAGAACGCGAGTTGGGAGTCGCGCTGCTCGATATCGGTGGCGGCACCACGGACATCGTGGTGTTTCACGGCGGCGCCGCGATGCATACGGCGGTGCTGCCGCTCGGCGGCAATCATCTGACCGGCGACGTCGCCGCGGGCCTGCGCACGCCGCTCAACGAAGCCGAGCGGCTCAAGACGACGTATGGCGTGGCGACCAATTCGGTGGTCGGCCGCGATCAGACCGTACAGGTGCCGGGCGTGGGCGGGCGCGAGCCGCGCGTTATCGCGCGCCGCATCCTGGGCGAGATCATCGAACCGCGCATGGAGGAGATTTTCACCATGGCGCAGCGCGAAGTGATGCGTTCGGGCGTGGCTGACAGCCTGGCCTCGGGCCTGGTGCTGGTCGGCGGTTCTTCGCTGCTCGAGGGCACGCAGGAGCTTGCGGAACGCATTTTCGCCCTGCCGGTGCGGCGCGGACTGCCGATCAACCTGCGCGGCATGCCCGAAGAGCTGATGAAGCCCGCGTACACGACGGCGGCGGGATTGCTGCTGCACGCGGCGGGCGCGAACGGGGCGGTGAGTAACGGTGCAATGCGAGGAGGGCGGCTCGGCAAGCTGCGCTCGCTCGTTTCGGATTGGATGAGGGATTTCTTCTAAGGGGCGTCGAAATCGTGAAACGCGCGCTTTCCGCGGGGCTGCTGAGTGCCGCGCAATGTGGAGGAGGTTGTTGCAATGATTGAGTTGGTGGACGCCCCGGATCCCGGGGCGCGGATAAAGGTCATCGGAGCGGGCGGATGCGGCGGCAACGCGGTCAGTCACATGATTCGCCAGGGCCTGCATAACGTCGATTTCATCGCCGTCAACACGGACAGCCAGGCGCTGGCCGCCAGCGCCGCGCCGATGCGCATGCAGATTGGCTCGGTGCTGACGCGCGGCCGCGGCACCGGCGGCAATCCGGAAATCGGCCGCAAGGCGGCGCTCGAGGACGAGGAGCGGCTGCGCGAAGTGCTGAAGGACGCCGAGATGGTCTTCGTCACCGCCGGCATGGGCGGCGGCACCGGCACCGGCTCGGCGCCGGTGCTGGCGCGGATCGCCCGCGAGGGTGGCGCGCTTACCGTCGGTGTCGTGACCAAGCCGTTTCAGTTCGAGGGCAGCCGCCGCATGGCGCAGGCCGACGAGGGCCTGCGCGAGCTCAAGGACGCGGTCGATACGCTGATCACGATTCCCAATCAGCGCTTGCTTTCGATTGCGAGCCGCACCACGTCGCTGCGCGAGGCCTTTCAGAAGGCTGACGACGTGCTGCTGCAGGCGGTGCGCGGCATCTCGGAGCTGGTCACCGTGCACGGACTGATCAACCTCGACTTCGCCGACGTGCGATCGATCATGGCCGAAATGGGCCTGGCGATGATGGGCGCGGCGAGCGCGACCGGCGAAAACCGCGCGGTCGAGGCGGCGCAGCGTGCGATCTCGAGCCCGCTGCTCGAGGACGTCTCGATCAAGGGCGCGCGCGGCCTGCTGATCAACGTCACCGGCGGCCCCGACATGTCGTTGTACGAGGTCACCGAGGCGGCGAGCCTGATCCAGGAGGAGGCGCACGAGGACGCCAACATCATATTCGGCGCGGTGATCGACGAGAAGCTGGCTGACGAAATCCGTATCACCGTGATCGCGACCGGATTCGGCGATCTGGCGACGCGTTACGCGCCCCGCTACTCGTCCTCCGGCGCGCCTATCACTGCGCCGATCCAGGCGGCGGCCACGCGCCCGGTCGATCCCGCAACCGTGCAGCCGACTGCGCCAACGCTGCCGCCCCCGCCGCCGCAGCAGCGGATGTTCAGCAGCAAGCCGGTGCGCCGGATGGGCATGATCGTGGACGACGGCCTCGACATCCCGGCTTTCAAGCGGCGCGGCGCCGATCAGAACGCGATGCTGGAGCGCAACGAGCCGAGCGAGATGGGCGAGCACGACGACAAGCTCGATATCCCGACTTTCTTGCGCAAGCATCTCGAGTAGCGGAGGTTTCAGCCCAGGCGCGTCGCGCTCGGGCGTGCGGTAGCGCAGTGGCGGAGCGCAGGCTCACGCGAGGATGCGGGGTTCTGCGCTCCGCTTCGCGCCTCAATCAGCTTCGGCCAGGCCGAGCGCGAGCGGCGGTTGCGACGGTCGCACCGGGATCAGGATGAAGAAACCGGCCACGCAGGCGCCTCCCGCAAAAGCCGCCGCCCAGAGATAGCTGCCGGTGCTGTCTATCACGAAGCCCGCGATTGGCGGTCCGACGAGCGCACTGATGGCGGAGCCGGTGTAGAGCGTCCCCAGCAGCGCGCCCAGCCGCTCGACGCCGAACAGCTCCGCCACCATCGCGGGCGCGAGCGCAACCAGCCCGCCGTATGCGGAACCCATCGTCAGGGCGAACACGACCAGCCATCCGTAGCCGGCGCTCAGGACCCACAGCGCATAGCTCAGCCCGAGCGCGAGCGTGCAGAGCTTGTAAAGCCACATGATTCCGGTGCGGTCGGCGACCGCGCCCAGCGCCATGCGGCCGACCACGCTCGCGCCGCCAATGAGACCGACCAGCGCGGCCGCCGCGACCGGGCTTGCGCCGCGGCCGTGAGCGAACTCCGGCAGGTACACGTACGGGACGTAGATCGCAATCGAAGACAGGAGCGAAGCCACCCAGAGCATGGCGAAATTCAGCGTACGCACTGATGCGGAGAGGCGCGGGCGCGCCGCCGGGCGCGCGATAGGCGGCGGCTCGACCACGAGCGCGCAAATCGCGAGAACGGACGCGCTGGCCACGCCGAAAATCACGTAAGCCTCGCGCCATCCGTAACGATCGATCAGCATCGCCGCGACGGGCGCCATCGCCAGCGTGCCGCATCCGATGCCCGCGACGGCGATGCCAAGCGCGGTGTTGCGCCGGCGCGCGAACCATCCGCCCACCACCGACACCATCGGCACGTAGCAGCACGCTCCGCCGAGCCCCACTCCCAGTCCGTAGGTGAGATAACCCATCCACAGGCGGTCGATGCGCGAGGTGAGCACAAGCCCGACGCCCATGAAGCAGGCGGCGGCGAGCATCACCGGGCGCGGGCCGTAGCGGTCGCTGAGATGGCCGGCGGGCGCGCCGAGCGCGTTATAAATGCCCGCCGTGATCGAAAACACGGCCGCCGTCGGCATTCTGCTCGCGCCGAACTCGGCGCCCATCGGGCGGAAGAACGCGCCGAAGCTGTAGGAGACGCCGAACAGGGTGAAGCACGACATGAAGGCGCTGGCGACCACGATCCACGCGCGCGGCGAATCGAGCTCTGCGCTGCGAAGCTGCTTCATCGGGTTGGCGGGCAACAATCCGGCGGTCCGGGCGACGACTGCTACGCGCCCGCGTGCACGCGGATCAGCTCGAGGGTGACTTCGGCGGTCGCGGCCATGTCGCGCACGTCAAGCCATTCGCGCACCGTGTGGATGTCGCGCATGCCGGTGCCCAGATTGGCGACCACGAATCCGCGCTGGTTGAGGATATTGGCGTCGCACCCGCCCCCGGTCGCGTGCGGCCTGACTTCGCGCCCCAGCCGGCGTGCGGCCTCGAGCACCTTGCGCACGATCGGCGCGTCTTCAGGCACGTTCATCGCCTTGTATGAAGGGACGCTCTTGTACTCGAGCTGGGCATTGATCAGCTTGCCGTCAACGGCAACCGCCGCGCGTGCGACCGCGTCCTTGAAGCACGCGATCATGTGCTCCACCTGCGCCTCGAGCTTGCGCGGATCGGTCGAGCGCGCTTCGCCGCGCACGGTGACCTCGTTGGGCACCACGTTGCCCGCGCGCCCGCCCTCGATTGTACCGAGATTGGCGGTGGTCTCTTCGTCGATGCGGCCAAGGCGCATCGCGGCGATCGCCTCGGCCGCGATTTTGATCGCGGAAAGCCCGCGCTCCGGCGCCATCCCCGCATGCGCCTCGAGCCCGCGCACGGTGAAGCGCAGTCCGTACGCGCCGGCCTGGCGCACGAACAGATAGCCCGGTGAGTCGCTGTCGAACACCAGCCCCTCGCGGGCCTGCAGCAGGCCGAGATCGAGATTGCGCGCACCCTGCAGCCCCAGCTCCTCGCATACCGTGAACACCGCTTCTATGGGGCCATGCGCGATATTCCGTTCGCGCAGTTGATGGAGCACTTCGCAGATGATGGCGCATCCCGACTTGTCGTCGCCGCCCAGCACCGTGGTGCCGTCGGTGCGGATGATGTCGCCCTCGACCACCGGCTTCACCCCTTCGCCGGGAACCACGGTGTCCATGTGGGCGCACAGCAGCAGCGGCGCGATGCCTTCGCGGGTGCCCTCGAGATAGGCGATGAGATTACTGCAGTTGCCGTGCACCTTGTCGGCCGCGGTATCGAAGCGGCAGCGCAGGCCGGCGCTTTCCAGCTCGCGCACCAGGCGCTGTGCGACGTCGCGTTCGCGGCGCGAGAGCGAATCGATACGCACCAGGTCGAGAAACAGTTCCTTCAGCCGCGGAAGATTGATGGTCGTCACGCCAACCTTGTAGCGCGATCGATAGGCGGCGGCTACCGAATCGTGCCGCGCACCGTCCGTCCGGCCCGCGTGCGCGGAGGATTCAGTAGGCGGCGCTGGCGCGGGCCGCCGCGATCAGGCGGTCGATCTCTTCTTCGCTGAATCCGGCGAGCAGCCGCGCCTCGCGCGCGATCGTGATCGTCTGCGAATCGGCGGCGACGTCATCGATCGCCTCGCGCGCGCCGCGCGCGTTGAACAGGTCGTCCACGCTGTCCTGGAACTCCTGCGCCCGGCGCAGCCGCTCGGGGTCGCCCTCGGTCAGCTTGCGCATCCACTTCGAGCCCATGCGCACGTGCGTGATCTCGTCGGCCAGCACGTAATCCACCGCGCGCTCGATGATCTCGTCGCCGTTTTTCTGCGCGATCCGGATGAGCTGATCGAAGACGTCGCAGGCGAGCCCTTCCAGGCCGCGGTTGATACCCGCAACTCTCGCGGCGGGGTCGTCGGCCTGCGTGCAGCGCCACAGAATTTCCGTTTCGGGATAATCGCCCGGCTCTGCGCCCATGTACTCGAGCAGACGCGCGAAGATTTCGCTGTGGCGCGATTCGTCCCACACCTGGCGCGCCATGTCGAGCTGGAATTCCCACGGAGCGTCGGGGAAGTCGAACAGCGTGCGCCCCGCCGCTTCCATCGCCTGCAATTCGCCGGCGAAGATGCCGTGCAGGCGCACGCGCAGGGCTTCTTCATCGAATGGCAGGACGCGATCGTCGAGCCCCTGTTCCTCGCGAATCTCGCGCATGCGGCGCGCGCGGATGAGCACGAAATTGTCGGGACGGGCGAGCCGATCGGCGGCAATCATTCTTTGCATGGCATCCAAACCTTCCGAATCGGTAGTTCTCCTGGTTTGCGCCGTCCGCGCCTAATAGGCGGAGCTGCGCGCCGCGGCTTTCATCAGGCGATCGATCTCCTCGTCCGTGAAGCCGGCCAGCAGCCGCGTCTCGCGCGATATGGTCAGTGTCGAATCGAAATCGACCTGCGTCCCGCCCAGCACCAGCGGCACCTGCGGCGCGTCCTCTTTGGCGGTGCGAAAGCCGTCGAAATTGAACAGGGCGTCGATATTGTCCTGGAACTCCTGCGCGCGGCGCAGCCGCTCGGGGTCGCCCTCGGTCAGCTTGCGCATCCATTTCGAGCCCATGCGCACGTGCGTGATCTCGTCGGCCAGCACGTAATCGACGGCGCGCTCGATAATCGGATCGCCCATCTTCTGGCCCATCCGGATAATCTGCTCGAACACATCGCAGGCCAGTCCCTCGAGGCCGCGATTGATGCCCGCGACGCGGCACGCCGGGTCGTCCACCTGCGTGCACGACCACAGGACCTCGCTTTCAGGAAATTCGCCGAGATAAGACCCGACGTATTCGAGCAGCTTGACGAAAATTTCCGCGTGGCGCGATTCGTCCCATACCTGGCGCGCCATGTCGAGCTGGAATTCCCACGGCGCGTCGGGAAAATCGAACAGGGTGCGCCCGGCCGCTTCCATCGCCTGCATCTCGCCGGTCGCGATCCCGTGCAGCCGCCCCTTGAGGAAATCCTCCTCGAGCGGCATCACGGCGTTCGGCATCAGGCCCTGGTCGATGCGCGATTCGCGGATTCGCTCCACCGGCACGAGGATGATCTCGTCGGGGCGCGCGAGCCGATCGACTGCGATCATTCTTTGCATGACGCCTTCCTTCGCATGACGTCTTCTCTAACCCTGGCTCGTCCAGGCCGTGCGGCCGCCCGTGAGATTGACCGCTTCCCAGATGATCCAACGTCCGCCGCGCGCGCCCAGCCGAAGCTGCAGCGTGAACGATTCCGCGTTCTCGCCGAAAAGCCGCGCCTTTACATAATAGTGATCGTTCGCCTTGGCGTGCGCGATGATTTCGTGGCTGACGTACGCGGTGGCCGGAATCGAATCGATCAGCGCCTCGAGTTCCGCGGCGGCCTTTTCCACCACCATGCCGTTCAGCATGGCGCGGTCGCGCTGCGCGATAAGATCGAGGATGCGATCGGCCGCTGCCAGCATCGCCGGCGGAGGCGCCGAGCGTTCGCCGATCGGCTGCGGTCCGATAGCGCGGGATCGATCTCCGAGTTCGGGCATGGCCGCTCAATCCTCGCCATGCCGGCGATTCGCCTGCGTGGACTCATTTGCAGACGGATTCACCGGAGCCCATGCCGCGGGCCGCGGACGGCCGACGCCCGTCCACGGCGTGCGCCCGGGCGGAAAATACTCGGCCTCGGCGATAAGCCAGCGGCGGTCGCCGTCGCGCGTCCATCGGATCTGCATCAGCGCGCCTGAGCTTGCGGCTTCGAAACGAACTTTGGAGATGTACTGAGTTCCGAGGCGCGCCAGTCCGGGCGCGGCGTAGCGCTCGAACGGTCCGAGTCGCGCCGCTTCCGCGAACGCGATCCGATACGCATCGAGGGCGGCCCGCACGACATGGCGTTCGGCGGCTTCGCTGTCGTCGGCCAGCACGGCGCGCGCGTGCGCCGCGATCGCATCGAGCAATTCGGGCGGCCTGACCCGCGGTTTCATCGTTCCCACATATGCATCAGCGGCTGCGTCCGAGCTGCGTCGCCTGCGCGCGATCGTTTTCGCGGCCGATAACGCCGCCCGCGGCGGCGAGCAAATCCTCGAGATGCGCCTGCCAAGCGGTGGCGCGGCGATGCTTTTGCGGAGAATCGAGCAGCCGCTCCAGCAGGACCAGGCCGCGTTCGATGTGGCGCTTCTCGTCATCGACCAGGTGCGCGAGGATCCGCAGTGTCGGCGGTTCGTACACCGGGTTGGCGGCCTCGACGTGTGCGCTGTAATGGGCGACGAGGTGCGGCTTGAGCACGCGGAAGATGCCGGTCAGCCGTTCGATCGTATCCTCCCATTGCTCCTTGTCCTCGATCGCGTTGATGAATGCGACGAAGGCCTCGTTGGGCGGCCGCGAAACCTGGGCCTGCGAACGCAACTCGCCCAGCCGCTTGCCGAGCGCGTCGGCGTGCAGCGCGCAATCGTAAACCTGCCGCGCCATCTCGAGCTTGACCGGGATCTCGGGCGTAAGCGCGATCCATCCGGCCATCATGCGCATCATCCGCTCCTCGGCGTAGCGATAGTTCATGATGAAGCCGGCGCTCTGCCGGACACTGTAAACGCCCTCCAACGAGCGCCGATCGCGATGCTCCATGATATTCAGTTTTGCCGCCTTCGCGCGCGAACGCACCACGCTCCCGCACAATCTTAGGGATAGCCAAGATAGGACCGTCTCTCAACGACCAAAGACTCATCGCCCGCAGCGCGGGCCGTCTCGCCGCCGAATCTGCCGCCGCGCACGCCGTGAAGAATGCAATGCGCCGTTCAAAGTGCAGCACGGATCGGCGGACCTCGGCGCACGCGGACGCGATGATTTCCGAGCGTCTTTCAGGGATATCCGCACGGTATGGAACTTGCCCTGCAGCCAATCATGCGACGGCTCGGGCGCGCGAGTTCGACCCCTGAAGCGACTAGGCGATTGCGACACGATTTTGCGATCGGACCGCAGCGCCACAGTGAGATTTTCGGAGGCCCGGCACGGCTGTATCACTGCGTTCGTTGCAATTGGAATTTCATGGTCGGCGGACGCAAGGTCGTGGTGCTGGACGACGTTGGCAGGCCGATTCGCCGCGCCGCGAGCCTCGGGCGGTTCAATTCGTTCGCCGAAGGCCCGTGTCCCGTGCTCGAAGCGTTCGTAGCGGCGACGCCTGCCGGGGTCCAGTTCGACGCGTCTTCGGCGCAGCCAATGGCGCATTCGACGCCGCGCGTGAAGCGGTTCGGCATGGTCAATCCGTCGGCGAATTTGCGCCCGATGCTGCGCGTGCTCTCGCGCGAGCGCGACGGCATCGTACCCTGAAAACGCAATGCGGTCCGAGGTGACGGCCCATCCGGAGTCCGCGTACCTCACTCGCCCATCTGCGAGAGAGCGTGGCGCAGCGGCGCGTCCGAAATCTGGATGAAGCCTGTAAGGGGACGATCCAGTTCGACGATCAGAAATACCGCGCCCGCCACCGAAACTGCGCAGATCAGGAGCAGTGACACGACCGTCGGATTGCGCGGCGCGAACAGGCCGAAACCGACGAAGATGATCGCCAGCCAGAACACCAGCACGATCAGAAAGGGCGTCGGTATGGAACTCGCGGTCTGCTCCATCAGCAGCGCCCGTACGCGTCCCATGTCGCCCGTGATCTGCATCGCCTGATCGCGCATCGAGCGCTGCAGATCGTTGGCTGGCGTCAACTGCTCGATGCGGTCGAAAAAACCGGCGGCGCCGGCCTTGACCTCCGCCGAATCCAGGCTTGCGGACTGGTACGCGCCGTTCGCCCAAATCTGCCCGATGCCGCGCTCGAGTGTCGCGCGCAGCGCCGTTCGGGCCGGTCCGGTCTCCGGCCCATAGCGCGCCAGGGCGCGATCGAGCTGAACGAAGTCGGCGGCCAGTTGAGTCATCTCGGCGCTCTGGGTGTCGTGCGATTGCTTGGCCGAGGCGATCAGCAGCGCCAGCAGCAGCGCCGCCATGGTCGCAATCAGCCCCATCCCGGCTTTGACCACGTCCTTGGAATCGCCGCTTAAGTGATGCTCGGGCAACACCTCCCGCAACAGCATTCCGAGCAGCGCGCCGCCGAAGACGCACAAGAACACGATCACGCCGATCGATGTCGCACTCATGATTCCCCCCAGAGCCTCAGGTCTCGCGCCATTCAATAACAGATTCGTCGCGGCCGCCGAACAACACAGTGCGGCGGTGGCGGTCCGGCCGGCTCGCGCACCACGCCATTCAGGCGCATTGTTCGAGTTCGAGTTTGCGGCGCGGTTCGCTTGCTGCTGCTCATGAATGAGCGTTTCATTGATGCCACGGGGGCGCTTTGGACGGTCAAATGGCGGACGAACGAAATTTCCTCAGGCCGTCGGCGGGAGAGCGGATGTTCAACCGCCTGTTCGGCATCGCGCTCGCCTGCGGCCTCGGCCTTCGGCACAACTACATCGTTGAAGTGAGGGGGCGCAAAAGCGGCCGGACCTTTTCCACGCCGGTGGACCTGCTCGAATTCGAAGGGCGCCGCTATCTCGTGGCGCCGCGGGGCGAAACCAACTGGGTCCGCAATGCGCGCGCGGCCGGTCGCGCAGCGTTGCGCAAGGGCCGTGTGCGCGAGGAGTTCGCGTTGCGCGAAGTCGCGATTGGCGAGCGCGCGGAACTGCTCAAGGCATATCTCGATCGCTTCGCCCTGACCGTGCAACGTTACTTCCCGGTAACGCAAGGATCGCCCGACTCCGCTTTTTCTCCGATCGCCGGGCGCTATCCGGTTTTCGAGCTGCTGCCGTTGGCGGAAGATCGGGTGCATGCCTGAGCCCGCCGAATGTCGCTCGTCCGAGGGCGAGACGCCAATCGCGGCGCCGCCCGCCGTCTCGGACATCGATTCGGAAGGCGCTGCCCGCAGCAGCCGGGTCATTCGATGCGTCATCGCGCTGATGCTCTACCAGGGTTTCACGATGGCGATTCTGGGCACCGGCGCATCCTGGATCGCGCAAAGCTTCGGCCTCGACCAGTCCGGTATCGCACGCAGCTTCGCATGGATCTCGCTGAGCGCCTTTGGCGCGCTTGCGCTCTCGCGCACGGCCGACCGGGTCGGGCGACGGCGCGTGGTGCTGTGGGCGATGGCCGGTACGCCGCTGAGCGCCCTGGCGGCGGCGCTCGCGCCCGGACTGGCATGGCTGATTGTGGCGGCGATCAGCATGTACGCGTTTCTCGGCGCCGCGATCGCCGGCGGTATCGTGATGTTGGCCGAAGAGCTGGCGATCCATGATCGGGCGCGCGGCCAAAGCTATGCGGCGCTCGCCGGCGCGCTCGGCGCCGGACTGTGCATCGTCGTGATGCCGCTGGCCGCGCGGAGCATCCATAGCTGGCGGCTGTTGCTTTTCGCCAGCGCGACTTTTGGGATCTTGCTCTGGCCCGCGATGCTCCGGCTGATGCCGGAGAGCCAGAGATGGGAACGAGCGGCGCGGTCGGGCGCGCCCGCGAGCACCAGCTTCTACGCGATTTTCGATTCCGCCTATCGGCGCCGCGCGGTGGTCGTGCTGATCAGCTCGCTCTTCGGGGCCAGCGCCGCCACTGCGACCGACAGCTGGTCCTACTTCCACGCCGTGAGCGTCGTGCACCTGTCGCCGGCCGTGACGAGCATGCTCATCGTGGTCAGCGGCGGGATCGGACTTGCCGGGTTTGGCTGTGGCTCATGGTTGAGCGAACGCCTGGGGCGCGTGCGCACGGTAGCGTTGGCGTGGCCGCTCGCCGCAATAGGTGCGCTCTGGTACTACTGGGGGCCGCCCGCTCATTTCGCATGGCCGGCGCTGTGGCTCGGAGCGGGATTCGCGTGGCGCAGCGTGATGGTGAACGCGTTGATGGTGGCGGCCAATTCGGCGGTTACCGAACTATTCCCCACCTCGCTGCGCAGCACGATTATCGGGTGGCTCGCCATCACCAACGCGTTAGGGGCGCTCATTTCGCACAGCTCGATCGCGCTGCTGGCCGGACCGCTCGGGGGCCTGTCCCAGGTGGTGGGTTATCTCGCGCTGTGCGGTTTGCCCGGCGCCGTGCTGTGGGCGCTGTTTATCGACGAGACGCGCGGAATGACGCTGGAGGCGGCCGCGGGCGAGTCGCCGGCCGCCGGTTAACGCAGCTTCAGCTCAGTTTCGACGAAGTCTGCAGCCGCCGCATCCCATTGAAATGCCGCCGCACGCGCAAATTTTCCCGCGCGCACGGAGAGCACGATGTAAGCCGTGCCTGGATAATCGGGCTCGTTCGGATCGAACGAGCAGGCCTGCGCCCGATCGGTCGGCGAGAAATACGCGTCGTGGTCGGGATGGGAATGATATACGGCGACGAGTTCGAGACGGCGGCGGTCGATTTCGTTCATCGCCGCTAGATGCTCGCGCGGCTCCATCAGGAAGGCGGTGCGCGCGTCGCGCGCGAACGATGCCGGATCCTCGGCGTGCCGGCGATTCTGAATGTTGGTGATGGGCCGGAGCTCTTCAATCGCGCCGCGGTCGCCGATTATGAAACCGCAGCACTCGAACGGAAACTCGCGCTCCGCCTGGGCGACCATGCGCTCGAAATTGGCCTTGTCGATCGTGATTGGCTTCATGGATGTTTATCGAGAGAGGCTAGCCGGTCCGTTGCGGCGCGACAACGCCGCGCGCGCCTTTGCTTGCCGGCAAAGCGCCGGCGCTGTAGGAAGTAGCTCATGGAACGAACAGCGATCCGCCTTGGCGGCGTGGAACTCGACTCCTCGGTGATGAACGCGTCGGGCCCGCACTCGGCCGAGCGCGACGAGATACTCGAGCTGAGCCGCCGTCACCGGGGTGCACTGGTCTTCAAGTCGTGCAATGTCGCGGGCCTGGACGCGCCGGATAATCTCAAGAACCGCGGAGTCGAGCATTTCGCCGCACTGGCGCGGGAACTCGCGCCGCGCGGAAAGATCATCATCGCAAGCGTGGTCGGGAATACCGACGACGAGATCGTCAAGGTCGCCGCAGCGCTCGACGGCTCGGGAGTAAAGATCGTCGAGCTCAACCTCGCCGACGATTACGTGATGAATTCGGTCGCGCCGTTCGCCTCGCGCCAGCGCCTGGAGGCGTTGCTCCGGCGGGTGCGTGACGCGATCAAGGCGGCGCTCGCAGTCAAGATTCCACCCAGGCCGGGCGCGCTCGAGGCCGCGGCGCTTGCGGAATTGTTCAAGCAGACGGGCGTCGCCGTTGCCGTATGCGCGAACGACCTGCCCAAAGATCTCCAGATCGATCTCGCGTCGGGGCGGATCAAGGGTGTGCGCCGCCCGCTCTCGCAGACCCACGCGTTCTGGCAGCTCAGCGGGGGCGCCTACGACGTCGTTGCCGTGGGCGGAGTTAACACCGGCCGCGACGCATACGTCGCGCATCTGACCGGCGCCCGGGCGGTCGGCGTCGGTTCGGCGCTGATCAAGGAGGGCGCGGGCGCCCTCGAGCGCATCGATCGCGAACTCGACGCGCTGCTTGCGCAGCATGGCAAACGCTCAGTGGACGAGATCGTTGGCCGGGCCGGCTTCGAGCCCGCTTAGCGCGCGCAAACGCGGTCCGAAATACGGCATGCCTTTTCCTGCGAGGTTGCGATGGATCTGAGAGATGCAGTTGCGGTAGTCACCGGTGGCGGTTCCGGCCTGGGCGCGGCGACCGCCAATGAATTTGTCGAGCACGGCGCGCGGGTTGTAATTCTCGACCTGCCGTCCTCGCCCGGGGCGAAGGCAGCCGAAAGCTTGCGCGAGCGAGGGATGTTCGTCGCCGCCGACGTGACCTCGGGAGTGGACGTCGAGGCGGCGATCGCCCAGGCGGCCGGGCGTTTCGGCGCCGTGCACATCGCGGTCAACTGCGCAGGAATCGGACGTGCGATGCGTACGCTCGCCAAGGACGGACCGCATTCGCTCGACCTGTTCAATAAGGTCATCCAGATAAACCTGGTCGGCACTTTCAACACGATTCGCGTCGCCGCGGCGCAGATGGCAAAGAATCAACCCAATCGCGAGGGCGAGCGCGGCGTGATCATCAACACCGCTTCGATTGCCGCCTACGATGGACAGATCGGGCAGGCCGCCTATGCCGCTTCCAAGGGCGGGGTGGTCAGCCTGACGCTGCCGGTGGCGCGCGACCTCGCGTCGCTCGGAATCCGCGTGTGCACGATTGCCCCGGGCGTGTTCGAAACCCCGATGCTGGGCCTGTTGCCCGACCCCGCGCGCAAGGCGCTCGAGGCCTCGATCCCATTTCCGTCGCGCCTGGGGCGGCCGAGCGAATACGCCGCGCTGGCGCGCCATATTGTGGAAAACACGATGCTCAACGGCGAGACGATCAGGCTCGACGGTGCGCTGCGGATGGCGCCGCGCTAGCGCGCTGGATCAAGGACTGGGGACGGGCAAATCGTCGGGCGTGCCGGCATCGGAGCCGCCCATGTCGGGGGCTGCGGGCGTGCCGTTCCCCTGAGGTACAATCTCAGGCGCCTTTCCGCTCGGCTCGACTCGAACCGCCGCTGGCGGCGCGCCCAGGTCGGGAACATCCGCGCCGATTGGGATTATGAGCATTCCCTGCTGATAACGCGGGCCGCCCACAATCAACATCCCGTGGTTGCGCAGCCGCAGGTCCGTAGTCATCATCGGCCGTGCGCCCTGAAACAGCATCAGCTCCATCGTGATCATGTTGTCCCGGACCGCGTTCGGCTCGACGTGCACGATCCATCCGCCGGGTAATGTAAAGGCGGCCGCACTCCCGCATTCGGTACGACCGACCTGACTGCTTACCAGGCGATAGGTCGTGTAGCGAAAGATGGATTGCAATCTCAGCCCCATCGGCAGGAGCCGCTCGTCGATACCCTCGCCCGTGTCGGCCGCGATCACTTCGTCGACGTGCAGCAGGACAATTCGATGACCCGTAGCGCTGGCGGCGCGGGCTGCGGATGATGCGGCCGTGTGGCGGCTGTCAGACGACTGCGGCTGGGGCTGCACCGCAGGCGTGGATTGAGCCTGAGCGCTGAGCGTCATGAGCACGACCAGAAATGCCGTCAAGGGTGGAATTGTCAGACGGGTCATGGTCAGGGTTGCTGATCGGGCAGCCAGATTACGGTGGTGCCCTGGGTCGGCTCGCTCCATACGGCGACGTCGGGGTTGGAGGTTTCCAATTTCGAGATGATCACACCGGGCTCGCTGCCGGCAGCAGAGGCGAGCGCCGCGGGCGCATTGGCGGCCTGTTGCGCGACGACATGCACGTCGCGCGCGGCTATCTGTGCGGCGCGATTGCCGGCGCTCATCATGTAGTGCGCGAAAGGCGTCGCGATCGCGATCGTCACTGCCGCCGCGGCCGCCGCGAACGCCATGGCGGTAACCACGCCAAAGCGCTCGCGCCGCACGTCCAACCAGTGACCGAACCGGGTCAGCAGGGAAGGGCGCAGATTATCGAGGCGTGCCAGTACGGCGCCTGCAAACCCCTCGAGGTCCGGCGCCGGCGCCGCATCCCGCAGCATCCGGCCGATCGCGGAATAGCTCTCAGCCGCTTCTTCGCAGCCTTTGCAACCCGCAAGATGGCGAGCGACTTCCCTCATGCCATGCGCGGGCAGTTCGCCATCCTGAAAGGCTCCCAGGAGCTGGGCGATGTCGTCACATTGAGTCATGATGTTGATCGCGGCGGACGCCTCAATCTTCTGCCAGGTCCTTGAGGATCGCACGCAGGTGATTGCGCGCATAGTGCAGGCGGCTCATCACGGTACCTCTTGGACACTGCAAAACATCACTTATCTCATCGTAAGACAGGCCCTCGACCTCCCTTAGAAGTATCGCGGCCCGATGTTCCGGCGTCAACTGATCCAGGGCGCGGCGTATGCGCTCGGCCATTTCGCCGCGCTGCGTTTCCTTGAAGGCATCGCCGAGCTTGCTGGGCAGGCGCTGCAACTCGATTTCCGCCTCGTCGCCGCGCATCGTCGGATGCCGGCGCTCGCGGCGGCGAAAATCAATCGCGATATTGGCCGCGATCCGGTAAAGCCAGGTCGAAAAGCTGGACCGCGACTCAAATTTCCCGACATTCTCGAACGCACGTACGAAGGTCTCCTGTGCCAGCTCAAGCGCATCCTCCTGGTCGTGCACCACCGCCATCGCCACTCCCACCACGCGACGCTGGTAACGCTCGACCAGGATGCCAAACGCCCCGGTATCCCCCGTCCTGGCCCGCTCGATGAGCTCGGCTTCGTCCCCGTCCTGGCGATTGGGCTTAATCAAAGAGTTAGACGCGGGTCGATCGGGCAAAATTCAGGCCGAATCGCCTCGGCAGCCCTCCATCTCCGCCCAATTGGGCCCGCGCTTGAGCTCGACACGCAGCGGGACCTTGAGTTCGGCCACGCCTTCCATCTCTTGCTTAGCCGCACGTGTTACGACCTCGAGTTCGGCTTCCGGCACCTCCAGGAGCAGCTCGTCATGGACTTGCAGGAGGATTCTGGCCCCCAGTTTTTGCTTTTTTATCACCCCGTCCAGACGAATCATCGCGAGCTTGATCAGGTCGGCAGCCGTGCCCTGCAACGGTGTATTGGTTGCGATACGTTCGGCCTGGTTCCGGGCTCCGCCTTGCGGAGAATTCAGTTCCGGCAGGTAGCGCCTCCGTCCGTACATAGTGGCAACCCAGCCTCTTTCCCGCGCCTCAGCGAGCGATTCGCGCAGGTACTTGTGAACGCCCGGCAATCTTTCGAAGTAGCGCTTTATGTAATCGCCCGCCTCCTTGATGCTGATTCCGAGTTCCTCTGAAAGCCGCTGCGGACCCATCCCATAGATAATCCCGAAGTTGATGACCTTGGCGAGCCGGCGCGCCTCGGCGTCAACCTCGGTCTGCTTGAGGCCCAGCACTTCAGCCGCGGTGCGGCTGTGAATATCCTCGCCCCGGCGGAACGCGTCCACCAGTGTTGATTCGCCCGACAGGTGCGCGAGCACGCGAAGCTCGATTTGCGAATAGTCGGCCGACAGCATCATGCATCCCGCGGGCGCGACGAAGGCGCGGCGGATCCGGCGGCCCTCCTCACTGCGCGTCGGGATATTCTGCAGGTTGGGTTCGGTCGAGCTCAGCCGGCCGGTCGCGGTCAACGCCTGATGGAACGAAGTGTGGATGCGTCCGGTTGCCGGATCGATGAGCTGCGGCAACGCGTCGCTGTAGGTTGATTTGATTTTTGCGATCGCACGGAACTCGAGCAACTGCCTGGGCAGCGGGTGAACCTTGGCCAGTTTGTCCAGCGCGTCGGCATCGGTCGAGAACCCGCTTTTGGTCTTCTTGAGTCCCTTGGTCGAGAGCTTGAGATCGTCGAACAGCACCTGGCGCAGTTGAATCGGCGAATTGAGGTTGAACGTGCGCCCGGCGAGCCGATAGCACTCCTGCTCGATGCGCGCGAGCTGCGCGCCCAGGTCGGCCGAGACCGTTTTCAGCGCCTCGGCGTCAACCGCGATACCGGTCGCTTCCATCTCGGCCAGGATGCGCGCCACCGGCAATTCAATATCGGTGAAAAGCGACTCGAGCCCGTCGGCGGCCAGTTTCGGCATCAGCGCCTTGCGCAGCGCGGCGACCAGTTCCGGTTCCGATCCCGGCTCATGGCTGCCGCCGAGAGGCGCCAGGTGCTGGTGATAGAGATCGGTCAGCGACGGCTCCGGACGCCCCGGATTGACGAGGAAGCCGGCGAGCATCGTATCGAAATCAACCCCAGCGAGTTCGAGATGGTGGTCGCGCCGCAGAGCTCGAAGGTGCTCCTTCAGGTCGTGACAGCTCTTGGGCGGAGCGGCAGCACTGAGCAGCGGACCCGCCGCGTCGATGCCTGCTTCCGTCAGCACGTAAACCTGGCTATCGCCCTCGGCGCTGATTTTCAGCCGGCCGCCGCGCTGCGCCACGGCGGGCGCGCTTGCCTCGCCCGGTTCGGCTTTTTCACCGACCCCGCCGAAGTCCAGGGCCCCATCGGCTCCCGATGCTTCGCTTGCCGGTGCCTGCGGCGCGGGGCGATTCTGCGCAACCGCAGCTTCCAGGTGCAGCGCCAGACGCGGCGCGCGCGCCAGCCGTTCAATCAGCGCGGGCGCTTCCGCCGCACCTAGCTCGCGCTCGCGCTTTTCCGCGCCGCCCTGGGGGAGCGCGGCCTGCGCCGGCGTCAGTTCGCTCAGCAGCGAGTCGAATTCGAGCTCGCGCAGGAGCCGCCCGACCGCGGTTTCGTCGATGCCGGGCCAGACGAACTCTTCGAGCCGGGTCTCGACCGGCGCGGCGGTGCTGATGCTGACCAGTTTGCGCGCCAGTTCGGCGTCGGTGCGATGTTCGGCGAGCAGCGCGGCGATTCGCCTGGCGCCGCGCAGGCCCGGGACTTTCTCGACTTCGGTCAGGTTTGCGTACAGTTTGTCGAGCGAACCGAAATGCTTGATCAGCGCGGTCGCGGTTTTCTCGCCGATCCCGGGGACGCCCTTGATGTTGTCGATCGAATCCCCCATCAGCGCCATCACGTCGATCACTGCCGACGGCTCGACCCCGAGCCGCGCGCGCACTTCGCGCGCGTCCACGCGCCGATCGCGCATCGTGTTCCACAGCGTGATGTGCGGACCGACGAGCTGCATGAAGTCCTTGTCCTCGGTAACGATCACGGTGTTGCAACGCTGGCGCGCGGCCTGCGCGGCCAGCGTTGCGATCACGTCGTCCGCCTCGAAGCCCTCGACCATCAGCTTGCGGATGCGGAAGGCATCGACCGCGCGATGAATGTAGGGAATCTGCACGGTCACGTCGTGCGGCGCTTCGACGCGGTTCGCCTTGTAGGCCTCGAACAGGTCATCGCGGAAGGTCTTGCGCGGCGAATCGAAGACGACCGCGAGCAGCCGTGGCCGCTCTTCTTTCAGCAGCTTGAACAGCATCCGGATGAACCCGTAGATCGCATTGGTCGGCATTCCGCGCGAATTGTTCAACTGCGGCAGCGCGAAGAAGGCGCGGAAAACGAAGCCCGAGCCGTCGATCAGGTACAATGTCGAGCGCTCATCGGCCATCGGCGTGTGAACCTATTCCCAAGCCATCGGCAAAGTAAAATCCGCTTCGGCGGTTGGGCTCTATATTGACAGTTTGCACAGGCGGGGCTTAACTAATCGCTTGCTTGCCGGGACGGGATTGAAGTTTCGCAAGCCTTCCGTCGTCAAAACGCGTTAGGAATGGGGGCCGGGGGCGGCTGCCAGCGAGGCGATCCGCATGATCGAGGTAAAGAATCTGACCAAACGCTACGGCGACTTCGTCGCGGTGCGTGACGTCTCGTTCAAGGCCGAACAGGGTTCGATCCTCGGCTTCCTCGGTCCCAACGGCGCCGGCAAAACCACCACCATGCGCATCATCACCGGCTTCATGCCGGCGAGCGAGGGCACGGTGCTGGTGGACGGGCTCGACATCTTCAGCCAGTCGCTGGAAGCCCGCCGGCGCATCGGCTACCTGCCCGAGACGCCGCCGCTGTATTCCGACATGCGCGTGGAGGCTTATCTGCGCTTCGTGGCCAGGCTGCGCGGACTGCATCGCTCGGCGCTCGACGAGGCCGTCGAGCGCGCGCTCAAGATCTGCGGCCTTGCGGACATGGCGCATCGTATCTGCGGTCAGCTTTCCAAGGGCTATCGTCAACGCGTAGGCCTGGCCCAGGCGATTATACATAATCCGCCGGTGCTGGTGCTCGACGAGCCGACCATCGGACTCGATCCCCGGCAGATTCACGAGATTCGCGGCCTCATCCACGGCCTCGCCGGCCAGCACACGATCGTGCTGTCGACCCACATCCTGCCCGAGGTGTCGCAGATCTGCGATCGCGTGGTGATCATCAACGCCGGACGGGTGGTGCTGGAAGAGAAGCTGGGCAGCCTGCCCGCGGGCAAATCGCTCGAGGACGTATTTCTCGATGCGATTGCGAAGGAGGAGGGGCACGAGATCGCCGACAGCGAGGAGACACTGGAGGAGGTTGGCGCAGGTCACGCCTGAACCGGTTTTTATTCCGCACGAATCGATGAGAAGCGCACAACCATGAGAAACGCCCTGACGATTGCGGGCAAGGAGCTGTCGAGCTACTTCGTGCAGCCGGTCGCCTACGTGGTGCTGACGGTTTTCGTGCTGCTCGCCGGATGGTTCTTCTTTGCCCTGATCAAGCAGTTCAGCGAGATGGTGCAGGTGTATTCGGCGATGTCCAACGCGCAGGCGCTCGAACATCTGAACCTCAATACCCGCGTGATCGATCCGCTGCTGCACAACATGTCGGTGGTGATGGTGATCCTGGTACCGGCGATCACGATGCGCGCATTTGCCGAGGAAAAACGCACCGGCACCTACGAGTTCCTGCTGACCGCGCCGGTCCGCACCGGCGAGATCGTCGCGGGCAAATTCATCGCCGCCGCCGTGTTTATCCTGATCATGGTGGCGCTCATCTGGATTTTTCCGATCATCCTGATGGTGTTTGGCGACCCCGAGGTGGGCGTGATGGCTGCGGGTTACGTCGCGCTCGCGCTGCTCGGCATCTGTTTCGTCGCCATCGGACTGTTCACGTCGTCGCTCACGCAGAACCAGATCATCGCCGCGATCAGCTGCCTCGGCGTGCTGCTGCTGCTCTACGTGATCTCGTGGCCGCTGCAGACCGGCGGCGGCACGCTCGGCGATCTGCTGCGCTATCTGTCGCTGCCGGTGCATTTCGGCCAGATGGTGGACGGGGTAATCGACACCAGCGATATAGTTTACTTCTGCACGATGATTTTCGTGGCCTTGTTTCTGACCCAGCGCTCGGTCGAGTCGGTGCGTTGGCGCTAGGGTAGGCGGAGCGCGGGATGCAACGCAGCATGGCGGCGGCCGGCCTGATCGGCCTGGTGTTCCTGTTTTTCGCGCTGGTCGCCTATCTGACCGGCGCGCGGCTCTATTTCCTGCTCAACCTGATTCTCGGTGTGCTCGCGATCGTGTTGTGGGCGAGTTCCAGCCGCGGCACGCTGGGTACCCTGATGGGCCATCGCGCGGCGCGCTACGGGGCCAACGCGGTGGTGTACTCGATCGCCTTCGTGGGCCTGCTGGTCGCGATTAACTACATTCTCGCCCTGCATCATCGCCGCTTCGATCTCACCAGCGAGCGGGTGTTCAGCCTCTCGCCGCAATCGGTAAAGGTGGTCAACACGTTGAAGCGGCCGCTCAAGCTCTATGGCTTTTTCCAGGGCGGACGCGACCCGCGGACCGAGGCCCTGTATGAGTCGTACGCCTACGCCTCGCCCAAAATCAGCTACCAGCTCGTCGACCCTGAGAAGAATCCCGAGCTGGCGACCCGCTTCAACGTGACGCGGATGCCGACCACCCACATCCAGTACGGCGATCAGGGCACCAATTTGGGCGAAACCACCGAACAGACGATCACCAACGGCATAATCAAGGTCACCAGCACCACCACCAAGGGCGCCTGTTTCCTGCAGGGCCATGGCGAGCCCTCGATCGAGGACATGGACGGCGACAACGGATTCGGCCGCGCCGCGCAGGCCCTGATGGGCGAGAACTACGATGTCAAGCCGCTGACGCTGATGACCTCGCCGAAGGTGCCGTCCAGTTGCGTCGTGGTCATCGTCGCGGGTCCGGTCAAGCCGCTCTTCCCGGCCGAGATCGACGCCCTGGACAAGTACCTCAAGCAGGGCGGCCGAATGCTCGTGATGCTGCGGCCGCAGCGGTCCGACCAGCCTGACGCTCAGGCCGCGTTGATCAATCTGGTGAGCCAATGGGGCCTGACCGTCGGCGACGACATCGTGCTTGACCAGGAACTGCATCTGTTTGCTGGACCGACGCTGGGACTCAGTCCGCTGGTCGAGCTGTATCCGCCGCATCCGATCACGGCGCAGTTCAACAAACGGACGCTGTGGCCGATGGTGCGCTCGGTCGAGCCGGTCAAGGACATCAAGTATGGCCTGCAGACCTGGCCGCTCGCTCAGACCAGCGACACCTCGATCGCGGCGACCGACATCGCGGCGATTTTCAAAGAGCAGAAGTTCAAGCCCGGGCCCAAGGACCGCAAGGGGCCGATCTCGATCGCTGACGCGGTCGATGGAGACAACAAGAAGCTCAAGTGGGGCAGCGGCGAGGCGCGCCTGGTGGTGTACGGCGATACCGACATGGCCACCAATCAGAACCTGTCACAGGTATTCAACCAGGACTTTTTCCTTAACACGGTGGACTGGCTGGCGGGCGAAAGCGCGACCATCGCGATTCGTCCGCGGACGCTGCACGCCTCGCGGGTTAATCTTACGGTCAGCCAGTTCAACAGCGTGTTCGTAGCGTCGGTCCTGATGCTGCCCGAGCTGCTGCTGATCCTGGGCATTGTCGTGTGGTGGGAGCGGCGCAACTGACGCCGGCACCCGGGCTGGTTCGCCTCCGCGATGCGTCCGCGCAACACGCTTATCGCTCTGGTTCTGCTGCTGGTGATCGGCGGCTACGCGCTGATCATTCTGATCGGCTCGCGCCCGGTGCCCACGCCGACGTTGTTCAATATCGATCACAAGGACATCAGCGCGATCGATCTGCGCTTCAAGGATCGCGAACTCCAGCTCGCGCGCAATCCCAATCACACCTGGAGCATCCTCAAACCGATCAGAGCCGACGGCGATCAGTCCGCCGTCGATGGCCTGACCGAGACCATCGCCAACGCTCAGCTATCGCGCACGATCGAGGAGAAACCAGACAGCCTCAGACCCTTCGGCCTCGACAAGCCGGCCGTGACGCTGACCGTGACCGCGGACAAGAAGGGCGCATTGCCCGCGCTGCTGGTCGGCAACGTCACGCCGGTGGCCAGCGGCGTGTATGTTAAATTCGCTGACCAGCCGGCGGTGCTGATGACCAGCAGCGACTTCCTGACCGCGATCAGCAAGACGCCCAACGACCTGCGTTCGCACGAGCTGATGAGCTTCAACATGGACGACGCGACGCAGCTGGTACTGCGCAGCGGGGTCAATCCGCCGATCGAGATCGACCGCCAGGGCGGGCAATGGCGCATCGTCGCGCCCGGGCACTACACGGCCGATCCCGATACGGTTGCGCAGATGCTCACCGCGCTGGTCGATGCGCAGGTCAAGGACTTCGTCAGCGATGCGCCGACCGACCTCGCGCCCTACGGCCTCAAAAACCCGCAAATCTCGGTTGCCGTGTACAGCGGCAAGAACAAGGTCGAGCAGTCGCTGTTGTTCGGCCTGGAAGTGCCCGAGGCGTCAAAGAAAGCGGTGTACGTCAAGCTCGCCGGCGCGCCGTCGGTCTACAGCGTCGAGGACTCGCTGCTGAGCAAGGTGAACCTGGGGCTGTTCGATTTGCGCGACAAAACCGTGATGGGCTTCGACCCGCTCAAGATAGGCCGGGTCGAGGTCGAAAACCATGGCAAGCAATACACGCTTTCGCGCGATGCCGGCGGCAAATGGCGGGTCGCCGACGGCGCCAAAACCTCGGACGCCAACGGGCAGGCGGTGCAGACCTTTCTCGACGAGCTGGCGAATCTGAAAGGGGAAAAGATCGTCGAAGATCCGATGGGCGATCCGCACAAGTACGGGATGGACAGGCCGACCGAACAGATCGTGGTGTTCGCCAGGGACGACAAGCAAATTGGGACGGTGCGGCTTGCGCAGATCCAGAGCAAAGTCCAGGTCTCTCCGCCTCCGTCGGACGAAGACGAGCCGAAGCCCAAGACCACGCGCACGGTCATGAAAGTCGAGGATTACGCCAACTCGACCGCGGGCAGCGCCGTGTACTCCTTGCGCGAGGCCGATTTCAGCCAGTTCGATATGACTGCCGACCAGTTTGAGAAGACGCAGGCGCTCGGCACGCCCTTGCCGCCTAAGAAGTAGCGCCCAGCGGTCCCCTGTCTCCGCGCGGGCGCACCCTCTCGCGGCTGCGCCGGGAGTCCGCTTCAGCCTTCCGCGATCACGTGCGCCATCGCGCTTGCCTGGGTATGCGTGATGCTCAGGTGAAAGGCGGCGATGCGCCTGCGTCGCGCAAATTCAGCCGCTTTGCCGGAGAGCAGGATCGCGGGTGGGCGGCCGCGCTCGCGCACGACCTCGATCTCGCGCCAGCCGACGTTGCGATTCCATCCCGTGCCCATCGCTTTCATCGCGGCCTCCTTTGCGGCGAAGCGCGCGGCGTAGCTTTGGTAACGGGGGCGTCCGCGCGATTCGCAATAGGCAATTTCGCGCTCGGTGTACACGCGGCGGCGAAAACGCTCGCCGGTGCGCGGATGGGTGAGCGCGCGTTCAATGCGGTCGACTTCGATCAAATCTATTCCGGTGCCCAGGATGCCCATTGCGCGACGATCCTAGACGGCGCGTCGGAGCGAAGAAAGCGTCCGCGCCGATGCCCGGCTTGCGACCCGCCTGCTCTCGATTCTATTGTCGATGCTGGATCGCGCAGGAGAAGGCAATGGCAAAGCTCAAGACCACAGTCAACAAGGCGAAATGCATCTCCAGCGAGGACTGTGTTGAATCGGCACCGTCGGTATTTCGGCTCGACGCCGAAGGCAAGTCGGAGGTCTATAACCCCACGGGAGCGCCGGATGCGGCGATCCTGGCGGCGGCGCGGGCATGTCCGGCGCGGGCTATAGTCGTTGTGGACGAAGAGACCGGAGTGCAGCTATTCCCGGCGCCCAAAAAGTAGCGGCGCGACGGCCTCGCGCGGCCGGCGAGCTTTACATCGCCCAAACCGCCGACCTTGCGGCAGTGCGGGCGTTACTCGGTCCGATGGGGGACGCGGCAGGCCCGCTTATCGCCAGCATCGGACAACCGGCCCTCTGCTGGATCGCGGCGTGGCTCGGCGACACGCTTGCGGGAGCGATTGGTTTCGAGACGATAGTGGACGCGGGGGCGGTTTGCGCGCTCGGGGTTGCTCCTGCGATGCGTCGGTCGGGTATCGGTGCGGCACTCGTCGATGCGGTGCGCAAAGCCGCGCGCACCCGGGGTGTGCGCAGGCTTTATGCGATCGCTCCGCGCGGGAATCCGTTCCTTCAGCGGTTCGGTTATCAGCCGGTCAACCGCGCCGCGCTTACCAACGACCTCGCGGGCTCGTTTGTGGGGGACTATCTGCGTTCGAATCGGCAGGAGCTCGAGCGATTCGAGACGTGCTGCGTGGATATATCAGGAGACGGATTGATCGAACGATGAAGGCTCCCGGGTCTGACTCGGAATCTTTAGTTTTTTTCCGATCCGGGTCAGAGGATAGCGCGATCGCGGATAAAAATAGCGTAAAGCCCGAAAAAAAGGCGGCCCACCGAAGACCGCCCTGTTCATCGATTCCCGCAGCCCGCCTGTTCTAGTGCTTGGTTTCGATCCGCTTCCCGTAGGTCACCTCGCCCTTGTCCACGCGCAGGCTGAAACCGCACTCCGGATTGGTACAAACCCATGCCTTGAAAATCACCGAAGCGCCTTCCTGGCCGTAATCTGAAAGTGGGATCAGAGTGCCATTATTGCATTTCTGGCACTTCGGCAACTCCATCACACCACACCTCCTGTGCGGCCGGCCAGCTCCCGGCCCAGCCCAAAGTTATCCGACAGGGGAGCCTAATTCAACTTGGCTTCCGAAGCGGGCGCTCCGAGCGGCGTCGGGATTGTCTACACCCGCCGTGAGTCTCGCGGCCGCGGGTCGAAACGCGGTCACTCGGAAGCCTCTGCTCAACAGCGCGCATGATAGGATGCGGACGCTATGATCGCCGTGGAGCCGGCCTTTATGATCCGCGAAGCGCGCGCAACCGACCATCGGCGTCTGCTGCGCCTGGCGCGGGAACTAGATTCGATCAACCTGCCGACGGATTCGCGAGAGATGGCCGATGCGCTCGAACGTTCGACGCGCTCGTTTCGCGGCCGGGTAACGAATCGCGCGCACGCGATCTATATCTTCTGCGCCGAAGAGCTCGCGACCCGAGCGATCGCGGGCGCCTCGATGATCATCGGTCAGCACGGCACGCCGCAAAGCCCGCACTATTATCTCGACATCGACAGCGACGATCGCTATTCCGCACGTCTGCGCAAGATGTTTCGGCACACGTACCTCAGGCTGCGGCATTCGATGAACGGGCCGACCGAAGTCGGCGGACTGATCGTGACGCAGCCGATGCGCCATCGGCCCGAACGGATCGGCAAACAACTTTCCTGGGTCCGCTTCGTTTATATCGCGCGCCATCCAAAGCGCTTTCACGACCGCGTGATCGCCGAGATGCTGCCGCCGAGCGCCGCCGGCCAAAGCAACATCTTCTGGGATCACTACGGCAGGCGCGTTACCGGGCTCTCGTTTCGCGAGGCCGATCGGCTCTCGGCGCGCGACAAGGAATTCATCCCCGCGCTCTTTCCCGAAGCGCCGCTGTACACGTTTCTGCTGCCCGACGAAGTACGCGCTGCGATCGGCGCGGTGCGCGAGGAGAGTCGCGGCGCCGTCCGTCTGCTCGAGCAGGCCGGAATGAAGTTTCTAAACCAGATCGATCCTTTCGACGGCGGGCCGTACTACGGCGCGGCAACCGGGGAACTGGTGCCGGTCCGTCAGCGCCGCGTGCTCAGGCTGAGGGCGGGCGAGCCGCCGGAAGAGCATGCGCGTCCATATATGATCGCGCACGAGGACAAGCGTCGCGGATTTCGCGCGGTGCAGGCCAACGCGCTCGAAGAGGACGGCGCCGTATTGATGACCGCGGCGAACGTCATTCAGATACTGGATCTCGCCGAAGGGGCGTTGGTGGACGCGGTTCCGTTGCCGTGAGCCGCCGCGCAACTAGATCTCGAGCAAGGCGCGGTAGAACCGGACCGCCGCTTCGACATCGGCCACGAAGTTGTACTCGTTGGGCGCGTGAATCACGCCGGTCGATGGTCCGGGGCCAATCACGATCGGTTTGAGCCCCGCCGCGGCGTAAATTCCCGCCTCGGTGCATCCCGACTTTACCGCGCTATTGAGCGGCAGGCCCGCGGCGGCCAGCGCGCCGATCGCGGCTTCGACCGTCTCGCTGCCCGCGCCCGCGCGAAAGCCCGGATTTGCGCGTTTCTCCGTCAGCTTTATCGAAACGCCGGCTGCGATGCGCGAGACCTCGTCGGCAGCGCGCGCGACCCTTGTGCGAACCTCGTCGAACGCGAGGCCGGGCGGCGGGCGGAGTTCGAATTCCAGCACCAGCTTTTCGGATTGCGAACGGATCACTCCGGGATTGCAGGTCAGCGTGGGAGCGGCGTAGTCCGGTTCCGCTGTGCCTCCGGTTGCCGCGTACTTTCTCAGGGCCGCAATGAAGCGCCGTGCCGTGGATATCGCTTCGGGCGGAATGATCGTCGAAACCGGACCGTCCACGACGGCCGATTCGATCGCGCCGCCGATGGGCAGGTCGATTGCAGCGCCGGTTGCGACCACGACGTTGCATCGCGCCGGCACAACGTTGACCGCGGTGCCGCCCGCGATCGAGGCCAGGTTGAGCTTCAAGTTTGTCGAAAGCGCCTGCAACGCGACGTCGATCGCGTTCACCCCCAGGTGCGGAGTGCTCGAGTGCGCGGCTTTCCCTGAGAAAGTCAGCCGTCTGACCTGAAGCGGCTCGGAGGTGCGAAGCCGCCTGAACCCCAGCTCGAGCTCGAATATCATCAGGCCCTTATGCGCGGTAACGACCTCGAGGCGCGAGGGCTCGCCGACGAAGGCGATGGCCCCGGCCGGCAGAATCGTCGCATCGACCAGTTCCTTCGCTCCGGTAAGTCCGTGTTCCTCTCCGAAGGTGCCGACCAGGAATACGTTGCGCCGCGGTTGGCCGACCGACTTCAACGCGACCAGCTTTGCCGCGAAATCGAGCTTGGTGTCCGCCGCGCCAAGGCCGTAAATGCGGCCGTCCTCAAGCTGCGCGTTGAACGGATCGCCCGCGCATGCGGTCCAGAGCTCAAGTGCGCCCGATGGCACGGTGTCCAGATGCGTGTTGAGCACCAGCGGCGCCAGCGAGGAATCGCGCCCCGGAATCGACGCCACCAGATTCACCTGTTCGGCGCCTTCGCTTGCGGAGGGCACGAGTCGCGCGGCGGTCCGAGGCGCGAGCAGCGAGGCGCAGAATTCCGCAATTTGCCGCGTCCCCTCGTCGGTCACGCTGCGGCAGGCGATGAGCCGCCGGCAATACTCAAGCAGCACCGCGTCCATCGTCAGCTATCCGTTCCCCGGACGGCGAAGCCGAGGAGTGCAACCGTTCAGACGATCGCGATTTGACGGCCTGATGAATGGCGACCGTGCCCATACCGATCCGGCGGTATCCGACCTCGTCGAGCCCGGCAGCACGCATCAGCGCAGCCATCGCATCCGCGTCGGGATGCGGCCGCAGCGACTGCCCGAGCCATCTGTAGGCGCGATAGTTGCCGCTTACGATGCCGCCCAGCAGCGGAACGATGCGTCCGATATAAAAACCGAGCAAGCCGCGCCCCAGACCTCGCGGCGGTGTGAGATCGAGGCAGGCGAGCCGTCCGCCCGGTTTCAGCACGCGCGCCAATTCGGCGAAGGTTGCCGCAAGATCCGTAACGTTGCGCAACATGAAGCCGTTCACGATGCAGTCGAAGGTGTTGTCATGAAATGGCAGACGCGTAGCATCGCCGGCCACGAAGTCCATCGCGCCGGTGCCGGTGCCCGGGACGCAGCTCGCCGCCTTGACTTGTGCGGCGAGCAGCATCCCGTGACAGAAGTCCGCTCCGATTACGCGCCGCGCTCCCTGGCGGACGAGTTCGAGCGCGAGATCGCCGGTACCGGTTGCGATATCGAGGGCGACGGTTCCTGACGGCCGCACGAGCGCGACGGTGTCGCGCCGCCATTGGCGATCGAGACCCATGGTCATCAGGCGGTTGACCAGGTCGTAGCGCGGCACGATACGCGCGAACATCGTGCGCACGAAGTCGGCCTTGGCTCGGGCGCTCCCGTCCGCGGTGGCGTGCCCGTCGGTAATCGAGTTGCCGCGGTCCGGGCCCTGCGGCGCGATGGGTATCGGCGAGGTCATGCGTTGAGAAGTTCACACCGAAACGCGGTGCTTCGGCTGCGGACCCTATAGTACAAAAGGTAGGCAATCGGCGCGCCGCACTCAACCGCGTTCGCGTCACGGTTCGTGCGCGATTGAGGGCGAGGACGAAGGAACGCCGTTGCCGGGCGCGTATCGATCGCGGCCGCGCCGGCGCCCGCTTAAGGCGATGGTCGCCGTTTTGCGTCGGGCGATGACGAGGCAGGAGCGACCGGCGCCGGACGCGCCTCGAATCGCGCAAGCAGTTCTTGGATCTGCGCCAGCAGGGCGGACCTGCGCACCGGCTTACACATGAGCGCGTTGCATCCCGCCTCCAGCGCTTGCTGGATATCACGGTCCAGGGTTGCCGCACTCAGCGCGATAATCGGAGTTGGAGGGAGATGAGCCACGCGTTCCCAGGCCCGGATCACGCGCGTCGCGGTGAGGCCGTCCATTTCGGGCATTTGAAGATCCATCAGAACCAGGTCGTACGCGCCCGGCGCGGTAAACTTTTCGACGGCGTTCCTGCCGTTTTCGGCAATATCCACGTCGAAAGGCAGACGCCTGAGACAGGCGGCGATGAGCAACCGATGGTCGGCCGCGTCCTCGGCCATAAGAATGCGCAACCGGCGCGATGCCGCCCCTGGGGCCTTCGCCTCGGTCGTTGCCGGTTGCGGTTTGAAAGCAGCTTCCGGCAAAAGCGTATCTCGCACGCGTTCGTTGTGAGCGCGCCTGGGCATGCCAACGGTCTCTCGCGGCCTACAGATCGGCTGCGTGCCGCCCGTTGTGCCTTGCAGCGGCTGGCTGAGTGCGGCGCCATCAGCAGCAGCAACGGCGCCCGCCGACTCTACGCAGCTAAGCGCAGGCTATCTGCCGGCCTTCTCTGATCGGTCGAGCAAGAGGAATGCCGGGGGTTTGCGCTTTAAAGCTTTTCTTTGCACGCTTAAGACCAAATACGTCAGCGATTGTGACAGCGGCGACATCAAATTGCCGGTGCACACCCCGATTCAACGCGACCGCGTAACGGCCGGTCTTGGAACGGGCTGGGAAGGCTAGGGTGTGAGCACGAGTTCTTGCCGGGCTGCGTATGCGTCGATCTCGAGTTCGAGGCCGATCACGGGCGGCCGCGCATAATGCCATCGCACACCGCGAAACGCCGCCGCACCCAGGGTCTTCAGCAATTGGTTCTCGAACAGCGGAAAGAGATCGTGCACGGTATAGAGATTCACCGCCGAGGCTTCGCTCCATCCTAGCCTCATTTCTTCGAGCAATGCGCCCAGCACGTCGAGCACGCACTGCTGCTTGCGCCGCAGACCGTCCGGCGAAACGTCGCCCGATGCGACGATTTCCCTTTTTCCGCCCTGCCGCGATGCTATTTCCGGGACGCCGGCGAGCACGAACGCCGGACGCTCGCCGCTGGCCGCGGGCGCGGTGTAGTAGAATCCGCAAAGCGACGGCTCGGCGAGCGCAGGTGCGGCCGGGGCAACGTTGGTGCGAGCCAGAGGGTTGAGCCCGTCGACGATCACACCCCATGCCGTCAGGCGCTCGATATATCCGCGATTGAATTCGTCGAAGCCCTCGGGCGTGAGCGGGGTCGGAATGCGCAGTTCGATTCCGCAGAGCGCATTCAACGGACGGTCGGCCGCGCGCATATGGCGTTCGACGAGTGCATAGCCGTCAACCAGGCGCGGCATCGGTTTGAAGTTCGCGTGCACGATCTCGAAACCCGGATCGGCGAGCGCGCCCGCGGAAAACGGCGCACCGTAGCCGCGAACGAACTTGTAATTGCCACGAGGATTGTCGACCAGCATCGAAAGGGCGCCTCCTGCGCGCCGTCATTATCGCGCGCTCGCCGCGCTGGAGTGAAACGCAATTGAACGTTCGCTTCCGGCGCGAGCGCATTTGAGACAGCAATCCGCGCGGGACCGGCTGTCTGGAAAAATGGCGCGCGACTGCGCTAATAATTAAGCTGGCTCCGCGAACCGAGACGGCACGCAGGCCGTACCCGGGCGTCCGCGAACAGCCCATAACATCCGCAGGAGATAGCAATGCACGTAGGATACGGAGCGGCATTCCAGAATCCCAACAACGCGCTTTCCGACGCCGAGGTTTATCGCAACGAGTTGCGGCTGGCTGAGATGGCGGAACCACTCGGATTCGATTCGGTCTGGTCGGTCGAGCATCACTTCGACGACTATACGATGTGTCCGGACGTGCTGCAGTTCCTCTCTTACATGGCGGGCAGGACCAGGCACGTGAAGCTCGGCTCGATGGTGGTGGTGCTGCCGTGGCACGATCCAATCCGGGTCGCCGAGCAGGTTTCGCTGCTCGATCATCTCTCGGGCGGCCGCTTCATCCTCGGTCTCGGCCGCGGTCTCGCGCGCATCGAATACGAGGGCTTCCGCCTGGACCAGAACGAGGGGCGCAACCTGTTCGTCGAGTACGCGGAACTGGTGATCAACGCGCTCGAGAAGGGCTACATGGAGGGCGGACGCCATACCAATCAGCCACGGCGCGAAATCCGGCCCTTTCCGGCGCGTTCTTTCCGCGGCCGCACCTACGCGGCGGCGGTCTCGCCCGAGTCGATGCCGATCATGGCGCGGCTGGGCGTAGGCGTGCTGGTGATTCCGCAGAAGCCGTGGGACGCGGTGAAGAAAGACTTCGAGATTTATCACAAGGTATGGCGCGAGGTGAACGGCAGCGAGCCGCCGCCGCCGCTTTCCGGAGGCTTCATCTTCGTCGATGAGGATCGCAGCCGCGCGCAGGAGTTGGGGATGAAGTACATCACCGACTACTACTACACGGCGATGAAGCACTACGAGATGACGTCCGAGAAGTTCGGCCAGAACAAGAGCTATGAGTTCTACAGCGGGGTCAGCAAGTACATCGCGCGCCACGGGATGGATAAGGCGGCGCACGACTTCGCCTCACTGATGCCGTTCGGCACTCCCGCCGAGGTGCTCGAGAAGCTCAAGTTCATGCAGGAAACGATCGACAACAACGGCATCATGGGCAATTTCAGCTATGCCGGAATGCCGTTCGACGAAGCCGAGCGCAACATGAAGTGCTTCGCCAAGCACGTGATGCCGGAACTGAAGAAATGGAAGACGGCGCCGCTGCCTGAACCCGTCGAGTTGAAGCTGCCCGGCGAACCGGCGCGCGCCGCGTAAGCTCCGGCGCCCGGAGACCGGATTCCTCCAGGGGGCGATTCATCGAATCGCCCCTTTTTCTTTGCGCCGCGGCCGCTTTCGCGGTTGTGGCGCCGTTTGCGCCGAAGTGCTAGGCATGCGCTGAGTTTGCCGCAAGCGCGATCGCATGCACATTCGGCCACGCGTATGCGACGGCGAGAGAATCGGTGCGAGCCGGAGGTTACGATGATGCCGCGCAGGACCCAGTTCGGATCGCTCGAGCATTATGAAAAGGGCGGAGTCGAGGCGATTAACGACGATCCCAGGAACTACGCATTCTCCAACGTATTCGAAGTAGCCGCGAAAGCTGAACCCTACGAGAAGATCGCGGTCGCGAAGAATCTCAAGTACGTGCTCGAAGCGATTCGCGCCGAGGGCGTCTCACCATGGTACACCGCTTCGCACGACGAGTCGGCGATCGTCATGGACGGGCAGGTCGAGATTCGGCTGATCAAGCTGGACAGTGCCGCGGTGCCCGAGGAGCACGAAGGCACCACCATGCTCGAGGGCACGCCCAAGGGCCGGCCGATGGGCCGCATCGTGGCCCGGCGGGGCCATATGGCGTTGCTGCCCAAGGGCGCGGCGTACCAGTTCAGCGCCGCGCGACCGGGTGTGGTCCTGCTCCAGAGCGTGGCAGGTGATCTCACGGTCGAGCGTTGGAAAGACATCTGTCAGAAATGAACGGGAGGTGACAACGATGGCCACGCAATCGGCCGCGGGGGTCAACGATTACGGGTATCGGAGCTTTGCGCTGGGCGGTTTCCAATTCGAGCGCGATGAATACTTCGCCCGCATCGCGTGGCCGGGGGGGAGCCATTCGATGCCGGTGGACCTGTTTCTGCGCGCCATGATCCGCGACCTGGCGTGGAGTTTTTTCTACGGCACGGTCAATTTCGATTCGGTATTCGGCACCACCAACCACTACGGCAACGTTGATGTCTTCGCCGGCCTTTACAACAACGGCTATCGCAGCCACAACCGGCATCGGGTCGAGAACTTCAAAAGCGACGATGTCAAAGCGGTCTTCGAAGCGATCCTCGACGACTGGACCAACGAGCGATTCGATCCGTTCGCGGCGCCACAGGAGACCGGCAGCGCATTCGGTCCCAAGCAGGGCAGCAACCGCGCGGCGATCACGCGCAAGCGCCTGACCGCTCGGCGGATGGTCGGGATGAAGGATGACATCCCGCTGCGCACCGACGCGACCGGATACACGGTTAACCGCCAACTCGCCGACGTCGAGCAGGACGAACCCGAAGTGCATGCGGAGCCGGGCTTCGAAGATGAAGTCCACGCGTTCAACTTTTTCGGCTACGTGTCGCGCTCGGACGTAACCTGGAATCCGTCGGTGTGCGCGGTGGTGAAGGACGCGCTCATCTGCGCGACCACCGAGGAGTACATGCTGCCGGTGATCCACGGCAACGATCGCGTCGAATGGTTCGTGCAGTTGAGCGACCAGATCGAATGGGACGTGAGCGATCGCGAAACCGGCGAAGCGCGCGCACGCGTGGTAATGAAGGCGGGCGATGTGGCGGCGATGCCGGCGGACATCCGCCATCAGGGCTATTCGCCGAAGCGCTCCATCCTGCTGGTCTGGGAAAACAACGATGCCAGCCTGCCCGAGCTTTACGCGAAGAAGCGGCTGAAATCGAATCCGGTGGACTTCTAACCGCCTACGGAGACATCGTAAATCAGTCTTACAGGGAACAGATTGCCGTCGATACAGGTTAAGCGGAAGGGTGGACGATATCGATTCGCCCTCGCAGTGCTAGAGTCCGGCGAGGTCGACGGCGTCGGTGGTGGTCATTCAACGCAACCTGGGCGGCCTGGTGCGCTACCGGACGGTGTTTTTCGCCCCGCCGGCAGCCATTGGATCGATCGTCTGCAAGCTGAAGCCGATGGAGCTGGTGCGGTTTTTTTATGGTTCGCAGCCATCTGACCATCCGCATCGCACCATCCGCTCCGAGCGAAGCTTCACGATTTGCAACGACCTGTCGCCTCCCGTCGGACAATTGTGGGACGGTCTCGCGCATAGCACCCGAACCGACATACGCAAGGCCGAAGCGCTGGGCGATCGAGTGCGGATCGTGCGCAACGGCGAGGCGCCGATAAAGGATTTCCTCGCCGTGTTCAACGATTTCGCGCGGCGCAAGGACGGGGTCCGGCCGATCTCCTCGCGGCTGCTGGAGCGCTATGCGCCGTTCGCCGATCGAATCGTGCTCTACCTCGATCAGCGTCCGACCTCGGTGATGCTGATGCTGCGGGACCCGGATGGCGGTCGCGTACGCGGCATGTACTACGGGAGCCGGCGCCTGGCCGCTTCCGCCGCGGCGCGCGAGATCGGCAATCTAAATCGGCTGCTGCACTGGCACAGCATGTGCGCCTACAAGCGGGAGGGTTTTTGCTGCTACGACTGGGGCGGCATCAGCCAGGATCGAAACGACGGACGTGCGAGGTTCAAGCGAGCGTTCGGCGGACACGTAGTCGAGGAATACGGCTGCCTCTACGCGGGTTGGCCGCTGCTCGGGGTCGTAATGCAAAGCCTGCTGGAACTGACCACCGCGCGCGGACGCCTGGCGCGGCTCTCCAGATCCTCCGGCAATTAACCTTCTCGAAAAAAGCTGGTTCAGCCCGGCGCTGGCTGCGCATTCGTGCGGACGCCTACCTGCCTGTCGAAACCCGGCAGGATCGCTTTCACAAAAGCATTTTTGACCACCTGCACACACGCCTGCCACATACTGACATCGGGCTTTTTCAGCTCGCCGCCGATGTCGACGTCGCTGGCGACTTTTTGCGTCCGGGGATTTTTCAGAATGTGCGCGGCGGCGCCGACCATCATATTTTTCGCCTGCTCCCGGAGCTTTTTGTTCTGGTCTTTCTCGTAATCATAAACCTGGATATCCGAGAACAGCGGTTTCACGTAGCCGACGATTCGGCTGTTCCTGACGTCCACCTGCGAATACACGCTGAGGTAGCCCTGCGCCACATCGATCCGCCCTTGCGCGCGCAGCAATGGATTAAGCGAGGGCAAATACGCTTTGGTAATGCTGATGTTTGCGTTGAATTCGGGACCTCCACTCTCGGGCACGAACATGCCGTAAATGTGTGTGTCTCCGCTGCCCATGAATTTGCCGCGCAGGTCGAGATGGGCACGTCCGTGCTCCGCATGATTGCTCAGGTTGGCGATGGTCAGGTTCGTGTCGCTTACGAACAGCTCGTATAAAGGATCCGAATCGCTGTTTTTAAAGCTGATGCGACTGTGACGGATTCTGATTGTTCGAAGGTCGATGTTGACCGCAGGCCGGTTGCTTTCATGCTCGACGGTTTCGCCTGCCTTGGTTATGCGCCGCTTCTCCGCGTTATTGGTCCGTGCCAGATGGAGGTAGGTCAGCTGGACGCCGTCGATTCTCGCTTCGCGAACATTGACGTTGGTCACTTTGGGCGAAGACTCGACCGAGCCGCTGCTGGACAGCGCCCCTCCGCCGATCAGCACATTGATGTGCTGGCTGGCCGGGGTAACTGCGTCCAGCGGCGCATCGGTCAGCGTGTAGTCGAGGAGCATGCCCGGATACGGCTTCATCAGAAAGTTGGCGTGTCCCCTCATCTTCAGACGTCCCGAGTCGAACACCTGCATGGAGCCGGAGAAGTCCGAGGGATAGGTATTTTGCGGGACGCGAATGTTCATGATGTTGTTCGCGACAAAGTTCAGATGCGCCAGATAAATCGGCTTCGCCTTCTCCGCGTCGATATACACTACGTCGGCGTTCGCAATCGCGAGGCGGTCGATTTTGAATGGATAAACCGCCTGCAGCGCGTCCTGCCATCCGCGGTCGCGCAGCGGGGTCTTGCTCCGGGCTTCGCTCGTCAACTGCGGCCGATTGATGTGGATGCGCGAGTCCCAGATCCCCACGTTGGCCACCACGCGGGCTCTTAATAGGGACGCCCAATGGATCCGAAAGCGCATCAGCGGAAAAATCGCCACTGGCGGCAAAGGATGCGCGTCCTGTGTAACCGTGAGCCGTCGCAGTGTGAGGCGCAGATCCAGCAGCTGGATATGTGCTCGACCCAAGCTGACATGATAGCCCTTCAGACTGGCGTTCATCCGCGCCTCCAGCCGAGGGCGAAGAAATGCGTCGAGGAAGAACGAAGCTACAAACAGTAGGAAGATCAGGGCAGCGATCGCGCCCAAAATCCATAACGCAAAGCGCCCTTTGCGCCGGCGCTGTAGAGTCGGGACGTCGCCGTCCTCTCCTGAATGCGGCTCCAAGTGATTCTCCGTGAATGGTTTCGCCGAGGGCTCTCCGACCGAATAGATGCAAGGAAAAGACCATCGCCATTAGCCGGTACCGAGCGGCGGAATGCGCTGACCAGCGCTGCGCGCCAGGTCCGGCAGATTTCATCGGTTCGGTTGCATGGTTTACAAACCGCAGTTGCTCTCGCGGAGGTTTTTCCCGCTGTATGGAATTACCGATGCGCCTGTGCGGACATCTTGAACTCGCACGGCTTTGCGTTTAGGGATTGGTAGCCTTTGAGAACTGAGGCGGTGACGAGTGGATAGTCCCCGCGCTTCGGTCCGGACGATGGCTTTGATTCTCGATCTGCGCGACGCGATTCGTGAATTCGTCCATGACGGCGACACCGTCGCGATGGAGGGCTTCACCCATCTGATTCCTTCCGCCGCCGGTCACGAGATCATCCGCCAGCAACGCCGCGATCTAACGCTGGTGCGCATGACGCCGGATCTCATCTACGACCAGATGATCGGCATGGGATGCGCACGCAAGCTGGTCTTCTCGTGGGGCGGCAACCCGGGCGTCGGATCGCTTCATCGCCTGCGCGACGCGGTGGAGCACGGATGGCCGAGCAGGCTGGAGATCGAGGAGCACACCCATGCGGGTATGGCTGCGGCCTACGCGGCCGGTGCGTCGAACCTGCCGTTCGGCGTCCTGCGCGGCTATCTGGGCACCGATCTGCCCGGGCAGAATCCGCGAGTGAAGTTTATCGATTGTCCGTTCAGCGGCGAGCGGCTCGCCGCGGTGCCGGCAATTCGTCCCGACGTCGCGATCGTGCATGCGCAGCAGGCGGATCGCGAAGGCAACGTGCTGTTGTGGGGCATCGTGGGCATTCAGAAGGAAGCGGTGATGGCGGCGCGGCGCTCGATCGTCACGGTCGAGGAGCTGGTTGACCGGCTCGAACCGCGCGCGAACTCAGTTGTGTTGCCGGGATGGATAATCGGGGCGGTGAGCCAGGTCGCGGGCGGTGCTTTTCCGTCGTACGCGATGGGCTACTATCCGCGCGACAATGCATTTTATCGGCAGTGGGACGAGATCTCGCGCGAGCGCGATGGATTCACGCAATGGATCGAGCGCCACGTGCTCGCGACCGAAGATTTTGCGGAGTTTCGGCGCAGTATCGCGCCGCCGGGCGGCGCCAGGTCGAGCCGGGAGACCGATGGCTAAACAGGAATATACCGCCGACGAGATGATGACGGTCGCAGCGGCCCGGATGCTGCACGATCGTGTGGTGTGCTTCGTCGGTATCGGTCTGCCCAGCGCAGCCGCCAATCTCGCGCGCCTGACGCACGCGCCCAGCGCCGTTCTCATCTACGAGTCGGGAACCATCGGCGCGAAACCCGAGGTGCTCCCGCTTTCGATCGGCGACGGCGAACTGGCCGAGACCGCCGCCACGGTGGTTTCGATCCCGGAAATTTTCGCTTACTGGCTGCAGGGCGGGCGGGTGGATATCGGCTTTCTGGGCGCGGCACAGATCGATCGCTTCGCCAACCTTAATACGACCGTGATCGGCGACTATCGCGCGCCACAAGTGCGATTGCCCGGCGCCGGCGGCGCGGCGGAAATCGCGTGCAGCGCGCGCGAAGTTCTGATCATGTTGCGTCACGGCAAACGCGCGTTCGTTCCGCGCCTCGACTTCGTGACCTCGGCCGGTTACCTCGACGGAAGCGACAGTCGCCAAAGGCTCGGCCTGCCCGGCAGCGGCCCTCGCGCCGTCATAACCGATCTCGGCATTTTGACGCCGGATCCGGGCAGCAAGGAACTGGTGCTTACCGGACTTTATCCCCGAGCCACCGTCGAGCAGGCAGTCGCGGCAACCGGATGGCCGCTCAGGGTCGCGGACGAGGTGGCGCAAATCGAACCGCCTTCGGCCGCCGAGCTGGCGTCTGTATCAGCGGACCGCGCGCGCCCATGGCGCGAGCGCATGAAAACGGACGCAACGGCCGGGTTCGGCGAGCGAGATCGAAACGGCGAGCGCGCGGAGGGGCCACGATGAAAACTCTGACCGAGCATGGGCTGACGGCCGCGGCGCTGGAACGCCTCGCAAACGCGCCCAACGCGCGTACGCGGGAGATTATGACCTCGCTCATTCGTCATCTGCACGGCTTCGTCCGCGAGACGGCATTAACGCCTGCGGAATGGAAGACCGGCATCGATTTTTTGACCGCCGTCGGTCACCTGACCGACGATCGGCGCCAGGAATTCGTCCTGCTGTCCGACACGCTTGGCGTGAGCGCGATGGTGGACCTGGTGCGGCATCGGCATCTGCGCCGCGGCACCGCATCGAGCCTGTTGGGGCCTTTCTATCGCGCCGGCGCTCCGGAGCTTGCGCGTGGAGCAAGTATCGCCGGAACGACGCGCGGCGAGCCGATCAAAATACGCGGCCGAGTAACTGACGGGAACGGTCGTGCGATTCCGGGTGCCATGCTGGATGTCTGGCAGGCCGCCCCCAACGGCAAGTACGACATCCAGGAAGACGATCCGACGAAGATGAATCTGCGCGGCAGGTTTATCGCCGATGCGGACGGTCGCTACGAATTCCGCTCGGTCAAGCCCAGGAGCTATCCGGTGCCGGATGACGGCCCGGTCGGTGCCCTATTGCGCGCGCAGGGACGGCATCCCTACCGGCCCGCACATATACACTTTATAGTCACGGCCGAAGGCTACGAACCTCTGATTACTGCGCTGTATATTGCGGGAGACGCTTATATCGAATCGGACGCCGTGTTTGGCGCGAAGCCGTCACTGACCGTTGGTTATCGCAGGAACGATGCGGGGAATGGAGACCCTGCGGAGCCTCCGGAAATGATCGAGTCCGATTTCGCGCTGGCGCCGGCACTGCCGATGCCGCAGGCGCGCTCGCGGAGAACGACGAGAGCGGCGCCGAAGGCGCGCGAGGCGAAGCGATCGCGCCGGGCTCCGCATCGCGCGCGCAAAGCGGTATACAAGGATTGATCCGATGAACCAGGCCTTCATCTGCGATGCGGCGCGTACGCCGATCGGGCGCTACGGAGGAGCGCTCTCCGGGGTGAGGACCGACGACCTCGCGGCGATACCGCTACGCGCTCTGGTCGAGCGCAATCGCGCAATCGACTGGAGCCGTGTAAACGACGTCATTCTCGGCTGCGCCAACCAGGCTGGCGAGGACAATCGCAACGTCGCGCGCATGGCGGCGCTGCTGGCCGGGTTGCCCGTGGATGTGAGCGGTACGACGGTCAATCGGCTGTGCGGCTCGGGGATGGAAGCCGTCGTGCAGGCGGCGCGAGCGGTCAAGACGGGCGAAGCGCACCTGGTGGTTGCGGGCGGAGTCGAGAGCATGTCGCGCGCGCCCTTCGTCATGCCCAAAGCGAGCAGCGCCTTCTCGCGCAGTGCGGAAATCTACGACACGACCATCGGGTGGCGCTTTGTTAACCCGCTGATGAAGCAGGCCTACGGCGTCGATTCGATGCCGCAGACCTCAGACAACGTGGCCGCGGAGTTCGAGGTGACGCGCGCCGATCAGGACGCCTTCGCTTATCGCAGCCAGACGCGCGCGAAGCGGGCGCAGACCGAAGGCCGCTTCGCCGAGGAAATCGTGCCGGTCAAGATCAGCGGGCGGCGCGAAACCGTGACGATTTCCGTCGATGAGCATCCGCGGCCCGAGACCACGCTCGAGGCCCTGGCGCGTTTGCCGGCGCTTTTTGGAGAGCGAAGCTCGGTTACCGCGGGCAATGCCTCGGGCGTAAACGACGGCGCCGCTGCGCTGATCGTCGCTTCCGAAGCGGCAGTGAAGGAATTCGATCTGGTGCCGCGCGCGCGAGTGCTTGGCGCGGCGACCGCGGGCGTGCCGCCGCGGATCATGGGCGTGGGTCCCGCACCGGCTTCGCGCAAAGCGATCGCCCTTACCGGGCTGACGCTCGACAAGATCGACGTCATCGAACTGAACGAAGCGTTCGCGGCACAGTCGCTTGCCGTCCTGCGCCAGCTGGGACTGCCGGATGACGCCGAACATGTCAATCCCAATGGCGGCGCGATTGCGCTCGGGCACCCGTTGGGCATGAGCGGCGCGCGCCTGGTGCTTAGTGCGGTTCGCGAACTCGAACGTCGTCAGGCGCGCTACGCGCTCTGCACGATGTGCATCGGGGTGGGGCAGGGGATCGCGTCAATCATAGAGCGCGTGTGACGCCCGAGCGCGTGTGACGCCCGTTACCGGCAAAATGCGGCCCGACCTAAATCGCGCGCGGGCGAGAGCTCTAACGCAGAGCGCTCAGCACCTTGTTCGCCAGCATTGAGTATGCGGGCGAACTGTGACCGACGATTTCCCGCCCGATTAACGCGCCGGCGACCACGATTGCGGTGATTCCGAGCGCAATCGCTAATGCGACTCCCCTCCTGGGCTGACGCGGTCGCTCCCATTCACCCGCTCGTGCCTGGATGAGCGGTGCGAGCCGTTGAAGCATCGGCTCATACGCATCGCGTACGGCCGCGATAAGCGCCGCGCTCGCCAACCTGGGATTTTCGACTTTGTCCGCGCGGAAGCCCAGAATTTCGTGGAAGAGCGTGAGCGTCTTCTCTGCGTCGTCGGCGAGTGCCGCCAGGCTTTCGGGCGGCAGATTTCTCAGATCGGCCTGGCCAAGCCGTCGAAACAGGTCAAGCGTGCGGTCGAAGTAGGGCAAAGCGCTGCGAAAAAAAGATCTGGCGCGCTCCGCTCGCGTCAGATCCTCAGCCGTCAGCGCCGCTAATCTCGCCAGACACACCCCAAGGCGCTCGCGGGCGTGCCGCTCGGAACCGGTGTTCATCGTTTGTGCCTGTTGCGGCGCGATAGCAGCGCGCTTCAACAAATCAATCATGTATCAGCTAGCGCGCACGAACGGTAGCTTCGGTTGCGTCAGGAATCACCTTGGAGGCAAGACAAACCGTTCAGCCTCAACCATTGCGTTCTGACATCACAGCACACTATTACGGTCGAAATAGCGGAGAGAGGACCATATGGCCAGCCTAGATTTCGTTAAGTCGCGCGATTCTGCCGAGCCATTCCGCGCTGGGTTTGATTGTGCGGCGCTGGGTCTCGCGATCGACTGCGATCAATCCGAATTTGGGATGATATCCGAAAAGCCATTCGAAGTTATCGTGTGAGGTCCAGTAAAAATAGCCGCGCACGTCCACTTTATCGCTGATGCATCGCGCGACTCCGGCCAACGCTCGCTTGATGAACGCGATACGCCGCGTGTCGTCGTCCGTGGCTACTCCGTTCTCGGTGACAATCACGGGTAGCTGGGTGAGCGCAGCGGCATGGCGAATTGCCGCCTCGAGCGCCTCGGGCCAGAACTCGTAACCCATCTGGGTGAATTCGACCCCGGTCTCCGGCGGCAGCATTCCATGCGGGCCGAAGCGCTGCCGCGCATAGCACTGCACGCCGATAAAGTCGTCGTGTCGCGCCGCTTCGAGAAAAATGTCCTCGGCTTCGCTGCGGGCGCGGTCGCGATGATGCTCGCCGCCGGGCAGGGCCTGCAGGTCACGCATGGCGAGGGTCATCCCGACCGGGAACTTGCCCGGGCCGGAGCGCAGCGCCTGGACGCCGAGGCGATGCGCCTGCAGCAGCACGTCGCGGGAGCGCGAGCGTACGCAGAATGGAAAGCTGGAAAACATCTTCGGCTCGACGCCGAGCGCGCGCGCTGCGGCCGCGCGCATCGGCGAGCGCAGGATCGTTTCGTCGCTGTGCAGGATTCCGGTCTGATGCAGAAACACTCCCAGGTTCAGTTCGTTGAGCGTGCACGCCGCGTCGATCAGGTCGCCCAGATGGCCCACGGCGCGCTCGCAGTAGCGGGCGAACAGGCGCGCGGTCTCGCGCGACTCCCATCCGCCGCGAGCGGCTAACCATCGCGGTGAGGTGAAATGATGGAGCGTCACTACGGCCTTGAGCCCATTTTCCTTGCACGCCGCCAGCATGCGCCGGTAATGCTCGAGCTGAGCGAGAGAAAACTCGTTTTCCTCGGGCTCGACGCGGGCCCATTCGATCGAGAACCGGTAGGCGTTGAAGCCGAGCGCGGCGAGCTGGGCCATGTCATCGGCGTAGCGATGGTAGTGATCGCACGCGTCGCCGGATGATTCCGTGTAGATGGTGCTTTCGAGATGTTCGAGCAGCCACGAGTCGCAATTGACATTCCCGCCTTCGACCTGGTGGGCGGCGGTCGCCGTGCCCCAGAGAAACCCATTCGGAAATTTCATCGCGTGGGCGTCCTCCCCGGGCGCACTCAAGCCCGGGCGTCGAATGCCTGGGGCGCAGAGATGGCGGGCGCTTGCGCCATCAGCTCATCCAGCAGTTCCGGAATCTCGAACACGGCGCGATTATTTAGCGTGCTGACCCGCGCGCGAAAATGCGCCAGGCGCGCGGGCTCGAGCATCCGCTCAACGGCTGCTCCGATATCGTTGAACGAGCGCAGGACGATGCCGAACTGATGCCGTTCGATCCATTCGGTATTGTAACGTTCCTGTACCATGGTGAGCGCGTTGCGCTCGACGATCACGGGAAGCTTCATCACCAGCGCCTCGCTGACGCTGCCCGGCCCCGGCTTACCGATAAAATAGTCGCTGAGGTGCATGAGCTGCGGAATATCGCGCGTGAACCCTTCGATGCGATGCGGAAACGGCAGCTTCATCGCCTCGAGCTGGCCGCCCAGTCGTTGGTTGTGGCCGCACAGGAAAATGAGCTGAGTTCGCATTCCCGCTTCGGCGATGCGGCGCGCAATCGTCAGCATGCGCCGCGAGCCGAAACCGCCGAACATCACGATTCCGGTCGGCAGTTGCGCTTGCAGCCCCAGGCGGCGGCGCTCGTGTTCGCGATTTGCAGCGGGTGGACGGTAGAACTCCGGGCGCACGATCATGCCCGACGTGCGTAGTACGCGATGGCCTGGATGGCCGAGCGCCAACGCCTGTGCGGCCGCGCGCGCCGTGCCGCAAACCAGGTACTGATCCTGCCGCTCAATCCAGAAGTGCGGCGGACAATCCGCAAGATCGGTGAGGATTGTGACCATCGGCGTCGGCGGTGCGCCGCGTTCGGCATCGGCGCGGCGCAAGCCCTCGAGGATGGCGCGATTGAAATTGGGTATCAGCGACACGACCGCGTCCGGGCGGCGCTGGCGCCAGTGTTGCGACAGAAGCGCGACATTGCGCGGATGCATCCGGCGGATGAGAAACTGAACTCCGCGCAGCATCGGGCCGGTGCCGATGGTGAGACCGTACTTGAGCATCCGATTGTACAGGTCCTCGACCCGCACACCGGTCAGTCGATGCAACACGTCGATCGGTTCCAGTATTTCCCGCAGGTTGACCATCCGAATCCGCCAGGTGCGACCCTGCTCCTCGGCGGCCGCTTTGAGCGCGAGCGCCGAGGCGCGATGGCCGCCGCCGGCGTCGAAGAAGATCAGATCGATCTGCTTCTCACGCGCCGGCACCAAGGAGCGAAGAAGATGGGCGGCGTTCATGACAACTCCGCGCGCGGTACGGCGTCGCATCGAGAACGTTGACCGCCCCTCCGATCCCATCGCAGGAGGGCAAGCACGCCGTTCCGATCCTCGGCCACGGCGGTACAGTTGTGGACCCAGTCGCCGTCATTGATATACCAGATGGGGCCAATCAGCCGTTGCTCGGGGCGATGCACGTGGCCGCAAATCACCCCGTCGGCTTTGTGCCTGCGCGCGGTCTCGAAAACCGCACGGTCGCTGAAGTCGGTGAGATATTCCACTGCGCGTTTGAGCCCGCCCTTGAGGCAGGAACGAAGCGGGCTGCTGCGCTCGCGCAGCGCGGCGCCTTCGCCGTTGTACCATCGATCGATGCGCAGGGCGGTGAGATAGGCGTGATTACCCATGCGAAGGAACCATCGATTGAGGTTGAGCGAGCCGTCGAACTGGTGTCCGTGAACCACCAGCATGCGGCGTCCGTCGGCGGTGCGATGAATGAGCTCGCCCTCGACGGCCACCGGACCGAGGATGGACTGTACGAACTCGGTGCTGAATTCGTCGTGATTGCCGGGCAGAAAGATCACGCGGCTGCCGCGCCGGCCCCACTGTGCTATCTCGTTCGCCACGGCGGCCTGCGCTTCATCCCAGTACCACGCCGGCCCGAGCACCCAACCGTCAACGATGTCGCCGACCAGGTAAAGCGTGTCGGCTCGGTGATGGCGCAAAAAATCGTGCAGCGCTTCGGCTTTGCACCGGGGGGTGCCGAGATGCAGGTCGGAAATCCAGATCGAGCGGTAATAGTTGATAGTCGCCGCCGGCGGTACGGCGGTTCGAGCGAGCCGTTCGGCCCACCCGGACGATCCGAAAAGATCTAGCCAGATCCCTTCCACCGCGGCCCCGCGTCGACAGTCGATTGGCCCTGGATGAACACACTATTGTGAGTACGGGAACGAGACGGTGGAATCGATACGGTATTTTGACGATATCGAGAAATTGACGTTATGTGAGTATTAAACGACGCCTGAACGTGCGGTGTGCGCTCGATCGGAAACGCGCTCGTGCGCTCCCAGAGCGGTTGACGGAAGCAGCGAAGTCGAGGCTTGGATTTTATTTGTTTAGTGATAGTTTGCGGCGCTATGGCGGTAAATCGACCAAGGGCGGTGCGTCAGTGAAAAGCATAAATGTGAATCGCGGCGTTCGGTGCGCCGGCGAACCGGCAAAAGGCCACAACCGATGGCATTGCGGTATCCCCGCCGCGCTCGAGGTCGAGCCGGACGAGGAAGTTGAGCTGGAGACGCGCGATGCGCTGGACGGCCAGGTCACGCCCGCAACCGTCGCCGCCGACCTGCTCAAAATCGACCTCGGTCCGGTGCATCCCCTCACCGGGCCCGTGTTCGTGAAGGGGGCGCAGCCGGGCGACCTGCTCGAAGTCCGGATCAGGGAACTGAAACCCGACAGATGGGGCTTCACAACACAGATACCCGGCTTCGGCTTCCTGCGCGACGAATTTCCCGAGCCGTACATCGTGAAATGGCAAATCGCGGACGGCTGGGCGACGTCGGCGGAGCTGCCAGGCGTGCGTCTGCGCGACGGATCTTTCATGGGCACCATCGGGGTAGCGCCGTCAGAGGAATTGCGGGGTGAGATCGTGCGGCGGGAAGAGGAATTGCGCCAACGCGGCGGCTTTGTGCTGCCGCCCGACCCCGCAGGAGCGGTGCCCGCGCGCGAGCCGATCGCGTCGGCCGGATTGCGCACGATTCCGCCGCGCGAGAACGGCGGCAATCTCGATATCAAGCAGTTGAGCGCGGGGGCGCGACTGCTGTTGCCGGTATTTGTGCCTGGCGCGCTGTTCTCGGTCGGCGACGCACATTTTGCGCAAGGCGACGGCGAATCCTGCGGTACCGCGGTCGAGATGAGCGCCTCGGTGCTGGTCAGTTTTGCGCTGCGCAAGGGCGAGGCGGCGCGCAACCGCATCCGCTTTCCCCGCTTCGAGCGCGACGACTACTTCGTGCCGCCGGAAATCGCGGCGCCAAAGCGGTTTCTCGCAACCACCGGCATGTGTATCCGCGACGGCGTCAACGAATCGGAAAACGCCACGCTGGCCGCGCATCACGCGCTGATGAATATGATCGCGTTGCTGATGGAACGCGGCTGGAGCCGCCAGCAGGCCTACGCAATCTGCAGCGTGGCCGTGGACTTGCGCCTGAGCGAAGTCGTCGATGTACCCAACTACGTCGTCTCGGCGCTGTTGCCGCTTGCGATCTTTGACTGACTGCCGGACGGGTCAAGGGAGAAAGACTTGGAATACCGCAATCTCGGAAAATCAGGACTCAAGGTTTCCGCTATCGGACTCGGCTGCAACAATTTCGGGATGAAATGCGACTTGGAACAGACGCGCGCGATCGTGCATCGCGCGCTCGACGAGGGCGTTACGTTCTTCGACACGGCGGATATCTACGGCAATCGCGGCGGTTCGGAGGAGATGCTGGGCAAAGCGCTCGGGCAGCGTCGGCGCGAAGTGATCGTGGCAAGCAAGTTCGGCATGCTGATGGGAGACGGTCCGTACCTGCACGGCGCATCCCGCCGCTACGTGCTCGCGGCGGCGGAGGAGAGTCTGCGACGCCTGAACACGGACTATATCGATCTCTATCAGATTCACACTCCCGACCCCGAAACTCCCCAGGAGGAGACGCTCGAGGCGCTCGCCGACCTGGTGCGGGCGGGCAAGGTGCGCTACATCGGATGCAGCAACTTTGCCGCATGGCAACTGGCCGAGGCGCTCGGTATTTCGCGCGCGCGCGGTTTGCCCGCCTACGTTTCCGCGCAAAACGAGTACAGTCTCATCGTTCGCAACATCGAAAGCGAGCTGCTGCCTGCCTGCCGCCATTTCGGGGTCGGTATCCTGCCGTACTTTCCGCTGGCGAGCGGGTTTCTCACCGGCAAGTACCGCCGGGGCGCGGAATTGCCGGGTGGCAGCCGCATGGCGCTGATGGAACGGTTGGCCAGGCGCAATCTCACCGAGGCCAATTTCGATTCACTGGAGAAGCTCGAACGCTTCGCGCGCGAGCGCGGCCATACCATCCTCGAACTGGCGGTGGCTTGGCTGGTATCGGAGCCGCAGAACTCGAGCGTGATTTGCGGTGCGACCACACCCGAGCAGGTCAGCGAGAACATCAGGGCCGGGAATTGGCGACTCAGTGCCGAAGAACGCGAAGGTGTGGACAAGGTGATGCAGCAATAAGCGGCGCGCGCCGAAGCGGAGAGGCGGGCGATTCAGGCGCCGAGGCCCAACCGCTCGATCACTGCGTCGGCGATCGCCTCGGGCGTCGCGGCGATATCCGCCACGATCGCGTTCGCGGGTTCCTCCATAGTGTCCAGCTGGCTTTGCAGGAGGTGCGGATCGAAGAAATGGCCCGCGCGCTGCGAGAGGCGGCGCGCCAACAGCTCGCGCGGCCCCTTGAGGTACACATATCGGATCCGGACCCGGTCGATGGTCAGCAGGTCGCGATAGGCCTGCTTGAGGGCAGAGCACGCGACCACTGCGGATCGCCCTTCGGCAAGGCATTGCTCGATCAGCGCGCGCACCGCGTGCAGCCATGGCCATCGGTCAGCGTCGCTGAGCGGAGTCCCGCGGTGCATCTTCGCGCGGTTGCTCGCGGGATGGAGGTCGTCGGCATCGTGGAACTCGTAACCGAGCCGCGCGGCCAGGATGCGGCCGAGGGTCGTTTTGCCCGAGCCGGCAACTCCGATGACGATCAGGATCATCGGCGCTGAACGCCGGATTGCATGAGGTCTGCGCACCCGGCGTCGACCGCTGCCGCAGCGCTCGGCGGCTTCAATCCGAGCAGCACGAGGAACCCGGCCAACGCGGTCGCGATCGTAAACAGGATGCCAAGCCGGTAGCTGCCCGTGCGATCGATGATGCCGCCTACCATCGGCGGAGCAAGCAGCGCGGTTATCGCGATACTGGTATACAACGTGCCCAGCACCACGCCCATTCCGTCCACTCCGAACAGTTCGGCGACCACCGACGGGTTGAGCGCCACATAACCGCCATAGCTCGCGCCCATGGCGAGCGCGAAAAGTACAAGAGATACGTAACCATGCGATCCCAGCCACAGAAAATATGAGAGCCCCAGCACGAGCACGGTAATCTGATACAGCCGTATCAGCCCGACGCGGTCGGCGAGCGTCCCCAGGCCCACGCGGCCGAGCATGCTGGTGACGCCGATGAAGCTGATGAGCGAAGCCGCGGCGACCTCGCTGATGCCATGCTCGCGCGCGTAGACCGGCAGAAAGACGAACGGGATCGAGGTCGCGACGTTGGCCAGGGCGGACGAGACATAGAGCACGATGAAATTCGGAGCGCGGACGAATTCGCCGAGTCGCGGACGCGCGACGTGTTGCGGCCCGCGCGGCGGCCGCTTCGCCAAGGCGGCGCATACCAGCAGCAGGGCGGTCGCCGCCAGGCCCAGCACGCCGTAAGCCCGCCGCCATCCCAGATGCATGATCAGCTCGCCCGAGAGCGGCGGTATCGCAAGCGTTCCGCCGCCGATCCCCGATACGGCGAGTCCAAGCGCCGTGTTGCGCCGGCGCTCAAACCAGCCCGCGATCATGGAAACCAGCGGCACGTAGCAGCACGAGACGCCGAAACCGACGCCCAGGCTGTAGGTGAAATAGGCGTACCACAGGTGCGGGATGCAGGCGGTCAGGACAACGCCGCCGCCGGTGGCGAGCGCGCCGGCGGCGACCACCGGGCGCGGGCCGATGCGGTCGGCCACGTATCCGGTGACCGGGCTGAGCGCGAAGTATAGGGCCGCGGTTATCGAAAAGATCGCCGAGGTTGCTTCGCGCGAGGCGCCGAACTCCTGCGCCATCGGTTTGAAGAATGCGCCAAAGCTGTATGCTACCCCGAAGAGCGTGAAACACGCGAGAAATCCCGCACCAACGGTAAGCCACGCGCGTGGTGAGTCGACCGCGCCGTCGAGGACGACGGCCTTCATCTTCTTTCCATTACTCTGCATCGCAGATTCGCGAACGCGAAACTTAACAAAATGAAGATCGCGGCGCGACCTGCCGCGCGCATGGCACGGACGCGCTGACACGAGAGAAAACCGTTGCGAAGAGAAGGCGTCCTTCGATTGGCCTCCGTTACAACTCACAAACGGCCGCCCGCGCCGATCGCCGCGAACCGTCGTCCATCCGGCATGGTATTTTAACCGCGATGGTGCGTGGTTGGTTCTCCGGCGTGCGGAGTCGAACTCAAAGACGAGACTCGAGCGTCGTATCTGCGGCCGCGCCGCCCGCCTTCAGGCCCGGTTGAACGTGCATTCCTCGCATCGGCATGGTTCCGCGCCGCCACGTGCCCGCGACGCAAACAGAAGCGCGCCTCGGCAGAGCCGATGCTCGCCGGCGCGACAGTGGGAACAAATCCATGGTTTTGCCGTCCGAGCATGATACCTCGTCGGCCAGAGCGCCAACTTTCCAATCAAAAGGCCAACCACGCCTGCCGGTACCAACATCAGGGCGACTTCCACGCACGCCTCAGCTACCGAACCGGGCGCCGGGCGCAGCGGACCCAGCATGGTCATCGCCGTGGAGCCACCAGCGCTGAGCGCGGCGAGGACGGCGTTACATCTTCCGCCGACTGCGCGAGCGATGCGTTCTGCCATATCGCTCGCGATCGGGACGGCCGTTCCCAGAAGCCAGACAAGGATTCCTGTAATCAGCAACGGCCAGGTTTTGATTTTGAGCACACTCTTCATCGCCCGACCAGGAAGCAGCTAATCAGGGCCTGCCTGCCGCAAACTCATTCCGACTGACTGCCTTTTAATAGCCAAGGACCAGGGAAAAATCGACAGCGCTCTTGAACTTCCGGCCGTCGATGGCGATGACGAAGTCGCCGCGAGTAGCAGCGCCGGCCCGCTTGCTTTGGCCTTGAGGTGAGCCTTCAAAGCATCGATACGCCGCCTCCGAAGCGCGCGCCGCGGTGGCACGTACCACATCCTTTGAATGCAGGGTTTCGAGTTTTCGCGATGCCTGGAGTAGCGATCCGCCGAACTCTTGACTTGGCAGTCAGAGACAATAACTCTACGGGAGCAGGTAGCCTGAAGGGGGAGGCAGGCGGCAATGGGCCACATTACGCGAATTCATGAATTTTCGTGCTGGGACCCGCCTCGCGAAGTCAACAACCGACCCGCAATTCTTCAGATTGTTCATACCTTTGGTGGTCGAGGTTCTCCTCAGTCGTCCATCGGATGAGAGTACGTGCCCGCTGATCACGTTGGGCACGTAAGCTTGGCGCTCCGGTTTTAGTAACGCAGACCGGATAGGCTCGAGGGCCCAAGGTCCTCGCCGGGGATCCGTCTGAGTCAGCGCCAAACATCCTTCAAGGCGTAGCGCCATGGCTCGGCCGTTGAATGGACGGGAAGATCATGAACAATCAAAAAACGCTGACCGTAAAAGAAGTAGCTGATTATCTCCAGGTACATGCCTCCACCGTGTACCGGCTTGTCGATCAGAGAAAGTTACCCGCGTTCAAAGTTGGTAATGGGTGGCGGTTCGAACTGACGATCATCGAACAATGGCGATTCAAGCTGGAGAACGGACGTCCCGTCAGCCGATCGCATTGATACCGGACGTGGGCGGCGACGCTGGCCCTGATGCCGAGGGCGGAACTTGAAACCGCATGTTCGTGAAGACGGAGGATGGTGAGTCGGGAACAGCGGGCGAAACCATCGGGACGAAACGGCACCATCGTCGCTGTTTCAAGGTTTCAGCCTATCGGTCGGTTCGCGCAGTACCTCGGCGCCCAACGCGACAGCTAGGTTCGCCACGGTCACGGCAAGGTCGAACTCGCCCTCAGTGGAGGATTGAGTATCCATCGAATGAGACGTGACTCTCAATTTCGTGCCAAAAGATGCGCGAGGGAGCAGAGTACTCGGTGGCGGCGCTCGATCAGGCAGGCGTGCTGCTGATCAACCACATCGCGCCGGGCAGTCGCACTCTCGCGCCGTCGGCATAGGGCGCAAGCTCCTCGCGAATAGAGGCGACGGCGGCTGAGACGACCTCCGCCGGCTGGTTGCGCAGCCAACTGTTCACGGCGCCGATTTGGGTTGACTGAAGCACAGCTTCCTCGAGCCCCCGGCCGGCAGCGATATCGAGGTCCATGTCGAGTTTCTCGAAGCGCGGCGGCGCCCAACCGGCCGCGGTGACAACCTCGGTCACGTGGTCGCGATCGGCGAAGGCGAACATTCCGGGAGCGTTCGGCACCGGCTTCGGGCGCGGCGGCAGGTGCCGAGCGGCTGCAGTCATCGGCACTTCCATCCACGGGTTTTCGGCTAGCGAACGCCAGCACACGAACGCCATGCGCGCGTCAGAGGCGGCGGCGCGTCGCATATTTTTGAACGCCGCCACCCGGTCGCCGAAGAACATCACTCCGAAGGCGGAGATCAACAAATCGTATTCGTCCAGCGTGGCCGTGGCCGGATCGGTCTCGCGCCAATCGACATTGGCGATGCCGGCGGCGCTCGCACGCCTTTTACCTTCAGCAAGCATAGGTCGGGAAATGTCCAGCCCCGCCACGCGGCCAGAGGGACCTACAGCACGCGCAAATTCCAGCGTGGGTGCGCCACAGCCACAGCCGATATCCACCACGCGTTCGCCGGCCTGTGGGACGGCAAAAACAAGCAAGGCGTCCGTCACCGGCGCGAGTGTGATGTCGGTGTGCTCTTGTCGAGCCACCCAGATGTCGCCGCCTTTCCCGTTCCAGAAGGCAAGCATGTCGGCGTTGATCTCTTCGGGCGCAGCCATCGGAGTTCTCCTGCCAAGCGGGTGCGCACGTTACGGTATTGCCGGGTAGACCGCAAGCGTCGGCGCGCGAGCATGCCTCGGTCGGGATTGCCCGTGTGACCCACGTACCTGTTGCTGACACCTTATGTCTGCTGCGGGTCACTTTCGGCGGATTGGGCGGCGCTTTCGGTTGCTTGATGTCTGCTTTGCCTCGTGAGCGTCGAGATGCGGCCGGGCGCCGAAGGCGGTGCATTTGCCCGGACGCAGTGCCTCAAAGCAACGCGGGTCAGACGTTGAAGCTGGTCATGTGTCGAGAATCGCTAATCTACTGAATTTACGAAGAAATTTTGATGCCGAGGGCGGGACTTGAACCCGCATGTGCTTGCGCACGGAGGATTTTGAGTCCGGGCGCTCCATCCTTCCAGACCGAAAGAAACCGCAAAACTCCGCAAGTTATGTAAGAAAACCGCTCCTCTCGGGCGTCGGCTCCATTGGCGGTTTACGCCCCTTTTCGGGCGCGTCCGGGCACAATCCGGGCACACTCGGCGAGGTCCGGCCGTGACGCGCGCCGACGTCCTCGTCGCCCTGAAATACATCATCGCCGCCTGGCCGCGGCGCCCCGTCGACGAGGCGGTCGTCGACGTCTGGCATGAGATCCTCGAACCGCTCGACGCGACGGCTTGTCTCGATGTCGTGCGGCGCTTCTGCAGATCGCAGGCCGAGGAGGCGCCTACTCCCGGTCAGATCTACCGCGAGACGCTCGTCGAGCAAGATCGCCGGAAACCCAGGCCGCTTTTGATCGAGGAGCTCGACACGCCGGAGAAGCGCGCCGCGCGCCGCGAGTCGCTCCGCGCCCACTGGCTCAAGCTCAAGGGCGAGGACCCGAAGGCGGCCGAGTTCATGGCGGAGGCGTTGCCCTGGCTCCGCGAGGCGGCGGCGGCGTGAAGGTCCTGCTCCTCCAGCTTGACGGGAAGCTCCCTAACCTCGCGCTTATGCGCTTGGCCGCGCATCATCGCGGGCGCGGCGATCTCGTCGAGCTTCGACGCGCCGGCAACTTCCAGGCCATCGAGCCGCGCTTTGGCGATCAATTTGATCGCATCTATGCCTCACTGATCTTCTCTCGAAGCGAAGGGCTGATGGATCGCACGGCCGAGGTCTGGATGCCGCGTTGCGAGATTTTTTTCGGGGGGACCGGAGTCAGCCCATCGATCAACCTCGAAGTGCACGGCATCGGAGCGGCGCTCGACTATTCAGACTATCCCGACTTTCGCCAGTCCATCGGCTTTACGCAGCGGGGTTGCCGTCTGCGCTGTTCGTTCTGTGTCGTTCCCGAGAAGGAGGGCAAGATCCGCGAGGAGCAGAGGATCGCCGACATCTGGCGCGGCGATCCGTGGCCGCGGGAGCTTCTACTCCTCGACAACGATTTTTTCGGGCAGCCGCATTGGCGCGAGCGCATCGAGGAAATTCGCGCCGGTCGGTTCAAGGTCTCTTTCAACCAGGGCATCAACGCGCGCGCGCTTACGGATGAGGCCGCCGAAGCGATCGCCTCGGTCGACTATCGCGCTGACAACATGAAAGAGCGCCGCATTTACACGGCGTGGGACAACCTGAAGGACGAAAACCGGATGTGGGACGGCCTGAACCGCCTCACGAAATACGGGGTCCGGCCGAGTCAGATCATGATCTACATGCTGATCGGCTACTGGCCCGGCGAGACGCACGAGGATCGCGAGCATCGTCGACGCCGGCTCCGGGTATTCGGCGCCATCCCCTATCCGATGCCCTACGCACGGACGCCGGAGCTCGTCGGATATCAGCGATGGGTGATCGGCGCCTACGACAAGATCGTTCCTTGGGTCGCCTGGCGCGCGGCCGGCTATCGACCTGAAAAGCTCGGCCTCCGCCAGGACGGCCTATTTGCGAGCGAGGCGTCCGCATGAGCTATCCCTACGCGCCGGGCGCAAAACGCGACGGGACGTCGGCCGAGGCGGCTGCCGCGATGGCCGGCCGCGCGCGCACGCTTCGGGAGCGCGCCCTGGCCATT
>Ga0070734_10000145_pt1 | contig 196407 bp, 160 predicted proteins | sample Coa_R1_8_FD_66444 | JGI IMG/M metagenome (GOLD analysis project Ga0070734, IMG submission 66444) | Surface soil microbial communities from Centralia Pennsylvania, which are recovering from an underground coalmine fire - Coalmine... | ecosystem: Environmental > Terrestrial > Soil >...
GCCCTCTCAACTCAGGATCACGCACTCGCCACCGAACTCGTCATGGGAGTCCTCCGCTGGCGCTCGCGGCTAGATGATGAAATCGCGACCGCCTCCTCGCAATCGCTCGCGAAACTTGATCTGGAAGTTCTCCTCGCCGCGCGCTTAGCTCTTTACCAATTTCGATGGCTCGATCGCATCCCGAAACGCGCCGCGCTCAACGAAAGCGTCGAACTCGTAAAACGCGCCCGCAAGCGCTCCGCCGCCGCTTTTGTCAATGCAGTTTTGCGCAAGCTGGCGAGCAAAAAGGCGCCCGCGGAGACGAAGATCACCACTGCTCAAGCCCTGGCCCATGAAGTTGCGCATCCCGAATGGCTGGTGGACAGGTGGGTACGCCGCTACGGGCTCGAGGCCGCGATCGAGATCTGCAAGTACGACCAATCAAAACCGGAAACTGCCATACGGCTGCGATCCACAACCGCCGAGGCCGAACTGGTGCAACACGGCGTCGAGCTACTAGGCGGCAGAATTCTGTCTTCCGCACGCACGGCCCGCGGAGACATCCCAAGAACCAAAGCTCTTCGCGAACGCGGGTTCGTAATTCAGGATGAAGGTTCCCAGCTCGTGGCGGCGCTCGTCGGCAAAGATTTACAAACAAGAATCCTCGACTGCTGCGCCGCGCCCGGCGGCAAGACTCTCGCCATCGCAGATCGCAATCGGCAGTCCCGGGTTACCGCGGTTGAGTTTCACCCCCACCGCGCCCGTCTTCTGCGAAATCTGGTGAGAACGGCAACCCCGGACAATGCAATTCAAATCATCGTCGCCGATGCACGGCAATTGCCCACCCCAGGCATCTTCGATCGCGTTATCGCCGATGTGCCCTGTTCCGGCACTGGAACCCTCGCCCGCAATCCCGAGATCAAATGGCGGCTTACGGCTGAGGATCTCGCAGATCTCCACTCGCGCCAGGCAGCCATTCTTCGATCAGCGATGTCGCAAGTGGCAGTCGGAGGACACGTGATCTACTCAACCTGTTCTTTGGAGAAAGAAGAGAACGAAGATGTAATCGAAGAGGTGTTAGCCAACAATGCAGGGTTCCACGTCGTCGATTGCCGCCAGGAACTGAATCGGCTCAGAAGCGCAGGCGAGCTCCTCTTGCCGGATGTCGTGCCCCTGACCAGCGGTCCATATCTGTGCACGATTCCAGGTATTCACCCCTGCGACGGCTTCTTCGCCGCGATTCTCGGAAAAGAATAACTGGCCTCCACCACGGAAACCCGGGGGCACAGAGTAGGCACGGAGACTGCTCCAATTTCTGTGCCAAATCAAGCGATCTATTCGTGAACCCTGTATCTGTGTCTTTGTGGCTCCGACGCGAAGAGGAGTTTCAGCGGACTTCAAAATTCACCGTCGCCCCCAGAATCACCTTTTGTCCTGCCACCGGCGCCTGCGACACGATGATGCTCGCCGGCGAAGGCTGCGTCGGAGTCGGCGGCGCCGGAGTTCCCGCAGGAGCATTCGCAGCGGCATTGGGCTGGGAGGAATCCTGCACTTCCGTGATCGGCGGCGGGGCAACGCTCACATTGCCCAGCTTGAATCCCGCATCCTGCAACGCGCGGCTCGCGTTTCCCAAAGGCTGCCCGACGAAACTCGGCATCACAAACGCCTGCGGCTCGCTTGCCGCCGTCACAAGCAAGCTGATCTTTGGAGCCAATACCTGCGTGGCATTCGCCCGAGGACTCTGCGCCAACACCTGATCCGGCGGAATTCCCGGCTGCTCTACCTCCGCCATCGAAGCCACATCCAGCCCACGCCGCCGAATATTCAACTCCGCTGCATGCTCGCTTTCACCGGTTACATCCGGAATCGCCACGCGCGTGGGCCCCAGGCTCTCTGCCAGTCGCACTTGCCAGCCGCGCCGGACCTTCGTTCCGGGCATCGGCAGCTGTGACATGATGCGGCCTTCCGGAATTTGCGGGCTGTAATACTGCGTCTCAACCGAAATCTGCAATCCTAACCCTGCGGCCTCTCGCTCAGCTTCCAGCGGCGTCAGTCCCACCAGCGCAGGCACGGCAACTTCCTGCCCATGGATCGCAAACCGCATCGCTGTGAGCGCCGAGACCATTGCGACAATCACCAAAACCAGCGCCAGAAGCGCGAATCGGATCACCGATCTCATAATTCCGTGAAAAAACCTCCCCATTATTTGATTATTTGCTCTGGAGCAAATGCGGGTCGGCCTGCCTGAGCCGATTATAGAGCGTCCCGTAATGAGACAGACTTTGTTTGTTTTCAATCAGGTATTGGGGGCTGGAGTTGGCAGCGGCTTGCAATTCCGGGCATCCGGCCCGCCTTCGAAGCAATCTAAGGGAAGTAGTCATTTCGAGGTGCGCCATGGCTTCCAAGTTGGAGTATGATGGCTTCGTGGTTCGCCCACTTTCGGCAACGGTAGCGGCTTTTGCCTTATTGGCACTGCCTTTCTTTTTCGTTGCGAGCAGCCACGCGCAGGTTAACGGGCCTCCCGCCTCGGTCACTTCCCCCGGGTTTGGGGGACGCGCAATCAACGGCCCTCCGGCTTCCGTAACTTCTCCCGGGTTCGGCGGCAATGTGATCAATGGGCCGCGCGCGAGTGTCACTTCGGTAGGACCTCGCGGATACGCTCCTGGTGATGCGGCCCGCCAGCATCACCATAATTTCGTGCCCTACGATTCGCCCGGGTGGTATGCAGTCCCGGTTCCCTACGCGGTCGATATGGGTGCCGCTGATGAGAACGATCCCAATGCTCCGCCAGATGCCGGGGAAGGCGATCCCAACTACCAGGGCGGACCAACGGTTTTCGATCGGCGCGGCAGTGGCGCAAGCTCGTACGTTCCGCCGACGCGTGATGCTGCACCGGCACATGGGCCCGCTCGAGACAGCTCCGCTCAAGTCTCGTCGGACGAGCCTGATGAATCTCAAGCGAATCCCGAGCCGCTCGATCCGACGACTCTGGTCTTCAAGGATGGCCACAAGCTTGAAGTGGAGAACTATGCCATCCTCGGGCAGACTCTGTATGACATGACTCCGGGACACCGGCGCAGGGTCCCGCTGAAAGAGCTTGATCTGGAAGCGACCCGCCGCGAAAACGATGAACACGGTGTCACCTTCCAGTTGCCGTTGTCATCTCAGCCCACTCAAGCGAACTAGCCGTGCGTAGTGCGGTTCTCATCTTGTTGCTCGCCGGGTGCATTCCCTGCGCCAGAGCGCAGCGGTCGTTCGCAGGAGCACGTTTCGGTTCTCATTCCGCGGGAAATCATTATTCCGGCCGCTATTCTCGGGGATACGGTTATGCTATGCCATGGCTCTGGGATTCGCTTTACGGCGATGATCTCGTCGAGCCGGCCCCGCCGACTCCTGAGCGCTCTCTATTTCCACGAATTCTTACAGTAGAACCAACTCCGCCCTCATCGACTGCAGAGCCGTTGCTGATCGAACTGCAAGGTGACCACTACGTGCGACTGCGCGATCAAGACAATTCCACGGAGACTCTGCTCGACGCCTCGACCGGGAGTCCGGCTCCCACGGTGGCTAGGGCCGCGCCCAATCCTGCGGTCCTGATTTTTCGCGATGGCAGCCGTGAAGAGGTTTCTGCATACACCATCTCCGGCGGAACTCTCTACGCTCAAAGCGATTTTTACGCCAGCGGAGCGTGGCACCAGAGAATCGAGCTCAGCGCCCTTGACGTGCCCGCAACGATCGCCCAGAACCAATCCCGAGGCGTACGCTTCCAGTTGCCGAAAGCCCCCAACGAAGTAATCGTCGGGCCCTAATGCTTGTGTAGGGCGAGGCATTCCTCCGGCCCGCGACCCCTGAGCCCAAGCGAAGGGGAGCGCACCGCCACGAATTCCGATTCCACGAGGGTTCGTCATCCATTGCGCAATCCCACCCACCAAAGCAGCCCGATAAATAGCACCTGCATTGGCGCTCGCAGCCATAAGGGAGTCGCCGCTTTGCCCGCGACCGTCAGCCCTTCCCGCGCCGCCTTGACATTTGCCGGGAATAGCGCGAGGAGCATAAAAATCAGAGCCCAACTGGCTAGCGATCGTGTCCGTGCTATCACGAGTCCCACAGCGCCCAGCAATTCGCATATCCCTGTCAGGTAAACCATCCGCATCGGTTGCGGAAACATTGCAGGCACCATTCGCGCCATGTCATGCTTCGTTTTGGTGAAGTGGGCAATCCCAGTGAAGAGGAACATCGCCGCCAACGCGAAGCACGCGGAGGCGCGCCAACTCGCAAACGCAGACACACCGAGAACTCCGATGCCGCGAAACAGCAACCAGGATCCGAACAACACGCACAAAACGATCATCGAATCGTCTCCGAAGTACTTCCGGTGAAGCTTCGGCCTATTGTCTTCGTGCGCGATTCAACGCACCAGAGTTGTTATCCACGGAACCAACAAGGCGCTCCGCTTATGGTATAATCAAAACAGCTCCCAGGACAGATAACGTACTGTAAAAACAATTACTTACAGCAATTTTAAGAGCGGCGCATTGGCGCAAATTTTCGTTCGCTCAAAGCTCGTAACCCGAAGCTCAGAACTCATTTATGCCTGACGATCAGAATCCAGAACTTCCCCTCACTCCTCCGCCCGGCGGCGGCGATGGCAGCCCCGGCGCGCTGAACATACAACCCGTCAACATTGAAGAGGAGATGCGCCGGTCGTATCTCGACTATTCGATGTCGGTGATCATCGGCCGCGCGCTCCCCGACGTCCGCGACGGACTGAAGCCTGTCCATCGCCGCATTCTCTATACGATGCAGCAGATGGGGTTGTATCCGAATCGCGCCACGCGCAAGTGCGCCCGCATCGTCGGAGACGTGATGGGCAAGTACCATCCGCACGGTAACCTGGCCGTCTACGACGCTCTGGTGCGCCTCGCCCAGGAATGGTCGATGCGCTATCCCCCGATCTTCGGCCAGGGGAACTTCGGATCGGTCGACGGAGACCCTCCGGCGGCGGACCGTTACACGGAAGCGAAGCTCGCACAAGTTTCGACGCCGCTGCTCGAAGATCTCGATAAAGAAACTGTCGACTTTCACCCAAACTACGACGGCAGCGAGGTCGAGCCTGACGTTCTGCCCGCGCGCATCCCGAACCTTCTCGTCAATGGGTCCGACGGAATCGCGGTCGGCATGGCCACGAAGATTCCGCCGCACAATCTGACGGAGATCGTCGACGCCGCCATCACGCTGATCAACAATCCCAACGCGCAGTTGGCGGAAATTCTGAAATTCGTGCAAGGACCCGACTTCCCGACCGCCGGAATCATCCACGGCCGCTCGGGAATCTTCGAAGCCTATCGCACGGGCCGGGGCCGCTTCATGATGCGCGCCAAGGCTTCAATCGAGAACCTTACGAAAGACCGCCAAGCCATCATCGTCACCGAGATTCCCTATCAGGTAAACAAAGCCAACCTGATCAAGCGCATCGCGGCGCTAGTGAACGACAAAGAAATCGAAGACATTTCCGACGTTCGTGACGAAAGCGACCGCGACGGCATGCGCATTGTCGTGGAACTGAAACGGGGAGCCGAGCCGCAGATCGTTCTCAATCAGCTCTTCAAGCACACCGAGATGCAACAGGGCTTCTCGATGATCCTGCTCGCGGTGGTCAACGGGCAGCCCCGCGAAATGGGGCTGATCCAAGCCATCAAGTACTTCATCGAGCACCGCGTTGATGTCGTCCGCCGCCGCACCGCCTATCTGCTCGCCAAGGCGAAAGACCGCGAGCACATTCTCGAAGGCTACCTCACGGCGCTCGATCACCTCGACAACGTGATCACCATCATTCGCGGCAGCGCCAACCGCGCCGAAGCCCGCGAGAATTTGGTCCTGTACTTCGGCGGCAAGAAGATTGATATCAACACCACCGGACGCACCCCGAAGCTCGATCCCGAGAAGCCCTTTACCGCCAAGCAGGCCGATGCGATCCTCGAACTACAGTTGCATCGCCTGACGAAACTCTCGATCGATGAAATTGCGAACGAGTTGAAGGACGTGCGCAACAACATCGCCGAGTACGAATCCATTCTCGGATCAGAGAAAAAGCTGCGCGGGGTCATCATCAAAGAGCTCGAAGAAGTAAAGAAGCTCTACGGCGACGAGCGCCGCACCCGCATCGAAGACGAAGCCGCCGAGATCGTCCTCGAAGACCTCATCGCCGACGAACAGGTCGCGGTCACGGTCAGCCACTCCGGATACCTGAAGCGCACGCCGATCTCCACCTACCGCATGCAGCGTCGCGGAGGCACCGGCCGGACTGGCATGAAGACGCGCGACGAGGATTTCGTCGAGCATCTTTTCATCGTCTCGACGCACGCCTACATTCTCATCTTCACCAACACGGGCCGCGTCTACTGGCTCAAGGTCTATGAGATTCCCGATGTCAGCGCCGCCGGTCGCGGCAAGCACATCGGCAACCTCGTCGGACTGCAGCCCGGCGAAACGCTCAAGACCGTGGTCGCGGTGCGCAACCTCGAAGAAGAAAACAAGTATGTATTCTTCGCCACGCGCAACGGCCTGGTGAAAAAGTCGGAAGTCCGAGAGTTCATGCACGTGCGCTCCAACGGCATCATGGCGATTGGCATCGAGCAAGGAGACGAGTTGGTAGCCGCTCGCATCACCGACGGCAACCAGATCATCTTCCTGGCCTCGCACGAAGGCATGGCCGTCCGCTTCGACGAAAGCCATGTGCGCCCCATGGGCCGCGCCGCCTATGGCGTTTGGGGGATCGACCTGGAAAAAGGCGATTACGTTGTTGGCATGGCAACCACCACAAAGCCCGAAGCCGCTGTCCCGGCAAAAGAAAAAGCGGAAGGCGAAGCCGAGGCCGTCGACGCAGCCGTCAAAGGTGATTTGATCCTATCGGTTACCGAAAATGGATTTGGCAAGCGCACTCCGGCCAGCGATTATCGTCTGACCAATCGTGGCGGCAAGGGCGTCATCAACCTCAAGACCACCGAGCGCGTCGGCAAAGTGGTAGCCATCGCGCAGGTCGACGAAACCTCGGAGGTCATGCTGATCAGCCAGTATGGCAAAATCATCCGCATGGATTCCACCACGATCCGCGAATCCGGCCGCAACGCGCAGGGCGTCCGCCTGCTGCACATGGAACCGGGCGACCGCGTAGCGGCAGCGGTGGTCATTGCCCCGGAAGAAGAAGCAAATGGCGGAAACGGCGGCACGCTGATCCAGTAGGGATTGTGTAGGGACGGACGCAATTCGTCCGTCCCGCACGCGATTCAGGCAGGGCATACCTCGGCCCTTGTGACCCAATTGGAAGCACGCGACGAAGGGCACCTGAAAGTAGCCCCGCCAGTTAGTTTTCAGCCGTCCCGTCCGAGATGTGATTCGCTTTCCATCGGATGACCCGGCGCTGAAAGCGCCAGGCGACTGTCTATTGTCCCTGCGGGACAAGAATTCTCAGTTCCGGGAGAAGTATCCTCACTTCTCCACCAGCGCCATCACGTGCTCGGGATAGCGCTCTCCCGCCGCCGCTTCCCGTGGAAACACTTCGTCGATGCGGCGTAAATCTTCCTTCGTGAGCTTCACGTTCAAAGCTTCGACGTTTTCTTCCAGATACTTCCGCCGCTTCGTCCCGGGGATCGGCACGATGTCTTCGCCCTGTGCCAGCACCCACGCCAGCGCAAGCTGCGAGGGCGTACACCGTTTCTCGTGCGCGACCTCTTCCACGCGCCGCACCAGGTCCAGGTTCTTCTGGAAATTTTCCCCCTGAAATCGCGGGGAGCTTCGCCGATAATCGTCAGCCGGCAAGTCTTCGAACTTGCGAAAGCGCCCGGTGAGAAATCCCCGACCGAGCGGACTGTATGCCACAAATCCAATTCCCAAGTCGCGGCAAGTGGCCAACACGCCGTTCGTCTCCGGATCGCGCGTCCACAACGAATATTCCGTCTGCAACGCCGTAATCGGATGCACTTTCATAGCCCGCCGCAAAGTCGCAGGTGAAGCCTCCGACAGCCCGAGATACCGCACCTTTCCTTCTTTCACCAGCGCGGCCATGGCCCCAACCGTCTCTTCGATGGGAGTATTCGGATCGACGCGATGCTGGTAGTAGAGATCAATCGTCTCGATACCCAGCCGCCGCAAGCTGCCCTCGCACGACCGCCGCACATAAACGGGCTTGCCGCTTACGCCGCGCGCATTGGGGTTCGCGGGATCGCGCACGATCCCGAACTTAGTCGCCAGCACGATCTTGTCGCGCTTGCCCTTGATGGCGCGCCCAACAAGCTCTTCATTCCGGTGCGGACCGTACACGTCGGCAGTATCGAGAAAATTGATTCCGAGTTCTAAGGCCCGATGGATGGTCGCGATAGATTCGTTGTCATCGAATCCGGAATAGAACTCCGACATCCCCATGCACCCGAGGCCTTCAGCCGACACTTTCAAGGCACTGCGTCCCAGCTCGCGATATTGCATCATGGCACCTCACAAAATAACGGATTAATACGCATAGATGCGCAGAAACAAGCGTTGGACTGGAAAATCTACGGTGCCGTGGTGCCGGGAGTCTGAGGAGAACTTTACGCTCTTACGTAGATTCGAGGTTTGCCTTGAGGCAGCACCTCTCCGACCTGTACAGCCGGAACTCCCGAATCGTTCAGCGCGCGGACGAGGCGTTCCCCATCCGGCGTAGAAATCAGCAGACCGCCCGCCGTCTGCGGATCGAAAAGAAGAGCGCGCATGTCCTCGGCAATGTCGTCGTACTCGACGATGCATTCCGCGAATTCGCGATTATTCTTCAGACCTGCAGGAACATAACCGGCACGGACGCATTCCAGCGCTCCTTCGATCAAAGGCACTCGCTCAGCCGAAATACTGATCGATACTTCCGACGCCAGCGCCAGCTCGCGCGCATGCCCGATCAAACCGAAACCGGTAATGTCCGTCATGGCATGCACGGCGAAGAGCTCGGAGCTTCGCTCCTCAGGACGGACGAATGCGTCCCTCCCTACATGGCCTGTTATCACCTCGGCGGCTCGCTTATTCAAAGTGGTCATCGACCGGACGGCTGCATCGATCCAAGCCGGCTCCGCTTTTCCTTTCTTAATTGCTGTCGAAATGACGCCCGTGCCCAAGGCCTTCGTCAGCAGCAGCGCATCCCCCGGCTTCGCGCCCTTATTCGCCAGAACTTTCTTGGGATGCACCATCCCGGTGACGGAATATCCAAACTTCGTCTCTTCGTCGCGAATGCTGTGCCCACCAATCACCGTGCACCCGGCCTCGATCATCTTCGATAAGCCGCCGGCGAGAATGCGCTCCAGAATTTCCAGATCAGCCTTGTCGGGGAAGCACACCAGCGCCAGTGAAGTGAGCGGCTGGCCGCCCATGGCATAGACGTCACTCAGAGAATTCGTCGCTGCGATCTGCCCAAACGTGTAGGGGTCATCGACGATCGGCGTGAAGAAATCGACGGTCTGGACGAGCGCCTGGTCGGGCGCGATCTGATACACGCCCGCGTCATCGGCATGTTCAAAGCCGACCAGAACATTCGGATCCTGCTGCCGGGCTAATTTCCCAAGCACCTTGTCCAGCGCCGCCGGACTTAGCTTGGACGCTCAACCCGCCGCCTTCACGGATTCCGTCAGGCGAAATGGTTTCGTCTCAGGCACGAAATCATTGTAGAGGATTTTTGATTGCCGATTGCGAATCGTCGCGGCTTTACGGCTCCGAGCGCAGCACAAAAGTAAGCCCACGCGCTGAATTGCTGCGCACAGTCTGGTCCAGATCGAGCGAATCCACCGGAATGTGGCTCTGCGAGCCGTCGCGGCTCACGTACTCGATGTATCCATCGGCGAGCCAATAATCGCTGACCACGTGTTCTCCGCCGTTCTTGAGAATCAAAAGGAAAAACCGCGGATCGAGGTCCAACCCGCGCACCGGCCGAGCGGGGACGCTCTCGACCTTGACCCCTGGCTGCGGTTGTGCGCCTTCGGATTCCACACCAGGCGGGGCGGTCAGCGGCATCATGTCCGGAGAAGAAAGCGCGTCCGAAGCTTCTTCGCTGTCATCTGCAAACCCAACGTCGAAAGGAAACCAGAAGCCCGAGAAACAATCGTAGAGCGGCCAGGCCGGCTCGAAAAAACACACCTGGCTGAATCCGTTGAAGAAGCAACCGGTGGAATGAAAGCGGCGGAAACTTTCGCGGAAGAAGCCGGGACGATGGCGGAAGCGCGGGGAAGTTGTGAAATGAGCTTCCACCGGGGGTCTCCTAAAAGAGACTGGAAGCGTGGCAATGTATGTCGCGGGAAGCGAGTGTGCCGCTGCGAGGCCGCGGCTCAACTGGGCGCGAGCTCCTGACATTGAAGTTGTGAGGAGTCCATGCGAAGCGTTGCCGCCGCTTCGCCCGTGGGAGCGGAAATGCAGCCAGCCCCAATGTCCGCCCGAGTGCCCGGTTTGACTATGGCTGTGGCTGGAGTGACCATGACCACCGCCGAAATGTCCTCCGCCAAAATGCCCGCCAAAGCCGCCGCCGTGGCCTCCTCCGCCACCACCGTGTTGCGCTAATCCGGATGTGACCAGGCACACAAGGGTAGCTACTAGAGTCAGAATGACGCGGCGCTTCAGGAAGGCGCTGAGGTTCGCCATGGCCTTCCCACCCCCGGGGAACCGCTCTCAGTTTACTCCTGTCGGGGGAAGGAAGGACCTGAGCGAATTCCGGTACTGCCGAATCAATTGCCAGGCGTGAGGCAGCCGACGCGCGTCACTTCGCAGTCACATCTGCGACCCGTATCTCAGGATATTGCCGGTTCCACTGCGCGGAAATGCTGTCGAAGGTGAGACGGAAAGACTTCGTTTGTCCGGGACCCAAAGGCGAAATACTCAAGTCCACTGCTTCCTGATACGGTCCCGTATCTCGCATGACCTGCAGTGGCATTTCGTCGGGCCCCTGGGCCACCTGGCCAAGTTCATCCTTAAACGTCACTGCGACCACAAGATGGGTCACGGTCTTGGCGCCAGTATTGGTAACATTTCCCTCGATGTAGCTGACGGTTGCGCCGATGAAATTTTCCGCCGCGCTCATCTTGGAATCAGAAAATTTCAGGTTGGCCGCGTAAGGAGAGACTGTCTTCACCGGTTTCGCCGGCTCGCGCAGCAGAAATGAAATACCAAGGATGATCGCGATCACCCCAAGGACGGCGACCACAATAATCATCCGGCTGGAATCGCCCTCTTCGACCGCCGGAGTCGGCTGGCCCAGGCTGCCCATGAGGCGATTGTAGGCCGCTGCCTGGGGATTGTCGATTCGAGCGCGGGTTGAGACGGGCTGCGGCCCTGTGACCCTGTCTGCCTTCGCTGGCTAGCTTTTTTCTGCCAGCAGCCGCAACGCGTTCTCCCGATAAACCTGCTTCAACACCGCGTCGCTCAAGCCCAAACCGTTCAGAGCCCAGTGATACGAAAATTGCTCCGTTTCGTAGAAGTGTTCGTCGTTTGATTCCAGAATTCGAAATGTGATGTGGTACATGGGCAGATCGAATCCCATGTCGGTTCCATAAACCAGCCGGTCCGCATGTTTCTCATAGAACTGCGCGGCAAACCGCGGAATCGGTGCCGTTTCCGCGTAGCGCGCGGAAATGTCCGCATACAGATTCGGATGGCGCTCCAGCACTTCACCCAATCGACCGAGGTCGTAATCCAGATTCGCGAAGTGACACGCAATGAAAGTTGTTTTCCCGTGCCGCTCTACGGTGCGCTCCAGAATGTCCACCATTCCTGAAAGGTCCACGATGCCCGGTTGATTGTCGAGCCTCCAGTAGTAAGCATTCATGAGCCCATCATTGTGGCGATCCATCTTCTGATACATCCAGATCGGATCGGCCACATGCAGACTCACGGGCATGCCAAGCTCTCCACACCGATCCCACAGCTCATTCATGCGCGGGTCGTCCGGATGCATTCCTTGAGCATTTGATTTCCCCGAGCGCAGCCCTTTACCCTTGTCGTGAATCTCTCCGACGCCTCGCGCGCCGACTTGGCGACAGCGCTCCAGCTCCCGGATTGCCGTTGTCGGAAATCCGGGCTTGTCATAGGCAGCGAAATCAAGCCCACACCACACCGAAAAGCGCTCCGGATATTTCGCGTACTTGCGCTGGATGTCATCAAATTCCTTCCCAGTCGACATGGTTAGGATCGTCGTTTTCTCCACTCCTGCCGAATCCATGTTGCGAATCCACTGGTCAATCTCCTGCTCGGTCTTGGCATACGGATGCGAATGCATATCGATCACAGGAAACTTCGCCTTGGGGACGTCCGTGACCGGAATTTTGTAGATAGACCGGGGCCGATAATTTTTCAGCAGAATGGTTTCCGGAGAGGCTCCGGCTGCGCTCGCAAGGGGAGCTTTGGAAGCCGTTTGCGCGAGCGCCGGAACGCCAGCAACTCCCAAGGCAACACCTGCCGTCGGAATCGATTTCAGAAACTCTCTACGCTTCATTTCATCTCCCTGAGAAGCCCTAATCACTAATAAGTACCCTTATTTACACCAACCACTGCCCGCGTCCCAAGGGATTCCCCGAGGGCAAGGCCCCCATGACCTGTTAGAATATTCAAACGGGGTTACCCTCAAAAAATGCCAGTTCCCGTGTCACAAATGTGGACGGTCAGCACTTACGTCCTCAAGCAAAAGCTCGCTGGGCGCAAGCAGTATCCGCTTGTGCTCATGCTTGAGCCCTTGTTCCGCTGCAACCTGGCCTGCGCCGGATGCGGCAAAATCCAGTATCCTGCCCATATCCTGAAGAAGGATCTCACGCCGGAAGAATGCTTCCGCGCCGTGGATGAATGCGGCGCCCCGATGGTTTCGATCCCGGGCGGCGAGCCGCTGATGCATCCCGAGATCGACAAGATTGTCGAGGGCCTGGTCGCCCGCAAGAAATATATCTATCTCTGCACGAATGCGCTGCTCCTGAAAGAAAAAATCGATCTCTTCCAGCCGAGCAAGTACCTGACTTTCAGCGTACACCTTGACGGCCTCAAGGAAGAGCATGATCTTGCCGTCTGCCGCGAAGGTGGATACGAGATCGCGGTGGATGGCGTGAAAGAGGCACTCCGGCGCGGTTTCCGCGTCACTACGAATACGACTTTGTTCGACGGCGCTAATCCGAAATCGGTTCGCGCATTTTTCGACGAGATGATGAACCTGGGCATCGAGGGCATGATGCTTTCGCCCGGATACTCTTACGACAAAGCGCCCGATCAGAAACACTTTCTCGGCCGTGCCCGGACGCGCCGCATGTTCCGCGCGATCCTGTCGAACCGGAAGAAGAACTGGCGCTTCAACCTGTCGCCGCTGTTCCTCGAATTCCTGATGGGCAAACGGACGTATCCTTGCACCCCTTGGGGCATGCCGACGTATAACGTTTTTGGATGGCAAAAGCCCTGCTATTTGCTGCAAGACGGATACGCCGATACCTTCGCGGAACTGCTCGAAACCACGGAATGGCAGAACTACGGCACCGAATCCGGCAATCCGGCCTGCGCGAATTGCATGGTGCACAGCGGGTATGAGGCGAGCGCGGTGAATGCCACGTTCAGTTCGCTGAGCGGGTTCCTCGCCACAGTAAAGGCGACGGTCTTTACACGCTACCGCGACAAAGAAGCAGAACGCATGCTGGAAGAGCCGCAGGCGCCTGTGCACCCGCTCGTGCAGATTGCCCCGACGAGCGAGTCACTGCAAGAAACCCGAGCGTAAGGTTTCGTGATTTTTCTAGGAAAGATCGACGATTCGTTCCAGATCCATAATTGCTGCGTGGTGGTATTCAAGTTGTTAACCGGCCGCATCCGCGCCAAGGATCCCATTCAACTGCGACTTCCCGACGGACAGATCAGGGACACATACATCGCGGGATTTGAGCACATGAAATATAGTTTGTTGGCTTCTCCAGATAGAGACCGTATCGGCATCTCCCCTCCACGGGAACTCAGGAAGCAGGACGTCCCTCCAGGGACTGAGATATGGAAACATGCGGAATGAAATCGTCTGTGTCCTCTGTGGCAAGAGTTTTTGAATTTGGAAATTATGACAGGCAAAGAAGCCGGCCATATCGAAGAGCACCCGCCACACGCGAACGCCTCCAACCCCGACGCGCTCGAAGTCGCCCCCGGCACCGAGCATGAGCACCTGGAAGGCTGGATCCCCACCCTGGCCAGCGAAGAAGAACTCCGCCAGGCCCTTGAGAAAGCCTTCGACTACCGCGGCGACATCACCGTCACCCGCAAAGACGGATCCAAGATCGAGGGCTACATCTTCGACCGCCGGTCCGCCGCGACGCTGAAAGACTCCCAAGTCCGCCTGTACCCGAAGAACTCGAATGAAAAGATTGCAATCTCCTATGCCGACATCGCCTCGCTGGCCTTCAGCGGGCGCGACACCGCCGCCGGCAAGAGCTGGGAAGCCTGGATGAAGAAGTACGCCGCCAAGAAGGCCGCCGGCGAGAAAGATCTCAGCCTTCACCCCGAACCGCTGGAATAATCTTCCTCCCGCAGACGCTCGCTTGGCGAGCGGGGCGGAGGAATGCCTCCGCCCCTACACTAATCGTGATCACACGCACAGCAGCGCGCGCCTGGGGATGCCACTATAACCCCAAGTCTCGGAGGGGCATCCCATGGAAGTTACGGTCCAGCATCTGGGAGCGGTTCAGTTCGAAATCAAAGCCAGACAGCACATCATCATCAGCGATCAACCGGAAGAAAATCTCGGCTACGACGAGGGCATGACCCCGCCCGAACTTCTATTGGCGTCAGTAGGCTCGTGCGCCGGATTTTATGCCGCACAATACCTGCGAAAGCACAAGCTCGCGCACGAGGGCACCCGCATTCGCGTCACCGCCGAGAAGGTGAAGGATCCCGCTGCACGCCTCGACAATTTCCAGATCGAGATAGATACCCCAGTCGAACTCACGGACCAGCATCGCGCCGGCGTGGAAGCCGCCGTCCATCACTGCCTGATTCACAACACGCTGCTGCACCCGCCGAAGATCGCGATCGAGATTCACGATCGCGCTTTGGCCTCGAAATAAAATGGCTGAGGCCGGTTCACTTCTTGACTGACCGGCTGCCTCCGCTGCTGAAATCGAGGCCGCCGATGAGCTCTTCCACTTCTCCGGAGCTTCCGCCGATGAGCGTCATCGACACCGCGTACCCGTGCGTCAGCATGACCAGACTAGACTGGTGCATCACTCTTGAGCCGACGTCTTTGTGAAAATCTGCGCGTACCAGAGCCTTGGTGCCAATCGTGAAATCGTACGGTTCCTCGTCCATGACAAATCCCTGGGCTTTGGCCACTTCATCCAGCGGCTCGAAGTATTGTTCGGGTTCCTTGACACCCGGGTAGACCGTGAGACTTTCAGCAGCGATCAGAATCGACGAATTTACCTCCGCCCCCTTCGCCTCCGGAGGTCTCGCAAAAGCAGCCAGCAGCACCTTGCCCTCGCGATTATTTTCTGTGTCCCCCTGTGATGAGGTCTCAGAATCCTGCGTATTCAGCTCCTGGGTCCGCAATACCCATCCGGCGGGAATCGTGCACACCAGCCCCAGGCCCCGATTGCGGTAAATGCCGCCATTTACCGATCCGGGGTCAAGCTCGAACCTGTTCCGGGTTTGCGTGCTCTTGCCATGCTTGGAGGATGACGCAGAGGAAGACTGTGCCGCTCCCAGCCGGGGAGCAGCGACGGCAACTACAAGGAGAAAAAGCCCACAGGCGTGCAGACGAGGCCACCCCATCTGCTCATCTTACCAACGATCAGCGCCTATGCTACGCGAGCCATCACCGGCTGGGTGCAATGCGCACAGCGTCGTGCATCCAGCGGGATGTCGCTCAGACACTCCGGACACTTCTTCGTGCTCGGCGGGACTGCCGGTTCATCCTTGTGCATGCGCGCCATGAGCCAATTCACCGGGACGACCACAAAGAAATACACGGCGGCCGCAATCAGGATGAAGGAAATTACGGCGTTGATGAAATCCCCAATAGGAAAGGTCGTGGTATTGACCGTGAATTTCAAATTCGAGTAATCGGGCTTTCCAACCAGAAGTGCAATCAATGGCGTAAGAAAGGCCTTGGTCAGCTCCGTAACCACGGCGCCAAACGCCGCGCCGATCACCACACCCACGGCCATATCTACAACATTTCCGCGCAGGATAAATTTCTTGAATCCGCTGAGCATAAGATTTACCCCCTTACAGAGTAAAAACTCGCCGCCAAATGTACGGCAGGGAACGAAGGAGGTCAAGACGCAATCTGCTGGGGAAGAGCTGAGATAGACGGTATTTTGCGCGAAGCGCGTCCGCTATGTGGGCTAGAACTCAGATGCGCATCGGCATCACGATGTACCGGTACTTGTAATCGTCGCCCTCTGCCGGACGCAACTGGCCCGCCGACTGCGGATCCTTCAGTTCCAGGCGCACTTCGCTTGATCCGGCAGCCTTGAGGAAATCGACCAGATACACAGCATTAAAGCCAATCGTCAGCGCCTCGCCGTTATAGGCAGCTTCCAGGGAATCTTCCGACTCGCCCGCCTCCGTGGACGAAGCGGAAATCTTCACCTCGCCTTTTTCCAGGCGCAACCGCACCGCCCGCGAGCGCTCGTCGGCAAACTGCGAAACACGAAGGATCGCCGCATTCAACTCATCCGCATTCAGCGGGACAACTTTGCTGTTGTCCTTGGGAAGTACAGCTTCAAAGTTGGGAAACTGCCCCGTAAGCTGGCGCGAGGTCAGCAGCCGCGATCCGATGCGGAAGAACAGGGTCGACTCGTCCTTCGCAAATTCGACTGTCTCGGCGTCGGTGGAATCAAGCAGCGACTTCAGCTCATCCATCGCCTTCTTCGGCACCAGCGTCTTCATTTCCCCGGAAACGCCTTCGAACTTCTCGCCATTCCGCTCGCAGTGCGCCAGCCGATGCCCGTCCGTGGCGACCATCGTGATCGATTCCGGTTTCAGCAGCATCAGTGCGCCGTTGAGCGTATACCGCGATTCCTCACTCGAGATCGCGAACGAAGTCCGCGCAATCAGCCCCCGCAATACCTGCGCCGGAATGGTCACCACACCTGCCGACGGGAATACCGGCAGGCTGGGGAAATTCGATTTCGCCATTCCCACCATCTTCGTATTCGATCGGCCGCAGCGGATACTGACCCAGTGATTCTCCAGCAACTTGATGGTGATATCGGCATCGGGAAGAAGTTTTACGTAGTCATACAGCTTGCGTGCAGGGATCGTGCAAGACCCTTCCTTTTTCACTTTTGCATTGCATGAAGTGCGCAAGCTGAGATCAAGATCGGTCGCGGTCAACGACAGCCGGTCACCAGCAGCCTCGAACAAATAATTCGACAGGATGGGGATGGTGGTCTTACGCTCGACCACTCCCTGCGTGGCGGTTAATTCCTGCAGCAATTCCGACTTGCTGACCGTGATCTCCATGGTACCCGCGGCAACAGCGGCCTCCACCGGCATAAGTACGTCTCCCCCAACGGGTGCCCCATCCCTCGCCGCATTTGCGAGACCTGGGACCGCTACTTTGATTTCTACCTTATATCAAATGCAAAACCTATAAAACCAGCAGTAACAGTAGGCCCTGCGGAGAAGTGGAAATCCTCGACAACCTGCTTACCCTCACCGGGTTCCGATCCGACCCTTCGTGTGGGAAATCAGCCCCGCACGCTTCGGAGCAGACACTAAATCTAACCCGCGCTTCCCACTTGCACTCTTCCTTGCACAGCTTCCACATCTCATTCACAACTACCAGGGAGAAAGAGTGGAATTCTCATTCGGAGAATCCCACCAGCCCACGTTTCATCCCCCTAATTGCTCAGTGAGCTTGTTGACCAACCTGTTCAAATCCTTGTCATTCTTGCGCAATTCTTCGATTTTATCGACGGAGTGCAGCACTGTGGTGTGATGCTTCCCGCCAAACTGCCGGCCAATCTCGGGCAGGGAGGCCTCAGTCAGGTGCTTCGCCAGATACATCGCGATCTGTCGCGGATAAACAATAGCGCGGGAATTGTTCTTCGCTTTAATCTCAACCAAGCGCAACCCAAACTGCTCAGCGACCATCTTCTGGATCGATTCGATCGTGACCTTGCGCGCCTGGGAGTCGATGAAGTTCTTCAGTACCTGCTGCGCGTAGGGAAGTGTGATCTCGGCGCCGATCAACGAAGAGTGTGCTACCAGCCGAATCAAAGCTCCTTCCAGTTCGCGCACGTTGGAGCGGATATTCGAAGCGACATACAGCGCAACATCGGTCGGCAGGGTGACCTTCTCCTGCTCAGCTTTCTTTTGAAGAATCGCAACTTTCGTTTCCAGATCCGGAGGCTGGATGTCGGCAATCAATCCCCACTCAAACCGGCTGCGCAACCGATCCTCGATCTCGGCCAACTCCTTCGGCGAGCGATCGCTGGCGATCACGATCTGTTTCATCGACTCGTGCAGTGCATTGAACGTATGGAAGAATTCTTCCTGCGTGCGCTCTTTCTGCGCCAGGAACTGGATGTCGTCGATGAGCAGCACATCCACCCCGCGGAACTTGTCGCGGAAGCTGGTCATCTTGTCGTAGCGCAGCGAGTTGATCATGTCATTTGTGAATTTCTCGCTCGACACGTAGCAAATTGCCGTCTGCGGCAGGCGCCGCTTGATCTCGTGCCCGATGGCCTGCATCAGGTGCGTCTTGCCCATTCCGACGCCGCCATAGAGGAACAGCGGGTTGTATGCCTTCGAAGGACGCTCGGCGACCGCCTGGCAGGCTGCGTGGGCGAACTGGTTTCCGCTGCCGATTACAAACGCATCAAAGGTATAGCGTGGATTCAGTTGCGCCGCGCCATCCCAGTCGAAGCGCGCTTGCGAGGGACCGGCTGCCGACAGGCCGCCATCGTGCCGAACAGTCGTCGAGGCAGGATCGTCTTCCGGCGTGACAAATTTTACGTCGTTGAATTCGAGGCCGAGATTGTCAATCGCTTCCTGAATCAAGTCGGCATACTTATCGCCGGCGTGGCGAAACTCAACGGTGGGCACGCGCACGAAGAGCACGCCTCCGCTCGAGTGGCTATAGCGCGTCGGCTTCAGCCAGGTGTCGTAAGAATGGCGGTTGATCTTTTTTTCCAGCGCGTCAAGAATGCGCGCCCATGGGTTCGGGGACAGCGTTGTGCTTGGAACTGACATATATGAAATATTTCACCGCGGCGCCCCGGCGGCTGGTCTCGGGCGCTTGTCTGTACTTGCCGTAACGAAGTAGCTGGAACCGGTTAATTACTGCGGATTGCGCCTGTTTTCTCGTCTCGGTTTCGCTGTTGAAATCAACAGAAGCTCAAAAGCAGGATCAGTCCGGCATACTAGCACAAATTTTTTTTAATGTGGAAAACTTCGGCTGGGAATTTTTCACGAGGTTCTATTCATCTCCTGAATGCCAAGGCCTGTCAAGTGTCGCGAAAGTAAATGCCGCGCGAATGATGCAACTTCTTCAACGCGCCTTAGCGCTATTGCACCTCAAGCGTAGTTGCATTTCAGTGACCGCGATCATTGACTCGCGAAATGGGCGATGATAAATTGCTCTCCCCAATAGGCCCACTCGCGCGTCTCTGACGGGAGGTCCCAATGTTCCAGCCGACATCCCTCGCCGCTCTGATGTCCCCCATTGCGTACAGGTGGATCTGATCGCGACCGTCCTCGTGGCTTCGCTGCTCGCCGCGAGCTGCGGCAGCTCTCACAGTTCGATGGCGAGCCGCACCGTGACGGGTACGGTTTGTGGTCAGCCGTCGGCGGAAACTACTGATGGCTCTATGGTGCATTTGAAGATACAACTTTCAGCGAGACATTCTGATGAGAGCCTTCGCCTAGCTGCAGATTTTCTCCGCGACCGCCGTAGGCATTTGTAAATTCAGGATCGCGTAAGTCGCCGGGAGGGTCCTCAAACGCTAGGACCTCGTACGTTCCCGGACTCAAACCGTGCACGCTGAAATGACCGTGCTCGTCCGCACTTCCTTCGTGATAAGCATGCGAAGGCGACCCGCGTTCCAAATTCGGCAGGACAGCGATGCTGGCATACGGCACGGGCTTTCCATTTCCGTCGACAACACTCCCTTCGATTACGGCACCCTTGGCACTGATCACAACCTGCAGGGAACTGTCTCCGTTGAGATTAAAGCCTGAGTCTCCGACTTCTTGCCCGTTGAGAGTGACGGATTTTGTGAAGTAGTCAGCGAATTTGCCTGATTCACTGGCGATGGGGCTGTTTGCGGCTAAAAGGTGATAGTTGCCAGCCGGCACGTCCTTTATTTCAAAAGTTCCATCCGCTCTTGCGCCCGACAGTAGCGGGCCTCCGAAGGTGCTCACTACCCCATCCTCGTCATACTTCATATCTGGCTCGAGAATGACCATCAGTTGGGTCCAATCAAAGTTTTGACTAGCGTCCATCTGAACACGTCCGCGGACCAGTAGGGGGCTTCTTGCACGAAGATGCAAGCCATTTGCATCTGCATCGACTATCTCAATTGAGTCAAGTCTCAAAGTCTCCCCTGCGGGTTGCCCGCCGTTGCCCCAGCTTGTGAGGACGAACACGTGAGCCTGGTACGTACCGGGTAATACATTCGGGATCTCAAACTTGCCTTCTTCCCCAAGTTGCTGATCGAAATGGAATCCTCGAGATGATGTCAAAGACAGGTCCCTCATCATCCCTGTGGGAATTCCGGCTATGTCCCCTGCAATGTGGTAAGTCTTGCTGCTGAGGACGGCAATGTTGGCTGGCGTGTCGCCTCCTGGCTGTACGTCAACGGGAATTGCTTGTTCCTTGTGTAGTGTCCCGGGATAGTAAGTAGGGACGTAGAAGTATTGATTCTGGGCATCAGCCTTGGGGTCCGGATCAGGCGCTTTTTGATCTTGAGGTGGCGTGGCGATAACGGTATATCGCCCAGGCTCTAGATCGGGTATTCGAAATTCGCCAAGGTCGTTGGTGCTGCCATAGCCAGAATCGTGTTGACCCCTAGCCCAGTGCGAACCAATTCTTGTCGCGCTGACGCTGATATCGCGCATGGGATCTCCATCTGCGTCCGTAATCTTGCCCGTTATTACGCCTCCCGGCTGGACGTGAAGGGTCAAATCAGTTTTGCTGTCGGTCACGGAGATCATCACCCGCGTGTTCGGTACAAGGCCGGGGTGTTCGAAGACTACCGAGTACCGCCCTGGCTTCACACTCGGAATTGCAAATCGGCCGTCAACGTCCGTGATTGCCGAAAATTGCCCTTTGGTGTATTCATTCCGCCCGACAAGCTCCACAGTTGCTTTCTTGACTGGCTGTCCGTCGGAATCTTGTATCACTCTCCCTGCGACTGCGATTGTCTTGTCTTTGCGTTGGGGGGCCGATTGAAGAGCAAACGCGGACGCAGCTGCTAGGAGAAAAAGAGTAAGCAGAAAATATCTCATCGCTACTCCACCTGCCGATATTGATGGGCTAAACTTTACGACCATGCCAGGCAACATGCAACCGAATCGTCGATCTGTTCACCCATTCCCGATTGGCGCATCCCGGCGCGCCTGATTTATACTTTCAGTTCGCCTTAACACCGTCGCACAGACTAGGAGCAGCAACTTTTCATGCCGAAGCGTACGTTCCAACCCAATCGGCGCAAGCGATCCAAGAAGCATGGATTCCGCTCGCGCATGAAGACCCAGGGCGGCCAAAAAGTGTTATCTCGCCGCCGCGCCAAGGGGCGCAAGCGGGTCTCGGTGAAACCAGGTTTCCGCGAGTAGTCCATGTGGCGCGGACAGCCGGGGGCGGCTGTTCCCACACTCGTCCGCGCTCCCGCGAACTACATGTGAAAAAGAAGTTAGAGGCACCGTGACCGCCAGTGTGCCCGAAATGTCGAAGCAGAACGGAAGGCCGCAGGCCCGGTTTCCCCGCAGCCTGCGCCTGTTGCGCCATGCTGATTTCGAACGCGTGTACAAGCAAGGACGCCGCCATTTTTCCACGAGCATGACCGTCTTTTACATGCCACGGCCAGAGACATTGCGCCCTGACGCGAGCGCCGGCCTGCGCGTTGGGTTCACCGTCGGTCGCGCTCTCGGCGGAGCGGTGAATCGCAATCGGATGAAACGGCGCCTCCGGGAAGCCGTGCGTCTCTCGCATCCGCCCACAAAATTGAATGTAGACGTGGTCATCAATCCCAAGAAGTCATTGCTGAACACGGATTTCGAAACGGTGTGCGAAGAAGTCCGCCGTGCACTCACCGTAGTTGAACAGAAGGTTACGACGCTGCCGGCCGCCAACAAAGATCACAACTCGAGTCGTCCCCCAGGGGCGTCTGATAGTAGCCCGGCGCTTCCAGCGCCGGACACCAACAATAAGAAAAGAACCCGGTCCCGGAGGGACGCCTGAATTTGCGCCAATTCGCCAAACTCGCGGTTCTGCAACTGCTCCGAGCCTACAAGTGGGCGATCTCGCCGATGCTTCCCCCATCGTGCCGCTACGTGCCCACCTGTTCCGAGTACGCCATGGAAGCGATCGAGCGCTACGGAGTGATTCGTGGCTGCCTGAAAGCCTGCGCACGCGTGCTGCGCTGCCACCCATTCGTTCGCGGAGGATACGATCCGGTTGTGAAGCCGACGACCTCCGTCCATCATCACGCGATCTGAGGAATCCTTAACTTTGGCCGAATATCACAATCCACAACACGAACCCGGCAGTGAACGCCGCCTGCTCTTGATCTTTCTGATCACGTTCATCGCCATGATCGCGTTCCAGCCGTTGTATAAGAAATATTTCCCGCAGCCCCCGGCTCAGCAGCAGACTCACAACGCACAACCGCAGCAGGCAAATACTCCTGCCGCGCCAGTTCCTCAGCCAGAAGTTGCAGCCGTGGCGGCGCCAACGGGCGTCACCAAGCAAGGCTCAAGCGAAACCGAAACCGTCATCGAGAACGATCTCTATCGCATCACCTTCACCAACAAAGGCGCGCAGGTCAAATCCTGGATTCTCAAGAAATATGACAACGACGCGCAGAACGGGCCGCTCGATCTGGTCAATGCGAAGGCCTCTGCGCAATACGGATACCCGCTCTCGCTCTGGACCTACGATGAGACTCTGCGCAACAAGCTGAATTCGGTTTTGTATGTTCCTTCCGCAGAGGGCCGCCAGTCGTCCCCTGCCACGATCAGCTTCGAGTACTCCGAGCAGGATCTCGCGGTCCGCAAAACGTTCAGCTTCGACGAATCGTACGTCGTTAAGGTGGAGACCGTTGTCACGCAGAAAGGCAACACGGTCGCAGCGCTACCGGCCTGGCCCGCCGGCTTCGGCGATCAATCTACGCAGCCCTTCTATGCATCTGCGCTGATCGACTATCAATACAACAAGAACGTTGAACGCGTGGCCATCAAGAAAATCAGCGGAGGCGCGACGGTTCCCGGCCCATTTCATTGGGCCGGGCCGACCGACCAGTATTTCGCGGCCATCTTCATCCCCGACGATCCGGCTTCCGCCTCGATGATCACGCTGCGCAACCAGCTGCAGATTCCGCGCGATCCGGCGAAGCCCGACGCTGAAAAAGTTTCGGTGGACGTGCTCGGCGCGGCCGTCGGCAACCTCCACGGGCCCACCGTAGAGCGCGCCTTCATCGGCCCCAAAGAACTCGATCTTCTGAAAAAGGTTTCCGTACCGGGCGTCGGCGAAAACGATCTCTCCGGCCTGGTTGATTTCGGTTTCTTCGGCAGCATCGCCAAGGTGCTCTTTGTCTGGCTGCGCTGGACCTACTTCCACATGATCCCCAACTGGGGATGGGCCATCGTGGTCCAGACGATCATCATCAGTCTCGCGTTGCTTCCCCTGCGCATTACGCAGATGAAGTCGATGCTGAAGATGCAGCGTGTCGCGCCGCAGATCAAGCAGATCCAGGAGAAGTACAAAAAATACAGCCTACGCGATCCCCGCAAAGCGGCCATGAACGAGGAGATCAGCGCGCTCTACAAAAAAGAGGGCGTGAATCCCGCCGGCGGCTGCCTGCCTTTGCTCGTGCAACTACCATTCATCTGGGCGTATTACCGCATGTTGGGCACCGCGCTCGATCTGCGACACGCCCATTGGCTGTGGATCCATGACTTGTCGGCGGCTGATCCGCTTTATATTCTCCCCATCCTGATGGTGATCAGCAGCCTTCTTACGCAGAAGATGACGCCGCAAGCCGGTATGGACCCGGCCCAACAACGCATGATGAACGTGATGATGCCGCTCATGATGGGCTTCATCTTCTTCAAACTGGCCGCAGGGTTGAACTTGTATTATGCGGTAGTGAACCTGATCAGCATCGGCCAGCAGGCGGTCATGAACCGAACCGCGCTCGGCCGCGAAATGCGCGAGATGATGGAGAAGCGCGCTCGAAAAAAAGATAAGTGATGATTAGCTGTCATCTGTCGCCTCTCAGCTGAAATGCGAATGAACCAGCAATTCACTCGGGAGTTGCGTCTAGCAAGTAGCATGTAGGAGCGGAGCGACACAGCCGCATAAGGAGCCGATAGATATTCGGGCTTTAGCCCGGCGAGCTCGGGAATAGCCCATTTTGACGACCAAGCCGTCCAGTCTGACGCTGGCGGCTGAGAGCTGAACTCATGCCCATACCCGACAAAATTGCCGCCGCTAACAAGATTAATGAATTCCTGCAGACCGTTGTCACGCACGGCGGATTGCACCTCAAGTATCGTATCGTCGTCGATCCGCCGCTGCCCGAGAACCGCGACTGGGAAAAGCCGGAAATCCTTGTCGACTTCGCCGGGCCCGATTCCGCTTTGTTGCTCGATCGTGGCGGCGAACTTCTCCGCGCCCTCGAACTGCTCGCCCTCGAAATGCTCCGCCTGCCCTCCGGCGAACACGAGAAAGTTTCGTTTGATTGCCAGAATCACCGCTCGGTGCGGATTCAGGAGCTGCGCATGGCGGCTAATGTTGCCGCCGAGAAGGTGCGCCGGACCGGCACGCCGTATCACTTCACGCCTATGTCCTCGCGCGAGCGCCGCATCGTTCATCTCGCCTTGCGCGACGAAGCCGACCTGCACACTGAGAGCGAAGGCGAAGGCATGCGCCGGCATCTGGTCGTCTACCCGAAAGATCAAAAGCCCGGCGGCCACTCTGCGCCCAGGATTGCTCCCTGACAGACAGCTGCTGGCGACGCATGCGCTCTATAATTTTGTTCAGTGACTTTGCCCCGGAGAAACTCCGGAGGGATGCCCGATGGCAAAGCTTGCTCCTACATTTCTCCTTCCGGTTTTGGCCGCATTCATTAGTCTCGCCTGCGGCAGCGTTCCTCGTTATATTTAGTCGCCCTTAGCAAAAATTGACGCTTTGTTCCACTTGGGTGTTTGAACGTGCGCCACATCTCCGCGCGGCAGAGGTCTCTGCGCAACAGGAGCGGCAACATTTCCCACTTGTTACAAACTCGATACCAGTCTGCCGTGTCGATCTGCCTGTCGTTGATATTCCACTTTCCATACCACTGCACGATGTTCCTTTCGAAAGCATGCGGATATGCACTGAAATTTCCCACCGGTTTATGAACTTGATTCGTACCAGCCGAGGCTCCGCTGCAACAGTAAAAGGAAAGGGCGGCGCAAGCCGCCCTCCCCGCCTGAGAACCGAGAACTGAGAACTGGCCCTACCGTCCTGCTTTCGCTGCCGCTGCCGCTGGCGTCATTCCGGCAATGTTCATGCTCTCGATCCGCGCAAGCACGTTCTCCATGCTGGTTCCACTGTCGGTGCAAGCGTCGACAGACGGATGCCGGCTGCCATCGGCGTGCATGACGAGAACGCTGGTTTGAGCATTCAGCTTCTTCACCATATACGGCAGATGGTGACGGTCATTGCGGGTCATGGTAGATCCCAGCACGACCAGGTCAAAGCCGCCGCTCTTGAGCGCCCCTTCCACCGCTTTGCGACCGATGACTTGCTGCACCCAGTGCCCGGCATTTTCCATCGCTGCGGCTTGCTGCTTCAAAGTCTCCTCTTCGCCTTCCGCATACAGGATTCTAAGTTTCCCCTTCGCCATGAATGAGCCCTCGATTGCTCCATCTTGCCAGGTACCTGACGCACCCGTACCTGCCTGACGTTAGCAATCGGGGGCTTCCCCGGATACGTCACCTTAGACCCATCCCGAACGACAGGTTCAATGTCCTAAAGTTTTGGGAATGTGGCAGCAGAGAGCCGCTTGTTACGTTGAAACCGTGAAAGTTGCAAACTTGTTTACTCCAACCCTTTCCCTAAATGCCCCTCCGGCGCTACACTTCTGTCCCGGAGGCTTTCCAAATGTCCGCCCCTATCGTCTGGAGAGCTGTGCTCATATCGTTATTGTGGACATCTTTGCTCTCGGCCCAAACCAGCAACCAAAACACCTCGACGGCAAGCTGTTATCTCGATGACGGACGCCAGGTCTACGTGCGTTACGTGCCCGTCTCCAACACCAACAAGGAGAAGGTTCAGAACGGAAAACCCTTCATGCCCGGCGGCGTGCCCATGACGCTTTTCACGGAGACACAACTGACACTCGGCACTTCGACCATCCCCATCGGCGCCTATTCGCTTTATCCCATTCCGGCCAAGGATCATTGGACGATCGCGGTCAACAAGAATGTCACTCCCGGCGCGAGTTATGATGAAAAGCAGGACATCGCCCGCGCGGCAATGGAAACCGCGCAAGTGCCGGACCCCTCGCAAGGCCTTGAAATAGCATTTGCCCACGTGGGCGTGCGTTGCACCCTTCGCATCTACATCGGCAAGACCGCATCATTTTCTGATTTCACCGCGAAGTGAGCGCGCAGCGGTCATCCTGAGCTTTTTGTGCGGAGGATCACCTATGTTCCTCCGCTTTCTGTGGTGAAGGTTAGTTTGCCGCGACGATCTGAGAGTTTCCGGGAGCGCCCGCGGAAGCATTCGTCTTCGATTCCCGCGTGCCCAGCCCAATCACCATCGCCATATCTTTCGGATAGACCACGTCATGTCCACGCCGCAGGAAGTGATAGTAGATCGCATTCGCTGCCCCATAGGCTCCAAAACCCGCGGAAAGCGCACGCGACCGGCCGGCCATCGTGATCGCCAGTCCCACGAAGCGGAATCCGGAAGCGCCGTTCAAGGCACTTCCGCCAAGATCTCCGCCGCCTCCGCCAGTCCCAGGCCGTGCATCGTTGTCCGGCATCGCCGATGAGGCGGCGAGCGCTACCTGAATTCCAGTCGTGAGATATCGCGTTTTCGGGGTGGTCACCTGCGCACCGCCTTCGCTATCCAGCTTGAGGTGCTCTCCCTTTGCTACGGCCACGCCTTCCAGGCTGGTCTCCACTTTCTGCTCCAGTCCGTTTGGCGGCGCAACTTCGTGGAACAAAATCCGCAATTGCCCGTTGCGCGCCAGCCGCCGTGCCGGCTGCGCCTGCATCACCGATCCCCGAATAATGCTGCCCTCGGGCAGAATCAGGTGATTCGACGCGACCAGCGGCTCGGTGATCACCGCTTCCACCTTCTCGCCCTTCTTCGAAGTCGCCGAACTGAGCGGCGTAATCAGCCGTGCATGCACCACACTGCCCGTCGGCGGGGGCGTTCCGATCTCCGTCAGTGCGTCGGGCTTCACCGACTCGCTCCCGAAATCGAGTGCCTGCTGGAGATCCGCATTGAATGCAGTCCCGGCTTCCATGTACTGCGGGCGCACCGGCAATTGCGCCAAGGCCAGCCGTTTCAGCTTGTGCAGTTTTCCGGGCTCGTGAATCTGTTTCTGCAAATCCGTCCACTGTTGATGGATCTGCTGCCGCGCCGCGCTGGCTTTCTTGGAGGCGGCATCCTCCACTTTGTTCTTAGTCTCCTTCTGATTCGCCGGTACAAACCGCAGCACGCCAGTGGGTGAGGGTGAAACCACGGTCTGCATGGGAATGTGTTTTCCATCCGCCATCACCAGCTCGTCAAATTGCACATGCACCGCGCGCACCGGAGAAAAATTCGCGTCCATCGCATCCAGCGTCCGCACTCTTTTCAATACCGGATCGATGGCCGCAATTTTCCCATTGACGGTCGTTCCTACCGGGATCAGCAGCTTGTCGAATGCATAGACCGGCTCGATCGTCTTCCCATGAATCGCCTGCCCGACTTTCCGGATTCTGACCTCGGAATCGAGTGCCACCTTGATCGGTGTCCCCTTCGGTACGCTCATCTCCATGGTGACGGGTGTGGGCGTCGCCGGTTGCTCGGCTGGTTCTGGTTTCTGCTCTGCTGCGGGCGGACGCGGTTTCAGCGTCTGCCCTACACTGAGGCCCGTGGCCACCAACAACAAGCCCGCAAGCCGAGTCGTGCGGTTCAGAAAAAATCCCAACATGATTCTCTCCCCTGATCAGAATGACTCTTCCATCCCCGCACTCCGGCACGATGGCAAACGGAAGCCTGCCGCAAACAAGCGCAAATGAGATGGAGACCCTAAACTGCGAAGTGGTCAGGAACTAAAACTTATGAGGTCTAACCGCGGAGAATGGTTGTAAGCCCCCGCCGCCAAGCCGCATGCTTCCTGCATTCTAGAACGGTATCGCCCTTGCCTGCATCTACTTTGCACCTTCGTCTCGACTGAAGTGGAGAGTTGCATTCCACCCGGTAGAAGATGCGTTCTCTATCTCCACAGCAAAGAGGCAAACCCGAAGGCAGAACCAAAGCTGCGCCTTACTTCAGCCGTTCCAGCGCCCACCGGGCGCTCTCCGCTACAATCTCATCCTCATCGCCTTCCAGCTTCTCCAGCAGGGAAACGAATTTGTCATCTCCGCTGTTCCCCATGGCAATCGCCGCATTCCGTCGGAGTCCCACCAGCTTCGTCCGCCGCACGGGAGATCCACGAAATGCCTTCCGAAATTCCTCTACATTCATCTCCGCCAGCCACTCCAGCGCCGGATTGACCAACCCCTCCCGCGGCTGAAATTCCGCCGTGGCCGAAACCGGCGCCTTCCGGTTCCACGGGCACACGTCCTGGCATATGTCGCAACCGAAGACATGTCGGCCCATGCCCGCGCGCAATTCCTCCGGGATGTTACCGCGTTTCTCGATGGTGAGATACGAAATGCACTTGTTCGAATCGAGTTGATACGGCGCCACAATCGCATCCGTGGGACAAGCTTCGATGCACCGCGTGCAGGTTCCGCAACGATCCGGGGCCGGTAAATCCGCCTCAAGCTCTAGAGATGTAAGAATCACTCCCAGGAACAGCCACGAGCCTTTTTTCTGATGAATGATGCAGGTGTTTTTCCCAATCCATCCCACGCCGGCGTACTTCGCGAACACGCGCTCGACCAGCGGGCCGGTATCGACATAGCATCGAGTGACGAGATCGCTTTCACGGGTGGTGTCCCGCAATGCCGCTTCCACGTGCCGCAACCGCCGCAGCACCGCGTCGTGATAGTCCTCGCGGCTCCACGCATAACGCGAGATCCACCCCCGCGTCGGATCCTGCGCCTGGGTTGAATACGGATGGTCGGTGTTGTAGTTGAGAGCGCAGACGATCACACTCCGCGCCCACGGTGCGACCCGCGCCAGCGAGCCGCGCTTGAGTTCTCCGTGCTCATCCCGCGCCTCCATGTACTTCATTTCCCCGGCGTGCCCCGCCGCGATCCATTCAGGAAAGTAGCGCAACTCGTGAGCTCCGCTCGCCGGAGCCACGCCGCACAGATCAAACCCCGCCGCCTCGGCGTGTTGCTGAACAGTCCTTTTGATGTCTCCGACAGAAGGCAAACAGAGCGAACTCCTGTCTGCCACTATATCGCCTGTGTAGGGGCGGAGGCATTCCTCCGCCCCTGAGCGAGGCGAAGCAACCGTCTCTTGGGTCTGGGATAGGGTTTCCAGCTCATTGCTCGGAATGCGCAAGCCTCCGGGCTATGTACCAGGTGGTAAGAATTTCGCCCGCTACCAATACCCCCCGCACCGTATTTACTGGCCCGCCAGCGGGTGTATGATTCCAACGCCATGTTAGGTGGAATCTCTAACGAACAGTGGATCGCGCGCTACTCTCGTAGTCACCAACACCCCGTCAATCGTATGTGTCACACCTATGGGATCCCGACCATCCTGGTCTCGCTGACAATTTTTGTGGCCGGCTTCTTTTTTCATCGCCTGTGGTATGTGGCCCTACTGCTGTTTATTCTCGGATGGCTGCTCCAATTTGTAGGCCATGCCTTCGAAGGCAAGCCCCCCGAGTTCTTCCGCGACTGGCGCTTCCTATTTGTCGGAGTCCGCTGGTGGTGGGCCAAAGTCAACGGCCGAGCCTGAGGCAAGCGAATGCAGTGAGCATGAGCAATGAGCTCCTTTCTACTCATTGCTGCCAGGTTATCGCTCAGTGCTCATTGCTTTCTTCATGATGACAACCTCATGCTTCCCCTGGCACGCTTCACCGATCTCGGCCTGCTTCTTCTGCGCCTGATGGTCGGCCTCGTCTTCGTGACGAGCGGCTACAGCCACCTCAAAGATCCAGAAGCTCGCTCGAAAAGCATCGGGATGTCGAAGGGCTTCACAATCTTCCTCGGCATCGGCGAACTCGCCGGAGGGCTTGGCGTCGCCTTTGGCGTCCTCACACAACTTGCCGCCTTCGGGTTGATCCTGATCATGCTCGGCGCCATCTGGAAAAAAATCACCGCCTGGCACACCGGTTTTTGGGGCGAAAAAAGCTCCGGCTGGCACTACGACCTCATGTTCGTACTGATGAACCTGCTTATCGCCTTCACCGACGGCGGCGCCTACGTCCTGATGAAGTAACAATGCTTGTGTAGGGGCGGACGCATTCGTCCGCCCTGCGACCCAGGCGAGCAGGCCGCCCGGCAATCCCCACCCCCCGAACGTGCCCTTGCGCCCCCCGCCCTGCTCATCTATGCTCATTCCAGCCGGGGTTCTGCTTTACCAAGGAAAGTCATGCAGCGCCGCACAGCCCAATTTCTGCTGTTGCTTGCGGTCGTAGGGATATTCGTCCCTGTGGCCTTGGCTGTCACAGCCCCACCGCAGCACGCCTGTTGCATTCGCGCCACTCATCACTGCCATAATTCCAGCGCCTCCAACCAGCCTGCCGTAAGCAGTGCTGCGACCTGCAATCACGCCTGCTGTCGCGGCGCCGTGACGGCGCAATGGGCCGTCATCGAACCTTCTGTGCTAGCCACGCCCGGGACTCGGCTCGGCCCTCGCGCCGCTGAATCCTCCGCATCGACTTATCTCGCGAGAGCTTTCTCCTTCAAGTCTCCCCGCGCCCCTCCACAATCCTTCTTCGCCTGAAGTCACCATCGAAATTTACCAGACCAAAGGTTGGTACAAAGGGCGCCTTTGTCTGGCCGAATTTCCCAGAAGTGGATTTCCGAACAGGAAAGTGCCCAGACCCGTCCGAGTGGACGCTGGGATCTTTGCAACTGCCCTTCAACAAGGGCGCTGGGAGAAAAGATATGAGCCGAATCCGATTCTTCGCGGTTGCAGTCTGGCTAATGCTTAGCTTCTCCGCCTTTGCCACGGTTTTCGGCGGGGTACGAGGCGTTGTTCACGACCCACAGCACCGGCCAGTACAGGGAGCAATGGTGATGCTAAAGTCCAGGTCATCAGATTGGAATAAGACCACCAATACCGATTCCAACGGAGAATTTCTCTTTAATGCCGTGCCCATTGGTGAATACACGGTCAGCGTCGCCGGCCCGGGCTTCGAACAAACCGAACAGAGAGTCGTGGTCGAATCGGGCACTCTGCCCGTCCTGCACTATCAACTCGCGGTGGCATCGACAAAAGTGAACGTTACCGTTTCAACGACCGCGGTGGTTGTTCCGACGGACACCGCAACTCCCATCACTCTGATCGATCGCACCGACATCGAGCGTACTCCGGGCGCCGACTTGACCAACAGTCTGGCCATGATCACCGACTATGTGCCGGGAGCCTACTTTACCCACGACATGCTCCACATCCGCGGCGGCCATCAAACCATGTGGCTGCTCGATGGAGTTCCGGTCATCAACACCGCCATAGCGGTCAATGTAGGACCTCAGTTTGATCCGAATGACATCGATTATCTCGAGGCCAATCGCGGCAGTTACGGCGCCGAATACGGTGACCGCACCTACGGCGTCTTCAACGTAGTTCCGCGCACCGGTTTCGAGCGCGACAATGAAGGAGAACTGCTTTTGACGGCGGGAAATTTCTATCAGAGCGAGGCCGACTTGAGCTTCGGCAGCCACACGGAGCGCTTCGCCTACTATGCCAGCGTGAACGGCAACCGCAGCAACCTCGGCCTGCAGACGCCGGTGCCACAAGTCGTCCATGATGCCGAAAACGGATACGGCGGGTTCGCCTCCCTGATCTTCAATCCCGATGCTTCTAACCAGCTTCGATTCGTAACGTCCCTGCGAAAGGATTACTTCCAGATTCCCTACGATCCCAATCCCAACGACATCGAGAACGGAGCGATTCCGGCCAACAATTTCACTCCGCAGTATCCCAGCATCGGGTTACGCGACGGGCAACACGAAGCCGACGCCGGTCTGATCTTCTCCTGGGTTCACACATTCAACTCGCACCTCACCACCACTGTTTCGCCCTTCTATCACTACAACGGTGGCGACTACGCCAGCCTTCCTGCGGACATTCCGGTAGCAGCCACCGAGAATCGCGGCTCCACCTACGCGGGCGGCCAGGCTAACTTTGCTGCAGATTTTGCGAAGAGTTCGCTGCAGGCCGGATTCTTTAGTTTCTACCAGCAAGACAACCAATTCTTCGGCGCAATCTTCAACGATGGCAGTGGCAATCCCTCGATCGCCGACTCCGAGCATCCCACTGCCAATCAACAAACGTTCTACATCGACGAAAAATTCACTCCCATCCGCTGGTTCACACTGACTGTAGGCATCCGCCCTACGCGTTTCGCCGAGGGCAGCTTCGGGGCCAGTGCAATCACCAAGCCCATCGACGAAACGGCCATTAGCCCCCGCTTCGGCGCCACTTTCACAGTTCCGAAGCTCAGTTGGACCTTCCGCGCGTTTTATGGCCATTACTATCAGGCTCCGCCCATCGAAACAGTGTCCGGACCGGCTTTGATCAGCTTCACGCAGGGGCAGGGGCTCGGCTTTGTCGCCCTGCACGGCGAGCGCGACGAGGAACATCAATTCGGCGTCTCGATTCCTTTCCGCGGATGGGTCCTCGATGCCGACAACTTCAAGACCATCGCGACCAATTTTCTCGACCACAACAACATCGGAGACTCCAGCATCTTCTTCCCACTCACCGTTTCGGAAGCCGTGATCCGCGGGTGGGAATTGACTTTGCGTTCTCCGAGCATTGCCAAGCGCGCAAGAATCCATGTTGCCTATTCCAATCAGATTGCTGAAGGCAGCGGCACCATCACCGGCGGCTTGACTGATTTCACTGTCTTTCCTCAGCTGTCCCCGCTCGATCACGATCAGCGCAACACCCTCAATGCCGGCGGCGACGTAACCCTTCCCTGGCGCAGCTTCGCTTCCACCAACGTCTATTACGGATCTGGGTTCACCAACGCATTCCCCGGAGCACCCTATCCCGGCGATTACTTACCTTCGCACACGACTTTCGATGTCAGCCTGGGCAAGCAATTCACCGATAATCTTTCCGCCTCCCTGACCGCGCTGAACGTCGCCAACCGCCGCGCGGAGCTCGACAACAGTTTGACCTTCGGTGGATTCCACTGGAATAACCCGCGAGAAATCTATGTCAGCTTGCGCTATCGCTTCCATTACTGAACAGGCCGAATACGAATTGCATTGTCATCCTGAGGCGCGTTCTGGCAGAAAACATCGATGCGTACGCAGAACGTGTAGATCCTTCGGCAGGGCAAGAAACCTCGCGTCCGGATGACAACACAAGCAAGTACCAGTGCTGGTTGGTTTAGATTGAAATGAATATAGGTTTGGAGAATCTTATGTTCTTATCGAAGCGCGAGCAGCTGCACAGTAAGAATGTTCAATTGTTGTCTCTGGCCGTTTTCATTCTGGCAGCGCTTGCGCTCTCCGCCTGTCACAAGTCCACCTCGACGGCCGGAGCCAAACGCTACCCCTTCACCGGCCGCGTGATCTCGATCGACACCAAGGATCAGAGCGCCCTGATCAACGGCGACAACATTCCCGGCTTCATGGACGCCATGGCCATGTCCTACAAGGTCAAACCGTCCTCGGACCTCGACAAACTCGCCCCTGGCGACTCCGTTTCCGCGGAAGTTGTCGTCACCGGGGGCGACGAAAGCAAAGGCACGCCGCCGGATTACTGGCTCGAAAACGTCAAAGTCACCGGCCACGCCAAGACGTCGGAAAAGCCCGGCAGCACGCAACGGATCCCGGCCCCCGGCGACCTAGTTCCTGATTTCCTCTTCACGAATCAGAACGGCCGCACCGTTTCACTCAAGCAATATCATGGCCAGGTCGTGCTGCTCACGTTCATCTATACCCGCTGCCCCTTCCAGGATTTCTGTCCCCGCATGAGCAGCAACTTCGCCCAGATTTATAACCAACTCGCCACGGACAAGACGCTCGCCGCACATACGCGCCTGCTCAGCGTCAGCTTCGATCCTGAGTATGACAAGCCCAAAGTTCTCCGCGACTACGCCTACTCGGTCGCGCATACCCGGGATCCCAGGCTCTTCAAAGAGTGGGAATTCGCCGCGCCTCGTGCTGCCGACCTGCCGAAAATCGCGGATTTCTTCGGTGTCGTCTACAACCCTCAAAATGGCCTGATCACCCACAATCTCAGCACCACGGTGATCGGTCCCGATGGCAAAATAGTGAGCTGGTATCACGGCAGCGACTGGCAACCTTCCGACCTGATCAAAGATGCCACGGCCGCCCTGAATCAGCAGAGTTCCAATCAGCAGAGTAAGAACTCGTGAGTAAGGCGCGACCGGGAAGGGCACGAGTTCACTCGTGCCGTAAGATCTCTCCGGTGATCGGCTTTAGCCGCTGAGGGTGGAACACTAAGATTCTGGCGGCAACCGAATCAAAGAGGAACTAAACAGGAACTTAAAATGAAATACATCCTTCTAATCCTCACCCTACTCGGCATCATCGTCTCTTCCCTCGCACTGCGCGAGCACTACCGCGAATACGGAGACGCCCCCTGCGACATCAACGCCCATTGGGATTGCGGAGTCGTGAACCACAGCCCGTACGCCATGCTCGGCCCCTTCCCGGTCGCCACCGTCGGCATCGCGGGATACATCCTGATGGCCGTCCTCGCCTTCCGCCGCTATTATCGCCTGCTGCTTATCCCTACATTCGCCGGTCTGGCCTTCTCGCTCTATCTCGCCCACATCGAAAAAGACATTCTCGGTGTCTGGTGCATTTATTGCGTGATCTCCTTGGGCCTGATCTCCCTGATGTCTCTTCTGACGCTAGGAGCGGTAGTCAACCAGATCGTCCGCAAACCCTCGCCAGCGTAAGAGCGGGGCGAACGCAGCCTGCCCTGAGCGAGCTCGAGGGCTGCCCGCTGCCGTATGGGATAATGGCTTAAGAGTCCTCCCAAACATCCGAGGCATCTAATTTTTGTGGACAAAATCGCTGTGGACAAATTTAAAGATCGCTTTTTCTTCGAACACTACGGCCTGACTGAACGCGACCTCGAAAAATACTTAGCCGCCGCCCTCTCGGCCGGAGGCGATTACGCCGACCTTTATTTTGAATACCTTTCCTCGACCTCGCTGATGGTTGACGAATCCATGGTGAAGTCGGCCAGCCAGGGCATTTCCGCCGGATGCGGCGTCCGCGTCGTCTCCGGAGAACGCACAGGATACGCCTACACCGACGACCTGTCGCCAGCCCGCATCCTGCACGCTGCTCGCACCGCGGCCCTGATTGCCAGCGCCCCGGCAAAAACTCCGGTAGCCGGATTCCAGAAATCCCAGGCTCGCAGCCTCTACCCGGTCACTCTGCCTTCCGTCGATGCCGAGATCACCGCTAAAGTCGAACTCGTCATGCGCGCCGACAAAGCTGCTCGCGCTTACGACTCGCGTATTAGAGAAGTTCGCGCCAGCTACGCCGACGAACTCCGCAACATACTCGTAGTGGCTTCCGACGGCACCTTCGCCGAAGATTCCCAGCCGCTTGCCCGGCTGAACGTGAGCTGCATCGCCAAAACGGACGGCAACTCCGCCCGCGGCTCTGCCGGTGGCGGAGGCCGCGTCGCTCTCGACTTCTTTTTTGGAGAGAAGACTCCCGAATACTTCGCCAAGGAAGCCGGCCGCCAATCGATTCTTCAACTCGATGCCCGCGAAGCTCCCGCCGGAGAAATGGAAGTCGTGCTCGGCCCGGGATGGCCGGGCGTACTGCTGCACGAAGCCGTAGGCCACGGCCTGGAAGCCGACTTCAATCGGAAGAAGACCTCCGCTTTCGCCGGCCTTATCGGCAAGCGCGTGGCCAGCGAAAAGTGCACGGTAGTCGATAACGGAACTATGCCTTGGCGCCGCGGATCGCTGAACGTCGATGACGAAGGCAATTCGACACAAGAGACCGTTCTGATTGAGAAGGGAATACTGAAAGGCTATCTAAGCGACAAGCTTTCAGCTCGCTTGATGGGTATGGCGAATACCGGCAACGGCAGGCGGGAGAGCTACGAGCACATCCCCATGCCGCGCATGACCAATACCTACATGCTCGCGGGCACGGATAATCCCGAAGACATCATTCGCTCGGTCAAACATGGCGTGTACGCGGTGAACTTCGGCGGAGGCCAGGTCGACATTACCAACGGTAAATTCGTCTTCTCCGCCAGCGAAGCCTACATGATCGAAGATGGACAAATCACCGCCCCGATCAAGGGCGCCACGCTGATCGGCAACGGCCCCGACGTGCTGACCCGAGTCAGCATGGTCGGTAACGACCTGAAGCTCGACGAAGGCGTAGGCACCTGCGGCAAAGACGGCCAGGCCGTCCCGGTAGGCGTAGGCATCCCGACGTTAAAAGTCGATCGCTTAACGGTAGGCGGCACCGCCCGCAAAGATCCGGGCGGCTTCATGCAGTGAAACTCCTTTGCCACGGATGAACACGGATTCTCACGGATCAGAAAAATTGTCATTGTCATCGCAGATTGTCGCCATCACACATAGCCACCAGAGCAGTATTGTCATCCCGAGCGAAGTCGGGGACCCGGTGTTCCTCTGTGAAGCCCTGTGACCCCTGTAACCTGTCGTGAATAATTTTTATGCCAACTGATCTCGAAACTCGCGCTCCAAAACTCGAAACCGACCTGAAAGAAGTCGCCCAGGACATCGTGCGCCGAGCCATGCACTCCGGCGCCACCGCCGCCGAATGCGTGGTCCGCGAAGGCGACGAATTCTCCACCCTAGTCCGCCTCGGCCAGGTCGAAACCTTGAAAGAATCCGGCTCCAAATCCATCGGAGTCCGCGTCTTCTTCGGACAGCGCGCCGCCTCGACCTACTCGAGCGATTTCTCCAAAGAAGGGCTCGACCGCATGCTGAGCTCCGCGCTCACGCTGGCGAAGATCACATCAGAAGATCCATTTGCCGGCATTCCGCCGGTTGAACAGCTCGGCCAACTGCAAGGCGATCTCGACCTCTACCACGAAGACGTGTACTCGCTCCCCGGTCCCGACCGCATCGAATACGCGCGCCGCGCCGAAAAAGCCGCATTAGATTTCGACCCGCGCATCAAGAACTCCGAAGGCGGATCCTTCGACGCTGCGACCGGCCGCAAGGTCTTCGCCAACTCCCACGGGTTCGTCGGCGAATTTCAGCGCTCCTACTGTTCCGTAGCCGCAGTCCCGATCGCTCAATCGGATGACGGCGCGATGCAGCGCGACTATTGGTATTCGGTCTCGCGCACGCTGAAGAAACTCGATGCACCGGAGAAAGTCGGCAAGATCGCCGCCGAGCGCACCCTCCGCCGCCTGGGCGCGCGCAAAGTAAAAACAGCCCAAGTCCCTATCGTCTTCGATCCCATGGTCTCGACCTCTATCCTCGAGCACATTTTCGAAGGCATCAACGGAGACTCCGTGTACCGCGGCGCCAGCTTCTTAGCCGGCAAGCTCGGGCAAAAAGTTGCCGGCCCCAACGTCACCGTGATTGACGACGGCACCATCCCCGGCGGATTCGGCACCAGTCCCTTCGACGGCGAAGGCATCCCCACGCGCCGCACCGTAGTCATCGAAAACGGAGTTCTGACTTCGTACCTGCTAAACACCTACACCGCAAAAAAACTAGGCTTGCAGACGACAGCAAATGCTTCAAGAGGATTAGCGGGGACTCCTGGCATCGGTCCGGGAAACTATTTCCTGCAGCCCGGCCCAAAGACTCCGAAAGAGCTGATCTCCGGAATCAAGCAAGGCCTCTACGTAACGGAATTCCTGGGTCAAGGTGTGAACCTGGTCACCGGGGACTACTCCCGCGGCGCCTCCGGCCAATGGATTGAAAATGGAGAATTCGCCTACCCCGTAGAAGAAATCACGGTCGCCGGAAATCTGAAAGAACTCTTCTTCAACATCTCCGAGATCGCCAATGACCTTGAATTCCGCGGCTCCGTAGCCGCGCCCACGATCCGCATCGAAGGACTGACGGTAGGCGGTGAATGATCTGCGAAGGATGCGCAGGAGCATTGCCCGGAATCCAGCTAGTTAACCTTCTTCCTGCGTTCCTCCGTTCCCACTGTGTGAAAAGCGTTCGAAATACTCCAAAAATTCCCACTCAGGCACAGCAATGAGGCATTCAAATGGAAGCCCCGTCCCACCGTTAACTGCAAAGGTTCCTATTTCTCCTGATCGCCGACGATTTAGTGCTCAATTCCGGGCGCCCGTCAGCAGTCTCAAATATCTGTAATAAAAATCCAGCCCCTGATAGAACGATTCCGCCCGCACACGCTCATCCTTGCCGTGCTCGCGGATATCGTCGACATCAATGCCTACGCCCGTTATGCCGTACGTTGGCAAGCCGGCCGGGGTCGTGTACACCGCATCCGAGGCCCCACTGCCCATACTAGGTACAACCGGCACGTGCCACATCTCGTTTACAACTTGATCGAGCGGTTGCATCACGTCCGGCCGCAGCACTACTGGAGGCAGCCCTTTCTTATCGGTTGGCTTGTCTAGCACTCGGCCGTCATTTGCAACGTAGCGCACCGCGACCTTCGGATCTGCCACGGTCGATATCAGCTGCTGCCAGACCTCTTCAATCGAGTGTCCCGGCAGGATGCGGCAATTGATGTTCGCGGTCGCCCTTTGCGGTAAAGCATTATTTGCGTGTCCCGCGTTGAGCCGAGTCGCAACACAGGTTGTACGCATCTTGGCGTTATACTCAGGGTCTTCAGACAGCCGCTTGGTTGCGGACTCGTCCGGTGGTGTCTGAACGATCGCCTTCATATCCGCCGCGGTCTGCCCCTTCTCGATGGTCGACATTTTCTCGAAATACGCCCGTGTCACGTCGCTCAACTCGACGGGGAATTGATAGTTTTTCAGCCGCTCGATAGCATCGGCAAGGTGATAAATCGCATTGTCCGGCACTGGCAAAGAGCTGTGCCCGCCGGGATTGGTCACTTCGAGCTGGTAGTCGGCGTAGACTCTCTCGGTCGCGTCCATATCGACCTCAACCGGCTTGCCCCTTACCGTGTTGACCTCGCCACTATCGGCGTTTAGAACAAATTCCGCGTCGATCAATTCCCGGTGATTCCGCACCAGCCAGTCCACACCATTCGACTTTCCGCCCTCTTCATCGGCAGTGAGTGCCAGAATCAGGTCGCGGTCTGGTTTGTATCCCTGCTTGAAGAACTTAATCAGCGCGACGACGTAGATCGCGTCGTCCGACTTCATGTCCTGTGTACCGCGGCCGTAAAAATATCCGTCCTTCTCCACAAACTGAAAAGGATCCGTGGTCCAGTCTTCGCGGCGAGCCTCGACGACGTCCAGATGCCCAATCAGCAGGACCGGCTTCTTCGGGCCATTGCCATGCAGCCGCACGACAAGGTTCTTCTTGCGATCGTTTGGCCCCAAAATCTGAATGTCCTTCTCGGGAAAACCGGCGTCGCGAAACCGCTGCGCCATTGCCTCCGCAGCGGTGGTTACGTTTCCAACCGAATCCGTCGTATTGATCTCGATCAGTTGCTTGAAAATATCGTGGGCGAGCTGCCGGTCGCCATCATTAATTTGCCCAGATGCCCGGCTCGAGGTTACTGGTCCAATGCAGAGGAGCCCGATGAGTAAAACTGAGGTCAAGCTGATTTTCATTGTCAGGAGCGTAGCAGAACCGCTCGATTTCGAAAAACGTCAAACAATTATTTCCAGGTACTACAATCGTTCAGCAAAATCAAACCGAGGGGAGCTGCGATGTATCCCACCCGCATCTTCGCGGCGGCTCTGGCATGCGCCGTGCTCAGTGCTGGCCTGCATGCCGCCACCGATGCCGAGCGATCCCAGCAAACCGACGCCGCCGTCGAGGCACAGCGCCAGGCGCAGAAGATTCCCGGCCTCAGCCTTGCCGTTTGTCGCGACGGGAAGATCGTCAAAGCTGCGGGCTACGGTCTAGCCAACGTCGAGTTAAATGTTCTGGTCACTCCTGAAACCATCTTCCAAACTGGCTCCGTCGGCAAGCAATTCACCTCGATGGCCGTCATGATGCTCGTCGAAGAAGGAAAGATCGCCCTCGACGACAAACTCACCAAATACCTTCCCGAATCGCCCGCCATCTGGAAAGACGTAACCATTCGCCAGTTGCTGACGCACACTTCGGGCATTGCTGACTATGGTGGCGAAGAAGAAACCATGGGCAAGGGCGTAATCAATTTTCGAAAAGACTACACGGAAGCCGAACTAATCCAGGCATTCTCCAAAATGCCCATGGATTTCCAACCCGGCGAGAAGTGGAGCTACAGCAACACCGGTTACGTTTTGCTCGGGATTGTGATTCACCGGGTAACTGGCAAGTTCTACGGCGATTTTCTCCAGGAACGCGTGTTCCAACCGTTGCAAATGAATTCCACGCGTATCATCAGCGAAGCGGACATTGTTCCTCACCGCAGCAGCGGCTATCGCCTCGTTAAAGGTGAACTGAAGAATCAGGAATGGGTCTCGCCCACACTGAACACCACCGCCGACGGCGCTCTCTACACCAACGTGCTCGATCTCGCGAAGTGGGATGCGGCGCTTTACACCACGAAGTTGCTGAAGCAATCCAGCTTCGACGCCATGTGGACACCCGTGAAGCTGAACAATGGGACCACCTACCCCTACGGCTTCGGTTGGGATCTCGCGCCCAAGAACGGTCACCGTGCGGTCTCCCACGACGGTGCCTGGCAAGGCTTCACCATGAGTATCGCTCGTTACGTCAACGACCGCCTCACGGTAATCGTTATGACCAACCTCGACGAGAACAATTCCAAGCCCGACAAAATCGTCGAAGATATCGCCGCCATCTATCTGAAGTAGCTTGCCTCGTAGAATCGCGCGGTTTGCGCAGTAGAAGGGTTACACGGCAGCCGTCCTCGAACACTGAGAAGCACTCAGGCCTGAAGTGATTTGGTTCTTACAGGGTTAAATTATCCGACTTCGCTTTCGGCGCGATCTTGTCCAAAAGCCACAATACTCCGATCGCGGGAGTAAGAATGAACATGAGCGCATGGACCAGATAGCCTGTCAGGTCGAAGGATGCTTTCATGCGCCCCCACCCCATGCTGCCGAGATACATATATGTCACTGCCTCGATTAAAGACACAGGCGATAGATCGCGGGCGAGACCGCCATCGCCGGTTCAACTCAGGTAGGGGTTTGCTGAGTGAGTCCATTCTTCCAAAAACCGGGCTCATTGCCCATCGCCCATCGGTGCCAGAAACGGAGGAGGTAACGTCACTCTTGTGCAGAAACTGCTTGGAATCGGAAAAGTGCTCCCTGGTTTTTGAGCACGCGACTTGTAAGGGATTTGTAAACTCCGCGCGCGTCCCGCTTGGATAAGGGAAATCCCAAACCCGCATTTTTCATGTATACGATGATTTCGAGCGATGGAAATTCGATCCTGCCGGTGTTCAAAGCATTCCCGACGTCCGCTTTAGCGCCGACGGCAGATACCATGCCCACTCCGTCGTAAGGTCGTCTCCGATCTGTATGTGGTGAAACGCCTGAAGTAATCTGCAGTCCTTCGCCTTGCGCAGAACACGGGCCTCAGCGTGACAATGCAGGATGTACAGGCTGTGGAAGCTGTGGTGAACGCACAGAAAGAAAAACGAAGGCCACCCTACCGGGATCGTACGGTTGAGGCGCCTGCTGTACGCGTGTTAGCATCCTAGGTTTTGCAGGTGTTTACCGGCGGATCAGTCGGGCTCAGCCCGATCCAGTCCTAATCATCCTCATGGGCCGTATCTTCCGCCCCGCCTGCCGAAGGAGCCCAACTTGAAAGTCTATTCTGGAGAAAACATCCGTAATGTCGCGATGGTCGGGCACGGGCATGCCGGCAAGACTCAGCTCGTCTCGGCCATGCTGTACACCTCGGGCGCAACGCCGAAAATGGGACGCGTCGATGACGGTTCGGCCACGACCGATTATGACGACGAGGAAATCGGTCGCCAGATGTCAATTACGACCGGTGTGGCCGTCGTCGAATGGGACAAGACCAAGATCAACATCCTCGACACGCCCGGATTCAACATGTTCGTCCATGAGGCGAAGATGGCGCTGCCGGTCGTCGACGCTGCCATCGTGGTTGTGGACGGCGTGGCTGGCGTGGAAGTCGTGACCCAGCGGGTCTGGAATTACTGCGATGAATATAAGACGCCGCGCCTGATTGTGGTCAGCCGCATGGATCGCGAGCGGGCTAATGCCGACCGCGTACTCGAGTCGGTGGAGAAAGCATTCGGAAGAAACGTGATTCCCATCGAGCTGCCGATCGGCGCGGAGAAGAGCTTGTCTGGGGTCATCGACCTGGTACGGATGAAGGCCTACACCTACGAGCTGGGTGGCAACGGCAAGGGCAAAGAAACGGAGATTCCGGCAGATCAGAAAGAGCAGGCGCAGGCCGCACACGAGCGGCTGGTCGAGCTGGTCGCCGAAGGCGACGACAAGCTGATGGAAAAATTCTTCGAGGCGGGCACGCTCGGGGAAGAAGATCTCGTTCCGGCTCTGCACAACGCTATCCGTGAAGACAAGATCTTTCCAGTGATCTTCAGTTCTGGCCTGGGCAACATCGGGGCCGATCGCGTCATGGATTTCATCGTTGATTACACTCCGGCGCCATCTGAACATGAGTGGGTTACAGGAGAAGCCGGCGGCAATGGGGATTCTCCGCGCCGCCATGAGACCGACGCCGAGCCGGTCTCCCTGTACGTCTTCAAGACGGTGCAGGATCCATTTGCCGGCCGCATTTCATACTTCAAAGTTTTTTCTGGGGTGTTGAAGAACGAATCGAGCGTGCAGAACTTCCGCACGAATTCCCCCGAGAAGCTCTCGCACATTTCAGTGATGCAGGGGAAGACGGCGGTTCCGATCACCGAACTGCACGCGGGGGACATTGGGGCGGTTGCCAAATTGAAGGACACACTGACGGGCGACACATTGGGCGATAAGTCAGCCCCTATTCAGTACCCGCGCGTGAAGCTGCCCGAGCCGGCCATCACGTTTGCCATTGAGCCCAAGAGCCGCGGCGATGAAGACAAGCTGGGTCCGGGCCTCCACAAGCTCATGGAAGAAGATGCCATGCTGCGCTTCTTCCGCGATCCGCAGACCAAAGAATTCCTGATCGCAGGAACCGGACAACAGCACATCGAAGTCACGGTTTCGAAGTTGAAGAAGCGCTACAACACGCAGGTCAACCTGAAAGCGCCCCAGGTGCCCTATCGCGAAACTATTCGCGGCAAGGCCGACGTGCAGGGACGCCACAAGAAGCAGACCGGCGGCCACGGCCAGTTCGGCGATTGCAAGATCAAGATGGAGCCGCTGCCCCGTGGCGGCGATTTTGAATTTGTTAACGACATCTTCGGCGGTTCGATTCCCAAAAACTTCATCCCTGCAGTCGAAAAGGGTATCAAAGACGCAGCCTCCCGAGGCTACTTAGCGGGATATCCCGTGGTTGACTTCAAAGTCGTGCTCTACGACGGCTCCTATCATGATGTCGACTCCAACGACTTGTCGTTCCAACTGGCCGGGCGCATTGCGTTCAAGAAGGCGATGGAAGTGGCCAAGCCTACACTACTCGAGCCCGTGATGCACGTGGAAATCACGGTTCCTGACGACTTTGCCGGATCCATCATGGGCGATCTCAACAGCCGTCGCGGCCGCATTCAGGGCATGGACAACAAAGCCGGCAACACGATCGTCAAGGCCGAAGTCCCCATGGCCGAAATGCTGACCTACGGCGCCGACCTGACCTCGATGACCCAGGGACGCGGCAGCTTCAATATGGAAATGCATCACTATGATATCGTGCCAGGCCAACTGCAGGAGAAGATCATTGAGAAGTCAAAGGCAGAACGCGGCGAGGTGAAGGAAGAGGAAGAGTAGTAAACGAGAGGTCGCGTTGATTGAAAGGCGAATATGGGCACACCTGCAATTGGCCTGCTGACCCTTCTGACCCTGATATGCGGGATAGCAATGACGGCGATCGCTGCCGACACGCAAACATTTCCTACATCCGCCGGGCCAGTCAAGATCACTCCACTTAACCACGCCTCCACCCTGATTGAAGCCGGCGGCAAAGTCATCTATCTCGATCCGGCGAAGCCCGTGAAGTTTGCCGAACTTCCCAAGGCAGATCTGATCCTGATCACCGACATTCACGGCGATCACATGGATCCCGACTCGATCAAAGGAATCAGCAAGCCAGGGACGGAGATCCTCGCTGCTCCAGCGGTGGTCCAGACCGTCACACAAGCCAAGCCGATTGCCAATGGTGAATCAAAAACCTGGCGAAATTGGACGATTGAAGCTATTCCGGCTTACAACCTGAAGCGCGGCCCGGCTCCCGGCAAGCTCTTTCACGACAAGGGACGCGGGAACGGGTACGTTCTCACCTACGGAGGCAAGCGGTTTTATTTTTCGGGTGATACCGAAGGTGTGCCTGAGATGCGCGCCCTCAAGAACATTGACGTCGCCTTCGTATGCATGAACCTGCCCTACACTATGCCCCCGGAAGAGGCCGCCGATGCCGTGAAGGCGTTTCACCCTAAAATCGTGATTCCCTATCACTATCACGGCTCCGATCTCTCGGTGTTTCAAAAAGCCCTCGAAGGGACCGGCATTGAAGTGCGACTGCTCGACTGGTATCCGAAATAAAAATCCGTCACGATCATAAGCTGCGCTGACCGCCGGAAAAAACGCGGCCGACCTCGTTAGGGGCCGGCCGATTTTTCAAGCAGATACTGCAGCGGTGAGGCTTAGTCCTCGCCTTCCCCGAACAGATCCGACATGACCTTGCTGGAGGAATCGCAGGCGTGATTCAGGCAAGGCAAGCCGAAGCCGCCTTCGAGTGTCCGAAGCAGCGAGAAGTGGGTGTAGTACTTGCCGCTGTGTACGCCATGCGGCCCATAATTCGTGTCCACGATTGCCAATACCTGGTTCAGGTTGGGCACGAAGCTATAGTCGTTTTCATCCCACACAACGACGATCGCATTGTGGCCCTCTTTCCACGCCGGAGACCGATGAATCGCCGCCACCAGGGTCCTCAACGTGAGATCGCCAACGTAAATCAGCGCCGGGTTCAGGCCTGCCTGAGAACCGTTCGTGACCGGATCGAACGCGCACTGTGAGCCGCCGTTGCCGCGCCCGTGCTGGTCGTTGCATTGATTCGGCACAACGAATGACAGGTTCGGGAGACGGCCTGACGCCAGATCGTCGTATAACCCGCCCTGACCTTCGAACCCAACCACGTTCTTCAGGCTGTTGTGCGGGTCGTTACCCTCCTGGACGCTCTTGAAATACACGAACGGATCGTGTTTTGCGGCATACAGTTTCAGAAGCGCGGAAGCGCCGCCGAGTGAGTCGAGAGGGGGTGTGACATCCGTAAAGAAGCCATCGCTGTAATCAATACCGTCAGGGCCGGTCGGAGGCAAGCTCTCCTGATAGCTCTTCCAGCTGCGATGGTGTTCCGCGAGCTGATCTCCAATCATCTTACCGATGGTGTTGGCAGCGGGAAGCGAACTACCGTCGATGTCGATTAAGCCTGGGGGGCAAGGATCGGTCGTCGAGGGATTGGGGCACTCATTGGTCAGATCAATGGCTGGCGTGGCGGCATCCATCCCTTCGCCCGCGATGGGACAAACATTGTTGCTCGCAGGGAAATCAGTCGTGAGATAGCCAGGGGGCACGATATTCGGAGTGCAACTCCCGTTGTGCCAGTCGGGGCCATTATCGCTGCGATCGCCGAAGTTCGACCCGCCCACGATTTCCAGATAATTGGTGGAACTGGGGTGCCCGATCGCGAAGTAGTTGGTCGCGGAATTGGCGGATTTTGCGTACTGATTCGCAAACGGCGCACTTGGGTTCCCAACGATCTGGCTGTAACCATGGTTCTCCATCATGATGACGAAGACGTGGTCCAACCGGGGTACGCCGTGGGGAACGGGGCCCTCCTGTGCGAATGCAGCGCCTGTCATGACAGCCAGCAGGCAGAGAAGCAGCGTCATCTTCTTTGTCATTAGCGTCTCCTGAAGTGTGAAAAATTTGAGAGTTGGTCTCCGGATGGTCTCCTGCTTCCAACTCGCCACGAAGCACCAATCCAGATCTGAGCTTGGGAACCGCACCTCAAGCTAAAGCCACTCTGTTACGGTCTGGTAACAGAGTGGTGAACGTTTCGTAAATTTCAAGTGGAAAAAACTTGCACTACGCTTGCTGTAAGCCGGTTTGGCATGCACAAGTCGATTGCGCGCTTTCGCATTTCGTTCTACCATCCGGAGCAGTGGCCACCGCGAAAAATAACCTTGATGCGGGTTTCCATCGCGAGCGCCTGGTTTCGGCCGCGCCGGTGGAAGACGATTCCTCGTTTGAATTGAAGCTGCGCCCGCAGCGCCTGGCGGAGTTTATCGGCCAGAAAAAAGTCAAAGAGAACCTGGAAGTCGCGATCCAGGCCGCGCGCTCGCGCGGCGAAGCCATGGACCACGTGCTGCTGTATGGGCCTCCTGGCCTCGGCAAGACCACGCTGGCCAACATCATTGCCAACGAACTGGGCGTGCACTTTCAGCCGACGGCAGCGCCCTTATTGCAGATCAAAGGTGATTTGACGGCGATCGTCACAAACCTGCAAGACAAGCAGGTCCTGTTCATCGACGAGATCCATCGCCTGCAGCCGGTTCTGGAAGAACTTCTGTATTCCGCGCTGGAGGATTACAAACTCGACATCATCATCGGCCAAGGTCCTTCGGCGCGCACGCACACCTTGCAGGTCAAGCCATTCACCTTTGTGGGCGCCACTACCCGGGCTGGATTGATTTCTTCCCCGCTCCGCGCGCGCTTTGGCATCGTGTTGCGCCTGGAATTTTACACGCCGGAAGATTTGCGCATCATCGTCGAACGCTCAGCGGAGATTCTTGGAGTTGCGATTGATGACGCTGGGGCAATCGAAATCGCCAGTCGGGCGCGCGGCACGCCGCGCATTGCCAACCGGCTCCTGCGCCGTGTCCGTGACTACGCGCAAGTGCGTGGGGGAGGAAAAATTGACGAACCCACTGCCAAAGCGGCCCTTGAAATGCTCGAGGTGGATAAATATGGCTTCGACGAAGTTGACCGCCGCCTGCTGCTGACCATCATCGAAAAATACCAGGGCGGTCCCGTCGGCGTGAATACCCTCGCGGCTGTGCTGGCCGAGGAACCCGACGCTATCGAAGAGATCTATGAACCCTTCCTTATGCAGATTGGATTTCTTAACCGCACGCCCCGTGGACGGGTCGCCACGCAATTGGCGTACGACCATTTTGGAATCACACCTACCCGCCGGCAAAGCTCGCTATTCTAGTTCAGCTAGGCTCATGTGGGGCCATGCTGAAGTGAAGCGCCGCCCCGATGATCATGAGACCGCCGACGATCGCCAAGCCGCCCAGTCGCTCATGGAGAATGATCACGCCGAGCGCGGCTCCGATGACTGGTTCCAGATTCAGAAAGACCCCGGCTCGCGCCGCCGGCATATGTGACAGTCCCCAGTTCCAGAGCAGATAGGCTCCTGCCGTCGCGAGCAAACCCTGAGCGAGAGCCGCTCCCCACACGATTCCGGAAAAATGAAAGCGTAAGGGTTGCGTTAGTTCCACCCATATCACCAGGCTGACAGTTCCTAACATGATCGTCGCCGCGGTGACGTGGAGTGCGTCATGCGTACCCATGAGGCGCTTGGTGCAAAGAACCATCGCCACTGCAGCAATCAAAGAAACCAGGACGAGCAGGTCTCCACGCCAGTCCGGGCGAGGTCCGCCACTTGTGTGCACGCTGGAACGGGCGATCAGCGCCGCGCCTCCGGCCGAGATGCCGAGGGCCAGCCATTCTGTCCGCCGAAGCCTCTCTTTCAGTATCAAAGCAGAGCTCGCGGCCAGCATTACGGGGATCGCGCCCACGATCAGCGAGGCATGCGAGACGGTAGTCAGATGCAGCCCCTCGAATGAGGTACTGCACCGGGATGCCGATCACGGAGGCAACCAGAAGCAACCGGAGTTCTACTCCGCGATACGGCCGCCAGCGCCGAACTAATATGGGCGAAAGCGCGATGGCAGCTGAGAGGAGCCGAAACGCCACGTCCTCTGAAACCGTCATCTCGTTGAATGCGATCTTGCCAAAGAAAAATCCCGTTCCCCAAAGCGAACCCGCGAGGGCGAGGCAGATCGTGGCCAAAATGTGGTGCTGGCGCGAGCCTCGATGCGTCCCCTCCAGTCTCATTCCGATACGATAAGCAATTCCTCGAATTTCCGCATTCGGGACAGGAACTTCTTGCTTGTTTTGTGACGGGGCGATTGGTGTATCTTTTCCAATTCCCTTGGGTCTCACCAAGGTCTATTGCTGGCAGTGAGGGCGTAGTGCGTTTTGGAGAGGGGCGGGCTCTTTTTCGTCCGGTAATCGCAAGCAACATCATGGCAGCGGTCATGGCGGCCGTGTGTCTCCCCTGCGCTGCTCAAAAACAAGCTGGTACGAAACCGCCCTCCAACTCCGCATTTGCGCCGCAGGTTGCCCCGCCCGCCATCACCATTCCGCGTCTGGACCGTCCGCCCTCCCTCGACGATTTTCTGAATATGGAGCCGCAGAGCAAGGCTGCGCGGCAGATGGCAAAAGTCACCGGTTTCACGCAGCGCTATCCGCACGATGGAGAAAGCGTCTCGGAGGCCACGGAGGCGTATCTCGGCTACGACCAAAAGAATCTGTACGCAGTTTTTGTGTGCTTCGATGATCCGCGAAAAGTGCGGGCGCGAATGTCAGTGCGCGAAGACATCTACGACGATGATCAAGTCGAAGTCATGCTCGATACGTTCCATGATCGCCGCCGCGCCTATGCCTTTCAAACCACTCCGCTCGGGGTGCAGTGGGACGCCATCTGGACCGAGGTTTCCCGCGAAGAACAGAACCAGGGACATTTCGACACGTCCTTTGACACGGTCTGGGATTCGCGCGGCAAGGTGACTACGCACGGTTTCGTGGTCTGGATGGCAATCCCCTTCAAGAGCCTGCGTTTTCCCGCGACCAAGGTCCAGGAGTGGGGCATCATTCTATACCGCGGAATCAACCGCAAAAGTGAAGACGCCTTCTGGCCGCAAATTTCGCGCCGCGTCGAGGGCCGTCTGGCGCAGGCTGCGACGCTTTATGGGCTGGAAGGAATTTCCCCCGGCCGCGACGTCGAACTGATTCCTTACAGCGTCATGCGCGGTTTTCGCGCCCTTGATACCCGGGACCCCAACAACCCGTATTTTCAGAAGGCCACCGCGCAGGGACAGCCGGGCATGGACGCGAAGTATGTTTTCCAGGATCATTTCACGCTCGATCTGACCGCGAATCCGGACTTCAGCCAGGTGGAATCGGAAGATCCGCAAATCACCGTCAATCAGCGCTACGCCGTTTACTTCCCGGAGAAGCGTCCCTTTTTTCTGGAGAATGAAGATTTCTTCCGCACGCCCTTCGACCTGTTTTTTACCCGCAATATCGGAGACCCATCGGCCGGAATCCGCCTCACCGGAAAAGATGGTCCCTATTCCCTCGGAGTGATAACCAGCGATGACCGCACTCCCGGCTTGGCTTTGCCGGATTACAACGCCTTTTCTGGTATGCGCTCATACTTCACTATTGCACGCGTGAGCCGGGATATTTTTCGGCAGTCGAGCGTGGGTCTGATCTATACCGACTGGGAGTGTCCTTCTACTGGCGAATCGAATCACATCGGCGGCGTAGACAGCCGGCTGAAGTTCAACTCTAACTGGACGCTCGAGGGGCAGGCCGTGGCCACCTCGAGTGATGTTGCGGGCAATATCCTGAGCAATTCTTACTCCGGCAATAACTGCGAGGCGATTACCGATCCTTTCAGCTCGGGAAGCCACGGAAACGGGAATCATTACGCCGGTCCCGCCGAACGCCTCGAAGTGCGGCGCGATGGTCTCAACTTTGTGTATGACGGAACCTACGTCGACATTTCCCCCGGGTTCGTAAGCGTGCCGGGTTTCGTGAATCGTGTCGATATCCGCGAAACCGACCAGGATCTCTACTATCGCTTTCATCCGAAATCCGGATGGATTCTTTCCTGGGGGCCCTCGCTGAACGTCCGCTACGATTTTGATCACACCGGTCTTCGGCTTGATTCCCTCTATGCTCCCTACCTTGGGATTCGCGCGCGTGGAAACACCGTCATCTTCCTCAAGCCTTACCAGGACTACCGGGAGCGTTTACGCCCGCAGGATTTTTGTTACCTGAGCTCCACCTTGTTCTGTAGTGCTGCAACTCAGGACTACCACGAACGCGAGAGCGGAGCCTCGATCCAAAGTTCGTATTTCAAGAGAGCCACTTTCGCCGCCGGATACTTCTGGGGTGATGCCGTGAACTTCGTCGCGTTGCCGCCCGTGCTGGGAAATACTCCCGCGCCGTACAATCAGCCATTTCTCGCCCGCCGGGACTTGGGCAATGCTTCTTTGACCTTGCGGCCGATACAGCCGCTGAAAATTGAAAACACTTATCTGTTTGAACGGCTCCGCGCGAATGCTGCCGCGTATGAGGTGGTGAGCTCGGCCTATCCCGGCGCAGGCAAGGGAATTCTCAATGATCACATCCTGCGCAGCAAGATTAACTGGCAGTTCACGCCCCAGCTTTCGATGCGTGTCATTCTGCAGTACAACGCGCTGCTGGCCGGAACGCCGGGAGCGGGTTCGCCCTATACCTACCTGCCCACCTCGCGGCAATTCAACGCCGATTTCCTAGTCACGTATCTCGTGCATCCGGGGACGGCGATTTACCTGGGATATAACGGCGACCTGCAGAACCTGGCAATTACTCCGGAGACACCGACTTCTCCAGGCTTCGTCACCAACACCGCCAGGGGCTATATCAACGACAGCCGGCAATTCTTTGTGAAGGTTAGCTATCTGTTCCGTTTTTGATATCGTTTCACCTCGCACGCCATTCCAGCGACTATGAGGCTATGTGCTATGAAACGAGAGATCCTCTTCGGATTGGTATTGTTTGCGACCTGCGGGTTTCCGGCGCAGAGTTGGAGTCGAGTTGGCGAGAGCGCCAGCATTCAGCAGGCAACCGAAACGAAAAATGAACCCACTGCCGCCGAGCTGAGCCGGGCAGAAATCCCGGCTAAGGCCGTCATGCGGACCTTCGGGAACCAGGAATACGAACTTCGCTCAGCCGCTGAGGCCATGCCGGACTCGAAATGGGATTATCGACCGGCGGCAGGTCTCTTCAAGAATGAGAAGCCGGAGTTTGGCCCGTCCGAGGTGCGGACCTTTCGAGAACAGATCAAGCACGTGGCCTGCAGCAACTTCGCCTTTGCCGCCGAACTGGACGGAACCAAGCCCCCGGAGAAGTGCGATAAAGGTGGGCCCAGTCCTGCCCAGACGCGGGTTGAACTGCTGACTTATCTGCGTGACTCTTTCGCGGCGCTAAACAAGTCGCTGAACTCAATTACGGTCAAGAACATGTTTGATTCGATCGAGGGTCCATATGCGGGACCAAACACCCGGTTGGGTCTTGCGGAAGTCTGTGTCTGGCATGTAGCCGACCACTACGGTCAAATTGCTATCTACTTGCGATTAAACGGGATTGTACCCCCTGAGAGTCGGCCCAATCCTCCGAAATTGCAGGACAAGTACTGACTGCATCCGGATTGCTGAATCCCGCGTGAATCCTGTAGAATCTAATGATTCGAAACGAGGTTAGGAACACCATGAAAGCAGCCATTCATCCCGCATACAACGAAGTGCGCGTGCACTGCGCCTGCGGAAATACGTTTATGACCCGCTCGACCCATAAGGGCGACATCGGCGTGGAAATCTGCTCCGCGTGCCATCCGTTCTTTACCGGCAAGCAGAAGCTGATGGACACCGCCGGGCGCGTGGAGCGCTTCCGCCGCAAGTACGCCAAGGCCGAGACGGCGAAAAAGTAAGCGACGGATTCACACGGATTCGCACGAAAAAGCCAAATTCAGCCCTCGCTACGGCGAGGGCTTTTGCTTCACGCGACTATCTTGACGGGTGGCGCTGTCTCTTGCGAAGCACCCACCAGCCGATTAAAAGGCCTAGAGTGATCGGCAGAAGTCCCTCTGAGAAGGCCTCCGGCGCTACCCAGCGTACAGACCAATATGCTGTCTCGATGTGACCGGCGCGGACTAGGTCGGCGAGCCAGTTGAATGAGCGCGTCAACGCAGACATGATGATCTGTTCACACATCAGGACGAGATCCCATATTCCCCAGTGCAGCAGATAGACCGCGGTTATCGGACCGACGAACCTGCAGAAGAGCAGTTTCATTCTGTTTATTCCGCTTCTTTCACGGTTGGACTGGTTGACGGATTCCCGCTCGAATACAGCCAACGCCAGATGAAATAAGCTGCAGCGAGATACAGCGCAGCTCGGGTGAGTGCTCCGAGGGTTGAGTACGTGTTCGAGAAGCGAAGGACGTTGGGCGGGATTGCATGGCGCGCAACCCTCAGATAAAACGAGATTTCGCCGACTGCTGTTGAGATTACGGCGCTGAAAGCATCCGCTATGAGCACGGCTACCAGGATGGCTCCAATGTACTCAGTGAGGAGAATCTGGCGAATGGTTTGCATGAGTAGACTCCAAGTGCGCACGATTGTCGCATAGGGAAATAACCATCAGAGCAAGTAAAATAACGAAAATGCGCAAGTACTGGGACAACTCGGCAGCAGTTCGTGGCGTGGGCGCCCCCGCTTGCGAAGGCCCGAGCGTCGTTCCGTCCCGCCTGCAGATCGGCTCGGTCACGATTTCTCCCGCCACGGTCCTTGCTCCTATGGCCGGAGTCACCGACACCGTCTTCCGGAGATTCATCCGCAATCTCGGTGGATGCGGCCTGATCATGACCGAGTTCACCTCGGCCGACGGTGTGCTTCGCGCCAAGGATAAAAAAGCCAAGCGCTACCTGCACTTTTATGAAGATGAGCATCCCATTTCGGCGCAGCTATTCGGTAGCAATCCCGAAGTCATGGCCGAGGCCGCGCGCATGGTGGAGGGACTCGGCTTCGACCTGGTCGACCTGAACCTGGGATGTCCCGCGAAGAAAGTCGTGAAGTGCAATGGCGGCTCCGGTCTGCTGCGCGATCTGCCGGCCATCGGAAAGATTTTTGAGGCCGTCCGCGCGGCAGTAAAGATTCCATTCACTGTCAAATTCCGCGCTGGCTGGAACGACGAGGAGATCGTTTGCGTCGAACTGGCGCGCATGGCCGAGTCGTGCGGGCTCGCTGCCGTTGCACTTCACGCCCGTACCCGCGAGCAGGGTTACAGCGGCAATGCGCGCTGGGAATGGATCGCAGCGGTCAAGGATGCGGTCAAGATTCCGGTCATTGGGAACGGAGATATTCGCTCTCCCGAAGATGCCTGCGCCATGGTCGCGCAGACCCGTTGCGACGCAGTCATGATCGGCCGCACAGCCCCGTCTAATCCGTGGATCTTTCGCCAAATCGAGCAATATTGCGCTGGTGTCGGGGCGGACACTTTCGTCCGCCTGGTCGAGCGAAGCTCGACTGCTACAGTGCCAGGTTGTGAATGTGAGCTTCCGACGTTGGCACAACCTCCGGTTGCCCCGGACGAATGTGTCCGGGGCTACACGAAACGTTTCTATGACGAGCCTTCGGAAGCTGACCGCTACGAAATGATTCGTACTTATTTCCGGATGCTGATCGAAGAAGAACTCCCCGACGCGATCGGCAAAATGAAGCAGTTCGCGTCGTGGTTCACGCACGGAGTTCCTGGAGGCGCGGGATTGCGCAAGGCGATATACGAATCCAAGAGCGCACCTGAAGTCCTCAGCCGGGTCGAAGCATTCTTCGAAGCCAAACTGTGCGGAGCGGCTGCTCCTTCGAAAGGACAGAGTGCCGCTCGCGAAAGCCTGACACACCGGTAACCTCGATTTCCCATGCAAAACTAAAACAGGACGCGGCTGGTTGGCCGAGTCCTGTTTGTGTGGCCACGAACAAAAACGTCGCGGATACGCGGACGGAGGCGCCCGCACCGCAAGCTTCCTACGCGCGCGGCAAGCTGTCCGCTTCGTTTGCCCAATATTTGTGGTCGCGCAGGAAGTACTTCTCGTTCCAGTAATTCATCGCAGTTTTCAGGAACAGCCATCCCACGCTCAGGTGGCCCATTCTCTTGAATCGACGGTTGGTGGTATAGACTCCGCCGCGCACGACCGCGAAGCGCTTGCGATCCACCTGCTGGCTAAGGCGGTAATCCTCGGCAAAGTGAATCTGCTCGTGAAATCCGCCAAGCTCCCAGAATCTCTTGCGGTCCCACAGCATGAACATTCCGGTGGCAAACGGACGGTGCAGGTACGAGAGGTATTGGAACAGGTCGTTGACGCCATAGAACAGCTTATCGACCCAACTTCCATCGCGGCAAACGATGTTTGTCGTGACGCAGTGCAGATTCCCGCGTTTCGCTTTCTCCACGCAGCGGCGAATCAGTGATCGATCGGCCAATTCGATATCGGCGTCAAGAAACAGCACGTAGCGGCTGTCCGCCTGGGCCGCCCCATGATTGCGTCCGACCGAAGGCATGCCGCCGGGAATCACGCTGATATTCAATCGGTCCCGAAACATGACTGCAACTTCACGCGTCGAGTCGGTCGAGTTGGCGTCAGCGACCAACACTCTCGTACTCGGCATCTTCGGGTAGTCCTGCATCGTCAGCGAAGTCAATAAATTCGGAATCAATCTCGCCTCGTTCTTCGCCGGAATCACGATCGTCAGTTCGCTCGTTGTAGTCATGGATTTGCACCCCCTGTTCGTCAATCGTCAAATACGTAAGCTTCGAATCCACCCACCCGCCAGAGTTGTAGTAAGCGATCCCGTCCTTCTCAAGATGCACAGCTTCGTGCGTATGTCCGCAGAAGACGCGATCAGCGCCCTGATGCCGTGCGTGTGCTAAAGCTCCCGCCGCGACCTTCGGTGACATCCGCAGCCAGCGCGTATTCAGCCGATCGATCAGGCGCGCAATCGGCTTGTTCTTGAAATCAAGCTTCTGTAGTTGCAGGTAGAGCGACGTTCCCACGCGGCTCAGCGTCAGCCGGTTCACCTGGAAGCCGTCGAATTGATGGCCATGAATCGCGACGTGCTTCAGGCCACCATAGGTCCAGACGTACTGCTGATAAACACGCACGCCGACCAGGTGCGACATGATGTTGGCCAGCCCGTGGTCATGATTTCCTTCCACCCATACCACTTCAATGTGCCGCTTCGGATTCGACAGCTTGCGAATATAGCCCAGGAATTTCCAGTGATCCTTGGTGAGGCGGGCAAAATTCAGGTCGGCGAAGATGTCGCCCAGTAGGATCAATCTTTGAAAGCGGGTTTCCTTCAGCACGCGAGTGGCCTCGCGCGCATGGCTAGTCTCTGCACCCAGGTGCAGGTCCGAGAGGATCAGCGTGTTGTAGGCATGCAGATCCATACCTGAGTTGTAGCAAGTGAATGTTACGGGGTGATTAACATTGCATCAATTTTGGTGCAATAGTAACGCCAGCGTAACTAGCTGAAGTTGCCGGGTTTATTGTTAATGCTCGATGAAATTTCCACGCGCTTAGCCTCTGAAGCCCTTTCGCCCAGCAAACTTTGATCGTCTCGGGCCCGTTTTTGCGCATGAAAGGAGATCAACGCGTGAGATTCGCACTCGTGTTCTTCCCGCTGCTTCTGATGATTTTCGCCATGGCCTGCAACGCCCACCGGATGGGTACTACCAGCAACTGATGAGGAATGGACAAGCGGGTTCAACCGTAATGGCCGACTTTAAGAAAAACATGTCCACGATCCAGCAGGATTACGACGCTCGGCCGCATCGCAGAGCCAGTTTGACCAAATGGATCGCGCCATCCGCGGTGTCGATCTGACCAGTGATCCCGTCGACAGCAAGCAACGCGAGGTATGGAGTACCGGCAAAACTCACTGGATTAATGGGCTCGAACAGGTGGTGGATTCGCCAATGCAGCCCGGGGTGGGCTATTACAAGGTGAACACCGAGCCGTAGCAAATCGCTACGAGTCCGACAGGATTGCCAAACTGGCAAGGGCACGAGTTTTACTCGTGCCAAACCAGGCTTGGGTAGGATTCGGGGTTAAGGGCCGGGAGGTGAGTTCTCGTTGTGCCCTCAGGAATAAAGCCCCGCGTGTTTTCTCGGGCTATTCGGCACGGCTCAAAGGCGTGCCCCACCCGGCATTAAGTGGCGGTACAGCTTAGCCCTCCTTCGGCGGAACGTATTCTTTCGGTTTGGCCGACCCTTCGCCGAAAAAAAACGCTTCCAGTTGCTTCACGATGACTTCCTGATCCTCGCGCCGCGCCGGATTCAGCCGATACTCATTCAGCAGCATCTTGCAGTGCTCCGTCCACATCCGCCACGCTTCCTGAGACACATTCTCATAAATCTTCTGCCCCAGTTCGTTGTCGAATGGAGGCTCATCCAGGCCGGGCATATTCCTTTGAAACTTCACGCAATAAACAGTGTGCGCCATACCTTCCTCTTTGTTTAATTCCGAATTCCAGCTAAATACGAATCAAAGCGTCTTCAACTGCATACAGACGTTGGATGAGGCGGTCCGCCATAAGATTCCGGCCCAGAACTGCTTCAAAGGCACGGCAATTGAACGGGGAACCAGAAAAATTAACCATGAATCCTTACCAATAATCTCACACGGAAGAGGAAGTCTGCTGGCGATGCAACCACCGCCACAGGAAGGCAAATCCAATCCAGACCGCGAGCAGCGGTAGCAGGCTGGCCAAACCGTGGAGGCCCACCAGTTCACCGAGATTGAATGCGCCCGAGTGCGGCCGGATTCGTGCCTCGCCGACTGTGAGCATAGAGACCTGGTTTAGCGCCAGGTGCCCGGACCAGAATTCCGGCCATGACGAATGAAGTAGGGGGCAACTGTCTTGCATGGAGAGCTGCGACGTTGTTGCAACCACGATCAGCGCCGAAAGAACACTGAAGGCTCCGAGCGCGAGCAGGACTCGCCTCCAGGGCTTGCTTGACTTCTGCCACACCACCGGCAGCCCACAGCACAACAGAGGTATGCTCGCCCCTGCATAACGCGGTCCAAAGGAGAGGCCCGACTTCCACCAGTAAAACGAAGAGTTCAGCAGGAAGTAGTAAGCCGTCACCGATCCCGCCACGAGCGCGGCACCGGAATAGATTCGTTGCTTCCAGATTTTCCAGAGTCCCAGCGGCGCCGCAAGCGCAACCGGCGACGCAAAGAACAGTCCGCGCGAGCAACCGAACAGAAGTTTCAGCAGACGATCGGGATGGGGGTACGTGAGCCCGTAAAATCCGCGCTGCTGCATAAACGCAAACGAGCTCGGATCGTAATACGAATAGCTAGGACGAAAGGATCCAAACGCCGCGTACAAGTAACCAAGCAGCACCGCAACACAGACTGCGGCTCCTATCGAGATTCCGCCCAGAACCCGCCATCGTGCCGAAGCGCCCCGACTCCAGGCCTGCGACAGAGCGAAAGCGGCAAGGACCGCTGAAGCGGGCGCGGCCGGATACTCGGTGACCGTTGCCCATCCTGCCAACAGGCCTACGGCCAAGCCCCACCACAAATCCATCCTGGGAGCAGATGCATCCCGCAACTTGATTCCGGCCAGCAAAGCCAAAAGCAAACACGCTCCCACAAGAACATGCGCCCAGAACAGGCTTGAATAGGCCCACAGCGGAGTTCCCAGACACATGACGATGGTTCCGAATCCCGCCGCTCGCGGTGAGCATCCGAAACGAAGCGCCACGAAGAACAGACATGCGGCGGCAATCGCCATTGGCAGGGCCCCGGCCCACATGCCGGCCACATCAGAAAGCGCCAATTCCCCGCCAGCACCGCCGGGATCGGCTCCAAATAAACTGATAACCGGGCGGGCGATCAGTGCTATTGGCACCGTAAAAAATACCAGCCCGGGAGCTTTCTCCGAATAGTAATGCCCTTGGAAGTGCGCCTTGTCCCCGGTGTTCTCGTGATACTCATCGATGCGAAGCGTATGATGCTCCACGATCGCGCGCAGCAGGTCGAAGCGGGAGTTCTGGTTCCACCCTCCGCCTTCATAGAAATAAATCGAGGAAAAGAAAACGAGTGCGGCCAGCAGAACTGCGGATTGCCACGCGGAAGACGGCACGGCAGAACTCACCTCAACCGGGTCCTGTGGTGCCTGACTCCCTGCGCAATTTCGCGGAGCAACAGCTTTCAAGGTTTGCCTTGGAGAGCAACATACTGCGAGAGAACCTTGGGGATTTCGTCATCACTGATCCCCGGCTCTGAACTCGCAGACATGGTCTTGCTTTTCACTCCAATATAAACGGCACGATAGGTGGTATCGCCCAGATTTTCCACCTTGTGCTTGAAGGGAGGATACCAACGTGCCTCGCCGGGTTTGGCGAACACTTCGCGCGTTTTGCCGCTTTCGTCGGTAAATCGCAGGTGCCCTTCGGTGATGCTCACCACCACGCCGCCGGGGTGATCATGGAGCGCAGATTTTTCGTGCGGACCATAGACCACGGACACGACCTGCACTTTGTCATTCTCGAAATTCAACGCGTAATGTCGGGGTTCAACCTTGACCGGGTCCTGGGACACGGCGACCGCACTCAGCAAACACACCGCCATCCCCGTCAGGATTAGCTTGGTCCACATATCCTGCCTCCTAAACGATGTTCTTGGATTGTCGTGCGATGATCTTTAGCGAACTCTACTTCTCACCCCCAGAGGTGTCAACGCTGCAGCGTCCAATGTCTCAAATTGGTAATCCGCATTCTTGCTGCCGGCTCTTTCCTTGTCCGAATGAACGATTTTGCAAACTTCCTCGCATTCTGAGCTGAAATATGGCACGAAAGTGCCATAGGCCTAACACGGGCGTGTGATTGACCCCCCGCACAGAAGCAGGCACTCTCATATTCGTCAGATAGTCGATTGAGTCCGGGGATTCAACGGGTTAGTTCGTAAGCTTTAACTTTGAGTTAAGCCGACTCTGTGATTGGTGCTCCTTCCTCCCTCTCAGGTCGGGATCAAAATCTGAAACAGCCATCAGAGTAGGACTGCTGAGCAGTCTGGGCCCTTAATTCCTGTCGGGGGGGAATCGGATTGGAAACCGCCACTTCGTTATTGAACCAAAAAGCCACTTTGGTTCAGGGATTCGCATTATTTGCCGACGTTTCACCAGCCGACTGCGCAAGCATCATCTCCAGCGCGCGAGAGAAGAGGTTCGCGCGCCGGCAGGTCATCTACTCGGAAGGTGAACCCGTTCAGCAGGTGACTTTGCTGCTGACCGGTTGCGTGAAAATCACGCAGATCGGCATGAATGGCAGCGAAGTCATTCTTCGTCTGAACGGCACAGGTGAGGTGGTGGGCGCGTTCCGGCTCTGTGCGGACTGCCACCATTGCTCCACAGCTCAGGCCATGCAATCCTGCATCGCGTTGGTGTGGGAAGCCGCGGCTTTCGAGAAATTGCTGGAGCGTTTCCCGTCATTTCGCCGCAACACCATTCGCGCCCTTGAAGAACGCTTGCAGGAGATGGAGCAGCGCTTCCGTGAAGTCTCAACCGAAAAAGTTGGATCGCGGCTGAGCAGCGAGCTGGTGCGGCTAACTAACCGGATGGGACGTCCCGTCGAGGGACACCTGGAAATCACCCTCTCGCGCTCCGAACTGGCCCAGCTCACCGGCACCACCCTTTTCACCGTCAGCCGGCTGCTTTGCCACTGGCAAACTCTCGGCATCGTCAAGATTCGGCGCGAGGCTGTGCTGGTGCGTGATTTCGCCGCTCTTACGCAGCTCTCACAAACTGAATAGATCTGTTTCCCATCTAGTTGAAATTCTAAGGTGCGGCCTCCTGGCCGCACCTATTTTTTGGGGGGAAATCGGATCTCAATTGACCGCGAGAGCTTGGACCTCGGTTAGCGCGCCGGTTTCTGTGATGCGATAACAGATGATCGAGCGAGAGGGTCGTGACGCGCTTATCGCCTTGCTTTGCATCAAAAACAAAACGCGGTGAGCTAGTGCTCACCGCGTTTCCTTCGGCCAGACTAAACTTCCCTTAATTAAACGCGCAGGTAGTCACCCCGTTTTCCTGTCCAACGTAATGCTGCCCGTAGGGACAAGGATCGGCTGTGGCTTGAGTCGCAGTCGCAGGCGGAGCCGTTCCCGTACGCTGCGGCGCCGCGCGCGCTGTACTGTTCTGTCTCGGCAATTGAGGTGGTGTTGTTACGTTGCTTGCTGCGCCGGGAATCGGAGAACCCGTGGCTGGAACTCTCGTGGGCTCAGGCGCTCTCGGCGTGGCAACCGGTGCAGGAGTGCCAGCGTGCTGATCTGGCGCCTGCGGCTGCCCTTTGGGAGCCTTGGCCTGTTCCATCGGGTTCGCCTTTGCCGGATCCTTCCGCGGATCCTTGTAGCGTAGTGAGACCCCTGTGCCAGGGCCGAGATCGACCAACCGCTCGTTGTCCTCGGTCACAGTTTGCGCGCGCACGATGTGGGGCGTAATCGCGAACACAATTTCGTTTTCTTGCCGCTCTTTGTCTTCCTGCCCGAACAGATATTTCAAAATCGGAATTTTGGTGAGCCAGGGATATCCGCTCAGCGAGTGCGTCTCGGTGTCCTCCAGAATCCCGCCGACCAGATTCACTTCCCCGTCTTCCAGGCGAGTCTCATGCTCGATGCGGCGTTGCCCGATCACAGGCTGGCTGATGCCACCGATGTTCTGCGTGCCACTCACCGAGGAAACTTCCAGCGTCATCTTCAAAGTCACTTCGTTGTCCGAATGCACATGGGGAGTGACGTCAATGTTGACGCCTACGTCGAGATATTGGAATTGTGTGTTCACCAGTGCGCTCACGCCGCCGCCGCCCGCCGCCGCGCCGAACGATCCCGTCGCAACCGGCACGCGGTCGCCGATTTTCAAAGTCGCTTTCTCATTGTCGAGGACGCGGACCTCAGGATTTTGAATCAGCTTGGTGTCGCTGTCGCTCATCAGGTAAGACAGCGATGCCCCCGGGATAGCCACGGATAGATTGGTCGCGTTGATGTTGCCGAGGGAGTTGAACGTGAAACCGCCGGCAGCGGACGCAATGCTGCCGCTGGTCGCGCTTGGTACCAGCGCCATGCTCGCGGAAGTTGGCGGGCTGAGCCCTAGCGTCTTGATGCGGTCGCGGCTGACCTGCAGCACGGCGATATCGACAACGACTTCCGGTTTCGGTTTGTCAATGTCGGTGATCAGTTTCTGCGCCAGCACCATCTGGTCCGGAGTGCCGCGCAGGATGATCGCATTCTGATTCGGAATCAACTGCAGCTTCGTCAGATCCAGGATTCCACGCAAGGTGTTCGCGGCTTCCTGCAGGTCGCTCTGCGTGGAAACGTTTTTCAGATAAAACGTTTTCATCACCGTGTCCTGCATTTCTTTCCGCTTCGCGGCAGTGTCCGCGGCGACGATGATGGTGTTGCTCGAGGTCGGCTGCCAGAACGTTTTCGTCTGCAGCGCAACCACGTTCAACGCTTCCCGCAGGGTTACATCGTTTAACTCAATGGTGATCTTCTGCGGTTTGTAATCCTGGTCGAACAACACATTGATTCCGGCAAGCTTGGCGATGGTTTTGTAAACCATGGTCGACTGCTCGCTCAGGCGCAGATTGATGAGATTGTTCGAGAGCGGCACCAATTCCACCGGGCCCGCGACTTCGTCCACTAACTTATCCAGCTGCGTCGGTGCTTTCGGGGTTTCTTCGTGCTTGTGCGCCTGCTTGCGAATCAGATCTTCGGTGCGCCGCACTTCTTCTTTCGCAACGAAGTTTGTGTGGTCAATCTCGGCCGCCCGCTGAAATTGCAGCAGCGCTTCTTGCAGTTTCCCGCTATCGCGCAGCGCCTGCGCTTCCTTGATGTGCTCGAGAGACGCGTAAAAGCGTACCCGAGTGTACGCGGTGAAATACTTCGCGTCTCTCGGCTTCAGCGCGTGCGCCTGGCTGTACGCGTCAAAAGCTTCGTCAATTTTGTTTTGGCTTTCGGCCTGCACCCCGCGCTTATAGGCCGAGCTCGCCTGATCCGCGTGTGCCAGCAGAGTCAGCGCCAATACCAAGCCTGCTACCCAGGAGATCCTTAGACGCTTCATATAGAGACTGTCTCTCTCAACCGGCAACGATGAGTCCGGTATGCACGCAATCGTTATTTTGTAGCGATCGTATCTGCGTCCAAAGCAATTGGGGGGAACAATTGGATCAACGAGCGTGCGTCAGCAGTCGATCGCCGCGAGCTTTACAGATATCGTACCGACCTCGACGAGTATTTGATCTAGCGCAAAGACCCACAACTTCGCGCTCATTTTCTCTTACAGGGTAAAGGCCCCCGGGGAAACAGTGTCGTTCCTTTCCGATCAGCCCCAAAGTCCTCGAAATCGACTAAGCCCTACTGCGGGGATCACCCGAATGCCGCGCCCGACGGCTGATTTGACGGAATGTTTACAACTTTTACTGATTTTACAAAACTTTACAATTTTGTTTGCTAAGAAACAAATAGTAAAAACTTTGTCCTAGTAGTGTGATCGCCACAGACCCCGGAGCTGTGGCCCGGTGCCTGCGTGGGCGTAAGCCTCATGTGGCAAGACCAGAAGCAGCTGGTTCCCAGGATTTTTGACTGGCGTGCTTCAAACCCCCTCAGTCCTTGCCGCGCGACGCTAGTTTGAGCCTGCCGTTGCTAGATACACCGAGATATTGCGTATTTTGCTCGCGGAAGCGTGGTGATTCCGCGTTTCGCTGATGGATCGGCAGTTTGGATTGCCGACCGTTTCGCGGCGCTGCTCGCGTCCGCCCAGTTAAGAAGGAGGCTGCACAGCCATGAGGAAGTCTTCCCAGGTTTGGATTCCGATTCTTCTGATCTGTTTCGCGACCGTCGCCGCGAGCGCCCAATCGTTTCGAGTTCAATGCCCGACCAGCACCATCACTCACCCTGTTGCGGGCAGCAACAACTCGGAGCCGAACTACAACGGGCCGACCCAGTTCTCGCCTACCCTGGCTCAAACCACCTCTTTAACCACTGGTGGATATCTGGTGCCGTCTTCAAATGTGAACGGTGCGATCAAATGCCAACAGATCTCGGGCGGTGACGGCCTTTCGACGATGGGCGACGGCAACCAGATCTTCATGTTCTCGTTCGGGCCGCTCTCAGGTTTAGCGGATATCGCGGCTGGCCATGCCGGCACCGAGTTCCCAAACATCTTCAACACGCCGTATGCCCGAACTCCTGTTGCGATCACGAAGGCAAGCGAAAGCGGAACAACTGTAACGATCACGAGCGACTTAGGTCCTTCCGTGGGTGACACCGTCATCATTGCCGGAGTCAGGCCTAACGGATACAACGGCACATTCGTCGTGGCGACCAGCACTCCGACGTCATTTACTTACGTGGATTCGGTCACACATCTCGGTCCCGGCACGCGCTTTGGGAGCGCGCAGGACATGATACCGCTGGTGCGCGGCGACCCGGCTACAACCGATGGGGCGACCAGCGGCGCGTCGCCGTGGACGTCGAGCAATCCCCCTACGGTTAACCCGCTGTTTACTTGGAACGGCGCAGTTGGCTTGACGCCTGACATCGCGGCCCTTGTGAGCGTTAGCAATCTTGTTGAGGGTCCCGTTACTGCTGCTCTTTACCCGGGAGCCACCGTTCCAGGCTGCCCCACGACCGCTGCCACCACCCGCACCGTAACCGCTTGGACGGACGCTCCCTTGGGACTTGCGGTCGGAACACAAGTTGTGATCGCCGACGTCACCGCTGAGGGAGGCACTCCAACCCCGCCCGGCTACGCGGGCACATGGACAATTACCTGCGTCGCCACTGGAGCCGCCATTACTCCGGATGGTTTCAACCAATACGCCTTCCAGTACACCGACACGAACAGAAATCTGGCGGCAGACACCGGGAATGATCTGGCTGCCACCGCCTCTTCGCCCGGGGCAATCGACGGGCATGTGGATCCTCGCCCCATTATGGATGTGGGCGTGATGAACGGGAACATCCCGGCGCCTCTGTTCGCGTTTGACGAAGACGACGAATTCTTCCTCACTCTCACGAACGTGGGCATGATCATGCGCCCCGACCTGTTTGAGCAGCATACCGTGCACTTCCACGGTTACCCCAACGCCTCATCTTTTTATGACGGCGTTCCGGATGCCTCCGTGGCCATCAACATCGGCGCCAGTTTCACCTACTACTATCTCGCTCCCGACGCCGGCACTTATTTCTGGCACTGTCACATCACCCCGCCCGAACACTTGCAGATGGGCATGGTAGGCCAGGTTTATGTGCGGCCGCGCCAGGATCGCGTTCCAACAGGAAAAAGCCTCTACACCTACCTCGGATACCAGAATGGAATCGGTCTGCCGACCGGAACAACCGCGGACCTCCGCACCGCCTGCAATCCTGCGAACGATATTTTGTGCAGCGCTACCATGCCGGCTGGCGGCTCAACGGCCAACAGCGCGACCCGCCCAAAACCGGGCACGCTCTGCAGTGGCACCTCGGTCTCGGGAACAGAGGGAACCACGCCCGAATACGTCTACAACGACGGCAATTCCTCGACCTGTTACGACGTCACCTACCCCGTCCAAATGCACGGTTTTGACCCCAACTTCCACTTCGTGGGCATGACCTTCAACCCCGAAATGTTTGTGGACATGAACGACAAATACTTCCTCCTGAACGGGCGCAGCTATCCCGACACCGTCGCGCCCGGGCCGCAGGCCACAGTGACCACTGACGGCCAGATGCACTACTCGCAGCCGCTGCCGGCCATCATCAACATTCCAGTCGGCGGAAAAGCTTCTCTGCGCCTGGTCAACCTGTCGGTCGCGGAATACTTCACTTTGCAGAGCCTCGGCGTTCCGATGCACGAAGTCGGATTCAACGCCAAGTTGTTGCGCGATCAAGCCGGCAATAACACCGAGTTCTACACGAACTCGATCACGCTGGGCGGCGGCGAGTCGCTGGACGTGATTCTGGATGCGAGTGACGATAGTTGCATCGCCTACCTGGGTTCGGGATGCGCCGCCAAGCTGTACCCCGCGGGCAGCACCTTCTATCTCTACGAGCCCGATCTCTTCAGACTCTCAAATGACGCCGAAAACTTCGGCGGCATGATGACCGAGGTCCACATCTGCAACAGCGTCACCAGCGACACGTTTGGAAACGTTTGCAACTAGGAGAGCAGCAATGAGGCCGATGAACATGAAAAACGCGACATCTAAGACGCAACTCTTCCAGGCGCTAATCGTCGCTGTAACGCTATTGCTTGCGCCAGCCGCTTTCGCTGCGGCTCCCGGAATCACGGGTACGAGTGCAGCAGGGACCAGCGCAGCAGCGAGCTTCAGTTTGACGGCTCAGGATGCCTACCTGAATCAGCCTGACGGAAATGCAGTTTACTCGTGGGGATATGGCTGCGTCAGCGGCTCCTCGCCCGACTTTGTCCCTAAGGCCACATTCGCCTTCCCTCCACTTTGCAACACCATGCAAGTACCCGGTCCAACGTTGGTCGTGACAGAAGGGGCGACCGTCACGATTAATCTGACCAATAACCTGCCCACGGCCGTCGGCAACACCTCGATCCTGTTTCCGAGCTTTCAGCTGACCTCCACATGTGCTAACAGCTCCGCCAATCCGCAGGGCCTGTTGGCCTGCGAGGTGGCGCCAGGGCAGACCATAACCTATACCTTTGTCGCCTCAGCACCGGGCACTCATGCTTATTACAGCGGAACGCAGGGCGACCTCCAGATCGAGATGGGCCTGTATGGTGCCATCATTGTGCTTCCGGCGAAGCCGCCTGCCAACTGCGCCAACGGCACCAGCATAACCAACTTATACGGAAAAACAGACTACGGGACAAAGACCGGCATCCCAGGATTCCCGGAACAGGACTTCCGCCTCTCTACCGCCGCCTACGACCACGTCAAGAGCTGCTACGACCGCGAATACCTGTTTCAGTGGGCCGAGATGGATCCCAGAATCCATCAAGAGGCGCTGGCACAAGTGCAGGCCAAGATTGGCTGCTCCGCTGGAATGCCTGGATGCAGTCTCGACGTTCAGACCGAGCCTTACCATCCTGCCTACTTCCTGATTAACGGGCGGTCGATGCCCGACCTTATGGATCCGAACTACGCGGGTGAATATCCGCACCAGCCCTACAACGGCAACCCGCACATTCATCCAGGCGAGTTGCTGTTAATTCGCACCATCGGCCAGGGCCGCTGGCAACATCCCTTCCACGAGCACGCCAACCACGTTCGTATCCTGGCCCGTGACGGGAACCTGATTTTAAGCCCCACCGTGCCGGCACAGAATCTCGCCGGCACCCTGATGTTCAACACGGACACGACACCAGGAGATGCGTTCGACGGCATCTTCTATTTCTCCGGCAGGGGATTGAACTGGGACCCGTACGGCCACCACCCAGCGGGTACGGGTTCGGCGATCGCGGCAGAGGCCATTACTGCCATCAGCGAGAGTGGGAAAACTGTCACCGTGACCTACAGTGGGTCGCAAGCCCCCGCAGTCGGCGGGAATGTGACGATAGCGGGTGTCACTCCGAGCGGCTACAACGGTACGTTTACTATCCTCTCCTCCACCGCGGGTAGCACGACCAGCACATTCACCTATGCGGATCCGACGAGCGGTCTGCGCGCCGGAAGCGGCGGGTCGGCCACAATGTCGCTGCCGAATTCCGACAGCCCTCCCAATGATCCGCTCTCGTCTTTGACGTGTACTCCTGACACCAACGGCTACAACACCGGGAACCCGGCTGCCCTGAACTACTACGAGTGGTGCCAGGACCATAACAAACCGGTACAGGTGAATCCGTTCGGCGACGTGGCATCGGGCGGTCCGGCCACTTTGCCTGACCCAAATGTGCTTACCAACGGCCAGTGGTACGGTGGCACTCCTTATCTTGGTCCGGATGCCAGCCTGCGGGCGTCAATGCCCGCCTGCGACACCAGCCTTAACGCCAACTGCACCACGCTGCTGCCTTCCAACACGCAGGCCAACCCCGCCAACGAGCGCGGTTGGGCCTTCATGTGGCACTCGCATAACGAGCGCGAGATCACGACCAACAACGTCTTCCCCGGCGGAATGCTGATGATGCTGCTGGTGGATTCACGCGAATTTGCAATTGACGAGAGCCAGTAGTGGCAGGCATTTGCTTGCCTTCCAATGCCCCACAGGCTGAGCCCCCCCTCAGCACAGGCGAACCAGAATTCAGATTTGTGTCGAGGACGGAACACAACGAGAGGGCGACAACTATGATCCGTATGAATGATTCCACGGCGAAGACTACCCTGAAGGCCGCAGCTCTGGTGAGCGTGTTCCTTCTCTGTGTGGTCGCGATGAGCTTCGGCCAGCAGCAGGTCAACTTGACCGCTGGGCCGGCTACCACAACCATGCCCGATGGCACGGTGATTCCCATGTGGGGCTACAGCTGCGGCGCTGCCGTCTCGGGCTCGACCGCTACCTGCGCGCCATTGAACGGAACTGGCGTCGGCGGAATGAACCCCAACGCAGCGATGGGTGCCCTTGGCGGCGTCTACGTCCTCAATGGCGGATCGGGCTATTCGCCTACGCCGACGGTCACCATCAGTGATCCGACAGGGACTATCCCTGGAGTGACGAACGTAACGGCCATGGCGAGCGCCGTGGTTAGCGGCGGCCAGATCGTGGGCTTCAACGTCACCAAGCACGGAGCTGGCTATATCACGGCTCCCACCGTCACGATTACAGATAGCACGGGCACGGGAGCGTCTGCAGCGGCGTCACCCGCTTGGTCCCCAGTTCTGATCACAGTTCCCTATGGAACAACGGCTGGCGGCCTTCAGATCAACCTGACCAACAATCTGTCATTCACGGGAGCCGCCAATATTCCCACATCCATCGTGATTATTGGTCAGGTCGGCGGCGGTCTCGGCAGCTCGCATACCACTGCGGCGAGTCCCGACCACTCCAACGCCCAGGGTTGCCCGAGTTGGTTTATTGCTGCCAACCCGCCCGGCACGCCGTGCACGGCCGCGAACAACCAAGGTTTGGCTACGCCGCCTACGCAAGCTCCGCGTGTGCAATCCATGGCAACGGAAGTTTTGCCGGGAACCACCGCAACTTCACTTACATGGCAGTACCTTAAGCCCGGTACCTACCTCCTCGAATCCGGCACGCATCCGTCGATTCAGGTGCCCATGGGCTTGATTGGCATGCTTGTTGTTACCAGCGCCCCGACGGGCACGGGAACTACATCAGCCACGCTGGGCACGGCGTACCCACAGTTTACCTCGCCGACCGCGGCGTCTCAGGCGGCGGTTCCTGCGGCTGTCCAGTACAACGCGGAACTCCCGGTCGAGTTCAGTGAAATTGATCCGGTGCAGAACAAGGCGGTTGACATAGCTGTACGGAACCCCAATTTTAGCGAGACCAGAGTGTGGTCCGGTTTGCCAACCGACCCGCAGGGTGGTCCAGGCTGCGGCAATCCCGCGTCGGGTGCTTATTATCAATCGTGCTACCCCCCGGCGGTGAATTACACGCCGTTCTATTACCTCATTAACGGGCTCGCGTTCAACAAGACCAATCCCGGGGCTTCGCTGTTCCCGGCTACTGCAGGAGTATCTGGCACCACGCCGGTCACGATGGGAATTACGGGCACCGTTCTGGTGCGCATGGTGAATGCCGGCCTGCGCATGCACGTGCCCGCCATTGTGGGCTCGCAAACCACAGGCTTCAACGGCGGTGGGACGGCCAGCACGACCGTGAACGGTTTCACGCTGATCGCGGAAGATGGCAACCCGCTCCCGAACCTGGCGGCTCCGCGGGTGCAAACTGACGTCTTTATGGCTGCGGGCAAGACCTACGACGTGATGGTCAATGTGCCATCTACAACGCTGCCGATCTACGACCGCGAACTAAGCCTGTCGGCCAATTCTTCCGTGCGCGATGCTGGCATGCTGGCCTACCTCAGCGTGAACGGCTCGTTACTCCCCATCTCAGCAGGGGCCGGAGCATTCGCAGCCGGACAGGCCAATCCGGATACCTATAATTCCATCGTTCCCTGCGCGTCCACCCCGTGCACTCCGTTGGTGATCACCGATCCATCCAAGGGCGTAATTGCAAACGACATCAATGTGTATGGCGTCGAGCTGTCCAGTCCTCCCACCAACGGCACATTGATCTGCAATGTAGTGCCGAATAATCCGGTCGCCGGAATCTGCGCGAACGGCACGTTTACCTACACTCCGACTGCCGGCGCGACTACTGCTATTTCGGCTACGGCATTTGACAGCTTCACATATTGCGCCAACGGTGCGGCTTCAGGTACAACCGGCCTTTGTACAACGGTTACCTTGGGCACTTCGACGCTTACGGGCAACCCGATTGCGAACGCCATCACTTACACCTCGAAGATGGCCACATTCATCAAGATTTCATCGCCCGGCGTCCTCTCGGTCGACTCGGATCCGAGCGGCCTCCCCTTGCAAGTGGCTGTTTCAAGTGTTACGCAGCCCACTACGCAGTCAGGGGTGACGATCAACATGGACCCGCAGGGCGGGTTCACGGCAAGTGCACCGGGCGCGGGCACCTATACCTTTACTTATGTGGCTCAAAACTCTCAGGGAAGGCAGAGTACCGCCACGATAGTCACCCTCGTCTTCCCGCAGCCCAGCAACTTGCAGGTCAAGGTACTGGACGCCCAGGCGTACAACAACTGCAACGGCAATAGCGCCTGCATTGCTGGATTGGTGCCATTTCCTGACTATCGCTGGATTATTGAAGAAGACAAGACGTTCTACGTCGACCCGAACTGTACCGCCAACAGCAGCATGAACACCCCGGGCTGCCCCTCGGTTGTGGGCCCTGCGGGACAGACCACCATTCCCACCTCTGGTGTGCAATTCCACACCAGCAACATGGACTTCGTGGCCCAGGGCTGCACCGGGCCGCTCTCGTGCGAAGGCGGCCAGACCATGTTGGATAACGACCCTAAATCGTCGACCTTCGGGCAGCATGTGGCGGCCGTGTGCGATCTCGGTAACGGCGCCTGCCGGAAGGATCCGACTGGGGGGCAAGGATTAACTCCAGTGATGCCCAGCCAGGTCGCTCTCGATCCTTCCAAGCGCTACTACATCTCGGTGCTGCCGGGCGATGCTGCCAATCCGTTTCCTGCGAACGCGAGCCCTGCGGCTTGCAATGGCCAGGAGGCAACATCTATACAAGCTGATCCAACGCAAAGCCAATGCGGCCATACCATGAGCGGAGCTCCCATCCCACCGGCGTGCAACATCCTGGGTGGACCGAATGTGTGTACCTCGAGTTCCGCGTTTGTAAACCCAGTTAACGTGCTCGCGCTGCCCACACCGCTGCCTCCGGGCAAACTTTCCGTACTGGTGTTCGAAGATGATTACCCGCTCAATGGCGAGCAGGATGGCGGCGGTGGAAACGGCGGCGCGATTGCGCCCGTTGAGCCCGGGCTTGGCGGTTTCAACATTGTCCTGTGGGATACCTATGGCGGCCTCGGCGACGTGACCGGCCAGAACTCCAACGACATGTTCAACCAGCCCTTGTCGAACAGCCTTGCGGGAACTATTGATCCCACCACCGGCCTCGACGCCTGCCCGATTTCGGCCAACCCGCTTCAGTCTACCGGAGCGATAACTGGGCCGAACGGAAACTCTACCGGAGGGCTTATCACCGGAAACGGTGCAGGTCCGAACCCGGCGACAGCCATGACGGGCATGATTGTGACTTGCCCGAAGTATGAATCAGACGGAACGACTCTTTCCCCGCTGGCCGGACAGGCGGTTATTGCCAACCTGATGCCGGAGAAATTCAGCGTCCAGGCCTACCCTGGAGCGGACGCGATCGCGCGTGGCGAAGAGTGGCTCCAGACCAACACCCTGGACGGGCAGCACCCCCACGACGCCTTCATCGAGATCGGCGACCCGAGCTACTTCCAGGAGTACGGACCGGCCGGATACCACGTAATGATCGGCTTTGCCAATCCGAAGATCATCAACGCACGCCACGATGATGTCTGCAAAGGGTTTGGCACCCCCGGATCGGTTGGACCGTGCACCAACACGATCAAAGGAGAAGTGGACGTTGAACGGTTGAGCCGGATCCCGGATGAGAGACTCTATCCCAGCGAATCCCGCGATGCCCTCGCCTGGACCCAGTGCTGGGTCAGTCTGGGTGACCCAGACGGCGAGGACTTCCAGTTCACCAAGTGCGACGCCAACGGGAACTTCAGCTTCAGCAACGTTCCCAGCGGAAACTGGAGACTGACGATCGGCGACCAATGGAATGACCAGATCATCGATGGTCTGTCGACGCCGGCGAACGTGGGGTGCAGCGCTTATAACTCCACCGGAAACACCGGTTGCACTGGCGGCCAGACCCTCGACTTGGGACACGTCGGCGTTCAGCAGTGGCAATCGAACATCTATACCCGCACCTTCGTTGACGACAACCACGACGGAATCTGGGAGAAGAACGAGATTGGCATTCCATTGATCTACACCATGGTCCACTACCGCGATGGGCATAATGCCAACGCTTTGACCACGGACTTCAATGGCATTGCCCCCTTCAATGAAACGTTCCCGCTATTCAACTGGTATGTGGTGGAGGCGGATTCAACTCGTTACAAGACGACGGGCATCCACACCGTGTACGACGCGGGTGGCCCCGCCGACGGCACGTCCGACTGCGGGCCTGGAAACGGCGCCCGGCCATGCGGGACATCGCCTGCGTACAAGAACATGTCAAACACCTACGAGACGGTTCCTCTTCCCACCGACTTGTCGGTGCCGGGAGCTGTTTACTGCAAGACCGCGGATTGCACGACGGAAGCTGCTTCGTTCCAAGCCGGCACGGCCATTCCCAGCTCGGGGTCGGCATCTTCCACCTCCACCGGCCGCATCGATCCGCCTTGGGTTTGGGCGGAAGGCTGGGCGGGCTTAACCGGCCATAGCAACTGGATCGATATCGGCAAGGCGCCATATGCTCCCTGCCCGCCGGCTTGCGTAACCACGGGTAGCGGCGCCAGCGCCACCACGACTACATGGGCTGAGAATGGCGGTGTCTACGGAGAGGTCGCCTATGCCTCGACGCGTCCCTTTGATGATGCGTCGCAAATGATTCAACAGCCCTGGCAGCCGTATGTTCCGAACGTGACTGTTAATCTCTACCAGGAAGGCTTTGCGGCCGATGGTGTGACCCCAACCCTGACCCTGGTGGATACGACCACAACCAGCAGTTGGGATTCCTGGGCACAAGGCTTCTACCCGAACAGCACTGCCGGTTCGGGTACCGGAGTGGGGCCGAAGCCGTATATGAGCTGCCCCGGCCAGAACACAGCGGCCAACGACCTTTTCTACTTCACCCTGTTCGACCAGCCGAATTACCTCGACTGGTACAACACGATCCACAGCGGTGGCACGACTCCTACCCCGCTGCCGTATAACTCGCAGTTCAAGTGCTATGACGCGATGAAGATCAATAACCAGCTTCAGCCCGCGCCATACGACGGCAAATACTTCTTCCCCAGCTCGCTGGGGAGAGACGCCACGACAGGAAAGCTGGTCAATACCACAGGGTGCGTGGGCAACGCTCCAGGGACGCCGTGCCCGACCAGCTCCGGAAGCGGAGTGACTCTTTCTTCCATGCCCGGGACCAATTGCACCGTCTGCGTGGCCAACCCGACCACGGCGACGAAGCCTTCCGGCGACGACCTGAGCGGCTTTGATCCGTATCGCGCCGGTACCCCGATGCTGCCTCCCGGCAAGTACGTCGTCGAAGTGATCATGCCGCCGGGTTATGAAGTGGAGAAGGAGGAAGATAAGAACCTGCTCATCGGTGACAACTACGTCGCGCCGGTCACCCAGCAATTCGGTGGACTGGGTACGGACATCTTCATCATGCCTGACCAGGCCTCGGTGGCTTCCATGTATGAGCCGGGCGCCCAGGGATACAACGGCACGAATTACCAGAACCAGACTACGGCCGAGGGGCTCGGGAACGAAATGGCGCTCCCCGGTTTCCCTGGCTATACCGATCCCACATGGCCGTGCGTGGGCGAGAACCGCATTGTGCCGGACTACCTCAGCCTCTTCCCCCAGGCTCAGGAAAGCGCGCCTTTTGCCGGAGCAACTCGTCCGCTGTGCGACCGCAAAGAAGTGACCTTGACCAACCAGATGGCGGTGAACGCGAGGTTCTTCGTATTCACCTCGACCCACATCGCCGCGAAGTACACAGGCGTGATCACAGACGACTTCACCTCGGAATTCGATCCATTCTCGCCGCAATTCGGTGAGAAGTTCTCGCCGCCTAACATGCCGATTTCCACCAAGGATTACCTCGGCAACGAACTCTCCCGCGTGTACTCCGACCACTGGGGAATCTATGATGGCTTGACCTACTCCAGCTGGAACGTGAACCCGCCCAACATCACCGGCTATTCGCCGGCCATGATGACGCAGTGCATGAACGACCCCGGCCCGATTCCTGATGGGAAGGGTGGCTGGATGACCGATCCTTTGTACAACCCGGCGTACAGCGATTTCTGCTACATCAATCCGTACATGCCCGGGTTGACTACCTACAACGACACCCCCGTGGTGCCTACGGAAGGGTTCGTCGGCGCGGGATACAACAATCCCGATTGCAGCTACCCCGACACCACTCCGGCCGTCAGCGAAGTTGACGGTGACGGCATTGGCCCGTGGGTCGGCGCCTCTGGCCATACGCTCGTCATTAATGCCCTGGGCGATCAGCAGGTGAACAACAACGCCTACGCCGGACCGTCCGCTAATACGGCTCCGTTCAACCAGAAGACCATCACCCGGCATTACGGGTTTGGCAGCCAGTGCACCGCGATTTTAGGCAGCTGCATTGCGGTCTCACAGGTCACCATCGGTGGCGTCAATGCCATCATCAACAGCTGGAGTGACACGCAAATCACGGTCACCGTGCCTGGGCCCGGTTGCGGGACCGCCTCAAGCACGTGCAATCCCACGCCGGTGGCGAACTGCGCGATCCAGCAGCAGAAGCAATATCAGGGCACTTTGCCGGCGGGTCAGTCAGCCACTGCGCAGTGCGGGGAACTGATCATCACGGCTGGCAATGGGCGGCAATCGATCGATACGGTCACCGTTACGATCGGAGGTAAATCGCCCAGCCACGTCACTCCTAGTCAAACCATTCAGTCGGCGATCGATGCAGCCGCCCCTGGCGACCTGATCATCGTCGACCCCCTAAGTGCTGCGACGTCCACGCAAAGCGCCGGGGCGGCAGCCCACGTCGAGGCGGTTCTGATGTGGAAGCCTGTCCGGTTGCAGGGCGTAGGAGCCCCGAGCTCGATCATCGATGCCAACGCCTTCCCGGCAGGCAAGCTGCTCGAGCCCTGGCGCCGGCATGTCAATTGCCTGTTCGGTCTGGCGCTGAATGGTACGCCCAGCACCGGGAATGTCAGCCTTGACGGTGGCGGCAACGTCGTTAAAGGAAGTGGCGGCGCCAACCCTTATGATCCCAATGGCGCCTACGCTTGCCCCGACACCGGTTGGAATTACTTCACCAACACAACCAACATTCCCCAGGTCGATCCCATTCCGCTCGAGGCGGTTCTAGGCTGGGACGCCACGCTCAACGGCAACCTCGCTGAACAACTGCAAGAGCCCTCGCTTATGGGCGCATATGAAGGAGCAGGAATCACGGTTCTGGGCAAAGGCGTGTGGACCCCACCGGGACAGTCTCCCTTCGGTTTGGAAGGCGGGTTCCCGACAGGTACGCTGCTCCTGCAAAATGTTCCTGAAGCACTGGACGAAACAGGAGCCGTCATTCCGCAGCAATTCAACTATTGCACCGTCACTGCGGGAAGGAACCAGGGGTCGGAATTGGTGCCGAACCCCTATCCGAGCAACTTCGAGTGCAACCCGTCGTCGATTGACGGCCTCACCATCCGGGACAGCTCCCAGGGTGGCGGCGGCATCTTCGTGCACGGCTGGAACCATAACCTCCAAATTGCCAATAACCGGATCAACAACAACGCCGGTACGCTTTCCGGTGGAATCACCCTTGGCCAGGGCGAGTTCCCTCCTGAGACTCTGGTCACGGGTACGGGCCGCTTGAACGGCAGGCTTGTAGGAGAGGAGTCTTCGCTCGACGGCCTCCCGTCCTGTCAGAACAGCACAACGGTGGGTACCCTCCTGCCGTATTGTCTGGATCTCCACGTCAGCATGCACAACAATGCCATCACCAGCAACTCGTCACTCGGGGATGAATTGTTCTCTGGCACGCTGGCGGGAGGCGGCGGTGCCAGCTTCTGCACCGGTTCCGACTACTACAAGTTCCAGTACAACTGGGTGTGCGGAAACGTCACGTCGGCCGAAGGTGGCGGCATCACGCACCTCGGATTCAATTACAACGGCGATATCGAGCACAACACCATCGCCCTCAACGAAAGCTCCAATCCTACGGTTCCCACCAACGGCGGCGGGATCATGATCATGGGCACGCCCGACACCGATCCGGTTTGCACGGGCATCCCGGATGCGGATTGCCCCCCGGGCCTGAGCGACGGTACCGGTCCGAACCTGGTGGTCAACGCCAACCTGATCCAAGCCAATGCGGCCGACAGCGGTGCGGGCGGCGGCATCCGGATGCAGCAGGTCAACGGAACCGACGTATCCAGCTTCCCGAACGGGTGTATTCAATCCGATGGGACCCTGGGCAACTGCCCGCGTTCGGGCGGAACTCCGGCCTACACCGCGTGGAACTCGGTCAGCCTCACCAACAACATCATCGTCAACAACGTGGCGGGATGGGACGGCGCGGGAATTTCGCTGCAGGATTCGCTGAACGTGTCCATTATCAATAACACGATCAGCAGCAACGATACCCTTGCCACCTCGGGCGTGCTAACCCAGAGCATCGGGACGCCTATGGCCAGCGCCCCGGCAGGGAACTGCGTGCAAAACGGTCCTACGGGTCCGACGACGGCGTCATGCCCGCAGCCGTCGGGTTTGAGCAGCACGCCTAACTCTTCGGTGCTGACCACGACCTTCGTCGGGCCGGCTTCGACCATCACGTGTCCGCCTGGAATGTCTGGCTGCAAGGCATTCTCGAACCCGTTGCTGCAAAACAACGTGATCTGGCAGAACCGCGCGTTCTACATCGGCGTGGGCAACCCCAATCCAGGCCTTACGAACCAGCAGAATCAGGTCACGCTGTTTAAAGCCTTCACCTCAACCCCTGCGTCCAGTCAGTCCGCTTACGGCCAGTGCGGCACGGACAGCTACTGGGACATCGGCGTTCGCGGTGACACGGGGCCGAGCAACCACACCGGCGGGCTCAAACTCAACCCGACGTATTCAGTCCTGGACGACCCGGCGGACTACCCCGGTGCCAACAATCTGGGAAGCAATCCCAGCATCGTCAGTCAGTACTGCAATGGTGGCCGCGTGCCTCCAACCTGCACGGTGGCAGACGGCTGCGGCGGACCGACCGGATACGGTGTGCCTCCGGGCATTGTAGACGCTGCGGCTCCGAATCCGGTGTTCAGCCTGACTCCAGCCGCGACGGTGGATGAAGGTAACAACTGGATCAACGTAAGTTGGGGACCGCTTGCGCTGAGCGACGATTCGGTGCCTGGCGCGAACGGAAACTACGGTGGCGGCAATGCGTTCGGCAATTACGCCCTGAACTCGGGTTCGCCGGCCATCGACTACGTCCCGGTTGCACAGCCACACCCGGTCACGGACTACTTCGGAAATCCGCGTCCGGATTCCGGAAACGGAGCTAAGTTCGACGTGGGCGCGATCGAGTACCAGATGGCGGGCACGGCAGTCCTCAGCGTCACTCCCACCTCGCTCACATTCGGGAGCCAAGCTGACGGGACCACCAGCGCAGCGCAGACTCTTACGCTGCAGAACACGGGCACTGCGACGGCGAATACCATCGCTGTTGTTGTTACAGCGCCCTTCGCTCAGCCTGCAGGAGCAGCGGGAGGCACCTGCAGCGCAACTCTGGCGGCGGGTTCGAGCTGCACCATCAAGATCGTCTTCTCGCCTACCACGCAGGTTGGTTCTGTCGGAGGAACCGCCACGATCACTGCTAGTGTGGCAGTTTCTGGCTCGCCAGTAACTCTGACGGGCACGGGTGCTGCTTCAGTTACTAGCGCGACTCTGACCCCGGCATCCTGGACTGTAAGCCACACGCGAAACTGCCCGGGTACGGGTTTGGGAGTGCTTGCTTGCTTACTCGATCCCGCTCAGACGTTCACTCTCACCAATACCGGTAACACAACGCTCACCGGCATCGGACAAGGCGCTCTCGGTGGCACCGCAGCCAATGTCGCAAACTACGCCATCGTAGGGGCGCTTAGCACTTGCGGCAATGCGACCCACACAACTCTGTCGCCGAATTCCACCTGTACCGTAACGGTACAGTTCAAGCCACTGACTGCCCAACCTGCCGGAGCCAAGCCGGCGACCATTTCGGTCACCGACTCGGCTGGCACGCAAACATCAAGCCTGAACGGAACTGCTCAATAATTCCGTTCATTTCGGCGATGCTGCTTATAACCATAAGCAGCATCGCCTTTAAAAAATAACTCCCCTTTCTGGAAGCACATATTTAATAATCACCGGGCACGCGCATAACGGTGCCCGGCGTGATACAGAGAGCGGGTATGCCAATGAAATTACGGATGTTGAGCAGTTCCCAGAAGACTGGTATTACGGTGTTGCTGCTGGCGGCGGTTTCTGCCAGCAGCATTTTCTCGTCTTCACTTTGGGCCCAGTCCACAACGCAAACTCAGTCCGCCGCTCCCGCACAATCGAGTACTGGTCCCGCGCGGCCGGCGCCGGCTTGGCAAGGCTCCGAGGCACTTCGGCTTTCGCGGCGAGCGCAAATGTACTACGAGGGAGTTTGGGGCGTCGACGAACTCCGCGTAAAAACGGCAGAGTCGGGGCAGCTCATTCGCTTCAATTACAGGGTAGTGGATCCGGCAAAAGCAGAAGCCCTCAACGATAAGAGGGTGGAACCTGAATTGTACGATGCGCAGGCCAGAGTCAAGCTTGTAGTGCCCCAGATGGAAAAGGTCGGAAAACTCCGCCAGAGCAGCACCCCGAAAGCGGGCATGACGTACTGGATGGCTTTCTCGAACCCGACCCGCGCGGTGAAGCGCGGACATCGAGTGGATGTGGTAATCGGCTCATTCCGGGCAACCAACCTCGTCGTGGAATGAGCATAACCACCTGCCTCATGCTTACATTTCCCTCCCCCATTTTTCAGGATGCAGTGTCGCACGGAACGACTTTCTAGAGAGTGCGACCGCGCAGACTGCCGCCGGTCGGGAATCAAACGGTTCTGACCCGCCAAACTAGCGAACCGGCCCTGAAGCGGCTGCTGTTAGGAAGGAATCTAAGTTGCTGTCGGGAAAGGGAGAAATCTATTTCACAGTCTCTGGGCTTGGGTGGGGCGTCAGTCTTTTCCCGGATGGAACGCGCAAGATACATCAAGCCAAAAATTTCGCTCTTTGCTCTAGATCAAGTAAGAGGTTGGGCAAGTAGTTTATCAATCATCGTAGATCGCATTGAGCTGTCCTTGCCCCCCCTCGATCGCGCGAAAACAATAGGTGTGCTCCCGCAATTTAGAAGGCCTGGCTGGTTTCTTCCATCGAAACCGATGGAAACAAAAGCGTTGGACCGATTGTTCACGCTTGAGCGTTGAGAAAAGGAAACATATTCATGTCGAAAATCTTGCAAGCAGTTTGCGTTTGTCTCATCTGTGGTATCTCGCTCCTTTCGTCCTGGGCTGCCTCCTCAGCGCCCGGAAATCTTTCCGCGGCTGCGATCGTGGACAAAAATGTCGCGGCTCGCGGCGGATTGCAGGCATGGCGGGCGGTGCAGACTCTGTCCTTACAGGGCAAGCTGGGAGCGGGCGGAAACCAGCGGGCCAGCCTGAGCGTTCCGGTGCCCGGGCCAAGTGACGGGAACATGGTTGCCCCCAAGCGCCCAGCCGACGAAACTCAACTGCCCTTCCTCATGGAACTCAAGCGTGGCCGCAAGATGCGCTTCGAGTTGCAATTTAACGGCAAGACGGCAGTTCAGGTTTACGATGGCACCAATGGCTGGAAATTCCGGCCATTCCTCAACCGAATGGATGTGGAACCCTACAGCCAGGACGAATTGAAGAAGGCCTCAATGCAGTCCGATCTGGACGGCTACCTCGTGGATTATGCCGCCAAGGGCACCCAGGTTGAGCTGGAGGGCGTTGAAAAAGTCGAAGGCCGCGATGCCTATAAGCTCAAAGTCACTGAGAAAACTGGGCAATCCCTGCACGTCTGGGTGGATGCCGAGACTTTCCTCGAAAGCAAGGTGGAAGGCCAGCCTCGCCGCCTTGATGGGACGGAACATCCAGTGGAAGTCTATTACCGTGACTATCGGACGGTGGACGGCCTGCGGATCCCGTTTATTTTGGAGACGAGAGTTCTCCCGGTCGGCAGGAACGCGCTTGGCATCCGGGACACTCCCGTTCCCCCGGAGAAGATCACTATCGATAAGGTCGTGGTCAATCCCAAGTTCGATGACAAACTGTTCTCGAAGCTGGAAATGGCGAGCGCTCCACGGACGAAGTAAGGATGCTGGTTGCCCTCCCCTGCTTTACCCGGCTTTGAACGAATGGAAACGCGGGTTTCCTGATAATCGAGGTGCAAGAAATTTCGCATCAGAGACCCGGTTGTTTGCGCTAGATCAAATAAGACTCCGGACGGGTAGTTTATCAATCGGAGTGCTGATCGCAGTTCAGTAGCACACGCCTTTTTCCTCCTCCCCTGAATGTGTGAATGCGGCATGGGTGATTCCTCGGTTCCCGGGGGTTAGCCCGCCTGCTCCATCCAGTGCCGATGGAGCCAGAATTCGATAGTTGATCTCTTTCACGAAGGAGTTCCAAATGATGTTGCGAAATTTGACCCGAGTCATTGTGGTTCTGGCGGCAACCGCAGCTTTCGCCCAAAGCACCCCTCCGGGCACCGGACCGACAGGTGCGCCGCTGCCGATTATGGGACAGACGATGGGGCAGAGGCGCGGCTTCCCTGCCCGCGCAGGAGCGAATGCCAAGGAGAACCCCAACAGTGTTGTCGCGCTGCGTCAACGGGTTGACGAAATGGAAAACACCATCGCCCAGATGCACAACCTGCTTAAGAAAATGCAGGCGAAGCAGGCCAAGAGCGCAGTGAAGGATTCGCTCACCAAGGCCAACCTCGACATGTGGGGACTGATGGTGGGCCAGATGGACAAGGAACTCCAGGAGTTGCATCTCGCATTGGCACAACGCGAAGACATGGAAGCTCGTCGCGCCGCCCTCTACAAACAAGCGGATGCCAAAGCGGAAGCCGAAGCTCAGGCAGCGCGCGCGGCAATGGCTGCAAAATTTGCTGGTACGGCGGGTGCGGCCACCGGGCAGGCAACAACCCCTGGCACAACTACCCCGGCGCCGGCAGCGTCCAGCCCGGCAACTTCCGCGACCTCGCCGAACTAGCGACAAGTCGTGGCGGCAGAGATCATTTTGTCGCGAGGCCGTAATTCCATGAAAAAAGTTCTCGCTGCCGTTGTGATTGTCCTGCTCATGGTTTTCTCCTATGTAGCAGGAAAGCACCGCACGTCACGCCATGAGACGCCCAGTACGAGCGCGCGCCACGTGCTCTACTGGGTCGATCCCATGCACCCCGATTTCAAGTCGGATCACCCCGGGATTGCGCCGGACTGCGGGATGCCGCTGGAGCCGGTCTACGCCGACTCCGGGACGTTGGCGAATGCCTCCATGCCGCCGATGCCGTCGGGAACTGTGAGCATCGATTCGGATAAACAGCAGCTGTTCGGAATCCGCGTTGCCACGGTGCAAAAGACTTCGGGGGGCGAAAGCCTTCGCGTGCTTGGCCGTGTGCTTCCCGACGAGACGCGTGTTTACCGGGTTAACGCCGGCAGTGATGGATTTGTCCGCGAGACCTACAACGATTCAGTCGGCGAACTGGTGAAGAAAGGCCAGAAACTGGCGACCGCCTATGTTGGCGACACATTGGGCATCGCCTCCGGCTTCCTGGCTGCTACGGCAAGCCTCCCGGGTATCCCAAAAGGCAAGGACGGCTACCGAACGGAAGGTCTTCCCGGCGCCGTATCCAAGCAAGGGTTCAGCAGTATCCAGGGCTACACCGATCGCTTGCGCAATCTCGGCATGAGCGATGAGCAGCTGAAACAGATGTCGGAGAACCGTCAGCTGCCCGAAACGATCGATGTTATGTCGCCGGTGGACGGATTCATCCTCTCCCGCAACATTTCACCCGGCCAGCATTTCGATCGCTCCATGGAGTTTTATCAAGTCGCGGACCTTAGCAAAGTGTGGATTGTGGCCAGTATTTTTGATGGCGATGTAAGCAGCTTCCGCCCCGGCACCATTGCTCGCGCCAGCCTGTCTGGTCAGGGACGCACTTTTTCCGCGCGCGTCAGCAATGTGCTGCCTCAGGTCGATCCCGCTACCCGCACGCTCAAGCTGCGTCTGGAAGCTGACAATGGCGGCTACTTCCTCCGCCCCGACATGTTCGTCGATATCGAACTGCCGGTAGCAGCGCGCGCAGGGCTGACTGTTCCGCTCGATGCGCTCATCGATTCGGGCCGCGAGCAGCGTGTATTCGTCGAAGGCAATCCCGGAGTGTTCGAGCCTCGTCAGGTCGAAGTCGGATGGCGTTCCGCGGACCGCGTTCAAATCGTGCACGGTCTGAAAGAAGGCGAGCGCGTCGTGAGTGCCGGAACTTTCCTGGTAGATTCCGAGAGCCGGTTGCAGTCCGGCCAATCAGCGCCTAAAGACCACCCGCAGCAAAAAGTCGCTCCCATGACCCACTCCATGCCGATGCCCGCCATGAGCAAGAAAAAGGACATGGCGGCACCGGAGCATTACCTGGCCGCGAATCCTGGTGGACAGCGGCCATGATCAACCGGGTGATCGATTTTTCCGTAAAGAACAAGCTGCTTGTTCTGGCGGTCATCGCTGCCGCCTGCGTTGGCGGCTGGTGGGCGATGCGGTCGCTGCCCCTCGACGCCACACCTGATCTCAGCGAAACCCAGGTCATCATTTATTCACGCTGGGATCGCAGCCCTGACATCATCGAAGATCAAATCACTTATCCCCTCGTCACGGCGATGACCGGTGCGCCTAAGGTCAAGACAGTCCGTGGCATTTCCGACTTCGGCTACTCGTACGTATACGTAATTTTCGAAGACGGCACGGATCTCTACTGGGCGCGCTCCCGCGTTCTCGAATATCTCTCCGGCGTGCAGTCGCGCTTGCCGGAAGGCGTAAAGACGGAACTCGGGCCCGATGCCACTGCTCTGGGCTGGATCTATCAGTATGCGCTCGTCGACACTTCGGGCAAACACAGTCTGGCCGACCTGCGCTCGTATCAGGATTGGAACCTGCGCTACTACCTTCGCGCAGTGCCCGGCGTGGCGGAAGTTGCGCCTGTCGGCGGATACACTCGGCAATACCAGGTGAATGTCGATCCCAACCGCCTCGAGGCCTATGGCATTCCACTGCGTCGCGTGATTGATGCAGTTCGCTCCGGCAACGAAGAAGTAGGTGGCCGTCTGCTCGAATTCGGCGGCACTGAGTACATGGTCCGCGGCCGCGGCTACGCCACTTCACTCGAGGACTTCGGCAATATCGTGCTCCAGGCCAATGCCGACGGCACTCCCATTCGCATCAAGGATGTGGGCCAGGTTGTGGAAGGTCCTGAGTTGCGCCGCGGAACAGCAGACCTCGACGGCAAAGGCGAGGTTGTTTCCGGCATCGTGATCATGCGCAGCGGAGAAAATGCGCTCGCGGTGATCGATCGGGTCAAAGAGAAAATTGCGCAGATCACGCCTTCGCTCCCGGAAGGCGTCAAGATCGTTCCCATCTACGATCGCTCTGAACTTATTCGCCGCGCCATCACCAGCGTCGATACAACGATCCTCGAAGTCGTCGTTACGATCACCCTGATCATTCTTATCTTCCTCTGGCATTTCCCAAGCGCCGCGATTCCGATCGTGACTATGCCGGTGGTGGTGTTGCTCTCGTTCATCCCGTTTCATTACCTCGGGATCAGTGCGAACATCATGTCGCTGGCCGGAGTCGCGATCGCTTTCAGCGAGTTAGTTGACGCGTCGATCGTGGTCGCCGAGCAAACTCATAAGAAACTCGAACTCTGGGATCGCGGAGGACGGCAGGGCGACTTCCGCTCCGTAGTGATCTCAGCGGTAAAAGAAGTGGCGCGGCCGACGTTCTTCGCGCTGCTAGTCATTGCCATCTCGTTCCTGCCGGTGCTTACGCTCGAGGCGCAGGAAGGAAGGATGTTCAAGCCGCTCGCCTACAGCAAGACTCTGGCGATGATCATCGCCGCTGTTATGGCGATCACGCTCGATCCCGCGCTGCGCCTGCTTATCATGCGCGTTGAGCGCTTCGATTTCCGCCCGCGGTGGCTGTGCTCTGCTGTGAACGCGCTGCTCGTCGGCAAGATCCGTTCGGAAGAAACTCATTTCCTCAGCCGCCGCCTGATGCAGGTTTATGAGCCGGTGGTGCGCTGGACCTTGCGCTGGAAGTGGGCAGTGATCGGGGGCGCCGCTGCCATCGTCGTCTTCACCATCCCAATCTTCACAAAGCTGGGATCAGAATTCATGCCGCCGCTTGACGAGGGCGCCGTCCTGTACATGCCCTCTACCATGCCGGGGATCTCGATCGCCCAGGCGCAGACTTTGCTGCAGGCAACTGATCGTATCCTCGGTCGCTTTCGCGAGGTCGACCGCGTGCTCGGAAAAGCTGGCCGCGCCGAGACCTCGACCGATCCCGCGCCGCTCTCCATGCTGGAGACCGTCATCATCCTCAGGCCGCGCTCCGAGTGGCGGCATGTGGAGACCTGGTACTCGTCGTGGGCGCCAGAATGGATCATGCCGACGCTGCGGCACATCACTTCCGACACCATCTCGTCCGAAGAACTGATCCACCTGATGGACCAGAGTCTTAAAGTTCCCGGGTTAACCAACTCCTGGACGATGCCAATCCGCGGCCGCATCGACATGCTCACCACCGGCATGAGAACTCCTGTCGGATTGAAAATTTCGGGTGGCGATCTCGACACGATCGAACAGATTGGCACAAAGATTGAAACTCTTCTGCCGCAAGTCTCCGGAACGCGCGGAGTCTTCGCCGAGCGCACCGGCAGCGGCTACTATCTCGATTTCCGCTGGAACCGCGATCAGTTAGCGCGCTACGGCCTGAGCATGGAAGAGGCTCAGACGGCAGTCGCCAACGCGATCGGCGGAGAAGACGTGACGACCGCCGTCGAAGGCCGCGAGCGCTATCCAGTCAACGTGCGTTACATGCGCGATTTTCGCAGTGATCTCAGCGCGCTCCAGCGCGTCTTGGTTCCGGCCGGGGGCCAGCGTCAAATCCCGCTCGGCGAACTGGCCGAGATTCGCGCCACCACCGGGCCCTCGATGATTCGCGATGAGGACGGACTGCTCACCGGTTACGTCTACGTCGATGTCGCGGGACGCGATCCGGAGAGCTATGTCAAAGAAGCCGGCACATTGCTGCAGAACCAGCTCAAGCTTCCCACCGGGTACGCATTTTCCTGGAGCGGCCAATACGAAGCCATGCAGCGCGTCCGCCAGCGCCTTACACGGATCGTTCCAGTCACGCTCGCCCTTGTCCTGCTCCTGCTTTACCTGAACACGCGTTCGCTGACCAAGACAATGATCATCTTCCTGGCCGTGCCCTTCTCGGCGGTCGGGGCGGTGTTGTTCCTCTACCTCGCCGGATACAACATGAGCATAGGGGTCTGGGTTGGCTTGATTGCCTTGCTGGGCGTAGACGCCGAAACCGGGGTCTACATGCTGCTCTATCTCGATCTGGCTTATGAAGAGGCGCGTCAGCAAGGCAAGCTACAAAATCTTGCCGGACTGCGCGAGGCTATCGTGCACGGGGCAGCCAAGCGGCTTCGCCCCAAGTTCATGACCTTCGCTACCATGTGCATCGGACTGCTGCCGATCATGTGGAGTTCAGGCACTGGCGCCGACGTGATGAAGCGCATCGCCGCGCCCATGGTCGGAGGCATCTTCGCTTCCTTCGTACTCGAATTGCTGGTCTATCCCGCCATTTACGCAGTCTGGCGTCAGCGCGCGCTCGAGCGCGAGTACGGCAAAGAGGCATTTGTTGAAGACGCTCGTCCCACACAACAGAATCAGCTCGTTAGCCTGCAACTGCAACAATCGTCCGATTAGAAGCCGTCTCACAATGGGTTCGCGAAGGGCACGCCCCTGGCTTCCGATTACGGAGCAGTCTGCCCACGCTTTGAAAGGACTACGCCAGGCTTTGAGAAGGGGGCGGCTTTCAGCCGTGCCGCCCAGGCCGGCAGATGACTTGGGCCTCAGCCCCTGAGGCGCTCTGCTCAACTCGTTTCGCCCAATAGGATTTCCCGCCCGAGTTTGCGCTAGAGCAAACAACTTGCCGCCTGGTTGGTTTAAAAGTGCAACTGACGCTCTGCGCAACGAGCGCAAGTGTTTTTATTGCCGCCGAGCCTCCCCCTCTAGCAGTCATCCCGAAAGGGTTCACCCGGTGATGACCTGCCAGCCAGACTCCGGCTTTTGAGAACCGGATGGACACCAGCAGTGGCCTGCCGGCCATGAAGCGAGAAAAGGGGTACCCGTGGTGAAGTGGATCCTTCGGAAAGGGCTTATAGATCCCCTTTTTGGGGAAATCCGGGGATCGCGGCAGGCTTGGCCTGGCTGTCGTCAGGCCGTGCTGGGACTGGCGATGTGGCTCTTGGTGTCTTGTGTCTTCGCCCAGACACCGCCTGGGTCAGTCCAGGAGAAGAAGCCTCCGACTCCGGCCGCCGCCGCGCCATCCGCGCCGCCAGTCACGCCATCTGCGCCGCCGCTTGCTGCGGCACCGGAACCTGCGCCCGAGCGGCCTCCAGTGATCACCTGGGACGGAAAGCTGCTCACCATCGATGCTGAAAACTCCAGCCTGGAGCAGATTCTGATCGCGATCCGCGCTCAGACCAACGCCACCATGGAAATTCCACCGAGTGCAGCGTCAGAGCGCGTTGCCCTGCATATTGGTCCGGCGTCAGTTCGGGATGTTCTTTCCACGTTGCTCTATGGCAGCAGCTTCGACTATGTCATTCAATCGGCCGACGATGATCCCGACGGCCTGCGCAGTCTGATCTTGACCGCAAGGGGACAAGCCGACGATTCCGCCGATGCTCCCGCAGTCGCTGCAAATGCGGCGGGCGTGGGCACCGGCGTAGCGAAACCCCCGAATGCGCGGATGATGAAGGGTTGGGCGGCGCCTGGAAAAACGGCTGCCCAGGCCGCTGCGGAGGCCGCTCTTGCCGCCCAGAAGGCCGCTGCTGAAGAGGCGGCTTCTAATGGGGACTCCTCTTCGTCCGCCAGTTCGACTCCGCCTGATTCCGGTTCGCCTGCGGCACCCGCGGAATCAGACAGTTCAAAGGCCGCCAACAACTCCAACAATCCCGATGCTCAGTCGGCGGCGGCCGCCAATTCCTCGAACGATACAAGCGGAATCACCGTCAGCGATATTCCGCCAAACTCAGCGGATGCAACGTCATCCTCGGGCAATGGCTCGGAGGAGAAATCCGAAGTCTCTCAAAAAATGCAAGACATGATGCACTTGTTCGAACAGCGGAAGCAGATCCAAGCGCTGCAGAACCAGGTCCCCAGCCAGCCTCAACCCAGCAACTAATCGGGCAGTTCGCGACCACCACAAATTCTTCTGCATGGCCTGTCCGGCTCGCGTTTCTTTTTTCCGAGAGAAAGTCCCTGTGCGAATCCAGAGGTGTGACGAATGTCCTATGCGTCAGGATGGCCTAGGCCGTAAGCGTCAGTGCAGACAATGTTCCGTCTCATATCGGAACGCAGGCAGAAGTGTCTGCGAAATAAGTCATTAGAGATCAACTTTTGGGCCGCAAGTCATTGCAGCCCATGGATTTCTCTACCATCCACCTTAATTTCGCTGATTCCAGGATGCCACAAGGAGGGGCACCCCAACCCCGAGAACTCGAGAATATCCCACCAAAAAATCGTTCCGAAGAGAAATTCACACCGAGAAGATGCTGATCCAAACAGAAGTGCGGAAGCCGAATCCCGAGAACTGCGCTGCTCAGTGCTGCATATCGCCCATACCCGAGTCCGCATTTTGCGGAATGATACCGCCGCAGGGACCGAGTTCTTTTTCCTTGGACGAGGTTTTTGGCCTGGCCTTTTCCCGCTCAGCCTCGCAGGCGTTAAAGGCCTTCAACTGGTCGGCGGGAATGATATTGGCGATTTCTTCGTCTTTTTCCTGATGAACGGCGTGAATCTTCTCCTGCTTCTGCTTCGCAGTGGTTTTGGTATCCCGGCAAACCGCTGCGATTTCCACTCGCCCTTGATCTTCAATCTTCCAGCGCTGATTCACCAGGTCGGGGCTGATTTTCGCCACACGCCAGCAAGGTACCCTGTCATGGTGACGGTGGACGACCGGTGCGGAGGAGTTTTGCGAAGGTGTTTCCGCAGTTTTCGGCTGCTCCGGAGTGGCCTGCTGCGAGGTGTCGGTGGACTGGGAAAATGCCGGCAATACAAACAACAGCAGGACAAAGCCTGCATCGCGCAAAACTCTCATGAAATGTAACTCCTGATTGGGAACGAACCTATTCACCTCGCGACAGCTCCTGCAGAGCCGACGCGTCCCGGACCAGCACGGCTTCTCTCCGCGCGCTCAAAATGCCCAGGGTCTCCCACTGGCAAAGCAGCCGGCTGACCGTAAACAGCGTCGTGCCTGTCAATTGTGCCAGTTCCCGACGGGAAAGCGCGATCTCAATGTGATCATCGCCCTGTTTCCCAACCTGGTTCATCAGCCGGATAAGCTGGTTCGAGAGCCGCAGCGGGACCTTTTCCGTAGAGATTTCGCGGAAGCGGACCTCCAGCTCGTTCAAGCGTTGTTCGAGGGCATGAGCGATGTTGCGCCGCAAAAGCGGAAAGCGCTGCGAGATTGCTTCGAACTGGGCCGAATCCCAGACCAACGCCACACAAGCTTGTACCGCCCGCGCGGTCGAACAATGCTCCGTGCGCCCGACGCAAGCACCCACGCCGCCCAGCACATCGCCCCCGCGGTTCAGCCGCAGGATGACTTCGTTTCCGTTGGCTCCCAACTGCGTGACTTTAATGCAGCCAGAAACCAGCAGGATGACCTGTCGGACCGCATCTCCCTCGAGGAAGATCGTCTGCCGCCGGGCGAAGTGCCGCTCCTGGGCGCTGGACGCGATCGTGATGCAGTCGGCAACTGGAATGCCCGAAAAAGCCGAGAAGCTCTGAATCGCGACTGTCCTACGCCTCAGACCTGCTCCGGCTTCAATCGTCAACCTTTCACCCCTCACACCGGAGCTGCTATTGGGTCTCGCCTGTTTTGCGGTTATGGAGAGCGGAACGCGGCTCGGCGCTTCCGCCGGAGATGCATCCACGAACGTTTGCTTCCGAGGATAACCCGCCGACACCGCGGCATCCTGGCTGCCCCAAGAACTAGAATGTGCCATTTTCCTTCCCCACCACAGGAAGATCTAGAGCGCTGCCCGCCCTAAATCAACAAGGAATCAAGCAGTTGCATGACAGACAAAAACCGGACCAGCGAATCGCCTGGCTTTGGTGTACACGCGAACCACTTGTGACTTACCCACGCAGGAAGGGGAGGAGCTCCTGCAAATTAAGATCTATAGCGAAACTAACCCCAAGGAACCGCGCTGGACGCGGCGTGTACGTTGATATATCAAGGATGACGGGGGCTATTTGCGCTAGAGCAAAGACGCCATAAATTGTCACGTTCCAAGGCTGGTGGGCCCACCAGGATTTGAACCTGGAACCAACAGATTATGAGTCTGCTGCTCTAACCGTTGAGCTATGGGCCCTCAGATCAACGAAAACCATTGTAATTCAAGGCCTGGCGTGGTTTCCCAAAACTCTCACGGTGAGCAGCAAGAGGCACTTTTAGGCGGCTTTTGTTACCAAGTTTTACCAAGATCAAGACGGATGGTAGTGCAGGTAGATGTCTAGTCCGGCACGAACCGCTTCGATCACCATCGCGACAATCGCCGCACCCCCGCCGAGTCCGGCGAGGATGATCCAAAATTTCAGGTGGGAATCATCAAACATCTTCTTGAACTTCTCAAACATCTCCTCGTAGTGAGTCCCGTGTGCGAGGATCACAGCACTCATTGCATTGATCACTTCGATGTTGGCCGCCGTCTGTGTTTTCGGATCAGCGTTGGGGTCATCAAGAAACTTGTTCTTAGGCGACATGTTGGACCACCTTCACGACAAACCGGCCAGATTCGGTCGAGATCGTGTGCAGTTTGTACCCCAGCACATGCCCCCCGACGAGGTACTGCACTCGCCGCTCAAAGATGCTGATGTAGTCCTGAACCTCATCCGCGAAAAACTCAGTAGCTATCTCTCGCATTGGCGTGAGCGTGATCACTTGCTCTGTGAGACCGTACTGATTTGCCGCCAGATGAATCATCGGCAACACGGTTAGATAAAGCTCATTGAAGATCATCGGACACACCGCCTTTCTGGCTTCGGATTGTAGCTCACGTTAGGAACGAATGTGTTTAGCTTACCGGGATTGTGAAGGGCTTCCACGACTCGGAGAGGTTGGTCCTTCTCATTCAGGTCAGTTACACTTATTTTCATCATGGAGTACGTTCCACCAGAAGTTGACAAGAGTGCGTTTCATTGCCCACATTGCAACGTGTACGCTCACCAGCAGTGGGGCAATGCTCACCACTACGCGGTCGGACAGCAAGTGATTCCTGGAATGAGAGTGAACCTGTGCTTCCACTGCCACAGTCTTTCTATCTGGCTGAATGGAAGCATGCTATACCCAGCGGTAAGCAACGCCCCGCTGCCACATTCGGAGATGCCTGAGGAGGTGAAGGTAGACTACGATGAGGCGAGAAAAGTGTTCCGAGATTCACCACGTAGCGCCGCCGCTCTTTTACGACTTGCCATCCAAAAGCTCTGCAAAGAGCTAGGACAAAAGGGCGAAAATCTTAACGCGGATATCGGCAAGCTGGTTGAGCAAGGCCTTCCGATCCAGATTCAGAGGTCGCTTGACATAGTTCGCGTGGTCGGAAACAACCAAGTGCACCCTGGAACTCTGGACGTTCGGGATGACCCGACGATCGCGACGACATTGTTTGACCTGGTCAATGTCATTGTTGAAGATCGAATCTCTCGCCCCAAAGAAATTGAAGCGCTGTATCATAAGCTGCCTGAGACTTCCCGCAAGCAGATCGAGGAACGAGACAGACCTACCTTGCCTGGCAAGACAACGTAAGAAAGCCTAAGCGCTTTACTTCTCCCTGCTGCGCCGCCGAAGGTACCAGCTTGTCCGGTTTTCGTAACGGAATGAGCTGTTGTGACCGAAAGGCGAAACTGGAGCTTTACATTAGGGCAAGTCCGACAAAAGAGATTTGAGGTGTGAAGAATACGGTGGGTGCACGAGCAAGGTCTACCAAACAATTCACGCACGAACTGCTGAATCAGCTCTCGGTCATCGTCGGAAACTGCCAGCTCCTAAGTGAAAAGACTCCGTCCGATCCCGATTGCGCTCGTTACGTACAGCGAATCTCGGAAACGGCGCGGTTGATGGCGTTGACGGTGCAGAACGCACACGGTGGAAAGCCTCATAAGGCTCGAAAACTGCCCCAGTAATCAGTCCGGGGGAGCCTATTGAACTAACCGCCTTTTGATCTTACAGATCTGCACCTCAGCTTCAGCGATGAGAGCATCGAGGAGATCGCGGCCCTGATCCTTTGCGATGAGGGGAAGCAGCAGCTTCATCCCAAGGACGGTCGACTCGATCTGCTTTAAGTAAAGCATCACGGCATTCATACGGTCGGGACTTGTCGGCATACTCTCACTGCTTTGCCCCTGGCGTCGGCCGTCGGGTCTGCTTCACCACCCCGGATCGCAGGACGCCATCCAGAGCGCATTGATGCTGATTCAATTCTTTTGCGATCGACCTTGCGATCTCCTTGATGAGCCGCAAGCGCTTCGCACAACCACTGTCTTCCTCAGTTTCCTCCTCTAGCAGATCACAGTGTCCTATGATCACGGAGAGCCTGTTAACGAGATCGTGCGCCAGCAGGCAACTTGGTTGATAACGTTCCGTATTTGACTCCATATACTGTCACCATTTCTCCCCTCGCGATCACTGTTGAGTTTTGCAACAGTCCCGCTGGCTGACTGTGATTAGGATCACATCTGGGGGTACGGCCCCTCACTGCTGGGGCTATTCCGACCCAAAGGCAAAAGTCCGTCAGAGGCTTAACTTATCCCCGCCTTCTTCTCCACAGCGTGGTCCGACTGGCTTTCGCATCTGAGACGCGTGGCCTTCCGAATCTCGCGCCTTGCCGTTTCGCCCTCGCAAGGCCAGCCTTGACGCGTTCACTCCTGCGGATGTTCTCCTGCTTGGCGATGGTCGCCATGATCGAGATCACGGCATCCTTGAACACCCCTGTGGAGTCGAGGTACTGCTCGGTGAACGACTTCCACGCCACGTGGTAATCGTCCAATCGTTGCAGGTGATGGAGGGTCGGCAGCACGCCTTCGCGTGAGAACCGATCCAGCGCCCAGAACAAGACTAAGTCGAACTCACGACGCGACGCCAACTCAAACATGCGTTTGAACTGCGGCCGGTCGCGCTCGCTCTTCGTGCCTGTCACCACGTCGGTGAAGTCGTGGCTGATCGTCCACCCTTGCTTGGCGGCGAACTCCCGCAGCTGTGCCGCTTGGTTTTCCGTATCCTGCTTCCCTGTCGAGACCCGCGTGTAGATGGCAACTTTCATGGTGTTTCAAAATCCTCCGTCAAAAGCCGCCAGTCCAGTCAACGGTCTGGAGGCCGATTTCCGACGGTTTCATTATTTAATGATTGTGAAACAACGTACACAGGCAGGTTCTGGAGGCGGCATCGGGAGGCTGGTGGTATCGGCCACGGTGGTGATTCCACATCACCAGCGGGACCGCCAGATGGCCTCGCAGGTCATCGAGAAGGACGAAGCGGACAGCATTCGCAAGTCGGAATTCGTATCACAATGATTCAGGATCGGTTTGATGCATCACGGCAATTCATAGTGGTTTGAGTATGCTTGAGTTCCAATTGGTTCTCAGATGATGCAAGTGCCTTTGAAGTGTTGAAGTTTTTGAGTTCGCTTGAGTACCTTCTCTCTAAAGAGAGAGGACCACAAGGGGTCGTCCTCTCCGCCCTTTGGGCTACGAGGAACGACCGTGGTCCTTCAGTGCCGAACCAATCCCGCCTCGTGAGTACCAATAGGTACTCAAACTAAGTCAACTTTCGTAGTGACTTTATTCCATATTTCTTTTTTCCGGTGGATAAATTACAATTGTTTGTTGGTCGGTGAAAAGTCGTTATTCACTTCCATCGGTCAAACCCACCGTGGTCATCGGCAAGTAACCCTGCCACGGGGGCTTGAGCTTCTAACCAAAGCTCATTAGGTCATCACTACGAGCCTCCTTCTGAGGCCACCGGATGACGGGTGAGGCGGCAACCAGCCGCGTAGGTTCACCCGTTGCTCGCTGATTATTCCAAACTTGGCTCATGCTTAAAACATAGGTGTTGGGGTCTCGTCGATGTTGATGACGATACCTATGAGTACAGCAATCCGCGTTACTGTGACGGCACCCCGTTCTCGTTCACCGACGTAAAGTGGCCCAAGTTTGTCTCTTACTCCGACTGTCTCTCGCACTGTTCAGATAAAGGCAAGGTCCGCACTTATCCCTTTCTTTATCTCGGTCCCAACATGTTCGTGATCCAGCTTTCGCAGACCGAGGATTTTCGATCCACTCCCTATGATGCTTTGATTGGAAAGTTGAACACGTATTGCGTGGAAAAGGTAATCGGAAAGGATTTTGGCGACTATCTCGCGATCCTGGAGCTTCCCGCAGGCGAGGAGCTGCCAAGCCCGTTAGAGATCCCCGTCAGCAAAAAGCTGAGAATTAAGATCAACTCGACGCGTGTCGTCGCCTTCGATCCTTATGCCGTGAACCCCGAATCGAACTTCTGCAAGTCGCTTCGGCAGCTAGAGTGCGGCGAATGTGCACAGTTAGTGAGGTTTGCAAAAGAACGCTACGGCTACCAAGAGAAACGAGCTTCCGCATCGCCGCGACACGCCCCTGTCTCCCGCGCGGATAGCGACAACGTGATACGTGACTTAAAGAAGATTCCATCTAACATCCGCGATCTGCTCGCCACTCTGCGTCCCGATGCCGTGGCGCGCCCCGTCGTCGATGCCCGCTCCGGTGACTACGGGATCATCGATCCGTATGGGTTCGTCTTTTCATTTCACGGCCGATACCAAGGCCAACTGATAGTGCCAAGCTTCAATCAAGGCAAGTACTACGTCAAGCTTATGACCGAGGCGGGAAGACCTAAGAAATTTCTCGTTGGATTCTTGTTAGAAAACGCTCGCAAGTCGAAAAGATTTTTGAATGATGAGGATTGAAGCGATGACAAGCATGAATGATTTCACGGGATTACGACTGCGATTGGCTATCCGCAAGCTGATGCTGACGCGTGCGGACCGCTCTGAGTATGCCAATCGGGTTCTAAAGTTCAAGTTTTCGTGGGCGACGCGTGAGCAGGTGCAGAAAGCGATCGATGAACTGCTGCGCGAAGGTTTGCTCACGGAGAAGAAGGGCAATTACGGTGCAGCGATCCTAGTCTGGCACGAGGAGAAGATCGGATGAAACGGAAAGTGATGCAGTGGGCAAACTACGCAGATTCGGCAGGCGGGATCAAGAGTCTGCCGATGGTGGCGGCTGATGACGGCGCCGGTCTCGCCGTGGTCGGCAGCGCCGGAGATTTGAAGCTGGTTTCGATCACGGCAGCTTGGGGTTGCTGGGTCGATGATACTGGAAATCTGATGAGCTCTGAGCAGAAGTTTCGTGATGAACAAGCAAAAGAGGAAAAGTGGCGAGCCGAGATGCGCCGCATCGTCACGGAGAAAGTGAGCGCGAACCCGAAGATTTCGATCCGGCAGGTCAGAGAACAGGTCGAGGCGCTTGGTCACAAGATTTCCTACGGTTTCGTCCACCTGCTAGCCACCGAAGCTCGCGAACAAAAGCGTCGACAAGCGGAGGAATATTTTTCATGACCCGAGGGCGAGGTAACAAGACTACCGCCGTTGAGCGCGAAGCGCGAAAGGCTCGGGCGGTGAAGATGCTGAACGATGGAGTGCCGAAAGGTGTGGTGCAAGCCGAGCTGGGTGTCAGCCGTATGACGCTGTGGCGCTACCTACAAGATCTCCAGAAAGACTTCCAGCAGGTGAACCTAGGCGAGTACTGCAAGCTGGTGGAAGAGCAAGACCGAGTGTTGCGCATGGCGGAACAGATCTTGCTTGAGGGCCAGGCATCGCCCGAGCTGATCAATGCTTGGCGCGGTATCCGCAAGGACCTCGCTGACCTGCACGGACTCGATAAGGCGAAGAAGTCGGCGCACATGCACCTACACGCGGTGATGAACGTCGATCCTTCGACTCCGGTGTCGGAGATGACAGATGACCAGCTGTTCGTTCGGATGGCGATGCGGCTGAAAGATCTGTCTCCCGGCCAGTGGCAGCAGGTGTTTGACTTCGCCGACAGCTTGCCGCAGGAGACCGAAGAAGATTGGAGGAACGCCGAGTCTGCTCGCGGCGAGCGCTTGATAGCTGAGTGGGTGCAACCTGAGCCTGACCCTGTAGAGCAAGCGGTGATCACCGTGGCGTTGGACCCGGAGACCGATGACGAAGAACCGATCCAATAAGCTTGGTCGGCCACCTATCCAGAAGCTGACGCCGCTCAGCTCCGATGAGAAGCGCCGCAAGCGGAAGGTTGGCCGCGCCAAGGTAAGTGCCGCGATACTGCTGCACGAGGGGGCACCGCCAGAGTATGTGGCGAAGGTGCTACGGAACGTAGGGTTAAAGGTGAAGGTGGATGATGTGATGCTGTGGTACGCGGTCGGGTGTCCGCTAAAGAGTGGCATGGTCCAAAGGCTAAGTCGCGGCCTAGCAACTTACGTTACACCTAAGTCCCAAAAGTGCACTTAGCTAGTACATCGACGTAATAGGATTATCACAGGCCACAGGAGGCCGACACTTATGAAAGATCCAGTAGTCCGGTTAAATGAGATTCTAGAAAAGCTGACAGACGCGGGAATACTCGCGAAGTTCAACGAGGTTAAGTCGAGCCTCGGTGAGCTGCCCGACCCCGCGAAGTTGGTCGAGGTTGCGACCAAGATCTATGAGGACGCGAAAAGCGGCAAACACGGCAGGGCTGCACAGAACGCGCTGAAAGAGGCGTGGGGAGTGCGTGCAAAGCTCGAAGAGATTCGCGAAAACGCTCCGAAGAGCGTGCGCCGTGAGGAGATTCGCGAGGGTCGCATCCCACGCAACAACGGCTCCGTGGAGAACATCTTCACGGAGAGCGACCGCGTAGCCGACCATCAGCAACGCGCGACCCGTGCGCTCTACAAGATCATGGGGATCGAAGAAAAAGCCATCGACAAGATGCTGCAAGTCGACGCGGTTCCCACGGAAGTCCAATCGGCGGGGCCGTATGCGTGCCGCGTGTACAAGGCCATGAAACACGTGGGAAGGCCGGAACGTGAATGTGTGGCTTTGGCCAAAGCTTCAGCGATCAAAGAGACGCGCGACGACTTTCAACTTTAAGGAGGCAGTTTGTGTCCACAGCAACGTTCGTAGATCTCACAGGGGGACGATTTGACCCTCAACCGCAAGTGGCGACACCGCCGCAACCAGAAGACCCAGAGCGCACGTATTACCAGATGAAACTCCAGCTGTTCCAGCTTGAGTTTCGAGTGAGCGACACGACCCGGCGTTTGGACCTGTCTAACGCGCGGCTGAAAGAGCTCGAAGGCCGTGAGAAAAGCCTGAAGGACATGGTCGAGTATCACACGGGCTCGTCGGTGCAGCGGTTAGCTCTGATCGCGAAGGCAAAGGCCAAGGAGCTCGCCGAACTACAGCTCGTGATCACCAGCGAGCGCAACCACAGAGACGCGATGGTGCGCTTGCTGCAAGCGTCGGAAGACGCCTTGGCGGCGTTCCCTAGAAAGAAGTTTCTGGATCTCAAGAAGATCGTGGCTACGATCACGGCAGCAGATCAGAAGCCTAAGGCATAGCAGAAAGTTTCTCGACCTTAAACAACTTCGATCCGGGGTCGAGCCGGTGGGGTTGGGCGACCGGCCCCACTTTTAAAGTTGCAGGTCCTCCACGGTGACTCACTCTCCACCGTGGAAGCCTCCTACCCGTTCGAGGCTGGCCCTTTGATGGGAGTTCCTCGACGCAGCTGCCAAGCGTGCTGTGGCAAGAAAACCGCTGGCGCGCCGGGCAACGCTCCCGGCTTTCAAAGATTCCACAGGAGAGCGGCATGCGAACAGTTGAGCTGGTCATGTCTTTCACAGGTGAGGTGTTTTTCATGACCGTAGAGGTTCCCACCGACTACTTCTTTCCCGACGGGAAACTCAACGAAGTCAAGCTTCGAAACCGTCTTGAAGGTAACGGTCGGGTCCACACGATGAAAGTTCTTGAGGAGGTAAGCGCATGAGCGTCGAAAAATTCAAGAGACGAGTGCTTCAGTTGATCGACGAGAAGTGCGAGGAACGTGCACAGGCGATGCGCAACATGCTTCAGTCCACGGAGTCTTTGGTGGACGAGGGGACGCCGTTGTACGTCGCCGTCGACGCGCAGCACTACGCTCATCCCGACGCGAACTTGCAAAAAGAATTCACGGAGATCTTGGAACAGGCCGAGGCCGAGAGTCGTGGCTAGCGGCTTGGAGGAACAACCGGCGCCGGTCGTTACCTACGTGACTACAATAGACACCTCAATAGGTTAAAAGACTGCTGGATTCAACAACGTTTATCGGTATACAATTTACATATGTGATCACTTGCTGGGCAAAGCTGTATGGCCTAGGGCTGGAAACCACTGGAGGACCCATGGCGAACGTACATGATGTCGCCGTGTACATTTTGAAACGGCACGGTCCCATGACCGCGATGAAACTTCAGAAGCTTGTGTACTACTCACAAGCGTGGTCACTAGTGTGGGATGAAGAGCCTCTCTTCCCAGAGAGAATCGAAGCCTGGGCTAATGGTCCGGTTGTCTTCGAGTTGTATAACAGACACCGGGGAACGTTCCGGGTGTTTCAGTGGAGCGGTGACCCCGACGCCTTGAACGAGTCTCAGCGCGCGACAATCGATGGGGTCTTGGGGGTGTACGGCAGGATGTCCTCGCAAGAACTGAGCAACTTGACGCATCAGGAGGATCCTTGGAAGGATGCGCGCAAAGGCCTGGGCCCAGGCGAGCGTGGCAATCGTGAGATCACTCACGCGTCCATGGCGGAGTATTACGGAAGTCTCTGAGCCGTGGGCAAAAAAGGTAAGAAGCCGACATTTTCTAAGTTTGTTGGCATTGATAAGACGCCCAAGATCGTCGTCCCTCGCGATAGTTGTTACCCCTTGAGACCAGCTTGGCGTGTGTGCCTGATGGAGATGGTGGATCCATTCGGCTGGCACGAAGTCGACGGCGACAAGCTGAAGGTTCTTCGTTCTCAACTTGCTGGTATTGAAGGGAATACTTGGGGTGACCTGCTAGTCCGTGATGGCAAACACAACCACTTTATCCCCGTCGAAAAGATATGCCCTCAAGCCAAGGCACGATTAGAGGCTCTTCACTTGGACGATACCGACGCACTATTGTCATTGCGGGTCGGTGGTACAGAGCGCGTCTGGGGCATCCTTGAACTTAACGTTCTCAAAATTCTTTGGTGGGACCCCCTCCATCTGATTTACCCGATGAACGTGGCGAACAACTGACCCACACAGGGTATCGGTAACTAGCCGTTGGGTACCAAAGAGAACCTTGAGTAACAGCCTCCCGACTGTGAGATGATAGGGTTGATCGCAGACTAGTACAGTCGTAGGCCGATCACCGCTGAGGGCAATCCTCAAGGGCGTCGCAATAATCGGGACGTGGTTAGCACGCATAGCCACGGTAGCAGTCGCCGCCGAATGACGCCGCCAAATCTGCGGACGCAAGCAGGGAAGCAAACAACTTCCACTTCAACAGTGGGAGCGCGTCCGTGGAAGAACATCCTTACCTTTCACCTGAAGAGCTGAATCATCTCACCCCCGGTGTGCTCGATGATGCCGCCGTGGAGTTTTTCGTCAACGGCCACTGCTCATCGATGGCGTTGGCAATCCACCTACTAACCAGATGGAAACTTGTCCGCTTCATCCCATCAGACTGCGACTACGCACATGATGCGATCGAGGTCGGACGTGGCTGCTACCTAGACGCGGAAGGCATAGGTGCCTGGTTTCGATACCAAGCACATCACGGCAGTTTCGTCACAATCAGAAGCGGTTGGCCAGGTCGTTATTGGAGTCACTGGCGCATCCTTGAAAACATCGGGCTTGTCTTGCCGTGGGCCGAACTAGTGCTCGACCGACATGTACCAGATTGGCGGGCACAACCATGAGCGCCAACCTGCTCACGGTAGCGGAGTGCGCCCTGCGAATTCGCAAGAGCAAAAGTTGGGTGTACCGCCGCAAGCGGAAGCTTCCCGTGGTACGGATCGGTCGCTCTGTCCTGTTCGATCCGGAAGCGCTAGAGCGCCTGTGTACTTCTCAAGAAACTCAATATAGAGTTTCTAGCCGGGAAACCACAGCCAGGCCAGAGAGGAAGATCTCGATGGCTAGGCGATGTTTTCAACGAGGCCATGTTTACCTGCGCCGAGGAAAGCGCGAGCGAACGTGGTACGGAATCTATCGAACCGATGTGATCAACAACGAAGGGGCCGTGAGGAGGCGGTCAAAGAAAGTGCGGCTAGGAGGCTTAGACGAGATCCCGACGAAGACGGAGGCGCGGCAACGGCTGCGGGCGATGATGGAGCTGCCGCAAAAACCATCGTCCACGCTGACGCTGAGTGAACTGTGTGAGCGCTGGCGGCTGACGCAGGTACCGACCCTGAAGCCGTCCACGGCGGCGTACTACCAGAAGGCGCTGAAGCCGACGCTGAAAGCCTTCGGAAGCCGTGAAGTCAGGGAGCTAGGCAGGCACGAGATCGAAGTCTTGATCGAGGGCTTGCGCGCCAAGTATTCCCGGAACTCGATACGCGGCGTCAAGATCGCTCTGAGCCGAGTGTTGGGCTGGGCCGTAAACAACGGGTGGATCGACAAGAACCCGACTCGCGGCCTGCGGCTGCCACGGACGGAAAGCTGTGGTGGTCGATGCGTCGAGCGGCGAGTGCTGACACCAAAGCAGGTGGCAGCCATCGCCCGAAACCTCGAGGAACCGTTCGCAACGTTGGTGCTGTTGCTGGCGGCCACGGGGCTGCGAATCTCAGAGGCTCTGGCGCTTGAGTGGCCGGACCTTGACGGCGGCCTGTTGCGCATCCGTCGCCGCCTGTACGAAGGCAAGACGGACGAGGTAAAGAGCAAGGGATCGAATCGCTGCTTGCCGATCCCCCCGAAGCTGGTGCGGCGGTTGAGGGCGCTTCGTGGCGAGGGCGACCTGGTGTTTCAATCCTCGGCCGGGACGAGCCTGAATCCTCGCAACGTCATGCGGCGGCAGGTGCTGCCAGCGGCGCGAAAGGCGGGCATCCAGTCGATCGGCGGCTTCCATTCACTTCGACACTCATTCACGGTGCAGCTACTCCGTGAAGGAACACACCCGAAGCTGATGGCGGCGCTGCTCGGCCACAGTGACACCGGCCAGTTGGCGATGGACGTGTACGCTGACCACGTTGAGGTAGGCGACTTGAAGAAACCGATGCGGCGGATCGGGTCGCTCGTGTTACCAACTTTTACCAAATCAGAGTTGAGGGCCTGAGAAAGTCACAACTGTATGGCACTTGAGGGACTTTTAGTGAAGCGGAACAAGCAACCAACAGATTATGAGTCTGCTGCTCTAACCGTTGAGCTATGGGCCCACGAATTCCAAATCTAGCACAAAGAAGACGGGTCGGAGCTCAGCCCGGTAGGCATAGTGATGGGCAAAAGAGGGGAAGGCGCAGGATACCAGTGAGCTGCGAGTCGCTAGGAACTACGAACCCGCTCCACGACTGACGGCTTTTGAAGTCTTTGCCAGGTCCGCCAGCGAGGGGATCGACTCCGGCTCGGTGACTTTGCGGTCCGGCAATGGAGTCCCGTTCTTCATCGCATCCACCAGCATTTCCATGGCGAGATCGGTATTGGGCCGAATAAAGACGGTCGCGGCGAGTTGGCCGGTGCGTACCCAGCTTTGGCCAGTCTTTGGCATGCCGTCACATCCAAGGAACGGCACTTTCAGCCATCGCTCGCGATCCGGCATTTCGGAGAAAGCTTTTCTCGCGCCCATTGACATACTGTCATCCTGCGCGGCCACGAGGTCCAGATGCATGTCCTGCGAAGTGCGCAGCCGCAGCCATGAGCTGACGGTACGATACGAGCTCTCTTCAGTCCAATTCGCTCGCATTGACTTCACCTGCACATTGGCTGGCCTGGTTTTATTCATGCCGCGGGTGCGCTCTTTCGCCGCCGAGCTGTTCGCGGGACCTTCGATATATAAGATGGATCCGCCATCGGGCAAAAGAGCCGCTAATTGTTTGCCTTGGATCTTTCCGATCTCTTCGTGATCGGAAGTGATGGCGAACACGGGAACCTTGTAGGTGCGCCGCAGCTCGAGGATGTAGTCCACCTCGTGATTCAGCACCACCCAGCCGATCCCGGCTGCCACCGCGGCGCGTGCCACCTGCGGAAACGCCGTGCCGCCAGCCGGCTCAAACAGAATTGCGTCCGGGCGTGAGGACGCGGAGCCTTGCACATACTGCAACAACTGCTGACTCTGCGCCACCGCCTCATTGTTCGCGTGGATGATCTTGACGTCTACCCCGAGACGCTGGGCGGCTTTTTCCGCCGCCGCTGCCTGTTCCTGTTGGTAATCGTTGTCGTCGTTGGTGAGGGAAACTACAAAACTGAATCGCTTCATGGCCCGTGATCCTAATTCGGATCATAGTCCAGATTTGCCTATTGCCTAAGTGACTGGAGTAACCGTGAACGTCTTGACCCGGCGCGCCTCACGCGTGGGTCGCGAGGCTCTTGGCTGCTTCGCCGATCATCGACTTCAAACTGGCTCCCAGGGCCTCGCGGCATTCGTCGGTGAGATCGACGAAGCGGAATGGCTGCATCCATCCCTGCGTTGCCCACATGGGAAACAGCATTTGCGCTTTTGGGCGGATCGTCGCGCCGGCGATGTGGAAGATCATTTCCACCACGATCTTTTCATCCAGCGGCTTCTCGACATGTATAACGCCGCCCGTGATGGAAAGCTGGTGAACGGCGGCTCGGACATCGCGCCGGTTCGGCAAGCGCAGCAGCACCAGCACCGAACCGCGCAGCTTCACGCGGAAGGGGCGCGAAATCGGCTTGCGCTCTTCGACGGCTGCTTCGGCCGCTGCTTGCGGCACTCCCGAGTCTACCTGTTCTTCCATATGCCCCGAGTATGCCAGCGAGTAACCACTCGGTGAAGTTACGAAAGAACAACAGAAGAGAAGGGATTTTCGATTTGTGATTTGCGGTTGTCGCCTGAACGGAGACGAAAGAAATCTCCAGTCCGGAATCGGCAATCCGAAAAATTCTGAGTGCTACTTGCGGTTCGGGTGCGTCTCGTTGGATTCTTCGAACAGGTTGTACGGCCACTGCTTCTTCTTCACCGCAACCGCTCCCGCCGCGGCGGCGGCAGAGCTGCTCTTTCCGGGCTGTGCAGCCGGCGAGCTCTGCGCGGCGATTTTCCAATCCTCCGGCGGATTGGCGATTCCCCAGACATTTCCATGCGTATAGAGTGCGCCTCCAATCAGGAATTGCTGGCCATCCGCTCCTAACGGGACACAGTTCGCGACCCACGCCGTGACACTGCCTCCTCCCGGCAGGCCCGACAGTATGACGGGCGTTTCCAGCTGCAGAGGCCGAGGACTGCGGAAACCGCACCCCTGCGCGCTCACGACTACCAGCACACATGATTCGGAATAGGGCCGGCGCCGGTCCAGGCTCATCACCGAGATCGGTATCTCCACCCGAAGCCGCGTACTGCGGCGGGTTGTCTTTGGAGTCAGGATTTCCATCAATGGCAGACGTTCAACACGTCGCACCTCTGTGCGTATTCTGACAGAATGCCGCTCAAGGTCGCGATTACTTCGGTAATACCCGCGGTTCCGGAAGAGCGCGAGTCAAGAAGCCTGGGCCACTTCGCAATGGCCGGATTCTCTCAACAGCTGCTCATTGATTCCCCAGACCTGATCCCGAAGATGCGGGGCCGTGCTGTCTCTTTCGAGAATCCTGATTCCATTTTGTTCAAGGAAGAATTTCACATCATTCTTTGTATTCAGGGTCTTGTCTCCGGTGCGTGCGGCTAAAAAATCGTGGCAGGAGATGCAGAGAATCTCGGTTCTTTTCAAAGTCTCGCGCATGCCACGGATCGCGAGGCGCTCTGCCCCTTCAATATTCATCTTCAGAAAATGAATCCGGCTCAGGCCCAGTCGGCGACAGAGTCCGTCAAGGGTGATCGTCCGCACCGGAATTCCTTGTGATGAGTCCACACGGCTGGCGAGATAAGTGTCGAAGTCCGCAATCGTCGCGATGCTGTTGGAAACCTCGGCTACGGCGCGGTGAATGCAGACTACGTTCCTCAGATCGTTATATTTCGCCAACTTCGCAAGACAGCGGTATGTTCGCGGATGTGCCTCGACGCAAACCACTTTTCCCAACGGACCCACAGCTCGCGAGAAGCTCAGGGTTTCCTCGCCGACTCCGGCGCCGACATCGACGACTACATGGCCTGGCCGAGGCGAATATCTCCAGAAGAAGTTTGCGCGCGCAGATTCGTCCATATATTTCAGATTCAGGCGCACAAACGGGTGACGATAGGCAAAATAGCCGGTCGTGGTTTCGTGAATCCAGGTGCCATCCTCGAAAAAAATGCGCCGTACGCCGCTCTTCTGGCGTCTCGCGAGACAGCTCGCCACAGCGCCAAGCATGAACCGGAGGCCTTTTTGATCCAGCAGTACTTTTACTCGGTCGGAAGTCAGCACGGGGAACTCCAAGAGTTATTCTGCTGATGGAAGCGGGCTTGAACGAGAAGCGTACTGCAGAGTGACAAGGCCAGTCAGTGATGAGTGAACTTTTTTGGCAGCCACGTTCCGAAATGGGCATCGGGCAAAGCCGCGAGCGTGGAAAGCGGCAACCAGGTTAGGGTTGTCCGCCAGTGCGCAGAATCTCCCGGCCTTCCTCATGCGCCACCGCGGGATACGCGGCTTGCCGGCGGCGACGCAGATCGCGGGGCAGTTCCGATCGCAGCAGCCACAGGCCTGCGGCCACAGCCGCGGCCCAAGTCACCGACACCAATGCGATGCGTAAAACGTCAGCCAGACGAGTGCCAACCCCGGCGGCGCCGAGCGGTACGAGTCGAGCCACCTCGAAGCTGATTACCCCGGAGAACAGAGCGACCACAGCGGCTTTGCCCATTTCGCCCCAGCGCATTTCGCGCAGCGAGACGAGCTTGCGATAGTGCAGCAGGATGGCAAGGGCGACGAGGTTCACCGTGATCCCGATGTCGGAGGCCCATGCCAATCCGACCACTCCGAACACGTGAAACAGCAATGAATAGATCGGAAGCGACGAAACCGTGATAACACTCGCCGCCAGCATCGGAGTAATCGTGTTGGCCGCCGCGTAAAATGCCCGCGCATACAGTCCCTGCGCCGACCAGCAGACCAGGGAAAGCGAGAACCAGAAAAAGTAGATCGCGGTGGCCTGCGAGTCGGCAAAGTCAAAACGTCCGCGGCGGTAGACCAGATCAATCAGCGGCAAGGCGGCGCCCATCATCCACGCGCTCGCCAGCAGCGAGGCCGCACCTACGCGATACACGGAATCGTTCACCGTTTGCGCAAATTCCTTCAGCCGCTTCTCGTTGAACAGCCGCGCGAAGAACGGCAACGAGGCCTGACCGGTTGCCTGCCCCAGCACCGCAATCGGGACAGCGAGCAATCGTTTTGCGTAATTCAGGCGGGCAATGTCTCCGACGCCAGTAGCCGCGTAGTGCCGCAGAATCCAATCGTCGGCCGCGACCAGCGAGACGCCCAGCATGAGCGGGATAGAAAGCGTCAGCCACTCGCGAAACGCGGGATTCCAAATATCGAAGGACGGCCGGTAGTTGGTCCCGATGCGCGCCGCGCCAATGACGCTGGCCAGGAACGGGCCCACGAAACTCCCTGCCAGTGCGCCGTAGGCCAGAGAAGCGATTCCCAGGTGACGCCCGCCGATCACGCCGCCCGCAATGATGAAGATGTTGTAAATGAGCGGTCCAAGCGCAGGAAACAGAAATAGGCGATGCGAGAGCAATACCGCAGAAACGACGCCGCCCACATAAAAGAAAATCTGTGCGGGTAGCAGAATGCGCGTGAGATGCACACAGAGATCAATCTTATCGGGGGAGAACCCCTTAACGAACCAGCGCACAAACTGCGGCGCGAAGATCTCAGTGAGTCCCGTGCCCACGATGAGCACGGCGCTCATCACCGTGATGATGATCGAGAATGTTTTCTGCGCGTCGGTGTTGCGCTTCTCCGCCAGGAAGCGGGTGTAGATTGAGATGAATGTGATCGACGCCGCTCCTCCAGCCACGATGTAGTTCAGAAAGTCCGGCAGAGTAAATGCGGCTACGTAGGCGTCGGTCTGCGATCCCGCCCCGAATGCGTAAGCAATGTACGCTTCGCGCGCGTAACCGATCACCCGCGACAGCATGATGGTTCCCATCATGAGCAAGGTCGCCGAAAGCGCGGTGTGCTGGTGCGAGGGCCGGAAGAAGCGCAGCAGTCTGGTCATCGAGGAATTGAACCCCCATCTTAGCGGAATCTCTGTCGCGGAAAGCGAACCGGGAGAGCATTTGTTCCGAAATATGCAACGGCCGACCAATCCGGGAACGTGCAGGGGCGGAGGCATTCCTCCGCTCGCGCGAGCGAAGCGAGCGTGTGGCAGTTGGAGACAACCGGAATCGGTGACGTTTCAGATCCGCCCTGACTGGGCTAACGCGCCGCAAGCCCGGACGAATGCGTCCGGGGCTACACAACGCGGAATGTGAGAAAATACCCGGATAACAATATTTTTTATGGGGGCAGCATGAGCAAGGTAAGGGTCCTCGTAGGCACGCGCAAGGGCGCATTCATTCTGGAGTCCGATGGAAAACGCGAAAAGTGGGATGTCGCCGGCCCGCACTTCGCCGGATGGGAGATGTATCACCTGAAGGGATCGCCCGTCGATCCAAATCGCATTTATGCATCGCAGACCAGCGGGTGGTTTGGACAGTTATTGCAGCGCTCCGACGATGGCGGAAGGACGTGGCATCAGCCGGGAGTGCAGCCCGCGCCTCCGACGGAGCCGGGCCGCATGCCCCCGCCGGCGCCGAACCGTTTTGTCTACAACGTGTCGCCGGAGACGGGCAAGCCGCTGACCACGCATCAATGGTATGACGGCACGCAGCATCCGTGGGAATTCAAGCGCGTGTGGCATCTGGAACCGTCGCTCACCGATCCGGATACCGTGTACGCCGGCGTGGAGGATGCCGCGCTGTTCATGTCCAGAAATGGCGGCGAGAGCTGGCAGGAGCTTTCCGGCCTGCGCGGACACGGCACCGGGCCGAAGTGGCAGCCGGGCGCAGGCGGCATGTGCCTGCACAGCGTCATTCTTGATCCCAGTGATCCGAACCGGATTTACATCGCGATCTCGGCGGCCGGCGCCTTCCGTACCGACGACGGCGGCAAGAGCTGGAAGCCGATCAACAAAGGTTTGTACTCGCAGTACATTCCCAATCCCAACGCGGAAGTCGGGCACTGCGTGCACCATATCGCGATGAATCCCAGGCGTCCGGGCGTGCTCTTCATGCAGAAGCATTGGCATGTGATGCGATCGGACGACGCCGGCGATCAGTGGACAAAAATCAGCGGCAATCTTCCCACCGATTTCGGATTTGTCATCGATGTGAACGCGAATGAGCCAGACACGATCTACGTGGTTCCGATCAAGAGCGACTCCGAGCATTACGTGCATGAAGGCAAGCTGCGCGTCTATCGCAGCCGCACGGGCGGGAATGAATGGGAGGCTTTGACCAAAGGTCTGCCCCAGAAGGATTGCTACGTGAACGTGCTGCGCGATGCCATGGCGGTGGATTCACTCGACAAGTGCGGTATTTATTTCGGCACCACGGGCGGGCAGGTGTACGCCTCGAATGATGCCGGAGATTCGTGGGCGCCGATCGTGCGCGATTTGCCGGCGGTACTGTCGGTGGAAGTGCAGACGATCAAGTGAAGAGGAGCCCGGCGGAAGATTTAAACGGGCGCGGTTTTCAGCCGCGCTGTCCGTTCCGATCGAAACTACAGCCCTCCACGCCATGAGCTGCTGTCCATCAGCGGGTAAAGCCTAGTCCTGCGAACCCCAATGCGGCGCGCCTCAAAGGCGCGCTCATTCAAAGCAGAATCCGCGACATGCATGTGTGCAGCCTGATCAGGCTATCGAGGTCGGCTATGAGCCCATCGTCAAAACCACGCGGAATCTTGCTTTGCCACTGATCATCCGCTCATACGCCTCCGCCGCTTTCTCCAGCGGATAGCGCTCGATCATCGGCCGCACTCCGCTCAGCGAACTGAAGCGCATCGTATCTTCCGAATCTTTCGCCGTCCCGGAAGCCCAGCCATGAATCGCTTTGCGCCCGCCAATCAGTTGCAGCGGCGTAACCGTGAGCGACTCGAAGCCCGCGCCCACCACCAGTAAAGTTCCATTCCCGCCCAGTCCATCCACGAGCGCGGAAATCGATTTCGAATCCGGAGCGGTCGCGAGGATCACACGCGCGCCCCCCAGTTTCTGCAGCGCTTCGGCGGGAGGGCCGACATTCGTGTCCACATACTCGTGCACGCCCAGCTTGTGAGCGAGCGCCTGTTTGTCGGCTCCGCGTCCGACTGCAACCGTGCGGAACCCCATCTGGCGCGCATACTGAATTCCCAAATGCCCGAGGCCGCCGATTCCCTGTACGGCCACCAGGTCTCCCGCGCGCGCTCCGGAATTTCGGAGGGCATTAAAAACCGTGATCCCGGCACAGAGCAGCGGCGCGGCTTCATCCGCGGCAAGATCGTCGGGCATCGCGGCAACCGCTTCCGCAGGCGCGACCATGTATTCCGCGTAGCCGCCATCGAAGTGAATCGCGGTGATTTTTTCGAACTTGCAGAGAATGAAATCACCGCTGCGGCAGGGCTCGCACTGGAAGCAGTGTCCGCCATGCCAGCCCACTCCGACGCGTCGACCCGGTTTCCACTCAGTGACGTCGGGACCGACCGTGTCAATGCGCCCAGCGATCTCATGCCCCGGAACCCGCGGATACAGCAACCCTGGCCAATATCCTTCCTTCACGAGGGCATCGCTATGGCAAATGCCGCAAGCTTCGACCTTGATCCGCACCTGACCGCGCCCCGGCTCCGGAATCGGACGGTCGACAATTTCGAAGTTGCCGCCTGCTTTTGAGACTTGCACGGCTTTCATAGAAGACCTCGCTAAAAACGTATGAAGTGAAGATGAGAAGATCCCCCGCTATAGATCAAAGATCAAATAAAGAGTTGCAAGAAATAAAGCCTGCTCGATCGCGCCGAGCAGGCTGAAAACTGAGAGCCAGATGGCTGAACGCGGTTCAGAACGGATTCAGCTTCTTCAATCCCTTCTTTTTCTTTTTCTTGCTGCTGGAAATATCCTTGTCACTAGCGGGAGCATTCTCATCCGCGCTCGCATTCGCGGTAGAGGACTGCCCCTGCGCGATCTCGTTCACCTGCGGCGGAGGCGGCAAGTTCTGATCAGGAGAACTGTTGTTCGGGGTTAACTCATTCGCGTCCGCGGGAGTATTCGGCTTCAACTCGTTCGGATCAGCGGTTGCGCCTTGGCCACTGGCCGAATTCGCCGCCGTCCTTCCAAACGGAGAACCGCTGGGAACCCCATTATCGGCTGCGCCCGCTTCCGGAGTTGTGCCAGACGGCTGCTCCTTATGGATGACCTCCACACCCGCAACGGCCTTCCCCTCGGGAATCCCCATTGCAGCCATGGTCTCGTGCTTCATCACATCCTGCGCTGCGGTCACTTCCGGATCTACCAGCGTGGGCTGACACTGCGGGCACCCGTCAATCGTTGCGGACTGACTCGTATCCGGGCCCTTGCGCACAAAGCCCATAATCTTCTGCATCGCGCTGGAATCCCTGCGGCTCTCGTCCTCGGCCTTGTTCTGAGCCAGCGCCGCCTTGGTGGGACGAGGGATCGGCTGATGCAATGCGGCAAGGCGCTTCTTCGCGTCGTCAGAACGATCCATGACCGGGTAGCGCGTCAGGATCTTGTCATATTGCTCCGATGCATCCTTCGTAAACTGCTCGACGAAGCGAGCCTTGGCCGCTTCCGTCGTGCATCCGCGGGGCAGTCCGTGCGCGTCGCAGGTGGGAGCGCCCTTGATCCGCGCCAGCTGGCCTTCGTAATCCTGGCCAAGCAGATAGAGCGCTTCATCGGCCCGGCTATAGAGCGGATACTTGTCTACCAGGGATTTCAAGCGCGCAATTGATGCCGGATACGACTGCCGCAGATAGTAGAAGCGCCCGACCTCAAACTCCCGCTCGCCCAGAACCTCCTGCACTTCCAGCAGGCGCTGTTTTGCTTCCGACACCAGCTTGCTGTCGGGATACTGCATGATCAGCTTCCGGTACTCGGCCTCAGCCCGGATCGCGTGGGTGTAGTCGCGGTCGGGTTTTTCCATTTGCTGATAGTGGATGTTCGCGATCTTCAGCTGGGCCTCGGCCGCCTCCGGCATGTTGGGGAAGAAGATCTCGAAATCGCTGTACTCCTGTTCAGCCTGCGCCAGCGAGGCCGCGCCACCCTCGGCGTACCAGGAATCGCCCACCGCCAGCTTCGCGCGCGCGATGTACTCCGAATCCGGATAAGTATTGATCAGCGTCTGCAGCGTGAGGCGCGCCACGTCGAAGCGGTTGTGCCGCATCGCGTCCATGGCCTTGTCGAACAGCACCTTGTCCGGCTGCTTCGAACCGATATTGGCCAGCGGGTTGACGGACTTTTTGTTGGTGCAGGCAGCCGTGATCGCCAGCAGCACACCGAGCAGCGTAATGGACAAACCTCTACGGGACATAAGACCTCGAAATCATCCGTGTGGGACCGGGTCTTTGACCCGGCCATGGAGTGCCAGCTCGATCGATCGCGGCCCTTACTCACTTCCGCCGCATCGACAGCAGCCGGCTACGACCGGATCTGAGACCCGGTCCCACCAAATCCTACACTTTCTGCAGCGTCGCCTCGGTCGCCGCCTTCAGCAGCGCCTCCGCGTTCTTCTTTGGATCGCCATTACCAAACACGGCGTTGCCCGCGACCAGAATTTCGGCGCCGGCTCGCACCACGTCAGCGACGGTATCGAGCGACACACCCCCATCGACTTCGATGCGGTACGACAACCCGCGTTGGCTGCGAATTTGAGCTAGCCGGCTCATTTTGTGCAGCGTGGACGGAATAAACTGCTGCGCGCCGAAGCCAGGATTCACGGACATCACCAGCACATAATCCACGATGTCGAGCACTTCGGAAAGCGTGTCCACCGGGGTAGCGGGATTAATCACCACGCCCGCATGGCAATTGTGGCTTTTGATGAGATGGAGCGTCCGATTCAGGTGCCGGCACACCTCCTGATGCACCGAGATCCAATCGATCCCCTCAGCGGCAAAAATGGGAATGAATTCGTCTGGATTGTCGATCATGAGGTGGGCATCCAGCGGAAGCTTGGTCGCCCGCCGGAGCGACTTGACCACGGGAGGTCCGATCGTGAGGTTCGGGACAAAATGCCCGTCCATGATATCGACGTGGATGACGCTAGCTCCGCCTTCGCACGCAGCATGAACCTGCTCGCCTAGCCGCGCAAAATCTGCGGAAAGTATGGATGGTGCCAGTTCGATCAACCGGATCCTCAGAACCTGAACATGGGCAGAATACTGCTTGCGGAAATTTTAACATGCGGAAAACCGGTACCGGGGACTGAGTTATGGGTTATGGAGATGTCTCTGACAGGCGAATCGAGGGGGCCCCCGGAATAACTCCTGAAAAACTGGAAGAATTTTCCGGGCCATTCCCTAAATGAGCGAAGCCCCTTCCCCAAGCCACGCCGCTTCAGTCACTTGCGCCCTCCCCGCAACGGTAATTTCCTTGCAACCAACCCCTCGAAAGGAAGGAAACCCCAACCTCGGAGGAGGCCCAATGACCACCGATCCTGTTTGCGGAATGAAAGTTGACGAGAAAAATACGGAATTCCCGACCCAATTTGCCGGCAAGAAGTACTTTTTCTGCTCCGAAGAGTGCCGGAAAGAGTTCGAAACGAAACCGGACGAGTTCGTCGAGTCGGTAGCATAACTACGGTCCAATGCAACGCGCAATAAAAAGGCCCTCGCGAGAGGGCCCTTTCATTTCAGCGTAAAAAGAGTTTAGCGGTGCGCCAAAGCGGGCTCATGCGCTTCCTTGCCCGACTTGAATGCGGCGTAGCGCTTGTTGATCTCGTCCCAGTTCACCACATTCCACCACGCCGCCAGATATTCCGGCCGCCGGTTGTTGTACTTGAGGTAATAGGCGTGCTCCCACACGTCGTTGCCGAAGATTGGATAAAGCCCCTGCGAGATCGGGCTGTCCTGATTCGGCGTGGTGACGATCTGCACTTCGCCATTCGACTTCCCGGCCAGCCATACCCATCCGCTGCCGAATTGCTTTGCACCCGCGTCGTTGAATTTAGTTTGAAAATCTTTGAAGTTGCCGAAGGTTTTTTGAATTACTTCCGCGATAGGCCCGGTCGGATCGCCTCCACCTTTCGGCTTCATGATCTTCCAGAACATCGTGTGATTCACATGTCCGCCGCCATTGTTACGAACCGCAGCGCGAATGTCTTCGGGAATCGCATTCAGATCGCGAATCAAATCTTCCGCGGTTTTTCCGGCGAGGTTGGGATGCTTCTCCAGCGCTGCGTTCAGATTTTTCACGTATGCGCCGTGGTGCATGTCGTGATGCAGCGTCATGGTCTGCTTGTCAATCGTCGGCTCCAGAGCGTCATAGGGATACGGCAAAGGGGGTACTTCGTGCGCCATGATTTAGATCCTCCAGGTTTTAGAGATGACCAGAAGTGGCTTTTCGATGCAGTGGATTGAGACCACTATTATATCGCGCGGCGATGAATTCAGAGCTTGAAGTCGCGAAAAACCGAGGTGTCCAAGTCTTCCGTTCGTCTAGCTTAGTGTCCGTGCGGTTGAAGATTGGAACGGTGCAGTATCGCTTGAACACAGCTGCACAGATCCAGCATTCCTTGTTCCACTATGGCTGGATGCGCCGTTTTGGCTTGATCAGTGGAAGGTCGGCCCTCCAGGGCCGCGTCACCCATACCTGAGATATGGGCTTCAGCCCCGGTGTCCCTACTTCCTCCCCAAAAACCGAAGCCTCGAGGTGAGCGCTCTCCCTAAACACGCACTGAACGTCGGGGCCGGATGATTCACCGGATCGATCACATTGTTCACCACAAAGGGATCGCACTGCCCGGTGATGTTGTCCAGCCCGCCGCGCACCGCCAGGTAATAGCCGAGAAAATGGAACCGCTTCTCCAGTTGCATATTCAACGTGAAGAATTCCGGAAACCGCCCGCTGTCGGACTGTCCCAGGAGTTGCTGCTGCGGATTCACCAGGTTGAAGGCGAATCCCGACCGCAACTCCATGGAATATGCGAGCTCGGTCTGATGAAGGATCGGCAGCTTGAGAAACGGCACATATCCCCACGAGATAAATCGATTGGGAACATCCCACGGATAAGGTCCCGGCTGCTGCTGGCTCAGGATCGGATTATCCACGTTGAAATCGAGCACTTGATTCGAGCGGGAACTTGATCGCGTGTACGATCCCAGGACGGAATAGCCTCCGCGGAAGCTGCGCCGCATCGTGATCTGGAAGGCGTCGTAGCGATCCTCGCGCGTGTTCTGCAGCCTGTAATCGCCGCCAAAAGTTGAGTTCGGCGAGTCGTACACGAATCCATTGGCTCCGCGTTTCTGCAGGAACTCCGCTTTCATGTAAATCGCACCGGGAAGCTTTTTCTCCAGCGATACGCTCCAGTTTACAAATCGCGGTGCCTGGAGCGTGCTGGTATCCGCAGTGAACGTTGTCGGGAAGGGACCAGTCGTCGTCACGCAAGCGGTGGTCTTGCAATTCGGATTGACGTTGAAGAATGTGTCCTGCCGCGTGCCGGCGTAGGGACGGGCAATCAGGAAGACCGGAGTTTCGTCGTACACGAGCCCAATTCCTGCCGCCAGCTTGGTGTTCCCGGAATCATCCAGCACATACGTTCCCGCCAGTCGAGGAGCAACGTTGGGGTGCCCCACAATCTCGTCCCAATCCAAGCGCACACCCGGCTCGATCAAGAAGCGATTGTTCACTCTCCACTTGTCTTCCGCATAGGCGCTGACTTCCGCGTTGTACTGGTAATGCAGAGGCGCGCGAGTGAACGTGGAGTATCGGGTGCAGGGAAAATTTTTGTTCTGCGGTGCGGTAAAGCACTCGTCTCCTGCGATATTCCCAGTATCCGTGCCGGTGAGAAACGAAATCGGCTGCCGTGCAAACTCCGCGTCGTAAGTAATGCGGTCGAGATCCACCCCAATCTTGACATCATGCTGCCCGTGCCACTGCTGCGAGGGAAAATACACATTGGCTAGTGCTTGTAACCGCCGCGCATGCGTGTTCTCATTCAAATAGAAATTTCCGCCCGCGGTCGCCAGGCGAGCGTCAGTTCCGGCATCCACCCAATAGGGTGCGCTTCCATAGGGAGTCAACCGCAGGTTGTATCGATCGAAGGCTAAGCCGGTCTCCAGCAACTCGTTTCCCGCGAAATAGTGCTGGTCTTTGATGCTGGCAACGTAAGCCGTTTCCAGATCCTTGGGATTGGTGGCTTGCGGCATCTGTGGTGAAAAAAAGGCATACTGATTGTCCAGATAATTCGCCAGAAAGCTGGTCGTCAAAATATTGCGGCTCGTAACATTCGTGACCACCTTGAAAAGGTCGCCAAAACGGATCAATTGATCGTTGTCGTGTCCCACCGGAAGCTCGGTGAACACCAGGTTGTCGTACTCCCCATCGCCCGCGTTGTAAAACCAGCTTTTCCCCTTCTTGAATGGTCCCGATAGTGTGAAACGCGGCAGAAACTGGTCGATCCGCACGCCGTGTTTATCCTGAAACGAGGGCAGGAAATCCGTGGCATAGAAGCGATAACGATCGTCTCCCACGCTGGTATTCAGATCCAGTACGCCCGCTGATCCTTTGCCGTACTCCGCCGGCTCGCGCGACGGCTCAACCTGGATCGAACGGAATGCATCCGGACTGATGCGCACCAGAAGCTGGCCATTTGCGGGCTGCGTCACGTTGAATCCATCCAGCAACGTCAGTGTCTGATAGGTCTCGGCGCCCGCGATGTGCGGCTGCCCGCCGGGATCGTTGACCACACTGGGAATAAAATTCAGCGCGTTCCGATAATCGCGCGTGTCCGCATAGACCATGTTGATGACGTCCAGTCCGCTGATGGCTTCCTGGGATGCAACTTGGCTGGGATCGATGGCCGGTGGCGACTCCTGCACGTTCACCACCTCCCGCACTTCCTGTTGATGCGAGATCGTGACCTCCACTGTTTCTCCAGGAGTGATTTGCACGCCGGGCTCGGAGAGCGCGTAATATCCTTCCTTCTCTACACGCAGCCGATAGCTTCCCGCCGGCAAGGAAACAAACGAGCAGCGCCCACTGAAATCAGTCTGGCAGCGACGCTCGGACCCGGATGCAGTTTCTACAAAAACGCTGGCGGAGGGCACTGCGTGTCCGTTCTCGTCGCTGACTGCGATGATCGCTGGTGGCGCAGCCTGTGCGGCAGCCACGGCCAGAAACGCGAGCACGCAAAGGAGTCCACGCATGTGCTGTCTATTATTCCTGACTTGGATGCGACGTCACAGTAAGGTGTTGGGTTACGCGTCCGAGAAGACCTGTTTAGGATGGCGCAGCGCTCTCAGCGCTGCGGATGAAATTCTGCTATGGGTTTGGGCTTTAGTCCCTGAGGTGACCCCGGCTATCCTTTTGTTGCCAAATATTCACAAACCCGCCGCACTGTATCTCGCTGCGCTTCATTCAGTGTGAGGAACTCAAATCCATAGCGCAGCCCCTGCCGATAGCGCACGATGGCACGGACTTTGATCGGATAGGGCGTCAAAGGCAACGGAATCTCCAACGTTACGATTTCGCCATTCTCCAAACTGCCCGTCAGCGTTGCGCCGATTCCATCCTGACCGATTTCCGTCGATCTGCCCCAGCAAGTTTCAAACTCGCCATCCTGAAACATCCGGACCTGCAGCCGAACATCCAGCGTGAACCGCGGAAAGCGTCGTGTGTAGATGACCTTGCCCGACTTCGCCGAAGTCGCGGAGGCGTTGCCGCTTGCGGACGCTGCCGCCGCCATCGCTTTCTTCTCAGTTCCCATAGTGTCTAGCGCGCGCGTTAATTGCCGTGCAAAAGGTATCCGGGTTCCAGTGGAAGTTTGCCCCCGATTTTCAACACGGCCACGCTGCTGTTGATCGCGTACACATCCACTACACCGACGGCTCCGGGCATGGACGCCACTTTGTTAACCAGGTCCTCGTCCGATTCGACAATCATGATCGCCGGATGATTGGTACGCCCATGGTTTGCGGTCGCGACCAATTCCTTTACTTGCTCGGCATTCAAGCCGTACACCTTCTCGAGAAAAAGTTTCAATTCCGGAGTCGAGGGTGCCCGCATGATGAAGGTGATGGGCTTGCCGTCGGGCCAGCGGCTGGTCTCCGCTTTGCAGACTTTAACCAGATCCGGGAGAGCAATCGCGCTTACGCCGTTTGTCTTATTCGACACGATAGCCAGGTCGCGGGCTGCCAACCAGGACGCGCTCGTAACAATAAAAAGAAAGACGAATGCAATTCGGCGGCGCAACGCAAATTCTCCCGGAAACAGAATGGTACTCAGCACGATTTTCGTCCAATTCGCCCGATGTCTCAACGGCCACGAAGTCCATGTACCTCCGGGGACACCCCGTTTCCTCTACGCACCGTTCGGCTTCTGCGAAGCAAGTCTCCTTTTCGCGCCGACCGGAATCCAAAAGCAGGCAGCCGAAAATTGAACTTCGCCGCATGATTTCGCGTATTCTCCATCGTGGTCGCCGGGAGACCCCAATGTTCTGCAATCGCTGCGGAACCCAACTCCAGCCCAACTCGACCGCCTGCGCGAACTGCGGCCGCCAAATCGGTGACCCCGTCGGCGCCGTAGCCCAATCCCGCCTCGAGCGCCACCTGCACATCCTCGGAATCCTCTGGATGATCCTGGGTAGCCTCTTCCTCATTCCCGCTGCCGCTCTGATGATCTTCGGGCGCGGCATGCGCTTCATTCTTCGTCGTCAGGAACCGCTGCCCGAACTGTTCCCGCTGTTTGCGTATCTGGCCGGCGGCACGCTTTTAATCCTCGCCGCCGGAGGCATATGTGTCGGCCTCGGACTGATGCAGCGGGCTTCATGGGCTCGCATTACCGCCATCATCCTCGGCGTGCTCGCGCTCTTTCATCCTCCTTTCGGCACAGCTCTCGGCATCTACACCTTATGGGTTCTACTGGCTGACGAGAACGGGGACGAATACCGCTACCTGGCTCGCTCAGATTAGCCGCGCTTCCCACACCGATTCACAGATTTTTCGCATTTGCCACAGCCGATTAACAGACGGCGCCCTGATTTCTGTTGCCCGACGGAAAACTTCTCGTCAACATCTTCCGAGCTTTTCAAATTGGTTTCGACACAATGATCAGCCCCTTCCCCCTCGGCTCGAATCTCGACAACTCCGCTGGCCGGCATTCCGGTCAATTCCGTTCACTTAACTCCAATCCGCCCAGTCCCAAAATGGCACTCGGTGTGGAAATCCTGACCTTCATCGCGCATCAAGCCCGTCATTGCTAGGGATACAACCTGTAGTGTTTCCCTCTTGACAGGCCCCATAAGCAGGAGTAATTTTGCAATCCCAAGCAACAAAATTCCACCTCACGGGAATGGGGTGGAGAGATAAAGAGAGCAGGCGATCGGTTCCAAGCCAGAGGTGACTTGGCGCCCCGCCGCACACAAAACCTTGGGCGCTTGCCATTGCGGCAACCGCAAGTCGAGCGCCCTCAACCTCAACCTGAAAGTCGGAGCCTTCAGGTCCGCCGGAACCTAATCCGGAGGTCGGAAGCCAGGATGTAACGCGGTGGCCGTTCCCCGACCCTCCCCCGGGGCGCGTGAACAAGACCAGTAGCAGCTTTTGCACAAACTACCGCCGGGCAGCAAGGAAACTCCTCGCGCCCAATGGCAGTGGGGAAAACCCAGGAGCCCACCATGGAGAGTCTGACTCGTCTCGTTTCTGAATCGCTCGTCCGGCACGGCCTGGATCGTCCCGTCGACTACCGCCGCCTACGCTGGTCGCGCTGGTTCCGCTGCGACTCCCATCACAGCGTACTCCAGGTCCCCAGCCAACCCGGCGTGTTTGCCCTAGCCGAAGAAATTACAAGCCTCGAAATCGGAAAGACTCGTGTTGAAACGGCTCGCGTAGGCTCGGAGGCATTCGTCCGTCCCGCCGAGCGAAGCGAGGCGCCCTCCCGGGAAGCCGAAAGCCGAAAGCCGGAACCCCGTCGTATGCTCGCCGTCACCCAATTCTTCGAAGACGAAGACATGGCCTTCGTCCTCGATCGCATGCTGACTCGTCCCACTCATCCCATGCGCGCTCAGCTCGCCTCCGGACGCTATTTCGTCCGTTTCGTCGTGATCGAAGACCGGTTCCAGCGCCGATCGATCTACCAAGCCTTGAATCAATGGCTTACCGACTCCGCCGAGAAAGCCAGCGGCATCGGCGGCCATTTCGCCGCATCGCTGGAACTGACCGCGGCCACTGAATACGTTCCGCCATCTGCTCTGAATCGTCCGTAACCCGCGTAGAATCTAATAAATGGAGAGCCCCATGCCCGAACTAAAAACCACAACGGAAACCAACCCGACCTCCGCCGCTCCCTCGGCGCCGGCCAACTCCGGCACTGGAAAGAAGAAGGCCCCCGGCCTTTCCTTCCGGCGTCTGTTCACCGCACCGGGCGTCTCTCCCTACGACCAGGTCGAATGGGAACTCCGTACCGCTCAGATCACCGATGCGCAGGGCAACGTGATCTTCGAGCAGAAAAACGTTGAAGTCCCCAAAGACTGGTCGATGACCGCGACCAACATCGTCGCCAGCAAATATCTTCACGGACGCCTCGACACCCCTGAGCGCGAGACCGGAGTTCGCCAGCTAGTCACCCGCGTTGCCGAAACCATCCGCGATTGGGGCATGTCGCAGGGCTACTTCAAGACGCCCGAAGACGGCGCGACGTTCCACGATGAACTCGTCCACATCCTCGTTCGCCAATACGCCGCCTTCAACTCGCCCGTGTGGTTTAACGTGGGATGCGACCGCATCGAGCCCAATTCCGACGGCCGCAACTGGCATTGGAATCCGCAAACTCAGCAGGTCGAATTCGGCGTCACTGGATACACCAAGCCACAGTGCTCCGCCTGCTTCATCAACTCGGTAAAAGATTCTCTCGATTCGATCCTCACCCTCGCCAAAACCGAAGGCATGCTCTTCAAGTGGGGCTCAGGCACAGGCACGAACTTGTCCCCGCTGCGTTCCTCCACCGAATGCCTTTCCGGCGGCGGAACCGCCAGCGGTCCGCTCAGCTTCATGAAAGGATTCGATGCCTTTGCCGGCGTGATCAAGTCCGGCGGCAAGACCCGCCGCGCCGCCAAGATGGTGATCCTGAACGTCGACCATCCTGACATCATCGATTTCATCGAGTGCAAGATGAAGGAAGAAGCCAAGGCCCATGCCCTCGTCTCCATGGGATACGACGGCTCGCATCCCGACTCCGACGCCTATTCCTCCATCTTCTTCCAAAATGCGAACAACTCTGTCCGCGTCACCGACGACTTCATGTACGCCGTCATCCGCGACACCGACTTCTCGACCAAGTCCGTCATCGATGGCCGCGTGATGCAGACCTACAAAGCCAACGAGCTGCTGAACAAAATTTCCGAGGCCACCTGGCACTGCGGCGATCCTGGAATGCAGTACGACACTACGGTCAACCGCTGGCACACGTCCAAGAACACAGCCCGCATCAACGCCAGCAATCCCTGCAGCGAATACATGTTCCTCGACGATTCGGCCTGCAACCTGGCCAGCCTCAATCTGCTGAAGTTCGCGCCCAATGGCACATTCGACGTGGAAGCCTATCGCCACGCCGTAGACATCCTGATCACCGCGCAGGAAATCATCGTCGATAACGCCGGATACCCCACCGAGCAGATCATGCGCAACTCGCACGACTATCGTCCGCTGGGCTTGGGTTATGCCAATTTGGGAGCATTGCTGATGGCCGCCGGCCTCCCCTATGACTCCGATGCCGGCCGGGACTACGCCGGCTGTGTAACTGCAATCATGTGCGGCGAAGCCTACCTGCAGAGTTCGCGCATAGCCGAACTCTGCCCAGCGTTGTCGCCAGCGACCGAAGCCACAAAAAAGAGTCTCGCCGAAACGAATCTGGGAGCTCGTGTCGGAGCGGACGCATTCGTTCGCCCCGCGGGCGAAGCGAGCGTGTCGGCTGCTCGCCTTATGCCCGGAGGAGCCGCCCCCGGCTGGTATATCAACCGCGAGCCGTTCCTCGACGTAATCCGCATGCACCGAGCCAGCGTCAACAGCATTAACAAGGCGAACGTCCCCACAGCCCTATACGAAGCCAGCAAGCTATGCTGGGACGAAGCTTTAGCTCACGGAGAAAAATTCGGCTATCGCAACAGTCAAGTCACTGTCCTCGCGCCCACCGGCACCATCGGTTTCATGATGGACTGCGACACCACTGGCATCGAGCCCGACCTGGCGCTGGTGAAATACAAGAAGTTGGTTGGCGGCGGCATGATCAAAATCGTTAACCAGACCGTGCCCACCGCCCTGTTTAAGCTTGGATACACGCACGAGCAAACCGATGCGATCGTCAGCTACATCGACGCGACCGGCACCATCGAAGGCGCGCCCCACGTCAAAGAGGATCATCTCGCCGTCTTCGATTGCTCCTTCAAGCCTGCCAAGGGCACGCGCTCCATCCACTACATGGGACATCTCCGCATGATGGCCGCCGCCCAGCCATTCATCTCTGGGGCGATCTCGAAGACGGTCAACCTTCCGGAAAATGCCACGGTCGAAGACATCAGCGAAGCCTACATCCAAGCCTGGAAGCTAGGCCTAAAAGCAGTAGCCATCTACCGCGACGGCTGCAAGAAGTCCCAACCCCTAAGCGCAGCAGGCACGAAGACCGCGCAAGCGGGGAATGTTGCGACAGCCGCCTCGCCTGTCCAGGTCGAAGAAGAAGACTTGAACGCTCCACCGCGCGCCGTCCGTCACAAGCTGCAGGAAGAGCGCGCCTCCATCACCCACAAATTCAAAGTCGGAGATCACGAAGGCTACATCACGGTAGGCCTCTATCCCAACGGAGAGCCGGGCGAACTCTTCATCACCATGGCGAAAGAAGGATCAACAGTCAGCGGTCTGATGGACAGCTTCGCCCTGGCCGTCTCCATAGCTCTGCAGCACGGAGTCCCGCTGAAACTGTTCTGCGAAAAATTTGCCCACACCCGCTTCGAACCCAGTGGATGGTCCGGCAATCCGGACATCGGCTATGCCAAGAGCATCATGGACTACATCTTCCGCTGGCTCCAACTTCGTTTCCTGACGGGCCAGCAACAGATGCTGTTCGAAAACCTCCGTCTACGGCCTGCAGCTCTCGGGTCTCAGGCCGAAGGCACAATCGAAGTTAGCGGCACCACCTCAGTTGGAGGTCCGAAGTCCGAGGTCCGGGGGCCGGGTTCATCCGTCCACGCCGCCGACGCCCTGTCGAACATAGTCGACCTGGGAGACGCCCCGACCTGCAGCTTCTGCGGCAGCATCATGACGAGAAACGGCAGTTGCTACAGGTGCATGTCCTGCGGCAGCACCAGCGGCTGCAGCTAAAGCTCGTGTAGGGGCGGACGCATTCGTCCGTCCGCCCTGCGACCCCGAAGGGGAGCGGTTCCCTCCTCGCCTCTTTTCGAAGATTCTTCGTGACGCCGACACATACGTGCAAGAAGTGTCCGTTAATTCGTCGCACCTTACACGACTAGAGCGAGTGCACCACTGGGGAGCGAAACGGCGATGCACACGGCCCTTAAGGGCCGCGTTGAGGAGCCATAAGTTGAGAAGCCATAGATGTTGGCCTTTAACCCCCGTGCAGGGTTTTGAGATCCACAGCCTCGATGTGACGCATGTCCTTGCCTTCCACAGGACGCAAAGCTGATGATCGCGAAGGCGCTAGCGATGGGGCGCCAAAACCCGACAGCTCTTTGAAAATCAGATTCGCAACTAAACATTGCGGGTCAAGATTTCGCCCCGAACTGATTGCAGGTCATAGATTAAACGCGAAATTCCCGCCAACTTGCTGAGGGCACTATACCGAGGGGAAGGGGTACCAGGGGTACCCCCGAAACGGAGCTCGACCTCACGTCGTTCGCGCGCGGGGAACAACTAGAATTTTTTCGCGGCGATTCCCAAAATGGTCCGACCCTAAGGCAATCCAAACGCGTAGATCGCGCTGCCCGCCGCGATCGCGACATATTCCTTTCCGTCGACGGCGAACGCGATCGGAGCCGCATAAACCGCTCCACCCATCTGGAAATGCCACAGCGGCTTGAGCGATGTGGCGTCGAAGGCGATGAAGTTTCCTTCCGCGTCGCCGCTGAAGACGAGGCCTCCCGCGGTCGAGAGCACGCCCGACCACGTCGGCGAAGTGTGCTGAAATTTCACTTTTACCTCGCCCGTCGCGGGATCGATTGCCTTCAGAAATCCAAGATAAGGTTCAGCCTCTTCCGAAGGAAAATACGCGCTGCCGTAGAACGCGTGTCCCGCTTCGTAAGGCTGCGGAGCCGTGCTGAAGATGTCGCACTGATCGCGTGCCGTGACGTAGAACAATCCCGTCTGCGGGTCGTACGTCGGAGACATGAAGTTCGTCGTCCCGAGTGCGCCGGGACAAACCGTATGTCCTGCGAGCGTCGGCGAGGCATTCTGGTTCGCCACCGGACGACCTTCTGTGTCTTTGCTGTCGGTCCATGTGGTCTTGCCATAGGCACTCGCCGAGAGCAGCTTGCCATTGGTGCGATCGATGACGTAGAAAAATCCATTGCGGTCAGCTTGCTCGATAAGGCGCTTGTCGCCCGCGTCGATCATGACTGGAACCTGCGTCGCGTCCCAATCGTGCTCGTCGTGCTTGGTGAATTGGAAATACCAGTTCAGCTTTCCCGTGTCGGCGTTGAGCGCGAGCAGCGAGTTGCTGTAAAGATTGTCACCCGCGCGTCCTTGGCCGCGATTCGAAGGCGATGGATTTCCCGTAGGCCAGAAGATCTGATTCGTCTTCGGATCATAGGTCCCGGTATTCCACGCGGGAGCTCCGCCAACTTTCCACGAATCGCCTTCCCACGTGTCGTGTCCCGGCTCGCCGGGACCAGGAACGGTGTAGAAACGCCACTTTCGCTCGCCGGTGTCCGCGTCGTAAGCGTCTATGAATCCGCGAACGCCGTATTCACCGCCAGAGATGCCGATGACGATGAGATTCTTCACGGCGAGTGGTGCGACGGTGAAACTGTTTCCGGTCCGATAATCAGCGGCGCTGACGTCCCAGATGACAGCGCCCGTTTTTGTATCGAGCGCAATGACGTGCGCATCGAGAGTTCCGATGAAAACCTTGTCGCCAAGAATCGCGAGCCCACGATTTACCCGTCCGCAGCACGGACGAATATCGGAAGGAAGCTGCCGCTGATACATCCAGATCGGACGTCCCGTGCGTGCATCGAGGGCGAAAGCACGATCATCCTGCGCTGTGGCGTAGAGAATTCCGTCAACTACCAAAGGAGTGGTTTCCAGCTTGCCAGTTGCAGCGGTTTGATAAACCCACTTCGCGGTTAGCGCGTGGACGGTGTTCGTGTTGATCTGATCGAGCGCACTGAAGCGCTTTCCGGAATAGTCTCCAGAGTAGGTGAGCCAGTTCTGCGGCTCTTTGGCCGAGTTGACGATGCGCTCGAAGTTCACCTGTGCATGAATCGTTGCGCCAAGTAGCAGCGTGATCGAAAGCAGTTGGGTAGCCCAGCGCTTTCGCGTTGCGATTCCTGTTCTATTTGGGAGGAACCTTCTCGCGGAGCTGGAAGCGCTGCGCCATCTAAGACCTATCTCGCCGAATGCGCTCATTTCGCCCCCACGCTGACCAGATACGCCACGATGTCGTCCAGGTCCTTGTCGCTGAGAACGTCAGGCTCATATTTCGGCATAGCCGACTCTCGCGTTTTCCGAAACGAGCGCAGCTTGGTTTTATCCAGCATATGGATCTGCTCGCTGGCATCCATGATCTGCACGCTAAAGCTGTCTTCGTTGAGCGTCACGCCACGGATCTTCGTGCCGTCTTCTGTCACTGCTGTGGCGGTTTCGTATTCTTGCGGGAATTCCTTTGTGGATTCCGTCAATCCCCAGGCAAGCCGGCGAGTCGGATTACGGACCGAGTCGATGATTGCTTCGCGCGTGCGCGATCCTCCGACTGCTGTCAATTCCGGACCAAATCGACCCCCTTTGCCATTGATCATGTGGCACATCGAGCAGTTGGCATCGCCGTAAAAGAGCGCTTTGCCATGCGCGCCGTTGCCCAGCGGCTTGGCGGGAGCTTTCACCTCCTGGCTGTGAATGTAGGTGATGATCTGCCAGATCTCTTCATCGGTCATGCCGACGCCTTGGCCGTTTGTTCCATTGGCAGGCATCGCGGTTCCGGGAATGCCATTGCTGATGATCTGAAACATCTCGGCATCGGAGTGCGCGAATTTCTTCTGCGCCCGAGTGAGATCAGGCCCGCGTCCCCCGCCGCGCGCTCCCAGTCCATGACAAAGCGCGCAGTTGATGCGGAATTCGTACTCGCCGGCCTTCGCCGCCCTGGGATCATTCGCTAGCGGGTTTTGTGCGTTCGCGACACAAGCAGAACAGATCGTGAGCGCGATAAGCGCGTGACGCAATCGCTGGCGCATGGAAGGTCCTCCAAGGAAATTCCACGCATTTTACGATAAGTGAGTGGAAGGTCGAGCTTAGGAAATTTTGGGTAGCGCGATTGGACAAACCTGGATAGCATCCAAAATCCCACTTCTGGCAAATAAGCCAGAAGTGGGACACCCAGCTCTCACCAGCTGTAATGGGCTGTGTAAGTGATGACTTTCTCCTGGTCTGGCGCGATGGTTACGGGAAATTCAATGGTTTTGCTGTCGATCTTCTTGAAGTCTGCGGAGTGAATGGAAATGTCCCAGGTGCTCCACCGGTAGAGGTGCTCGACGACGCGAACATCAACCGGCTGCTTTTTGTGATTGCGCAGCTTGATTTCGAAGGACTCGTCCAGCATGTGCTTGTTGAGTTCGAGTTTGTAATCGGTGCGCCGGCGCTCGCCGGCGATATCGAAAGCGTTTCCGGTATAGATACGGATTTTTTCGTCGCGTGGCGTGTGGTCGATCACATTTTCGCCGGTGAACTCGATCTGGCCGTCGTTATTCCGGCGATAGAAGCGTACGCGGCCCTTGGGCAGGGGCATGCCGAGGTGATTAGCTTCGGAGTTCAAGAACTCGCGCATCACCCAGATCTTCGGGTTCGACTCGGTACCATACTCAGGCTGGTTTCGGATGTTCTCCATGGCCCAGCCGTTGTATCGGTTGGGATCGATCTTCAAGCCATCATAGATGTACAGCTGCGTGGTATTTACGTTCGCGGCGCGAATGAATTCCACTTGCTTGGTTTCGCGATCGTGAAGGGTTGCAGGGCGGGCGAGCGTGTAGAGATGATATTCGTCGAAGGCCTTCTCGGTGACCGTCGGCTGCACCGCTCCGTTCACCGCTACGGCCTCGGCTGCCATGAGACGGTAATTTGCCTGACCCGGCTGAAACTTGTTTACATCGCCCGCCATGAGCTTGATGCGCGCGTTCTCAAAATCCTTGCCGCTCTGATTGTCCATGGTGATCCAGCCGACCAGGTCCACCGCATCGCCGTTTTCCGGGGCAACGATGTTGTAGTCCGCCTGCCAGGTGAGACCTCCCGTAACGTAAGAAAATTCCGCGAGCAGAGGACCGGGCTTAGTCGACGCTAGCATCCACTGGAGAGTCGGCTTGAGGATCGTGTCATCGGCGAGCGCCGGAAACACGGGCGTGCCAGGCAAACCAAATCGCACTTTGCCCTCGATCTCAATGATGGGTTGTTCGGAAGCCACGGCCATTTGCGACTGGTAATACTGCTGCCCGTAACTCTCCATTGCCATGGGATTGTGCGGGACATAGCCGCTGCGGATGATCTTGCCGGGAACGAGTTCCTGCTTGTCCGCACGCTGCACGAGGAAGTCAATGGTCTTGCCCTCATACAACGACAGGAGCAGTGCTTCCGACACAGGATCCGCACGATAGTTCTGTTCGAGTACCTGAAGAGGGCGTTTGCCGCTCGGGTCCCGCAGGATCACGGAATCGGGCTCGAGATGCATGGTGATGTCGGTTACACGGACGCTGGTCGTGCCTGCCTTCAGGTCGAGTGGAATCTGCTGACGCACCACTGCAAAGTTCTGGTTGTAAATGGTAAGCGACGGCGAGGATGTGTCATCGGCGCCTAAGCATAGAAGGCAAGGAAACATCAGACAAGCGGTCAGCACGAGAGACAAGTGGCGATTCACGGTTGACCTCCAGGTGCAGGCAAGAGATAAGAAATCGTACCCTTCAGAGAACGTACAAAGGAGTGCAACTTGCGATACAGCGCGAATAGCGAGTGGAGGGATGCAGAAGCGGTTTCCGAGTTACTCACGTAATCCCCAGATGAGCCTTCCTGCTTGAGTAAATCTTCTAGAGATGGAAAAGACACGCTCGTACAGGTCCGGAAGGTATCTGTGGGCCTGCACCTTTGGCTCTCTACACTGAAATCCTGCCTTCGCGATGCCGATTCCTGTACTTGGAGCAAGCCATTCCCTGAGGCGAGGAAGTGGTTGAGCTAGCGGTCTTTCCAGCGGAAGGCGTCGGGTTGCGGCAGGCCGAGGTGAGCCAGCACGCGATATGCGAACTCGCGGGCCATCTCATCTAATGAAGCAGGATGGTAGTAGAAAGCCGGGATCAAAGGAAAGATCGTCGCTCCAGCATCGGCCGCGCGGTACATATTGCGAATATGAATTTTGTTCAGGGGCGTTTCGCGGACGCAGAGTACGAGCGGGCGTTTTTCTTTCAGAGTAACATCGGCGGCACGTTCGATCAGTTTCGCGGCGACTCCGTTCGCGATGCGCGCCAGCGTGCCGACGCTGCATGGGATCGCAACCATCGCATCGGCTGGATAGGAGCCGCTGGCGATGTTGGCACCAATGTCGTTGTCGGATTGGACGTGAATCTTTCGGGACGAGGCGCCGAGGATTGTTTGAATGAGATCAGATCGGCCTTTGAGTTCGAGTTCCTCGGCCATAACCCGGAGCGCACTTTCGGAAGCGATGAAGTTCACCGTTTGAATGCGCTGGTCACGTTCGACGGCAAGCAGGAACCGCCGCAGGAAAATGGCGCCGCTGGCCCCGGTTGTGGCAACGGTCAGATTCTGCGGTGGATGGTTGGGCAAGCGGCTTCCTCGGAATTTGGAGCATAGGGACGTGGCGCTGACAAAGTCAAGCGCCGGTGAGTTTCGAATGGTGAGCTAAGGATGGCATCGACGAGCAATCTCCGGATTCGACGCAGCGCGGCACAGCTGCATGCACTAGCCGGAGTGGAGCGCGAGATTCGCGCTGTCGATGCACACAGCCGGCGCAAGTATCTTCGCGAATTCAATCAGGCGTTCCGGACCTACCAATCGGTTCTCACTGCGCAAGAAGTTCAAAGTGCGATCCGTTCGGCTGACGTGGTGCTCATTGGCGATTATCACGCGTTGCCGGCAGCCCAGCGATACGCGGCATCCCTGATTGAACAGCGCGCCATGGCAGGAGATCGTCCAGTCGTGCTGGGAGTCGAGACCATTTATGCTCGCGACCAGCACATTCTCGACGAGTGGTGGCGGAGAGAGATCGACGACAACGAGCTGAGAGAGAGAGTTCGCTTTGACATCGATTGGGGATACGACTGGACACCGTTTCATGAAGTGCTGGTCACGGCGCGCGATCACGGGGACGCGCTCTACGGACTGGATTGCATGCCCCGGGAAGACTTGCGGAGGATTGGAGCGCGCGATCGCCATGCGGCGGCGAAGCTGGCGGAGATTCGCGAACGGCATCCGGATGCGGTGATCTTCGTGTTGTTTGGCGAGTCGCACCTCGCCCCGCGACACTTGCCGCGATCTTTGCGCGAATTGATGCCGCAAGCACGCATCCTCACAGTCTTGCAAAACATAGATGCACTGTACTGGAAGGCTGCGGGAGAGCAGGCCGACAAGATCGAAGCTGTGCAGGTTAAGGACGACGTACTGTGCGTATTCAACGCGACCCCGCTGGAAAAATACGAAAGCTATCGGCTGTGTCTCGATCAATGGAGCCGTTGCGATAAGGAGCGCGACTTCGCTCCCACGGTGTATAACCTGATCGACAGCCTGGCCAACTTTCTCGAAATTAACCGCTACTCGCCGCATAACGGGACGCAGCCGAAATTCCTGATCGATATGTTGCCGGAAGTCCATGGGCAGGCTTCGGAAGCTACCGTGCGGCGATTGCTTTCGCGGCGAGGCGTGGATGATTCGAAGCGTGAATTCCTGCTGAAGTGCGTTGAGGAACGCGGAAGCGCCTATTTCCCGCAGGTGAATGCAGTGTGCATCCGGGAATTTCAGATGATGCACGCGGCGGAAGATGCAGCACGATTCCTACACCACGCTTGCCAGGGCCTACCGCAGCGGCTGAACGGGCACTCGCGGACAGACTTGCAACTGGGAGCTGCACCGAGTCCCTACGGAAGCCCGGCCGAAGAATTCTACGTGCGCACGATCCAGCACGCGGTGGCGTATGTTGGATCGCGGGTGCTGTATCCGGCGCGGCCCACACCGAATCTCGAGGACGCTCCGCCGCTTTCGCGAGCGGCTTTTGAGAAAGCGGCGGCAAGAGCCGATGGTGAAACTCTGGAAAGCACAGCTCGGGAATGGGGATACCGCATCGGGTGCCAAATCTACGATGCCTACCTGGCAGGGAAGGTCTTGCCTCGGAGCTTGCGGCGGTTGTTTCTTGCGCACCTGAACGAGCCGGGAGTTGCGCGGAAGGTTTGCGCCGCCGTCATTGCCAATCTGCGAGCGCTTGCGCGTTCGGCGAACGCGTGACGCCTCCCTCGCCATCCGCGATCTGACACGGGCTCCCTCTTCGAGTACTCTTCGAGCAAGTTCCGGGCGAGATGACAATGGACATGAAGCGACAATTGTCGCAGTTGACCGGCGGGGCGAAACCCCTGATGATGGATGCGGTTCTGTGGCAACCTTCGGCTCGCTGCGCTCGCTCAGGGCAGGCTGAGAACCAAGGTCATGCCCTTCCCAAATCTCTGATCGTGAATCCTGGTTCTGAGCTTGAATCCTGAATCCATTCGGAAACTTTTTCAGCAGGTGCGCTCCGGCACGCTTTCGCCTGACGAGGCAGTTACGCGACTCCGGCATATGCCGTTCGAGGACCTGGGATTTGCCAAGGTCGATCATCATCGGGCACTGCGGAATGGAATGGCGGAAGTGATTCTCGGAGAAGGAAAAACTCCCGCGCAGGTAGCGGGGATCTTTTCGCGGCTAGCGAAGCATGGCAGAAACGTGCTCGCAACGCGGGCGAACCAGAAGCAATTCGAAGCGGTAAAGAAGAAGATCCGAGGTGCTGAGTTTCGCGAACTCGGACGGGCGATCGTTTTGCAGCGTGACTCGAAGAAATATGGCAAGGGCATCGTTGCTGTCGTATCCGCCGGAACCAGCGATATCCCGGTTGCTGAAGAAGCGGTCATCACCGCCGAAGTGATGGGTAATGAGGTCCAGCATTTTTACGATGTCGGAGTTGCGGGCATTCATCGGCTGCTGGCCAATCGCGAGGCACTGACGCAGGCGCGCGTGGTGATCGTCTGCGCTGGAATGGAAGGGGCGCTGCCCAGCGTAGTGGGCGGTTTGGTCGGTGTTCCGGTGATTGCCGTCCCAACGAGCATCGGTTATGGCGCTTCGTTCAAAGGGCTGGCGGCGCTTTTGGGAATGTTGAATTCGTGCGCGTCGAACGTGAGCGTGGTAAATATTGATAACGGATTTGGGGCGGGCTACGTCGCTTCGCTCATCAACCGTCTTCCCTGAGCATCTCAAGCAAGGAGCCGATATGCCCGTCGCACTCTCCGCGGAAGTGAAAATGCTGGTCGATCGTCCGAACTTTGCTCATCTGGCGACGCTCATGCCGGACGGATCTCCGAACGCCACTCCGGTCTGGGTGGGGCGGGATGGCGATCGGCTGGTTATCTGCACTTCCGACAAGTCGCTGAAGGGGCGGAACACGAAACGGGATCCACGTGTCGCAGTGTCGATCATTGATTTCAAGAATCCGTATGAGGAAGTGCAGATTCGCGGGCGAGTGGTCGAGAGGCGGGACGACCCGGACTTGAAGACGATGGATCCGATCTCACACAAGTACACGGGAAAACCATTTCCGCTGCGGGATTATGAGGGGCGTGTGGCTTTGATCATCGAAGTGGAGAAGGCGAAGTATACGAAGCTGCCGTTTGAGCATACGCCGCCTCGGAATTGACTTCCGCTTCGGTTCACTGCAGGGGACACAGAGGAGCAAAGGAAAATTCTTTCATGCGAATGCGACAAAGAACCCCACTTCCGGCAACTGCGGCCAGGAGTGGGGCACCCTGCTCATGTAACGTCACCGCCTGCTTTCGTTACATGCCTTGCTGATTCGATCCCACCTGCAGTTGGTTATCCACGCTGAAGGCGCCGAATACCTGGCCGGCTCGCATTCCGGCGATCTGCTTGTCCATCTTGCTGTCGACGGCGCCGTAGAGCGTTACGTGCCCGTTAGCGACGATGATGCGAATCGGACGAGCCGGGTCGATGGCGTACTTGCTCAGCGTCGGATCGCCATAGATGGCGCGCAGAGTGCGAATCCGCACGCTGTCGTCGAATTGAGAGACGGGTTCGACGGCGATCCGGTTGACCACATCCTTTACGCCGGGCATGTTCGCGATATCGGCCAAGGCTTCATCGCGACCGACGCCGGTGCGGTCCTGGCCTTCCACCACGACCACGCCATCCTTCACAGAGAGCGCGAAGTAATCGAAGGTGCTGTCATAGCCCTCGCGGACGTAGGTCAGCTTCTTTGAGAGATTCTCGGCGAGCTGTGTGTCGCTGACCACGGGACCCGCGACTTCGATCAGGTTGCGGACACCTTGCACGTTGGCGACTTTGCGAGCCGTTTTGGCCGCGTCCAGCTTGCGTTGGTACAGATCGACCGTGCCGGTCAGAGTGACGATGCCGTCCTCAGCTTTTGCCTGCACGTTTTTGAACTGGCTCTTTGCGGAGAGCTTCTGCGTCACTTTCGATTGAATGTCATTGTCATAGCGAGCTGCTGACGACGTCTGAGCGGAAAGCATCGTGCTAGAGACGGCGAGGGCGAGAACGGCGCCCGCCAGTTTCCCCATAATTGTTTGAGTTGCCTTTGCGAATCCCATAACCCCTCCGTGCTTGACGAAACTTTACGAATTAACCATATGGTTAATTCATTCGATGGACGAGGGGCGGCCAAAGATGCATCGGTGTAGAAGAATAAATCTGCAAGGAAAGATCGAGAAAGCCGCAACTCTGCAGAGTGTGATGGGTTAATGAATGGCTGGTTCTTTTCCGGACCCGCCGCTTCCCATTTACTGAAAATCCTGTGTTCCCGAAGCCCAAATATGCCTGACACGCGTTCGTTTGGGATTACCCCGGTAACTTTCGAGGGGGTACGGCTGCTTCTACGATGACTGGAAGCGGCATATTTCAAGGGGATTTGAGGGATGGGCGAAGGTGTCATCCGGCCAGAACCGGCAGCGCTTGCGCGCGCACGGAAGCTGAGGAAAGCGCTGCAGGCGGACCAACCGCCGGCCTTTGTGACACCACAAAACGCCGCCTCGCAAAAAAGCACCTGCTCGCAGGGTTCCTGTCCCGTCCCTGAGTTTCCATCACAAGATCGAGCGGACGCGCGACTGCACTATCTGGAACAGATCTTCCAGGCCTCGCCGGACGGACTAAGCATTGCGGACCGCGACCACTGCGTGCTCTGGGCCAATGAAACCTTTGTGCGCATGTTCGGCTATGAGGCGTCGGAAGTGATTGGGCAGACGCTGGAGGATCTGGTCGTGCCTCCGGAGCGGCTTGCCGAATCGACGTGGGTGACGGAGGCGTTGACCAAGGGTACCCCGATCACACTTGAGACCCAGCGCCGAAAAAAAGACGGCAGCCTGCTGGATGTTTCTATCTCCTGCGCGCCGCTGCGGATCGACGGCAAAATGGAAGGTTTTTATGCGGGATATCACGACATTTCTGACCGCAAGCGGGTGGAAGCCTTAAGTTCCGCGCTCTACCGTGTGGCGGAGAAGAGCAGCAGTGTCCATGACCTGCAGCAGTTTTTTGCAGCCGTGCACCATATCATCGACGAGTTGATGTATGCCAAGAATTTCTATATCGCGCTTTACGATCCCGCCAGTGATTTGCTGACCTTTCCCTATTTTGTAGACGAGCAGGATTCCGCGCCCGGACCGAAGAAGTTGGCAAAGGGACTGACCGATTACCTTATCCGGAGCGGCGAGCCTCTGTTGGCGACTCCTGAGGTCCTGCAGACGATGGAAGATCGCGGGGAGGTGTCGCGCAATGGCTCGCGATCTCTGGACTGGATGGGGGTTCCTCTGAAAGTGGGGAATCATACGTTCGGAGCGCTGGTGGTGCAGACGTATTCGAAAAATATTCGTTATGGCGAACGGGACAAAGAAATACTGACGTTTGTGGCGCGGCAGCTGGCAAGCGCGGTCGAGATCAAGCGGAATGAGCAGGCGCTGCGGCGATCGGAGGCGAGGTACCGGTCGCTGGTGCAGAGCTCGGTTTATGGAATCTATCGGTCGAGCTTGGAGGGAAGATTTCTGGATGTGAATCCGGCACTGATCACGATGCTGGGTTACGGGTCGGCGGAAGAAGTGCTATTGCTCGATCCCGAGAAGGATGTGTTTGCCCTTTGCGAAGAGCACAAGCGACTGGTGGAGGAGTTCCGTAACACCGGCCGGCTGGATGGGATTGAAGTGAAGTGGAAGCGGAAGGATGGCAGCACGATTACCGTGCGGATCAGCGGGCGAGCGGTGACAAGCGAAGATGAGCCGGCCGATGTGCTGGAAGCGATCGCGGAGGATGTGACGGAACGCCGGGCGCTGGAAGAGCAGTTCCGGCAGGCGCAGAAGATGGAGGCGGTGGGACGCCTGGCGGGGGGCGTGGCGCATGATTTTAACAATCTGCTAATGGTGATCAGCGGGTATGCGGAGGTGATCCTTGCCACACTTTCCGAAGTTCATCCGCTAACGGAGAAAGCGAAGGCGATCCAGCAGGCGGCGGACCGGGCGACCACGCTGACGCGGCAATTGCTGGCTTTCAGCCGCAAGCAGCTGCTGGAATTGAAGGTCGTGGACGTGAACGCGATCGTATCCGATATGGAACGATTGCTGCGGCCCTTGATTGGTGAAAACGTCGAACTGCTGGCGCGATTGACGCCAGAAGCCGGCTACACGCGCGCGGATGCTGGGCAGCTGGAACAGGTCCTTATGAACCTTGTGGTGAATGCGAAGGATGCGATGCCCGACGGGGGGAGGCTCACGATTCAAACCCAGCACGTGGTGTTCGATCAGAGCCATCGGCGCGGGCAGACGTTCATCCGTCCGGGGAATTACGTTCTGTTGTCGGTGAGCGATACCGGAATGGGGATGGATCGGGAGACGCAGTCGCGGATCTTTGAACCATTCTTCACGACCAAGGAGAAGGGCAAAGGGACCGGGCTGGGGCTCTCGACCGTGTACGGCATCGTGAAGCAGAGCGGCGGATACGTCACCGTGCAGAGTGAGAAAGGGAGGGGCAGCACGTTTCACATCTACCTGCCGCAGGTCGAGGGCAGTGCCGAGCAGCAGACTGTGCCCGTGGCGCGTGCTGCGGCCGGAGGAACGGAGACGATTCTGCTGGTAGAAGATGAAGACTCCGTGCGCCAACTGGTGCGAGACACGCTGGAGTCGAAGGGTTACAAAGTGGTCGAAGCGGAAAATGGGGAAAACGGCTTGCAAGCCGCCACGCAGCACGAGGGCAAGATTGATCTGGTTATCACGGATGTGGTGATGCCGGGAATGGGCGGTAGGGAGATGGTAGAGCAGCTTGTGAAAACGCGCCCGCAGACGAAATTTTTGTACCTTTCTGGTTACACCGAAGAGGCAATTCTCAATGGTGGTGTTCTCAATGGGACCGCCTTCCTGCAGAAGCCTTTTACACTCCAGAGCCTTACGCGCAAAGTTCGCGAAATGCTGGGCTAGCGATCCACAACGAACGTGGTTTTATTCTGCTGCCAAGCAGGATGAAGATGCTTGCCTTGGCAGTGCCTCTTCGTTAGCAACTCAAGCCCAAACGAATGTAACTTTTCGCTGCGACAAGAGTCCTATAATTGCATACAAAAGGCGCATGCCTGGCCAAGCGCCGGAGATTGTGGGGTTCGCCTATGCTGATCAAAAAAGCGCCGGATATCCGTTCCTCGGAGATCACCCCGAAAGGCATGTATCTCAACCGTCGGACTTTTCTCATGACTGCCGCAATGGCCGGGGCTGCCGGTACGGCGGGGATCGGGCTACGAGAACTCGGGTCGCCGTCCGTTACCGCTTTTGCGGGGAACAAGATTGACGGAATCAAAAAGAGTCCGTTCAGCACGACCGAGACTGTCACACCTTATAAAGACGTCACCCACTACAACAACTATTACGAGTTCGGAACGGAGAAGGACGAGCCGGCCGAGGAGGCGAAGAATTTCCGCACCCGGCCTTGGAAGGTGAAGATCGAGGGGCAGGTGGCGAAGAAGCAGGAACTGGATATCGACACGATCCTGAAGATGGCTTCGCCGGAGGAGAGGATTTATCGGCATCGTTGCGTGGAGGGATGGTCGATCGTAGTGCCTTGGATTGGCTTCTCGCTGAGCGAGCTGATCAAACAAGTGAATCCGACGGGGAAGGCGAACTATGTGGAATTCACTACGCTTTACGATCCGGGCCAGATGCCGGGGCAGCGCAGAAATGTTTTGGAGTGGCCCTATGTCGAAGGACTGCGGATGGATGAGGCGATGAATCCGTTGACGCTGCTGTGCTTTGGGATGTATGGCGAGGAGCTGCCGAATCAGGATGGAGCGCCGCTGCGTATTGTGATTCCCTGGAAATATGGATTCAAGAGCGCGAAGGCTATCGTAAAGATCAAGTTCACGGAGAAGCAGCCGCAGAATACGTGGAATATCTCGGCGCCGCAGGAGTATGGGTTCTATGCCAACGTGAACCCCAACGTGGACCACCCGCGCTGGAGCCAGGCGAAGGAGCGGCGGCTGGGAGAGTTCTTCAAACGGCCAACGCTGATGTTCAATGGATATGGCGACCAGGTGGCGAGCATGTACAGCGGGATGGATTTGAGGAAGAATTTCTAAAGGCAGGGATTTCGGGGTAAGACTTTTGGAGCATCACCGATGCGGGCAACATGCAAGGATTCATCGCCTTCGCTCAAGATGACATGGTTGAGCGATTGCTTGTACGCGCAACTGGTCCCCAGTTCCGGATCCCCAGCCCCTGACCTTCAGAACCTGATTTGACGCTGCGTTATTTCAAACCCGTTATTTTTCTGGCATGCCTGGTCCCGCTGGCCCTACTGGTGTGGCGAGGGTTTCATGCGGAGCTCGGGGCGAACCCCATTGAGACCATCACGCATGGGACTGGTGACTGGACGCTGAGGTTTCTCCTGATCACGTTATCGGTCAGTCCGCTTCGAAAGATCACACGGCAATATTGGCTGATTGGATTGCGACGGATGTTCGGGCTGTTCGCGTTTTTTTATGGAACGCTGCACCTGATGACTTACGTTTGGCTGGACAAATTCTTCGATGTACATGAAATGCTTCACGACATCGGGAAACGCCGTTTCATTACGGCTGGATTGACGGCCTTCGGGTTGATGCTCCCGCTGGCGCTCACTTCGACGAAGTGGTCGATCCGCAAGCTGGGCGGAAAGCGCTGGCAGGCCTTGCATCGACTCATTTACGCATCTGCCGTGGCGGGAGTAATCCATTATTTATGGCTGGTGAAAGCGGATCGCCGCAAGCCGCTGGAATATGGCATGGTGCTTGGAGCTTTGCTGTTGTTTCGCGCGGTGCTTTGGGGTGCCGCGAAAGTGAAGCCCTCTTCGGCGCGCGTTCCGGCAAAGGTGCAGATTTCCCAAAACTAGGGCGATCGTGTGAACTAAGTTCAGAAGGAATCGTTCTCCTCAGGGGCTGAAGTCCACATCCTCATTGGGCATGAGCGGCGCGGCTTGAGGCAGCCCTCTTTCAAAACCGATTTGTGCGCCAGTCTTTCATCAAATCCTCAGTTCCCGGTATGGAACGAACTCACCAGTGATCTCCTGCCGTTTCGAAAAATTCATCGTTCATGGATTGTCAGCTTGCGAGTTTGGGGCATAGCCTAGACGAAGGAGTGATCTATGAGCATCGTTGAAGCAAGCATTCCAGCCGAGATCCAGGAAATCACGCCCTATGCTCCGACTCGATCGACGATCAGCGCGAAGCCGCTGAGCGAAGAGGAACTGCACAAAATCGAAACCTACTGGCGCGCCTGCAACTATCTCAGCCTGGGAATGATTTATCTCCAGGAGAATCCACTGCTCGAAGAGCCGCTGCGGCCCGAGCACATCAAGAACCGGTTGCTGGGACACTGGGGGTCAAGCCCGGGGCTCTCGTTCATGTACGTGCATTTGAACCGGCTGATCAAGAAATATGACCTGGACATGATTTTTCTCGCCGGCCCTGGCCATGGGGCGCCCGGAGTGCTGGGCCCGGGATATCTGGAAGGAACGTATTCGGAGATTTATCCGGAGAAGAGCCTGGATCCGGAGGGGCTGCGCGAGTTCTTCAAGCAGTTCTCCTTTCCTGGAGGAATTGGGAGTCATTGCACGCCGGAAACTCCGGGATCGATACATGAAGGCGGAGAGCTGGGCTACGTTCTGTCGCATGCTTGCGGCGCAGCTTTTGATAATCCGGAGCTGATCGTGGCAGCGGTGGTGGGAGATGGCGAATCGGAAACAGGCCCGCTGGCTACTTCGTGGCATATCAATAAATTCTTGAATCCGTCGCGGGACGGGGCGGTTTTGCCTATCCTGCATTTGAACGGATACAAGATCGACAATCCCACGCTGCCGGCGCGGATTACGCATGAGGAGTTAGAGAATCTTTTCCGCGGGTATGGCTGGACTCCTTACTTTGTGGAGGGGCACGACATCGATAGCATGCATCAGGCGATGGCGGGCACGGTAGAGCACTGCGTTCAGGAGATTCGCGAGCATCGCCAGGCTGCGCGGCAGCGAGGTGTGTTGACGCGTCCGCGGTGGCCGATGATTGTCCTGCGATCGCCGAAAGGTTGGACCGCGCCGCGCGAGGTAGGTGGGCATTATCTGGAGGGATTCTGGCGGGCACACCAGGTACCGCTCCCGGGAGCGAAGAAGGATCCGGTGCAGCTGCAGATTTTGGAGAAGTGGATGCGCGAGCAGAAGCCGGAGCAATTTTTCGATGGCGAGGGCAAGCTGGCGCCGGTATTCCGGGAACTGGCCCCGACGGGCACAAGGAGGATGAGCGCGAATCCGCATGCCAATGGCGGACGACTCAAGAAATCTCTGCGCCTGCCGGATTTCCGCAATTATGCGACGTCCGTCGACCGGCCGGGGAAATCGCAAGCCGAAAACACGCGGCCGCTAGGCATGATGCTGGCGGATGCGATGCGGATGAATCCGCACAATTTCCGCGTTTTTGGGCCGGATGAAACCACGTCGAACAAGCTCGACGCGATTTATGCGGCTACGAAGAAATTCTGGATTGAAGAGCGATTTCCGGAAGATCAGGACGGCGGCAATCTCGCTGTGGACGGCCGGGTGATCGAGATGCTGAGCGAACACACGCTCGAAGGCATGCTCGAAGGCTATCTTCTGAGCGGGCGGCACGGATTCTTCTCGTCTTACGAAGCATTTGTGCACATCATCGATTCCATGTTCAACCAGTACGCGAAATGGCTGGAGATCTGTAGCCATCTCTCCTGGCGTGAATCAATTGCCTCGCTGAATCTTTTGATCACCTCCACGGTGTGGCGGCAGGATCACAACGGATTTACGCACCAGGATCCGGGATTTCTGGATGTGGTGGTGAACAAGAGCGCGCGGGTTACCCGGATCTATCTTCCGCCCGATGTGAACTGCCTGCTTTCGGTGGCCGATCACTGCCTGCGCAGCCAGAACTATGTGAACGTGATCGTCTCTGATAAGCAGAGGCATTTGCAGTATCTCAACCTGGACGCGGCGATCATTCATTGCACGAAAGGAATTGGGATCTGGGATTGGGCCAGCAATGATGAGTCCGGAGAACCGGACGTGGTCATGGCTTCTGCGGGCGATATTCCTACCCAAGAGGCGCTGGCGGCGACGGCGATGCTGCGAAAAGAATTTCCGGATTTAAAAATTCGCTTTATCAATGTTGTCGATCTTTTCAAGCTGCAGCCAACCAGCGAGCATCCGCATGGGTTGCCGGATCGGGACTTTGACTCGCTATTCACGGTCGACAAGCCGGTGATGTTCAATTTCCACGGGTATCCGCAGCTGATTCATCGGCTCGCTTATCGCCGCACGAATCATCCGAACATTCATGTGCGCGGATATAAAGAGCAGGGGAACATCAACACACCGTTGGAACTGGCGATCAAGAACAACGTCGACCGGTTCAGCCTGGCGATGGACGTGGTGGATCGCGTGCCGCGATTGCAGAAAATCGGCGGTCATGCGAAGGAGCGCTTCCTGAATCAGCAAATTGAGTGCAGCAACTACGCGCACCAGTACGGGATTGATAAGCCGGACGCGGCGGAGTGGGTCTGGCCGTACTAGATTCCTTGTGACGCGACTCCCATGTCTCGCAAAAATGAGCGGGACATAGGGCACCCACTTGACCGTATTGCCGGCGGGATTCTTCGCTTTACTCTCGGGATGACAATAGTGAAGCCGGGTTTTAGGAGGGATGCGGCACGCCTTCGATCACTCTGACTGTATCGCGAGCGATGAGGAGTTCTTCGTCCGTCGGGATCGCGTAGGCTTGCAGCTTTGAATCTTCGGTTGAGATCTTGGCTTCTTTGCCGGTCGCATCTTCATTTCTCTTGTTATCAAGACGAAGGCCGGCCCATTCAATGCCGCAGCAGATGCGGGCGCGCACATCCGGCGAATTCTCGCCAATACCTCCGGTGAACACGATGGCATCGGCTCCACCCATGGCGGCGAGGTACGACCCAATGTACTTGCGGGCACGATAGCAGAAAATTTCGATAGCGAGGCGAACGCGGCGATCGTCGTGTTCTTTCAACTCTGCCTGCAGTTCGCGCATATCGTTGGTGAGGCCGGAGACTCCGAGCAGGCCTGACTGCGTGTTGAGCAGCGTTTCGACTTCCGACGACGACATTCCTTCGCGCCGTGCGATTACGCCCACGATGGCTGGATCAAGATCGCCGGAGCGCGTTCCCATCACCAAGCCTTCGAGCGGAGTCATGCCCATTGAGGTGTCGATGGAGTTTCCCGCCTTGATCGCAGCGGCCGAGCAGCCATTTCCGAGGTGCAACGTGATGATGTTGGTCTGCTGACGCGTGAGTCCGCGCAGAGCGCGATAGCGGAACGCTACGTAACGATGGGATGTTCCGTGGAAGCCATAGCGGCGGATCCGCAGCCGGCGGTAGAGGTGATAAGGAACGGCATAGAGATACGCCTGCTCAGGAATTGACTGATGAAATGCCGTATCGAAGACGGCGACCTGGGGAATGTTTTTGCCGAAGATGTCGCGGGCGGCAGCGATGCACTTGATGTTGTTAGGGTTGTGCAGCGGTGCGAGATCGATGCAGTCTTCGATTCCTTTCAAAACTCTGTCGTCAATGAGCGCAGATTCCTTGAATTGCTCGCCGCCGTGAACGACGCGGTGTCCCACAGCATGCAAATCGGCAGTGCTTTTGACTTCCGTGATGCCAGATTGATCTGAAGCGATGTAACGCACGAGGTAATCGAGAGCGGCGGTGAGATCGCGTAGCGAGGCGGTAAAGCGGCGCGCAGGTTCGTTGCGATGCTGGACTTGCAGGATCGCCTCTCCGCCGATGTCCTCCACTTCTCCCCGACAGATCCGGTCGTCTCGATCTCTGTTAATTCGATCCAGGTCGGTCGCGATGATTTGGAACTTGAGGCTGGAACTTCCGGAGTTGAGAACGAGAACGTTCATTGCAACGCCTTTCTAAGAGCAGCGGAGCATTAGTAAAGATAAGCTTTGACGCGCGTCGAGGGCAAAAAAGGATGAAGGGGTCCCGGGCAAAAAATTGACCACAGAGGCACGAGGAACACCGGGGTATTACCGGGGATCACTTGTCATTGGGTGCGAATGCGAGCAGCACATTTCCACCAATTGCGTTGTTGTAGCCGGCGTTAGCGTAGACCATGCCGGCGACAGCAGTGGGGCCGGCGCCATTCAAGGATCCACCGCGGGCAGGAACGCCGTTGACTGTCTGGTAGTCGCGCACCGTGTCAAAGTCCCAGATGACTGTGCCGTCGTTTGCATCGTAAGCGCGCAGATGGCCATCAAGGGATCCGGCGAAAACGACTCCCGGAATGACCGTGGGCGGAGCCATCTGGGCAGCACTGCAGCCGAATTGGCCGATACAGGCGGGTTTTGGCGGAGGTGCGAACCAGGCTTGCTTTCCCGTGCGGACATCGAGAGCGAAGAGTCCGCCACCGGACTCGGGCTTGGCGTCATCCCAGTCGGAGAGCGTGAAATAGGCGGTCGTGGAATCGGCCGCGCCACCCCACTGAATGCCTCCGAGCGGACCCCCATGACCTAGCGTTTTTTCCCAAAGCACCTTGCCATTACGGTCTGGATCGAGCGCATAGACGGCGCCAGATTTCTGCGCGAGCAGAAGAATGTCGTGCCCGCCCTTCGAATGGAGAAGCGGGGGAGCTCCAAAATCGAAGTCATCGCCGCGCCTTTCCGGACAGTTATTTTTCTGTTCTGCCACACAGCCGATATTCCACAAATCGTCAGGCGTAAACTGACGCGACCACAGGAGTTTTCCCGTATCCATGTTCATGGCGAGAACAGCGTCGGAGGTCCGGCTGGGCGGATCGGAGTAGTTGTTTCCAGTGGCTACATAAATGATGCGACGCTTTAAATCTGCGGTCGGGGACGACCAGACGGCGGCGCCCGAAGGTCCCCAGAACTGCACGCCCGCCGCCGTTTTTCGGGTGGGTTGTGGGGCGTGGTCGATGGTATACGATTTCCAGATTGGCTTGCCTGTCTTGGCGTCGAGTGCGACGACGCTGCCACGGAAAGTGCAGCAGGGATATTTCGGATCGGCTGCGGCGCCTTCTTCTCCGGAAGAGATAGGAACATAGAGGCGCGAGCCAACCAGCAATGGCGAGCCGGTGATGCGGGCGGCCACATGCGATTCGGGGTGCGCTTTCCAGATGACTGTGCCGTCGGCCGCAGAAAGCGAATAGATGTTTCCGTTGGTATCGCCAAAGAACACGGATTTGCCGTTGTTCCCGATCGACACCGCAGTCTTCACGGTCGCTGGAGCTTTGAACTTCCACCACATGCATCCGGTGGCGGCGTCCAGCGCATAGACGGTACCGTCTTCGCTGCCAACGAAAAGCCTGCCTGCATATGAAGTCGGCTGGCCATAAGTGGCGGAGGCGCCGGGAAATCCGAACGCCCATTTCAATTTCAATTTTTTGACCTGATCGCTGGTGAGGGCGGCTGCCTGGGCAGACTGAAAGCGGGTGTTATGTGAGTCGACGCCCCATCCGTTCCAGATCGGCGGATTGGGAGGAGGATCGAGGTCACGCGCGCAGACACCAGACATCTTGACGGTGGCAGAAAGCGTGGGGGATCCGAGATAGTCTGCCACAGCATGTCGCTGAGCCTTGCTAAGCCAGGCTCCCTCCCATCTCATCTTTCCGGTTTCAAGAGCGGCCAGAATGGAATCGCGCGACATCTGTCGCAAACCGTCTGGGAGCGGAGCGTTGGAGCCGCTATCAATGCGGTGGCAAACCGCGCATTTCTTCCCAAAAATGGCGGCACCATCCGGAGGCGCGGCGGCACGCTTGGAAGTACAGCCTGCCATAACGAGCGTCAGCACGACACAGACAGCATGTACATTCTTCATCTTCATACGATCGGGCAGACCTGTTTTTGTCGCCTCCGCTCGCCTAGTTAGATGGTAAAAGACGGGTGTCTCGGGCAGACGTAAAGAGTGGTGAGGAAAAGTAAAGTTTTCTCAAGCGCGCTCATGCTGGGAACAGGTGCAATTTTCCTCGGAACATCCCCCCTAAAGCCCTGATTAGATGATTGTTTTCGATCCGTGGTTGGATTAACTCAACCATTTTACCGAAAAATCAGGAAGTGCGTCCCCTCGGGTGGAGTACACGATGGGGACTTCACTCGCTTCCAGCGGTTCGACGGCATCCTACCGAGGCAATGAGCTGACCAGCTTGGCTTCGGGAAGTTCGCTTTTCGTTTCGCCGTATACGTTTATATGTTCGAGTTCGCGGAGATGGTCGTACCAAGTGAACTTCAAAATCACCGAGGTGACCACAACCACCGCCATCGTGACCGCGGCGCGCCCTAACTTCCACGTCACCGCATACATGGGCACGACCACCAGCGCAACCTGCCAAATCATGCCGATGGCAATGTTGAACATATCGCGCCAGAAGTCCCGGTTCGGCTGAAACGAAGGGTCTTCCTCTTGCACTTTCTTCAGGACGGGTCCCCAGAACCCCCAAGGCCGCACCCGGCGATAGAAATCTTTGAGCACTTCCTCGTCTTCGGGTGCGCTCAGGTAGGTTCCGGCAAAACAGCCTACGAGTGAAAAGATGAACACGAGAGCGAAGCTGACCGAAACGTCGAGGTTGATGGAATGAGCATGGGCGAAATTCTGCAGGGCATCGTTCTTGCTGAGTAACGGAGGAATCGTCAGCGCGGAGCCCATTCCGGCTACCATGCCCCAGAAATAGCCGTACCCGTTAAAGCGCCACCAGTACCACTTCAAAACGTTGGAGGCGGTGTAGCCTCCCCACAGCGCGGTCACAATCCAGATGACCACGTTGTTCACGCTGGTCACATACCATCCGATCAAAACGCCGAGCAGAACAACTGCGAACGAACTCAGGTAGCTGAGTCGCACATAGGTCTTCGCGCTGGCTTGCGGATTAATGAAGCGCTTGTAAATATCATTCACGAAGTAGGGAGGCGCGGCATTGACGGTCGCGGCGAAGTTGCTCATGTACGCAGCGAGCAGACCAGCAATCAGCACACCTAATAATCCAGCGGGCACAAACAATGCCAAAGCCGAGGGCAAAATGCGTTCAAAATCCATGTTCGTGCCCATGCTACGGATCTGATCGCTGAAGAAGACAAGAGCGAGGACGGTAAGGCCGGTAGTCAGGAAATATCGCGGGAAGGTAAGCACTAGGTTGACCCAGCCGCTCATCATTGACGCCTCTCGGGGATTGCGGGCAGATAGCACGCGCTGCATGTCGTAGTTCGGAGCAGGTCCCGCCGCGCTGACCAGCATTCCTTTGAAGAGCAGCATCAGGATCAAGAATCCGAATAAACCGTAACCGTCCTGCGCAATTTTCGTATTGGCAGAAGGCACGAGGTTGGACCAGTCCAATCCCAGATGCCAATTGACAAATACACTGTCCCACCCGGCGGGGACGAAATGCTGCAGCACACCGGGAGCGACGCGCATCATGGCAATCGTTCCCACGGCGAAAGAGGCGACCGACAGGATGCAGAACTGCATCACCTCAGTGATCACCACGCTGAACATGCCGCCCTTGATCACGTAAATTGTGGTGATCGCAATCAGCAGCAGCGCGTATTCATTCACGCTGAGATGCCAGGGCAGAAATGTCGCGGCGAACTTTCCGATACCTTTGAACCCGTAAGTGAAGAATCCAATGATGCTGATAAAGGCGTAGATGACAACGATGACGTGGGCCAATTGCGCACCGCGGCCTTTGCCGAAGCGAGTCTGGATCCACTCCGCGCCTGTCATCACATTCGACCGCCGCAGCCAGCTTGAAAGATAGACCATCAGGAAAACCTGGTTGAATGTCGGCCAGAGCCAGGGAATCCAAACGCTTTTTAATCCATACACAAACATCCAGTAGACCAGCAGCATCGTTCCGCTGATATCGAACATGCCGGAAGCGTTGGACACGCCGAGCACGTACCAAGGCAAAAGATTTCCGCCGAGGAAGTACGCCTTGATATCGCGCGAGGCGCGGTGCGATACCCAATAGCCGACTAAAACCGAGGAAACCAGATAGGCGAGGATGATGGCGATGTCGATCGAATGAAGATGCACGCTGCACCTCAACAAAAACACCTGCCGCAGGTTTGCTGGGAGGACTGCGGTCAGTCTGAACGAGCACACCTCTCCGGTTACTTCCGAACGAGGTCCGGAAATGCCGTACCATATCTACATCGAAAACTTGCAGAAAGCCACAAGAAAATCGATATACTAAGCAGTCCCCTGCCGGGCAGTTTCGGTTGGAGCAATCCCATGAAATACGGATACTTCGACGACGCACGTCGCGAATACGTCATTACGCAACCGGACACGCCCCTTCCGTGGATCAATTATCTGGGATGCCAGGCTTATTTTGGAATTATTTCGAATACTGCAGGCGGTTACTCGTTCTATCGTGATGCGCGTCTGCGGCGCTTGACTCGTTATCGCTACAACAACGCTCCGTTTGATTTTGGTGGTCGCTATTTGTATGTGCGGGATAACTCGACCGGTGAGTTCTGGTCGCCATCATGGCAGCCGACGCGGAAAAAGCTGGAACATTATTCGTGCCGCCACGGGATGGGCTATACGGTCATCACCTCGCAACACAACGGGGTTGAGGCCAGCACGCGTTATTTCGTTCCGCTAGGCGAGAACCTTGAAATCTGGCAACTCACCCTCCGCAATCACGGCGAAAACTCTATAGACCTTTCGCTGTTCTCTCTCGTGGAGTTTTGCTTGTGGGACGCGCAGGACGATTCCACCAACTTTCAAAGAAATTTCAGTATCGGCGAGGTGGAAGTCGAGAATGGAGTGATCTACCACAAAACCGAGTATCGCGAACGCCGCAACCACTTTGCTTATTTCGCCTGCTCGGAGCCGCTGACTGGATTCGATACTCAGCGGGACATTTTTCTCGGTCCTTACCGCGGTTGGGACAATCCGGCAGTGGTCGAAGGCGGGCACTCGTGCAATTCCACGGCGCATGGATGGGCTCCCATCGGTTCGCACCATATCCAATTGACACTGGATCCCGGCGAATCCCGCCAAGTCATCTTCGTTCTGGGATACCAGGAGAATCCTCGCGATCAGAAGTTCGATCCTCCGGATTCTCAAGTGCTGAACAAGAAGCGGGCGAAATGTGTGCTCTCGCGGTATCTCCTTCCCGCAACTACTGACGCCGCATTCGATAAACTGCGGGCTTACTGGGACGATTTGCTGAGCATCTGTCAGGTCGACACTCCCGATGTTCACACGAATCGAATGGTGAACATCTGGAATGCATATCAGTGCATGGCGACGTTCAACATTTCGCGTTCGGCCTCGTTCTACGAATCCGGCATAGGCCGTGGGCTCGGTTTTCGCGATTCGAACCAAGATCTGCTTGGCTTCGTGCACATGGTGCCAGCGCGGGCCCGCGAGCGCATTCTCGATCTCGCAGCCACGCAGTTGCCCACCGGCGGCGCCTATCATCAATATCAGCCGCTCACCAAGCGGGGGAACAACGACGTCGGCGGCGGATTCAATGATGACCCGCATTGGCTAATTCTTGGTGTAGCCGCTTATATCAAGGAGACTGGCGACTGGAGAATCCTCGACGAGTTGGTGCCCTACGACAACGAGCCCGGGTCGGAAGCGCCGCTCTACGGCCACCTGCAACGCAGCTTCCGCTACACTCTCGATCGATTGGGACCGCATGGCCTGCCCTTAATAGGACGCGCGGATTGGAATGATTGCCTGAATTTGAACTGCTTCTCGGACTCGCCGGGGCAATCCTTCCAGACGACCACGAACAAAGACGGCAAAATCGCGGAGTCGGTCTTCATCGCTGGATTATTCGTGCTCTCCGGTTGTGAGCTGGCGGAAATTGCCCGGCGGCGGGGCCTTCAATCCGACGCGTCCTGCTATCTCTCCGAAGTCGAGAAAATGAAAAAGGCCATCCATGAGCATGGATGGGATGGCGAGTGGTTTCTACGCGCTTACGATGACTTTGGGCGAAAGGTTGGATCAAAGGAAAACAGCGAAGGCAAAATCTTCATTGAGACGCAGGGATTCTGCACTCTTGCCGGCGTTGGACTAGAAGACGGGCGCGCCGCACAGGCACTCGCGTCCACTCGGAAACATCTTGCGACTCGCCATGGGATCGTGTTGCAACAGCCCGCTTTTACGAAGTACTACCTCGAACTGGGCGAGATTTCATCGTATCCGCCTGGCTATAAAGAGAATGCGGGTATTTTTTGCCATAACAATCCCTGGATCATGATTGGTGAGACACGCGTGGGCAACGGCGATGGCGCGCACCAGTACTACACGTTGATTAATCCCTCCGCCCGTGAGGAGATCAGCGAGATTCACCGTTGCGAGCCTTACGTGTATGCGCAGATGATCGCTGGCCGCGACGCGGCCACGCACGGAGAAGCGAAGAACTCCTGGCTGACCGGTACTGCTGCCTGGAATTACCATGCGATTACGCAATGGATCCTCGGTATTCGCACCAGCTATGACGGATTGTTGATCGATCCAGTCATCCCTGAGCACTGGCGCGGATTCAGAGCGATTCGAAAATTCCGCGGAGTGATTTATGAAATTGACGTGGAACGCGCAGGCGAAGGCAGGAAGCTTTGCTTGCACGTGGACGGCGTTTCAGTGCCGGGAAACCTGATTCCAATCCCTTCGAATGGCGCGCAAAAAGTCGTCGTGAAAGCGACTTTCCATTAAGATTCCTGTTCCACCCTTTCAAACTTATGACCTACGTCGCCGCCGCTTCGCGCTACGAAAAAATGCAGTATCGCCGTTGTGGGCGCAGTGGATTATTGCTGCCCGCCATCTCGCTTGGTCTTTGGCACAACTTCGGCGGAGTCGATCCCATTGAAAACGGCCGTGCCATGCTCCGGCGGGCATTCGACCTCGGCATCACACATTTCGATCTAGCCAACAATTATGGGCCGCCGTATGGATCCGCCGAAGAAACCTTCGGGCGCATCCTGCACTCCGACTTCGCTTCCTATCGCGATGAGTTGATCATCAGCACCAAGGCTGGCTGGGACATGTGGCCTGGTCCCTATGGCGATTGGGGCTCACGCAAGTATCTGTTGGCCAGCCTGGATCAAAGTTTGCGGCGGATGCGTCTGGATTACGTCGATATTTTCTATTCCCACCGCGCCGATCCCAACACACCGGTGGAAGAAACCATGTCGGCGCTGGACTACGCGGTCCGTTCGGGGAAAGCGCTCTATGCCGGGATTTCCAGCTACGATCCCGTGCAGACTGAGGCTGCCGCCGCGGCGCTGCGCCAGATGGGCACGTCCTGTTTGATCCATCAGCCGAACTATTCGATGTTCGAGCGAACGCCGGAGCGCGGGTTGTTCGATGTGCTGCAGAAACAAGGGATCGGCTGCATTGCTTTTTGCCCGCTGGCGCAAGGTTTGCTGACCGATCGCTATCTGAATGGCATCCCCGTGGACTCACGCGCAGGTAAGCCGAATACGTACCTCAGCAAAAACGATGTGAAGGACCGCGACTTGGCCAAAATCCGGGCTCTCAGCGAGTTGGCGCGGACTCGGGGACAATCAGTTGCGCAGTTGGCGCTTGCATGGGTTTTACGCGATCCTCGAGTCACCAGCGCCCTGATTGGAGCCAGCCGGGTCGAACAAATTGAGCAGAACGTGGCGGCGCTCGACAGGCTGCAATTCACCCCTGGGGAACTCGAGAAGATCGAACAGATTCTTGGCTAGAGCCTGGGGGGTCTGATGAGTTGAGTGGAGATCACCGTGTCCGGAAACAATCAGGTGAAGAAGATCGGATCCAGCCAGATCAATATCGGCCGCAGTTAAAGCTCTGAACCTGCACAAGCAAGCCAAACAAAACAGATCTGTGATCAACCGGCGAGATCGGTCTCGCGTGATATGGTACGCTTCTGCTCCGATGCCGGGTTCGACCACGCGATTTCGTGTCACTGCCGCCAGCGATTCGTCGTTGCTGGTGGAATTCGGAAGCGAAATTTCGCAGGATGCGCACGAGCAGGTCCTCTCTCTATTCCAGGTATTGCTGTCGGAAAGAGAAGCTCGAATTCGGAATCTGCATCCTGCTTACGCTTCTCTACTCATTGATTTCGATCCCCTGCAAATCACGCACGAGGATTTGGGTTCGCATGTGCAGAAGTTCATCGACCTCGGCCCACCGTCGGCAGAGGGACCGGGCCGCTCAATAGAGATTCCAGTTTGTTACGACGCGGAGTTTGGGCCGGATCTTCCCTCGGTAGCTGAACACAATAGAATTTCGATCGAAGAGGTGATTCGCCTTCACACGTCCGTGACCTATCACGTCTACTTCCTGGGATTTTCTCCGGGCTTCGCTTACCTGGGAGGACTTCCGCCGCAGCTGCGCACGCCTCGCCTTGCTACTCCGAGAAGCCGTGTGGCGGCAGGATCAGTGGGAATAGCCGGCGAGCAGACTGGTGTTTACCCGCTTGAGTCACCGGGCGGCTGGCGACTGATTGGACGCACGCCCTCGCGAATGTTCGACGCGAGTGCGAATTCTCCCAGTCTGTTGCAACCAGGAAACAGCGTACGGTTCTCCGCCATCGACCGCTCATCATTCGATAAATCGCTGCCTCGCCTCTAACGCAATGACCATCTCTGTTCTTGATCCCGGCTTTGCGACTACCGTGCAAGATCTTGGCCGGTATGGATGCGCACACCTGGGAATCTCACCTTCCGGCGCAGCTGATTCGTTGGCGTTTCGAACAGCAAATCTGATGGTGGGCAATCACGAAAATGCCCCCGCACTGGAGATGACTCTCTCGGGAGTGAGATTGAAGTTCGGTGAATCGGCCGTTATTTCGATCGCGGGAGCAGAGTGTTCCTTTGAGATCGATGGAAATCCGGTCTCTCGCCGACAAGCGGTTCAGATCGGATCAGGGGCGGTCCTGAAGTGTGGTCGAATGAGCAACGGCGTGCGGACGTATCTGGCTGTGCAAGGCGGATTCGATGTCCCGCTCGTACTGGGGAGCGCATCTACAAACATGGTGGCCCGGTTCGGCGGAGTGCAAGGACGTATGCTGCGCAAAGGGGACCAGTTGCAGATAGGAACCTTGCCCGTCCGGAAAGCACGAGTGCTGGATGTCGAGAACATGCCGCGCAGCGGGATCACGGGAGAAACTACGTTCCGGGTTACTCGCGGGGTACAGCAGGAGTGGTTTGCTGCGGATGCCTTGCTGACTTTTTTTTCGCAGCCGTTCAAAGTAACTGAGCAGTGCGGTCGTACGGGGATACGACTGGTCGGCGAAAGAATAGCTGCCCTCAATACCTCACAATTGCTCACCGATGGGATTCCGCTTGGAGCAATACAGGTTCCACCAGAAGGGCAGCCAATTATCCTATTCGTGGATCAGCAGACCACGGGCGGGTATCCGAAGATCGCAAACGTGATTGCGGCCGACATGCATCTGGTGGGACAGTTACGACCGCAGGACGTGGTACGCTTCCGGGAGGTTTCGATCAGTGAAGCGGTGCACTTGCTCCGCGAACAGGAAAACTGGCTCAAGCGATTTTCGAGAGAGTGAGTGATGACGGAACGGTACATCGATCTTAATGCGGATCTTGGGGAATCTCCCGAGGCCCTAGCAAGCGGAGCCGATCTTGAGCTGATGCGGTTCATCACATCCGCCAACATTGCTTGTGGCGGACATGCCGGCGACGATTCGACGATGCAGCAAACCCTCAGGGCCGCCCAGGATTGCGATGTTGCGGTGGGGGCGCATCCCAGCTATCGCGATCGGGCGAACTTCGGTCGCATCGTCATGTCAATTTCACCCCAAGAGATCGAAGCCACGGTGCGCGACCAGATTAGCCGCCTTACTGAGATTGCCGAGGGGCTCGGGATGCATCTGATCCACGTAAAACCGCATGGCGCGCTGTATCACGCGGCACGAGATCGGCAGATTGCGGAGGCGATCGGGAGCGCCGTGATCTCGATCGACCGTCACCTCGTCATGGTTGGTCAAGCTGGTTCGCCTACCCTGAGTCACTGGCGCGCAATTGGGCTCGAAACTGCCGGCGAGGGCTTTGCCGACCGAGCCTACGAGCGCGACGGCACTCTGCGGAACCGCAATCTTGCCGGCGCGTTATTGCACACGCCCGAAGAGGCAGCCCAGCAAGCATTGGAGATCGCCTTACATCGTCGCGCTATCACTCAGGACGGTTATGAAATTCCCGTGCCGGCTGAGACGCTTTGTATCCACTCGGACACCCCCAACGCAAGCGCGATTGCACAGGAAGTGAGAAGCCGACTCAATCAGGCGGGTCTTCGGGTGGTTCGGTTAGCGAGGCGAAAACCCTCGATTCAACCAATTGAGGGGCCCCCACAACCACAATCTGGTCGGCTACCATAGCGGACTTTGCTGGGCCCGTCAATGCGACCTTGGTGGGGGAAGTTGACGAGGCCTCCGCAAAATCTCGCACGGCCGCATTTCTGATCCCAGGTTTTGCACATTCCCATGCAGCGGGGCCCGGGCTTCACCGCTGTGACCCCTTTCCTTCCGAAGTGTCGCGTTACCTGATGAGATCCAAAACGGCTTCCTGCGCCCGTCACTTCAAGGAGTGGAAATTTATGAGGAGTAACTACAAACAGGTCTTCCTGGGGATGCTTGCCCTCATTCTGCTGCTCGGCACGTGGAATTCAAATGGACATCCGGGACATGCGGCGGCCAAGGTTGCCGGTCAGCTTTCTCGCATGCAAGTGGCGGAGGAATATGGACGGATTCCGCTCAGCTTCGAAGCTAACCAGGGCCAAAGCGCGCCTCAGGTGAAATTTCTTGCACACGAGCCCGGATACACGCTTTTCCTGACCGGGGACGAAGCCGTTCTGGCGCTAACGAACCCGACAAACGTAAACAGGCAACCCACACCCACACGGGGCTCTCACGCAAGTTCAAAGCGCGGGCGCGAACACCGGGTGGCCGAGTCCGATCTCCGGATAAGGATCGTGAATTCCAACCCATCCGCCAAGGTCTCGGGTAATGATGAATTCGCCGACCGAACCAACTACTTCCTAGGATCGGATAGCTCGAAGTGGCGCAGCAATGTAGCCACTTACGCCAGAGTGCGATACACCGACATTTATCCCGGAATTGACCTGGTCTACTACGGCAATCGTTCAGGACGTCTGGAACATGATTTCATTGTGAAGCCCGGAGCCGATCCGACAGCGATCAAGTTGAGACTCGCCGGGGCAGACCGCCTGAGCGTCACTCCGGCTGGCGACCTTCAGATCGGGATGGCTCAAAAGAACATAACCTTGCAGCGTCCGGTGATCTATCAGGAAAATGCGAATGGGCTATTCGCGGTAGCCGGCGGATATCAGCTATCCGCGGGGAATCGAGTCTCCTTCGATATTCCAAATTACGATCACTCCAAAACTCTCATCATTGATCCCGTACTCATATACTCCACGTTTCTTGGCGGCGGAAACGGCGTAGCGATCCAGGGCGCAGATGCTATTACAGTAGATGCAAGCGGCAATGCCTACGTCACCGGCCACACCGAAACCACCGACTTCCCCACTACTCCCGGATCATTTCAGCCCACGTGTGGAGGCTGCAGCGCTGTATTTGTTACCAAGTTCAATCCCACCGGCTCCGCGCTGGTGTACTCGACCTACATTGGTGGCACCTCCTACGACGAGGGATACGCGATCGCGGTTGACAGTTCGGGGAATGCCTATATCGCGGGCAAGGCCGAATCAACCAACTTTCCAACTACTACGGGAGCCTTCCAAACGAAGTACCCGGGTGGGTTCTCAAGCGGGTTCGTAACCAAGTTGAATTCCGCCGGCTCGCAACTGGTCTACTCCACATATCTTGGTGGCAGCGGCGGAGGGCTCTGTTATCTCGCGAATGGTTCGCAAGACGACTTGGCGCGCGGCATTGCGGTGGACGCAAGTGGCTATGCATACGTGACTGGCTGTACCGATTCTGCCAACTTCCCGACGACCACGGGAGCGTTCGACCGCACATGTCATGGCTGCAGTGCGCATGGGGACGCCTTTGTCACGAAGCTGAACACGACGGGGACGGCACTGGTCTACTCCACGTTCCTGGGCGGAAGCGATCTGGATGTGGGCTACAGCATTAAGGTTGATGGTTCCGGCAATGCTTACATTGCGGGCTCGGCTACTTCCTCCGATTTCCCGGTTACCTCCGGAGCATTTCAGACGACGAAGGCCGCCGGTGGACAAGTTGGATTCATCACAAAGATGAATTCCACAGGTTCGGGGCTGGTTTTCTCGACGTTCCTCGGAGGGAGTTCTGTCGATCTGATCTACAGTCTCGCCTTGGACAGTTCCCTCAACGCCTATGTCACAGGCTACGCATCTTCGACTGACTTTCCCATTACGTCGGGCGCATTTCAGAAGACTTGCAAAGACTGCGCGAGCCAATTTTCGAGTTTCATCACGAAAATGAACTCGACCGGCAAGACGCTCGGCTACTCGACTTATCTCGGCGGAAGCGGCAGTGACATTGGAATAGGCATCGCGGTTGACAGCTCCGGCGATGCATTCGTGACGGGGCAGACTGAGTCCACGGATTTTCCTGTCACCACCGGGGCGTTCCAGACCACCTGTCACGATTGCAACGTGACGCAGGGAACCTCTAGCGCGTACGTCACAGAAATGAACACGACGGGCAGTGCTTTGAAATATTCCACGTTTCTTGGTGGCAGCACGACGGACAATGGATCAGGCATCGTCCTCGATCCGAGTGGGAACGTATATGTTGCGGGCGTAACCGGGTCTTCGGACTTCCCCGTGACCAAAGGAGCGTTCGATGTATCCTGCAAGGGTTGTGCCGCATATGGCACGGATGCGTTCGTCGCGAAGTTCGCCTTCGCTCCGCCCACGACGGCAACAGTGTCGCCCACATCCCTGAGCTTCGGCAGCCAAGCCGTCGGCACCACCAGTGCAGCAAAGACGGTGACCCTCACCAATACCGGTACCTCCGTTCTGGAGATTTATTCAATCTCCATTACGGGCACGAATGCGGGCGACTTCCTCCAGACCAACACCTGCGGAATCTCCGTCGCGGCGGGAAAAACTTGCACGTTCAGCGTGAGTTTCAAGCCGTCGGGCGACAACTCCCGCACGGCAACCTTGAACGTGAATGGCAACACGAACAACAGCCCTCAAACAGTAAGTTTGAGTGGAACGGGTACTGGCGCGGGAGCCCCGGTGGTGACCCTGAAACCCACGAGCCTGAGTTTCCCCAACACACCGATTAACAACACCAGCCCGATTCAGACTGCGACGTTGACCAACAGCGGAACCGCGGCGCTGAGCATCAGCAGTATTACTTTCACCGGGGCTGATCCGACGCAATTTAGTGGAAGCACGACCTGCACCACCACTGTGGCTGTAGGAGCGAGTTGCTCGTTAAATATCCAGTTCAAACCTACATTCGGAGGGCCGCAGACCGCGACAGTTTCGATCGCCGACAACGCCGCCGGAAGTCCTCAGAAGCTCCCGCTCAGTGGCAACGGCTTAGGGCCAGGGGCAGTTTTCAGTCCGACCAGCGTTACGTTCGCGACACAGTTGCTGGAAACCACCAGCGCAGCAGTAAGCGTAAAGCTGACGAACCCTGGGACGACGGCACTGACGATTTCTGCGGCAGGCTTCACCGGGACCAATCTCAATGACTTCACTGGAACCTCGACTTGTCCCACATCGCTGGCCGCGGGTTCCAGCTGCACGTTCAGCCTGAAATTCAAACCTACCGCCGTCGGCACTCGCACCGCCTCTCTGGAGATCGTCGATAACACGGGCAGTGGTTCGCAAATGGTGTCTCTGACCGGCATTGGGACTGATGTGAAGCTGTCTGTTACCGCGGTGAGCTTTGGTTCTGAAACGGTAGGGACCAAGAGTGCCGCTAAGACTGTAACCGTAACCAATGTCAGCACGACGACGGCCCTGAGCATTTCGAGCATTGCCATCACGGGAACGAACGCCGGCGATTTTGCGCAAACCAACACCTGCGGCACTTCTCTGGCAGCGGGAAAGAGCTGCACGATCAAAATTACCTTCAAGCCCACGGCGAAGGGCGCGCGCAGCGCGTCTGTACACATCACAGACAACGGAGGGGCGAGTCCGCAGGCGATTGCTCTTTCGGGAACAGGTGCATAGAAGAGTGGGGAAAGAGAAAGATAACGGGATAAAACCTACTTGCTGGTGAATCGAATTGGTTCTGCCGAAACGACCCCTTTGCCTTCCTGGATTGAGAGCGACTGGTTCGCCTTGATTCCGGGAAGGGTTTCTTTTCTTCCGGTTGGCCAGACAATGGTGATGGTGACGTGTTTCTCCAGGCCGGTGGGTTTGCCTAACCCGAAAGTGAGTGGCAGCTCGCTCTGCGAAAGGTAGCTTGAACCTGTCTTGACCATGGCAAAGAGATGCTCGCCACTGGGCATAGTTACTGTAACCTTGGCGCCAACGGCATCGCGGTTGGATTTCGCGCCGACCAACTTTAGGCGCAGCATGTCACTCTGGTTCCCGTTCTCGTTGCGCAGCAAACGTGCGTTGCCTCGATTATCCATGATGATCAGATCGAGGTCGCCGTCGTTATCGTAATCCAAATACGCGGCGCCGCGGCCTACGATTGGCTTGGTGAGAGCGCGGCCCGTGCTCGCAGTAACGTCTTCGAACTTTTCATTGCTAACATTGCGAAAGAGCTGGGCAGGCTCTGCGTACTGGATCGTGGGCTGCACCAGGCTGATGTCATCGGCGACGTGTCCGTTGACCGCGAGGATGTCGGGGCGACCGTCGAGATCGTAATCAAAGAAAACCGTACCGAACGTAAGCGAACGGATGGTCATCCGGGAGAGGCCGGAAGCGGGCGCTTTGTCGGTAAAGAGCCCGTTGCCGTCATTGTGATACAGCGCCATTCCCTCGTTGGCAAAGTTGCCGATGACTACGCTTTGCCTCCCGGAGTGGTCGTAGTCCGCGGCGTCCGTGCCCATGCCGGCACGGGTGGTTCCTGCATCACTGAACGCCACACCTGAGGCGACCGCGACATCGGTGAACGTTCCGTCGTGGTTATTCCGATAGAGTTTGTTCGGTTGTGTGTCGTTGCTGACGAACAGATCGATCCAGCCGTCGTTGTCGTAGTCGAGCAGCGCAATGCCGAGAGACTTGCTGGTTGAGTCAAGCAATCCGGCTTTCTTCGTCACGTTCTCGAACGTGCCGTTTCCCTTGTTATGAAATAGTTCAGAGCTTTCGCCCTTGTATGCTTCGGGCGTGCAGTAGGACTTCTCCTTGCCACTCAAAGAGCAGTATTGATCCGTACCGATCGACCATTTCACGTAATGCGCGACAAACAAATCGAGATGGCCGTCATTATCGTAGTCAAACCAGACCGCGCTGGTTGCGAACCCGGGACTGGCGACGCCGGCCTTAGCAGTCACGTCGATGAATTTTCCGTTGCCCAAATTGTGAAAGAGACGGCTGCTTCCTACCGCCGTAATGTAAATGTCGTCGTAACCGTCGTTGTCGTAGTCACCGACGGTACATCCCAGGCCGTACATTTCGACTGCGAGTCCGGCCTCGCGAGTCACATCGGTGAACGTGCCGTCGTGGTTGTTGTGATAGAGCGCAGGAAAGGACTTGCCGGAGCCGTGTCCTGGCCAGTCCATGGAGTTCACGAATAAAATGTCCTGCCATCCATCGTTGTCATAATCGAGGACACAGACGCCCGGGCCCATGGTTTCTGGAAGCAGTTTCTTGCCGAACGCGCCGCTGTTGTATTTGAAGTGGATGCCGGCGCGGGTGGTGACATCTGTGAACTGGATGGGACCCGAAGGCCTGGTAAGCACAGCATTTGGTTTCGTGCTGGGCATCGCGGCCGTGCTCGCCGAAGCCTCCGTCGCCACCGGAGCCGACCCCGCAATCTGTGGTTTTGATGCGGACTCGGAAAGCGTGGCCGGTGTGCGAGTGCATCCAGACAGCAGCCCCAGGACTACGACTGCCAGACATAGAATTGTTCGGGAAGGCTTGAACATGGGTGTTGAATTCAGACGCCCTTCGCAATCAGTGGCGTGGGAGAAAGATTGCGTCGCGAGTCCATCCAGATTTCAACTGCATTGGCAATCGGACCCACGATGAAGAGTGCATAGAACGGTGCATAGACGCTCTGAAAGAAGCGCAGAACCGTCTCTACCACGGCGATCAGGAATGCCACGAGACATTGTCCGCGCTTCGTGCGCACAGTGGTTTTCGGATCCGTAATCATGAAGAAGATAAAAAGCTGGTACATGGGTCCGGTAATCGGAGCAACCTCCGATTGCCAGGGCTCATGCAGGACCCAGCTACGCAGGAAGGCAAACGCGAAGAAAGACACCACGTAAGTGGCAGTTATGTGCAATCGTTTCACGCGCCATACGATGAGGAATCCCAAGATCCAGATCACGATCATGGGCAGAAGATAATTTCCCCATTGAATGCTCAGGCTCGCGACGGTGGCCGGCGCAAGGAAAAGCATCGCGGAAACACCGAAGTTCGAGGGATTCCACAGGTGACGGTCCTTTACCCGCAACACGTACTTTGATGTGATCGAGATCAAGCTGCAGAGTGCATACGGCCAATATGCCGGCGATCGCAACAGGATTCCCACACTGATTCCGGAGATGTAGGCGCTCGCCGGATGCAACCACTTCTTGAGCAGAAACCGGCCTAGCACCAGTTCCGCCGCTATGCTGGTGCCAATCGCAAGCAGAGTGCGCGGATAGCTTTCCAGAATCCCAAACGTCAGCTGCCCCGCGAGCAGAATGCAAGTGATAAATAAGGGCGCGACATAGCGGCTGTCGATGAGCGACCGCCTTGAGGGCGCGTGTTGCGGCGACGGTGCGACGGAAATGCTTGCCTGGCTCATAACGGTTCTTGAAGCGTGTATAGCTGGTCGGCAGAAGGATTGCTCAGCGTCTGACTCTTCCCCGATGGCCAGCGAATCACGGCTTTTTGGATCTCAGGATTCTTGCCCAGGCCAAAATGAACACGGCGATCATTCTGCGCACAGAACCCGCTGCCACCGGACACATCCTGCTTCTGGCGTTGCCCGTTCCAATAGAGAGTAATTTCTGCGCCAATGGCGCTCCGGTTGCTGCTGCTGCCCTGTAATTGGAATTCAATCCACTTGTTCTCTGGCGCCACCGTGTTCTTGTAGACCAGTAGCGGCCCGCGCTGATTGGCCACAACAACGTCGAGAACGCCTCGGTTCCACAGATCTGCCAGGGCAACGGCACGGCCGTCGTGCCGGTCTGTCACGCCCACTGATTGGGCGACATCCACGAAATGCCCGGCACCGTCGTTCAACCAGACGTCTTTGTTCTGGTAGCCGGAGAGGCTGCGACCATCCATAGCGGGCCAGTTTCGCGCATCGGAAAGGATTGACGTATGTCCGCCGGCAATTTTCGAGAAGTCGTACCAGTAATCGCGATTTGGATCGAGAGAAACATAACCGTTGGTGAGGAACAGGTCGAGATTGCCATCATTGTTCAGATCGCCGAATTGCGCCCCGAAACTCCAGCCTCCAACTTCCACTCCCAAATCGCGAGCCAGGTTTTCATATTTCAGATTGTTTCCCGAAGTCCCTTCCTTTGGCACCCAGAGATTATTCCCCTGAATAAGCACGCCGTTCTCAGAGATGTTGCTCACATAGACGGAATATTCGCCGCGATTGAAAATATCGCCGAACGCGGCATTCATGCCGCTCTTGGGAGCGAAGCCGACTCCAGTTTGCTGACCCACTTCCCGGAAGCGCCCTGCTTCGTTGAAGTACAATTCCGAAACGCCGTAGTCGTTCGCGACAAACAGATCCAGATGACCGGTTCCTCGCAGATCGGCAGCGGCTGCAGCGAGCGCCCAGCGATGGCTGTCGATTCCAGCCTGTTGGGTAACATCTTCAAACTTTCCGTCACCGAGATTACGCAGCAGATACTTTCTCCCGCCATTCTTCGCGTATTCGAAGCTCTCCGGCATGATCTCTGTATTTTTGAGATGCCAGAGGTCGATCTTCTCGGAGTAGTAACCTCCAATAAAGAGATCCAGCTTGCCATCTCCGTCGTAGTCGAACCACAGAGCAGTATTCGCGTTCACCCATGCCGGCAGACCTGCCGTGTCGGTCACGCGACTGAAGCCGCGGCCGTGATCGTTATGAAAGAGTTCCGGTTTGCCCCACTTATATAAGAAGAGGTCCTCGTATCCGTCGTTGTCGTAATCGCCCCAGACCGCACCCATGGAAACGCCCGTGCCCGGCTGATTCACGTCGGCCACACCCATCTGCTCAGCGACATCGGTAAACGTTCCGTCATGATTGTTGTGGTAAAGCGCATTCCTGCTCCCGATCGCGCTGTTGGTCACATAAATGTCTGGCCAGCCATCGCGATCGAAATCCACTATAGAGACGGCGGCGCCCATGGAGGCTACTTCCGGCATAATCGGGTCGAGTTTGTGATCAAGCGTCGGGCCCTGATGGACGAAATTGATTCCCGCGATATGGGACACTTCCTGCAGGTAGAACCCATGGCGAGCCAAAGCCGCTTCGGAATTGAGAGCCGTGCCATTCGTGTGACGGACGGACCACCACCGCACCACCGCTGGCGTTGCCAGCAGGCCAATGAAGAACACTGTCACTGCGATTTTTTTTGCCCGCAACGTCACTCGGTGTTCCTCAGCGCGTTCTTAAACGAGTCGTCCCACACGTATCGAGTCTGATAGTTTTGCCAATCTTCGGGATGGTGCTTATATACCCACTCATCCTCAAGCGTTGTTGGCGGCGTCACATACAGATTCTTGGCGTGATAAGGCAGAGGCAAGACGGTTTTACCAAAGGTGGAGTTGTAATCTCCGTCTTTGATCCAGCCGTCGCCGACGATGATGTAATCGCGCACCCATCCTTGGGACGGCGGAGCCTGCTCCGCAAAGCTGAGCGACATCTCATCGCCGCTGTTCATGATCACGTATCGGTCATCCACCCGGGACAGAAGTTCGCGCACATCTCCATAGCGCGTGTAATAGCCTGTGAGATCCCGCCAGCGCTGCTTGCTACCTTCCAGGTGGTTGTAGTCCGGAATTTCCGGCGAAGACCTATTGGGCTGTTGGATCTGCGAATAACCGCGGTAATGCAGATCAGCGGTTACAGGCGCCAATCGGGAGATCCTCAGCTGTGTATCCGGAAGTCCAACCGTCCATTCGATTGAATCCCAGAAAATTTCCAGATTCGTTCGCAAACGGACATTTCGCGGAGTATTGGGCCGGAAAACGTGCGTAAGATCGAACAACACGATCTTCTTGCGGCCAGCCGGAAACCCCAGATTATCCTGCACAACTACCCATCCGCCCCTTCCATCTGGCACCTCAAGACTCAACCCGCGCGCAGCGGGATGATTCCCCTGACCCATGGCAACATTTACTGAGGAGTCCGTCGGATGCATCCAACCCTGAGCGATCAGGTAAAGCGGTCCGCTCTGCGGCACATCGTCACCGAGATCCACTTCGACGTAATGATCGCGCGTCACGCCCTGATATTGGCCACGGCCGAAAGTATCGAGATAGCGTTCATCGAGGTCTTTCACGATGTCGGTGACATCGCTGCCGTTGTCGTCCACCGCGCGCACAATTTTGTGAAGCGGGCCCGTCGCGGTGACCGCGAGTTTCGCGGGCGGTATCACGAAGCGCTCGTCGTCAAAGATCTCCGTTCCAGCGGGATGATCGACCACCCAGAGCGATAGGTAGTCGTAGTAATACGTTTCCCAATACTCGGCGGTGAAGCGCAGATCATAGATGCCGTTATGAGGAATGAGTTGATCACCGCGGATCTTGTACCACTCTTCGGTTGCTTCGACACGGGCGGTGCCGAGGGTATTGATGCGGAGTCCGATGGCCGATGACCAGGGGACCGCGTCCTTTACAAACTCGACCGAGTGGCCGTTATAGGCAAATAAATAAGGACAGGACCCTTTAAGGCGCTGCTCGGTCACCACCTCATGATCAGCCGCCATTGCAAACTCGGCGCGCACCGCGCCATTTGGCCAGATCACTCGGACTACGTCAGCCTGGGTTTGTTCGCCCAGGCCAAAGTGCAGCTGCGGGCCAGTGATGCGCTGTTTCTGCACCAGCAATCCCGCGCGGACTTCGATCTCGCCGCCAATGCCGAAGGGATTAATTCGCTGATCGCCCGTGGCTTGCCGGGCATGCGGCCGCACCACGAGCCAGTGATAATCTTTCGATCCGTGATTGACCCCTCGCACCGGCTGGCCATCAGCCGTGAGGCCGAGGAGATCGAGGCGGCCGGTCGTGTTTGTGTCCGCCGCGTCGAACACTCGATTTGGCGTTTGCGGGCTGATGGCTACGAATTGGCCGTGACCGTCGCCGAGCCAAATCAACGCGCCAGAAGAATCAGAGCTGGCGGATTTTGTGCAATACGCAAGCAGCAGATCCATGGAACCATTGTTATCAAGATCTGCAACGCGGAGGCGTACTTCACCGGCAAGCTGTGACTGAGGGTTGGGGACATTGGCAACAGTAGCGAGGTCCCATGCCTGGCCCTCATTCTTGTCGGACAACCGAAAAATGGAGCCCTCCGATCCCACCGCCAGCAGGTCCATAATCCCGTCATTGTTGGCATCGCCAACGGCAAGCGCCTTGACGGCCGGCAGGTTGGATGGAAGAGAGCGCTCGCGAAACTGGCCTGATCGCTCATTCATGAAAACGTGAAGATGATTTGCGCCGTCGATCAGCGCGACATCGGGGTTGCCGTCGCCGTCGAAATCACCCCAGGCAAGTCCCCGCAGGCCGGAGATGCCCGCGAACGGATGCAGAACGACGAAAGTGCCGTCCCCGTTATTTCTCAGCACGGATGGGATGCCGCTAGCTGTGCCGAGCACGATATCGAGATCGCCGTCCGCTTCGATATCTATGGCCCAAGCGCCTATATATTTGCCGGAGAGAACATGCTTGGGAAGTTTTGTCGCTGCCGTTACATCCGTGAACGCGTTGGGACTGTCCTGGCGGAGGAGGCGAAATCCACCTTCGCCGGACAGCACCAGATCAGCTTTGAAATCGTAATTGAAGTCAATCGGCAAAATGCCTTCCGGCAACGGAGCCGAGTGGGAAGCACCCCCGGGAAATGGGAATGTGGCGCCGCTAGCCAAGTGCACGTTCGTCCCATTCGCCTCAACGACGACCGGGGCGCCCGAGATGCCCAACGAGATGGCACCGATCCAATCCCAATGACCGCCTTCCAAACCGGAGATCGGCTCATTCGTGAATGAGAGAGATTTGTCTTCAGGCGCTGTAGCAAAGATCGGAGACTCCATGCGCACGAAGTGAGTGAAAGGCTGGGCTTCGTCGCCCGGCGGAGCTTTGACCTCCGAGAGGCTCTGCCGGTACTCAGGCACCCGCATCAGGACGTTTCGCAGAAATACAGTCTGGGTGGCTGCTGCATGCAGGTCGGAACTACTGACATCAGCCTGGAGCTTTGCAAGCTGCTGCTGAACTTCCGGCGGCCAACTGGCCGAACGTTTGCGGATCTGCGTTAGCACTGAGTCCAAGGTGGCACGATCTCCGCGCTTGGAGGCGATGCGGCTCAGTTCCACCAAGGCGGCGAGGCTGTCGGGACGCGCTGCGAGAATGCTCTGAATGACTTGCTGAAATTCGGCGTCGCTGTTCGCATCTCCCTGACGCTCGATCTCCTCGGCCAGTTGGTACGCAGCCCGCAGATTCTGCGGATTTTCATCGAAGGCCTTCCGCAAGTCCGCAATGGCTTGCACCGAATTCCCACGATCGCTTTCCAGCAGCCCGCGCAAGTACTCGATGTGAGCGTTGTGCGGAGCGAGGTCACGGGCTCGGTCGAGCCTCTGGGCTGCTGCATCGTAGTTTCTCTGACGCAACGCGAGCACGGCCCAGTTCGCCCATCCTGCCGGTTCCCCGGGAACAAGTTTTGCGAATTCCGCGAGCTTTTCTTCGGCGCGCACGTCGTCTCCGACTTGCAGTGCCGACAGCCCGACATAGAAGGTAGAGACCGCGTTGTCGTAGGCGGCTGAGCCTCTCTCTGGCGTTCGCGGAGAAGAGTGACAGGCCGCCAGCATGATCACGCTCAAGCCGATTAACCCCTGCGAGAATTGCTTTCTTTTCATCATCGCGAGCTATCTAGGAAACTGTGGCAACTGGTCCGTGGCCCCTGGTCCGTGGCCCCTGCTGCAACTCTGTTTGCCCGGCCGCTAGAGGCCGAAGCCATTGAATTCTTCAAGTATTTGCGCATTGCTTTTCGGCGTCTCGACATGCCGCGAAACCACATGAAAATGACGAACGCAAAAGGAAAGGCATAAAGCAAAAGGTCCCATTTTCCTAGGCCGGTCGGTGTTGGCTCGACGCGGGAGAGAACTTCCCCGCCGCCCACCGAGCTTTCCAGCACAAGCCGCACCCGCCAGTATTCCTGCCGATCAAACTCTACCTTGGTGTTATCGAATTGCACATGATCGCGGACGCGGTCACGCCACATGTCATATATGGCCTCGGGTAGCCGTCCGGTTTCCGGCTGCACCGCGACCTTGACCTTCAGATCCCTCGGGATCGATACGCCAGGAGCGGGATCCACGATCACGAAAAAAGTTCCGGTGCCCAGATCTGGGTGAGTCCAAAGCGCGATGATAAACGGACCGACTCTTCTATTTTCGACAATCGGGAAGGGCGGGCCATTGTGCGCAGCGGCAGGAATCACGATGGACAGGCAGAGAGTCGCAACTGCCGCGGTCCAGATCCATCGTCTTTGCGTGGAATTTCGCATTCGCAAAATTGATTCTTTGCCCGATTTGCGAGCCTAACTCATCATTAGTGTGGCGCGCATTTCCATGGGCTGGTACATCAGCCAAACCGCAGCAAGACCAATCACCAAACACACGGCGGCCCATGATAGAAACACCCGCATCGGATGCTGCTCCGAATCTTCTTCTGCAAGCCTGTATGTCACAAGCAGCGCACCCGCAAAACCGAGGCCGATAAAACAGAGCTCAATCGGTTGCACAAAGCGAACCGGAATGCCGGTCCACGTCCAGCGGGGATCGCCCAGGAAAGTTAGTCCCAGTTTCGCGGCGGCGCTTTGAGTGACCGGAATGAATGTGAGAAAACCAGTGAAGAGGTGAAAACCGTAATGGGCGAGCCACATTCCAAAGCCCAGTGGAACCAGAGCGTAACTGTAGCGTACGGCGATCGGAAGCAGCGGCCGATGCACGCTTCCCCAAACGCGCGTCAGCCATGCTGCGAGCCCGAGTAAGACCAACGGCTCAAGGAGCAGAAAGAACGCGAAAATCACGCCAAGAACCGGTGCTTCATGGCTCACATGCATTACGCCCGAAAGCCATTTCTCCACCACGTAGACTGGACTTACCATGCCAAAAGCATTCAATAGTGCGCCAAACGTGAAGACAATGGCGAGAACCGCAAGGTCTTTTCGCCGGGAGAACAGTCCGATGCCGGAACGTTGTGGATCGATCATCAATTCGTCCGCAGGAACGCGGCTGATAATTCCGACATTGTCGTGCGGGCAGGCATGAACGCAGTCCAGGCAGAACGTGCAGTCCATGTTGCCGGTCTTCAGCGGCTGAAACAATGCCAACTCGCAACCGCGCTGAATCGTGACCAGGTCCGGTCCTCTTTTGCCGCGAATGCAATCTTTCGTGTGGCACGTGGAGCATACATTCTGCTCGCGCACTTTCACTTCCAGTGGAGAGATCAGCGACGCTGCAAAGTTGAATTGTCCCAAGGGACAGACGAATTTGCAGAACGATGCATGCTTGAAAATTCCGTCGACCACCAGCACGGCAACGAAATAGGCAATGATCAACCAGGCTGTCCACCACGGCGATGACCACAGATCGAACAGCTCGTAAAGAAAGAGGATCAGCCCGAAAAGTCCTATGGCCAGCCATTTGTTTCGTAAAACCCGCGGCCAATTCGCGCAGGGTTTCAGAAAACGCCGGGCTGCATTGCGGACAAGCATGAATGGGCAAGCCAGGCAGAAGAAATTCCCCGCCGCCAGGATCAGTAGCACCAGGATTCCACGAAAATGCACCCACGTCAGCGTCGTCGCGAGATTCTTAGGGGCGAGCGTCGGTCCAAACAATCCGTGCAGGATCATAACCAGGCTGAGAATGAAGAGCGGAAGCTGCAGGAGAGTTCGCGCATGTCGCCAGCGGAGTATCGCCCCCACGCCGCGAACCTTCATCAGATCAAAGCTGATTGGCTCAGGGGCGTCGAGTGCCTGGTTGTAAGATCCGGTCGCCAAACTACTTTGTCTCAACCCCCTTCAGTTGAATTTCCCGTTCGACCTTCAGCTGGTTCGGGAGAGTCATATGCACCAGCACAACCCAGTCGCCGGGCATTGTCAGATTAATCTTCCCTTGATATCTGCCTTCCCCAATCTCCACCGATTCGACGAACATTGGCGCCATGCCCGGATGCGACATATCAGCCTCCAACTCGATCTGGGTCCCGTTGATCGGTTTGGAGTTTGCATCCTTTAGAAGAAGGGAAATATCTTCAACACCGACGCGAACCGGCTGGGGGGTGATCTGGTAGGTCATAACAACAACGGGATCTGATTCGGCCTGACGGCGGCAACCCAGCAAAAGTAAGACCGCGAGGCCCACAATCCACCATGAAACCCAAAAAACTTTCGGCAGCGGTTCCGCGTGACACCGGCTGCCGAAACAGCTGAATCTTGATCCCGCGTTCAGGGCTGCGGGCGCGTCACGCCGCTGCTGCACTCGAGATCTCTTGGGGATGCCAGGCGCAAGTGCATTTCGCGTGCTGTTCTTCACCTTCCGGCGGAAACATGTGGTAGTACATTCCCATCACCATCGGGATGAAGACGATCGTGTTATAGAGAAGGTGAAGCTCGACACGGGGGATCCAAAGCTGCGCGAAACTGGTGGGAACCGGGGAATGAAACCAATAATGACCGGTGATCGCCTGGTACTGCAGAACCCCGTGCTCGATGTGATGCCAGAACTGAATCCAGAAGGCGACCATCCACCACGTATAGGAAACACCCGTGAAGCCCTTGCGGAGTATCCAGATGCCAATGAGCATGATCAGGGCATAGCCGTAATGTAAGGTTTCGGATTGCACCAGCCAGGGATAAACCAACCCGAGCATTCCCAGCGCCTTGGGCCGAGGCCAATGCATAACGTAGATCTGGTACGCCTGAAAGAGATGTTCCCCCCAATGGCCGATGACGATCGCCGTGAAGATCAGCAGCGCCGGCTTGTGCCACTGGGCGTTGATCTTTTCATAAAAGCTGGGACGGGCACAGGATGAATTGTGAGCGACTGTATGCAAGCTTGGGTTTGAAACCGCCATCACCGTCCTCCTCACAAGGGAACCCAACAGAAAAGTGTGATCACGATCACACTCCAGCCCTTTCGATTTCAATAGTTGTTTTGTATTAAACCGCCTTACCCCAGCGGCAAAGCGTCAAACGACCAACTCAGAAATGAACGTTGGTCTCGAGAAATATCAGCTGCCCATTGGCATTCTTTGGATAAATCGCCGAGATCACGCCCTTGCCCCAGGCATGGCCATAGTACAGCGTCGCGGCAAAAGCTTTCGTGAACTGATAATCGGCGCTCAGATCGAGCACATCGGCCAGGCCCCGGTTCGCGTTGCTGGGACGCCCCGTGTAACCAAACGTATTCGGTTGGAACGCGCCGCCGCCGAGGTACCAGAGGTCTGAGGCACTGGCGAGCCGCAGCGCGTGGGTTTCGCTGCGCAAAGCTAGCCTGGAGGTGGGCTTCAGGTTCACCGTCCCGTACCAATCCTCATTATTCATCATGTTATAAAAGGGAAAGCGGGCATATTGGCGCGGCGTGGTCAAGACTTGAAAAAATGTGCCGTGGCGGGAATCATTCGGATTTCCGTCCCCGCTGCCATATGAATATCCGAGGCTGACCCATGGCTTCACAGCATGGACCGGCATCTGCCATCCTGCCTCCCCTACGAACGCTCCTGCACGCTGCGTGAGAGTTCCCCAGGAACCCGTCTGTAATGCGCCCCAGGCGAGTACATCGAATTTTCCCGCAGCGCTGGTATTGAATACGTGCACATAATCCGCTCCCCACGTGGCGATCTCGATTTTGCCCAGATCTCCGGTACGAACCGGCGTGGGCCGATTGTCGGTTTTCAGCACGTGCGTGCGATGATCGATGTAGCCAAGCGCGAACACGCGCAATTCTCCCGCACTCTGGTTAGCATTTACCGATCGCGTGTATGCGCCGTAATACGTATCCACGTCGAGCTCGTCCATTCCCTTAACCTGGAAAACACCTTCCGTTGGCCGCGCTCCGAAGAATGTCAGATTGTTGTTTCCCGAGGATGCCGAGAGTTGCACTCCGTCGTAAGTGCGCTGGACCGCGGCAAAAGCAAAGTTCGAAATCAACCGGCTGGAAATCCGGCCTTGAATGACAGTTGCGAGAAATGGATCGCTGGACTTCACTTCGAGCCCATCAAAGTACTCGAATCGGCCAACTTTCAGCCCCACGGCTCCGAGTTGCTTGAAATTCAAGAACGCTTGTTTTACGAATCCATTCGCGACGTTGGTGTGATTGTTGTTCGCGGCATAATACGTGCCGCCCAGACCGAGTTGACCTTGCGGCGCCGCGACGACCGCGTCGCTCGGCAACCCTAGGATGGACGGCTGCTCGCCTTCAAGAAACCAATCGAAATGTTCACTGCTCTGGCTAATTCCAACTCGTAACAAGGAGTTCCACAGGCCGTAGTCACTGTTGCCCTTCTGCCCTTCAAACCAATTCCAGCCTTCGGCACGCGTGCGCCAGTTCACTGAAATGTCCAGTGGTCCGAGCTTGTAGTTCTGGGGCGAGGGTGGATCTTTCTTTTCCGCTGTTTGGGAAACCGCTTGTTGCACTGGAGCTGTTTCCTGTCCATAAGCGATGGCCGAAAGTAGCGCAGTTAAGCAGAAGGCCGCCCCGATTCCCAGTCTCATTTCACACTCCCACTCCGTGATGGATCTGCCTTATAGCTTCTGAAAATGCCCCGATGCTGCGAATGGTTGGTGCTCGGAAAAATTGCAGAGGAAGATACTGGGTTGCGGACGAGCGCCGCAATAGTGCAAAGAAACTATGGTTCTGTTTTTCTCAAGATCGAATGAGGCCAACGTGAAGAAAGTACAGGTGATGAACCGCAACGCGCGAGCCGACGGATATTCACACGAATCTAGTACAGAAACGGGAACAATGACCATGATGTATCTCTACTGCGACGGCATGGGATCCCGCCCTGTGTTGAGGACGAGTTCTCCGTTGACTGCATGAGTTGCAACATTGGGTTGCTCCTTTTTGGATTTACTTCGTGAACGGTTGGCAGATTTTGACCCCCGTGGGCTCGTTCCTAGCGAAGCCTTCTTAGGGCTGCACTACCAACCAGGGGGCTCTACAGCTTTATGAGCGTGCCCCATTGAGCGTTTCTAGAATAGGCGTTCCGTCCTTCAGGAAAAATTGGCATCGAATCAGCTGCAAAATGAAGAACCTCTCCTCGTCGTATTGAGTTTTGCGCTCCTAGCGGAGCCAAGTAGGTATAGACGGAACTGCGCCGACCGTCGTTTGGGTCCTCGCGACGCACAATTGTAAAACTCCAGTGTTCATCCGTTGGAGTGGAGGAATGGATCCAGCATCTGCGGCTGTTCTCGTCGCGGGATGCTGCAACGAGAACAAGATAAAACCAGCGGTTGATGTCACGGGAAAGAAGTTGTCTTACCCGCTCAGGCGCATTTCTCGCTTACGGCAGCCGAGAGCCGCAGCATTATTAGCTCGATACGCCAATTTTGTTGCCAGAGAAGCTTTTGATCATGACTTCGGCACCCCGTCTGAAGAACAAAGCGCGGATGCAAGTGGGAACATGTCGGCAAATGAGGAGAGTTTTACTTTGAATTCGCAAAGCACAAGTTTGGGTCCAACGTGGGCGAGCAGCAAAAAGTGTGAATTTTGCGGGGATCCTGCGCAGTATTCGCTCGCATTTGTGCTTTCAACGGTTGGCGTTCGTCCGCGTCGTCAGAAATGTTCCTCCGTTGTTCTGATCTGTAACGACTGTATACAGACTCTCTACGAATCTGATCCCCAGATACCAGAAGAACTGCAAAACGCTCTTAAACGCGCGTATACAACGCTGAATTCCGTTCCTACCGACCATACACAACGATCTGAGACTCAATAATGAACGCTATCCCCTGCCTTCTGTGTGGAAAGAGGCTCGGTAAGAGAATCGACAAAAATCGGAAGCCTTATTTCGTTTGCGATCCTTGCGGCGTTCAGATGTTCATCCGAAGGCCTCAGGGGATTGAAAATCTCGACGAATTGATTAAGACGCTCGGGAAAAAAGAGTTGCCTGTCCGCGAGCATGCGTACGTGCTCTACAAGATTCAGGCCATTCTGGGTGAGATCCGGGGTCTTCGGAAAGAGCTCGATTCCCTGGATGGCATTTTTGATTTGTTTTCCGACAACAAAGAGAAGAAGCGTACGCGCAAGCTGCTCGAGGCGCGAATCGAGAATTTGTTTTCTCAACTGCACCGAATTGCCGAATCGTGACCGAGGGCCACTATGACAACGATCTTCGATAACGCTCAGAACCCAGAAACGCTGTATACAGCCTTGCTGCAATCTTCGGAACGCGAATTTCATGATGGCCTGGTTGGTCCCGCCGAGATCGCCCAGTTGCTCAAAGTCCCGATCTCATGGGTCTACGAACGCACCCGTCGCAGAGGTATCGATCGCATGCCTCACTTCAAGCTCGGCAAATATCTCCGCTTTTCTAAAGAAGAAGTGTTGGAGTGGATTCACAGATCAAGGAGGAATTAGCTTGCCTCGGGCGTATACAACGTTTACGTTGGTACCCGACGCAGAACCCAAGCTGGGCGGGTCATTTGAAGGAGAAAAAATGACTCGAAGGAGGTTCCAGCGTGGTTCTATCTACAAGAAAGGCAAGCGCAAAAAAGTGTGGGTCGCACGGTTTTTCGAAGATGTGATCGCACCCGACGGGGCGCTGACTCGTATACGGCGATCCGAAAGATTGGGCACGATCACGGAAATTCCGACTCGCAGACAGGCTGAACAAGTTTTGCTGGATCGGCTGCGTCTGTTTAACAGCAGCGACTATCGGCCTAGTTCCTCATGCACGCTTCGGGAATATGCCGAGAATCGCTGGCTGCCAGAAGTGCTCCCTACACTCAAACACTCAACCAAGAAACATTACCAGTACGCCCTGAGAGTGCACGTTTACCCCGCGCTCGGGGGCATGCAACTCCGGCTCATCAACCGCGACGTGGTGCAGGACTTCATCTCTACGAAGCTGCGTAGCGGGTTGTCTTGGAGAACGGTAAAAGGTATACGGACCGTCCTCGGGACAGTGATGAGCGCAGCTGAGATGGCGGAGTTGATTCCGAGTAATCCGGTTCGGAAAACTCGGTTCCCGCGACGGGGTCTGACAAAGCAAAGGGCTGAAATTGCTCCCGAGAAGATTCAGGAGCTACTTGATGCCTTGCCGGAACCCTCTCGATCTTTGGCCTGGTTGTTAGTGCTGACTGGGCTGCGGATCGGGGAGGCGTTGGCACTGCGGTGGCGGAACATCGATCTGGTGAGGGGGGAATTGAGGGTGACGCAGACTGTCTACGATGGTCACTTCGATGTTCCAAAGACTCAGCGCAGCCAACGATCCGTGCCGTTGGGACCGAAGGCCGTCGAGATTTTAACGGCGCGGAAACCGAGCGTCACGAATCCGGAAGCTCTGGTTTTCGCTACTCGCGAGGGCAGCGCGTTTGACCGGCACAATCTAACCAATCGCCAACTTAAGTCCACGTGCAAGAAGCTCGGACTCGTCGGGGTGAATTGGCACTGGTTGCGCCACGCAAACGCAACGCTACTGGACGCGGTCGGAACACCTCTGGGCACAGTTCAAGCGCTTCTCGGGCACTCCTCTCCGGAGATCACCCGCGAGACTTACTTGCACTCGATCCCGGCGGATGCTCGGGCGGCGGTGGAAAAGGTTGAGGATTTGCTTAAACGACCCAAATTGACCCAAGTTCCGATTCCTTGGGGAGATGGAAGTCCGCTAATTCAGTGATGGGATTGAAGTAAATGGTCGGGGAGAGAGGATTTGAACCTCCGACCCCCTGGTCCCGAACCAGGTGCTCTACCAGGCTGAGCCACTCCCCGACGATGCCATACCAGACGCGGTGAGGTGGTGCGTCCAGTGTCGATCGAAAACCAATGAAATTATAGCATCGGTGCGGTTCGAGGCAGGGAGCTCGAACATAAGCAATTGCTTCTGACGTGGTCATCGGCTCCGCAGCAGACCAGTCCGACTTTACCGCCCTCCAATCTCCGACTGCTTCGACTCGATGTAGGCGCTGGTTCTGGGTCCAGGTTAAGCTCACTCCTTCCCAAAAGTAAGAAGTGCAACGTATGTTTGATATGAATGGTTAGCACTGTATCAACTCGCATCCTTCAGATGCTGAGGAGTGAAACGATCCATCGGGTACATTCAACCACGATTGTCTGAAAGGACGATCGAAGAATACGATAGGGCTTCAGTTCGAGATCACATGAAAACCGCATTCACGGCGAGCCGGTTGTTTACACCCATCGAAGAGATTCGCGATCCGCTGTTGTTGATGGAAGACGGCAGGATCATCGAGGTCCGCAGCCGATCGGAGAGGGAACTTGCATCTGGGGTTAGTCTCGTTGACTTCGGCGATGCCATTCTTGCTCCCGGTTTCTTCGACATCCATATGCATGGTGGCGCGGGCATCGACCTTATGCGAGCGCCGGCAGATGACCTGCCTCGGTTAGGAAAGTTTCTCGCCAGCAAGGGAGTGACGGCATATTTCCCAACCACCGTTGCAGCTCCTTTGGATTCAACCTGTGCGGCGCTGGATCGATTAGCAGATGCGATCGAAGCCGCGCAGAATGAGTCTACCGATGTCCCAGCCGCGAGGCCGCTTGGCGTGCATCTCGAAGGTCCCTTCTTGAGTCATAAGCGGCGAGGAGTTCATCCTCCGGAGAATCTGCTTGCGCCCACGGTCGACATCTTTGATCGTCTTTGGCAGGCGGCGCGCGGGCATGTGCGGATGATGACGATTGCTCCGGAAATTCCGGGAGCAATTGAGGTTATCGCGGAAGCTGCACGGCGCCACGTCTGCGTAAGTATCGGCCATTCCGACGCAGAAATGCCGACAGCACAAAGAGCCGTTGAGGCCGGGGCTCGCCATGCGACTCACACATTCAATGCCATGCGGCCGCTTGATCATCGGGATCCCGGCATCCTCGGCGAGGTGCTTACCGATGACCGTTTGAGCGCGGATATCATCGCCGACGGAATCCACTTGTCTCCCATAGTGGTGAAACTCTTTTTGCACGCGAAGGGAAAAGACCGCGCGGTGTTGATCACGGACGCCATTTCGGCAACGGGGATGCCGGACGGGCATTATCAGCTCGGGCCAATCGAAGTGGAAGTGAAGGACGGGAAGTGCACCTCAGGCGAAAGCCTTGCCGGCAGCGTATTGACCATGGATCGCGCAGTGCGCAACGTTATGAAGTTCTCGAACTGGAGCATGAAGGACGCGGTTCGCGCGGCCTCGCTGAATGCGGCGAGAGCGGTGGGATTGGACCGGCAGCAAGGAAGTCTCAATGCGGGGATGCCAGCCCATTTTGTCGTGTTGAATGCAGATGGGGAAGTTTTGAAGACGGTGATTGGCGGGGGAGCCTGCTAATTGGGCTTGCGCTTGTTGGCCTCTGCCAAATGGCGAAGCAGCATCAATTCATCGACTCGACTTAGCTTGTCCAGGAAAGAACCCTCCAACTTCGATGTTTCATCTTCCGTTCCGGTGGCAGCGGATTGCCGAAGCCGGTCGCCGAACTCGGGCTCATTATTCATGATCTGGGAATAGAACCACAGAAAATGCCGCATCTGGTCGAGCGCGACGCGCAGGGTTTCAATGGGTTCGGTTTCTGAGAAGGAATTGAGCGCCTCCATTAATTCCGGATCGCTCGGAGCCTGCATAGCAGCGCAATTCAACTCCTGTTGAATGGTGCGTAGGTCTTCGGTGACGCGCGCGATACGGAGATGAAGGTCGTCCATGTCGTTTCGGGCCATTCTTTTGGTCGTCCCAACATCTCATCGGCAGCCAGGAGGGAACAGATGTCCCACGGGCATGCGCTTTGGTAATTCAGCGCGTTACTTTGGTCTCAATTGCACAACACACGCCGAAATCCTTGCTGGACGCCAGGTTTCACGCGGATGGCCTGCCAATGTCAGCTGCTCGGATAATGCCTGTTTTTGCCAGCGCGTTTTTGAGACGCACGTCAGTGCTGTTGTCAGGTGTTCTAAAGTCACTGCCTGGAGACCGGGCCGACAGCGTATATGGCCCTACCTCCGTGGGACAATCGGGCTACAGAATTGGCTTCTGCCCGGAAATTCAAATTCATGGTACAAACACGCCGTGAGAGAAGCTCTCCAAAACACGACGAGCCGTGAGGGATTAATGCGCTCCATCGGGCGCTGGAGCTTCGCCGCTCTCACCGTGAACTGCATTGTTGGAAGCGGCGTCTTCGGCTTGCCCTCAGCGCTGGCGGAAAAGGCGGGAAGAGCCAGCATCCTTGGTGTCGTCGTCGCGGGCGCGATCATGACCCTCATCATGGGGTGCTTCGCCGAGGTGGCATCCCGCTTCACCGAAACCGGTGGTCCGTATCTTTACGCGCAGGAAGCCTTCGGCCGGTTCATGGGAATTCAGGTCGCATGGCTGGTCTGGTTCGTGCGGCTGACAGCCTGCGCTGCAAATGCGAATTTGTTTGTTACATACCTGGGAGAATTCTGGGCGCCAGCCACGCGAACACAATCCAAGCTCCTGATCTTGGCATTGCTTGTCGGCATGCTTGCGGCAATCAATTTTCTGGGGGTGAAGGCTGGCACCCGCGTTAGTACAACGTTCACAGTTGCCAAGCTCGCTTCGTTAGGGACCGTTTGTCTAGCGGGAGCGTTTTACATTTTTTTGTCTGGCCGATTCATCCCAGAACAGATGCCTTTGGGGAACCAAACTTCCTGGGTGCAAGCGGTAGTGCTTCTTATCTTCGCTTACGGTGGATTCGAAGCCGCATTGATTTCGACTGGAGAACTGAAGAATCCGCGAAGCGACCTTCCTTTTGGGCTTTTCGCGGCAGTCATCACGTGCACTGTTCTTTATGGCGTCGTGCAGTGGGTTGTGGTCACGGCGCTTCCGGACCCGGCGCATAGCCAGCGTCCGCTCGCCGATATCGCTAGAATTGCCCTCGGTCCGGTGGGAGCTGTGGTCGTTGCAGCCGGAGCGCTCTTGTCAGTATATGGATATCTCAGCGCCAACATCCTGGCCACACCCCGGATTACCTTCGCGCTTGCTGAACGCGGAGATTTTCCTCGAGCATTTGCGCTCCTGCATCGAAAATTTCGCACCCCATACTTCTCGATCTTCATTTTTGGGGCACTCGTGTGGATATTCGCCTTCGTAGGCAATTTCACGTGGAATGTGACACTTTCAGCAGGGTCGCGACTTTTTTATTACGGAGTGGTATGTGCTGCCTTGCCGGTACTGCGCAGGAGACAATCGGGATCGGCGGCCTTCCATGTACCAGGCGGTACAGCAACGGCCATAGCGGGGCTGCTGGTTTGTCTCATCCTGCTCACAAGAATCGACTACAGCAAATCTCTCTTTCTTGCCGCGGCCTTCGGCATAGCGGCATTCAACTGGCTATTGGTGCGGAAACAGGCTGGAAAGACAACAGAAGACAGTGTTACCGCGTCCGGCGGCGAGTAGTCCTAAAGGGCTGGATTCTCCATTGCGAGCAGAGCCTTCTTGCGCTCCGTGCCCCAGCGATAACCTCCCATGGCGCCATCACCGCGAACGACCCGGTGACAGGGAATGGCGACGGCAACTGGATTGGTGGCACAGGCACGCGCCACAGCTCGTGCAGCAGCGGGCTGTCCGATCGCCTTCGCCACCTGCTGGTAGGAGCGGGTTGAGCCAAATGGGATTGATTGCAGGTAGGTCCATACACGCCGCTGAAATGCGGTCGCGCGGATGTCGAGAGGCAAGGCGTCATCGGCCAATTTGCCGCGCATGTGCTCCAGAATCATGTTGGACCACGCGCTGAGTTCGCTGTCATTCGCCTTGCGTACGGCAAAGGGAAATTCGCGCTTCAATCCCTCCATCAATTCGCTATCCGTCCGGCCGAATTGTATTGAGCATATGCCGCGGTCTGTAGCGGCAATGAGCATTCTCCCGAGGGGTGAATCGGTCACACTATAGCGAATCGAAGCGGCAATGGCACCGCGCCGATACTTATCGGGCGTCATGCCCAGCTGAGAAGCGGTTCGCTCATAGAGACGGCTGCTAGAGCCATATCCTGCGTCGTACATGGCGCGGGTCACCGAGTCGCCTGCCCGCAGATTCCGTTTGAGCAGCTGCAACCGGCAGGAATCCGCATACTCGCGCGGGGTGATGCCGATCGCTGCTTTAAACCTGCGTTGCAGGTGAAATGGGCTCTGGTGGAATTCTTTGGCCAAGCGCTGAAGCGTAATGGGCTCGTCCAGGTGCTGCTCGATAAAACGGCAGATCGTTTTGAAGGTATCCGCCGGCCGATTTCCGCTCACGGCTTTGGGACGGCAGCGCAGGCAGGCACGGTATCCCGCCTTCTCCGCCAACTCAGGACGCTCAAAGAATTCGACATTGGCCGGTTTCGGACGTCGCGCCGCGCAGGATGGCCGGCAATACACTCCGGTGGTCGACACAGCAAAGACAAATTTTCCATCCTGTTCCGCATCGCGGGCGATTACAGCCTTCCACCGCGAATCCCTGTCCGGTGAGTTCAAAGCTGATATTCGGGTCGGCTGTTGTTCCACGTTTGATGGAGCAAGTATGGCATTCGTTGTCATAGTAAGGAAAGCCTAAGGCGGGCTGGGGAACAGAGGCTATCCGAATCTTGCGGCCAAATTGAGAATAGGCAAGGCACCCTAATTAGGTGCAGAGGCCGTCGCCGAAGATTCGAGAATCAGTTACCGAAAACGCCGAATAAAGAGGGTATGTCGCTCCGAGCGATAGAAGCCTACAACGTAGATTGTAGCCTTGCCTTTGGTGGAATAAATAACCTGTCGAATTCGCAGCACGGGAGCACCACGCGGAACTTCCAGCAGTTCGGCGATATTGGCTTCCGCAGCCGTAGCGTCGACTTCCTCGTCCGCATAGGCCAATTCCACCCGGAAATCGTGCTGCAAGGTGGCAAATAAAGAGGTTCTGCCCAAAGGAGCGTCAACAAGATCGGAGAACTCTTTCCCGGGCAAATACACGGTTTCGAGCGCAAAGGGCTCGTCGCCAGTTTCGCGGAGGCGCTCGATCTTAACCAGCGGGCTGGTGGCAGGCAAGGCCAGGCGGGCGGCTACTTCGGGCTCATGGTCAATTATTTTGGCGAGCAACACCCGGGAGCGCGGGCTAAGTCCTCGGCTGGACATGTGCTCGGTGTAACTCATCAACTTGTTGAAATGAATCTTCGGGGATGCAACGAATGTGCCTGCTCCCCGACGCCGCTCGACGATCCCCTCCCGCTCCAGGCCAGCGAGGGCATGGCGGGCCGTCATCAGGCTCACCTTGTGCATGCGGGCGAGTTCGCGCTCTGAATCGACAAGGTCGCCCGGCTTGAGCTCAGACGATTCGATCCGCTTGCGGATGGCGCTCTGGATACGCTTATAGACCGGCGTGCCATTGCGGTGATTCGTCGACATAAACCCTCTAACGCCTGATTTGAGAATACGTTACGACCCTGCCGTCCTACAATTTGCGAACCTGGCACCCGGTCGGGTAAACGATTTCTCCTGCTATATAGCTGGAAGCTACCGATCCGAATGCGTTGCCGGCTCTGCCGGTCTTATCCCCTTCCAGTTGCTATCCAGCCGAGCTATATAGCGGAACGCGTTCCAGTAGTTGCCGTATCCTCGCGAAAATCCTGGAACGTCCTCTCGAGTTTCCAGCAAATCCAAACAAAACCAAGTCCCACGCACCAAAACGAGTGCACATCTACAAAGCCAAGAACCCGCCTTCAGGATCGCCGGCAACGTGATATAGAGCTTTATTCCATTTGTCCAGAAAAAATTTTTTAAAATTCCAGCATTTTTTTCTTGACCACGAACATTCACGTGCTATATAGCATAGTGCCATTGTACTAGCAAGCGAAATCTACTCGCTTGGTGGGGTTGCTCCCAGGAGGTTGTGAGATGAAAAGAGTCACGTGGGCACTGCTGTTTGTTTTCGCGCTGGTAATGGCGATGGGGAATCTGACGCCGGTGTGGGCCCAGGAAGTGACGGCAGCCATTGTGGGCACCATCACCGATCCCAGCGGCGCGCCGATCAGAGGCGCCAGTGTGGCCGCTACAGATACAGACCGCGGCACCGGGTGGACGGCGCAAACCAACGATAGCGGCTCGTATAACCTCTTGCGATTGCCGGTGGGCACGTACACAGTGAAGGTAACCGCGCAAGGGTTCCAGACAGCACAAAAAGCCGCGTTCACGCTAGTCCTGAATCAGACCGCGAAGGTCGATGTGCAGATGAAGGTCGGTCAGGTGAGCGAGACCGTGGAAGTTACATCCGAAGCACCGGTCTTGCAGACGGAAGATGCCAAGGTCGGCAGCGTGATGGATTCCAATAGCATCACGAGCCTGTCGCTCACGAGCCGCAACTACATTCAGTTGACTCTGCTTCAGCCGGGCGTAGTGACGACCGATCCTTCCACCTTCAATTTTGGTTCGCAGACGGCCGAAGGCGCCAATAATGGCGGCGGGCGCCCCTATATCAACGGCAATCGGGAAGAAGACAACAACTTCCTCCTCGATGGTGTCGACAACAATCAGGCATCCGACAACCTGACCGGTTACACACCGTCACCCGATGCGATCGGAGAGTTCAATCTCATCACGCAGAACGCCTCCGCGGAATTTGGCAACTACGCCGGCGGCATCATCAACGCCACCATCAAGTCTGGCACTAACAAATTTCACGGGGATGTTTTTGAGTTCTTGCGGAACGACTACTTCAACGCAAACAAGTGGGAGAACAGCCCGTACGTCTCCACATTCCCTAACGGTCTGCCCACCCCTAAGCTGCGCTGGAATATTTTTGGCGGGACTGTTGGTGGTCCGATTATCAAAAACAAGCTGTTCTTCTTCGGGGATTACCAGGGGACCCGTCGCGATCTTCCAGCCAGCGCCGGCGAAATTACGGTGCTCACTCAGGCGGAGACTACAGGCAACTTCTCCACGCTACCTACACAGCTCTACAACCCCTGCGCTGCCGGAACGGGTGGCACCTCCGGAGTTCCCTGCAGCATCTTGGCTCCTTCTGCACGACCTGCATTTAAAGGCAACATTATTCCCGCCGCGAATTTGGATCCTGCCTTCACAAAGCTGGTCACCAGCCCGCTATATCCAAAGGCGGTTGGAGGGCTCACATCGACCGGCTTCGGTTCGGCCGTGAATACCACTGGCAATCAGTACAACACTGACCAAGGCGACATCAAAATTGACTATATCCCCTCGAGCAGAGACCACTTTAATGCGCGGTATTCCAAGTCGGATGAGTATGATCCTGGGAGCAATTCCCAGCCATTGCTGGGCAATACCATAAGCGAAGCATGGCTGAACAATGGAAGCGTGAACTGGACGCATACGTTTTCTGCGAATTTGTTGAATGAAGTTCGTTTCGGTAAGAACGGCATCAAATTGATCGCCCCTACAGTCTCGTTCGATTCCTCGGTTGGCGCCCTTGCAAACACCCTAGGAATCGCGGATGGGAATCCAGCGGGAATCAATGGACTGCCGACATTTGGTTTCTCGGGCGGGACGGGTAGTTCGGTTGTATCGGGAACTCTCTACAATCTCGGCAATTCCATCATTACCCAACACTTCTCCTCGACTGTGACTCAGTTCGACGAATCTCTGATCTACACTCATGGGCGGCATGTGCTCAAGACCGGCTTTCAGCTGCAGAAATACAATCTTAATGTCTTCTATCCCGGCAATGCGGGCGAGCTGGGAGCCATAGTCTTTGGCCTCGGTGCCGGGGGAAACTATTCTGGCAATGGAGCCGAAGGAGATCCATCCGCTGATTGGGCCCTCGGTCTCCCTGAGAGCGTCGGCCGAGGCGTCAGTACCGGAGGATGGCACGCACGCGACTGGCTCATCGCCGGATTTGCGCAGGACGATTGGCGCGTAACTGACAGTCTGACTTTGAACTTGGGCCTTCGGTACGAGAATCGCACTCCTTGGACCGAGCTGCACAATCACCAGGTGAACGTGAACATCAATACAGGGGCGCTGGAGTTTGTCGGAAATACCCCCGTTCCCGCAGGTATTGTCGGCAGCAACGGAGCTCCCGCGGGATTGTACCCCGCTACCAATGGTCTACCCGACTTCCAACCTCGCTTCGGCTTCGCCTGGAGCCCAAAAATGTGGGGTGGGAACACCGTGGTCCGCGGCGGCTTCTCGATCTCCTCGTTCCAGGAGGGAACCGGCACAAACTTGCGCCCGACGCAGAATCCGCCTTTCACGCCACCCCAGTCTGCGGGACAGAACGTGGTAAGCGGCACGGCCCTCTTCAACACGGAAAGCTCTTTTGCCGCTGCCGCGCCCCCGACGGGCGATCCTTTCCTTTACTCCACAATGTTGACTTGGACAAATGTTCAACCCGCTGTAGCGGATCAATGGAACCTGACCGTGCAACGCCAGATTGCGCGCAACACTACGATGCAGGTTGGCTACGTGGGCCAGCGGACTACGCATCTGATGGTACCTATCGACCTAGATCAGGGAGACTTGCATCCGGATGGCACGATCACATATCCGTACATTGGCGGCCAGAATCCTGTTGGCACCGTGATTGATGGCGTTAAGACGACGCAAATCACGTATGGACCAAATGGTCTTAATCTCGTTAAGCAGAGTGCCGGTGTGGGCAACATGAACTACAACGCTCTTCAGGCGGTGTTGCAAAAGAGATACAGTAACGGACTAGAGGCTCAGGTTTCCTACACCTACCAAAAATGTATGGCCAACAGCGCCGGCTACTACGGAAGCTGGGGTGGTCAATCCCAGAATGCTGACAGCTATTGGCAGAACATTTTCAACCCCAACGGCGACTACGCCCGGTGCTACTGGGATACTACCCATGAGTTGACCGCCTACGCAGTTTATGATCTGCCGATTGGCCGTGGCAAGCAATTTGGACGGAACCTGCCAACCGCGGTGAATGCTGTGGTTGGCAATTGGGCTATCAGCCCAGCCATTACCTGGCACGGCGGCTTCCCGCTTGATCTTCGCGCATCTGACACCTCGGGAACCGGCGATATTTTTTCTCCACGCCCGAACTGTAACGGGCCGGTGTCGTATCCCAAGCAGACGGTCGCTACGGGTATGCAGTGGTTCGATCCGGGCGCGTTCTCACAACCTGCGTCGGGCTTCGGTAATTGTCCGTCCCAAGGCCCGGTCATTGGGCCAGGGTATTCTGACACCGACATCAGTATGCATAAGAGTTTTCCGATTTCTGAAGCGATGAAATTCGAGTTCCGGGCGGATTTCCTCAACGTCTTTAACCATCCGAACTTTAATGCCCCAAGCACCAGCTGTTCAAACTTCTTGAAGGACGGCACGTGCTTCGGTGGGGGTATGGGATTGCTCACAAATACCCAGGATGCTCGCCAGATGATGTTCGCTCTGAAGTTCTATTTCTAAAGATTTGCGCGGTACAATGGGGCAGGCGTTTCTGTGCGCCTGTCCCCTTTTTATGTCTGGGCTTCTTCATTCAATTCCTGGCTTTCTTGTTTTTTGTCTCCTTGCCACTTGTACGATCGCTCAGACCGCGGTCAAGGTGGTCGGTGACGGCACATCTCCGGCGGAACGTGCGCTGACGATGGCGAAGTCCGGCCATTGCAAAGAGGCATTGCCGCTGCTGAAACAAGCGAAATCGCAGGTCAAAGAAAAGGATCTTAAGCGGAGTATAGGGTTCGCAGGCGTGCGTTGCGCCATGTTTGCAGGTCAGACTGACTCTGCCGAGGCTTTCCTTCAGTTTCTCAACCGTGAGTTTCCCCAAGATCCGGAGGTGCTTTATCTTTCGGTCCATACCTTCGCCGATCTTTCAAGCCGAGCCGCCGCCGACCTGGCTGCGAGTGCTCCGATGTCCCCACAAGGACATGAACTGCATGCTGAATCTCTGGAGACGCAAGGAAAGTGGGATGAAGCGGCGAAGGAGTATCGCTTGGTCTTGCAGCAGAACCCCAACCTGCCCGGCATTCATTTCCGGCTAGGGCGGCTGTTGCTGTCGAAGACGAATCCCAGCGATGCTGACACGGCGGAAGCTAAGAAAGAAATGCAGCAGGAGTTGGAGATCGATCCGGATAATCCTGGCGCAGAATATGTCTTGGGAGAGATGGCACGTCAGAGTCAGGAATGGGACGCGGCGGTGCAGCATTTTTCTCACGCGGCCAAGCTTGATTCCAGCTTCGCGGAGGCGTTCGTCGGTTGGGGCGGCGCTCTGGTTTCGCTGAAAGAGTTTTCCGAGGCGATCCCTCCCTTGGAAACTGCTGTGAGACTGGAAGCCGGAAATCCGGCCGCTCACTATTTGCTGGCAATCGCTTATGTTCGTACCGGGCGCAAGCAGGATGGCGACCGCGAATTCGCGATCCAGAAGCAGTTGACGCAACGGGGGGCGGCTGGGGAACCCGCGGCTGATTCACAGCCGAAACCGAACTAGTTTGGTGGAAACGGCGAATCTAATTTGTAGAGCTTTTCGCGAATGAGGGACTCGAACCCGCTGTCCTTTGTACATAAAATCTCCCGACGTTCTTTTATTGCCGGCATAGGGAGCTGTCTCACTACTCCTCTTCTGGGGCGTCTTGCGCCTTCTGCTCCAGCTACTGTGTATCCCTTCGTGGAAGTCCCGCCAACGGCAAGCGGTATTACCTGGAAGCACACCGCGGGTCACTCCATGGAAAAATACCTGCCCGAGACGACCGGCGCCGGCTGTGCCTTTCTTGACTACGACAACGACGGCTGGATGGACATCTATCTGGTGAACAGCGGGAAGTGTGATTTTTTCGATCCGAATCCACCTCTCCGCAATGCCTTATACCGAAACAATCGCGACGGAACCTTTACCGACGTCACCCTGAAGGCGGGGGTCTCGGCCGGTGGCTACGGACAGGGCGTCGCCGTGGGCGATTACAATGCCGACGGTTTTCCTGATCTTTATGTTACCCAGTATGGCCGGAGCATTCTGTATCGGAACAATGGGGACGGAACCTTCACTGATGTAACCGAGAAAGCGGGCGTTGCTGCTCCGGGGTGGTCGTCGAGTGCGGTGTGGTTTGACTATGACAACGATGGTCGCCTCGACCTGTTCGTCTGCCGTTTCGTGGAGTTCGATAAGTCCAAGAATCTTCCTTGCGCCGCGGGCGATAGCCCTGGATATTGCATCCCGCGACTTTACAAAGCTACCGCGAGCTGGCTGTTTCACAATAATGGCGATGGCACTTTCACCGACGTCAGTAAGATCACGGGGATTGCCGACTTGTTTGGGAAAGCTTGGGGAGTGGTTGCAACCGACATTAATAATGACGGCCGCATGGACCTATTTGTGGCGAACGATACGGTTCAAAATTTCCTGCTCGCAAATCGAGGCGGCAAGTTCGAAGAGATTGGAGCGCAAGCTGGGGTCGCTTACAGCGAGGCCGGCCGTCCACGTTCGGGAATGGGCGTGGACTCGGCCGATTTCAACCAGGATGGGTGGATGGACCTGTTCGTCGCCAACATCGATCACGAATTTTATTCCCTCTACCTGAACAATCACGACGAAACGTTCGACGATGCCGCACAGCCGCTGGGGGTTGCGAAAGCAACCCGCCTGATGAGCGGATGGGGGCTGAAATTTTTTGATTATGACAACGACGGCGACTTGGATCTTTTTATTGCTAACGGAAATCCGGACGACCTGATCAAGACATTTCACAAAGATGTGGACTACGAAGAACCGCTCCTTCTGTTTCACCGGGTGGGCAAGACTCTCGATAACATCAGCGATGTGAGCGGTCCCATTTTTGCCCGTCGGATGTCGGCGCGAGGTTTGGCTCTCGGTGACTTTAATAACAATGGCGCCGTAGATATTCTGATCTCCTGTAATGATGAAGCGCCGCTCCTGCTGCAGAACAATGTTGGAACGCATAATCATTGGCTTGGCCTCAATCTGGTCGGGAAGAAAGCCAACATCGACGCCGTGGGAGCTGTTATCACCTACCAGGCGGGGGATCTGAAGCGTCACCGCATGAAAGTTGGCGGGGGCAGTTACCTCTCGTCCCACGATCCGCGCATGGTGCTGGGGATCGGGCAACGCGCGAAATTGGACTGGATTGAAATCAAGTGGCCGCAGCCCAGCGGACTCGTGCAACGCTTGACCGATCTCCCCATCGATCGTTACATCACGGTTCATGAGGGCTCCTCGAAATGAGAATGAGTGTTCTCTCGCCCATGAACCCTGGTCTATTCCTAATCTCATTCAGATCGGCGAACGCGATGGCGCCGGGTTGCACGCTTCCACATCCAGGCCTATTTTGATTCATCTTCGAATCCCCATCCATTAAACTGTAAGGACTCTGGGGGCCCACTTGGAAAAATTCCGATCGACTTCGAAGTGTGTCATCCGTCTTTCGATGGCGTTGCTCGCGGTCTCTGCACTTGCTCAGGTCTCGCCGGAGACTTTCAGTGGCCTAAGGTGGCGTCTCATCGGGCCGTTTCGGGGCGGGCGCGTGGTGGCTGTGTCGGGCGTGGCTGGCGACTCGACGACCTTCTATTTCGGTGGCGTCAACGGCGGGGTATGGAAGACGGGCGATGCCGGCACTGTTTGGGCGCCGATTTTCGATGGACAGCCGATTGCCTCGATCGGAGCAATCGCGGTCGCACCCTCGGATCCGAACACGATCTATGCAGGGACTGGCGAATCCGATATTCGGTCCGACCTTTCTTCTGGCGATGGCGTTTATAAATCCACCGATGCAGGACGCACATGGGCGCACGTGGGCCTCGACGACACGCGCCAGATCAGCCGGATCGTCGTTGATCCGCAAAATGCGAACACGGTCTATGTTGGCGCTCTGGGGCATGCTTATGGTCCAAACGAAGCCCGCGGCGTGTACAAATCCACTGACGGCGGTACCCATTGGACCAAAGTGCTGGATCAAGGGCCAGAGATCGGCATCTCCGATCTCGCGATTTGCTCAAGCAACCCACAGATTCTTTTTGCGGGAACCTGGCACACGCATCGTCCCCCCTGGAGCACTTATGCTCCGATCGATGGTCCTGGCAATGGACTGTTTCGTTCGCAGGATGCAGGAAAGAACTGGATGCGGATTGAGGGGAACGGGCTTCCAGAGGGCGATTGGGGACGCGTCGGTGTTGATGTGTCGTCCAACTGCAAACGGGTTTATGCGCTCATTCCGGCGAAGAAGGCGGGGTTGTATCGCTCTGACGATGCCGGGAATAATTGGACTCTTGCGAACGCCGATCCCCGCTTGACCAGTCGCGCGTGGTATTTCAATAGCATCACCATCGATCCGCAGAATCCTGACGTCATCTACATCCCCAACGTAGCGTTGTATCGCTCAGAAGACGGCGGAAAGACGATCGCTATCGTGCGTGGGGCTCCCGGCGGAGACGACTACCACCAACTCTGGATTGATCCCAAGAATTCTTCCAGCATGGTGCTGGGAACCGATCAGGGGACCACGATCAGCCTGGATCGCGGGACAACCTGGAGCACCTGGTATAACCAGCCAACTGCGCAGATGTACCACGTGATCACCGACAACCAGTTTCCGTATGTGGTTTACGGAACCCAGCAGGACAGTGGAAGCGCGGCCGTTCCCAGCCGGACAGATGCGGGGCAGATTACTCCACGTCATTGGTTTACCGCCGGCCCCAGTGAAGCCGGATACGTGGCCTTCGATGGCAGCGATCCAGACATCATTTATGTGAGCGGAACCTTTGGAACGGTGGCCCGCTTCAATCGCCACGTCGGATTCAGTCAGGACATTACGCCTTGGCCAGCGTATGCGTGGGATCTGCCGATCAATCAGCGAAAATACCGCGCTCCGTGGAGTCCAGTGCTGGTGTCTTCTCCGAGCGAACCGAAGGCTCTTTTTTTCGGAACGCAATACGTTCTCAAGACTGTGGACGGCGGCCTGCATTGGCAGGTCATCAGCGGAGACTTAACCGGGTCGGCGGGTACTCTCAGTAAAGTGCAATCTGAGACCCCGCCGAACGACGAAGCAAAAGCTCTGGGTTACGGGACAATCTCTACAATTGCGCCTTCGCCGACAACCCGTGATCTGATCTGGGCCGGCAGCGACAGCGGACTGATTCATCTTACAAAAGATGGTGGGAAGAGCTGGAAAAACGTGACGCCGACCGGGCTGAGCCCATGGAGCAGGATTTCATTGATCGAAGCGTCGCGCTTCGACCCTGCCGTCGCTTATGTCGCGGTTGACCGGAGCCGACTTCAGGACCAGGCGCCCTATATTTACCGAACGCAAGATTCGGGTGCGACCTGGAAGAGAATCAATGAGGGAATCTCGCCTACAGCGTTCGTACGCGCCATTCGCGAAGATCCTGGTCTTCGAGGGCTCCTCTTCGCTGGAACTGAACTTGGAGTCTATGTCTCGTTCGATGATGGGGACCATTGGCAGCCGTTGCAACTTAATCTTCCGGTGACGTCTGTACGCGACCTGACAGTTCACGGCGATGATTTGATCGTTGCGACCCACGGGCGTTCTTTCTGGATTCTCGACGACATTACTCCGCTTCGCCAGGCATCGGCAGCAGCGAAGGCCGCAGGCACCTTTCTGTATAGCCCTGCACCGGCGGTCCGTATCGATAACGACTCATTTGTAGGTACGCCGCTCCCTCCAGAAGAGCCCACAGGTGAAAATCCTCCCAACGGTGCGATCATCGACTATTTCCTTTCCACGGCCGTCAGTACGATCACCCTTGAATTCAGCGACGCGCAGGGCAACGTCGTCAGGCGATTTTCGTCGGAGGACAAGGTCCCCCGGCACGCGCCGCTTCCAGTTGCGGAACGTTGGCTAAGCAAGCCGGAGGTGCTGGTGAAGACGCCAGGCATGCATCGCTTCGTGTGGAACCTGACTTGGGGAAGCTCCGGGGGACCGGTAGCGGATGAAGAGGCCGACATTCGCAATCCGACCGGGCCGAAGGTTGCACCCGGAACCTATCAGGTGCGGCTTACGCTCGACGGGCACTCGCAAACGAGGTCGCTCAAAGTCATCATGGATCCCCGCTCTCCGGCGACACCCGCCGTGCTGGCCGAACAGTTCCGGCTGGGAAAGCAAATGTTTGAAGAAACGATGAATGCTCGCCGGGTGATGGCTGAGATCAATTCAGTGCGGAAGCGGCTGGGCGAGGCGTTGCAAGACGCCGCTGCCCGGCAGATGGAATTCAAGATGCAGTTGTCCGATGCTCAATCTACCCTGACTCAAATCCTCACCAACAAAGCCGATCCGCAACCGCGATCCGAAGGACTGCAGGAAGCTTACCGCTCTATCGCTTCGGCTCTGCGGGTGGTAGAAAGTGGCGACAGGACCGCGCCATCGCAAGCGATCGAACTATATCAAGCGGCCAGTAAGGATCTGAAGCAGTGTATGGCGCAATGGAGCACATTCAAAGACAAGACCTTGCCCGTGATAAACCACCAATTACAGGAGGCGAATCTCGCCCCAATCAACATTGCTGAAATTGACGAAGATAGCGAAATCCTGGGAACACAATAATTAAGAGGAATCCCACCTTGTGCTGAATCGAGCCAGAGCGCAGGCGTGTCGCGTCACTGAGCCCTGTGATCTAAATCACTGAGCGGGTCTCGAGAATGAAGCATAAACATTGCATTTGGCTCAGTGGTCCAAGCACCTGGACCGAAAGAGAGCCGGTGAAGGAGGCCTCGGCAGACTACACAGGAACTGCTTAGCTGGTAACCAACTTCTTTCATAGCATTCATATTTTCTGGAAATCGCATTTCCTGTCGCCAGTCCGACCAGCAACTTCCCCGAGTCAATCAGACCGAGTTCAAAAGAATATCGCAGTGACTGACGGAAATCACTGCGATCAAGCCTTTCTGTTCTCGAAAATGCGAGAAGTTGCTTCGCCACAGCCGCAGTACCACGGAGTCTCTATGTCGACGCAGAAGGAAACGATTGCAGCTCATCTGAAAAAGAGTGGAGTATCCCGACGCAGTTTTCTAGAGCTTTGTTCCAAAATAATGATCGCGGCTCCGGCTGGTCTGATGCTGACCAGCAAAATGAGCGTCGCGCAGATGGCGCAGCTTGTTGGGAAATCGCGCCGCCCGTCAGTCATCTGGCTGCACTTCCAGGATTGCACCGGATGTACCGAGACCTTGCTGCGGACTTCTGCGCCGGATGTTGCCCACCTGATCCTGGATGTCATCTCGCTCGATTATCACGAGACACTAATGGCAGCTTCCGGAGCACAGGCCGAGGCGGCTTTACGATCGGCGATCGAAGACAATGCCGGCAAGTTCATTCTGGTGATCGAGGGAGCGATCCCGGCGAAGGACGAAGGCGTCTTTATGGAACTCGGGGGCAAGCCAGCCATCGAGGTGGCGAAGGATGTAGCGTCGCAGGCCGCCGCAGTGATTGCCATCGGCTCATGCGCATCTTGGGGCGGTGTGCCTTCGGCGGATCCGAATCCTACTGGGGCGGTGGGCGTCGATTCGGTTGTGTCCGGCAAGCCCATCGTTAATCTGCCCGGATGCCCCCCCAATCCATACAACCTGCTGGCTGTGGTTCTCGAGTACGTCACCATGGGTCGACTGCCGGAACTTGATCAGTTCGGCCGTCCGAAGTTCGCTTATGACCGCGTCATCCACGAGAACTGCCCCCGGCGCGCCCACTTCGATGCCGGACGCTTCGCTGCTGCCTATGGAGATGAAGGACACCGCAAAGGCTGGTGCCTCTACAAACTTGGCTGCAAAGGGCCAGTAACTCATGCGGCCTGCGCGACGCGCCACTTCAACGAGATTCCCGGCGTATGGCCGATTGGAACGGGAGTGCCTTGTCTTGGCTGCACAGAAAAGAACGTCGTGTGGAAGATGGGAACGTTTGAGACAGTCCCGATTCATCTCGCCACGCCTCCGGAGACCTATCCGCCAATCTACAGCACGGCAGGCGGGCTCAAGGTTGGGGCTGCCGCTTTGGTCGGAGCGATCGCGGGAGCAGTAAGCGGAGCGGCTTGGGTTGCATCGCAACGATTCCAAAGCAGTACGGAAGCGGGAGTGGCCCGGGTCGCAGCCGACATTGCACACGCAGAGAAGTTGAAATCGCGCGGCAGCGAGAAGACCGAGAAGAAAGAGGACTGACGTGGCTATCACTCGGCGAGAACTGATTACGAGCATCGCCAAAGCGGCACCTGGGGCCGCGGCTGTCACGGTCGCGAGTGCGCCGCTGAATGCAGAAACGATTCTCGTCCCTAATGCTGCAGTCGGATTGCTCTACGACGCCACGATCTGCATCGGATGCAAAGCCTGTGTGGCTGCTTGCGCGGAAGCCAATGACACTCCTCCGGACACGCGCCGAGATGCACTGCATCAGGCGCCGTCCGATCTGAACGATCTGACGCGCAACGTAATCAAGTTGTACAAGTCCGAGGACGGCTCGGTGTTCTCCTTCGTGAAGCGGCAGTGTATGCACTGCCTGGATCCGGCTTGCGCGGCTGGATGCCCTTTCCAGGCGCTGCACAAAGACCGCGAGAGCGGGATAGTGAACTGGAGTGCGAATGAGTGCATTGGCTGCCGCTACTGCACCATCACCTGCCCGTATCACATTCCACGATTTCAGTGGGTGGGATTCAATCCGCGCGTGACCAAATGCGAATTGTGCAGCCATCGGCTGGAAAAAGGTCTGAAGCCAGGGTGCACCAGTGTCTGTCCAACCGGGGCAGTGATCTTCGGGCCGCGACCGGTGCTGCTGCTTGAAGCGAAGAGGCGGATTCAGAACAGTCCCGGCCGCTATTTCCAGAACCGCATTTATGGTGAAACCGATAACGGTGGCACGCAGGTTCTTTACCTATCCCGCGTGCCGTTCGAAAAATTAGGTCTGCCCGAACTCGGGCCTGAGTCAGTTCCAGCGAAGACCTTGCGTTGGCAGAGACGCTTTTACCAATACTTCGCTTTGCCGGCAGTTCTCTATGCCGGATTGGTCCAAGTCATTCGCAGGAGTCTGAAGGGCCACGAGCAGGAGGCGCTCGAGCGCGAGAAAGAAACCGGTCTGAGGGCGCAATTATGAGCAGCGCGGCGAATATTGATCGGCACAACCCACGCTGGGAACGGGCTGTGCCTGTTTTCGGTTTCCCCGTAGTAAATGGATTTTTTATGGCGCTTTCGGCGCTGGTGCTGCTCGCGTTCGTGCTCACCGCGTACCGCGAACTCGCCGGCTTGGGCCCGGTCAGCGGCATGAATGACGCATTTGGCTGGGGCATCTGGAAAACGTTCAACGTCATGGTGCTGACGGCGCTGGGTTCCGGCGCATTTGCGGTGGGAATTGCCGCCTGGGTGTTCCGGCGCAAGAAGCTTCACGCGCTGATGCGTATGGCTCTGCTGACCAGCTTTCTTGCTTATGCCTGCGGTCTTTTGCTGCTCGGCATTGATGCTGGGCGTCCCTGGAATTTCTACTGGATCGTATTCCCCTGGCGCTGGAACATGCACTCGCCACTCGCGGAAGTGGCGATTTGCATGTCGATCTACGCCATGATTCCTCTCGCGGTAGAGAACATTCCGCCCATCCTCGAACGCCTGTGGTATTTCGATTCGCGGCTGCGGCCAGCGGTGGAACTAATTGAGAAGCGCCTGCATTACTTTTTTCCCTGGATCATTGCCGCGGCGTACCTGCTACCCGGAATGCATCAGTCATCGCTCGGAGCGCTGATGCTGTTGGCCGGCGAGCGCGTTCATCCTCTATGGCAGACTCCATGGCTTCCAGTTCTGTACCTCGGCGCGGCGATGTTCATGTCCTTCGGCTGTGTTGCCGGCACGACGATGCTGTGCTGTCTGGTTTGGAAGCGAGCCATGGATATGGAAGTTCTCGATGAAGCCGCACGCATCACTTCCTGGCTTATCTTTGGCTGGCTCGGGCTCCGGTTTTTGGACATGCTGTTTCGAGGAGTGCTGGGAACGGCATTTCACGTCGACCGTTTCGCCGGTGTTTTCTGGCTCGAAACTCTGATGACTGCTGTCGGAGGAGTCTTGCTCTTTCGTTCGCTGCGCACGCACAGCCTGCGCTCGATGTTCCTGGGATACGTGATCAGTTCCGCGGGAGGGATGATTTACCGCTTCAGTCCGACCACGCTGGCGTTCCGACCAAATCCCGAAGCGCTGTATTTTCCCGCGACCATTGAGGTTCTCGTCTCGCTGGGCTTCATCTCGCTCGGGATTGTCGGTTTCCTGGTCGCGGTGAAGCGACTGGCGATTCTCCCCGCGCCACTGAGCGAGTGGCATGACATGGCGAATTACTTCCGCTTCCGTCGTCCTTATATCCGCTGGACGGGCTACTTCAAATACGGATTCTTCGGTGAGAACGAAACCGAGGCACCCGGCAACGACTAACGAGCAGGCACTTATGGCAAAACGAATCACTATCGATCCGATTACCCGAATTGAAGGGCACCTCCGCATCGACGTAGAGGTTGAAAACAATGCGGTAAGCAACGCCTGGGCATCGTGCACCATGTGGCGCGGCATTGAAAAGATCCTTCGTGGCCGCGACCCGCGCGATGCGTGGCTCTTTACTCAGCGCTTCTGTGGAGTTTGCACCACAGTGCACGCCATGGCCAGTGTGCGGTCGGTAGAAGACGCTCTGAAGCTTGAGGTGCCGCTGAACGCGCAATACATTCGCAATCTGATTCTCATCGCGCACGCGTTGCACGATCACATCGTTCACTTCTATCAGCTCTCGGCGCTGGATTGGGTGGACGTGCTGCAGATTCCAAAGGCCGACGCAGCGGCAACCTCAAAACTCGCAGAGAGCATTTCCCCGTGGACGCGCAACTCGCGCAACGAACTCAAAGCTGCGCAGGATCGTATCAATGCTGTTGCCAGCAGCGGACAGTTGGGAATCTTCGCCAACGGCTATTGGGGGCACCCTGCGATGCACCTTTCGCCGGAAGTCAATCTGCTGGCGTTTTTACACTACGTGCAGGCGCTGGAATATCAGCGGAAGGCGCTGCAGGTCGTGGGCATCCTTGGATCGAAGACGCCTCACATTCAGAATCTCACGGTGGGCGGCGTTGCGAACGCGATTGATCTCGACAGTCAGGCCGCGCTCGGCACGGACAAACTTGAGATGATCCGCACGCTTCTTGCCGAAGTCACCCAGTTCGTGCAACAAGTCTACTTTGTGGACGTGTGCGCTGTGGCTGCCATGTATCCCGAATGGTTCAAGATTGGCAGTGGCGTACGCAACTATCTGGCGGTTCCCGATCTACCACTCGACAGCAAAGGCTCTGCCTATGATTTGCCAGGCGGTTACATTCGCAATGGCGAACTTGGGGACGTGAAGTCTTTCAAAACTGCCTCGGATCCCGTGTTCCGGCAGTCCGTTAGTGAAGATGTCATGCATGCCTACTATCAAGGCGAAAAAGCGTTGCATCCGTGGATGGGAGAGACCGAGCCCGCATTCACGGGCTGGGACGGTGAGCAAAAGTACTCGTGGGTAAAGGCACCCCGGTTCAACAACGAACCGATGCAAGTGGGACCTCTAGCGCAGATGCTCATCGGCTACGCACAAGGCCACGCGCTTACCCGCAAGTACACGGATGTGGCGATGGAAAAAATCGCTGCTATTGGCGGAGTACGTCCAAACCCAGCCATGTTGCACTCTACACTGGGCCGTCACGCCGCGCGCGCCATTCGCGCCTGCATGCTGGCAGAACTGGCGCAAAAGCACTGGCAACTGCTCGTCGACAACATCGCCAAGGGCGATTACACGGTTCACAATCAGCCCGTTCTGCCTTCGCATGAGGTCGAAGGCGTGGGAACGCACGAAGCGCCGCGCGGCACGCTGTCGCATTGGGTAGTCATTAAAGACGAGAAGATCAAGAACTACCAGGCGGTCGTTCCTTCAACCTGGAATGCAAGCCCGCGCGACCGTTCCGGAGCGCACGGCCCGTACGAGGCCTCGCTCCTCCACACGCCGCTTGCGCGGCCGGAGGAGCCGTTGGAAGTCCTCAGAACCGTTCACTCCTTCGATCCCTGCATGGCGTGTGCCTGCCACGCATTCGATCCTTCTGGGCAAAAGATCGCGGTGGCAAGAATCCTGTGAAGAATATTCTCATCGGCGGAATCGGCAACGTTCTGCTCGGCGATGACGCCGTCGGGCCGTACGTTATTCATCTTCTCGAATGTTCCTATCGATTTGACCACTCCGTCGAGATTGCAGACCTCGGCACCCCGGCGCTCGATTTAACGCACCGCATCGCTGGACGGGACGCGGTTATTCTAGTCGACTGCATCGCGTCCAAGGATTACGAGCCCGGAACCGTACTGCTGATTCGTAAAGATGACCTTCTTCGCGCCATGCCGCTGCAGAGACTCGATCCGCATTCACCCGCACTAGCGGAATGCCTGATGACTGCCAATATGCTAGGCGCCGCCCCTGAACAGATGCTGCTGGTCGGAATCGTCGCGCAATCGTATGAACCGGGGCATCCGCTTAGCGAGACCGTGCGGGGAGCGGCTCGCAAGGCGATCGACGCGATCCTCGAAGAGCTGCAACCACTCGGCGTGGAATTCAAAGAAAACCCGTCTCCCGGTGAGCCTTCGACCTGGTGGAGCAACGATTTGGAGCTTTGCAGCCGAACTGATTGCTAAATGGCGTTTTCGTGCAAACGAAATTTCCAAGCAATCGCCTACTCTTGCACTTTCCCGCGCAGCACTGTGATTGACGCCTTCGGCAGAGTGAAAACGGTCTGGTGATCGGCCTGGATAGTAATGGCTACCGGCGGGTGATCCGGATCCGCATGGCTATTCGGCCCATCATTAATCCAGACGTACTGCTCACTCCCGAAAGTTACAAATCGAGTCGGGCCTGAGAACGAGAACTCCTTTTTACTTTTCGAATCGTTGAACGCGATCTTTACGGGGTGAGCATTGTTTTCGTCACGATTCACCAACATCAACGACCAGTCTCCATCCGGCCGCCTCACAGCATAAGATGTGACCAACCCATTCCCATCAGCATCCTTGATATCGGTCTGTGACGGATACATGAAGTGCACGCCCGAGCGATGCTGCACCCACTCCAGGTTGATCATGTGAGCAGCGTAATACGGCGAGGTGTAGCCGCGGATCTCATAATGTTCGTCGGCGACGAAGTTCGACCAGGAAGCCCATCCCAGGCAGGTGTTGCGGATATCCTGCGGCTGAATCGGCGAGTGATAAAACGCTGCCCCGCCTCCTTCAAAGAACGAGCCCACATTGTCCGCCAGCCAAAGCGCCGCAAATATCGTGGTCATGGGTCCGGTGAGTGCAGAGGCCAGATGATTCTCGGTGACCATCAGCGGCACGTCTTTCGGTACGCCATCGTCGCGCCATACCTGCAGGATGTGCTTCATCAGGTAAGGTTCGGAGTACAAGGTCTTCCAGGTGATCTCGCATGGCTCAAACGGATAGTGTTCGAAGGAGACGAATGCCAGATCCGAGAGCCGGCCACGAGATTTCAGGTATTCAATGAAGCGGCTCATCCACGATGTGCGCCCCTGCGCGTCGGGCCACAGCCGAATATCCTCATTCACGCCTTCAAAAACGGGGCCGCCGAGTTTCAGCTTTGGGTCAACCTTGTGGAGGGCAGCCGCCCACTGGATGTACAGCGCACCGTAGTCTTCGGGCATGGCATGTTTGCCGTCTGGTTCTTCTCCCATCTCGATATAGCTCACCTGATACCCGCGCTTCTCGATGTAAGCGATCTGCGCTGCCGCGTCGTCCGGTGTTCCGTAGAGCATCGTAATTGGGATCATAGCGGGCAGATTATTCGTGATGCCGCTGGAGAAGAACAGATCGAAGCCTGTGTGCTGATAACTGCCCGTATCGTACACATCTTCGGCGGAATGCCAAGGATCGATCGAAGAGACGCAATAAGCGGTCAACGGCTCGCTCGGTGTCTTCGACACTTCGGTGAATGTACCGCCCTTTTCCAGTGTTCCCGCCCGTATATCCTGAATCGCATATCCCACACAGTTGCGGACGTCACTCGCCCCGTGCTCATCGCAGGTGTTCGACGAGCTCGTCATGAGAATGCGCAAGTAGCGCGCAGAAACCGGAGTGTCGCTCAGCTTTAAGTTGACCGTGCCGCCTTTCGCATTGTTCAGTACACCCGAGGGAAAAACCTTCCACTCCCCGTCGGGACCACGATCAAAATCCAGCGCGCGCGCGCCCACCCAATATTGGACTTGATAGCGAACTGCATATGGATTGGCCCAGTCGATGCGCATCGCATTCACCGGCTTTTCTGTTTGCAAGTCCACGATGACCCATTGCGGGTGAAGCGCGTCGCTTTCCCCTGTAAATTTGCTGGTCAGATACGGATTGCTTTTCCAATAGGTAAGGTCGGGCCCAGGCAGTGGCCGATCGCCGCTGGTCGCAAAACCACGATGAGGCAGCGCGTAGGAAAGAATGTAGCGGATCGGCTTATTCAGTTCTGTCGTGCCCGTGAAATATCCGCTCTGATGGGCCGCATCGCTCCAGGTGCCATTCGGATTCCAGTGCCAGGCCGCCATACGCAACTCGGAGTTATTGCGATAGGTGATTGGACCCCAACCGGCGGAAAGCGACTCCTGAAGAATATGTGGCGAAAAAACCTTGTCAATGTCCATTCGCGACAAGACGTCAAGAGAACTACCGAGCGAGCGATCCGGATCGAAGGAATTGATTTCGTGTCCTGGCGTGATATCCACGTGCACGATTCCGTTCGCTGCAGAACTGGAAGCGGATTGCGCACTCGCTGCATTCGGCAGAATTGTGTACGAAATAATCACAAGTGTTGTCAGTACCTGTCGCACGCGTATTGCGGCCTTGAGAGTTGCTCGAGGACGTAGTTCAGACGGGGAGGTGATCATGATTCTTCTCTAAAAATCATTGCTGGAGTGATACATCAACAGCCGAGGAATTTCCATGTGGAAGTCATTGACTTTCAGTAGACAAAAACGGTTCCCACTCAGGACCGGGGTAAAGAAGCTTCGCCCAGTCAATCAACTACGGTTGTAAGGAAAAACTGAGTACACAAATCGGGTTCCGGCCGGATTAGACCAGCAATCTTCTGTGCTCCCGGACCTGACGACTGCGAGGTAAACAAGCGCAATTCGGCCGCACAACGACCGCGATGGCACAGCAATGCGGCCCAGTCGCTTGCTCAAAGGCGGATCTCACTGTTGCGAACAGTAGGGGACTGTCGTAGGGGACTCGCCCGGACAGTAGCGGTTCCCCATTCTCCTGTTGTAAGATCAAGCTTGCGCCGAAGGTCAAGAGCCACAGATTGGCGCGTATTACGCCGCACAACAACAGGAGAGGTGGCAGAGTGGCCGAATGCGGCGGTTTGCTAAACCGTTGTACGGGCTAACACCTGTACCGAGGGTTCGAATCCCTCCCTCTCCGCCAGATCCTTTCATTCCAAGCGTTTGCCGCGACTACTAACGGCTGGAACGTACCTTATCAGGGGCCCCAAACGGGGTCCATTGTCATAAAATTGTCATTAATTTTCGGCCCCTACCGAACTGTTGGGCTTTGGGAAGGTGGCGCCTGACCCGCGTGATTGTGTCGAAGAATTTCTAGTTTGTGAATAGCGTCTCTCCTATATTCGTCAACAGCACGAGCGTAGGTACTCAAAATCCTTGTGCCCGAGTGCCCGATGATTTGCGCTACAAAGATCGGTGATACACCTGCGTGTGTCAGTCTTGATGCCGCCGTGTGCCGCAGATCATACAGCCAGAAATACGGCAAACCCGCATCCTTCAGAGCTTTCGCCCAGCTCCTGCGCAGGTCTTTCATTGGTTTCGATGGACTCCGCAGATTGGGAAATACATACGGTGAAAATTCTGAGCCAACGAGGGTACGCCATTGCGAGAGCTCGTTCTTGCATCTATTCGACATCGGGATGCAACGCACTCCCGCTTTCGTTTTGGACTTTCGGACGCTAATCAGATCGTTTGCGAAATCCACGTCGCTCCACCGCAACGGAAGTGCTTCTCGCCCTGAGCGCATGCCCGTTTCAAGAATTAGAACGGCCAAGGCGCGAATGTGAGGCACTGCGGCCGCAAGCAACCGCTCCTCTTCTTCAAAATTGAGGATGTGTGGCGTCCTCTCCTCGCCTTCATCGAGGAATTCCACATCGTCAACAGGATTTTCTCTGATGAATCGTTTGCGTCGCGCCAGCTTCATCATCCGTCGGAGCACCGCCAGATCACGATTGATGGTTGCTGTGCGGACACCTTCTAATAATCGCTTCTCTATAAATTCCTCAATTATGTCTTCGGTGATGTCCAACAGCTTCACATTCCCAAAGAAAGCAGTCAGATTCCGGACTGATGATCCATATCGTTTTCGGGTGTTTAGATTTTTGACGGTTAACAGAAAACTGCGCGTATAAGCCTCGAACCTAGGTGGATTGGATTTTGTCAACCTGAGTCGTCCTTCTCGCGCTGCACCTTTGCGGAGGTCCAGCAGTTCATGAGCATCGCGCTTCTTCCCAGACCGCGAACTCTCAAAACGCTGACGACCTCTCACCGAATAACTAATCCACCAGGTTTTTCCCCGCAGGAATATTCCCATGCTTAGCTAGCGCCTCGTTTTGCGCACAGTTTGTGAGCGGTAAAAACCGAGATCCGGTATCTCTGGGCCAAGTCTCGAAAGGAGGCTCCGCTCTTCACGCGGTCCGACCTGAGCTGCGCAATCTCCTTTGACGAAAGCTCCCGTAATGCCGGTCTCCCCAGTCGCCTACCCTGGGACCGAGCATGCTGTAGTCCTGCCTTCACTCGCTCACCAATGAGGGATCTCTCAAATTCAGCCATCGCACCAATGATCTGCATCTGGAGACGACCCGCTGGTGTGCCCAGATCGATGTTGTCGCGAAAACTTACGAACGCGATGCCGCGAGATTCCAGTTCAGCAATCCCATTCACGAGATGGCGTAGCGATCTCGCAAAACGGTCACACTTCCAGACGAGCAACACGTCGAACCAACCTCTGCACGCATCCGACATGAGCTGGTCCAGTGCCGGTCGCCGTTCCGTCGCCCCCGTTATCTTGTCGCTGTAAATTTTGTGAACTGCCCATCCCCTTTGCTTCACATACTGGAGCAGCTCATCCTTTTGCATTTCCGGATTCTGATCCGTCGTGCTGACCCGGATGTAAACCGCTACCCTCCGCATTTGCCCTCCTTGACCAGAGGATTAGAGGGGACCTTCGGAACAATTGGCAAGCCCTGCGGAGGAGGACAGGGGCTCGAACGGCAGAACTTACTGATATTTGTGTGTTTCGTTGTGCTCGACGTATCCGCCAATTGTGATTTTGCTCTCATCCCGCCTCCACAACCTTTTGCTTCATCTCGCGAGCGAG